>Ga0172381_10000033_pt1 | contig 146529 bp, 161 predicted proteins | sample Leawel6488metaG_FD_119754 | JGI IMG/M metagenome (GOLD analysis project Ga0172381, IMG submission 119754) | Leachate microbial communities from a municipal landfill in Southern Ontario, Canada - Leachate well 64-88 metaG | ecosystem: Engineered > Solid waste > Landfill > Unclassified | place...
GGATGGAAGACTGGGTGCTCGTCTTCAAACAAACTTGGATGACACTATACCTTTATTTACTATCAAAATACAAACCGCAACTAGTTATGCAAATCCAAATAATCAACCTGTTTCGGCGGGGGTACTGGGAATAATCCCGTTTGTTAAAGTAATGCCATGTAATAAGGCAGATGGGTCTCTAATAGGAGGTGGTGTTATATTTAGAAACATTATGAACAGACGAAAGTATATAACCCTTCAAAATGGATATATTACTGATGTTTCAAATACCTATGCTCTGGAGCTTGCATAATGCCTACACCTAAATACCTATTCACCACATATACATCAGCACAGGATGCACTAAACAGTATAGATACATGGCTAGTGAATACTATGGGGTACACTAGAAACCTAGCACCAACTGCTGATACTGTTACATACACTGGGTACAAGGCGCACTATCAGTTTACATTTATTACAGGTGAAGTAATTTACCTCAACTTCCATACTGATACAGTAAACTCTAAATTGTATTTAACTACATCAAGAGCATATTCATCTTCATTAGAGTGGAATGTGCAATCCGGAACTCCTAAAGTACAATCAGGGGCTGTTATTTATGGAACCATAGTCATACCAACTACAACAACAAATAATAGTTTGTATTTATTTGGGGACGCATCTGGTAATTGTCAAGTATTTGTTCAACGTGGAAATAATATAAGTGCTTCTGATTTGATGCAATGGGGTGTGCTTAATAAGTCAGGATTTGGGGTATGGACCGGTGGGTGCTATTTTGATTCCTGGTTACTCCCATCTACAATATTGAGTTCAAGTAATTCAGGGCCGTGTATTATTAATGCAACTAATCGGCACAGTCCTTATGGAGCAGTGGATGTTTCGGTTGATGGGCTAACAGATTGGGGTGCTATTTATATACTAGGTGGCCGTGGTCAACAGGAATATGAACCAGATAATCCATTAAGAACTACGTCTACTTATTACAGTAGTATTGTAGTTGGGCTCAATTTGACTACAAATACTAATCTACTAGTCTCCGATATGACTGATGGAAGTACTTATTATTGTCCCAATCAATTATGTAATGTGGTTGAAGACTTTGCATCTGGATATGTTAATAATATGACAGGGAGAATTGTCTTTGGACAAAATACAACGATATACGTTAGACATGAAGCAACTCAACGAATATCCCCAATTGGTTGTATACCATTCGGTTATCATTGCCCAATAGCAGGTGCTTATCAGTACGTAGCCCCTGGAACCCAGCTAGTGCAAGATGACCGCACATTTATCATGATTGGAAATATCGCTGCGGAGATGGTAAGTGTCTAATCCCTTAGCGGTAATTGCTCCTAAGTTTGGCCCACTTAGTTTACAGCTATCTAAGCGTTACTTAGCAGCTTCAGTAACTAATGCCGCCTTTGTTGGATATCTACCGGATGGCCAAAAAGTAAGTGTATCCGGTGGCGGAGGTGTAATGCCTCTTGGACCGTCTTTTGGAATGAGAGTTTCAGATGGTTCGATACTTCAATTAACACCTCAAAAAGACTTTGGATCTGGATTACCAAACAATAAATCCATAACTCTTACATATGGGCAACCATCTGAACCAACTCACTACAGATCTGATCCACTTTCTTTAGTAAAATTCAATACATTAGGATCTCTGAACTTTACACAAGTCAAACATTCAGATGGTCCATTATCTCTAAGAAATCAAAATCCAAAATATACATACAAAGTATCCGTTCCGCCTAAAGTACATGATTTTGACATAACAGCTAAAGCATTATTTTCTGATAAATATTCCTCTACTGAAGCATCTTATAGAATATTTGGTGGCAGAAATAGTGCTCCAACTTGTACCTGGATATTACCGGCAACTAGTGAATGTAGAATAGATGAAACATTAACTCCAACAGTATTATTAATTGATCCAGATGGCGATGATGTGGCTTGGACAATATATGCCAATGGAGTTTCGATTGCATCTAGTACGGATACTGTATCTGGAAATGAAGTATCTGGAACATATATAGCTTCATCACTAGGAACTATTGCATTTTCAATTACAATGACCGATACTTTAGGATCTTCTGCAATTGTAGCTGGTCCAACTGTTACTGTTATTAATGATCAATATCCAATTGGAATATTTATTACTAAATCTACTCAAGTACACACAGGAAGCAAAGTTCAAATAACATTTAGAATTAGTGATCCGGATGAAGACACTATTAATTATTCGCTTAGTAATAACGATTCTGTGATTGTTACTGGAACTGCGACTGAAGAAGTAACAATTCAATCAAAATGGACTGCTTCTAGTGGATCTAATCAATTTAAATTAATAGTTGGCGATAAATATGGTAATGCGCCTGAAATAGTAGGGCCATTAATAAAAGTTGTTCCTAGAAGAACAATCTCAAATAATTAATACATATAAATATTAATCATGAGCTTACCTAAATTGAATCCAGACACTTATTATGGAATTAAAACTGGTCCTATTAAAAATTTACCATACACTTTAGAAAATTTAGATAATAGGTATGTATATGATGGAGCGGATTGTAATGGAATTGATATTACTGGAAAGTATCCACATGAATTAATTGTAAAACAATTAACAGGTGTGCAAGCTGGATTAGAAATAATTGATACTGATTTTGAGTTTAATCCAACTAACAATGAAACAGATTTAATTCCTAGTAATGGTGGTACTGGAATTACACATGGAAGAATATTCATAAATGGAATTGAAAAAAAATGCTGGGTTGCTCAATCAACATTAGGTGTTATGAATTTTACCATTGATTATTGGAACAATTCTATAGTAGATACTTCATTAAAACAATCATCCAATTCTCTTTCAATGTGGAAATGGAATTCTATTAAATTTGCATATATTTCTTCATTAAATTCATATGCTTGGATTGCAGGTGCAGGTAGAAATTCAGCAGGAAATACAAGTGGAGCACACGGAATAGCTGCACCTGAAAAAATAGCATATGCTCTACATAATATTAACACATATAATGAAGATGGAAGTATTAAAGTATCTGCTTGGTCTTCTATTTCAACCATTGTAACCGGAGAAGATGGAACACTAATTAGTGGAGTATACGCAGGAGGAATGAGTAAATGTGCTATAGATGGATCAACAATATGCTATATTGGGGATAGTTCTAATGTTGCTAGAACGACTGATATATTAACTCCTAGTAGTTACACAGGTGTAACTTTTAGTGAATTAGGTGATAATAATCATCTAAGCGGTATTGCAAATGATACATATGGAACTTGGGCCTTAATAAGTAGGGATGGTTTTTTATATAAATCAACCAATGATGGGGTAACTTGGATACGAATATCTAATTTATCAATTATAGATAAAGATGGTAATAGTCATATTGCCGAAATAACATTAGATCCTAATTTAGGAAGTAGTGAACGTTCTGGGATATGGGGATCATTAAATTATGCATATGGTATATGGATAGCCACAATAGGGTCAGATCCAGGTAAATCAAGCGGATCTTCTTCAATTACTTCTTATGCATATTCAAAAGATTTAATAAATTGGACATACTACTATGATTCATCATTAGCCATATTTACTGCAATTGATTATGATGGAATTAGGTGGTATGGCACTGATCCAAGAAGTGGTGACAAATATGTTATAACAGAAAGTACTCAAAAATACAATATAGCTAGTGATGCTCAATCTTTCACTAAATCAGATACAGGAGCCTATAATTTAAGAATAATTCAAGATAATGCATTTGGAACTTGGATTAAGACTGATATTGGTTTTTCATATAGTTCAGATAATACCTCAAGTTCGGCTGTTGCTAATAGATATCATATTAATGCTTATACATCTAATTCAAATAACGACAATTCAAACTATGAAAGATTTACATTAAGTGGAGCTTATTATAAAACAACTGATGCATCTGGATATACAAATTATGAAGCATATTCTTCAAATAATGTACCAGCTAATGCTAGTGATATATTAACAATAGAGTGTACTCACGCTTATTATAAAACAGTACCAGATAATATTACCATATATACTGAAACTAGACCATTACGTGGAGATTATACAAAATATCTGCTAAATCTCACTAGAGACGATACGAATGGTACATTTTATATCACTAGAGATGGATATACAACTGATTCTTCAGATTCTTCAATTTATCCATGTTTTGCTACACAAAAATACACAATATCAGAAACCCAAACAACCTCAACACTATTCTATCAAAAGTCAATTTCCAATTTCTCAACAGAGAATAATCCAACAATATACCAGATATTATTGAAATCTATTCCAGCACATGAACAGTTAAATTGTGAAAATGGGTTTGCAGTATCAGGTGATACTTTTTTCAGCGATTTACCAGATTCTAGATTAATAACTGATGCAAATGGAAAATTAACAAAAACTACTGAAAATCTAATTGGATATAAAAAAAGAACCTTATATAATTTCACCCCATTATCATTAACCGCAGGTACTGCAACAGATATTTTTAATGTTGCAGCAAAATATTTAATAAAAGAAAATTCAACATATGCATATACATTAGGTTCTGAATTACTCACTGTCAATTGGACAGCTAATACAGGGTGGAGTGGATCATTTGCAACTGGATTTACTCATACATCTGGAACAGGTATATTGTCAGAAGGAACCTCATATACATCTGGATATATATATCAAATATCTTATACTATTTCATATAGCGCAACAGCAGCAGGTAGTATTACAATCTATATTGGAGGCCAGACAATTTCTTCAATTTCAGCTACAGGTTCTTCAGTATTACAATTAAGCGCTTCTTCAAATATTTCAGTACTACCAACAACTGATTTTAATGGTACCTTAACATTATCGGTCAAAAAAATAGCAAAATTAGTATCTGGAAGTGGAACTACTTACATTACTGCAACTAAATCAGCATCTGGGTTGTATTATAAAATTCCAAATGGATTCACAATAGATTCAACTGATTCTACAATAGTTGATACTAGTATTAAATATTCAATAGTTCCAACTGGAATTTATAAAACAATAACTGGAATTAATACTACATATTCAACATCAGGTACAACTCAATGTTCAATAATTGTAGAAAATAATTCAGATATTGGTATTTTTTACGCAACTTCAACTGGATATACTACTAATTCAGCACTATCTACAATTGTTGGAATACCTACATTAAATGGAACTAATATTATTCCTGCTAACTATATGACATCTCCCCATAAATTCACAATTGAATATGCTGGATATTGCCCAACTGGTTCAATTACCTGGACTTTTAATATGTATGTCGGAGATATTTTGTTAAATACTACTCCAATAACTATCACAGGTAATTATTTTAAAAGATTTATAACAATAATACCTGATTACACTAATAGTGCTATATATAGTATTAGAGATTCTTCTTCAGCAATTGCAGTTGATAATGTTAGTTTTGGTGATTTTAATACGGCTAATACAGTAAAATTGGTTATAACACCAACTTCAACTGCAAAATTATTATATATTGCAGTTGAAATAGATTAATACATTACCTATTTCCTAATATATTATGTGCTTGGTATTTAATAATAATGTGATTTCCTTCAAGCGCAATCACCTTATAGGTTGATCTATGAATTTTATTATTTTTTAATATACTTGATGCTTCATTTTTATTATGGAAATAAAGATTTAAATTTGAAATACTAAAATTAATATTAGTATTTATATTAGTATTAGAAATAAAATCACTACATTTAAGCATGTAAATGTTAATTTGTCCACTCAATACTTCAATATTAAATCTAAATGAATTATTTCCTTTTTTAATATTATGAAGAGTTTTATTATTAAAATTCCCAGCACTAACTTGCAATGGAATGCTATCATATGAAGTATCACTATTAAAATTAATAATAATGCTATCATATTCATTCAGCTCTATTGCCATCAAACTGTGATACGCACTATACATTGTAGCTATCCATATACCATTATTATCATAATAGCCTGAAGATGATAAAGAGTATTCTTCAGTAGAACTAACGGTATCCTTATGAGCTAAATAGGTATGAATCCACCCATTAGCTCCAACTAGATCATCAGCGTTGGTGAGCGCCTTAGCAGTGGTGGGCAATCCAAATACGATCATAAGAATTGCCATGAATTTGAGTAGCTTTTGCATGATTTTCTCCTTAGTTGAGTGATCCATCTACCTGTAATATAAAAAAATTCAACCAATTGTCAAGTTAATTCATAAAAAGTTAAAAATAATTGTTTAGAGGGGGTAAAAATGCAAGCTAACAGACTTACTCCATATTGACATTTGCCAGCCCCTAAACAGTTATAAACCACTCTAGCTTTGATTATTTAAACCAACCATCGAATGATTCTTTAATTGCCCTTCTAACTTGATTTCTATCATCGGCTGCTTTTATAGCCGCTCCATTTAATCCCAATAATTTATCACCAATCGCTATAATATTTTTATTAGGTGAAATATTTGGTCTTATTGAATATATTTCATTAATTGCACTTTGAGGATCAGTATAATGACATAATACTAAAAATGCAATAGCTGGAGATCTAGAAAATCCCATCTGGCAATGAATTATTAAATGTTTTCCTTCATTTATTTTCTTAATAGCAAATGAAATAGCCTCACCTACATTATCTGCATCTGGCGCATCTGGAGTATCAATAGCTTCTCTATTATCTTCCATAGTAACTATTTTCCAATCGCCATTTTTTACATATTTTTCTATACCATAAAAATTATTTCCAGGTTTATATTCGTAGTCAAATACTTCCTGTAAATTTTCTCCAGTTGTATTGTAAAATTTATCTACTTCAGCTTTAGTTAATAATGATAATACTGCATTGGCTCTACCTGATTGGAGGATTTCCATTACCTTATTGATTGGGCATATTATTAATTTTGGGATTATCATAATTTATTTACTAATTTATTTAGAACTGGCCTTAATTTTGCACAAACTTCTTGTAAATTTTTATCACTAGTCCAATAAGCAACATTTTTTGAATCCATTAATTCGATGGCTTCCATGAAAGCTTGTTTAGCTTTTCCTTTAGCTACATCTTCAGCGGTTAAATAACCACCTGCGGTAGTATTTACTGTTTCAAAAAAAGCTTCATATTTTTCAGATGGCTCTTGTGCTTTTATTTGTTCTAGTTCATCTGTGATAGTTTTAGGGGTTGTTTTTTCAGAAAAAGAACTAGGTACCGGGGGTATAGTTAAATTACCATTCTCATCTGCAACTCTATTAGTTGCAGAAATTTTATCTACTGATTCAAAAAAATTATCAAATTGTCCCATGCAATATATTTAGCTAATTTTCCTAACATCTAATAACAAATATCCACCATATTTTGCTTTTTTTCCTGAAAATAAATAAAGCTCATCTTCTTTAGTTAATTTGTTTTCAGTTTTAACTTTTATAGCAAAAGAAAAGAATTCTTTCATCCTAACATCTATTTTAACACTACCCATAAATTTACGAACAATTATATTATTAGCTTTTGCATACATCAAAATAACATTATTGATTCGCCCTGATGCAGCTAAAACTGATTCACTATTATTTACCATTTATGTTTTGGGCATTTTGCCTTATCAAAAGTAGTTTTCTTTCTTAATTCGCTATCCGGCCATATTCTTAATTTAGGGCATGAACACTCTCTGCAATAGTATCTATCTCCACTAATAACTCTATATTCGCAGCCCATACAAGTTTCTAATCTTTTCATAGCTTCTTCGGGTAGAGCTTCTCCTCCAAATTTAGCTGTTAAATATTCTTTTGCCATTTCTAAATAGTTCATATAACATATTTAGTTCACTAATTCCTTCATTTTTTTAATATCTTTATCGCTAATATATTTACGCTCATAATATAATTTAGCTTCTCTTAATGAGCATTTTAATGTTTTGCATATTATTACTAATTTCTCATCTGAAGCATCTTTTATTTTTTTAGCTTGTTTAGGATATGAAAAATACACTTTATTATATTTTCTAATTATTTCATTAGTTACTATAGCTTTTGTATCATCTGGTAATCTACTAAAACTAAGCTTATTCATTTTAGCGCAAATTGGTAGATATTTAGGAGAAGATGATATAAAAGTCAAAACAGGGAAATAAACATATCCTTCTAAGCTATTACCTCCATTTTTTGAATCATTAACAAACTCAAATGGATTTTTCATTTTTTTCCAATAGTGACGTTATTATTGTTTCTATTTTCTTTTTTACATCTTTTCGTTTTGGATAAGTTGGAGATAATTCAAATTCTTTACCATATAATTTACAATTATCAGTATTCAATTCTCTATGCCCTTCAATTCTACCAATCCAAAATCCCCACTGAATACGACCATCTTTAGTTTCTTTTGGAAAGATCTCAGCTAATTCAGTTCCATTAAGTGTATACGAATGGATTAATTCATTAAATCTGCCCCGACTCCACTTAAATTCCTTTTTATCAGTATTAACTCTTCTCATATTAAAATGATAACAAATAATTAATTTACTGTAAATATTTGAGAAATACTTTCAAATTTCTTTTTAAGTTCATCGTATTTTTTAGCCAATATTGTATATTCTTTCATTTCAATCTTTACACGTCTGCGTACTTCTCGTTCAATTAATTCATATATCTTGCCCAAATAAGTTGGTATATTTTCTGGGTCTATCTCAATTGATTCTTGAGGAATATTTTGAGGCTGAGGTTGAAATAATCCAGTAATAGGTGAATTAGCTAATTCTTTATTTAATCCTCTGCCTAATACCACATTTTGAATAAACAATAGCGGCTTAGGTAGCTCTTCTCCAGCATTTTCAGTTTGCCAATCAATGATGAAATCATCTATTTTACCAATATCTTTACTATTAGTAGATCCATCTAAAACAATACTTGTTAAATATGGAGATATTGAACTAAGAACATCCATTTTAGCTAATCCACTTAATATTTGACTCTCTTGAGCATTTAATGCTAAGGGAATTTTACTAGGTATTATATTGACTGGAGCGCTATTAGGCGAAGTAACTAATTCATTGGTAGCTTCTTCTATTGGTGCAATTATATTATCTTCCATTTGTATTCCTATTCTTTAAAAAATATGAAAAATCTTCATTTACTTTATTAAGTATCATATCATTTAATTTCGGGTTTAATTTATAACAATTACTTAGCATGTGTTTCTTAATAAAATCTTGTGTTAATCCAACACTGCAATCTTCATTAAAGAATTCAACTTTCTTATTAGTAACCCAATAATCAATTTCTTCTTGAGCGGTGTTTATATAAGGTCTAATGATATTTTTATATCTATATTGGATTATTTTAGGATTACAATTTATTGAATTCATGACATAATTAACAACAACATCTTCTAAAACATTAGCTGTTATTACAAAATTCGGAGAATATTTTGTAAAGTAATCATTTAATATAATAAATTTAGATTCATTATATCTTTTATTTTGTTTAGAAGCATCTTCAACTATTAATGGAATATTAAATGTTTTACTAACTCTTTTTAAGAAAGATATTCGTTCTTTTGAATTATCATCCTTAAAATCAACATGCAGCATTGTGCATTTCCGGTCAGATCTTGATAAAAAATCAATAACTGCCATTGAATTTTTTCTAGCTGACGTTGCAACTAATATATTGTTTGGTATTTTCCCTAAAAAATTAAACACTACGAATTCCTTAAAATAAAAAAGCGAGATTAATCTCGCTTTAATTATATCAAATTTTCATAGACTAATACTATTTTCCTTTTAATTACTTTAGCAAAGTCAGGATTCACTACTAATAATTTATTAATGTCTAATATAATTTCTCATATGTATACTATCTGCATTATGGCTTATTACAAAACTGTAAAAGTAATGCGCTATATGACTAATAATTTTAAAACGTCTTTGAATCTTTGCAATCAGATACAATCAAGTAAATGTATTCCTTAATAATTAATCTTAACATTACTTGTATCAAAGAGCCACTCCTTTTGTTAACGCTGGTAAATTAGAATCTCTTTCTCATCCAAAACATCATATATATTTCTACCATCAATAACTTCAGCTACATTATACTTATTATACCAAACAGTATCCCCAACTTCTATCTGGGAGTTAACCCATTCTCCTGTCATTGCATAGAACCCTTTAGAGGTAACTAGCACTGTTCCTTTAACAAATTTCTTATTAGGATCTTTATCACTTACTGGAAGAATTAATCCCCCAACGGTAACTTCAGATTTATCTTCTTTAACAACGTGTCTTCCGAATGTAGGTAATATGCTCATAGTAATCTAATTATAACAATTCTAATATAAGAAATCACACATTACTTGTACTAAATTTCTCTGGATTTAGGTACATGACCCAATCTTTATTGTTGCGATAATTTGCACAGTCATGTAATATTGCACTAGTTGGTACAAATGGCTTAAATCTCATGTACATCTTAGTTTCTTCAATAGTAAAATCTGCTTTATATGCATTGCATTTCCTGCAAGCAGTGATGCAATTCATCCAGCTAGTAATTCCACCCTTGCTTCTTGGAACAATATGATCAACTGTTAAATCTTTTTCTTTAAATCTCTTACCGCAATAAGCGCAAGTATAATTATCTCTAGCATGTAGGCCTTTTTTACTATATTTTGCCTGAAAACTTTTAGTAAAAATAGGGCCACTTAATCTAATCACCGAAGGTAGTTGCCAAGCATCTTTACCAGAATATATACAAACATTGCTATAATGTAAAGTTTCAATCTTACCTTTAATTTCTAATTTAATATACTTCTTTAAACCAATTGCAGATAGCGGTTGGTAAGATTGATTTAACAAAAGTATTTTATGATTGGTCATCCAAAGGTTCCCTGATTAATGCCTTAATTTCCCTCTGTTTTAATAAAGCCATTTGGTATAATTCTGAAAAAATATATTTAGTATCCCTCATGTCCCTAAGTAAATCTTTAGCATCTTTGTATGAATTAGTTTCATCTACTGATTCATATCTATTTTTAAAATCTTTTAATTTGGATATAGCTAAATCACTGAAAAAATCATAACTAATTATTTTGGATTTATCTACACCCATTCATGAATTATATCATAAAATCATTAATAGTTTGTTCTAAAGGTTTAATAATTTTCTTAGTCTTTCTTTCATTATCTAAGAAATACTTAACATCTAATACAAAAACTTTAGTATCTGCAATAGTAACTACATATGGATCTGAGGTTTTTGAATCATTTTCTTCATTTGAAATTATTGATAAATCTGCATTTACTAAATCATCTTTACTATATACAATATACTTAAAATCTACAAATTCTTTGATTTGATTTATTATATCATCTTTTTTAAATTCAGAATTGGTAATTATCTTTACGTTAGGATATTTTGTCAATAATTCTCCAGAAGAGGGATTTTCTAACAATTTCTCGTTCACGTCTGATGTAAAAAAATCTTTCCACATCCTCTCAAAACAATAATCTTCTTTAGGATGATCTTTCTTTTCCATAGTGTCTAATATATTCTGATAAAATTCTTTAGAATATTTTAATATCTCTTCTCTAGTTGCTCCAAAAACAGATCCAGCTATAAAATTAAAAGAATCTGGGCATTTATCTACAAAATATCTATTCCAACATTCTTCAATATCTAAACCTGGATGGTTAGGTAATCCTTTATTTGTATCAGTTGTTTTATATGTACCAAAACTATTAAAACTAATATAATTATTTTTTAATAGCACTAATAAATTTGGTATTTTTGCAATTGAATCCCCTTTAATAAAGTAAGTATATTCAGGTAAATTGGTATAATTTTCAATTATATATGTTAAATAACATTCAACGCTACTATTATTAGATATCCCATTTCCTTTACTATATACACTATAATCTTGGCTTAAATTACTTAACCATCTAGTATCAAAATTATTTTCATTAAATACACATATGTTTTTTTCTATTAATTCTTTATACTTACTTTCAGGAATAACTAAAGTGTATCCAAAATTATTTCGTTTAGGGTCCATATCATATAAATCATTTATTCCAAGTCTACTTATCCAAAATTCAGCGCCGTGTCTATTAGTAATACCTTGTATTTGTTTGTTTGGATTTAATAATAGTCGTAAATAGCTACTATTAATCCACCAAAAATTACCAGAATAATGTGTAGTAGGTGTTTTTTCTACTCTAATACCAAGTGATTTCTTGCCTAAATTCAATAAATTAATACATTTTTTCCATCTAGTTACATTGAAATAAGTCATCCCATCTACCCAGCATTTAATAGGTTCATAATTTTTATCATCTAAAAGAAATCTAGCCCCTTTACAATGCAAATATAATATAGGGGTATTATGAATATTTACATATTTATCATATAATAGATCTAAAGTAGGCCATTCAGAGTTAGTGTCAGGTATTCTAATAAATTCTACTTTATTTTCAGGAATTCCATATAAATTAATCTCTTTTAAATCAATATCAGTGTTGACACAAATATACATCTTATCAATTTTATTACCTAATCCGCTATTAGCAATTTCTGTAAAGATTCCTTTATTTACTCTATCCCACTCTCCAACTGTCCAAAGATGGTAAAATATTACTGGATTATTCATTGTATAATTTATTTAGATATTATTTAATGCCAAAATTAGCGACTTCTTTTAGGTATCCAATATATTCCGTTAACTCCAAAATCACGCTTCATTTTATCATCTTTATTAAGCTTATTTGAAAGTAAGCTCAAATATTCATCAATTCTTTGAGGTGGCATATGACCAACTGGCACTGAAACAATTAATGCTTTATTTATAATAATAAAATCAAAATCATCTTCAGTGTTTAATTGATTAAAAAGTTTCTTAGCTAGCATTTCCGTTCTAACAAATCTATGCAAAACTATGTTCACCTTGCGGCTCGCACTCAAGATGCAAGGTATGATTTTGTGATTTGAATTCTTGTTTCATAGACGAACACTGTTCCAAAAGGAACTGTAACCTTTCATCTCCACAAGCGTAACTTTGCGTGGAACTCACGCTAGATTCACCCGAAGGTGAATGTTTGTCAACCATCCAAAGACCTAGATATTGTAGATTTTTAGCGGCATTGACATCTCGATCAAGATGCGTTCCACATGAACTACAAGTCCATTCTCTGTCAGACAGTTTTAAGTCATTATGTTTATGTCCACATATTGAGCAATACTTTGAAGATGCATAAAAGGTTGGAGCCATGATTAAATGGATTCCATTCCATGCACACTTATATTTCAAAGTATCCTTTATCTTACCAAAGCTAGAATCCAAAACAGCACTTGCTAGTTTGTGATTCTTGGACATATTCTTTGGTTTTAGTGTTTCAATAACTATGACCTTTGGCTTGGTTCTCACCAAAGATGTTGTTAGTTTATGCACAGTATCATTGCGGATGTCCGCAACTCTTTTGTGAACTCGCGACAACTTAGTTATTGCTTTCTGCTTGTTCTTGCTCCCTTTAGCTCTACGAGAAACCATTCTTTGATACCTTTTGAGTTTCGCCAAATGTTTCTTGTATGCTTTAGGATTCTCAAATGTCTCACCTTCTGAGGTGATCGCTAACTCTTTGATACCTAAGTCTACACCTAGAATATCACATTCTTCGATTGATTCAATTGAAGCCATCACTGGATCTTCAACTGTTTCAGGTAACAAGAAAGATACATACCACCCATCACACTGTCTCGAAACTGTAGCTTGCGACAGCAAGCACTTACCTTCAAGAATAGGATAGTTCTTTTCCTTGAGTCTGATCTTTCCAATTCCTGCAATTTGGACATAATTATTTAAAACATACACGTTACTTGAAATTCTAAATGAATCTCTTTGCCCACGCTTCTTGAATTTTGGATAACCTGACTTCTTAGAAAAGAATCGCTGAAATGCTAGTTGAAGGTCTCTTAATGCCTCCTGTCCACAGCACTTAGAGGTTTCACGAATCCAAGGAAGCTCTTGTTTTAATAAAACCCAATCTTTGTGCCAATCAATAGCCGATCCAAAAGTAGAAGGGATTTTATTTAAACCATACATAGTAGCTAAGGCTTTATTAGCTTCATATTCACCTATAAGTTTATCTAGCTTCCAATTATAGGCAAAGCGAGACGTTCCTGCGCTTTTAGAGCAGAGAACTCTTTGGCCTTGATTGAGCTTTAGCTCAAGCCTATAACTACGCATCTTCATCTATTATTATTTATTCCTCTTTTTTTATATGAAATGTTAAGTAGTTTTGCGTAGATTTATTGGAGCAGCTACTTACCCTTGCATTTATTATATAGAGTTATTATTTTTCTCATTAAAACTATTTAGAAGATTTTTTATATTCTTTTAATCGTTTTTCTAATATTTTTTCCATTTTAGCTAATTCAGTATAGTATCCTTCACCATCTGGAAGAGGAAATTCAGTCAAATGATCTCTAGCAATATCTTCAGCTACTTTATGTTTTTGTTTTTGACTTAATGTTTTATTATTTTTTACATGCTCTTGCTCAACTTTAATACCCATAGCTAATTCTTTTTTAGATATTGGATGAGTATTATCCCCTATTCCGCCATGTATTGGATTTTTATTATCAAACGATTCATAAATAAACCCATTATATAATAATTTCATATAATTTATTTATTAAATAGCTTTATTTTATTTATAAACTGTTTGCTGGGGATATTAGATATAATATTATATGCAGAATTAATTACTTCATTTAAACTAACATTTAACACACACTCTGGAGTGATTTTATTATCACATCTATATATTCCATCGCAATTATTCATGCAAAATCTACAGCCATTACTATTTGATACAATTGGTTTACAATATGAAGCATAAGGCATCCTAAATTCAGGTGAAACTAAATTATATAACACAATAGCTGGAATATTCATAGCAAAAGCCACATGTGACATTCCAGAATCGCCTCCAATAAATAAATCAGATAAAGATATTACGGCTGCGCTATCTAAAAAATCAGTGCATCCAACTAAATTGACAATATTTTCATTCTCTTCAAATGAATAATCAGCATTAGCTCCAACAAGTATTATTCCTATATTTAATTCATTAAGAGTATTTATTAGAACATTCCAACGATCTCTAGGCCATATTCTGAATATACTAGTGGCAGAGCAATGTATTGTAATTAATTTATCTTTACTAAATAATCTACTTATTTTATCTAGCACTCTATTATAATTATTAAATGTTGGATATAAGGTAGGTCTAAAAAAGCTAGGATTATTAATTTTAGCAGTAAAATAATAACTAGCTAATATATGTTTATTTCTTTGAGATTCATATGAATTATCTAAATCTATTATTTCTTCATCATTTGGCATATATTCATAATCATAGATTTCATTTATAAATGGGTTATTTTCTAAGGGATCTTTACGTGAAGTCATTACACTAACTTCGCATTTCTCAATAACTGCAAAATGCTCAATTAATGGAGTTACCCATATTACATCTCCTATTGCCATTTCTCGTTTTATTAAAATATGACGCTTACCCATTAATATACCAATCCTTTATTGATAAATTAGCAATATTTGCAGTGTCTTTGGTATAATTACTAATAGTATTGCTATTGCTTTGCCAAGACATAGCTAAATAATGTGATAAATAACGAGGATTCATTTTTATATTAAATATTTTTAAATTACAACTACTAATATCTTCATAAAAAGTAGCTCCAACATCGTACCTTCTAACTTTACCTTTTGGTACGTCTGATTTCATAGTATAAAATCCTTGGGATTCTGTTGATATTACTTTATTAATATTAGTATACATAATTTTATTGTTTTTTATATTTTCGACATTTATGAATGAAAAATAAGGATGAATTCTTGGGTGCATTAGCCATCCACATGAATCCCCTATTTCTTCCCCAGCTAATGTAATATCATTATCAATAAAATATTGAATCTCCTTAGTTATATTATTTTTAAATATAACATCAGTGTCAACTAAAATGGCATACTTTGTTCTACATAATTTCAAACCTAACTCAACTCCTTGATAATGAAGTGAATTTGGATTTCTATAAAAAGGAATATTACTTTCATGCAATAATTCCGCAGTATCTTCATTAGTAGAATTATCAATGAGTAATAGTTTATTTGTAATATTATAATTAATATGCTTCCATGATTTAAGCATAGTTAATGTTACTTTAGGAGTGTCATAGCTACAGGTAATAAGAGTAATATCAAAGCTCATAATTAAAAATATTTATCTAAAAAATATGCCCAATTAAATACCCACTCAAAAATAATATAACTCCTCCTAGTATGGTATTCTTCTTGCTTATGATGGCTCCATTTGAGTATCCACTATCATAGGCGCTCTTTACTACAATCTTGGATGCGTCTAGTGCCGAATCACTTAATTTAACCATATTTGACACTGTAGTTGTGCATATTCCAAGTTGAACATTGGTTATGCTTAATTTACTAGAATCTCTTACGAATTTATTATTCAATTCTATTGTTTTTGTTATTTGAGAATATCCTACATTAGTTGAAGTGCCATCTAATTTATTAATAGGAAAAATACTATCAAATACTTTCTTTTCTTTACTAGTATCTGTAGCTAATTTAGTTAAATAAATACTATCTAATACATAAGCAGTGTCTATTCTTAGCTTATTTTGACCTAATTTATATAACGTATCAGTATTATGAACATATAATGTTTCTATTTTAGATTTAGAGCTATCAATAGAACCTAAATCAACATGTTTAGTTGATCTATTTGTAAAAAATAGAATACCAAAAACTACAGCTAATATTGCAAATATACCTAACATCCAATTTTTCATAGCAACCTCGTATATTACTATTTATTGTTAAAAAATTATTCGTATGTTATTCATAGAGGCAGTAAGCTCAATATATTGATTAATCTTTTTATAATTACTTTGAGTTGGGATTGGTAAGCAATAATCAAATGTATTAGAATGTATTAAATATTTTGAAGTGCTTACTGAGAAAATAGAAGAATCTATTTGATAATACATGCCGTATTTTTTATCATAAGGAGTTTGAGTAATTGTTATTACATCTGTATTAAATAACGTAGTTTTAATTAATTTTGGATAATACTTAATGTATTCAATACCTCCAAATATAAAATCAAAATAATAGTCAAAATAATCAAAAACATAATTATCATCCTTATTTGAAGATAATATATTCTTGATTGTTTTTCTATCTTTAACTATTAACTTAATATTATCTTTATCTAAAATAGATAAACATAAATCTTCAAATCCGCCAACTGGAGTGTAATAAATATAATAATCATCTAGTGCTAATGATTCTAAATTGAATAATGTTTTATATAGGAATCTTGGGTCAATTTGGCTTTGGATAGTGTTATAAATATTTGTGCCTATTTTTTTGCTAACATCCATATAAAAAGATTCACTAAATATTTCTTTCATCAATTTAACTAAATTTTTAATATCACCATATCTAGTTATAAATTCATCATATGTAGGAGTAGATAATATATTATCATTATAATCATATTCAAATTCAAATGTTTTTTTAGTAAATGGAAATCTCAAATTTCCGTCTGTAGTATTTTTGAATTTTAATTTAGGATATGGAACTTTAATATAAGATTCTGTTATTGGGATAAATCGTAGATCTGGTTCATATTTTAATAATAAATTAACTTGCTTCTCATTTAGCAAGCCAAGCATATTGCTTTTATTTGAATATATCCCACCTAAATATTCAGAATTATAATGTATAATTTGCTTATTTGGGTATTTTTCAGATAAAATTCTAGTATATATACATGAATCTAATGAATCACCGTATACATTTATTATATTTCCTCTATTAGATAGCATGTAAAAATATTTATAATATTATTTTGCCGGAAAATACTTGATTCCATTGTATTCTATGACATAATTTTTAGAATATCGAGTTTTTTTAATATGTTCCATCAAAGCTTCGTTATTTAATACAAACTTGGTACGGCGTTCATCTCTACAAACTAAATTACAAAAATCTATAAAATTAACTTTAAATATTGGCTTTCCGTTGAATTCATCTTCAAGTAATATCATTTAAAAATATTTATATAAAAAAAGCTAGACTGATCTAGCTTTTTATTGTTAATTATTAAAATACTTACTCACTTTTATCTCATAGGAATGTTTTAGTTAATGTATTAATATCTGCATCAGATAAATAAGTTGGGCAATATCCTTCAATTCCGCATTCATGTGTTATATTACCCAAGCCAAATAGCTTGCATCTTGCACAATCAGTTGAAAACTTATCATAATCCATATTAATCTTATCCAAAATATCCAAAGCCTTAAATACTACTTCTTTACTTTTATTCATTTTAGTAACTTTCCGTAAAATGTCTCAATGTAACTACCTGTCATTACTCCATCAACTACGTCATACAATGCGAAATTTTTATCAAATATGTAATGTCTAGGGGATTGGTCAAAAGAAGCATTAAGTTTGTACCAAATTTTCTTATTATCAAATTCAGGAACAAGTAATACCCTAGCTTTCCCATCACCAACATATCCGCTATCTTTTCCCCATTGTATTAGTTGATTATAAGCTTCCATGCATACTCCACATGGATTATCTTTTTCCAAGCTTACTACACTAATTATAACAAGATTTGGCGACTTATTGTACTCATTATTTAAGTCTGCTTCAACTAATAACTTACGGACATCATCTGAAATTGATGTAAATATTGACTTAAATTCATAATTATCTAGCTGAGTGTTATTCAAAGCATCAACTCGTTTTTCAAATTCTTTATCTAAATCAATCATTTATTTCTCCAATATTACTTTACAAATTTCAGCAAACATATAAGCAATATTAACTTCTTTGCTCACGCATTCATTATGAAAATTATTGGCATTACCAATAATGGTAACAATTTCTAATTTCTTTAATGGATGAATTGATAATTTTTCAAAATATCTCAACAAAACCAAATATATATTACTATTTAATTGTAATTTAAGATGCGCCGCTCTAGCATTAGCATAATCGCCTTTTTCTAAGGCAGTGATAACTTCTTCATAGGTGAACTTTGAAGATCCATTAGGATTTGTTGTTAATTTACCACATAAATTAGATATCATCTGTGCATTATCTAATGCGGTTCTAAAATCTGGATAATTCGATTCAACTAATGTTTTTATAAATTCTAAATCATATTCAACATTTTCTAATTTACAAATATTTTCAAGTCTATTAACCATTTTAGACTTTATTTCATTAAGATATTTTAAATTAGAATGATTAAAATCTACCTTAATGCATCTAGACTGTAAAGCTGGGATAACTTTATCAATATAATTGCAAGTCATTCCAACTCTGCTAGTCCCTGCAATACTATTAATGGTTGAACGAAGTGGATCTTGGAATGCAATGGCATTAGCTCCATCTATTTCATCCAATATTATTAACTTAGGAACATTGTTATTTTTAAATGTATTATAATTAGAAAATGAAATGATCTCATTTTTAATAGTTTTTTCATCATCACATAATGATGCATTAATATACTTATATCTAGTTTTTATTAAATTAGCGATCATCTTAAATGTAGAAGTTTTGCCAGTTCCAGTCATTTCTGAAAAGAATAGCATATGCTGCAATTTACTAGGCTCACTAATTATTTGTGAAATAATTCGTTTATCTGCTAAAAATATTTTTTCTTCTAGCTCATTTACTTCATCATTTTCACTACAATGCTCAGGTAGGCAGAGATCATCTACGCTTTTGGGTGTATACTTCTCTACCCATATTTTATCGGCAAAATCCATTGTGTATCCTAATCGTTTGAAATTCTTGAAGGTGATACTAGTGACGACTCAATTATTTGATTTTCATATTTTATAGTAGCACTACATAATACATTAAAATTATCATCTAAATTTAGTACTGATATTTTATAATCAACTCCTAATTGGCTCATCATATCGAAACATCCAAAATTAAATTTAAGCTCTTCCCCAATATTAATGTTATCAAAACCGTTTATTTTGTCTGATTCAATTTTGATCTTGTATTCTAAATCTTTTGCACTGTTAAAGCTTAAAACTATGCAATTTTTCTTCAAAGCAAAATTAAAAGTTTCACATTTAAAATTCTTACCAGTGCAGATATCTACAATATCTTCTATTTCTTGATTAGTTAATTCAAAAGAAAACATTTCAGGATCTAATCTACTTCTATCGAATTTTTCTAAAAATCCCATTTCATCAGGATAAGAATCTGGATTATATAATTTATAAGACATTGAAGATTTATTGTTATGTATTTCTACAATATCAAATCCATTTTTGTCAATAATTCTACGCATTTTAAACGTAGGATCATTCCCATACCCCTGACGTTTACATGCATCTAAAAATACAGAAAAATCATTAAAAGTAATTGTATCTTCTGGAAATTTAAAAGAATATTCATCCATTGTTAAGGAAAAAAATACATTTTTGGTTGTTTCATCAAATCTAGTGCAGCTAATTATGTCGTCAACTTTACGAAATACTAGATTTTTACCTAATACACATTTACTAAAAGTTAATGATTTAAAAATATTGTAAAATTCTCTAGAAAATTCTAAACTTTTACTTTGCTCTACCATTAAGTTCCTGCTTTTACACTAGGATCGTTATTAATTACACATTTTGCATCGTGACTAGTATACCAAACACCTGGATAAGAAGGATATTCCCAATGATTTTTTATTGGATCTTGCACTGGAGATTGTGGAAATTTAGTCCAATCTATTATTGTTGGAGTTTTATCTACAATAGTTTTTAATTGATTATATAAATCGCTGGCTTCTTCAAAAGTTAGAATATATTCATCATCTCCCAGCTTTATTTTAATTTCTTGGCTTATTTTAATCATTATACTTTTCCTGTAGTTGAACCTAATCCACCTTCTCTAACATCTCCATTATCCAAACTATCGCCATCAATTAATAAAAATTTAGCAAAAATACCTTGAGCAAATGATTCACCTCTAAGTATTTTTAATGTTTTGGTTCCTTGATTATGCAATCTAATAAATATTTCACCTTCATTTTTAGGATTATTGTAATAATCACAATTATGCAAGCATATATGATTTCCAAAAAAATTGTGATTATTATCAACATTCAAATAATATATTTTCACGTCAGATATTTTTGTTAATGACTTTACTTTTACAAACTGCATTTAATATCTCCAGTGTTTTACCATCTCGGTATTTTTTATTCTTAAACCACTCAGTTTCCCAAATAATTATAACACAATACCCCTTACTTATTATATAAATTTCTCTATTCTTATCATATTCCCAAATTTCACTAGCTGTTTTTCCTACTTTACTGTTATAATATTTCTCATCATATACTTTTGGATTGCAATGCCAATAATCTCCGTAACATTCTATTGCTACATTTCCAATACAAAAATCTAAGCTATACCTTTTATTATCATCATTCAAATATTTTTCACATTCAACATCTATGAAATTATTAATTAAAAAACTATTAACATTCTTAGCAAATTTAGACTTTCGTTTACCAACTCCTTTATTAGCACATTCAATCGAACAATATATTTTATTTCTATGTTTAGGTGATTTAAAAATCTTCCCGCATGTTCTACATTTAATGAATTCATTATTATAATTATAATGGCATTCTGTTGAGCAAAATTGAACATTTTTTCTGTATCTATCGTATGCAAAAGATTTCCCACAATATATACAATTAGTAGTTATTTTTGTTGATACTTTTTTATTATTAAGTGGTCCATTTTTCTTAACAAATTCTATGTAGCATTTAGTTGAGCAAAATCTTGATTTATTTTTTACATATTTAAAGGGTTGATATTCATGCCCACAATTAATGCACTTTGAAAATTCACAAAATTTATATTTTAAATGAACTTTCCCACATTTTTTACAAATTAATGGATTTTTAATTTTTATTGGTTTTATAATAACTTTTTTATTTTTCAGCAATTCATCATGCTTAATAGTATTCCGATATACTACTGAACATTTTAAGCTACAGCAAATGTTGGGTCTATCTTTTCTAGCTTTAAATTCATTTCCGCAAATTAAACACTTAACCAATGGACGCGCATTAATGTATTTCTTACTCATATTATAATATTTATACTAATTCATATTATTGTCAATATTTCATCATCTAAGGTTAAATCTTTAACAATCACCCAGCCTCTTTTAGTATAGACTTTTTTAGTAGCAGGAATTTTCACTGAATCTCCATTAGTTAATTCTAAATTAACCATATTGATGCCATCCACTTCAATAATTTCATTTAATAAATCTTCTTCTATTATATTTTTTTCTTCATTATATGAATAGACATTTTTTATATTTTTTTTAAGAACATCTAGCACTGAATATTCCCCACTTGGAGTAGATATTAATGTTTCGCCTGGAACACAATCTATTATTCCAACTGTGTTTGCTAATCTAACTGAATACTTAAATCCAAGCCCACTTCTAGGGTAAATAAATAAAGCTTCATCTGGTAACATAAAAGCTTTATATTTTGTGGTTAATATATCGCTCAATTCCCCTGGTTCAATAATTATATCAAATCCAGTATTGTTGAATATGTCATAACCAGCCGCATGCTTTGTAGCTCGGATTGGCTTTTTTAGAGTTTCATTTGAATATTTTGAAACTACTTCAAAATCTCTATTTTTATCTGACATGAAAAATCCTTTGTAAATTAAAACTATCTTAAGCTAATTATAACAGTTAGTGAATTTATATATCATAAATACTATTAAATCGAACAATTGAGGGATAATATGTTTAAATGGATTTCTGAATTTTTTAGTGCAGCTAATGGAAACGCTTCTAGTAAAAGATTAGTTAAAATAGCTTCTACTATATCTGCAATAGGTATTGGATGGTATAGTATTATATCAGGGCATCCTCTTGATACTAATGTATTAATACTAGTAACTTCAATAGCTGGATTATCAACTGGATCATATATATTAACTAACAAAAATGAAACAGCTAAATCAGCAATAATTAATACCATTAATACCGTAGTTGCGTCTGAAAAAGTTCCTGATAAGGATGATGAATAATGAATTCGTTATCTAGTGCATTAGTCTTTACTCTAAAATGGGAAGGTGGCTATGTAAATAATCCTAACGATCCAGGTGGAGAAACAAATAAAGGAATTACAAAATCAGTATATGATGCATATAGAAAAGATAGAAAATCACCGATCCAATCAGTAAAATTAATAAGTGATGATGAAGTTTTTGCCATATATTCACAACAATATTGGTGCTGCGCAGGATGTGATAAAATATCTGATGTTAAATTAGCAATAAGTGTATTTGATTTCGCAGTAAATGGCGGAGTAAGCCGAGCAATCAGATATTTAGCTCTATGTAATAATGACTATAAAAAATATATAGAGTTAAGGATCGCGTACTATAATAAAATAGTAGCTGTTAACCCTAAATTAAAAGTGTTTCTAAAAGGCTGGCTTAATAGAACAACCAGCCTTTTAACGTATCTAAAATCTATTCATTAAATCCAGTATAATTATTTAAAATAGTATCTCGCATTGAAAATCCAAATGATCTATTTGACAAAATCAGCACAGGTGAACCCTGTGCTCTCTTATATGCAGTTGTCTTGATTTTTTTCCAAGCCAAATATACATTCTTAGTAATATCTTCCAAGGTATATCCCCATAAATCACCTGAATAATTGGATTCTGCTCGTATTGCATTAATAACTTCTTTAGGGGTCATGCCTTCTCGAATGAACAATTCACAAACTCTGCTCATAATTACATAATCAAAAGGATCTTCGTTACTATCTTCTAATTCTGCTGCTGGTTTTAATGATCCATCATACAAGCATTTTGGAATTACTTCAACCATCTCTACTTTATTAATATATTCAGCTAATTTAAAGATCTCAGTTTTACTTAGATCCCCAATTGGCTGCAAAATTCCACAATAGTTTCCAATATCGCCAAATGAATTCCACCCTAATGCATTTTCAGTATGGTTTCCACAGGATAATAAACCGCTATTATAATTATGAGTAGCAGAAATACCCAAAGCCTTTCGCAAAGTGGCTTCAAACGAAGCTATTTGTCCTGGCTTGGCATCTGGGTTGTTTTTCTTGTATACATCTATATATTCAATAATAGGTTCATACTTTAATTCTACTCCTAAGTTAGTGGCTAATACTTGAGCATTATTTAAAGTAATTTTCCCATTATTTTTTGAAGGCTGAGTTATGAATATTACATGATCCTTATCCATAGCTTTAACGGCGAAATATCCAACTAAAGCTGAATCAATTCCTCCGCTAATATGAACTTGAGCATTTTCAATGTGGCATTGTTCGTATATATGCTTAATTGAATAAATGATTGCATTTGCAATCATACCATATTTTGATTTATTTTCTAAAATATTGCTAGTATAATCCTCACTAGTTAATTCTAAATCAGAATCATTCAAAATAACTGTAGCTAAATGCTCCTTAAATCTAGGAGCAACTTGAGTTACATAGTGTTCATTATTTTTATTGTGTGAAATTAATGATCCACCATCATAGCACATAAAATTCTTACTAATATCACCAATTCCTACACTATTAACATATAAAATAGGAATAATATTATGAATATTATGTAAAATATTAGCTCGCTGCTGCTTCTTGTCAAAAGTAAAATAACTAAAATTTAGAGAAAAAATTACTTCAGCACCTTCTTCTGCATTTTCTCTAATTAAATCCTTAGAATAAGAATTCCAAAGATCTTCGCAAATTAAAACTCCAAATTTAATACCATTATAGTATAATACCTTATTACTCTTTCCTGCGGTAAAGTATTTACGATCTTCATGATGATAATCATTAGCTAATTTTTGTTTATCATAAATTCCAATAATCTTTCCATCAGCCAAAACGAATGCACTATTGTATAATTTATGATTATCGTCTAATCTAGGTGATCCAATGATTACAACAGTTTTATTATTCTCGGTTAATTTAGCAATACTATTAACCCTATCTTCACAATCATGAATGAAAGGCTTTTTTTCAAATAAATCACCACAATTATAACCGCTTAATGTCATCTCAGGGAATACGATAAAATCATATTGTAAATTATCCTTTACAATATTGAAAGCTTTATTGTAATTGTCTTCAACGGCACCCGTTTTGATCTCAATTTGAGCCGCTAAAATCTTTTTTGCTTCAGGCATCAAATACTCCATTCTTTTTGTATATGTTAAAAAGTGCTTTATGTTCAGGCATGAAATGATCTTCTGTTAAGTCAGATTTACTAAATAACCTCAACTCCCCACCTTTCATATCATCTAAAGGAATAAAATTTGATCCGACTTCAGCTTCTAATACAAATAAAGCAGTTTTAATGCAATGTTTAGATTTCTTATAACGAGGATCATTGACTCTAGGTCCAAAGATGTATCGTAAGTTATCAATAGATCCAGTATATCCCGTTTCTTCCTGAACTTCCCGCAAAGCATCTTCCTCTAAAGATTCAGAATCTGGATCAGAAAATCCCCCAATAAATCTAAATTTATCTTGATTTGGCTTTCTACCTAATAATACCCCATCCCCAACTAAAATGCAAGCATCTACAGTTTGATAAGCTGTTGGATATTGATTATTTGCCAAATAAAATGCTCCTTTAATGAACATAGGATCTGGTAAAAATACAGTAGAGCATTGCTGACGCATATTGGTTGCACTTATGCCGTCATTAAAATATTGAAATCTAACTTTATTGTTAAATTCTCCAAAATAATGATCAATAAAAGAATCTCTTCCACCCATTAATCCAACTTCATCAGGAGTAGTATAATATTTGCAATTTTTGATTTTCTCATCTAGCATTTTGGACCACTTAGGCACATCATGCACATCTACTAATTCAGTAAATTCAATGCGGCTAATAGTGCGAATAACGTCCCCCATCGTTGATTTTGGAGTATTGAATACATTATATAATGCTCTAATTAATAGTTCTACCCTTACTTCATAAGGAATTAAATCAATTTCTGTTTTGATACTATTTGAACCAATTACTACTAGTACACTATTTGCACTATTTAAAGCGCTTGTGATCAATGCAATATGAGATTCAGTTGGCTCTGGTGCTTGGAATTTTCCAACAACAACTCCTAATTTATAGTTAGACATTTTTTACATCCTCCTCTAATGCATTCAATAAATATTCTTGATATTTTTTATTTTCGCACATACTCTTTCCAATATCATTACTAATTTTAGAAACTGGACGACCATTAACTGAAGTGATCTTCATTACAATATTAAGTATTGTGTGATTTAATCCAACGTCATTTGTTAAATTAGTACCGACTCCAAAAGAAACATTAATTTTGTTTCCAAATTCTTCATATAGTTTAATACAATCAGGAATACTTAAACTATTACTAAAAACCATACTTTTTGTTTTAGGATCAATTCCATATTTTTTATAATGATTTAATATTTCATAACCCCATTTAATAGGATCACCACTATCATGTCTAACTCCATTATAAGTCTTAGTTAAGTATTCATCAAAATCTTTTAAAAACTTATTGTTAGGAAAAATATCACTCAAAGCTATTAAGAAATTATTTCCCCATAATCTATTCCAATCATATAAACATTTAATTTGAGAATCAAGTGGATGATTGATTCCTTGATAAAATTGCAAAATAGAATGTCCCATTGTACCTAAAACATTAATATTAAATATTTTACCTAATTCTACATTTGAAGTACCTAATATATTATCAGTTTCACTTATTAATCTACTTAAAACATGTAAATGCCATTCTTTACTAAATCTGCGTCTAGTTCCAAATTCCATTAGTTTAATATTAGGATTATTGTTCAATAGCTCTATCTTGCTAGTTAATAATTCATCCCCTTTTACTTCAAAATCCTCTAATTCTTTACGCGAATATAATTGCTCATTAAATGTCTCATTTACTATTGATAATACTGGAATATCCAATAATAATGTAGTCCAATACTCTCCTTTAACTTTAATGTTTAAATTATTATTAATAATACTAACAATTATTCCATTTTCATCAAATGGTACATTATTATTAATATATTCATATAAGAAAGATAATTTATCATAACATATTTTATTTAAATATTTAACTTCATTGTTAGTAAATCTTAATTTAATATATTCAGATAATTGATATCTAACACTATCTGCAATATTGGATAGATTAATATCATTGCGGCACTTAAAAGAATATTCTACCCAATTTCCACTATGCTGTTTAGCTAGCGCAAGCATAGTAAACTGGTAAACATCAGTATCTAGAAAACTAGTTAACATTTTATTTTCTCCTGTTGATTAAGATTTGTTTCTAACTGCCAAAATCACACTCTTGTTTCTTTTTAATATTTTACTAATATCTTCATCTGAATAATTTAATTCAATCAAATATTCAATATTAACTCTATCTATTATTTCACTATTTTCGTCACAATTAATATTATTCATCTTTAATGTTTCACATACAATTGATTCACTGCACCCAACTACTTTAGCTATTTTTGATTGGCCCACTCCATCAATATGCAAAGAAATAATTAAATCTCTATCTACTCTTTTATTATAATTATTTTTTAATGAAGCTATTTTCTTATATATTTCATCTTTATATTTTTTAAACATTTCAATGTTTGCATGTTCATCTCTATGACAATTTGAGCATAATACTTTACATTTATCTAATTCGCTATATATTAAATCAATGTTTTCATTTATTTTATTTTTAGTAAATACTACTAAATCACTTATTCCATATTCCTTATTAATAATATGATGGAATTCTAATGATTGTATCGTTTTATTATACCCACATTTTTCACAACTATTAATATTTTTATATTTTAGAAACAATTCTTTATTTAAAAATGTTTCATATTTACTATCATCTACATGATGTAATTCTCTATGACAATTTCCGCACAAACATATACATTTTAAGCTTTCTTTATATAACTTCTCATAAGAAAAATCGCCTTTAGTACCAATTTCAAATAATTTAGTATTTGGATCTAAATGATGAAATTGATATATCCAGGGTCTATCTAGATCAGATATTCCGCATTTTTGGCATCTGCCTCCGTGAGCTTGGATTAATTTTATCTTCTTAGCCATTTTTATAATATAGCGGCTTATTTTTGTTTTATTTAAATCTCTATTTCCTTTATAATAACTCATATTTCATGTGCCTCACTATTATTTAGCAAATGCACATGAAGTATTTTATTTTATAAATTAATATAACAAAAAATGGGCCAGCTTTAAATATAAAACCGGCCCAACACCTAAATAACTAATATTTTTTAATTATTACTATTAGCTTCAATTTTGCTTTGAATAACTTCTTCTTGTTTTCTTCTATCAGAATATTCATTAAGATTTACTCTAATGTGCTTTGATAAAGATTTAAAATTATTGTCAAATAATTTATACATAGCCTGAGCTAATCTTCTGTATGAGTAATGTCCAGCTTCACCACTTCTTAATTCAATTATATAGGCTAATTCTTTAAAATTACATTCTAATATAAATCTAACATTATGGCCTAATAATAATGCATATTCTGAATTATTATTTTTATCTTTTATTAATTTAGAATTTAATTTTGAATACTCTTCAAATAAGCTTATATATTTTTCTTTAATATCTAATAATTTATAATCATTTAAAGATTCTGGAATAGAATATCCTCTTAATGAACTCCATTTTTCAACAATTTGAGTGCAATTACGATGTCTTTGCAAATCTCTAAATGCTCCAATATCACAAATTACTTCAAATTGAATCATTCCAACTGCACATTCATCTGGAAAATCATCATGAATGCCTCTTTCTTCAAATGCTAAATTAAATACCTCATCCAATCCTAATGAAGTATCTACTAATACATTACTATCAAATAATCCAGTTGCATTTATTAAAGAATATGCTACTTCAAGCTCAATATTGCTAGCTGAATTTAAGTACACTCCAGGTTTTGATTCATTTAGGGGTAATTCTTTTATTTCAGTTGAACATATTTTCTTAGCTAAAGCGCCTAATCTTCTATTTAAAAATGTATTTTTTTCAACATGATTAATTAAAGCAGCGGTAATTTTGCCACATTCTATTTTTAATTTTTCTCCAATTTCTACCACTTCTGGAAACTCAGACGTTAATAATTTAGATATCCATCGTTCTGTTTCTCTAGTGCTCATAGTTGCACCTAAAGATGTTTTAATTGTGGTTGGAAGTAAATATCTAGCATCATCAAAAGCTTTAGCCGAACAAGTTCTAATCCAAGCATTTTGATTCTTAAAATCACTTTCAGGAATTATTTCCTTATAATACTCAATTAATCTAGATTTAGCTTCTGAATATACTTGCATTGCTTTTGCAGATAATTCATCTATAGCTTTATCAATTAAAATATAAGAATCTCCAGAAAAATCCATATATCTAGTTGATTTTTCTTGAAAAGCGGCTAATTTAGATTCTTCTATAAACTTAGAAGCTCTAATACTAACACCTTCAATAGCCATCATATTAAATGCACTATCTTTTAAGCTATTATGCCCATATTCAATAGACCACTTAGCCATAAATTTATTAGCTTTTTCCATTATTTTTGCTATATAATTATTAGTAGCTGGTAAATCATTAGTAAAAGATGATAATAATTGATAATATTCAATTGATTCTTCTTTAGCTAAATCCTTTAATACCTTTAAAAATCTATCTCTTAAAGATAATCCTGATCTAGAATAGCCTCCTAATAATAATCCCCAAATTGATATTGGCATATTATCAGTTGCACAATAAACATTTGAATCATTGTTGGTAAAATAATAAGACAATATAGCCGTTTCAAGCTCTTCAATTGTATTTGGCATTACTTGCCCACCTTGGGTAAAGAATCGCCGGTAGCTCGTCTATGTGCCCGAATAAGCACTCTTGAGTCAATTGGATCAGTCTGAATATTATTAGATATTGATAATACTAGCCATTCAATCCAAATTCCTTCATCATTTTTTATTTCTAAAATTTTTCCTATTTTAGCTAATTTTAATGGGATTAATACTACTGTTTGAACCACTTCATAATTAATTTTACGAACTAATGTGCATTGCTTAAAATCACCTTTAACTACTCCACTATCATTTTGAGAAGTATTTACATTCATTTCTTTTTTCCTTTTTTACTATCTATTGCTTCAAATTCCTTAGAATTTCCATACCAATTTATTAAATTAACATTATCATCACAGGTAGTTTTAACTAATATAAATGGATCATACCCATATATATCACCCATAACTAAAAATTCTTCACTTTCAGAAACTGATGATAATTTACTATCATCTTTTAACATTAATCCGCCTTCAATAGCTTTATATATATTCGCAACTGAAGTTAATTCATTAGAAAATCCTAATAAAATTCTACCTTCTTCATCAAATTCTTTTAATATAATATCTCTAGGATTCTTAGTACTTACATAAACTCCAGATGGTATATCTGGATTTATACTAATTTCATGCAAATCAGTTAAAGTGTCAAATGTATAATAATCATCAAATTCATATAGATTTAGATTATTATGTTCATTTATCATATCTTTAATGAAATTACTTAGCGACATATTGCTGTAAACTTTCTACTTCATTTATTAATTCAGGATCAATATCTATTTCTAGCAATTTTGCAAAATCCACATTATATGTGAATTTTTTTTCTTTAACATTGTATTGTAATTTTAAATTAGGATCGCTTGCTTCGCTTTTACTCAAAGATAATGCATTCAATAAATCATTAAATTTAGGCAAAGTTTCTTTTCTCGAATAAAGCTCACCTATTTCATCAATCGCTTGCAATCTCTGATTCAATGTCAGGCTTAGTTTCATTGCGTTTCTTTCTAGTTTTTTTAGGAGGTAATGGTAATAATTCATTATTATCTTCAATAATTTTATCAATTTTAATAGTAATCATTTTATCAAATTTAAATATACTAGCTTCTACGTCTTTTAATTTCCAATTATTAACATAGCTATTGTATACATCTTTGACTATTTTTTTGTCTTCGGGAGTATGATATTGAAATAAACCTGGGCAGTCATCAGAATATAGCCACCCACCATCTATCCAATATCTATATTTATCTGTAACATGACTGAAAGCAATAAATTCCTTACATTTAGTATAATCCATACATTAATTATATCATTTATTTGAAACAGCTACTTCAACATAGTCTCCTGAATTTCCTAATAAAATAGTCGAGCCATTTTTGTTTAATAAACGTGTCCTATCTATCGTATATTCCCCAATTCTAAATAATATTTCAGGATTAGTTCCTGGAACTTTTTCATTTATTATGCTATCTATTACTGCAATTGATATTGTAGGAGTACTCGTTCCACTATAATCTCTAAAAATCACAGCATCCCCTTTAGCTACGTTACACATTTCTTTAATTTCAATTATCATTACTTATCTCCACTTCTTCTGCATACGATTACTTCAGGATATACTGAGAATATGATTGATTCTACTGTTTTCCAATCACCTCCGCCTAATCCACATCCAATCTTAAATGGAATGTAAACTGGTTTATGTTTAATATTCACTAATTTGAGAAAAGTGAAGCATGATTTAATGGCTTCGTAGCTAGTATATAATTTTCCATCATAACCATAATCATATTGCATGAATGCATTAACTATTTTTAAGTTATCATTGATGGTTACAATATTGTTTGTTCCTAATATTGCATCTGCTTCTCCATTATTATAATAATCTTTTATTACTTTTGAATAGCCATTAAAAATTATTGGGTATTTTTTTCTAAGTTGACCCGCAACTCCACTACCCATTCTACCCCTGCAATTAACTTGATGAACAATAAATCCCTCATCAATTAATGTAATATCTTTTTCAATCTCTTCTAGCATTAATTATTCCTCTTAATTACAATGCATTTGAATGTCGTCTTCAGTAAATACATAAAACAACATTCCATTTGCAGTAGCATATGCGTTAGCTGCTTTAAATTTAGCATTATTCACTACATATTGCTTAGTTTCAGTCATTACAGTTTTTTTAGATCTATGCTCAGTTTTAGGCGGATTTAATTGCTTTTTTGGTTTAACTTCAATTAATATACGTTTACGTTCACCATTTTGTCCAGCTATCTCAACATAAAAGTCTACAAAATATCTATGGATTTTCCCATCTAATGGAGACATATAGGGCACTGTAACTAATTCACTACCCCATTTAACGATATTATCATTATTATCTAAAAACCACATCACTCTACGCTCCCAAGATGATCTAAAATTAGGAGTATGATCTCCTAAATATTTTTCTTTATTTATTGGGTGATATAATCCAATTGGTGGTAACTTAGAATTCACATATATTATTTAGAATATAATTTTTTTAAATATTCTCTCATCTTAATATAATCCAATTCAGCTTTCTTAGCTCTAATTTTAGTATCTTCTGATATTTCATCAATACTCTTCTCTGATTGAGAAGATTTTGACATCTTTGTTTCCATTTTAAATTCGATTTAAATTAGAATTAATATCTTTAACAATATCTAAAATAACATTTAAACTTTTATTACTTAATTTTTCTTTATTTTTAGTAGTATATTTATCAATATTAAAAATCGTATACTTAACTGAACTAGTATATCCTAATAAAAATTGTTTTAATAATGCAACTCTAGTATATTCAACAAATTCTTCATCATCTTGTTTATTAGCAAATTGGCATAATGCTTTAAGAGAGCTTTCAAATTCATCGTAAATACCTAATTCTATTAATAAAGAATCTGTATTGTTTACTATTTCAGCTTCGTCGTTCATCTTGCTAAGATTATCCCAGATGGAGTGGTTGGATTACTAAGTAAATATTTTTTCTCTAATTCATCATATTCTTTTGATAATTTACCATATTCATTTATTAACCCAGATATTGTAACATTTTGGCTCTGAATTAATGATAATAAATTTTCAGTAGTAGTTGCATCAAAAACTTCAACATATAATGTAGCAGTTTTTTGATAATACTTTCTAAAATACATTATATCTTCTTCATCATCAACATTAATAGTTGGAGTCCATAGTAAATAATATTTGCTTCCTTTTGCTGTAGTAGACGATTCAATTGATTCAACAAATCTATGTTCAACTGAACTACTGCAAACATAAGCCTTTTTCTTACTTCCCTCAACGAGTTCTAACTTACTACCACAAAATGGGCAAATGTAATTCTTAGTCATATCAATCCTTTAATTAATTATAACAAAAAGACCTCAATCGAGGTCTTTTTTGAATTATCCACATTTAGCATAGCCGCAATGAGTACACATTAAACAGCCTTCAATATATGAAATATCTCCTCCGCAATTTGGGCATTTTTGCTTAGATGAAGTGCCATCTTTAATATATTTCTTCAAAACTCTAGCAATTATCCTAGAAAATGAATACATATCAGATGCTTTATCCTTTTGAATTTGCTCAACTATAATATGAATCGGTGTCCCTATTCTCAATAATAAAGAAATCATTCTGGTAAATGCACCCTGAGTAGGATTCTCAAACATATTAACTACATCTTTTATTTTCCCAGTTTCATCTCCATCTGAATATACTAATTCATATATAGATAATCCATCATCATTTTTACCGCATCTATCTAAGAAACCATGCTTAATTTTTTTAGGTAATTCAACTTTAGAAGATAGCCCTCCAAATAATTCATAAGGCTTTCCATCTAATTTACCAATAAAAATTGTCCATGCTTGCGAATTTATTATAGCTTGATGAATATCACACTCTAATCTCTTAGGTCTAGTTATTGAATGAACTTCTCCGCATGTGCATTCTTCATTTTTAGTTTCTTTTTTAGTAATTAATACTCCATCTCGACATCCATCTCTATATACAGTGAATCCTTTGCATCCAGATTCCCAAGCTTTCATATAAATATCTGCAACTAATTCTTTAGTTGCAGAATTAGGAAGATTACATGTTTTAGAAATACTATGACATATCCATTTCTGAGCCACAGCTTGTATTTTTACTGAAGCTAACCAATCTACATCATTGGCAGTAGCTTTATAATACGGAGATTTATCAAAATCTTCATAAGTATATCCAGTTACATCCATCCATTGCTTAAATCCTTCATGATATACTTCAAATACTTGCCATTTATCCCCCAATGAATCAATGTAATCAACTTTTTCATTTGAATTACTTAAATTTATTTTTTTACGTCTTGAATATTTTATTGCAAATACTGGCTCAATACCTGATGTAGTTTGAGTCATCATTGAAACTGATCCAGTTGGAGCAGTGGTAGTTAATGCAATATTTCTTCTACCAAATTTTTTATATTTTTCTTGAACTTCAATTGGTAAATTACTAATTACTCTAGATACAAACACATGGTCTTTTTCTAATTCATAATTAAATATTGGAAATGAACCACGTTCTTCGGCTAATTCAATAGAAGATTCATATGCACTGACTTCTAAAGTCTTGTATATTTTTTCAGTCACTTCTATTGATTCATCAGAACCGTATCTAATATTTAATGCAGCTAATGCATCACCTAAAGCAGTTATACCTAGTCCAGTTCTTCTACCTTTTAAGCAAGTTTCTTTAATTTTATTCCATAATTCTAATTCAACTCTTTTTATTTCATAAGGCTCTGGATCTGATTCAACTTTGGCTAATATTTTATCAATCTGTTCAAGCTCAATATCAATCATATCATCCATTAATCTTTGAGCAATCTTAGTTATCTTAATAAAATTCACATAATCAAAATATGCCTTTTTTGTAAATGGATTTATTACAAAAGATTTTAAGTTTTCACAAATTAATCTGCAAGAATCATAAGCAGGTAATACAATTTCTCCACAAGGATTTGTTGCAATACTTCTGAATCCAAAATCTCCATATATATCACTTGGCGTATATTTTAATGCGTTATCCCAAAATAATAATCCAGGTTCAGCCGATTCCCAAGCTGCAAAAATTATTTGATTCCATATTGATCTAGCGTCAACCATCTTACTTATTGATGGATTATCAGAATCAACCGGCCATCTTTGCTCATAATCGGTGCCATTTTTTACAGCATTCATGAATTCATCAGTTAATTTGACTGATATATTAGCACCTGTAATTCTAGTCTTATCTCTTTTTATGTTAATGAATGTTTCTATTTCAGGATGATGCACCGAACATGCTTCTAATAAAGCACCTCTTCGGCCAGATTGTGCAACTTCTCTAGTAGTATTGGAAAATCTATCCATATAGACGCCAATTCCATCAGTGGTTTTAGCAGCATTTGCTACTGGAAGACCAGATGGACGAATATTTGAAATATCATGTCCAACTCCACCTCTTCTTTTCATTAATTGAGCTTGCTCTTCGTCTGTTCTATGTATTCCACCCATAGAATCATAAGCTGAATCAATAACAAAGCAATTACTAGCAGACTGAGTATTATAAGGATTTCCAATTGCGCTCATTGGAGAACCCTGGGGAATTATATATCTAAAATTTTCAAATAATCCATATATAGTATCTTTATCTAAAGAATTTGGATACTTTTTTTCAATCCTTGCAAATTCTCCAGCTAATCTTTTATGCATTTCATTAGGAGTTAATTCATAATAAATATCACCATCTTTCAACGCATATTTGTCTGCAAAAACTTTTGCAGCCATTTCATCACCATTAAAATATTTAATAGATTCTTTAATTACTTCTTTGTAAGTAGCCATGATTTCCATATCCTTGTGAGATTATTTAGTGAAAAAATTAAGCATTTTTAAAGAGCTTTCTGTTAAATAAATTTAGTATTTCACTATATTCTAAGTTGCTCTTCATAGCCATTTCACTACTATCTGGTACTATAATTTTAACATTATTGTATTGCTCAAGTATCATTTCTTCTAATTTCTTGGGAATAAACTCAAAATTAACTAGCCTTTGATTTAGTAAATATTGCTTATCCAATTTAATTTTAGTGAAATATGGTAATAGATTACCTTCACTTTCTGTAATTACCCCTCTAGCTTTAACTGGACCAAATCCCCTAGCTACTGGTTTAATGTTATCTCCTCGATCTCCACTAATAACCTTAAGATTAATCAACTCTCGCCAATCAATATTATCGACTCCTTTTCTATCTTTTGCATTATAGCATCTAAAATTAGAAAATCTAAAAAGTTGATGAATATCAGCATCACCTGTTACTGCTATTATTTCTTCTTCTTCATGCAAGTGCTTAGTTAATACAGCTATAATATCGTCCGCTTCTGCGTATTTGTTATATAAAGTCTTAAATGGATATATTTTAGATAAATTCATTAAAAATTCATCTCTAACTATAGAAAATTTACCCCAATCAACTGGAAATGCGGCTCTAGCTTTAGCTCTAGTTCCTTTATATTCTGGATAAAAATGCCTTCTCCATAATTTATTTCCATCACAAGCTATTGTTAATTTATCGGGATTAAAAAGATCAATTAAATTTACTATTTCTAATTCCATTTCCTTACATAAATTGATAAATCCGCTATCTGATTCTTGCATTAAAAATAGGTTTTTAGTATTTTTATCAAAACCTTTAGATCCTGATACTAAGGAAAAAAGTTTCCAATAACTAATTGAGCCAGCATCTACTATTAACTCTGTAAGCATTTTGTAATTGTAACTAAATATTAAATATGAAGGTTACTGATTTTACTATCCTGGCAGAAGATGTTGATCCAGATGATATTGATATATCTTCGCTTATTTTACGCAAAGAATTAAATCCAAAAATATGGAATAATTTTAATTTAGTGCCTGATGTAGCCGATACTGCTAAAAAAATAGCTAAAGATTATTCAGATTTTATGCTGAAAAATCTAAAAGATGCTGAAGTATCTGAAATATATTTTACTGGAAGTTTAGCAAACTACAATTGGTCTAATTATTCAGATTTTGATATTCACGTTATAATAGATTATTCAGATATTAATAAAGATATTGATTTAGTTGGAGATTATTTTTGGGATAGAACTCTATTATATAGATTAGATAATAAATTTGAAATAAGTGGATTTGAAGTTGAATTAAATATTAATAATATTACTCCTCTTAGAAAAAATGCAGGAGTTTATTCATTATTATATGATGAATGGGTTCAAAAACCAGACACTAATAAAATAATAATTGACTTCAAATTAGTTAAAGAAAAAGCCGCAGCTATTATGAATATGATTGATGATTCCAGATGCGATTTAAATAATTTGATCAATATTAAAGAAAAAATAAGAAAAATGAGAGATTCTGGTATTGATAAATATGGAGAATTCTCTATAGAAAATTTAGCATTTAAAATATTAAGAAGAACTGGATATATAGATAAGCTTAAAAAAGAAATATCTGAATATTCTAAACTTACCGTATAACAACTGTTCCACTAAATGAAATACTAAATGTTAGAATAATTGTGTTACTATCAACAACCGTAATACTAGGAATAATTGTTGAACCCGATGAATTAGTACAATTTACAGTAACTGTTTTATTTAAATTATGAATAATTGTTGCAGTAGTTACATTGTATAAAGTAGTTGAATAAGTTGAAGTAATTGTTTTTTCTATTGAATTTACAATATTATTATCAGATATCTCAGCAAAATGATCATATGCTAAGTCAACTACTGAACTTACATTAGTAACTCTTAAATTGTCATATACTGAATTAGTACTATCAGAAGTTTTTTTAGTATCTTTTTTTGAATTAGAAATATTAGTTTCAGCTAATGTTATTTCAGCTTTTTTTTCAACTAATTTTGCACTTAAATTAGTTGTTAATTCTTTAACACGTAATGCTGCACTATCATCATCTGATATTGGCAAAAATGAACTTAATTTAGATTTAATTACATTACTTTGAGAAGATTTGATTGCTTCTGATTCAATGGCATCTCTAGCTAAAATAGAAGCTCTTCCTCCAGTTAATGTATCTAATTCCTCACATATTACCTTAATTGCCCCTAGAGAAGCATTTGCAAGGCATGTAGAGTATTCTAATTGTGTTTGGACATACTTGCTAAGTAGACCATCTGGACCGCTTAAACAGTCTTCTAGCATCTCTTTTATTGCTTTAGCTAAAGATGAATTATTTTTTTTAGCGGAAGCTGGTAATTTTGATAGCATAGATGAAGGCAATTTGCTATCTCCTAAATCACTGTGCCCATTTTGCTTTAATATTTCGTAAAATTTACTTTCTTTATTTTTTAGAAAATCACTTATTGTAGAACTAGATTCATTGAATAATAATGCAGTATGTCCTGGTTCACTTTCATTTATTAATGAGCTATCATTAAATTCAATATGTAACTCAGTATTTGATTGTTTTATAAAAATTCCACTTAAATTGAAATAATCACTATTATTAATATAAAACCAATTTACTATATTATAAACATAGTCGAAATATTCAGATTTAGTTCTAATATCTATAGCTAATCCTCTTTGATGAACTGAGGTATTAGGCTTGGCCCAAGTATATCCTAATGAATTTAGTGCGGATTGAATTGAATTGTAATCAAATTCAAATAAATAATTACCATTATATTTTCCTATCAATTCAGGATTTGTTTGTTTTGATTTGTACTTTGAAAAATTAATATTTGGATTATTATCATATAATAATTTCAATCCTATTTTTGCTTGTAATTCAGGAGGAATATATGCATTTGAAATGTATGTGCTTTCTGGCATATATCTCCCAACTATACTCCAAAAATCATAATGAAAACTTTTAAGATAAGCTCCATCTAAAATTAAAGGTTGCAATAAAGGATATCTTAATGTTTTAATACTATTATTTACACCAGATACTTCATACACTTTAGCATCGCTAATCAGTGAACTATTTCCATTTTGGAAATAACTTAAAGCGCTTGCATTAAAATATGATAGTGAAAGATCACTGCCCTTTGGATAATTCATTTAAAGTATTTATTATAGAAAATGTATGGTTTAAAGTAAGAGTTTCTATATTGAATTTTTTCTTTAAGTAATAACCATGCCTAGCTATATATTGTAGATTAACTCTACTTCTCCACATATTTCCTGTTCTTTTTAAAATTGATAAATCATCTACTAAATCATAGATAGTGGCAAAATCCTTAGTTTCATGTAATCTTAATATTCTACCTATTGATTGTACAATTGTTTCATATGAGCGCAAAGATGATGCAAAAATACAATTATGTAATTTCTTGATGTTAATACCTGTTGACATTGTTGTATAAGTAGCAACTAATATAACACCTTCTCTATCATTCATTGAAGTAATAATGGCATCTCTTTTTGTTTTCTTTATGCCACCGTATATTATTTCTGTAGTAAATTGAGGATGATATTTGTTTATATGTTTAACAATATCATCCAATTCACCATTTTCTATTTTACTACAAAGAATTAATGTATTTTGTTTAGGTGTTATTTTACCAGAATTTATTAAATTAGATATGGTCCATAATTTTGATTTATTTAATCTTAATAATTCAACTTCCTCATCAAATTTTATATCATTTTGCTTCATAAATTTAATGGATTTTAAATCATAAGGTAACATTACTTCAACAATATTTGCTTTAGCCAATATTCCTCTATCTTGAAGATCTTTAGTTTCAGCTAATATTATTTTTTTACCAAACGCACCTTCTAAAGTTTTCACATACAAAGGCTCTTCAGGAATCGTCCCGGTGAATCCTAGTCTGTATTCAGCATTTATGCATGAATTCAATACTCCTAATAATGTTTTACCATCTTTTTTTGCTCTATGCGCTTCATCTAACATAACCATATTGAATCTATTACAGAATTCTTTATCTTTTGATAGTAATCCATCAATTGAATTATATACAGCTATCATTACTGGCTTAGTTAATGCATCTGCTTTTTCAGAGGCAGTAAATTCAGAATCATATAATCCAACATATTTGTCAATATTATTCCATTTATATGATTTAAAATCTCTATACATTTGAGTAACTAATGCTACATTTGGAACTAACAATAATACTTTAAAATCTTTATCTTTATTTAAATGCATTAAATATCTTATTAATAGATAAATTAATACACTTTTACCAGATCCAGTAGGTGATTCAAATAATAGTCTTTTCTTTTTAATAGCTAATTTAAATCCATTAATTTGAAAATCATATGGATTGAATCCATTTAATTTAGCAAAATTATCAATAAATGAATCTATTTCATCGTAATTAATATTATCTTCTAAAAATGATGTTTTAATATCATCACTAACTTCTACTTCAAATGAAGATGCTTTTAGTAATTTAACGGCTTCAGGCACTAAGCCTAATGGCAAAGCTCCATATATTTTTTTAAATACATGTAATTTACCATCATATCTAGTTATTTTTCTATTTTTGTACCTTTTATCAAATTTATAATTTGGAGTATATATTGCAAAATTACCATCTAAATATGATAATGGATTTGCATAAGTAGATTCTGTTTCTGATCTACCTAACCAAACAAATTTAGCCCATATATTGTTTAATTTATCTACTCTAACTGGCACATATAGTATTTATGCCATTATTAAAGCCATTTAGTATGCCATTAATGAAGTCTTAATCAATTCAACTTGATTTGATACTTTAGCATTAATGTATTTAAAATACTCTACATAATCCTTAAGTAAATTGTATATTACTTCTAATTTTGAGATACTTTCTCGTATTGAAATATATTCACTATCAAGGGCTATTTTTTCAAGCATTTCAGTCTTGTCAATAACTCTATGTTCATTGAAAGTTTCATCATATCTACATTTTTGTTTTATTTTATTTTCTATAATATTTAATTTATTTTTTAATTGATTTAATTTTATAGAAGTTCTACCTAATTTTGATAACCATTTATTAAATAGCAATCCAGTACCTAGATTGTATCTCATTAAATCTTCAATTTTCTCTGGAAGTACACTATCTTTTTCAAATATATTAATGAGATTTTCAAGTTTATATTCTTCATCAAACATTATCTCAAAATCAGTCTTTTCCATTATGTAAATTATAACTATTGTTTAATAGCTATATATAAATTATATATAATTATTTAATAATTCAATATGTTCTTTAATAATTATATATACTATAAATTATTCAATATATTGTACGAAGTACTAATAAATTAATCAATAATATATCAATACTTTTAAGATATTTAACAATATATATTTAATTCTTTAATATGTTCTTTAATAATTATATATACTATAAATTATTCAATATATTGTACGAAGTACTAATAAATTAATCAATAATATATCAATACTTTTAAGATATTTAACAATTGGATATAATTTCTCTAATTCCCCCTTCCAGCCCCATTGAGATTTGACGAATCTCAGCTAGAAGAAGTACTTCTCTACATTACAAAACTTATGTCATTAAGAATTATATGTAACGCCCCCCTTTAGATACTCAGTTGTGATTTCGATGAAATCTAGGAATTTCTCTTCCTAATCAACTACCTCTGCCATGCTCCAGTTGTTAAGATATACTTAACAACCTCCCGTAGGCGTATCTACAATGTCTATGAGCCAGCTTCATCAGCTTTGATTTCTCGTGACTCTCATAAACCTTCCTCCGATTTCTGTTAGCTCGGAAACTCTAAGCAAAGTATAACAAAAAATTTTGGTTTGATATAATTACTTAGTAGAACTAAATAAGTAGGTGAGCATGAAACATTTTTTAAAATATAGCACCGAATTAATTGATTTAATTTTAGGTGAATTATCCAATGGAGCTTCAGTTAAAGATTTATCTAAAAAATATGCAATAGATACTAGACGCATATATGAATGGAAAAACAAGCATAGAAAAAAAGTAGATGTTTCAATTAAACAAGATTTAGAGATTAAAGAAGAAAACGAAAAAGTAATTACTTCAAATTCTAAAGAATTTTTAACAATTGAAGAAGTATTAAGAAAAAATGGAATATCTCAAGATGAATGGGAAGTTACCAATGTAAAGATAAACAATTGGGAAGATTCATCAGGTGAAGTGCATTATCAAAATAAAATAAATTTAATTAAGAAAAATATTAATTTAACTTATGAAGTACCGGCTCCAATTATAATTAATAATAATTCGCATCAATCATATCGTGCAACTTTAAATACAAATTTAAAATGTGCAATAATTTTACCAGACATTCAAACTGGTTTTAGACGAGATGTTAATACTGGTAAACTAACTGCTATTCATGATAGAGTTGCAATAGATTTAGCTCTTCAATTAATTAAATATTTAAATCCTCATAGAGTTGTTTTATTAGGAGATAATTTAGATTTAGCAGAATTTTCAACTAAATATCAAATTTCAAATGATTTTTATTTTACAACTCAAGCATCTCTAGTAGAACTAGCTTGGTGGCTTGGGCAAATAAGATCAATAAATCCTAACATGCAAATTGATTACACACAAGGTAATCATGAAAAAAGACTTGAAAAATATATAAATGAAAAAGCAATTGCATTAAGCGGCTTAAAAGCTGCAAATAACCTAAATGGATTTCCTTCAATTAGTGTCGAATCGTTATTAGGTTTAGATTCTTTAAATATTAAATGTCATTCATATCCAGAAGGTAAAGTAGCTCTTAATAGTAATTTAATTTGTATACATGGAGAAACAGCAAAAGGCCAATCTGGTGCAACTGTTTCTGAATTAGTTAAATCAGCCAGAGTATCAGTAATTCAAGGGCATATACATAGACATGAAGTAGCTGTTAGAACTACTTGGGATGCTTATGATGATTATTATCAATACACTGCTGCATCATTTGGATGTTTATGTAAAATAGCTCCAGGGGTTGTACCTGGAATGAAGATACGCCAAAATTGGCAAAACGGCATTGGTATTGTTTGGTATGAAGAATCTGGATTAGAACAATTTAGATTAGAATATGTACCAATTATTAATGGTAGAAGCTTATATGATGGAGTAATATTTAATGGTAGTAATGAATCAGATATTGTAAAAAACATAGAAAGCGACACTAATTATAAAGTATCATGAGCTATTTTAATAAAGAATCTCAAGATAATAAAATAAAAGAATCAGATTTAACTAAAATATTTGCTAAATTTCTAGATATTAATGATACTGAAGATAGATTTAAAATACATGACAATATTATTAAAGCTATCAGATTAGTATTAGGGGAATTTAAACCAGAATACGCTCATTTTATTCAAGAAATAATTGATTTATATTTTGGGGAAATTGAAGTTCCAAATAATATCATTAATGAACCTATTGCAAAAATAAACAAATTCGATACTTCTGAAAAATTCAAGAAATTAAAGATATAATTACTACATGTCGAGGTATATTGAATTCGTAGAATGTGGTTTTAAAAATATTTTTAGATATGGGGCTAATTGGACAGTATTTAAGTTCAATAGTGGATTAACGAATGTATTTGGAAAAAATGGAATAGGTAAATCCACTATATTAGAAGCTCTTCATTATTGTTTGTTTGGTGAATCATATCGGGGGCTTACTTTAGCCAAATTAATCAATAGATCTAATAAGAAAAATTTTGAAATATATTTAATAATTAAAATAGTTTCAAATGGCAAAGAAGTTACTTATAAAATATTAAGAGGGCTTGATCCTAAAATTGAACAATTATATATACTAGGAGATCCGAAACCAATAGATATTAACGGTAGATTTAACAAATATATTATTGATAATTTATTAGGATTTGATGCTAATATTAATAAAAAAGTAATATCAGTTAATCCAAAAAACAATTCATTCACTACAATGTCTTTAGATGAAAGACGAAAAGTTATTGATTCAATAGTTAATCTAAGTAAAACTAAAGAATATTTGAAAAATATAAAAGATAAATTAAATGAAGAAGCTACTAAAAAAACAATATTAATATCTGATATTGATTTTAATAAGCGTTCGGCTGAACCTTATGAAATAATGATTGCTAAAAATGACATTGATAAAGATAGCAAGATCAACGCTATTGATTTATCAATATCAAAATGCAAGAAAGAGCAAGAAGATAATAATGTAAAATTAGTAGAATTAAATAATGGATTAAGTGATTTGGATGAAAATATCAATAAATTACTTAAAGAAGAGGCTGATTTAAAATCAGTTTATTTATTAAAAAACCCAAAAGAATTAAATAATAAATTAATTAAACTTAAATCAAGTTTATTATATCTGAAAAATAAAGCAAAGGATAAGAAAAATGAAATATCTAAAATCATTCCTAATACCATATGTTCTCACTGTGGAAATAGTTATACAGTGGATCAAGCTAATGATAAAAGACGAGAAGAAACAATAGAATATAATAAAATACTTGAAGATGGTCGTAAAGTTAATGATGAATTAAAATCTCTTAATGATGAAATCAATGCGTTAACTAAGGAATATGACAACATTTCTAAATTAACTAATGAAATCATGGCTCTTAAAGATATAAAAAGTCAAAAGGTATATGAGATTAAAATAATTGAACAACAAAATCTATTAAGTAGTCGATCTATAGATGAATTAAGTGAAAATAGATTAGAATTATTAAAAGATAACACTAATATTGATTCTATAAAAAATAAATTAGCTGAAATTAATAAAAATAAAATTAAATTAGATGTACAATTAGTTGAAATAAACAAGAGCATAGATAATTTGTCATATTCGGCTAAGATGTTTTCGGACACTGGGCTTAAATCATTAATCTTACGCAAATTTTTGCCCATTTTAAATAAATTAATAAATTTCTATTTAAAAAAGTTTGAACTTAATATTACTTTCAATATTACCGAAGATTATAAGTATAATATTATTGCAGGAAATGAATATTCAGATGATTTTGATGGGTTATCAGGTGGCCAGCAGCAACGCATTAATTTGGCTATATTATTTGCACAAACTGATTTAATAAAATTAATAGGTAATTTTAAAACTAATTTATTATTTTTAGATGAATATATTGATGGTGGAGTAGACGATGAAGGCTTAAATGCTACTATTAAAATATTAAAACAAATATGTTTAAAAGATAATAAATCAATTGTATTGATTTCTCATAAATTAAATGCAAATATTATAAAAGAATTAGATTATTTTTATCACGCTAAGAAAATTAATGATAATTTTTCAGAATTAGTAGAAGTTGATTCGAGTTATACATCTGAAATATTACTAGAAAATTAACTCTAAATAATACTGAGGTGTTATATTGCGAAATGCTGAAGAAATAATCAAGGATTTAGGCGAACTCTCTCCGATTGAATGGAATTCGGCTTTAGCTAAAGAATATGATTTAAGTGAAGAAGAATTTATAAAAATAGTATCTGCATATAATTATACAGTATTGTCTGAGGATAATATTCATCATAAAATGAAACCTGTCTATGCTATTATTTCTGAAAAATTAACAAATAAACCTATTGAAGATAATAAATCAATTAAAGATATTATTAAAATTTCATTTGTAGTTAGAGATATTGGCGGTATTTTATTTGAATTAGGGGATGTATTAGATCAAATGATTTTCTGCGGATTTGTTATGCGTGAAAGTCAAATGAGTGCATTAATTATTAAAAATTGTATTTTCAATAATTGCACAATGGTTGGTACTAATTTTCAATCAACTAGATTCATTCAATGTAAATTTATTGATTGTGATTTTTCTGGAGCCGATTTTAGCTCAAGTTTATTTATAAAATGCCAATTTTTTGAAAATAATTTTAGAAACGCCACCTGCAATGATTTGAAAATATACGATGGTGCATTTTATAATTGTGAATTATTTGAGAGTGATTTTGATGGCTCGTCTGTTGTTAATACCTTAATACATGGCACTAGTTTTGTCAATGGATCATTTAAAAATATTGATTTTTTGAGTACTGTTATTACTTATTGCGATTTTAAAAATTCATCATTAAAAAATTCATCATTTCTAGATTGTAATTTAATTTCAATTGATTTACGTGATTCTACTTTGAATGGATTAGCATTAGTTGGAACATATAAAAGTGCATTATTAGTAGATGCAATGTATTCTGATTTATTTGAGGGATCTAGTGATGATTCTGAAAACTCGGATAGTTCATTTGATGATGGAGATGAGGATAGTAGTTATGCAGATGATTGATCATAATGAAGCAATGTCATTTGAATATGACCCTGATAGAATATTATTAGATTCTGGAGAAATGTATTCAGATTATATTAATAAAATAAAGAATACTTATAATTTCAGGTATTACATGCCATCAGTTATTGCTGTTAAAGGTATAAATTATGATATTGATAGATTTATCATTATATCAAATATTGTTAGATTAAAATATGCAGCATTACTGGAACTATTCATTGAAGATGAAACTCCTGAAATTTTTTGTATAATTTTTGAAAAATATTTAGACGCATTAGCTTGCAATAAAACTGATGTAATTTTTAGAGATGGATTGGGCAATTCAATTTTTCATTATGATGCGGCTCAAGCTACTCATAGAAAAAATGCATATGAAGTAATAGAATCAGCTTTTAATAGTAACCATATTACTAAAATATCTATATTAAACGACATTAACACTAAAGGCATTACTGTATTAGATGTAATTAATTCAAATATTTGATATAATTAATTTAATGAACGACGAATTAGACATTAATGAAAGTTTAAATGAAGAAGATAATGTAATTGAGGATATCTTATCAGAGATAGATTTAATATGCCCTAAGCGAAAAGCCCCCAAAATAGCTAAAAAAGTTAAACGTGAATATGTAAATCCAGTTGAATTACGTGAAGAAATATTGAAGCATATCTTTAATAAAAAGATAAATGAAGATTATGTTATGGATAAGAAATTAGCTGTAATGTGCATGAAAATTATTGATGAATTATTTGAAAAAGGGAATTTTAGAGGGTATCATAGTGGTTGGAAATATGAAATGAAATCCAAGGCATATGAGAACTTAATTAGATACATACATCAATATGATAGTGAATTCGTAGAAAAACCTGACTTTTTTATTAATTGGATTTATAGAGTACACACTCAATTTATTATTGATTTTTTTGTATCTAAAGATTTAAGTTTTGATGCATTTAAGGATACATTAATTGATGTTAAAAAAAGATTCATAAAAAAAGCTAAAGATCCTAACAAAATAATCAAAGATACCTATAAAAAAGTTACTGCATCTGATTTTTCAGCATTTTTATCATCTAAAGGATTGGATTATGATGTAGATAAATTTAAATCATATCTATTTGAAATGCATCCAGATTTACAAGAACAGTTTGAAGAATATAAATTAAGAAACGCTTTTAATTATGTTACTATGATGGTTTATAGATCAGCTCAACATGTAATTAAAAATGAAAAAAAGAATAAAGAAGATAATCAAAGACTAGATGAAGCTATATTATATAGAACAGATGATTTTGATGAAGATGCAATTGAACAAGATAATAGATATATAACTTTTGATGAGAATAAATTAGATTATGGTGGATTTGAAATCTAATAGTATTGTATATATTAATTTAGATAATGTTATGCTAAATTTTTATAAGTCATTTAGAGTAAAGCATTATTTTCAAATACTCATAATGAAAAAGCATCCATTAGATTTTAACATATATACATACTACAATAAGCCTAACATTAAAAAAATAGTAGATGAACTTGTTTTAGATAATGGTATTGATTTTTGGATTAATTTACCAAAGACTTCAGTGTGTAAATTTTATTGGCATAGATTATCTGAATATACTAATAGAATTTATTTCTTAACTAATTATAGAACAGAATCCGAGCAAAAAGGTAAAATAATTTGGGTTAATACTAATCTTAAAATGTATGATAACAATAAGATTATATTTACCAATAATATTCCAAAATATGCTAAATCAAAATTATTTAATAATATTTTAATTGATAGTAATAGTAAAATGATTGATAGTTGGAATAATGCAGGTGGTATTGGGTTATTAGATTTAAATAAAAGAGCGGTTGCTAGTTATTATATAGATAAATCAATAGTTCCTCATTTAGAATTATACAAGGGAGTTAGTTTATTGGCGGATATCCCTCAATCAGCTAGAAGATTGCATAGAATTAGTAAATATAACGAAGATATTAGGTCAGTGTCTCTAGATGATTGTAATATGATTTAATTGTTAAAATTAAACTATGGGAAATAAAATAGCCATAGTTGGCGATCCTCATATTGGGAAAAAATCAATTGAACAAGTTAAAAAAGATAAATTATTATTTTCTCAAGAAATCTTTTTTAATAATTTTTATAATTTCTGCATTGAAAATGATATAAATGAAATAATTTGGACAGGCGACATTTTTGACACTAATCAAGCAATTGATTCATTTATATTACAATATGTAGTTGAATTATTTAAAATAAAATTTGGTGAGATGAGACATTATGTTATATTAGGAAATCATTGCCTTTATAACAAAGACAGCTTAAAAGTATCAGCATTATCTTGTATAGAGCATTTGCCAAATGTTAATGTATATAGAAAACCTACTAAAGTTAATCTATTAGGACATAATTTCTTATTTGTACCATATTTAGTTAGTTCAATTTATTCAAAGTTTGCAGATAATATTAAAAAACTTGGTTCACTTAATGAAATAATAGTAGGTCATTTTAATATTATAGGGGCAAAAATGGAAAACGGCTTTCCTAGTCAATTTGGACTTAATATGAATGACCTATTAAATAATGTTAAATTAGTTATTAGCGGGCATTATCATAATGTATCTCAATATATTAGAGGGCCGAATAAAATACAATATGTAGGTAGTCCATATCAATTAACTTTTGGGGATAGTAGACAAAATAGAGGTCATTGGACTTTAGATGATAATCTTAATTTAGAATTTTTTGAAAATAAATCTAGTTATACTTTTTTAAAGATACAATCTGAGGAAATAGATAATTATAGTAATCTAAGTGATTCTTTTGTAATATGTGAATATCCTGCTTCTATATCAGAAGAGGATTTATTTACTTTGAATAAAAAAATAGAAAAACTTAATCCTATCTCGTACAAAGCTGAACCTAGAAATTTAGAGAATATTGAAGAATTAGCTTCTGAAAATGATGATAAAACAATTAGTGAAATGAGCGATGCCATAAACGTAGGTGATATTGTAAAAGTTTGCGAAGTATATATGAATGTTGAGCCTCCACCTGATAAAGCGGCGGTTATTAAAATAATTAATGATATAAAAGATAAAATAAAATAATGTTATAATTTCTTTATATGGCTAAGAATAAAAATAAAAAAAGAAAATTCAATGGTGGATATGGGCGAGGTCAGAATCCAATGGCTGAAGTTCTGCGATTGAATAATATGTTAGCAAAAATTGATGTAAATAAAAATGTAGATGAGGCTATTAAAAAAGTTAATCAAGTTAATAATAAAATAGTTGAAAACAATACAGTTCAAGTTGCTAATCAATTATTAGAAAATAGAACTATAATTAAAGATTTTACTGAGGGAGATTATTCTATATCTAGATATGTAGAAAAAGATAAGGTGCAAGTGGTTGATAAGCCGTTAGTAGTCGGATATTTAAGGGATTATTCGGGGTGCGGTCATTTTAGAATGGTATATCCTATGAATATGATCAATACTAAATTTGCATATTCTGGTAAAATTAATTGCACATTATTTCCAGTTACTCTAACTCAAGAAGATATATTGCCGCATGTTAGATCTTTTGTTTTTCAAAGACCTATTGGAGATGATCAAACTTTTAAAATAAGAGCTTATAAAAAATTTCAAGAACAATATCAATATAAATTAATAGGCGAATTAGATGATTATGTCTTTGATTTACCTGAGTATCATCCAGGTTATGAAAACAATATAATACGAAATGTTAGAAGTTTACTAGTTAATTTAAGATTAATGGATGAAATAATTGTTTCAACTAATAATCTTAAAAAAGAATTAATTGAGCTAGGTATTGATACAAAAATAACAGTTATTGAAAATACATTACCAAAGTATCTATATCAAACTGATGTTAAAAGATTTAAATTCAGTGATATTATTAAACCAAAAATAGCTTTTACAGGATCGAATTTCCACTATAACAATAGTAAGCAATTAGATGGTGATTTTAGTGGAGCTATTAAAGAGTTCATAATTAAAAATGTTGATAATTTTGAATTTGTATTTTTTGGAGATGCCCCTTATTTCCTCAAAAAAGAAGTAAATGAAGGTAAAATAATAATTGTTCCTTATACTAACACTGTCGAATATTCTACTAATCTTAAGAAATATAGAATAGATTTTGTAATAGCCCCTTTAGTTGAAAATTTATTTAATTCTTGTAAATCTGATTTAAGATACTTAGAAGCAAGTGCAATGGGATCAGTGTTTATTGGATATAAATTCTTAAATGGATTAACTAGTCCTTATCAAAACAATAGATTAACTTTGGATGAAAATTCTACAGTTGAAGATGTTGAAAATATAATTAAGAAATATTCTACTAAAGATTCATTTAATGATGAAATTTCATCACAATATAATGAGTTAGATGATAGATGGCTAGAAAATACTGCAAACTTGCTAAAGTATATTGAAGTATATTCATCAGGAATAAAAGGTTTAATAATAGAGCAAGATCATCCTCAATATGAGGAATTTAAACCCTTTATACGATAGAATTGTTAAAATTTCTTAACAGCCCATAGGATAAATATAGGCTGTTAAGGGGGATTATGTTTAAGAATATCTATGTAGATAAGTATAAAAATACTTTTAAAATTTGGAATACTGAAGATAAAGTTATTGAAAGTAAATTTCAATGCCGTTCTTGGGTAGAAAATCCTGGCATAGATAGTCCATATAAAACGATATATGGTGTTCCGGTTATGCCGGTATTTAAGAACTATAAAGATGAATATCTAGATAGAACAGACGGCAATCTTAGGCATGAAATAGATATTCAGCCTGAAATTAGAATATTAAGTGAATATTATGAGAAAGAAAAAGATTTAGATTTCGATATTAGTGATTTTAATATAATGTCATTTGATATTGAAACTGAAATTGGTTGCGGATTCCCTGAGCCATCTGAAGCCAAAATGAAAGTGAATCTTATTAGCTGCTATTGCACAAAGCAGCAAAAATATATGATTTTTGGATTGCATCCAATAGATGATCAAAGATTTCATAGTTTAATTATTGAAAAAAATAAAATATATCAAGAGCAATTTCCTGATATTAATATTACTGATAATTATACATATGTTTGCGCATATGAGGATGAAACTAGACTTTTAAATGATTTTTTTAAGTATGTAGAAAAAGCTCATCCTGACATCTATACAGGTTGGAACTGTATTGCCAAAAACTCAAGTCTATGGCTGCAAGATAGAATAATTGAAATTAAAGATTCATCATCTGGAGATAATACTTTCATTGATGGCAATATTATCAAAACAGCTAATACTGGTTTTAAAAAAGCTTATAAAATAGAAACAGTAAATGGCTATTCAATCACTTCATCAGGTGAACATATATTTCCAATCAAATATATTAAGGAAGGAAAATATTGCAATAATGTATCTAAATCTTTATTAAATAAGGACTGTAAAGTATCTGAATTAATTGATTTATCTAAAGAAAATAGATTATTTTTAAAAGTAGATATTAGAAATAATACTAATAAAAAATATACATATAGGGATTTGTTAATATATGCACTAATATCTGGTCGAAATAGTAAATTAGATATATTAATACCTGAACCTATATATACTAAGAATAGGAAAAAATTAAATGCTAATTATTCGTATAATAAAGCTAAACAATATCCTTTTAAATTTTCAGTAAATAATTGCAGAAAATTAGTAAATATTAGCGACTCTGAATTAATAGATTCTATTAATTCAATTGATGAAGCTGTGGTATTAATAGATAAAAGTAATGCTACTATTAATTTAAATGAAATAATTCCTGATGATATTTTTAAGTTAATGGGATTAATATATACTGATGGTAGCTATTGCAGCAAGCATAAAGAATTTAGTTTTTATAATACTGATGAGCAGATATTAGATTGGGTGCTCAATTGTTTGCATTCAAATAAATTATCAAACACTAATTCATTAAGTAATGGTCATTTTTGCAAAAGAATACGTTGCACTAATTCTGCTAAAAATAATTTAATAAAAACATTAATATATAATGAAGACAAAAAAGATATTGATTTAAGTAATTTATCTAGAATAGCCTATTCTCAATTTTGCGCAATGTTTTCTGGATTAATTGACGGAGATGGATGGATTTCTAAAAAGAATTCAGCTATCGGATTTTGTAATTATAATAATAATGACATTAATAAAATAGCTGAATTGCTACAATGGAATGGTGTATTATGCGGAGTTCATAAAAATAAAATACATATATCAAATAAATCTGTTAATACAAAGTTTATAAATTCTTTATCGTTAGTTGGTAAAAAAAGAGATTTAATAAGTAATATTAATCTAGTTGACAATAAGAATACTAAATCAAAATTATTAGATTATATTTTTTACGAAAATTATTACTATGTTAAGATTGATTCAATAACAGCAGTTGATTCAGTTGAAATGGTTGATATAGAAACTGAATCGCATTATTTTAATACCAATTATGGAATTAAAACTCATAATTGTAACGCTTTTGACTTGCCATATTTGGTAAATAGAGCTAAAAATCTAGGAATGTATGAATATTTACTATTATCTCCAGTAAAAAAAGTATATTTAAGAAAATCCCGTAATGAAGAATATAATACTGAGGAATTGATTCCAGTAATTAGTGGAGTTTCTTGTATTGACTATTTAACATTATATAAGCATTTCAATAAAGGTAGCCAAAAAGAAAGTTGGAAACTTGATTTTATTGCTAATGAAGAATTAGATGGATTAGGTAAAGTTAAATTAGGTGATACTGGATTAAATCTTGCTAAAAAAGATTGGACTGCTTTTTCTTTATATAACTTAGTAGATACGGTATTAATTACACTATTAGAACCTAGACTTCAAATGATCGAAACTCTTATAGGGACATGTTCAGAGGCTAGAATTCCCCTTGAATTCTTCTTCACTCCTAAAAAAGTGACGTTAGGATTTATGCTAACATATATGCACAGAAAAGGGTTGGTAATTCCATTTACTAAACCTGCGGTAAAAGAAAAATATGAGGGTGCCTATATTAAGATGAATCCAGGACCCTATAGGAATGTGTCATCATTAGATGCGAAATCAATGTATCCATCTATAATGATATCTTGTAATATTTCACCTGAAACTAAAGTAATATCTGATAAACCAATACCTGGATATAGTAGATCAATTATTCCAAATATTTATTACAATAATGAAAAAAGAGGCATTATTCCTGAAATTGTTGCTTATATGGTTGATACTAGAGATGAATATAAAAAGCAACAAAAAATATATTCAAATCCAGAAAGACCTGAATATAATAAAACAAAGGCATCTTATTTTAAACGTAAACAGAATGCTTATAAAATATTTGCTAACTCAATATATGGACTATTGGGTAATAATAACTTCCAATTCTATGATTTGGATAATGCGGCAACCATTACTGGAATAGGTAATAGGTTAATTCAATATGTAATTACTTATTTGAACGTATGGATTGACAATAAACTCGGAACCAATAAAGATTACTTTAATGAATTTGGCGAATTTGCAAATGTAAAAATAAAAGGTGAATTAAGTGATACCTATATTAATTCAATACAAGATAATGAGCAAAAAGCTGGGCTGGGTAAATACACTAGATTGGCATTAGCGCATACTGATTCATTCTTCTTTGATTATAGTGATTTATATGAACCTTTTGAAAATAAAACTAGATCATATGAAGAATATGCAGCAATAAAAGAAAGGTTTAGTAATAAAAATAGCCCGTCATTCAACATTCCATTAAAAAAATATTTTGAAGATATGCATGATGAACAATTGGAAAAGATGACTTTTACTGAATTCATGCTTAGATTTAATTATTGTATTTTTCAAAAAATAATAAACAAGATTACTCAAAGATGGTGCGAAACTTACTCTTATAGAGAAGATCGTATGTATTTCAAATTAGAAAAATGTTGTTCAAATGTTGTGGCATTAAGCAAAGCTCACTATATATGCTATCTGCAATATGATGAAGGTGATTTATTAATCAGACAGCCTTTTAAAAAGAGATTAAAAGCAGTTGGAGTTGAGATGATTAAGGCTGATACTCCCTCTTGGTCAAAAGCTAAAATTCTAGAAACTCTAGAGTTTACATTTACTAAAAACAATAAGCAAGAAGTTTCCAAATTTATAGGAATGCTAAAGAAAGAATATAAAGATCCCGCTAATATATCTAAAATATCTAGGCCGGTTTCGATAAATAGTTTAGGTCCAACCAAAGCCAATAGTTTTCCAGCTCCTAGATTAGGGGCAATAAAGTGGAATGCAATTTTATCAGAAGATACTAATTTTTCAAATTATGAGCAAATAAGTGAGGGGACAAAGGTAAAATGGATTGCAGTAAAGTTGCCAAATAAATTCAATATTCAAGCTATTAGCTACAATAGCGATACTTGGCCTGTTGAATTAAATAGATACTTTAGAATTGATTATGAAACACAATTTTACAAAACATTTAGACGCCCATTAGAGAAAATTATGGAATGTTATGGATGGGGCAATGTTTTTGATGGAAACGTAGATTCAATAAGAAGGTTCTTCGCACCAAAATAATAAATCATTACTTTGCTCATATTTTGATATAATTAAGATATGAGTAAACGCTTTGATATGGGAAAAATGATAGCTGCTACTGGTAATGAATATGTTACCGCAGCAGGAGATCCAAAAGGTATAACTGATGAATATATTTCAACTGGATCATATGCTTTAAATGCTTTGATCTGTGGATCAATATTTGGAGGAATACCTAACAACAAATCTGTAATGTTTGCAGGTATTGAATCAGTAGGTAAATCTTTATTTACTGGATTTATTTGTAATTCTGCAATGAATATGGGTTATAAAGCTTTTTATTTTGAAACTGAAGGTGCAACTGATGAAAATACATTCAAGGGATTCAAAAAAACAAAAGGTGTAGATTACGCAATATTACCAATTAAGACTATTGATGACTTGAGATTACAAGCATATCAAATTATTGATATGTATAAAGCATATTACAATAGCTTAAGTGCCGAAGAATACCTAAAACGCCAAAAGATATTAATGGTAGTTGATTCAATAGGTATGTTAGGTTCTACTGCAAATATTAAAAATTTAGCTAAAGGCGAGATCAAAAGAGATTTAACCAAACAGCAAGCATTAAGGGAATTATTCAGAGATATTACAGTTGATTTAAATATTTTAAAAATACCATTGATACCAGTAAATCATGTATACGAAACTATAGATCCTTATGGAGAGAAGTTTAAAGTATCAGGTGGTGGAGGTGGAAGATATGGAGCTTCTTCAATTATCACATTAAGTAAGACTAAAGTAAAAGACTCTACTAAGAAATTTCAGTTAGGTGTTATCATTAAAGCAAAGGCACCGAAGTCCAGATTCATCCAAGAGAATAAAGAAGTTGAAGTTTATTTAGATTTTAAAAAAGGATTAGATCCTTTCTACGGATTAAATAAATTTTTAGCTGATGAAACTATTCTAGCAAAAACCAAGAATAAAGAAGTTAGTGAATATTATTTAATCTATAGAGGAAAAAATGAATCTGGCGAATATGATACTGTTAAAGGAAATCCATTCAAAGATAAGCAAATTAGAGATGAAATTTTACCGTTAATTGATGAAAAGGTAAAAGAAGATTTCTGTTTTGGTTCATCTGGATTAGGTAATGAAGATGATGAAGATTATTTAGATGACGTTGAAGTGGAAACTACAGAAGAGGTTGAATAGACAATCTCTTTGTTTAAAGGAGATTCATGAATAGCTTAGATGATTTTAGTAATTTAACACCGACTGAAATAGAAGATATTGTTTTAAGATACTGTTTTAAAAATCATGAAGCGGGAGATAAAATATTCCCGCTATTAACCCCTGATCTTTTTCAAGATGAAGTGACTCAAAGGATAATAGTAGCCATACAAGGTTATTTCAATGAATTCAGTAGATACCCTAGACCTAGAGAATTATATGATTTTAAATTACAAACTAAAGATGAAAAATCTAGATTTGATGAAATAGGTAAAATCAATTTAAGCTATTATACTGATGATTTAATTAAATTAGAGATAGAAAAATTCATTAGAGGTAAATTAACATACTTAGCAATCAAAAAGACTGCTGAGGAATGGAAAGCTAATAACTACAACACTATGACACCTGTTGTAGAGGAAATCAAAAAAGCAGTTAATTTCACCATTAATACAAAGGTTGGAATATCTGTTAAAAAAGATTTTGATTCTCTAATGGATTATTTACAAAAAAAGATAAAAATGGTGCCTAGTGCTTTTACTGCATTAAATGGATTAATAGATGGTGGGCATCCTGCAAAAGCAGTTACCATGTATTTTGGAGAAGCAAATATAGGTAAAACTACCTTCTTATGTAACGATGCCGCATTTGCAATAGCACATGGTTATAGTGCATTATACGTGACATTAGAAATGCCAGATTTTGAGATATTCAAAAAAATTGCAGCTAATCTATTAGAAGTACCTGTAAATAAACTTAAAGATGCTAATACTAGTGAATTAAAAAAGAAAATGGAAGGATTATGCAAGGCTGATTTAAAGATAATCGAGTATCCTTCTTTTGAAATGACTGCATATGATTTGAGAAATATATTAAGCGAATTAGCATATAAAGAGCATTTTAAGCCTGACATTATTTTCATTGATTATGTGAACTGTATGCTTTCCAGTAAACAAAGTGGAGGGCAGCGCCATGAAGATCTTGGATATATAATGAAAGAGCTTGAGAACATCGCTAAAGAATTTGATTTACCAATAGTAAGCTGTTCTCAATTGAATAGAGATGGGTATGGTACATTAGAAGTATCTGCAAAAAATATTGGAGAATCAATTGATATAATTAAGTATTGCGCACAAGGTTATGCAATTATGAGAGATCCTACTATGAAATCAAAGGGATTATTTTTAGTTAAAATATTAAAAAATAGATATGGACCTAATGAATTGCAATTTTATTTAAAAGGAAGAATGGAAATAATGAAAATAACAGATGCAACTAGGAATGAAGTTGAATCTATACAAACTTCTATACAAACACAAAATGTAGTTGATGCTGATGGAGCCACAGTGGAGAGTGTATTTGATGATCAAAAATAAAGAAAAAGATAGTTCAATTGTAAATTGGATAGATGTAATTAATGAAAAATTACTAATAATAGGGGTGTCATTAAAAACAGACATTTCTATATTAGGTAAGCATAAAATTGAGTTTAATGAAATAATTAGAGATTTATTAGATGATCATCCAAATAGTTTATTAAACAATATCATAATGTCAATGAAAGAATATTATGAAGTTGAAGAATTATATTCAATATTAGATGAGCAAAATAAATCAATATTATTGAGACATGCTAGTGAGTATTATAATATTCCATTAGTAAAGAAATCAAACAAACGATCATCTAAAAAAAGATAAAATTAGTATAAATACTTATTACCCAGCAATAAATGTTGGCTAATAAGAAAATAAAAAATGAAAAAGGAAATAAAAATGAAAACAAGTAGTTTAATAGCAGACATGGAATCAATTGATGAAACATTAAATGCAATAAATGGAAATAAAAAAACATTTGAAAAAGACCCTCGCCAATTTAGACCTAATTTAAAAAATGAAAAGAAAGAATATAGAGCTACAGTTAGATTCTTGAGTCAAGGGATTCAGCAAGTAGCAAAGAAAGCATATTTCATCGAAAGATGGGATCATGCATTTATTGAGAATGGACAATGGTATATCGAGCGTTGCCCATCATTAATAAACAAGCAATTAGGCGTTAAGGATCATAAGTGCCCTGCTTGCATTAGCAATCGTAGAGATTATAATTCTAAGCAAGAAGTTTTAGTTCAACGAGCACATGATCGTAAGATTAAAAAAACTTATGTGACCAATATTTTAGTAATTGATGATCCGCAGTTTCCAGAGAATAATGGAAAAATAATGTATTGGAATATGCCTTATGAAATTGTTAAATTAATTGAAATTAAATGGCATCCTGAATCTAAAAAGAGATCACCATCTAATCCTTATTGCCCAATCAAAGGCTATGCATTAGATTTAGTATTAAAGATAAATCCATCCACTGGATATGCTACATATGCTGGATCTGAATGGTTAGAGCCTGAGCCAATTTATGAGAATGAAGAAGAAATTGTTAAATTATTAAATTCAACAATTGATTTGGATGAATTTTTATCTGAACCTGATAAATTTAAGTCTTTTGATGAATTAAACAATCGTTTCCTTAAAGTTACATCAGGTGGAGTTATAATAGATTCTCCAATGAATACGATAATTGTTGACGATAAGCCTACTACTGCTTTAGATAAAGTTACTTCAAGTATTACTACATCAGCATTAGCAGCAGACGTTCCAGATAAGCCGGTTGAAGGTGGCGAAGTTTCAACTGAAGATGATAGTTGGCTAGAAGATTAATAGTAAAAAATAGTCTAAATATTAAGAGTGCTGAAAGGCGCTCTTTTTTTATGTCTAAAAATCCAGAAGAATTTAATAAAATAAATGAGTTATTTAATAACGGATATTTAAACCTAATAAAAAATATTCCAAATAGAGATGATATTGATTATAAACAAAATATGAAAAAATTCATCAAACATAACTTAGATTATGATGTTAAACTAAAAAGGAAAGAACTCAGAAAGTTAACATCACACATAAGTATCAAAATTAACTATTTTGTATCAAAAATTAATTCAGAGCAATTAGATTATATTGATATTAAAAAAGAATACATTAAAATTGAAAATACTTTATATAAGTACACTGAGCATAGGATGTTTAATAATATTAAAATATGCAAAGATACCAATTTATCATTGATGATGATACAAGATGAATATAGTGATCCAACTTCTTATAGATTTAATTTTATATTTTTTTATAGAATGGCTGAAAATGGAATAAAACAAAATTATATTCAATGCAGAAATACTATTAAAAAATATGAAACTACTTTAAAGATATTAAAAAAGATGAAGAGGGAAGTTGTATACCTGAATTCGCTCTATTAGTTATCATTATATGATGGTGACGAAATACATTCCACTTGAAGCCTATCAAGAATATCTGGAAAAGATTGTTGAAGATGGTGCAGTAGAAGTAGCTAGTGAAAGTAAGCTACTGTTTAGATGTCCAATATGTGGAGATTCAAAGAAAAGTAAATCAAAACGAAGGGGTTTCTTATTAAGTGATGGCGAGCATGCCACAATGGGATGTTTAAAATGTGGAGTTAGAATACCATTTTATTATTATCTAAAGACTGAACATTCAGCATTATATAGTGACTGGATTATGAATGTTTATGTTTTTGATAAAGAATATGAAAAAAAAGAAGAAGAATTTGCAAAAGAAACATGCTATGTAGATTATTCGGAATTTTATCCATTAACCGATAAAACAGCACCAACGATACGAAATAGCGCCTTGCATTTAATAAACAGCAGAAAAATACCTAAATTAATTGCAAAAAAATTATTGTATTCTTATTCTGGAAAATTTGCAAATAGATTAATATTTCCATATTATATGAGAGATGGATCTTTTAAATATTTTGAAGCTAGAGATTTAGGAAATAATGATATTCAAAAATATAAGTTTCCGACTGCATTACCTCAAGAATATTATAATTTAAATTTTGTTGATAAAAATAGATTATTTTTTATTTTTGAAGGATTAATAGACTCATTTTTTATAGAAAATTCTATTACATCAGGTGGAGCTACTAAAATTGGTACATTATTAAGTGAAATAGATAAAAAATATCATAAAAATGCTGTTTTAATTTTTGATGGAGATATTGTAGGAATACGCCAAGCCTATAGATATTTTAAAAAAGGTTATAAAGTGTTTGTGTGGAATGAATCAATGTTAAAATTATCAAAAGATGGTAAAATTGACATGAATGAATTAGTTATTAAAGGGTTCTTTGATTCTGTTTTAGATAAAAGTGGTAGAATACCTGAATCAAAAATAATGAAATACGTTATGGTGCCTAGCATTTATAATTTGTTAGAATTTGAAATGTATTACTCAAGAATGGGTTTTGAGTTAGAGGAAAAGCTAGATGCTAAATTTATTCACAAAAGAGCAATTGAACCAGTTAAAAATAATAGGAATAAACGGAAAAGCGGGGTCCGGTAAGGATTTCATAGCTAAAAACTGTTATCCTAGATATTTTCAAATCGCTTTTGCTGATCATTTTAAATATGATTTAGTTGGTAAAAAAATACGCACATATGAAGATGTATATGTAACTAAGACACCTGAGACTAGACATATCATGCAAGAATACGGAACAGAAAAAGGCCGTAATGTGTATGGCGAGGATGTTTGGATTAATTGTACTGAATCTATGATATATAATATTTTTAATAGAAATCATATACAGGATTTTATATTTCCAGATGTTAGATATGATAATGAAGCTCAATTTATTAGAAATTTAGGTGGAATTGTTATTTCAATTGAATCAAATAGAAATTTATCAACTATGGATGATACTGCAAAAAAGCATTCATCTGAATCAGATATATCATCTGATTTATTAGATGTTATTGTTACTAATAATTTAGATGATGATTTAGCTTCAATAAAAGATCAATTAAGTATTTGGTTACCTATAAAATAAGTAGTATTTTTCCTATAAATATTCAGTATTATGAATATTGTTGGATGCGATTTATCTATAAATGGATCTGGTTTCACTGTATTAGAATGTAATGATAATTTAGATGTTACAAATGTTTTTTTCTTAGGATTTACTAAAATTAAAAAATTAGTTAGGCATTTAAATAATCTACATATTGAATTATTGCCAAAAAATTATAGTGAATATCCGTATCATTGTCGTGGAAATATAATTTTTGATATTTTTGCGAAATATTATAATCCAGGTAATTTAGATTTTATGGTAGTTGAAGATTATTCATTTGGATCAAAGGGTAACACTTTTGATATAGCTGAGGTAATTGGAGGAATTAAAAATAGATTTTATCAATTAAGAATTCCATATAAGAAATACTCCCCAAGCACGATTAAACTCTTTGCAACTGGTAAGGGGAGCGCTGATAAGGTTTTTATGGGATTGGCCTTTGAACAGCTTAAAAACGGCCTTATTGACGATTCTGTTGCATTGCCTAGCTATGAATCACCTAAAGCAGATCTAGTAGATTCATTTTGGGCAGCTCAATTATATCGTCATGAATTACTATATCTTAAACACGGTGAACCATATTCCGATATATTAAAGCCATATGGTGAAAAATCAATAGCTGCTTTAATTGGTGGAAACAAAAAAGTAAAAACCGCTCCAGCTATGGAACATGAAACTATTCTATATCATAATGAATATTTAAACTAAAGACTCTACCTTCTCTTTGGTAAGTCAATCCTTTTAATACTTCCAACTGTAATACTATATAATAATCACTGATAGCATTCTCAACTTCAGTAAATAGTAATTCACTTTTGCCTCCATTGAAAGTTAAAGGCACTTTAACTAAATTATTAAATTTATTATCATTTACATAGTAAGATTCTAAATTTTCTATTGCAATCGAGCTTAATGTATTAACTGGTTTAATATAATTTTGAGATAAACCAATTCTAATAACACTAGAATCATCAATTGTTGAATTTATCCATAATGCAATGTTTTTAACAACAGTGTACGTTCTGTTGTAGCAATAATTAGAACATTCATCTGTTATTGTTAATCCTCTAGAATTCAACGAATATTCAATATTTTTATTTAAGTTTAATTGTAATTTTATCCAATTTTCATAAGAAAATGAGCGGGATTTTAGATACGGGGCATATACTGGATAATTTAATGAATCAGCTACTTCACAGGTAGTTGCGCTATCAATTGATTTAAACGCTAGACTAGATATTTCAAAAGAATAGCCGGATGATCCAGTTGATTTTAATAAAACAAAATTAATCAAGTCATTCATTATTTAATATTTATTATTCTCATATAACTTACTATTTTAATTTAGTTATATACATTAAAGGGATTGGTCATTAATTTAAATTTTGAGGTGTAAACATTGAGAGCTACAAATTCTACTTTACTTAAAACTTCTAGCATTAGATACTATGATAAAAAAATAAAGCAATGCTCTTTATTTACTAAAGAAGAAGAAATAAGTATTTTTACGTTAATGTTTAATATTAAAAAAAACATATGCAATATACTATTAAATGATATTAATATATTCAATAAATTTAAAAAAATAGCTAGCGAATATTTAGATAATGACAATTTAATGGATTTTATTTTATTTGATACTGATTTTTGTAAAACTTCAGATTTAGAGGAAATTGTTGATTTTTACGAAACAGCAACTAACTCAATTATATTATTAGAAAAATACGAAGATACAAAAGATTATACTAATTTGATTTATTTTAGTAATGAAGCTTTTAATAGTTTAATTTGCTTATTATCAAATGAAGAAAGAGAAAAATATAACATAGATAGCTTATTAAAAATAATTGATTCAATTAGGGATAGAATAATTGAACATAATTTAGCAATGGCAGTTGAACTAGCATTAAAATATAAAAACACTATACAAATCTCATTAGATGATGCAATACAGGGCGCAATGATTGGATTATCTATTGCTGTTGATAAGTTCAACCCTTTTATAAAAACTAAATTGTCAACCTCGGCTTATTCTTGGATATTCCAAGGTATTCAAAGACTAAATGATAATACTTGTGAATTAATACAAACTCCATGTAATATCATTGAACAAAGTAAGAAAAATAATAAAATAATAAATGACTTATTAAAAAGCAAAGGATCGTTTCCTAGCGCAGATGAAATATGCGAAGCTGCCGGAAATGATTCATATCTAGTATCTATTAAAAGATATGATTCATTTGATTCAGTGGATGCAAATAATATTCAGTTATGCGATAAGATAAAAGATCCAAATATTGCAGATAATACTACTATTTTAGAATATAATAAACTTAAAAATAAAATGAAAGATATTATTAATTCTTTGGATGATAAAGAAAAAGAAATAATTGAATTAATGTTTGGTTATAATAATAAAGAACCGTTAAGCAATAAAGCAATAATGGATAAATTAAGCATAGATAATTATTCTTTTAACAAATTAAGAACCATTGCTTTAAATAAAGTTAAAGATTTAGTTGAAGAAGAATTTGAATTCGACAATTGGAGAGAAATTTTTGAAAGCGAGGAGTTATAATGTCAATAAGTGATAACAAATACACTGGTAAAAAAACTAAAACTAAATTAAAAAGATTGATTAGTTCTTCTAAATTATTAAAAGATGCTAAACATTGCAAAACTTTTACTAGTAAAATTACCTATAGTATTTTTAAAGATGAAAAGCTGATATATTCTAATAATTATATGAGCGCAATAAATTGTTCAGACCTAAATAGTTACTCGAAAATTATAATAAATACTATAAGACTCAATGGAGCTACTGAAATAAATTCAGATAGAAACAGAATAACAATCACATCTAAAACTTGTGATAATTTGATGTTAAAATCTTCAATTGAGTTAATAGGAATAAAGTAATATGTCATTAAAAAATTTTGTAGACAATTGTGTATTAATTGCAAATTTTCATCCCAAATCAACTAGAATAAGTTTTGAAAATGATATTTGTATTAAAGCTGGAATAAATTCATTTATGAATTCATTGGAGTATAGAGATAATTATATTATAATTTCTAATTCTTTAGATGACTCTGCGGTATTTATTGAAGCAATAACGCCAATAGCTAAGGTATTAGTTTTAATTGATGGAAGAGGTACATTAATTATCGGAGATAGTGACTATCAATATTTAACTAATTATGTTAATATATTGTTTTCACAAATACCTAAAGATTAATATATCCCTATCATAGGTTGAGCACTTTCGCCAATCAATTGCGCTTCATATTTTTCTCGATCTTTTACTCCCATGTCATAAACAAATTGACCATTTACCTTGCCCCCACCTGGAAGTGGTCTATCATATAAATTTAGCACAATTCCCCATATTTCTTTTAATCTAGCAACTGCTATTTCAACAAACAAAGGGTGGCCAAATACTTGTCCTAATTCTGCTCTTCTATAAACTCTACCTATTAAAAATCTTCCACCATATGAATTATCAAAAGTAGGAGGAGGTGGAGTTATATGTAATTCTTTTTCTCCTTTGGAATTAAATATTAATTTTGAATAATATTGAGGGCCACAAGATCTATTAATTTCAGCTAGATTCATTTTAGCGGCGGTATATCCAGCCATATTCCAATCTTGATAATTAACACTCATGGTTAAAAAGCTTTCCATAGACCCAACATCTAGCATCATAAATGGATTAGCTAGCATTCCATTAAATGATGCATATACCTCAATAACATCTTCTACCCAATATGGTACAGGATATATAGATTGTCCAGGTATAGCTGGAATAGTTATCCAACTCATGTAAGAAGATTCATTGGCATTATGTCTAAAAAAGAAATCTAAGGTTTGATTAATTGTATCATCTAGGTGATTTCTAGGTGATATTGAATCGGGAAATAATTTCAAATCAATATTATGCATAGGTGCTCCCAATTTTAGCATAATACTCTCCGACACTTGACTTCTAGTTAAAAACATTTAGTACCTTCTACCTATTATTTATAAATAAATACTAAGGACTATAAAATGAATTCTGTAAAATACATTAATTTAAATAAAGCTAAAGTAACTCTATTAGAGACTTTAGTTGGAACTAGATATAAATCTAAAAACAAATTCAAAAAAGCTTTTTTTGAATCAATTGAAAAAAGATTTATATTAACAGAGGGAATTAAAGAAAATTTATCTAAATTAGTTGATGATGTTATGTTCTTTTTCAAGAATACGGCTGAAAACAACAAAAGATTAGATTATTTAATAAATGTAGGTAAAAAAGCATTAAGTTTACATGGATTCACTAATGCACCTGCATTAAATAGAACATTGCATGCATTTATTGGGAAAGAACCAACTGGAGATAGATTAAAACAATTTTTAAAATTATGGATGAATTATTTAGTTTATAGTTATGATGGCAAAAGTCCAATAATAACATTTAATATGGAATTAGGTGCATTAGAATCAGCACTTAAAGCTTTCAAAAATAATGGAGCTTTACAGGGATATAATAACAATATTGATGAATTATTATCAGAAAATGGTTTAATATACATTTTGAAAAAACTTTCAAATAGATTAAATGATGGGGCTGAAGAATTAAAAAATAATGCCGAATATAGAACTAATAATAAAGTTGAAGCTAAACCAAACATTTCGGATAAAATAAGTATTAAAAAGCAAGGTGAAAATAAATTAATTAAATTAGATAATAACGAAGATTTAACAAATTTATTTACTTCATATCAAGAAAGAGAACAGTTCCCTAAAGATAAAAGATTTAAAACTTATGCATATGAATCAGTATATAATGCTTTTATAATTGCTCTAGATACTCTGATAGGGTAATAAGAGAATCTCCAAAATCTGTCACGCACAAGCCAATCTTAATAATGTTTAAATAGTCCTCATCAAATTTAATATTGGCTTCTTTACATACCCCTAATACATAATCTAACGATCCGATTCTAAATCCCTCCATATACAGGTATTCTTCAAAATATTCAATTGAAGTAATTCTGCAATAATTATGCGCATCTAATTTTGAATTAATGGCATCCCGATATCCAATTACAAACAATTTAAGTAATTCATCACTAATCAGACTTTGATTCAATGGCTTTCCATATTCAAGTTCCAAAGTAGCTCGAATAAGAATATTCTTAGTGATCGTAACTGCCATGATGCACCTCGCTTTCAAGTTGAATATAAAAAAATTGCCCTTTTTGGCAACAAAAAAAGCGAAGTAGTTAAACTTCGCTTCATTTAAATACTGACGATTATGCTATTATTAGTAGCTTAATCCTGGGAAGTAGTTGTTCAAGCCATTGAAATTCAATACTCTGTAGAATGTTCCTGATCCGAACATGTTATCAAGGATAGCATATCTGGTGCTCAAGATAATTCTTGGAGTAGCGTCTTCAGAGCCTAAAGTCTTCTGAACCATCAAAGGAATATAAGGCATATAGATGATACCGGATTGTCCAAGCTTTTCACCTTTAAATCCAACTAAGGCGTAATCGCTAGTTGCGAATGTATCAACGTATACTTCAATCTGTGAACCAAGCAATGTTCCAACTTTAACACCCATCTGAGAACCGTTAACCGAAGTTTCGTTTCTAGTAAAGATGCCATTGTTTAAGGACTGTAATGCCGCTACTACACCTGGGCTAGCAACTACAAAGTTACCTTGTCCCTGACGAGTAGTGATTCTCAATTTCTGAGATGCAGCTACAATTGCGTTAGCAATGGTTGCAAATCTTTCCTGTGAGAAACGTCCATCAGATACAACAGTGGTTCCACTAATACCGGCTGTAAGATTTGGGCTTACGTCAATCGTATAAGCAGGAGCACCACCTAATGTTGGGTTAACAGCACAAGATTTCATTCTGATTAACAATTCACGATCCAACTCTTGCTGTAATTCATACTGAAGAGTTTCCATCATTAATTGCTCAATGTCCTGTCCATGAACATTAGCAATATCTTGCTGCATTTCTACAGTGTATGATGTTTTGATTTTACGAGTTCCAGCTTCAATAGCTTTCTTCTCGATGGTTACTTTACCTTTAGCAATTTGGTTTTCTGGCTGGGTTAATCCACCTGCACAGTTTTCCATATAGTTAGAAAGCAATTCACCCTCTGGAGTAGTCCAAGTTGATGGAGCAGATGAAACACCTTTACCAGTCCATTCAGGTTTAACGTAGTTATAACCCATTTCAGTCTGGCTGAATGAATCAACTCCACACTCATCATAACGGAATCTCATAGCAAAAGCTAATCCGTAAGGCTGAGTTAATGGCTGAACGCTTGCGACATTCATAGCTAAAAGCTCAGGGAACATACGGCGAACTAGAGGCATAGCATAGTTCTGGTACTGTTGCATGTCTGAAGATACAGACTGTGATTCTGGTAAGAATCCTTTATTAAGTTTATACTGGTTCTCAAGCAAGGTAGCTACAGTATGAGCTTCTGATTGAGTCTTTAAAGCACGGCCAATTGGCATTTCCAAAGCGCCTTGCCATTTTTTGATTAATGATTGATTTACTACTGGTTTCATATTTTCTCCTAAATTAAGGACTATTCCTCATCCTTTAATTTATATTTAGGAGAATGATTTTAAAATTATAAAAAGTGATCAAAAAAGTGTATAAGAATTATCCCCAAGTTCTCATAAATTCATTAACAGGATCATTATCATCTACTTGATTATCTTCTTCATTATTATGCATAGCATATGCTTCATCTAATACAGTCTTTTTAAGTTTAGGAATATTTATTTTAGTATTAGGTTTGAATTTTCCATCTAATACTGTTTTATTAGTAGCAATAGTACTATTATCTGATTCTAATAAACTATTAGCTTCTGATAGTAGAGAATCAACATCTTTATCAGAACTTTCAAATTGAATAGATTTAGCAGATTTTTCATCTTTTAGTTTAGTAACATATAATGCAACTTCTTTTAAGAAATCATCTCTACTTAATTTATCATATCTAGGGTCATTTTTAAATCTATTAATAGCAGTATTGATTATATCTTTATTCATACCAGATAAGCTGGCTTCTATTGTTTCATGTATTTCTAACATATCTCTTAAGTCCTGTATTGTTTTAACTGCTTCCATTAATGTTGATTGCATATCAATTAATGTGCTATTGGTTTCGGTGGTATTTTCTGAAATGCTCTCTGTTAAAGTATTTTTAATACCTTTACCATTAAGAACAGATACTATACTATCTACAATAGGTTTATAGTATATTTTATCACAACTTTTATCTATTGATTCTAATTGAACATTCTTTTTAATTGCTTCTGATGCGAATTTTTTTAAAGTATCATATAATTCATCTTTTAATTTATTAAAATGATCCTTATACTGACTTTCCAATAATGATTCTTTTTTAGCTACTTCAGCTTCAATTAATGTTTGCATTTCAGGTGATATATTCATTATTTACCAATAGTATTTAGAAGTTTGTTAAGTGAATAATATTGAGTCTGCATTAATGTACCAGCCTTAACAGACATATCAACTTCATTTCTAAACTCTGCAATAGCTGATTCAACCAAAGGTCTATAATATCCATTAACTGATTCAGTTAGAAGTTTTTTACTAGGGGAAGTAGCTTCCATTACAGCTTGCATCATTGCATCTTTACCATAAGAAGGACGGCCAACTGCATCAATGGTTATTAATTCATAATCATCAGATACTATATTTCTTCCACCATCTCTATAAACAGAGCCTAATCCTCTTAACGAAACTCCAATAGGAATTCCTTCATCTGCTAATATTTTTAAAATAGCCCCGCAAGGATGTTTTTCAATGACTCTGAATTTAATCATCATTCTATTGCCAACCATTTTTAACTCTTCTATAATATGGCTAACTTTTTCTAAATTAATTTCAGTAACAGGTAATAGTTTAGGATTACCTTCATCATCTACAGGTGGATGGTTCAATTCACCTAATGCATTAAATGTTTTAATATAATTTTCATTATAATTATTACACTCTCTCGACATTAATCTTGTAGGATATGTTCTGCCATTTATACCTGCTTCATCACATACAATAGCAGTGCCCTTCATTTTTAATCGTTTAACTCCAGGCATTGTTCCAATAGATTCATATATTGGAGTGATTAGTGAAGTACCTTCATTACCGTCAACTAGTTTTAGTTTACCCATTGTTATTTACCACTTTCAAGTTCATTAAATCTAGTCGAAACAATATTGTTATATTGCTCTTCTAATACTTCAGAAAAAAGTAACAAAAAAGAGTCTAGATCTTTATTGGAAATAGACTCTATCAATATTTTCTCTCTAATTTTATCTGAAGCTAAACTCATAATAAATTATTTATATAATATTATTAAATTACATTATTTTTCACTTGGTAGCTCTAAGTTAGGCGCTGAGTTCTCAGGTTCAGTTGCAGGAGCTTCTTCACCTCCGGGTTCTCCCATAGGTGCTTCTAAAGGGGCTGCGCCACCAATACCACCCAATTCACTTCCCCCTATTTCATCTCCACCAAACCCACTACCGCCACCTTCGGGTACATTTAAAGTTTGAGTTTCTTTATTTATTTCTTCTAGCCTTTCTTTTTCTCTTAAGCGTCTAACTAATTCTTTATCTCTTAATTGTAAATTCTTACTATATTGCTCATCGCTCATTTGACAGAAGTCTTTAAGAACTAATTCTTTAGCTAATATATCTTTTGGACCTCCACTAAAATCAGCGAGGAATTCAGAAGCTTTAGCTAATATATCTAATTTCATATTAATCATTTCTGATTCTTTAATCATCTTAAATACATTAGACTGTTCAAATGTAACTTGGTATAATTTAGGATCTTTTATCTTATCATCATATTCAGGTCTAGTCTCTAAGTACATTATGAATAAATCAATCAATACTTTACCAAAGCTAGCTTGCATGTTTTCAATAAAACGAGTTAAAATAACTTGTTCAACATCAATTTCCCCAGGTTTACCTATTGAAGCTGGTTGAGCTTGTTGAGTATTCATTCTTGAACGACTTCTAGGGTATTTTAATGCTTGATAGATTTTCTCTCTAAAATAATTCAATGGAGTTATTTCACCAATATTAGTACCGGCTGGGAGAACATCAATTTTAGAAGGGCTAGTTCCATCTGGAACTGGAACAAAGATAGATTCAGACATAGCCTGAATTCTTTCACTTCCTAATATAGTACCTTCATCTCCATTATAATAAACTTTTCTATTCAATACATTAGCTTGTCTTTGTAAATGCTCTTCTGCTTTAGGAGGCGGCATTTTACCAGTTGAAATATAATAGACTAATTTTTCAGTACCTCTAGTTATAATGTATTTGGCATATGAATCTTCAAGATTGCCTAAAACATTTACGAATTTTTTAGCAGGTTCTAAATAAGATTGTCTATCGTTAATTCCACCCATTCCCCAACTTTGATAATCCCACCATAATATTTGATTTACTGAATAATCTTTGTAAGTATAGCGACCATTATTTGTTGCAGCTTTATCTATATTAATTCCACCATATTCATTATCAATAATCTGTCTAAATCCAACAATAACTCCATCATCTATAATTACTAACATATTATATGAAGGTAAATGATTAACACCTGTTATTTTATTTTTTTCTTTATTATAACAAACTTCCCAAAATTGCGCTCCTTCAACTAAAAATTTAATGAATACATTTTTTGCAACTTCATTAAAGTTAAATATTGTTTGCATGACATTACTAAAATCTTGCTGTAAATTATTTTTAGAAATATCTCCAATAGCAACTCCAGGGTATCTATCATTAATAGCTAATGATATTACTTGACCTCTTCCATTATCAGTAATAGCTTCATTAGCTATATTCTCTACAATCTCAGAAACTTCTGGATTTTTTAACATATTTCTGTATGAAATAACCCTTTGTCTTAATTTCTGATGGCTATCATCTACTATTTTATCAGCTATTAATTTTCTACGCTCAATTGGATCTTTTTCTAATTGGGAATTTCGATATAATAAAACTGGACCTTCGGCTGTAGCTGAAATGGGCATTACTGCTCGTTCAGACTGCCCTACTTTATCTCTATTAGCTTCAGCATCGCGTTTGGATTCAACTTTTCTAAAATCCTTAAAATCATCATATTTAGAATTATTTGTTAATTGAATTAACTTTTGTTTTCTTCTATCTTCAGCAGACTGTATCATTTAAATTATTTAGTAATTATTTAATACTTGAATATAGACTATCATATGCTTTAAGATATTTTTCAGCTAATAATTCATATACTTTTTTAGCAATTGGCTTATTTCTTTTCTTAAATGATTGAGAATCTGGGTCGAATTTATATTCGCGTCTAATCTTAATTTCACTCTTTTTGTCTACTTTAGCTCCTTTAGTAGCTAAATCTAATAGTCTATTTCTTATTAAACTATTTTTCTTATTGAAATAACAAATATCTTGAATTAATTCAACATTATTCTCAACTCCAATAATTCTAGAGCTAAAGACTTCATTAAAATCTCTATAATTATCTATAGAAATTTCAACTAGCCCAACTGCTTCTAATATGTCAGTTCCTTGTAATATTTTAGCTATATATTTAAAAATTCTCTCAGTTATATCTAAATCAAATGGAACATCATTAATATATTCAATTTCAGTCATATTAGGGATCAATGAACTGAATGATTTAATTTTACTAGATTTCTTTAATTCAAGCACATCTGAATTATCTAAAACCAAAGAAGTCATTAATACCAATATTTTATTTTTTGTTTTTTCATCAATGGTTTCACTAGAATTAACATGTTCAATTAATTTATTAATTGCATCTACATAGCCATTGGTTAATGATTCAATATATTCTCTATTGAATTTTCTATAAGGGGATTCTTTTGGAATCCCATTGACTGCTATTTCACCACTTGCTTCTCTAAATTGATATATATTAGACATACAATTATTTATCTTAATTATAGTTTTACTTAATTTTCTTGCTATATGCTGTGGCAGTTGCTACATTCTTTTTTTCTTTATCTAAATTATCAATATCTCTAAAATTGCTTTGCATTTTTCCATAATCAGATGATGTTTGGTATGGTGTATTGATAGTTTTTAATTTATCCTTAATATCTTCTTTTCCAAAAGCTATTTCTGTTGCAGTTTTTTCAGTATTAGTTATTGCTTTTTTAATTAAATTAGGTTTTAAATCATCTAAATTAGATTCTATAGTGAAAACTATTTTATTAATTAATTCATTTATCTTTTTAATATTATTAGCTTCATTTTTATTGTATAATATTCCAATATTAATTGTTTTAACTCTTCCATCAACCTTTGTATTAATATCAAATCCAAATTTATATAAATTAGTCAATTTTTCAAAGTTCCAATCTTGGTTGTTTGAAAATCCAGTAGATAATTGTCTTGTTATATCATTTAATTTATCATTCCATTCCCCAATATTTAATTCAGTGTTATTAAAATCAGAAGATGAACTTGGATTTAAATATCCATTTTCCATATAAGTAATTTTAGGAGGATCATATAATGTGTCTAAATTAGATACAAATGATTTTTTAAATAATTCACCTGATTCAACTTTAGAATTTAAATAATCTATTATATTTAAATTATATAAAGCTACAAAATAAAAATAATGTCTGTATATAGCTGTAATTTTTCTGTATTGGAAGTCATCAGTTGTTCTATAATTAGCTGTATCACTTTTACCACCTGATAGATTTCTATATTCTATGGCGATATTAGTTGCAACTTTTTCAATTAAAGTAATTACGTTTTTTTGCAATTCAGATAATACTGCTAAACTTGTTTTAGCCTTATTTGACATAGCATATTGAGAGAAATAATTAATGATTACATTCCATAAATCCATATTAGATAATTTTGTGCCAGCTAATTTAATATTTTCATTAGCCCCCATATATGAAAATTCTTCATTAGATTTAGTATATTCATTTAATATTCTTAATGCTTCATCTTGACTAGCTGTATTGATTTTAGGTAAATTGATTTTTTCAGGGGCTTTAGTAGTAGGCTCATCTACGGTAGATGTTTCTTCTAATAAGTAATATCTCCCCTTATATATTAATTCATTCATATTATTATTTATGGTTCAGGTGGAGTAATCATCTCATCGAACGATGTAGTATTAGTTGAATATTTTATTGCTTGAGAAATATCAATAACACCTCTAGTTGTTTTTACAAAATCTCTATTAGGGGGAGTAATCATTTCTTCAAATATTGTCATGCTATTTGCAATAGTTTTTGCAGTATCAATATCATTTATTAATTTAGTTGGATCAATTCCTAAATCGCCAATCAAACCATGCTCATTTATTTCAAATCGTATATCAGTATAAGCAGAAGAAGTTTTATTAATTTCTTCGGCTATTTTACTTTCAGAAATATTAGATAAAGTATTATTATATACACTATCACTAGAATCAGACATAGTTAATTCAACTAAATCAAAATCATCTTTAGTTGGCAAATAATCGGTTGGCATTATATATATCGTACTAGTAGAGATAGTAATCTTTTCTTCAAATTCATTATAGTAATAGAAATAAGTATTACCAGAATCATCTTCATAAAATGTTAAACTTCCACTATTAACAATATTATTATTTTCATCAAATGTATAGCTATATGCTTCATCATATAATATTTGAAATAATTGTTTGTTATTATAATCGCCTAATATTGAATAATAAATAATAGCTTCTTTTAGTGAATATTTGTTATTTTGTGCCCACGTTATTAATGAAATAATAGTGTATTGTTTTTTTAAATTAATTTCACATTTTAGCTTCCATAAACTTAAATAATCTTCTTCAACAATTTCTAGATCATCTGATAGATAAGTATTTCCAGTATAGGGTATTTCATTATCTAAAACAGTAAGTATATCATAATTATCATAAATTGTATTAAGAAAATCATCTCTCATAGTAGATATTTCATTTGGAGCTAATCCAGGATGCCATTCCCAATGAGAAAAATTAGAATACCCCGAAAATAATCCACCCCAATATATAACATATGGATCATCAACATATTTTTTTAATAAATCATTAACATCTGCTTTTACATTATAGATTATACTAGGATATACTCCAAATATTTTTACAACATTGCCATCCAATAAGTTTGCACTAAACCAATCCTGACAAGCTTTAATAAAAGTAGTAGCAGATCCATCATCAAAATTTAAAGATGTTTTTATATAATCATTAGTGGAACTTGCATCAATTATTTGGTCAGATGTTTTATTGTAAACATTTATAGATATTGCATTACCATATAAATACCAGCTTAATCCATTTTTTCTATCTTCAAATAATGTAGTAATTTTTTTCTCACAATACCAAGATCGTTTAGTACGAACAATATCATATGCATAAGTTGGATTATTGGCAACCCAATAATCTAAAAATTTAATAAGATGATTAACAATAGGAATAAAAGCGCGTTTTAATTCGCTTATTGCTACGCTAGTTTCATTATATATTTTAGGTAAAGAACTATCCATTTAATTCGCTTATTTTGCCATGAACCCAATTAACGAATTCAGCTAATGAGGTTTTAGGGTCGTCTTGTGAAATGCTGTCTAATTTAGTCCAAATGTCATCTGAAAACATTTTAAACTTATCTTCATCTACATCATTTATGCCCAATCTTGTGAAAAATGAAGATACATATTCTTTAATATTATCTTGATCGAGCATATCAGCAGTCATTATTTCTATTAAATTATGAATAGCTGGATCATTATCTATATAACTATTAAGTACTTTACCATTTAAAAATATATCAGAATTTTTAACAGTAGATTCTTCAGGAGGCGGCGCAATTTGAACATTACTATTGTTTGGTTCATTAGTTGAATCATCGGTAGGTGCAGGCGTTTCATCAGGTGCATCATCTGCTTCAAATATTCCAGTGACAATATTCATAAAGTCATCATTTAAATTATTATTAGTAAAAATATCCATATATGTTATTTAGATAAAATAAAAAAGGAGTTGCTAACAACTCCTTTCTATTAACCAACTAATTAATAATTAATTATCTTCCTTCTCTAATTATTCTTTTAGCTTCCTCTAAAAAGCTTTTAGCTTTATTTTCTACTGATTCTCTAACTACAGCAGCTTTAACTTGTGGAGTTACTGCTTTCTGAGCAGGAGCTTTTTTAGGAGTAACTGGTTTAGGAATTCCAGACGTAACAGGAATGGTTTCTTGAGATTTTCCGACATCACGTTTATCTTTAGTGAAACCTGGATTTACTTTATTGACTTCTGTTTCATTTTCAGCTTGCTCTTTAGTCTGAGGAGATACTTTCTTAGGTGCTGAAGCTAATGCTCTTAATTCACCTAATTTATATCCTGGTTTTGAAGTCTTAGGAGTTGCTTTTAATTGAAAGTCTGGATGTTGAGCACCATCATTTGCTTTAGGATCTCCACCTTCAACAAATTTATTATTGTACTCACCAAATAATCCAATTGATTCAAAAACAGCTTCATTTTTTCCAGCTAAAGATTTAACTAATTCTTTTAATTCATCAATCTCAGATTTCAATCCTTCTAAAGTAGCTTCTCCGCCTTCTGGAGCGCCTAATGCTTCCGAAGGTATTTCCTCATCACCTGATCCACTAACAACCTCTACAGGCTCTACCTCGTCAGCAGTGACTACTTTAATAGTATCTTCATCGTCATCTACGTTAGGAATACCGTGTTCACCATGTTCTCCACATTCAGCGCAAACACCTTCATTAGTAGATTCTTCCTCTTCTTCAGGAACTTCGGATGTTTCAACTGGATTACCTTGGGTACCGTCTTCATCACCAGCTTCTTCCGAACTTGGATCTGAATCTTCAGTTAATTTTTCCTTCTCTTCTTCTGATTTTTCTTCAGCAGGAGTTTCGCTAGCTTCATGAGAGGCATCTTCTTCTGAATTTTCTTCAGGAGTGCCTTCATTATTCTCAGCATTCTCTTCTGGAATCTGCCCACCATTTTCAAGGCCAAGATCTAAGGATTGTTTACAATATTCAATTATTGCATTCTTTTTAGCTTTTAATAATTCATTCTCTTCAACAGGAGTTGATACACTATCTTGTTCAGCTTCGCTTAAATAAGCACTAGTATTAGCAACTTCTTCTAAAATCATCTCTAAAGCTGGTTCAGAAATGGATTCACCACTAATTTCATCAAGCATATCTTGCAAATTGCGTCTAATAATTGCCTTATCTTCATCAGATAATTCAATATCCTTTGAATCATAGTGAACTGGACTTTCAATTCCATTCTCCTGATCATCTAGGTCAACAGTATTATTCAAATCCTCTATTGAGAAGGGATCTGAAGAAGCTCCTGCTGCTTCGGTTACTGCTGATTTAGCGTCTTGTTTTCTTTGCTGATCTATTGACTCAACAAGAGCTAAAATATTTTCAGTATCTTTCATTGTGTTTAAATATGACATATCAATCTCCTTATTTCTATTTAGTTATTTATGAATTTTAAGTACATTTTTTATAATTAATTAAATGTATTCCCCAATTATTTCGTTAATATTATCTGGCTTATTATAAATAAAGAATTCATCGAATTTAAAAGCTGCATCAAATGTAACAGGCTCATCAGAATTGAATACTTGATTAAGCTGTCCTAATGTTTCAATGAATACTCTTTTAAATCTAAAAATAGTTTTAACCTTATTGTTATTATTCATTAAACATATATCTGCATATGGGCAAAATGCTTGTTTAGCATCCCAATGTTTCATGTCTGGGGTATTTTTATCTGTACGATAAGTTGTTCTTTTATATACATCTAACCAATCATATAATAGTAAATAACTATCTAAATCTTCATCTGCAATAAAAGTAACTTGCAAAGATACTGAGCTAAAATCAGTAACTGCTGAAGTTGGTACAACAGTTGTTGCACCTAAGAATCTATCATATTGCATTTCTGCTTCAATTTCAGGAACAGTATATTCTCTAATATTACATTGAATTGATGTTGTAGATAATGTATCATCTACAATTATTGGTAATTTAGAAAAAACTAATACTCCAGTACCTTGAACTAACGGATTAAATATTTTATTTGGTAAAGCACCTTGCATATTACCTATTTAGCGGTAATTGATAATAATTAAATAGCTTCCAATTTGATTTGTTTATAGGAGAATCTTGATAAGTATCAATATAGTTTGAATCTAATTTACCTATATTCTTTAATGACATTTTATATTCAGATTTTTTAACAATTGAAGACACTTCAGTACTACTTAATGTTTTATACATTGTTTTTGTTCCAGTTATAGTTGATTTTGATCTACTGCCACCGATACTATATTTATTATTATCAATTCTTAATAGTGACATATTTAATAAATTACTATCGTCTTTATATTTAATAATGTAACCATTTTTTACATATTTTAAATTAGATATTCCAACAGTTCCTTCAAATACATTGCTTGAAGTTGCATAGAATGATTGGAAATATGACATAAGTCCAGTAATAATATTATATGCATATTTATAATTATTTGGAGGATCAGTGGATGAGCTTCCATCTGAATAAGTAGTAGTTGTTGGAAACAATTGAACATAATTTTTATCATAATAAACATAATCGTTAGTGAATCCAGAAGTACCCCAATTAACCAAATCAGTTTTATTTATATTAGAATATTCACTTGTCATTGTATATGAGCTAATTTGAACAACATCTGCACTATTTGAACTAAAATCAATATCATCAATAGATGCAAAACTTGATATTGGTTTTTTCAATAGATATAATATCTTTGGATTATTAATATATGGATTAATTGAATTTAGCCCACTTACTTTTCCACTAATATCGCCGTCAATTTGCATAGTATATATTGATAAATTTCTAGCATCAGCTATTGATAAATTAGTTAAATCATAGTCTTTTAATTTTAAATATATTCCAACATCAGGTCTATAATATAGATAATCTTTAGAATTAGTACTATTATAATTATTAACAAATTCGTCAATATAATTAATATTATCACCAATAGATTTATTAAAATAATTAGCTACTTTTGAATTTGGTACCGTTTTATCATAATTAAAGTAGGTATGAATTATTGTAGATTTCCCATTTGAATCATTTAAAATATTTACAACTGCATTATCTGAATAATCATAATCATATGAATTTGAATCATCATCATAAGAAGCCGCACCTTTATTATTACTTATTTTTAGGGTAATTTGAGTATTAGTTGTTACATTAAGTTCATATGGAATTTTACCACATGAGCCAAATGTTATAGATTTAGATATTCCATTTTGGTAAGTTTCTAATATTAAACTTAATAAATCACTAAACACTGTATTATTTTGATAGTAAGATGTACCATTTTCTTCTATACCACTAGTAGCATATTCTATAGTTTCATTTATTAAAGCATCTGAACAATCATTAGTGGTAACAGTATCAGTTGGTGATTTTTTAGAAAAACTTGAAGAAAATTCAGCATATCCTTTGTTTGGTTTATAGTAAAAAACTGATTTATTTTTATTGTATATAAATGAGCATCTAAATGATATATCATTTATTTTATCATTTTCACTACTAAGATTAGCCATAGTAAAAACTGATTTAGGATTTGAATCAACTGTTAATAGGTATCCCTTAATATTTTTTACAGGAAATATTTTAGATTCTAAACTAATCCCATCATTATCATAATCTTCATATAAATTATATTTTATAGAATTAATATTTAATTCATTAGTAAATAATGAATCTAATTCAGTTTTAGTTAAATTATAATTTAATGCTATATTTTGTAATTTAACGATATCATAATCACTTGTATTAGTATTAGCTAATATATATGTTTCAAAATATGGATTCCAATTTGAAATAGCTGAAATATCTACTTCAGTCGAATAGTCACTTAATAAAGTATTGGTTATTAATGAATAAATTGCGCATCTTAATCTTATTTTATTTTTAACAAAATAATACGCACTGCTAATTCTAATTTTTGAAATATTTGCATCTGTTATAGTTTTGCTGTCAAGTAAAACCTCATTTACATATAATTGATATGTGCCATTATATTTTTTTACATAAGCAGTTAAATCACTATCTTGTATTCCAAATTTAAGTACAGTAGCATTGCTTGAAGTATTTCCAATAGTATAATCTACACTCAATTTCATATTACAGTCAATTGAAGTATATGGTGTGTTTTTATTAATACAAAATTCAGGGGGGTATTCATTTATTAGATAATTGGTATCTATGACTGAATTACTGCAAGTATTAGTAAATAAAGTTGAATAATTATATGCAATTTTATTAGTATTTTGGCCTAATACGCACGAATGTCCATTATTTGTTTTTAGAATTATTTCATCATTATCTACACATACTTTGCTATAACTTAAATCATCACTTTTTAATAATAATAGTAAATCATTATTTTTATACATCTTTATTTTTTCATTATCAAATAGCCCATAGTTATCAAAATAAAGTTCATTTAAATTAGTTATATCTAATTTAGCACCCTTCCCATAGAATGTGTTGAATATTTGGGTTTTAGTATTTTTAGAGATTAAAAAATATTCATTAGCATAAGTTTTTGATATGAATTTAGTATTCATATATGTTTGATAAGATAAAGGTAAATCAATTCTAGATATATATTCATAATCAATTCCATCAATTCTAGCATAATTACCATTATAACTTAAACATATGTTACAATAAGTACCATCAATGAAAACAACTTGCGGATACTTATTAGTTGAAATTGATTTATCAACTGTAGAATCAGAGACAAAATTTATTTTAAATTCAAATTGGCCCCCATCACTAAAAGTTTTATCCAATACTATGAATAAAACATTTGATAAAGTTGAAGCAGAATTTTTGATAGTTATATAATGATATGTTTCATTTTTTTCTTTATTTAATCTAATTAATGAATACTTGCCTTTATTATTAGTTAAATATTTTTGTGAAATTTGTTCATATTCTGATTTATTTTGGTCGTAATTAATTGGATAATAATTATCAAAATCAAATGTCGGCCATACTTTTACAGAATTAATATCATTAGAAGTTGATAGACCTAGCTCACTAAATATTGAACTGCTATCTAATGTATACTCACTTCCATCACTAAAATAAAATTCAGTTTTTATTTTAGAAGTGCCTAATAATATATTTTTTAATATAGTATATGCCTTATTTACTGAATCTGATCTTGTTTCAACATAATCAACTAAAGCTGCTGAAGAATTACTTTTAGGAAAAACGCCCATGCATAATATTTATGATATAAATGGATCTGCAAAATTACTTAAAGTCAATGAAGTAGTTGATATATTATATTCATTATCAGGTATTTCATATAAATCAAGAATAATCCATTTATACCCATTACTGGGAGTATTAACGTATTGAAGACTAACTTTAAATAATATTGGATATGTATTGTTGGCATTCAGCACCGGAGATTGTTCAATCAAATTGCTTAATCTATTTTTTCCAAGCATTACAATATTACTTAAATTATTTAAATCATTTATATATACAAAATGAGTTCCTAATTTTCCTGTAGATGGATTTATTTTTATAATAAAATTAATAATATCTCCTTCATATTGTGCAGCATCTAAATTTATAGTTAAACCTTGCTCAATATCAAACTTATTATATTCAATATAATGAGTTGGAGGATAATTAGTATTATCTAATGTTATTGTATATTTCCCATCATTATCTTTAACTGCACTATCAAAAATAGTAGATCCCCAATATTTAACACCTACTGGTCTATTTTTACTCCAATTACTAATTTGCCCATATGTTTTTATATAATGCAAAGATGGAATTGTATAATTTTCAAAAAAAGGTTCATCTGCTACTTTTAAGACAATTTGTATATTATCACTAGTTGTCGTAGCCCAAACGGATAATTTACTTATTAGTTCTCTTGTATTAAATTGAACTATATTAAATTTATCAGCTAATCTCTCTAAGGGTGAAATAAAACTCATTAGCAGCCAACCTCTTGATTATTTATCTCAGTGAATCCTAATATAATACTTGATTGATTTTCAGTTGTGGAAGCAATTACTGTATTTTGAGAGAATCCTTCAAAATAGTCACATCTGATACTAGTGACATTGCTTTTTTCATTTATTATTGACAAATAATTATTGAAATTGCTATCAGAAGGATTTAATAATGAAGAATCAATCGAAACTACATTAAAACTTCCACCTTTACTGATAAGTAAATTATTTGCGTTAAAACTTATCAAATTATTATATAAAAATGTTTTATTTAATACTGTAGTAGGAGTACCATTAGTTGATACATTTGTTAATACATATGTTCTATTATATGTTTTGTCATATACTAAGATATAGTGCCCATATTTGTAATTATCATCAGTATATAGGCCATCATTAACTTGATAATTTGTTTCAAAATTACTATCTAATAAGAATTTTTCGCAATGCCCACTGTTTGCATATACTGTATTCCAATCAAATGTTGCAAATACAAAATTAGCAGAATTATCTACTGATATTCCAACTGATTCAAAGGTAATAGTAAAATCGTTTCTATTTATCAATGTAGTATTTGAAGTATAAGCTCTTTTAGTGAACAATGATAATGCTTCAATTGGTACACTAAATCTTCCTAAATATGAGTTGTTAATATTTGATAGATTATTAGGTGAAGTTATCTTTATTAATGCTCCAGATTTTCTAGAAATATTAGCAACAGCATTTCCATTAAAGCATATCAAAGATATTGGAAGATTAGCTGCACTATTATCTACTACATTATCCTCTAAGCATAGATTTAATGCCACTGTATTATCAGTTGAAATAGTATCATTACTAACCACAATTTGGCTAAAATCATTTCCATTACTATCAAGTATTAATGCGCTAACTTCAACAATTTCTGAATCATTTCCAGTATTGACAGATATTGATTCGTCACTATTATTTGTTGTTAATTTATATGAGTTAATTTTGTATGAATATTTAGTTGATACTTCATTAGATAATATAGCATTATAACTAGTATAACCTTGATTATCAAGTCCTATTACATCAATATATGATGCTGATATGTAATCATTGTATTTGTTAATTATTGAATTAACTACTGTAACTACTTTTGTTGATGTCACCAATGAATTATAAGTAACAGATCCCGTTGCAGTAGAGCTATATGCTAATATTAATGTGCTATTATTAATTACTGCTATTGTTTGATTATTTAATACATAAGTATTAGTATAATTAGATACATTTAATCCAGTTATTGTTAAATTAATATTTGTAATCGTAGTATTAGTAATTAAAGTAAATATTTCAAATTCAGGGATACTAGTATTATCATTTAAATGTGCAACTCCAGTATTTGTCTTATATAAGTAAGAGGTAGAACCTGAATCATATATAAATCCTGAATTTTCAGATACTACTGAATTAGATAATATTAAACCTAATGTGCCATACGTTGGAGTTATTGTACTAAAATCAGTAGTTGAATATAATGCAGATCCAAAGAAATAGTAAGCCTTAGTCTTTATATTGTATACATTAAAATATGTATAAATTTTAAATCCATTTGCACTGGAATATATAACATTTAATTTATTCGCATATGAATAATATTGGCTAGTTCCCCCGCCTTCAATTATTGCAAGTCCAGGGTCCGCATTATTCCATATTCTAGTTCCAGATGTTAAAATTAATGCATGGTTACTTATACTAATATTAAATAATAACCCAATATTATAATCATTGCTTTTACGCTGCATATGGGTATTGGTGCTAATTAGCAATATTGATCCAAAGGTAGTTCCATTATAATATGCGCCTAGACTGGCAATTTCAGGTGGATTTGATATTTTTCTAGTAGTATAAGTATATGAATAGCTACTTGTAGTGGCAAAGTAATTAGGTAGATCTATACTTAATATTTCATTTTCATATTCATCATAATTATAAATACTAATATCAACGCATTGATTAAACTCTGGATCAACATTAGTAGTAGTTGATTCAATTTTTAACCAAATAGAATCTTTTATTCCGCATCCACTCAAATTTTCACTAGTAATACTAGTATTGATACTTATTACTTTATCTAAAGTTAAATTATTTTTATATTTAAATTTATTTAAAGTAACTGTGAAACTATTACCTCTATCATTAGATGAACATACTGTAACACCTTGAACATCGGAAATAAAGAAATAAGTGTTTATTTGGCCTGAATCACTTGTAGCTTGAACATTAGTAATATCGGTATAAAATGTAGAAATAGTTGTTTTATATAATGGAGTTGCATAGTTAGGAGTTCTACCTATTAAATAAGAATAAGTTTCACATATTAAATTATACTCATTTGCTGTTGAAGTTGATTCAAAATAATATACATATTCATAAACAGTTGTAGTATCTGAATTAAAAGTAGTCCAAATATATTTTTCATGAGCTGCTAATACATTAAAATCATTTGTTATTTTAGTGCAAACATCATTACCATTAAATGAAGTGCTATTATTTATTTTTGATAATCTAAATGCTTTAATTTGATTATTTACATCATAATATCTTTTTATATCAGATAAATTAGTTTTAGTATAAATGGGTAATTCTAAATTAGGTATAGAGACTGCACCTTTTTTAACAACAATTTCACTACTAGAACCAATATTGAAATCTATTTCATTTGCTGATTTTACTGTTAATAAATCTTCTCCATCTAGCGTAAGCGTTCCATTTGTTCCTATGTTTAAATAGTAGGGAATTGAACTACTTTGAGATTTTTTTAAATTATCTGGAATTGAAGTATTAAAATCTGAATAAGTATTAGTATCTCTAGTTGATACATAATATTTGTCAACTCCACCCTCAACCCACACATCAAAAAATTTATCAAATGCTGAGGTGTCATCAGTGCTACTATTTTTAACAAAAAAGCTAAATCCTTCTTTAACACTACTTCCTAATTTTTCAGAATCATTACCTGCATATGCATATTTCCCACCATCAGCAAAATAAGAAGTTTCAGTGTCATTATCATATCCTAATAAATCAAATCCATTATCATCATTTTGAGATAATAAAAATCCTTCTGCAAAATGAAAATTAATATCTTTAGCATTTAATATGAAATCTATTCCAATATTACCTAAAGTCAATAATGATGTGCTAAAATCTATTAAGTTTGTTTTAATTCCATCTATTTTTGTATATAATAAATATTCACCTGCATAATTAGTAATTGTTCCTGTTGAAATAGAATTCCCAATACTTATCTTATTAGAATTAATACCAATTGCAGTTGTTCCAGTTAAATTAATATTATTTGCTTTTTCTAATATTAAATCTGAAGTTAAGTTGATATTAGTGGTTCCTTCCACATAGCTAAGGGTATTATGTCTAATTATTATTGAATTATCATTTCCACTAGACGATTTATCATATATACTACTAACATTTATATGTAATTTGGGGGTAGTTGTGCTTTTTGCTACATTTCCAGTAGTGGCTACATATTCATCAAAATACCAGCCAACTCCATTTGATACGAAATCAAAATTCCAATATATATCCCTAGTTGATGTAGTACCTAATGTACCAAATATTCCACTAGATATTGATGAAAAAGAAGGAACAGTTAATGGTTTTAAATATTCCCCATCTCCAGTTGTTCCATTATTAGTATATGAAGGTAGTGCATCAAATAAATCAAATTCTACATCTGAATCAGAAGTAGAAGCCCAAATGCTAAATTTATTTAATACTTCTCTAGCATTATAAGTCAATAAGTCAATTGATTTTAAAATTCTATCTTCATGTAGCATATAACATATTTATCAATATTATTACATTATATTTTTTTCATCAAAAACATTAACTTCACTAACTATCCAGCTTGAATTAGTTGAACTATATACTAATTTAATGTTTACTTTAGCATAAGTTGCTCCATTTAACATTGATGAATCTAATATTAATAATTTTTGTTTTAATTTTGATGTGTAATTAGTTACATATATTTTACCGCTCCAAAGATAAACAGTTGCTGAATTAGCAGTATAATATCTCCCATCTAAATTATCTATTATTATATTTAATTCGTCTCCATCATTTATTGTAGAAGTTGATGCAGTCGCATTGTAAATATTAAATTGAACATTAGCATTATTAATTATTGTATTATCAGTATCACTTGCTCTAAAATAATCTCCTTTGAAATAATATACATTTTTACTAGTATTACCTAGATAATACTCACTATTCATTTGAAGAAGAGCTATTGAATTTATTCCTTGCTTAATTTCCACTATTGGATTAGTTCCACTTAATTTGTTTAAATATTTACCTATTTGAGCTATTTGTAACTGTAGTTGCATAATAGCTTCAGTTGTATTTGCTGTAGCTTCTATTTGATTTAAATAAAAATTAGTAGCTTCATCTCTTACGGTATCTACATACATATAAGCATATCCAGCAAAGCAAGGATAGCTATTAACTGAGCTTAATGATACTTGTGCATCATAAGTAAAAGAAGCAAGCCCACTGTCATCTCTAGTTTTAAAAATATCTAAAACACTATCACTGCATAAGTCACTGCTAGTACTTAAATCAATTATTGCAAATAAAACAGGTTCTTCGTCTGCAACAGGTGTTAATGCAGTTATTAATTTATCTATTGGATCAGGGTATGTACTTTTAGTTACATATAATCCAATTCTATTGAATTTAAAATTACCAATTGAATTTGCTATATTATATGCTTCATTAGCTATTTGACTAGTGATAGCTGGTAATTCTAATTGGTAATTCATTAGTGATACTTTAGCATCAATAGTGTCATCGGTAGTTTCTACTGCACTAAAGGATTTTATTGGAAAATATTTACTATATTTTTTACAAGCTAGAGTAGTTGCAGTAGCTGTATCATAATAAAGAGGTGCCGGTATGTTAGATAGTGTTAATTCACCGTAATGCCCTCCCGAATATTCTCCACTACTAGCTTCTTCAGATGCTCCATATAGAACAATTCCAGTAGTTTTAAAACCATATTCTAAGCCCGCTAAAGTAGAATCACTATAATAAGCTTGCAAAGTATTTCTTTTTGAGCATTCATCATATTCGTATTTGAAATAATTACCAAACCCTTCTGACATGTTAGTTCCAACACCATAACTAGTTCCAGTACTATTCCAAACAAAGGGAGTTTGCCATATATTAAAAATATAGTCTCCATCACTCTCGCCATCTTCATGAGTTAATATTAATTCAGTTGCATTTTCATTTGCTGGGTTATTAGTGCGTTCAGTTGAATTTACCCAAGCTAAAGCAAAATGGGTAATTGAAAACCAAGCACCGCCAGTAGTATTTGTTGAAATAAATTGTCTACCAATATTTGTTATAGCTGATTTCATACTAAATATTTATAGATGTCAACTAAAACAAAAAATCCATTTAGTAATAAAATAGATGGTACTTATTTTAATGAATTAGAAGTGAATATTAGATCTGTTACTGATAACTCAACTATATATTATACTATAAATGGAAATGATCCTAATGAATCATCATCATCATTTAAATCTGGATTAGTTCTTACTTTTAGTAACATTGGAATAATTATATTAAAGTGCGCAGCTAAGGGAGCAGATGTTATAAATTCAGATGGAAGTATTACTACATATTCCTTAAGTGATGTAATAACTTTTACATATACAATAAAAGACAATACCAATTTTAATATAACTGAAACAACAGATAATTATGTAGAAACTCAACCAAACATATTAGAACCAATTGATGACAAGGGGGCTCAGTTATATGTTGATTTAACTCAATTTATTGGCGAGCATTTAAAAAATCAAGATGGATTTATGGAATTAATTTATACTTTTCAAGATTATCTTAATAATGGATTTAGGGAAATTCCAACATATTATAAAACAATAACTTATTCTACAACAAATGATTGTGGAATAGCTACTAATAATACCTATAAAGAATATTTACCTCCTTACAATCATAGCATTGATATGATTTTAGATTATGAAAATAATTCTCAAAATTTGAATAATAACAAGGATGATAATTATAATACATTAATAGAAAAATATGATAGAAATAGAGATATTAGTACTTTTGCAATTGATGATGATGCATTAACTATATATAAACAATTACATCCTACATTATTAACCGATGGTGTATATTATGGATCATATAGATATTATAATAACGTAGCTGAATTAATAAAAAAAGTTACTAGTCTATATACAATAACGCAAACTTCATATATAAAATCAGATTTAGGCGAATACTTTATACTTGCAACTAAATCTTCATCTGGTACTTATTATAAAACAACTAGTGGATACACTAGTGATACTACTGATTCAACAATTGAAGATGATACAACTACTTATGAAATAACATATTCATTAGCTAGTACATTATATTCATTTTCAGTATTTTTATCAGTGTTTGATTCATATAAAGATAATAATTCTGATTTAGAAAATCAATTTGTATTAAAAAATTCATTAGCTGCATTTTTGAGCACTTTTAATGGCTCATTTACTGTTAATGTATATTTCTGTGGATTAACAGATTTTGCCAATCATTTTACTTATAATGGGGAATTTACTTTAGAATCTACTTTTTATCCAACCTTCTATAATAAATTTGATTCATATAACATTGAAGATGATTATAATGCTTATTCAGGTATGTATACTAAAGAAACATTACTTAATTCAAATATATTATTAAATAGATTTAGAATTTCAATTAAATTTGATTCATATAATGAATCTATTTTTGAATCAATAAGTAGTAATAATTCGCCAATGACTATTGAATTAAATATGGAATCATTAAATGATTTAAATTGGCTCAATACTAATTATCCTAATTACCCGTTATTAGCTCCAAAATTTGAAGTAATATATGAATGGCAAAGTCCTGAAGTATTTTATAATTATTTTTCAAGCGAGAATGAATATAGAGTAGATGACAAAAAATCAACTATTCTAGAAAAAATACATAAAATTGCTTACCTAAAAGATCCTGATGTAATTGATTTTGAATATATACAATTTGTTGCATCTCAAATGGGCTATAATTTGGATATAGATGAAGATGATATTAATGACAATAAATACTATAGCAGTTCAGATGATAAGCAAAATGCATTAAGATCAATATTAAGAAACTTGCCTAACTTTTATAAAATAAAATGCACAAAGAATGGATTAGAGGCATTATTATTAAGTTTTGGAATAGTTGGAGATATTGTGTATCTATATACAATAGGAAATAATACTCAGCAAGGTTATGTTGATTTTATTGATAGTAAATTATTAGAAGGTGATTTAAGCGGAATGTATGATGATGCTGATCTAGTCGCTTTTAAAGCTGCTAAAATAAACAATGCTTCTTTAGCTTCATCTGTAGCTTCCGATTGGTTTCCATCTCCACATTTTAGAATAGAGATTGATTTATTGAAACAAGATTTAAGATTAAATGCTGAAAAAATGGGATTAAAATTAATAACTAAAGCAGTAAAAAGAACAAAGCCTATTAATACTGTTTTTCAAGGTTTCTATGGAAAAATGATGGGAAATTTTGGGTATATATTTGTTCATAAACCAAAGGGTATGATGAAAGGATATGCTAAAGCTGATATTAATCCATTATGTGGAAGTGTTGATATTTGGGATAGCCGATGCTTCAATCTAAGGATTGCATAAATATTTTTAAATGACCATTGTAGAAGCTTTAGCATTACTTAGAACATTTGGAGTATTTGCATATAACAGTTTTTCTAAAACTGATGCATCCGAATTAGTTATTCAGAAAAATTTAATCGGTGGTAATATCAATTTAACAGGAGCTTCTACTGAAATTGGAAAAATTTATCAATATAATATGCCATACTCATTGTATGGAAAAACATTAAAATTAAAAAATACTAATACTTATAATGGCAATGTATATTATTATACTTCAATAGATAGTGATAGCTCATTTGTAAATAATGATTTTTCAACCACTAAAAATACTACTGTTTTAGATATTGATTCAATTTATAATCAAGTAAATGCATATTTTAATTATTTACGAAATTTAGAACAAACTGGAACTAAGAGATATACCACTGCTAATACTACATATTCATTTAGTGGAACTAATTCAATTAATTACATTAATTTAAGTACAACGGCTGAAATAAGTAATTTTAATGCAGCCACCGTATTATCTTTTAATTTTGATTCAAGTAGTATTGTGATTATTAATATAACTACTAGCTCAACTGTAATATTTAATAATAAAACATTTTCATTAACTAATATTAACTCAAGTAATATAATATTTAATATATCTGCTCCAAATATAAACATAACTGGAGAAGTAGAAGGAACTGTAGTTGCATTAGATAGTTCAATAATTTCATTAAATGTTGCTAATATATATGGGCAAATATTTGCTTATGATATTTTATCAATAGGGGCCAATACATTATACAATTCACCTTTCGCTTATTTTGATGATTTATATATACCAATATTAAATGAAAATACCATAGCATTAACATCTGAAATTGAATCATATTCTAAAAGCATTACTATAACTAATGATAATTCGTTAGCTACTATATTTTATAAAATAAATGATCAAAGTTATATTAAATATAGTGATACGTTTGAATTAACAAATATTGGAATTAATTTAATATCATCATATTCAAGTTTATATGGATACACTGATTCAACAGTAGTTACCTTGAATACTTCATTAGAATGTAAATGCGCAGCGCCTGACATTATAATAAATGATAATATTGTAACATTCGTATCTGATACATTTGATGCTTCAATTTATTATACAATAGATGGAACGTATCCAACTATTGATTCACCTAAAATAGATAATAATGGAACATTTACAATAACCCACGATGGGAAATTTGACATACAAGCTATTGCTATAAATGGTGTTTGCTATGATAGTAATATATCGGAATCAATAATATATTATGAATTTCCTGAAACAAGTTTAACTATTAATATATTAAATGACAAAGACATAGAAGGTAATTATATTGATAACACTGGACTTGGAGTCTTAGTACAAATAATAGATGATAATAATACGGGAACTAATATTTATTATACTGAAGATGGCGCAAATCCAATGTATTATGGAACTAAATATACTACACTTTTTTACAGTAAATCTAATAAAATAAAAGCAGTTGCTTACGCAAGTGGAAAAGGTTATTCAAATATTTTTGAAAGTGAAATAATTGAAATAGGTCATCAATCGTATATAGAACCTTCTGATTTTGTAAAGAATTCAGAATCGAAATCAACAGATTTACAATATACTCCACAATACGGTATTGATATGGGTTGGTATGGGCCAACAATATTAGTTGATGATAATACGATATATCAAGCATTAGTTAATATATTATCTACTTCATTTATGGAAATACCATTTAGATATGATTTTGGATGCTCAATTAAAAGTATGCTATTTGAACTAACAGGTGAGCTAGATTCCACAACTTTTATAGCTAATTTAAAAAGTGAAATTGAATACAATGATCCTAGAATAGATATATCTACTACTAATTCTAGTGCATATTTTGATTATTCAAGCAATGCAGTGGTTATTCAATTAGAATGGACTAATAAATTAACTGGAGAAACTGCTAGAATAAAATATGATTATTCTTTAGATGGTATTTTATAATAAATATCAGTAATGGCTAGTACGATTGTTAGTGAAAATTTTGCAGACTTAATAGATGAATTTGATATAAATACTGGGGTTTCAACTACTTCATCTGGAGCTAGCTGGAAAATTCTATTTAATGATACTATAGGATCAGTAATAAATTCCTCGATTTATTCTACTCCAAACGTTTATGGTAATCATTTAACATACGATTCTTCATTAAAATTATATGGAAGCAATGTAGCTGAGACTTATGAAGCATCTCCAATATATACAAACCCTGGATTAACATCTTTAAAATATAATGGATCGGTAACTAATTTAAGCTCTTTTAAAGTAACAATAGATTCAATACCAAATAGTACTAATCAATATTACAGAAGCTATGACTTATTTGAAGAAATATCTAATGAATTTTTAGAAGATAATTATCAATTTGAAAACACTTTCATTGGTCTAAGTAATAGCACTATGAAAATTGGAGTTGTTATATTAAAACCACCTAGTAAATTAAAAATAAAAAATAAAAATCAATACACTAATAACCTATTATCATTGGGGGCTATTGGTAAAACATCTGCATGTGATTTAGAAGATGTTTGCGAAGAATCATTAATATCTGAGAATGAAAGGATATTAGCTTTAGTGTATTGTAAGGATGGATTATATTACAATGCTAGTGGTGCTAGAATTAATTCATTTTCTGAACTAGCTGATGGATATGCTTTTAGATATTTTGGTAGTGGCACTATTACTGAATTAGATTTAAACAATATTGGTACCGATGGTAGAGTTATATTAGGAACTTTGCTTAGTAAATATACTAATACCAGATATTCTTCGCCCTTTATTAATACTAAATTAAATACAACTAATAATGTATTGAATACTTCATTTTATCCAACTAAGGATAAAAATTTAGTAATAAATTCATATTCAATAAATTCAAATAATACTTTAATAATAAATGTTAGTCAAAAAATAATCAATAATAAATTACTATTATTATTCAACATAAGTAATGGCTTAAATGCTTATTCTTATTCATCGCTATTAATAACTTTAGATAACCCATCATTAGCATTAACACCTACTATAGAAGTAGTAGATTTTTCAGATAATCCAAGCTTAAGTATTTCTAGTGTTAATTTAACTTTTGATTCTTCAGCTACTTTAGACGATTCATATAATACTTATTTAAAAAAATATCCTGAGCCTATTGTTACTTTTTATATTAATTCAATTCAAGTTGATTATACTGATATCATATTAACTTCATCAGAATCATTAACTGTTAAAATACAAAATATTGCAGTTAATTCAGCTATATATTATAATTTAACAGGCGCATCTACTCAAAATGGAGCTAGTGGAAATAATATTGTTACATTATCATTAAATACGCCGGGTTCATACACATTAAGTACATTAATTTCAGGTTGGACTTCTAGTATAACTAATTCAGAAACATTAGCATATAATTTTACAATATATGAGCAAGCACTTCCTCCAACTATTTCATATGTAATAAATGATTTAGGAAATAGTTTAACAAATACAACAGTTACTTTAAGTTCAACTGAAGATGTAGATATATATTTTAGTATTGATGGAAATATCCCAACTGATGATAATACATTTAAATCTGTAAAATATAATAATGTGTGGCCTACTTTCACATTTGAGAGTGGAATTACTATCTATGCATATTCAAAAAATTCAACATATCTAACTAAAAGCACTGTAGTAAGTTTAGCTATACCAGTATCTAAAACCATTACAACAACTGAACCAATAATTACCGCAATAAAATCAAATGATAATTATTTAATAACTATTACTGAATCAGACAGTAATACAATTGTTTATTATACACTAGATGGGTCAACTCCAACTAATAAATCAATAAAATATAATTCATCATTTGAAGTATGCCCTATATTAGGTAAAACTTTAACAATTAAAGCTATTGCAATTAAGATAGGAGCTTTAGATTCAGCCATTGCCTCATTGTTATTAAATTTTGAATATTCATGTGCAAGTTGGATAAATGAAACTTCATCTAATCTAATAATAGAGAATGGGCAAATAAGTATTCCAAATAATTCATTATTAACTAAGCAGTTATCAACACTCAAAACATATAAATTAAGTTTTAAAATATTAGATATAACTAATTTAATAAATCTAATAGTATGCCCAAGAGATTCATATGAAAATAAAAATAATTATACTGGATCAATATTTACAAATATAACTCCTTATTTATCTGCAACATATACTGATGCAGATATTGCTATATTAAATTTAGGTGAATTATTTAATATGAATAATAAAGATGATTATAAGAAATATGGAACATTTATTTGGAATAAAACAAATACCTTAACATTAACATATGAAATAGCTTATATTAATTCTACTTATACTCAAGTATTAACAATATCTGATACTATTCATACATTAGCAAGTAATGTTTTATCAATATCTAAGGTATTAGATAATAGTCCATGCTTAATAGTTAATTCCATATTTGATATTGATTCAACTATTACAATTGGTAATATTACTATGGAATGTAATTAAGTATTTTTACTAGTAATTGTTATATCATCTACTGATATATGAATTTGAGCAATCTCATGAGGTATTGAGAAATTTGCAATATCTCCTTTATCTGTTATTAATTGCTTTGCACAATAATAATTTGTATCTTTTCTAAATTGAACAGCCCAATTAACAAATGTAGTATATATATTTTCGGAAGTATCTGGGTTATTGAAATTAGAATTAAGTAGTATTTCTGTTAAATTACTAGGAGTATTGCTTAATTGAGTGTTTAATAATAATCTGCCCAAAGTTTCTTTAAATATATATTCAATAAAATTAGATACATTAGTTTCAGTCATTTTACTTGAATCAAATGTAGTGCTGCTGCCTTTGCAAAAATATTTTTGTAAATAATAAGAATAATTACTATAATCACTACCTAAACCAGAAAACAAAGTAGAATTACTTATTGGAGTATAGTAATTGCTTACAATATTATCCATAGTTGGTATCATAATTCCATTAAAAATATCATAACTAGCGCTAGTTAAAGTTGAAATATAAACTGAATCATTAGGAATATCAGCGTATGGTTCAAAATAAACGTGACACCCCACTATTCCCGTTTTTGCTTCAATTAATTTAACAATTTTTGAATTATATACTGAATCATTAAATTTAGAATTTTCTTTTAGATATGAATAAGCTTCTTGTTGTATTGTATTTGCTAAATTGGTTTTAGATACTATTGGAGTTGTATAAATTGTCATAGACATTTTATACTTATGAACTTTAGGTGGTATATACAAATATCTACAAGTAAGTTGTCCTTTTTCTTTTAATACTTTATATACAGAATCTAATTCAGATCCACTTTCTACATCTTGATTAGCCAATCTAAAACAAGATCCAAATGTTTCAACATAATAATTATATTTTTCTTGATCATCTAATTCATTTCCATTATATGTTAAATCAAATTGGCTAGCCACATCCAATTGAATGCTACTAGATTTATCTTGGATACTTCTTACCATATCAATAGTTTTAAGCCCACTAAACAAATAATCAACTGGTTCAGCGCAATATAGGTCACTTGATGATGAATCAGATACATATATATTTTTTAAAACCGTATATAATATAACATTAGAATATCTAAAATCACCAATAGCAATAGAATCTTCACCATATGCCATAGCGTATTTTACATTATCACAATCAGTCTTAAGACCTACAATATGATCATCATTATCAACATATCTTTTTCTAGATGCAATAGCCATCGGTGCATATGTTTTAACTGATTCAATTGACTCAATTTCATCACCACCTACCGGGCTATATTTTAAAAATAAATCAATATTATCTTTATTAATACTATCAGATGGTTGAAATATTATGCTTTCAGACCCAGAATATTTTATTTCAGAATCTTTGGCATTATATACATTTCCTTTAGATCCCAATGTTGACAAATATCTAATAGTAATAGTTCCTCTAGGTATTTCGGATATAATTCCATCTCCGAATCTTATTTCAATATTACCATTATTAATAGTTCTTATTAAACATTTCTTATTTCTACTTTCAACCAATACTCCATTATCAATATAAGGAGAAGTATTACTATTTTCAGTATATAGAGTGTATTTACTTATTTCATAATATTCACCATCTACGCAAACTGTGGTTAATCTATTTTCTAAATTATCATCATCTATTAATAAATCATCTTCTCCAAAATAATTTGAAAAAGTAGGATCATTAAAGTTAAATGTTTGAAATTTCTTTTTTTCGTCAGCTAAAAATGTTCTAGTTTTGAAAGTACCTTGAACTAATTCTGCACCTGAATCTGGTTCAGTTACCGTTCCATTATAATCCCAAGTAAAAGTATAATCATCTAAGCTAACATAATTTATACCAGAATATTGAAAATCTCCAAACTTTGGAAAGATCATTGATCCATTATATGAAGAAACAGTTCCATTAACTTCAACTCTAAATTCTGTTTTAGCTGAAGTTGGGCGTCTAATTGAATAACCTTGTGAATTAGCTCCTGATATAATTGAACTATAATTTTGAGCAGATAATAAAAAAGCTTCTCTAAATTGTGCTTCTAAATATTTCCACTCAACATTTAAAGATGATGCAAATATTTCAGCTACTCGTCTACCTAATGATGATCTATAAAAATCTTGAAGATTATTTGATTTTAATTTAATAATTCTGCCAAGTTCATATGTAATTTGCTCAAAAGATATTTTTGAATAATCAGTATAGTTATTAGTAAATGTTAATATTTCGCTAGAAAAAGTAGCCATAGATAATATTTAGTTAATATACTAATTTGATTTAGTGAACCTAGTTAATTCTTTATTAAGCAATACTAAATTAGCTTGTTCATTAGTTAATAGTGTATTTTTTTCAGTATGACTTGCAAATAATGCTTGAAGTATTAATAATGCAGCAGCCACTACTGGCATAGTGATTGCTAATACTGCTAATTGAGTGTTTGTTAAATTAAAATCAAAAATACCGTAAGAAGATACTTCACCCTCTATTTGATTTATTTCATATTCTAATTTTTTAATTCTATATTTTGCCCTATTTACCGCAGCTAATTTAATATCATAGAATAAGTCAGTACCGTATGGAATATATTCGTAAATTGAAGACAATAAATCTACACTATCCCCATCTTCTTCTAACATAGTTTCTATTTTATAATATGTTTTATTATAGCTTCTAGTTTTACTGTTATATAAAGCTTTTACATCAGATCTTTTTACATATTCGCTATCTTCATCTGAATAAAAATTATCAGTAATTATTTGATGTAACTCTAATAATTGAGCAAAATTAGTAGCATCAGAGCTAGTTATACTTTCATAAACATCATCTGTTGATGAATAATCAATTGATGTAGAAGCCTTAATTGCTTTATAATTAGCATATGCGTATGCTACATCAGAATCTAATTGGCTTTGCTTATTTGCAAAAAAGGCATCTGGATCATTAGCGGCAGAAGTCTCATCTGTAGTATAATTAGGAGTATCTGAAGTTCTGTTTCTAATTAAAGTTGCTTCTTCTGTTCTTCTAGTTTTATATCTATCTAAATCAGTGGCTCCATCTGCTTCAATAGCTGTAGCTAATTCATTATATGACTTACTTTTAGCTAATTTAGCAACAGGATCTACTTCATCCTTTAAAATATCCGCATCATTTAAATTCTTATCAAAAATAAACGACATTAATGCAGTATTTACTTCGATTGGATTATCTGATAATTCAATACCATAGTTATTTTTTAATCTACTTTTCCCTTCATACAATATTTGAGTTAATAAATTATCACAATTATCTTGACTTAATGTAAAATTTGAATATTTAGTTACATAATCATTAGCTGCACTATCATCTAAACCTAAAGCACCTAATAAAATATTACTTTGATCATCAGTTAATCCGGCTTTAGTAAATATTGATTTGAAATAGGATTGGCTAGTTGAATTATTATCATATTCAGATAATATTATTTCGTTTCCAATTGCAATAGCTAATGCAGTGCTAGTAGCAGTTGTTGTTACTTTCTTTGATGAATCTAATGAAGTAGTTGTTTGAGAAAAAGCTAAATTAGATAGTAAATTAATTAACTTGCTCTTTCTATCTGAACTTAAACTCGTAGTTTTTATATAAGCTATTAATCCATTAGCATTATTATTACAAATGTAAGTCATCCCATGTTGATAAAATACACTATAAATACCAAACATTGATAAATCAAATGCAGCAGTTCTTAATGCATTAGGTAATGTTAAGAAACTAGAGCAATCTCCCTTAATAGTAGGATATACTGAATTATAATAATTATTCATAATTATTTTATAATCAGTTACACTTAATCTACCAAAGGATGATTTATAAGTATTTACCCAAGCTCTTGCACTATTTCCAATCAATCCATCTGCACTCTTTAATAATGCTTGTTGTGCAGTATTAGTCATTCCTTTTAATTTTTCAGTTGAGCCTGATTTTACATCAATACCTGATGCAATAGTCACGCCACTTGTAGAACTTTTAGGAGGAACATATGGGTATAATTCATATCCCTCGGTTCGTTTAATAAAAGCAGTATCAAAAATACCAGCATTAAAGAAATTAGTGCTCATTAATATCCTTCCACTGTAAAGAATGTACCATTAAATGATCTAACATTTTTTATAAAACTAATATCAACATATTTTTCCATTTCAGCTTTATTTGTTAAAACTGAACTGAAAGCATTACTATATGCTGTTTCAATTGCATCAGCAATTTTAGTTAAATAACTATTTGCATCTATTAAAGGATTCATCCACCAACAAGTTCTATTTAATTTCAATTCATTAAATAATTCTTCAATTCTATTTTTTAAACCTCCACATAAATAGTCATTACAGTCGTTTAGAGAGTCACAAATAATTAGCACGTCAACTATAGAGTATTTTCTTCTACGTATTATATTGTCCTCATAGTTGTGTGCATAGCCCTTTGGTGGAAACAACCACCCTATTAAAGCATTAACAACTACTCCAAGATATCTAGAACGAGTATGCAATAAGTTATTGTAGATAGAATTAAGCCTAATTAATGGTGATAATATTTTTTCAGTTACTGATGCAATAGCATATTGAGTATATGCTTTCATTAATTTATATCCATATACTGCATTTTGAACAGGTGAACTATTATATATTTCATTTAATACTTTAGTTTTTTTATTGTTTATACTATCTGCTAAATTTAAGGCTACTTTTAAAAAAGCATTAACTTCTTGAATTGAATCAAAATGAATTACAGTATCCGTACTGTTTATTGAGCCTAAATCGTATAACATTTGCTTAATTGTAGAATTAGATACCATTAGATTAAACATAGAAACGATAGGTCCGGCTATTATCTCGCATCGTTCACTCCAAACAGTAACCCCTTTCATGAAATTTAAAAAATCAGGAGCTTTAATATTATCCAATAAACTTTTAAATTTTTCAATAGCAGCTTCAAAACATGAAAATAATTTATTAACTAAATTTTTAATAATTTCTAATATTTTTGCAATATACATATAAATTAATGCTAATATTTTCTTAACAAGATATACTAAGCTTTCTATTAAATTAATTAATATATTAAACATTGGAGCTAATATTGTGCAATAATAACTCTGCCCAAATTTTTCTTTAACATTAGCTAATGATCCTGTTTTATTTTTAAGCATATCAACTGCTGAAGTAAATTTACTAATATATCTATTTGAAAATGCATTTTTAGTAAATCTACTTAAAGTATCTTGAATACTTGGATTACAATCACCTATTCCAACAAAATCTAAACCTTCATCTACGAATTGAGTGCATCTTTGATATGTTAATGATTCACTAAATTTTTGAACATTTTCAATATATGAAGGCAATCCAGTTTTTGTACCATTTGCATTAGTACCAATAATCCAATTAGCGCCCTTAGATACTAAATCAAATATAGCCATTAATAGTATTTATAAGTAATTATACTACTCTATCACCTACTAATAATACTGGACCTGCTCCAGTTGGATGAGCTACCGGCGTCCCTCCTCCTAATGATGTTAAATATGGGCAAAACGCGGCATCTGTTACACAACTATGCGGCATAGATAAAGTATCTCCATTTTTTACAATCGTAAAACTTCCATCCTTTTGAAACGTAATGGAAGTTCCACTTGAATGACTAAATGTGCATTCGCCGGATTTTGTATTATCTTTTAATATAGTTCCATCGTTTGATTTATATAATATATTAGTGTGTGGATAATCGTCGTTAACTTCATGTGGATAAAATTTTCCACTGTTATCTATTCCTGGAGTATGCCACACTGGACAATGCACATCACCATCTCTAAAAGTTACAAATACTTGAGTTCCAGCTTTAGGAATTTGTAAAGTTTGACTAGGAGCGGGTTCAGCCCAAGGTTGATCTTTTAATGGTAAATCATCAGTAATTCCAATTACACTAACCTTAATCCAACCTTTATTTTTTTTATCAATACATCTAGTTACAATAGCGTCATAATATCCTTCTCCTAATGACATTAAAGATTTAGGATATATTTCATCTCTAAGTGAATTAATATTATCTGAATTAATCTTTTTTTGTGCATCTATTTGATTACTCATTTTATTCTATCCTTTGATATTCCAAATGCGGTTAAATAAGAATCTGCATTTTCTATGAAATTAGATGATTTAACTAATTCAATTGATGATTCAAATCTAGCTCCATTACCAAAGTAATAATTTTTTGCGGTAACAAAATATTTTCCAGATAGTGCTTTTGAAAAAGTAACTTGAGCTACATCTGCTGACATTGTTCCAATAGTTGGTACTAATACATTTACGGCATCTCCAATACTTATAACACTTTCTCCACATTCAAATAATTCTAATTTATGAGAATATTTTCCATATACAGAACTTCTCACTTTAGGAGCTATTCCGTAATATTCATGAGTGTTTGGATTAGCCTTTGTTGTTACATCTATAGAAGGCAGAACACCATCAATCATACCTGTTTTTTGATGTGTATCTGTTTGCGATCCAGGTGTTACACCGGAAGTTGATGAAGTTTTTTTATTTTTTTTACCAGGAGGAGTAATTCCAGTAAATCCTTGTGTGCCTAATAATGAACCAATTGCTGCACTATTAGTAGTATTAAAATCATAATAACTTAATGTATTATAATTACCATCTTTACTTGTTTTATTTACGATATCTTTTTTATTTTTTCCATACTCTAGTAAATATGAAGTTTGATTATTTAATTCATCACCAATAGCTCCTATTTTTATTGTACCATCTAATTTATAAGCTAAGTATAGCGCATCATCTGATGATACATATGAATGAGCTAATATTGAGTCAAGAGCAATTGCAAAATTCTTATTAACAATTAACCATTTCATAATATCGTTAGTGTTAACAGTATTGGTAGAAATATTTAAAGTTATTCCTAATCCGTCACATAATTTTTTTATTGTATGAATTGAATCATTATATATAGCTTGCCCTTTTAATAAAGCTAAATATGACATATTCTCTCCACAGGTAATAAATTCTATTACATAAGTAGAAAACATATTAGCTTCTTTATGTGAATTAAAATGTTTAACAATAGTTCCATGTATTACTTTAGTAGTATCTTCAGTGAGATCACTACCATCTGATTTTTCAAATGAAGATATTGTTATTGTAATTTCTAAATTAGATGGTAAATTTAAAAAATCATCAATTGCAGTAGATGGGGTCTTAATCACTAGTCTACCATTTGGTAAATTACCTAAACTTTCTCTACAACTACATGCAAGAATAGCATTGCTAGTTAATGTTACACCTTTAGCAGTGCCTAATTTAGCAGTACAAGTTGATATCATTTAAGCTCCCTTTATTGTATTTAGATGAGTATTAATGTCATCTAAAGTGGGGATTATTATACTTCTATCATAATAAAGATCGGTAACAATGTTTTTATCAAAGGCATCATATTTACTTCTTCTTAATGTTAAAGATGCTTTAAATGAATATCTTAAATTATTAGCTCTACAAATAGCCCACCAATATTCATCAGTTGCATAGAATAATAAAGACACTTTATCAGGTCTAGCTACATAATCTTTAGTTATAGAAAATATAGCCATTGGCTCAGTAATTGAAAATTCAATTGAATCAGATAATAAGTCATATAACCCTTCATCTAGCATTGTTAAATATGTGGTATCCATTATTGATTAACCTGATTTGCTAATTTTTGTAAATCACCTAATGCAGAAACTCCAGCAATTTTAAAATCACCGTTTGCGTAACCATTATTACCTTTAATTTGATAAAATTCAAATCCGACAGTAATTCCAATTACTACGGGTATTCCATTACATGTTTCTCTAGAAGTATTAAAAGAAATATTTGTTATAACTAATGGATATAAATTAAATATATCGGTTCCAGCACTATTAGAAATATTTAAAGTAACTGGAGGTGGATTATATGATAATAAAGTAGACAAAGTATCTGTAATATCGGTAAATACACTTTTTAAATCTGATACTCCTGGAATTTTGTCAATCCATCCAGAGTTAGAGCTTCCGGTACCTGATGCGCTAGTCGGCTCGGCTTTACGCTGAGAAGGAAATCCTAATATAAGTATTGCAGGAATTGCTATTTTATATGTATCATCCATTGGAGTATACCATTTCATTGATACTGACAATCCGCTTATAGAAGATCCATTATACATTCTAGTAGACGCTGCACCAGTTCCAACAATACTCATCCCACCCATATTTAACATAGTATTAGATACATCATAAGTAGCTTTAACTGCATTCAATGATACCCCAAATACAGTTTGTTTAGATAGAGCTTCTAAACCTTGATAAAGACCTTGATAAGCAGTTCCTGTCCAATTATTAGTGAAACTTAATGCAATATCATTTTGTAAAATACCTGAGCATCTAGTTCCTTTAATTATTTCTTTAGTGCTTTTCCCTCCAAAAATATTACCAACAGATGATGATAATTTGTTTAATGATTTAGTGATACCTGTTACTTTATTAGTATCACTTAAATCAATGGAAGATATGTTTACTATTAATGACATTAAATAATATTTAGTCTGTTGAAGGGGGAGTTGTATTATAAGTCTTAGTAGCAGATGAACCTCCACTATTTCCACCGCTTATTTCAACTTTAAATATCTTTGAAGATATTTTTTCAGCTAATATTTCAGCAAATTTGCTACCATCTTCTCCATATATCTTTTTAAACAATTCATATTGTTTTTTAGAATATTCTAAGCCAGTAGCTATTGTATTAACTCCATTAGGTCTATTACCTTCATCACTAGGATTTCTTTCAAAATCAGCTATAGTTTTTCTAGGAGCTAATCCTTCAATATTTTGTCCAGAAATTTCTTCACTGATTGGAGCAACTGAAGATTGCAAAGGTATAGTTGGAGCGCCATTTGGCAAAGCTTCTTCTTTTTCAGCAGCTAATTTAACTCTATCAATTATTTCTTTAGATACGGCGGTTTCTTTTGGACTGACATTAGGTAATTTTACTTTAGCTGGCGAATATACTGTTGATGTTATAGTAGCATTAGAATGTCGTCTTTTTGGAATCTTTCCTGGTTCAACTCCAATTTTATTTTCTTTAAATATATCAGATAATGACAATAATTTATTTTTTAAATCTTTAGTATAATTTATTACACCAGAAAATCTATCAGAATTAACTTCAGCATTAGCTTCTTTATCACTTTTACCTAATTGTGTTAAATTTTCAGTTATTCTACCTTTATTATCACTATACATCGAACGAAGTTCAGCTTCATTTATTCCAAATTTTTCTCTAACGTCTTTAGTAACACCTAATTGTAAATCTTTACGCAAAGCTTCAGTAGCATCTTTACTTAGATTTCTACCTAATCCTTTCATTTTTTTATCAATATCGCTAAACTGGCCTTCCAATTCCTTCATCATTAATTTATCAATTTCTCTTCTATTTTTATTAGCTACAATTAATGCTTCATTTTCTTTATTTAAATTAGAATTATATTCAGCCCTAGTTTGAGTGATTGTTTCATCAATTTCTTTTAAATCATTTACTCCAGAATGCATTGCTTCATAAAAGCTATCCATACGTTTTACATCATCATCAGTTATAGTATCACCTAATGTTTTTTTCCAATCATTTAATATTGCGTTAATATCTCTAGTATTTAAAGTCCCTGCCTCAACTTTACCTTGTAAATTAGCTTTTTTCTTTTCACCAAATGAAGTTCTAGATAATATCTCTTTCATATTATTATTCATAGAATTTGTTAATACATCTCTAGCTGCTTCACTTTCAGCTAATTTATCTCGTGCTGCTTCATTATTAGTTCTAAGTTCATTATATGATGCTTCAGAATACTTAGTTGCTTCTAATAATTGAGCATTTCGTGTTACATCGGCATCGCCTTTATTTTCTTTAACTTTAGTAAATACATCTTTCCAAGCAGTAAACATATTCATAAATTTTCCAGGTAATTCACCAAACCCAGCATTTTCCATAATAACATCACCAGTTTTAGCAACAATTCCTGTAGCTAATCCTGCCAATAATCCTCCACCTTTTTTATCTTCTTTTACACTAATACCCTCTTTAATATTTTTTCTAATTTGTTCTAAGGCTAATACTTGTTTATTAGACGCATATTTGTAAAACTCAACAGCATATTTACCATAGCCATTAGATGCGTATTCTTTTTGTCCTTTAGCTATAGCTTTACTTAATAATGATAAATTCTCTCTAGAATTCAATCCAATTGGTAGATTCTTTATTTTAGTTAAAGCTTGAACTAAAGTTTTATGAAAAGATTCAGGAGTTAATAATTTTTCTAAAGTTCCATAATCAACTTTATCATCTTTAATTTCTTCAAAGGATCTAACGGCATTACCAACTTGAGAATTCCAGCCATCCATACTGATTAATAATTTTTTCATTAAAGATGAAAAATGACGTTGATCTAATCCATTTTCTTTAACAGCTTGAGACAATACACTAACTATATCTTTATAATCTTTTGTATTAGTATTTTGTATTTTAACATTAGAATTATAATCTTGTAATATTTTTACAAGAAAATTTATATCTCTTCCTAAGTCTTGTTTAGAAATTGGCATTAAATATTATTTATTCTAATCATTAAGAGCCAACTAATCCATATTTTTGTAATTGCTCTTGACGTTCTTGTTCTCTAGTTTCTTCTAACTGTTTTATTAGAATATTAAATTCATGAAAAAACATATTATCAAAATCTATAATAGAAGTATTATATTCTTTAGCTAATATTCCTTTAATCTTCGTAAGATAAGTCAGGTCCAATTTTGGGAAGAAAGTAGCCATCTTGAAAGGGAATGGGTACGATAGATGTAAAACCGCACTCCTCCTTTTCGCATGTTAAGAAAGCACTCTTATTAAATCCAAAATTCATTTTAATGAAAAAATTATTTATTACTGCAAAATCAGTTGGATCTAGATTTTCAAGCATTTCAATTCCATCAGTAATACCCATACCATGTAATACTGAAGCTATTTCTAATAATTTAGCATCATCTATTTTCAATTTTCTTAAGGCTAAGTTTTCATTAACAAAATTTTCAATTCTAACTTTATCCTTTCTTCTCATAAATCTTAATGCAATCTCATTTCCTGATATTGGTAGTTTACATGACATTGGATCAGTTACACTAGCTGGAAGATAATATATCATTAATTTATCTAAAGGAACCAAAGCATCTTCATTCAAATGCCCACATTTACTACAAATAAAACTCTTTCTTAGAGGAGTTTTAGTAAATGTTTGTTCTCTTAGCCAAGCTAATATATATAATTCATCTCCTATTAGAATATCTCCAGGTGATACTCCCTTAATACGTCTTTTAAATATATCATCAATAACTTCACTATCATTTGAATTTTCCATAGCTTCTAATACTATAGAATCTCTTACTTTTAACGGTTGCCCTTTTAATTTACAAGGAATACCTACTTGATTTTTATAATATCTTCCACCTGAAGGTAATCCTCCTATTTCAATATATGGATCTTTTTCTACTTCTTGAACACTTAAAATTTCACTAGAAAATTCACTACCTTTAACTATTGCATCAATTTGAGCATCACTTAATCCAGCCGCTTTTAATTGAATAACTCTATTTTGAACATCCATATTATATATTTATTGATATTTTTAATGTCTTAATACGTAGTTAGTTATACCAGTAGTATTTTTAATACCATTTGTAGCAGTGTTACTTACTACATCGCTTGCTGATTGAGTTAAGTTAAATCCAACTAAAGGAGCTTTAATATCGCTATTTTTAATTGTAGGATTATATGAACTAATTGCTCCAGTTATTCCAGTATTTACGCTTTTAGCCACATTATTTCCTACAGTATTAGCAATTGGTAATGAACTATTAACTCGTTCATAACTATCTAATGAAGTTTTTCCTGCATTAACAGAAATAGTAGTTTCAGTTGCCGTACCTAATGAACTACTTGGATTTTTTAAAGAAACACTTCCTTTAGTGTCCCCTACTAAATCTTTATATGATTCAGCCATTGAAGATATTTCAAAAGTAATAATATACATCATAGGATTTATTTCATCATATGCATAAACTGGATCACTAATATTAGTTAATAAGCATCTATCAAACTTTATTACATTATCTGCAAAAATATTTCTATTAGTATTTCCATTATCAGCAGCAATAGCATCATGTCTTTGTGTTTTAGTAGTTATTTCTATTGAATAATTTTGACCAATTAGATTATTCCCACTAGATTCATATTGCCCATTAAATATTTCAGATTGGCATCTAATTAAGCTTCTATAAATGGCTAAATCACTTTTTTCTCTTACTGTTAATGTAAGCAATCCACTGGTTTCTATTTCTAAAATATAATTAGGACGTAATAATGAATTTTGGCTCATGTAAATATCATTAGCTTGTTTAAATTTAATTTGAGGTAATGTAATATTTTCAACAACCCAAGGCTCTTTATTAATTAAATATAACGGGTTAGTTCCAGTAGTATTATTTCCATTATATTGCTGAGTATCAGATAATCCACGTTTTCTAATAAAAACATCAAATTGATTCGGAATATATGCTGATGCAATATTGAAATAGGTATTTATTTTTTTAATATCATTTGCGACTATCATACTGAAGTTGCTCCTGTACGGCCCCAAGTACTTCCAGATTCAGTTGTATAACTATTAGTGCTAGTTGTAGGATCTGGACTAGGTATTGCATAAACAAATCTGCTGAATTTAAATTCAACAGTAAATTCATATAAATTAGAAGTGCTTTGTTCTAATTTAGGTTGACTAATTTTTACTGGATATATATTTACATATCTAACTCTCATAATTACTGCGCCTGTTGTATAATCATATACATCAGCATATACTGTATTATTGTTAACAAAAAAGTTTCCGTATACTTCATCATCTTTATTTTTATAAATTGGAGTGCCATAACCTAATATTGCATTATAATTACTACTATCAAAAATAGCAGAATCATTTCCAATTGAAGCTATACAATAAGAATAGTTATATATACAAAATTGCATCCATCTTAATATATTTTTATGACATATTAGATCACTAGTTTCTAACATGGTTACTACTAAAGTATCATCTTGTTTAATAGTAGTTGGAACTGATTTTTTACAACCTCCCATGTATGAAATAGTTGTACTATTCATTTCAATAGTTGGAGGCTGATAATCTTTAGTTACTAATGATAGTTTATCACCTGTAAAAACATTATAATTTAATCCAATAATATTTTCGTAATTTATTAACTCATTAAAATTAAAATTAAGGCTCCAATGCGAAGTTCTAATTGGTCCATTTAATTTTTCTAGTTGTGTTACAAAGTATCCACTACTTTTACTTAATGCAGTCATTATTTAATATTTATAATATAAAATAAAAAGCCTCAAATGAGGCTTTTTAAATTAGGTTATTGAACCCGTTCCACCTTTTGGAAGAACTATTCTGAATCTATCATGTTTGAACAATGCAGTATATCTTCCTAAATTAGCCTCTTCGTGCGATAAATTAAGTTCACCTATTGAAGCCGGGAATATATTAATGTATTCTACCCTTAGTATAACTTCTCCCAAGGTGTAATCATATAATTCTAAATAAACCCATCCACTATTTCTAACAACTGATTTTCCGCTATCAAAAGTTGAAGTATATTTAGCCGAACCTAAGTTAATACCCCTTTCACTATTTGGATCAATTACTGATGTTCCTAATGAACCATTTTGATATAAATCAGTATTATGAGCTAATTGATTCCATTTGCCTAAAAATCTAAAACCTCTTACATCGGCAGGCTCAAGAATGTCAAAGCTAGATTCTTTTTCATATTCAGTATTAGTGGTAAATAATACGGATTGTCCCATAAACCATGCTTCAGCAGTATTAATTAATAATTTTGGTATCTTAGCTGTTTTAATCATTACGCATATTTCATCGTCAGATTTTACATCTGGGCATATGTCGGTTCCTAATTGAGCTTTAATTAGTGGTACATTAAAACGTAGTCTCCAGTGAGTCGTTCTAATAGGATCTCTAACATTTTCAATTTGGGTTATGAAATATCCAGTTCTTTTATCTAGTGTGCTCATATCAGTTGTCCTTATCTCTATATTTATCTAATTCACTATAAAAACAAAAAATCCACTAATTGCTTAGTGGATTTGTCATTACATTTAATCTTTTATTAGATTAATCCAGCTTCAATTAATCCATTAGTCTTGTATACTGTATTTCTAACAGTGATTCTTTCAGCACCCTTAGTAATCTCCATTCCAATATCTACGATTAATTGATTATTATCAATAACTGTAGAAGTATTATTACTATCGTTACAGGTAACGACATAATTATATAATCCATCGTGTGTTTTAATAAAAGCTAATACAGTGGTTACTTCTTCTGTAATAGTTTTTCTTAAATCAGATGTATTTAACTCATATACATAAGGAGTTAATTTAGTTCTAAGAACTCCATATAAGTAAGCTAATAATGATACTGCATGTAATCTATTTAATGAAGTGTTTTTTATTTGAAGGGTTGCTTCTCCCCAAATAAATTGACCATTTAGACTTCTAGTAGTATTAATTCTTTCTTTACTTAATGCTCCCACTTCATCTGGGTAATATCTAAGATATACATTTCCACTTGAAGGGTATCCAATTGAACCTCTATTAGTTCCTGCAACAATACTCCAAGGATATAAATTAGTCCATACATTAGTTATATTGCAAGCTACAAAAGAAGTCATAGCAACTTCAACATCTTTTTTATTGTATCTGTCATACATAACTTGACGGCCATCATACATTGCACCCCAATAAGATTCATATGAAGCATTAGAGCCACCTGATTCATATCCCACTCCAGTTACATTTTGATTACATAAATCTATTAATTTATCTACACTCTTTCTCTTAGGTAGATCAAATATAGCGATACAATCTTTTCTAATTGTGCAAACTTGAAGCATTGACACTATTACATTTGAATTAACTTGTTCAACTAATTCAATTTTATCACCGAAGCCTGAAACGGTTGTTCCAGATGCACATAAAAGATTTACTTTTACATTTGAAATATCTTTGAATAACCCCCAACCATAATCATAATTTGGTACAGTTAATGGAGCTACCGTAGTTCCACCTTTTAATAATATTTTATTTTGAGTAGTTGTATATTTGGTTACTGAGCTAGAAGTAGTAGCAGCTTTAGCCATAGTATAAGATTCTCTTCCAATCCAAGTTCCACGGAAATCTTCATTCATTTGGCCTAATACTAATGAATCACTGCTAGTAGCTTCATCTAATTTTAATTGTAATCCAGTATTGGTTACATAATTAATACGAGCGAATGGAATAGTTTGTACTGGAGTAGTAGAAGTTTTGCTAGAATAAATTCTTAACAATCCGATTACTTGAATTAATTTAGTCAAATCATCATTAATATCCCACACTAATAAATCAGAATCCCATCTTTTAAATACACCTTTAACAGTGATCTCTACATCATTATCATCTAAAAAGGTATAGTCTTCATTTGGGAAGAATCTATCCTTAGAAGTATCATAATATCCTTCACCTGTGATATATTCAGATAATTCTACATCATCATCAATTGAGCGAGAAGTTAAAGTATCAATATTTGATTCTCTTACTCCTGAAACAAACCCATTAGGATTTTCATCAGTTGAATTAAAATATGAATAAGTTTGGATAGTTACATAATATCCACTTAATCCTGGATATTTAGTTGCTAAAGTAAATGGGCTATTTGAATCTGAATATTCAGTAATTACTACATTTTTTTCTAAATCATCTACTACTTTTGATATGCTATTAGAAATAGCACTATATATTGAAGCATCTCCGGGATCATATACTCCAGTGTAAGTATTAGTACCAGAAAATCCGCCACTAAATCCACCATCCAAAACAGTATCATAATCAAGAATACTAGAATTAAGATCTGGGAACATTATGGCAACTGCATCTAAATGTTCATCTGCTTCAACTTCTCTTACTATTTTTAATATTGCACCTGAATCCAATAGCATTTTAGCTGCATATAGTAATTGGTTATTTTTTGCAGTTTTAGTTGGAGTTCCAAATATTGAATATAAGTTAGTTGTATCACTTATTGATACAATTTGATTAGATGGACCTTGTGATGTCCAGCCCACTAATCCAACTTTAAAACTATTATCATCACCTGTGCTATATGCACTAAGATCTTTAGTTATGAATTCTACGCCCGCTGCGCCTTTTAATTGGTCTATTGCCATGATTATTCTCCGTTAGATAATATTTAGCTAAAAATACTAAATAAAGTGCCTTTTTGATATTTTCATAAATAATTATAATATGGATGATAAAGAATGGGCTTTTTATACTCCTAGTATGCCCCAAGAACAATTAGCAGATATTAATAATAATGTAAAAGACCATTTTAGTCCTGCATTTAATACTCATAATAAATTTGCTGATCAATCTCTTTATAATAATTTAAGCGCTCAATATTTTGAACAAAATGGAGTTCAATGCATATACTATGTTTCAACGATCTCAACAACTAAAAAGGCTCCATTCGTAGGTAATCAAACCCAAGGAATTTATAGAAGTTTTCATACAAAGATTGTAGGGGATTCTATAATACAACCTGAGTTAATTAAATTTGCTAAATTTGGTGCAAGTGGATTAGACCAAACATCCTTAGTATTACATAGAGAAGTATTTTTTAAGCATAATGCAAGAAATCTAAGAGAAAGAGGTATTAAACCTGATTTAGATCCAAATAAGCATAACCCTTGGATATCTCAAAGAGGCTATGCTGATTTTAATTATGAAGGATATAGTGCTGCACAAATTTTTCCAAAAGCGGGGGATTTAATAAAACCTGAATGGATTGAAACTCTATATGTGATTGACAGTGTTAATACTAAATTAAGCGATCAATCTTTTATGCAAAGAAGTTATTATTTTAAAATTGCTATTAGAGAATATCATGATGATCATAGAAATATTGATCCTAGCTTGGCAACTGAATCAACTAATACGGGTAATTATGTTGAAGAAAAATTTGATCAACCCGCTACATTAGATGTTGGGCCTTTGGTCGATAATGGGCCTATTGATAAGATCAATAACCCTGATTATGGAGATACTGATAAATTCTGGAAAGATATTGATACTAAAGATGATGTTCTTTATCGCCCACCTGAAGTACCAGATAGCGAAAAAAATATTTCAAATAGTAAGAAATATGGACAAACTCGTTTTGGTAAATGGTGATTATCTAAATATAAGTAAAGGGAAAATAACATGTTTACTACTTCAGAAGATTACAAAGCTATGATTGATTGCTCATATAAGATAGGCAACTCAACCGTTAATGAAAAAAGAACTAATTTAAGTGAAAGTTCTGAAAAGAAACCAAATAATATATTTGAATCAATTGGTGATTCAGAAAAACCTAAAGAGCCTATAAAAATAAAATATATTGATGCAGTAAAGGCTAAGTATTCATTAGGAAAAAACTAATGTTTAATAGATTAACTTTAACCGAAGCGTTAACCGTATTCGATAATGGGCATACTGTTGATTATGAGTTTGATACTAAAGAGTATATAAAATGCCTCATATATGCTATGAAAATTGGAACTAAGGCTTCGTATGAAGGTTCTAAGGGACAGCATGTTGGGCAAAATGTTTCACCTTCTGCCTTAACTACAATCGTTAATCAATTAATGCTATTTAATCCTTATTCAATAAAAGGCGGAGCTAATTATAGTAAATTAGTAAATAAACAAAATAAAAACAATATTCAATTATTGCCTAAGTTCCCAAATTTAGCTAAATATAAACCTGATTCAGCTAAATTAAAATATATTGAAAACAACCCATTTTTTTCAAAATATTTAAATGATTCAATAATGAAAAAATATATTGAAGACTATTATATTAGTTTTGATGAAGAGGAACATGTATATTTGCCTACTACTAAAGCTGAATCTAATATGTATATTAGATTTGTTAATTTTCTTAAAAAAGTTAAATTAGATAAATTATCAGATGAATTAAATGATTGGATACGAATAGTATCGGCTCCATATATTTCAGGAGATGATAGATATACAATAGCGCAAGCCATTGATTTTTTTGAAACAAATAATAAATCATTGTTTAATGCATATAGAGCTAATGAATCAGTAGGTGAAGAATATGGCCCACTTGGGGCTGAAAACTTTAATGAAATATTAATTGCAGATGATAAACTAAGCTTTGGCATTAATAAAATAGATAATTTAGTCCCAAGCAATTACAAAAATAATGTTAAAAATGATATATCACACAATAGTTCATTTGATTTAGGGAATGGGCTGATTTCTTTATTATATGTTGGGTATTTTACTATTGATAGAGTTAATGATGTTAATGCTGTAACATCTAGTAAAGGTGAAACTTCTAAAGCTAATGTTTTTTTTAAAATAGAACCAGATGAAAATGGCAAATATACTCAATACCCTGGGTCAATTAGATTAGTTATAAGTATTTCACATGGTAGTGAATTTAATGCTACTCCTAATCAAGTATTTGAAATAATGCTAGGATCTAATGATTATAAAGAATTATTTAATTTAAATGCTCATAGTAACAATGTATTAAGTGGGAAAACTTTTGGGCCTTCGGATAGTCATATATTTGGATTTCAATTTCCAATTGATTTAATTAAAAGAATGTCGCCCGCTGGGAATCTAGTAATTGAACCTAAGAATTTTAATATTACTGCTAAGAAAACAGCTAAACCAGTAGAAGAACCTATAAAAAAGCCAAATGCTTTTGAAGGTTTATTTGATTGGATAAAGGAATAGCGTGGTACCTTATTATTATCCTAGAGTAATTGAAAGAATCAATACTGCATTAATTGATGTATTTAATGATGTTCAAATTAATAGATTCAATGAAGATGGAACAATTTCTAAAATAATTGATGTTCCTATTATACCTCATTATAGTAAAAATTTTGCAGAATATATTATTAATACTAATAGAGTAAAAGAATCTAGATATCAAACTCCTATAATGGGATTAAGAATAACTGGATTAAATAGAGATGCAGCTAGAATAACTCAGCAAAAATATATCAGAAAAATATATAATGAAGCCAATGGGCAATACTTAAGAGATCGTAGACCCTCCCCTTGGAAAATAGGATTTACTTTAAGTATCTATACCGAAAATCTAGAAGATTTTTCTCAACTTATTGAAAATATAATAACCTATTTTGATCCAACATTAACTTTATCAATAAAAGAATTTGAAAAAGTTAATATTGAAAGAGATATAATAGTTACCTTAAATGATCCTAATTTAGAAATGAATGATGAAGTTGATAGAGAAGATCATCAAAGCTATTCAATTGATTTACCATTAACAGCTTCTTGTGTATTTTACCCGCCATTATCAACTGCTGCTGTAGTTAAATTTATTAGTACTAATGTTAATACTATTGAAGCAGGAAATTCAAATAATTTGTTATCTACTGTTTCATTGGGGCATGGATGGAGTGGTAATGTAAATACCGGATTTGCGCATACTGTTGGAAATAATACAGCATTAGGTCAATTGGTATCTTGCATTGTAGGAAATACTTATAGCATTTCAATATTGATTACTTCTTATACTTCTGGATCAATAATATGCTCAGTAGGAGGATTTACTTCTGATAATATTAGCAGTACTTATAATAAAACATTTATAGCTAGTGCAAATAATTCACTAAGAATACTTCCAAGTTTAGATTTTGATGGAACTGTTATTGTTTCATTAAGTGAGGGCATTAGAAAAATAAATTCAGTATCTACTATTCAAAATAATGGAACAGATATGAGTATAGGAGAATATAATACATTAATGCCTCGATTATTAACTGATGCCCCTCAAGCATATGCAACAGCCCAATCAGCTAAACAACAATCAGTAGATATTAGCAGTTTGGATGAGAGCGTAATAGTGAGCGATATAACTAGATTATATGAAGATTATGCTACAACAATTGTAAAATACGATAGCTCGGCTGTTATTCCCATCTATTTAGCTAAGAAAAATGAAACCATCGTATATGTAGAATTAATAGTTGGAGATAGTTTCAATAGTCCAAATACTACAATATCAATTGGCAGTGATGCAAATCCAGAATTAATAATGAAAGCATCTGAGAACAGCCCTTATTATTCCACCAAATATGCCATTTCGTTTGAATATATTTTACCAGCAGACACTCAAATAAACTTATATTATCATAGTTCTAATTCAACAAAAGGCGAGGCTCAATTGACATTAGCTTGGAAACAGGTTTAATCACCAATTATTTTTTGTTATATTTATTCAATGGAAAATGAGAATAACTTAAATCCAAAAAAATCTGAAGTATTTGTAATTGAAACCCCAGACGATTTTAGAAATCATTTTGCGACTTATTGCTTTTATCTTACTTATCTAAGTGAATGTAGTATTGAAGATGTTAGAGATGTTGAAATTGCATCTACTGTAATATACACTAGGCTATTAACCTCATATTTAAGATTTAACAAGTTAGATATTAATGAATTTAAAAAGCAATTGAATATTTCAGTAGTAGAATATATGTCAAGCCCTACTTATGAAGCTACATATAATACTTGGGTTGAAATGGATCATTTAATTAATATAGACAAATTATAATATTAAGAATAAGCAATTGTTTCAAAATTTTCTCTATTAATTAATGAATAGTCACTTTTGCCTCTGAATATGATTGGAGTATTTTGTTCCAATTCATCAGGTGATTGGGTTAATTTATTAACTATTTCTCTCATGGTTGGATCAGTTATCTTATCTAATCCACTTAATTCATTAGTTATTAATCTCTTTTTATAGATTGGTTCATCATCAATATTTCCATAATAATAAGGACTATTAGCATAATATAATACTGATAATATAGCAGTGACTAAATCATCATGTGCATCGCCCAAAGCAGCATATGAATTTCCTTTTTTACCAAAAGTGCATAGTTCAGTTATAGTATTAATATCACATATTTTAAGTAAGCCACGCTCAATATATACTTGTAAATAGATGCAAGCTTCCATTTTTCTATTGTGGGATAAGTTAAAACCTAATCCATGCTCATTCATATGAATTAAATTAGGATAGTTTTTATCATAATGCAATCCAGTTATAATAGCACCACCGGCTTGTTCCATCGTTTCAACTATAATACCAGCATCATAATAAATTTTAGCAAGATAATATATTTTTTCAATATAATTTTTTGGAATAATATCATTAGATTCATAAACAGCAACTTGTTCTATATCAGTATTTGATTTAACTAACCATACTTGGCTAACGCTATAATCTTGTTTAGTACCCATAGCGGGATCAACAGTTACAACATATTCATATCCCTTATCCTTATATTCCTGATAATTCATTGGATATTTAAATATTCGTAATCTGTCATCTTCCAATATAGCAATAGGTGAAGCTACTGGCAACTTCTTTAAGAATCCTGCATCAATTAATGTAGCAACAGATCCTTGGAATTCACATTCATATTCTTGTTTGAATCGAACAATACCTATTTTATCTATTTCTGTTTTCTTCCATTCTTCGGTTCTTCCAGGAACTTCATCCCAAGCTATTTCTATAGTCCTAAAATCTTTAGAATCCATAGGTAGGCCGCTTTTAGCTTTATTTTCCGCATCAGTCCACATTTTCCAGAAATGATTAAGACCACGAGGGGTTTGAAACCCTAGTATTCCACCATATACAACAGAATGAGCCCATTTATCATTTTCATTGTCATTTAATGAAAAATCATATACTCTTTCTACTCCGCTATCTATATTAGTTATTTTATCCCAAATTAAATCCTCTTGAACATTTTCCATAAATTTATTATATTCATTATTATTAATAATTAATGATTTTTTAATACCAAGCATTTTTTCTCTAGAAAAATGTTTTAGATCTCTATGAATTCCAATATGACTTATCTCTTTTATGCCTAATTGTTTAATAATATTGTTTGAATAAGGAATTACATCTGCATTACTGCCAATATGCTTAGTTGTTATACAATTTGATATTCTAGCTTGTTTTCTATTAAATCTAAATCCCACAATATTATAAAATTTTAAAGCGAATGAATTGTTCGCATCAATCTTATAATAATTTGAACTAACTTTAACTAATTTAGTAGGGGGGGTTATACCTTCACTCCACGAAGTTAATATTCCTAAATTAAGTAATAGCATTCTAACTTGAATAGTTAATTCTTTAGATGCAAATCCGATAGATATTCTTGCTTTAGTTTTATGTGCAGTGCCATCTCCATCAAATAATCCTTGTAACATTGCTATTATATTATCTCTAGACATTTCTAATAATTTGCTAGGTATTATTTTATTTTTTGCTTTTAGATTAATATTAAATCCTAGATATTCTAATATGGTTACTAAAGATTTAGAATATATTACATAGTGAAATTTATCAACTTTACGATATCTAAGTGATAACGTATTCAAACAATCGCTAACATCATCTCCACAAGATATTACTGTTGAATAGCTTGCATAAGGCCTCATTCCTTTTCTGCTATATCCTTCTGCAATATACAATCCTAAGAAATATGCAAAATCTTTAGAAATATGATTCATATTAAATAAATTGCTACCTGTTAAATTAAGCTCACTTTGGCTAATATTATCATTATTGCCCCAAATATTCATTCCATATTTTATTGATATATAATCCCCAACTTCTAATTCTTTAGCTCTAAATATTCCATATACTCCATTTTTACATGCATAATATTTATGTTCTAATGAACTTTCAATGAATGAATGAGCTGAACTTATTTGTTTAGTTTCTTTTTCACCATCATTATGCATCACAATACCTGTATTAAGATCTTTATTAAACCCTTGCACCTTATATTCAGGCACATAATATCCATATCCATCTGGTCTATTATCATCAATAAAATTACTTATTTGTTTTAATCCATTATTAGTAAATATCCAAGTATTTTTTACAACACATGATGTAATAATAACTTTAGCAGTTGTCATTGACGAAACAGTTGGTATAACTGACGAAATAAATTCATTAGCAATATATGGTTCAACGAAAGCAAATTCATCCAAATATAAAAAATTATTGGTAAATCCACGACCAGAATCTTCTTTTGTAGCTGAACATTCCATTCTAGATCCATTAGCAAATTCAATACTGCCCTGATTCCATTTTAATACTGGAACTTGCAGCCATAATGGAAGCTCAATTATCATAGCCTTAATTCTTCTTAATTGCTCAGAAGACATTGATTTTTTATGAGCTAAAATAAGAGCGCTTTTGTTTGGATTGAATAATACATACCATACCATATATGCAGCTACCGTAATTGACTTACCACTCTGTCTAGGGAATTTAGCAATTAGATATGAATTTTCGTGAATTGCTTTAATAAATTTTAATGAATATTCTCTAGGTTGAAAATTAATTAAACCCAAATCTCCATCTACAATTTTTATATAATGTAAAATAAAGTAAATAGGATCTCGTACAATTTTACGGATCTCTTCTATTTGCCAATCTTCATATTCAGTTTCACCATCGTCTATTCCACGTAGACGAGGATTATTTAGATACATAATTATTATTTAGTTGAATTTACATTCATATTCTTTTTTAAATCTATTAATTCCTATCTTATTAATAGTTTTAGCTTTCCAACTATCATCTCTACCAGGAACATCGTTCCAATTTATACTTAATAGTTTAAATTTTCTATTAGAAACTTTATATCTATTATTACATAATTTCCAAAAATCATTAAATTTATTGGGAGTGGAATTTATGATAACTTTTGCATTATGATTATAAGGTAAATATTCTGATAAAAATGTTTCACAATCAAAATTATCCCAATAAGCAAATTCATTTAAATAAAATATGTTAGGACTTAATCCCCTTAATGAAGTTAGATTTGCCGCAGTGACGATAGAAATAGATCCATTAGATAATTTAATGCTTTGCTCATTCCAAGTTAAAATGGGCGATTGCAACCATAATGGTAATTTCGATATCATGCTTTTAATTCTTCTTAGCTGTTCTTTTACTAATATTTTTTTAGAATCTATCAATACTATATTACTATTATAATGAAACATTAAATACCATATTAAATAAGCATCACATATAAGTGATTTACCACTTTGTCTGGGGAATTTTAATATAGTGCTTAAATTATTATGAATATGGTTTATTGCATCTAAAATATATTCTCTAGGCTGAATATTAATTAATCCCATATCACAATCTTCTATTTTAATATAATTTAATATAAAGTATGCAGGGGATTCTATACATTTTATTAATTCACCAATTTGCCATGAATCTAGTTTAACGTCATCTTTGTTGCCTCTAAGCAAAGGATTATTCAAATACATATCCAATATTTAGTCAAAAGATATTATATTAAATTCCTAATCCGCTTCTAACTGAATTTGTTTTTGTTGTATTTAACTCTTTTAATTTATCTTTAAATGAATATCCATACTTTTGGGTAAACAATTCTTCAATTTTAGCATATCTTTGAGCATATGGAATTTTCTTTAGGATAGATTCATTTTCTTTCATAATATCAGTCCATTTGTTTTTTAAGTCAACATATTGACTATCTATTCTAAAAGGTATTCCAGCAAAAGGTTTTTTGTCAGTAGATGTTCCTTTAGTAACTGGAGTATTCAAAGCATGCCCCCCATTTTTATTATTTCTAGCGGCCATTTGACTATTATAATATTCAAATTCTTCAATTAATGACTTATATAGCTGATCATTATTTGGAATACTCTCAAGATATGGTATTACTGTATTATTCAATTCATACCATATTACTCTAAGTTTATCACCATCATAATGATCTTTAACATATTCTAATAGCTTTTTAGTATTTGATTTATTTTCTGTTTCATTATTTTGATTACTTTGCTCTTTAGGTAATTGTTTAAAACCATTAGCAACTGCTTTGATAAATGCTACATCAGATCCTTCATCAGATGAATTATCAATTACATCTAAGTAATCATTATTAATATCTGGAGAAGGGTTAGTGTCTAATTCTGGATCAGCCGGATTATATCCACTGATTTCTTTAGCTTTCCCAAATCCTAATGAATTATAAAAATAATCAGAAGTATGATTTAACATTTTAATAGTAGATTGATAAGGTCTTTTAATTTTTAATTTATCAGATGCTTTTAATAATTGCTTAGAAGTAACAACGGTTTCGCCATCATTACTAACAAATTTATCTAAGAATATTTCTAATTCAGAATATTCCTCCGAAGTCCCAACTCTATTTGAATTATCTTCTGGGCTGAAATCTGGATTAAATCCAAACACTATATAAAAGCTTTTATCAGATAATACTTGAGGTTCGCTTAATACTGCTTCTAATAAAGCCTTATCAATTTCTTTACCTATCTTTTTAAGAATATTTTCTATTGGTTCAAATGTTGATTCATAGCTAGCACTTAACCCAATTAATTGTAAAGTTTTTTCTTTATTTAATACCTTATAAGTATCTTCAATTGATATATCACTATCCTCATTATCTGTATCGAATTCATTTATTGCATTAGATATTTCACTTAATCTTTGTTGGGCTTCTTTACTATTATCAAATGAACTATCTATAAATTCTCTTGAAGTATTTACAACATAAAATGGTTTGATGTTATATGGTTTCCAATCAATTGTAGTTGGATCACCTACTATTGAAAATAACTTAGTAGAATATTTTTGAACACTATAATTTTCTGCACCATATTCTTCGATTGAATTTAATCTATTCTTTGCAGATTCTTCATCTTTCCATCCACTATCTATTGATTTTTCTTCTATATTAATTACATAATATTTGTATTGTTCATTTGGATCATAATCTTCAGATTCAGCATCTTGAATTGCAGCCAATTCATCAGGTAAATATTTTTTATTAATATCTAATTCATTTAGATCTTCATTAGAAATTAAGCTATTAATTATATCATCAATAGTTTCTTCTTTTTCTGGCTCGGCTTCTGGAGTATCTTCATTAGACAGAGGCTCACTTGGGGCTTGAGTTTTTTCAATTTCAGTATTTGGATTAGATTCATCCGAAGTATTAGCAGGAGATTCTAAAATTTTCTCATAATCTTTAGTTACAAATCCTAAAAATTTTGAAGCAATTCCATCCGGCTTATTTTCGCTACCATCAATATATTCAAAGATTTTTTTAAAATCAATAATTTCTTTACGTTTAGATAATGTATCATCTACCCAATTAGCTTTTATATATACCTCAGTTTTACCTCTAGCCATCTCAATTGGAGCAATAGAGTTACTTAAATTAGCAGTAATAGATGGGTCTACTTCTTTCCAAGCTAGGTGCTCAAAATCAACTTCTAGCAATGATTTTTTATTCATGTGAATACCCTTAATAAATATTTATTAAATATTAACTATGGCGATAATATTTAAGCCTGGATTCTTTTATTACATTAAAGCTGAGTTACCAATTACCGGCAAACTGATTGCTATTGCTAAAGTAACTAAGCGAGATGAATGGAATGCTTATTGCGATAGATATAAACGATTTTTTAAATCAATTATATTAATGGAATATAATTCTATTAAGCCAATTAATGAAAGAATTCGTCAGGTAAGTAAATTAACTAATAACAATTTTAGAAAAATCATTAGAATTCCTAGAATTAAAAAAGATAAGAAAAAGCCAATCAAAGGCAATTTATTAGTTAAGATAGATGGAGATACTGCATATATTCAAGTTAGCCATTTCAAAAAAAGAAAAATAATTAAAATTGATTTAGAAGATTTGCAACCATTGCTAGATGTTACTAAAAAAAGTTTTTATTTTATTGGCAGATATAATAAGCAATCTAAAACAGTAAATTATATATTAAGTAAAAAGAAATATAGACCTAATTCATTATATTCATATATATTAAAACAAAAAATATTTACAAAAGTAATACATAAAGATGGAGATATATTTAATTATAAGAAAGATAATTTAATAGTAACTACTCAAAAATCAGTGATAGCAATTGCTCCAAATAATTACTCAGAAGTATTTGTTGAAAAAAAGATTAATGAATTAGTTGGAGTAATAAAATCTGATAGAATTAGTTATAATTATATTGCTGAGATTCATGTGCATGGAGTTTTAATTAAATTAGGTAGATTTATTAATGCAATAGATGCAGCAATGGCTTATGATATTGCTAGAATGTATTATTATGGTAGAGATAAAACTGCTAATTATCCAGCCAACTACTATTTCATTTTAAAACAAGACCTTGTTCTAAAATGGTACATTAATTTAAAAAAACGTAAATATCAGAATGAATCTAATTTGGCACGAGAATTGATGAGTAATATGTTGGCAGAAAGCCAGAAAGAAAAGGACACACATGGAAACGAGAATTAACGAGCTATTTAATTGGTGGGACTCATATATTTCAACAGAGGCATCTTCAATTAATAAAAATGAAATAATTGATGGAGAATCAATTAAATTAGATTTATTAGGTGCTAAAAAAGAGAATATATCCGTAGATGTTAGTGGGCAAATAATAACAGTAAAATCTACTAAGAAAAATATATATGGGCAAAATACTAAATTTGAAAGAACATATCAACTAGACGAAAAATATGATACTAAATCCCTTAAAGCCAAATATGAAGATGGAATATTAACTATTTCAGCCGATGTAAAAGAATCGCGAAAACCTAGAAAAATAGAAATAGATTAAATTTTAAAAGGCCCAATTAATGGGCCTTTTTGTTATACTATATTATTCTGTTTAACTTTGCCATCACCTTTAATATTAAATATTTCATTAGTTAATCCAACTAAATGTTTACATAAAGCTGGGATATAATTTGGATTTGTTTGATCTGATGGTAATGTATAATTAATTGGATATCCATCTTTAGTTCCTCGTCTAGTTACTGCACCGGCCAATGATTTATTTCTCATATTAGCAAAAGCCAAGTAATAGATAAATGACTTGCAATCGCATCTAACTTCACATGGAAGATCTACACTCCATTCTTGAGTTAATCTTTGTCTTCTTAATTGAATCCATTGTGAATAATAGTCATGTTTGGTTGGATCTTCAGATGTACACATTGAAGTAATAGATGCTTGTAAATATTTTAAGTCTGGGTGCAATGAATTAGCTTTAATTGAATTAAAAGTTACTGCTACATTAGTTGAAGTACCTCTACTAGGAAATACTTTAAAGAAATTATTATATAATGTTCTTAAATGTTTTTCTTTTTTCCAATCATAGCTTACTTGAGGTTCTTCCTTTTTTTCAGAAGCAGGTAAAGTTTTACTAGATGGCAAAGTTGGTGCAATTGGTTTAGGTTGTTTAGCTGGAACAGGCTCTTCAATTGGAGAGGAAGGTACTTTAGGGGCGTTTAGAGGGGAAGTAATTGGTTGTTCGGTTGGTTCTTCAATAGGTTGTTCCGGCTCGTTTAAATCGTCCAGAGACGGGGGCTCTTCATTATTTGTTACATTAAATTCAGGCGGAATTTCAGCATCAGGCTCATTTAAATCATCTAGATTCTTATCATCATCATCATTTGGATTTTTTCTATTGGTTGCTTCTAGCATAATATTACGTCTAAAAGCAGATTCTAATAATGCATTAACTTCTTCAATAGTTTCTGCACCTAAATCATTGCAAACTTCTTGTAAATCTTCTTCACTGAAAGTATGATCAATATTTGTTGGCTTATTTTCTTCAAAAAATTTCCATTTTGTTTCATAAAATTTAGGCCAATCTCCATCAGCAATAACAATATTATATTTTTTGCATAATTCACTTAATTCAGGTGAAGCAAAATATGCAAAAATAGAATAATCTTTTAGTTTAATCATTTTTTTAATATATAAATTATTAGCATTACCTTTTCCGTAATACTTATTAGCTTCATCTAATTTAGAAACTTCAGATTCAGGTATTGAATATAATTCACCAATAACTGTTCCAGACTCTTCAGTTATAGCTGGATCACCATATGGAGATTGATATAATTTATATGGTAATTTAATTTTTTTACCAGATAAACTTTCTAAAGGTTTATATAAAAAAAACAATACATTGTTCATATGTATTATTTAGATATAAATTTTATTACCACTTCTTAGCAAATGCGGTGACAATAGTATTAATCATCTGAAAATTACCTGAAATAAATATCAAAATTATTATGACTAATATAACAGCGGTATCTATTTTTGTGAACTTTTTAAAAAGTGAAGAAGTGCTATTATTGTTACTATTATTATCTATATTTTTTGATAATAATTCCATCATTTTGTTATTAGTTTCTTTATTAGAAGCTTCAACTCCTCTTAAACGATATTCATGATCACTAATTTTATCTTTAATACTATCAAAATTCTTAGCACTATTCTCTACATACTCATTAATCTTTTTTTCTAAAGTATTATAATTATTATCCATCATATCTACTAATCTATTATAATTAATATCAGTGCGCTCTTCTAATTTAGTATAACTAGCATCAAATTTGCCTTCTAATCTTTTCATCCACTCTATTAGCATGTCTTCCTGGATATTGCTATTATTTGGTGCCATATTTTATATTTATAAAGTAGAGCTAATAATTAAAAAAATTAATTATTCAGATTAACTTATTTTCCCATCTTGTATCCAACGAGAGATCGCACCAAAAAATCCTAAGATATCTATTGATCCAAATAACATAATAATAGTTCGTAATTGGCTATTTTCCCAAGCTGAAGTCCAAATAGATATTACTATGAATATTAAAAAGATTATTCCAGTTATTAATGCTATTTTTGGATTATTCATAGCAACTATTTATTATCCAAGCACTTTTTTCTTGAACATTTCAAATGGAATTTTAAACATAGTCGGAATATCTATTTTAGCAATTCCACTTTCTAATAACCATTTATAATAACTTTTATTAGCAAAAAAATATTTAATTGCATCTCCAGTGTCATTATATTGAAACTTAACACCGCCATCTGATTGTATTTCCATAGGAATCCCTCCAAATACAGATGGATCAATTGTTTTAAACATTAATTTAACTAAGAAAGCGGGAGGTGTAATGAATTTGAAATTACTCATTTTAGCTACGATATTTTTAGAAGCCATGCCCCATATTGGTTTATGCTCAGAATCTATTAATTCTTGCATACCTCTCATAGCTGAAATTGGAGATCCCGCAACTCCAGTTAATTTAATTGGGCCACTTCTTTGTGGTCTAGTTGCAACGAATCCTTTATTCTTATCGCCATAAAATTCCCATAGTTTAGCTCTATCGAAAAACTTAGATTCAGTCCAAGATGAACCAGTTGATCTTTCATAAGATGTTTTAAAGATCTCAAACACCTTATTAAGTTCATTTTGATCTAAATCGTTTACTGTAAATCGCTCTTCGTATAAAAAACCATTATATTCAATTAAAGCGCTCATATTTATTATTTATAAATTAGCAATATAATCTCTAATTAATTGGATACTCTTTTCAAACCCTGGATGCAATGGTCGTGGGAATTTCCCAAATGGATTAATCCAAATAAAATCATCATTTTCCCAATTTAAAATAGGAGTAAACTCATGATCTACAATAGCCAAATAGGTAGTATATTTAAAGGAATTCTCTTTATATTCACATATTTTATCTAACTCATATTTTTCATCATATTGAAGTTCCTCTGAGACTTCGCGTCTAAGAGCCTCTTCAAGCTCTTCTCCATCTTCTACCTTCCCACCAACGCTACTCCAGCAATGAGGCTTTCTAACCCGCTGTGAGCGGTAAACAAGGCATATTTTACCACTATCCTTAGCATAGAAAATACACCCAACTGCATTTAATCCATAATTTAATAATTCTTCATAAATTGCATTATTATATAATAGCTTATACCGATTCATTAAACTCCTTAATATATTTACTTTGAAGTTTAAATTCTTGTTTCAGCGACGAGCACTGCTCCGTTAAGAACTGTAATCTCTCATCTCCGCAAGCGTAACTTTGCGTGGAACTCACGCTAGACTCACCTCTTGCGAGGCTTGTAATATATTTGCCCGAAGGTGAATGTTTATCCATCAGCCAGAGCGCATAGTATTGTAGATTTTTAGCAGCGTTAACATCACGATCATGATGCACACCACAATTGCTACAAGTCCATTCTCTATCTGATAGTTTCAATTCATTATGTTTATGCCCGCAAACACTACAATACCTAGAAGAAGCATAGAAGGTAGGAGCCATTATTAAATGGATTCTTGCCCATGCACACTTGTATTTCAAAGTATCTCTAATTTTACCAAAAGAAGAATCTAAAATAGAACTTGCTAATTTATGATTCTTGGACATATTTTTTGGCTTTAATGTTTCAATAACAATGGCCTTTGGTTTGGCTTTTACCAAAGAACTTGTCAATTTATGCACAGTATCATTGCGGATATCCGCAACTCTTTTGTGAACTCTTGACAACCTTGTTATAGCTTTCTTTCTGTTGTTACTTCCTTTTATTCTTCTTGATACCATTCGCTGATATCGTTGAAGCTTCTTTAGATGCGATTTATATGCTTTCGGATTCTTGAAAGTATTACCTTCACTAGTAATCGCCAATTCTTTGATCCCTAAATCTACTCCTAATATATCATTAATTGAAATATCTTCAAGTTGTGATAATTCTGGGGTTTCAATATCTTCTTTAATAAAAAATGAAACAAACCATCTATCTGCTTGGCGGGATACAGTTGCTTGACTTAATTTTATCTTCCCTTCATGTATTGGATAATTCTTCTCCTTTAATCTAATCTTGCCTAATATTGGTAATTGAGCATAATTAGATGCAATAAAAGTTTGACCGCATAATCTAAATGAATCTCTTTGGCCCCGCTTCTTGAATTTTGGATAACCTGATTTTTTAGCAAAGAATCGTTTAAATGCTTGTTCTAAGTCTCTTAATGATTCTTGCCCACAGCATTTAGACACTTGGCTTATCCAAGTTTTTTCTTTTTTTAATAATATTAAATCTTTATACCAATCTATGGCAGTACCTAATTTAATTTTATATTTATTTGCATTTTGAGATATTTTGAATTCTTTGTAATTATTGCTTATTATGGCTAATCTATTATTATATGCAAAGCGAGCAACTCCTGCACTATTATAACAAAGAGCTGTTTGAGTATTATTGAGTTTTAATTCAAGCACATATCCACGCCATTTTATCACTAATATTATTTATCTATTTTATACACTTAAAAAATACTCCTTAATATATGCAACTTCTCCAGAAAACATATTAATAATATCTTCAACTGATAAATTTTCTTTATAGTAATATTCTTCACATACTTGGCATAATGCATCAATAGCTGTTTCAAATATTTCTATTTCTCCATATGATATATATTCGTTTATATCATCTGCTTCAAATTTAATTGAATTATTTTTAGTTTGGTAAACTGTTAAATTATCTAAATTAACTAGTGAAAATAATAATGTTATTGCAATTCCTTTAATATTTTGAGAAATTTGTGACATATTGTTAATCTTATCAATTGTTTTCTTAACATTCATATGAAATATTTATTGATTAGGTTCTTCAACTTTAGCTTCACTATAAGGAAGTGTTTTAAGTATTTTTAATATATCTGGATTATAGCAAATTAAATCAGTAACTCCATTACCAACATATACCATAAATCCATCAATCTGATGAACTCTTAATCTAGATAATAATATATCTTCATGCCCATGATAACAATCATACCATATAGATTGAATTAATTCTAATAAGGTATCATTACTTTCTATAAGTGATTCTCTCATTAATCTTTTAGCTCTAATTGGATCTTCATCCCAATTACTAAGAACCTCTAATTCATCAGGAAGAGCTCTAGTTAGGGCATTAAGCAAACCAATTGGATACTTTGTTTTTGAACCTTTTATATTTGTTCGTCTGGTTAATCTAACTTCATTTAAAAATCCATCTGGATAGGCGTAGCTAATTGCTTTATCTCTGCTTAAACTTAGATAAAATCCTGGCCCTAATTGGGCATTACTATTTTCAGTTAGGGCATATCTATCTTCAAATTTATTAAACTTTACTTTACTGCCATGATACCAAATCTGAGGAATTGCTACAGATTCGTATAAACATCCATTATACTCTAATTTCATACTAAGTATTTAGATATAATTAAAATATGAGTGATATAACGGGCTACGGAATTAAATTAAATAAAGAATATAGGCCATATTCAAAACTATCATTTAATGAATTCAACAAATCAAATAGTAGCCTTTCTAAGAAAGATATTGAAGAATCTTATGAGAAAACAATACATAAGGTTATAAAATATATTATTGCAATCGGTGCCGAAGAATTACAATCTCAATTAAAAAAATACTCTGAATATGACCCTATTGTAATAAATAGAGAATCAATATCTGAAAAAGAATATGCTGAGTCTGGTAGTATGATGGGATTTGAAGTTAGATTATATGCGGATACTGAAATATTAGATAAAATGGTCGAAGCTGCTAAAAAAATAAAGCAGGATGAAAATATATATACTGAACCTATTAATGGTAAAATTAAAGAAAGTAAATTTAAAGATACATTAGATACTATTATTAAAGTATCGGCTAGGAGAAATAATAATGCGTGAAACAATAACTTCTCATCAATTAGCTAAAGCATTACTTGAAGATGAAGACTTGCCTATTCTTATGATTGTAAATGGCCACACATATAGTTCAGAAGCCCATAAGTATTCACATGGAGAAATTAAATTAGGAATAAGCACTATAATATATGCTAGTGGATATTCTAAACATATTGTTATAGGACATATGTTAGAAACTGAGGATAATATTATGGATATTCGAAGTATCAATAAAGATGTCTAGGCAAATATTAGAAACTTGTTATTTCTGTCCATTTTGTAAAAAGAAAAGTGGAACTTTAATTAATGGTAATTGTCCAGACTGTGGAAATCATTATGTAAATCATGAATTAATTCTTTCAAACGATTCAATAATAGTAGTTATTGCAATATTACTATTTTTAATATTAATATGGCGCTATATATGAATGAATTATTTGCTTTAGTTATATTGGGATGTATCGAAATATTAGTATTGTTATTACATAATTTTATTGAAAATCATCCTACTTTATATAATACATTAAGATATTATGGGAAATTTACTAACTGCTGTGATATGGTTGGATATGATAAAAAATTATCAAAATTTTCATATGATACTTATATTTGCAAAAAATGTAATAGAAAATATATTGAAGTTGATGGGAGAAAGCTAGTAAAATTTAAAGCATTAACTATAAAACAAACTTATAAAGAAATTACTTATACTATGCATAGAACTAAAGTTAAGCGTATTATTAATCCAATTCTACGCAAAATACAATTTTTTACAAATAAGCCTTATGTAATTGCTTCGGTAACTGATCATGGCTATTTTTTGTATTATAAAATAATGCGAGTCTTATATATAAAAATATAAAATAATCACATTTTCATTTGCTCTACTATTTCTGGTGAAAAATGCGATCTAATGACATTTGAAATTTTATGCTCAATAGCAGAAATCTTTTCATAGCTAACATTAAAATATTCATGACATTCAGCTAATGTTTTATATCCACATGAATGACTAATAAAAATCTTTTGTTCAGTTTTATCAAAATTGCATAATATCGAATCTATCTTATTTTTTATTGAAATAGCATCCAAGCCGTCTTCAGCTTCAGTGGATGAATAAGTTTCTTGTTCAATTGTGTCAAATATATCTAATTCTTCACCGTCTAAATTAATAACTTTATTAACATATTGAGTTTTTTCATTTGGCAATCCTTTTTTATAATTTCTAATTGAAGCATTTACTCTAGCTGCGGGCATCCTAATTACGCCATTATAACTAATATTCAAAAATATTAACAGGCTTTTTTTAATATGCCAAACAATATACGTTAAAAATGTATTAGTTTTATCATCTTTAAATTCTTCAATTCCCTCACTAGCACCAATAATACCTTCATTAAAAATTTCATTAATATCTATTAATGTTTTAGTATAATAATATCTAGCACATGCAAATATGAATTTGTAAATAGAAGCTAATGCTAAATTCTTATATGAAATATCATGAGTTTCATGATATTTTTTAACCAAAGCTTTTTGCTCATCTGAGCTTAATGAAATAGCTTTCTTTAAAATCAATTCCATGTTTGGATTTAATTGAACATACATTATTTTTTGCTCTTTTTAGTTGGCATTTTTCTAAAAGACCATTTATCGTATCCCTTAGATTCTGCTATAACTTTATCACTTCCAACTGGCATTGGAGGAGTTTTAGTATTCGCAAGAATGCCTCCAAGATACATTTCAATCTCTTGAAAAGCAATATAAGGTTTAATTATTCTATGAAAATTAAAATCTTTAAGTATAGGATTTTTGATTAATATACTAAGAATTCCTTCTTTTAATAATACATTTGAAATATTACTTATAGGCATTCCAAATATTTTTTCTTCACTAACTTGGGATAATCCTTCGCCCTTAAAAATCCTTTCACTTATTCCACAATCATAATAATAATAATTATCCCCAGACATAATTACAAAAATAGGGCAATCTAAAGCCCTAAAGATATTATGATTAATTACTGGAGCAAAGCTAGGGGCTTTTCTCCAAGGAATGTCTTCAATTATGTTACAATAATCTTTATAAACATTTTTCTTTTCAGCATACCTATCTTTAAGTATATTATAATCTTTTTCAAGATGAGGATATAAAATACCATCAATAGTGATAAGACATTGATACAATACTCCGCAAAATCCAATTACAGCATTGCAATTAGTATTGATTTTATATTTGTCAAATAGATCACTACCTAGTTCATAAGATTGAACTCTTGAATATATTGGATAATCTTCAGAGTTTCCAGTAAAAGACATTCCAATATCATAATAATCTTTAATTTTTTCTCCAAGTATTCTCATTTCACACCTTTGTTTGAAAATTTCTCATGAATACTTTACGAATTAATGGACGATGATGATTTGATTTATATAATTCAATCCAGGAATGCCCGCAATCGCACCTACAATAAATTACATGAGATGGGCCTTCACATTTAGCCGAAATCGTGAAACTAGTTGAAGAACTAGCTCCTTCTTTTTCTAGCGCAATAGATGAATATTCAATTGCTCCACATTTAGGACAAGCAAATTGTTCTTCTAAGGCTACATCATTTTCATCTAATTCAAGTTGGTTAACTTTATTTAATTGCATTTTCCACTTTCATTATGAAGGGGCACCAATCTGGAACACTTGATTCTTTTTTGGCATTATATGGACGACATCCAGTAGTTGAATAACAATCTTTTTTAAATTTGCAGCCGATTTTAATATCATCATCACAAAAATCATCATATGGATCAGGATCAGATTCAATTGTATGAGCTGGGCATTCAATACAAGTAGAAATGCTTAAATCCCCTACATTAGCTATATTACTCATATTGGCTCCTTATTTATGGGCTGTCTAAAAATTATACAATTATACAGACTAGGTGTCAATTATTTTACCAGGAATTTTTACATCCTCGAACCATTCAGACAATAAAAAAGCTACAGCGGCTGATTTATGTTCATGCTTAGGTTCCCAACTACTCTGAATTGCCATCAAATGCTTTAAAGCAGTTTGTCCATCAATTCCTTCTTTTTCGATAAAATCAGTATCTCCAGATAATCCTTCAAAGAACCAAATACTTTGAATTTTATTCCATTTACTCTGACCTTCTTTAAATTCATTTGGAATATCTTCCCACTTAGGTAATAATTTTTCCATATCACCTCCAAAGACCATCTCAACTTTGCTAATTTCTTTAGGTAAATATTTCATGATTATCTCCTTTATTAAATAAAATGCCTCTTCCTAGTTTTATAGAAAGAGGCATAATATTTACAATTTAGCTAATTACTTAGAGACAGTTGGCTTAACACTATCTTTTTCAATAGATATACTATTGATAAAGAAATCTTCAGTGCAAAAAGTTGCACGAGCCTGTTGATAGTTAATTTTTAAGATGAAACCACTATCAATAGCCTTGTTGATTAATACTGCTTGCGAATCAGAAGTAACCACGAATTCATGGTCTTCTGTAGACATAGATCCCACACCATTCCGCATGATTCCCAAAGACGCATCTAATAATGTGTAATTAGGGCAAAGGATAGGATTCACTTTAATCAGTTTTTTAGGCTGTGCAATGGTATTATTATCAGTAGATGAATATCCAAAACATCCACCGAGCATGCAAAGCATGGTTAATCCGATTGCTAATCCAAGTTTCTTCATTGTTCTTCTTTCTGATTGAGTGGAAAATTATTCTTCGTCGTCATCATCTAGATCATGAACAATCTGATTTAATCTATCAATTGTTCCAAATGGTGTATCATGATTATCATCATCATCAAATGCTCTAGACATTGGTCTAATTCCAGTTACATCTAAACCAATATCTAAAGGTAATTTGGCAATATCACCTAAAGCACTAAACAACCCCATTTTAAGCTCCTTTTATTCAATTATATCGCTAGCTAAATCAATGCATGCTTCAGTTATGCATACACAGCTATATTTTTCTCGTCCAGGTATTCTATCAATTTGCTTTACAATATAGGCTTGCCCATATGCCAATGATTCATCAATAGGTGCTCCTACAATAATACCACGATATCCTTCTTTTTTATCATCTATTCGCTTGATAATAATTTCAGTTCCTTCTGGATAGTATCGCACATATTCTCCTTTATTTTTGAGTGAATATTTTTCACACTAAATAAAATATCTTGCTTAATGTGATGAAATCACCTAATTCTACGTTAAATAATTTATTCATCCTCAACAAATTTTCCATTAATCATTTTATAAAACGTATTGGCTTTAATGCGCTTTCCATCAATTTTCAAGGTGCTGCAATTAATGATTTCCCCATTAATCCATTCAGATAAAGTCAAAAAATCACCTAAAGCTCCTTTGGCTTTGCTATCAGGTCCAAATGCAACTGCTAAAGATTGCTCTCCACTAACAATTGCTTGACTGCTAGTGCCTACTGTGGATGCTAAAGATTGTTTTCCACTATTTGAGGCTAATGAACGATATCCACTATTTGAGGCTGATGACCAATTTCCACTATTTGAGGCTAATGAACGATATCCACTATTTGAGGCTGATGACCAATTTCCACTATTTGAGGCTGATGAACGATTTCCACTATTTGAGGCTGATGAACAATCTCCACTATTTGAAGCTGATGAACAATCTCCACTATTTGAAGCTGATGAACAATCTCCACTATTTGAGGCTGATGAACGATTTCCACTATTTGAGGCTGATGAACAATCTCCACTATTGCTGGCTAATGAACAATCTCCACTATTTGAAGCTGATGAACAATCTCCACTATTTGAGGCTACTGAACAATCCTTAGTTTGATGCTCTTTAGACTTAGCATATTCAGCGCATAATTGGGTATATTCAATAATATCAATTTCTTTAATAATAGTTATTTTTGTACCGGCCTGTTTAGAGTCCTTAGATTCACCATTAACAATTCCATCAAGTTCTACTTCACAGAATCTAGATTCTCCTGGATTATAGTAAGAAAATACATCTAGTGGGTTTGTGCAAGCATGAAAGCCCTCTTGACATAGCTCTGCATGATCTGTTACATAGGTCTTACCTATTTCGTATTGAAAATCTCTGCACTGCAAATTCTTATCAAATCCCTTAAAACATTTCATTTTCTAGCACTCTCTTTCCATTTTATGGGTGTGATTATTCAGATCTAACTGGAGACTCATTAATTTTTATTTTTGGGTAAATATATCTCGGCTTAATTTTATGATTTTGACCAGCATACCAAAGTCATCTAATTCACCTACATATACTAAATTATCATTTTGAATAATTTTTAATTCGGCTGAATGTTTATAGCCATAACGATATATAGATAATTGTATATTTCTTTGATGAAGTAATTCTAAATATTGAGTTTCCTCCAATGATAATGTCCAATAAAATCCATTATCATTGCAATAAATGTCACATTTAATATCTTCTAATAATTTCAATAATGTTGCAATATCTTCATCTGTGAAATTATCAGCTACATAAAATAATCCATTTAAATAGGTAAATGATTTCATCTTAAGAATAGCTTTCTATATGTTTTTTATAGCAAGAAGGAATTTCGCCACTTTCAACCCTTAATGTAATTAATTTAAGATAGTTTGTAAACTCATTTGAATGATATTTGATTATACTTAATGCAACTAATATTGAATAACTAATTTGAGCATTAAAATTTGCTTCACTAAATTCTTTAATAAAATTATCCAAATGTTTTAGGTCATCTCTATTACCTAATACTTCTTTATATATTAGTTGCATGGCTTCAAATTCACCTGCACTATTATTTAATTCTTGTAATTTATTAATTATTTCAAGCATATTGGATCTATTAGTTATTAGGTTCTAGCTGCAATAGTTGTAGCTAATACAATGGTATCTGCAAAAATAATCATACATATATTATCATAGTCAATAGAATGATCTTTTTTATATTCAATTATTGTTATTTTAATGAATTCTGCATTAATACAAATTAATAGAATCCAAAATATTAGCAGAATCATATTTTCGCCTTAGCCTTAAAGTAGCAAAAAAGTAAGCTACAATCTACAAAAACTATTGGAAATAATGCATACATTAAATACCAGCCTCTAATACATTTATCAATTATTATTTTCTTAATATAATCAAAATTTAAATAAACAACATATAATGCACAGATTATTAAAATTATTTTACTCATTTTATTATTTTCATCTAATTATTAGTTTTTGGCCTAATTCATACATTGGCATTTTTCCATCCCATTTGGACAATATTAACAACTTAACCGAATGCAAGATGCCTTCATATTTTGGATTATATCCCATATCAAGATAAGCCGCATGTAGTTTTGTTGCAATTTTACTATCATCCCAATCATGAATTAATGCTTGCCCAATATAGTCTTGCATACTCATTATAAGATTATGCTCTTTACAAAACTTCAATGAATCAACTAATGGATAGCCACTTTCATCTTCCATTTCAAAAATACCATATACTAATCCATTAAATATTCTAAGACTCATAATATTTTTCGCTCCTTAAACCAAGTTCAATTTTTCTATTATTAATCCAATTCTGCTTAACAGTATTTAAATACTCTTTATATTCATTTTCAAGTACGTCATATATTTTACTATCAATATATTCAGAAATTTTCAATAAAAATTCTTCAGGTATCTTAAATTCTACCCGAAAGCGATCAATGTGATTTCCGAATGAATCCATATCATCATATACACGCATATTAGCAACTAAAGCATAATAATCATCATTATAATAAATGAGACAGGTGGGAGTTATTTTATCAAATCTATACCAATTTATTTCATCTTCGATATTGTCAGTTACAATTAGACTTAATTTAATATATCGAATTATTGATTCTTTAGTAATTAATTTTCTTAATTCATTAATTAAATTTATATTATGTTCAATTTTAATGTTTTTTATTAACTTTAATTTCTTAGTTAATCTAGGCAATTTACGACTAATATCATTTTCAAACATTTTTAGCTTTCATATTATCTAATTCATTGTGCATTTCCAGCAAATTAATATTGAAATTATGATCTAAGCATTCATCATGAATAAATCCCTTAAAACTTATTAAATCAAATTTAGAACCAAATCCAAATCTAAATTCAACATATCCTCCATTATTTAAACAGCCATGCTCTTCAGTTACTTCATGCCCGCATACGAAACAGGTTTTTGGCATACTTTCCCCTAAATTTATTAGTTATTGAATATTACATATCTAATATAACAAAATTATATAAAGATGTAAATGTAAAAGTTAGTTAATTTCCATTTTTAACTAAAAACATACTAGAGACTAATTTAATATTTCTAACTTTTCCTTAATATATTCTACAACATCACTTGACAAAGACTCATCATATTTGTTTTTATGTTCAATCCAATGCAATTTATTTTCTGCACTTATTAATGGATTTTTAAACATCTCTAATAATTTAGCTAAATCTAAACCATTCACATTATCCATATGCAATACTGAACCAAGCATCATTGAAGTTGGAACTAATATGAAGGCAGTAATATCCTCAGATGAAGCATTATTCTCAATTCCATACTTTAGCTCACTTTGGAAATTTTCAATATACTTAATATATTCATTAAATTTAAACTCGCCAAATACATCAACAATCCAATCTATATTCTTTTCACTCAACTGCTGTAGCTCATCATAAAAAATAGAAGTCATCTCAATAATAGTTTTTTTATTAAACCCGAACATACAATGGGTATTAGTACTAAATCTACGAGATAATATGTTTCTAAATTTACTAGCAAATGGAATTTTATACTTATCAGGTATTGAATCAAAAAATCCACTATTATTAAGTTTATATTCATAAAATTTAGGTATTTCATCAAATGATCTTAGTACCTTTTCACTACTTGAATTATAAAGAGCCTGTGATATTTCTTCATATGTAATTTTGTCATATAAATTAGGATGAGATTTAATATAATTGAATAAATCTACTTTAGTCTTTCCAACTATATTAGATGGAGTTTTGTCAAATAGAGTAACGTCTATTACATTGTACGAAGTAGGACTTAAAAATACTGCTTGGGCTGGTTCATTGGTATGTATAATTCCTCTATGATGATCAACTACATAATCATATCCTAATTTCCGCAATAAAGAATTCCAGTTATTGGCATTTTTTGAATATTCCATAGTAGCATACCAAATATATCCCCCTGGACTTTTAAATAATGCCCCACTTTCTATATCGTGCATTTCTAAACTAGAAAAACCTAAAACTTTTAACTTTTCTAAATCATTGACTAAATTAGCCTCACTATAATGTTGTAGATCTAATTTAATAGTTCCTGGCCTAGGTTTTATAAAATATACATATCCATTTTTAGCTTCACTAGTATATTCTGGAACTTTTCCTTCCATGTCCTCTACATTATAGGCATAAATTCCATTTGGAGTCTCCCATTTAGATTTAGGATTAATTCCTATTTTATTAATATCTCTATATGAAAAATATACATCAGGATCTTGTTCATATTTTTCTCTTAATTCATCTACTGATGGATTTATTTTAGATTCATATAAAAATCCATTATAAGCAATCTTCATATTATTCCTAATCCTTGTTTAATATACTCTTGAACCTCACCTTGAAGAGATTCGTCATTTATGTCTCCTAAACTAATCCAATCATTAGTATTATTAGCGGCTATTAATGAACTAGAAAACTTTTTAAGTATTACGTTTAGCTTATTTTTATCAATATCCCCTAATGCCACATCAACCAATGGCTTATTTTTAATAGTTGGTCCTAATACAAAGTATTTAATTTCATTAATATTAGCATTTTTCTCAATACCAATATCAAAGGAACTCTTGAATCTATCAATATATTTCATATATTCATCAAAACTAAATTCATCAACGATTAATACAGCCCAATCTATTCTAGTTGTACTTAATTTCTGTAGATTCTCATTAAATATATCAGTTAATTCCAATATTGTTTTTTTATTTATTTTTTGCATACATCCTTCATATACTGAAAATCTTCTATCTAATAATTTTTTGAATTTAAGTGCAAAAGCTACTTTATAATCATTAGGAATTGCACTAAAGAAACTATTTGGACTAACATTAATACAATATTCATAAAATGGCTTAATGGTGTCAAATGATGATAATACCTCTTCTTTAGATGAATCATCTATAGCATCAATTATTTTATACATTTGACTGCCTAATAATTTCTTGTAGGTAGCAATGTTGTTATTAATTTTAAGATAATTGAACACATCCCATTTTGCTCCTCTTGGGATTTGCTTATCCTCAGAGTTATCAAACTTTGATACATCTAATACCGTAAATGATGATGGATTTAAAAACACTGCTTGTGCTGGCTCGTTAGAATGTATAATCCCCATATGATGATCAACTACGTAATCATACCCCATTTTTCTAAATATTGCATTCCAGCTATTTGCACTAGTTGAATACTTCATCGTAACATACCAAATATACCCACCTGGAGTTTTATAATAAGATTTTTGCTCAATTTCGGCATCACTTAATTTAGAAAATCCTAATTGTTTTAATTTTTCTAAATCTTTTTTAAAATCATTACTATTATAGGATTGTAAGTCTAATTTTATTGAACCTGGATTTGGCTTAATAAAATATACATATCCGCGATCCCCACCTGTATATTGTGCTTCTTGTTCCCCCATATCATCTATATTATACGCATATATGCCATTTGGAGTTCTCCATTCAGATTTTGGATTTATTCCAATCTTATTAATACTTCGATATGAAAAATATACATTAAGATCGTCTTCATATTTCTGTTTTAGTTCGTCCACTGTTGGAGTATTTTTAGATTCATATAAAAATCCATTATAACATATCTTCATATAAAATATTTATAATAAATAATAAACATGAAGATTGCTTTTAATAATTATCTATATGAAAGTATAGACAATCTACCATTTCCACCTAAAGGATCTATTCCTATCCCAAGTGGATATACTAGAATGTATCACCAAACTGATCCAGCTAAAGTTCCAAGTATTCTGAAAGACGGATTACAAATATCTAAATCTAGAGGCAAACTTGTAGGAGATCCCGTTGGAATATGGGCTTCAGATAATCCAAAAGGATTTTATGGAGATAGCTCGCATCTAGATACTATAGAATTTAAAATCCCAACTGTCGAATATAATCAATTACTTGGACATAGCTTAATAGAACGAGATGTACCCCCAGAAGATATACTTGCAGTCCATTCAGATTGGCAAAATACCGTCAATTATATGGTTAAAAATAATATGATAGATCAAGTCAAAAATGGAGATTTCGACTATCTTATGAATAAAGAATATGAACATGCCTCAGATTATGACCAATATACAAAAGCAATTCAATATGTAAAATCCCATTACTAATTTATAAATATCTAGCATGAAGATTGCATTTAATGGCTACTTATATGAAGCTAGAAATATTCCAACTGAAGATGAATTGAGAGAAAAATACGGATCATTAGGAGATTCTTATTTTTTCTCGTATAGATCAATTAATAAAATTGGATTAAATCCACAATCTCAATGGAATACCCCCAATGGAGTATACACATATAACTTCAAAGATCTTGGAAATAGAGAATCCCCATATAAGGGAACTTCTACAAATGGATATATATATGTTATTAAACTTAAACCAAACATCAATGGAATAGATTCACGTACTTATAATACAATAGACCTAGAACAAGATCTTAATAAACTTAAACAATTTGGATATGAAATAGATTTAGAAAAATATTATAGAATGAATAACCCATTTAAAGCTATCTGGACTGCTACATATGATGTTAAAAAATCACCTAATGATTGGACTAAAATATTATTAGCTTTGGGATATTATTACGTTAGAGATAGAGGTGAAGGAGTTATTCATACTAATGAGCCATACCAAACAGTATTCTTATCACCTAAAGCTTATGATATAGTAGATTCAGGAACATATGGAAATGTGGCTATATTTAATGGAACAATTGACCAAAAATGGATAAAAAAATACGCAGCATCTCTTACTGAAAAAAATGTAAAACCTGTTGCAAAATCTATCTACAAATATTTTACTCAACATAATAATTTACCAAGATTCGATATATTTAATGCAACAAATACTAATATACTTACTGATATATATAAAACGGCTTTTAAACTAATAGGAACTTATTCAATTAATCAAATATTTCAAGAAAATCCAAAAATGTTAGTTGCACTTGGGATATCATCAGATTTTGCAAAAGAATTAATAAATCAATACAAATCCGCTTTTACTAATTCTACTAGAGCTGAATGGCTAAAAGCTTTAAATGATGAAGATAGATTAGAATATGTTGATAAATTTATAGATACATTTAAAAAAATAACAGAAGTTGATACTTATTGGATAGCTTATTTACAAATTAAAGATAGAATCCCAATGATAATAAAATTGGCCAAGGAAATCAATAGTAGTATAATTAATACACCAGATAATCTTAATGTCCTAATCTATGATATTAGGCCAATATCAAAAGAAGACCAATTGAAACTATTTGATATCCTTATCCCCTCAATAAAAGAAATAACTAATGATGGAAATGTACAGTGGCTTAATAACTTATTATATCAATATCCAGAACTTCAAGCTCAAAAATTAACTACTACTCTGCATGATGAAGTTGCTAAATTAATAACAAATAATGAAATGTTTTTCTTAAGCTATTTTACTATCGAGGACAATAAGCATATGAAAGCATTTGAAATGATTATGCATACTTTTAGCAAATATATTAATAGATCAATTAAAGAATACCCTGAAAATATCTTTTGGAAACATTACCCTACTCCATTTAAACAAGTATTTGAACCTAAAGAATTAAATTAAGTATAGGCCAAATAGATACTTTTCTAATAAAGTAAATGGAAATGGTGTTTAATAAATAATGAATAGCTCCTTTTTTATTGGAGCACCTATATGCCCATAAAATTTTTTTACATATGGGGGTATTTAAATAATAATTTTTTTGAGGGTACTTAATAACCGCCCTTTAAAATATGATGATGGACATTTTTGAGAAATGTGACAATATGGGGCAAAATTTTTTAAATTAATGGGGGTCATTAATAACCCTCTTTTGAATGTGAAGAGCTATGGGGCAAAAATTTTTATTCTTTGGGGGTAGATTGAAATATGAATACTTGTAAGGATATTTAATAACCCCTTTGGGAATACTGGTTGACATTTTTGAGCATAGGGGGGAATATGGGGCAAAAATTTTTATTCTTTGGGGGTCTAAGATAAGATATAGGGGGCATACCTGCCACCCTCCCTATATAACAAGGGTGGCCCTACACCTTAGCCATAGCTATTTTAATACCCCCTAATAGCCGATCTAAGGCCATCAATTAGCCAAAAGGTTTAGTTCTTCATTGGCTCATTTAACAAGCTACAAACGTCCTCAAATCGGAAATAATAATCTGTCAAGATATAATAGAAATCGTTTTCCAAAGTTATTGTAAAGATATTGTATGGAGTAATCGTATGCTTGCCAGTATAAGGCTCAACACTTTTTGCATTAATCTTTTGACCGGCAAATAAAGTAATAGTTTCAAATCGCTTATTGATAGGATTATATAAACATTGCCTAGTAGTATGCAATATGATTATTTGCATTTTACTTTTCTTTGTTAGTATTTTTAACTACATTCAAACAATAGTCACAAACAATTGAATTAAAATGGCTAGGCAATTCAATTAGATTATGGCAATGGGGGCATTTGATTTTAATGTATTTCATTCGGCTTCATCCCCCAAACAAGAAACCTTCCAAGAACCATTCACATACATCACAGTAAGGGCATAAGTTTCCCCTGAATTACAATAGTCAATTCCCTCTTCACATTCCACCCCGCAAGTGTGAATAATTTCATCAATGGCATATAGCTTGATAAGATATGCTTCAGGACGTCTATAGCATGAACGAACATACTTAGTAGCTTTTTTAGAAACCTCTTCTGGATTGATTTCGTTGCGAATGATTCCGAGAATCTTATCGGCATCTTCCTCGGTTACATCTTTGATTTGCAGTAGACGGTTTTTGAAAGACATTTGAATACTCTTTAGTAAATTAGATTTGAACAGGTAAATGAGAAGGAAGCTAGATAACTTCCTTCCCTGATAGTTTCTTTTATTGGTGGTCCATATAAGAAACAGTTGCGCCGCATCCTTCCGGGACATTGGCGGCGATCATGTCGCGGGTATCGACGTATGCCACTTCCACGGGCTTCACAAGCTTGGATTCACGGGCCGAAGCGTCGAAGGTGGAAGCGGAAATCGCAGGGACGTTGACGGCCTTCGGAGCGGTGCGACCGTCGAGAGCGAGCAGCGAGAGAGCGATCATGAGCGTATCCATTTGAGTATCTTTCTTTTTGAAGGGGAGCAACATTGCCCGTCCCTTATGTTATATAAGATAATGCCAAAAATTAGCCATGTCAAGAGGTTGACTAAAAAAACATGAAAAAAGTTTGTTCTGCAAATTAGTGAAGAACATGAAAATAATTCCAAAATTTAGTCTAGCCAATCAGTCCAGTCTATACTAAATTCCAAGTATATACATAAAGGAATAATAGATATCTCACTCCATTAATAGCTCAAAAAGAATGGGGGAATAATCGCTCCCCCAATATATTAAGGATTGATTATGAATAGTTCATTTTTGGAACGAGTTATTGCCACATACCAAAGATTTCTTTCTTCTTGTTCTGAATGAGAATAAGTATCGGCAAGAACATAAACAGTATCCGATTCTAATCCTTTGGCTTTATGAGTAGTAGAAAGCATAATAGCAGATTTATCATTTACATCCGAGAATAGATTTTTAATGTTATCAATTAATTCATTTTTAGATTTACAATTACTTCCAATTATTCTAAGACATTGTGCCTTATCTTCAATCATATCCGTTTTGGGATTAGCTATTCTTTTTTTAAGTCTAATTATTTCTTCATTTTCCCAATCATTAACATATTGAATGAATTCGGAATAATCTTCTTTGAAATTATTAACAACATTTAATAAGCCTTCACCGTAATCCTTTCCTCGAATCATTGCTTTTTTACCTTGAGATATGAACCCAAAAATAAGAGAAGCTAATGGAGCATTTTTTCTTGACAATATGAAACTACCAGCACTTGCATTTTCTTTCATATATTCATAGTTTTCATATACAATAGAACCATCTATTGCATTAGGGGCGGCACTAAATTCAGGTACATCCTTTGAGGCTAGTTCACAAATCAACTTAGGGCACCTATATGAAACAGAAAGAGGATATTCTTTAGCAGACATCTTTTCCTTGAAGATATCCATAGCACCCGTAGCTGCTCCCCTGAAGCCATAGATAGCTTGAGCAGGATCCCCCACTACACAAATACGCCCATTTGTTTTAACCATTCGGCAAATGAATTCAATTTGGGCTTTATTAAAATCTTGTGATTCATCTCCAAAGACCCAATCAAATTTTGGAATAGAAAGATCTTGAACAACTGGCATATAAATCATATCATCAAAATCAATATAGGAAGTCATTTCTTTTGAGATATTTAATGTGCGGAGAATCATTTGGACAAATATATCAAAAGAAAGACCAGAATCTTTATCTGAATAATTAATGTCGAATTCCTCACAAATGGAATAAATATCCTCAATTGATTCGGCTAGATATGCTTTTGCTAATGAGACTGCCTTGTAAGCGGGGCCAAAAAAATTGCTTGGAAGATCTTTATAGGTTTCATTTAGAATCTTCCTAGTCTTATCATGCGAGCCATGAGCACAAAAGACCCTACCATAGGCCTTTCTAAGCACACCGAAGCCCGTTGAATGCAAGGTGGCTACTTTGATATGTCTATCTGTAGGGACTCTTGATTCAATCTCTTGAACAATAGCTTTTGCGAATGCTACAAAAGCTACTTTGTCAGTAGGTTTAGTATAGTCTAATGCTCCAATCAGTGTAGTAGTTTTGCCACTACCGGCTAGTGCTCTGATTTGAATGTGCCCGCTGCCATTTGCTATAGCGTCATAAATGTTGGCTTGCGGAATAGATGGTTCAAGCATTAAAACTCCTTTGGCAAAATTGCCCTAGGTAAAATATACATTATTTGGCAAAGCTTTGTCAAGGGATAGCTGAAGAAAATTAATATAGTATTGGATTATTATATCTATTATTACATATGAAAAAAAGGAAGAATTAATTATCTTCCTTTTTTAACAGAATTAAATAGATGCAATAAGCTCTTTCATTTCTTCATTCAAAGTATTTTGGGATTCAGCCCAAGTCTTTACATTTTTCAGAAATTCGGGGCAAATGATTTCGTGGTCTTCAAGGTCATTAATTGCCACATAAATCATATGCTGAAAGGAAGATTGGTCACATTCCCAATCTTGCAGTATTCCCTTAAATGCAATGTTTGCAACCAAACGGCGGCGATAGCCCATTGATTCATTGATGCAGGAAAGAATCTTGGCAACCTTTTCTTCTAGTTCAGAAGTGATTCTAACAGTTTCAGTATCATGTCCATAGGCAAATTTGAAAGTCATTACCATTGGCTTATATTCACCACGAACCAAGTATCCCAAATCTTCCTTCAATTTGGCAATACGATTTTCAACTATTTTGGAATAATTGTGATGTAGAAAGCCCGTAGCTAATTCAGGTAAATTACAAGTAGTGTCAACCCCCTCAAATTTGAATTCGGGATTCTTAAAGAGATGCGGATACGTATTCATAATTTCAATAATTTGCTTTTCCCTTTGATCCGCTTCATTTTGGCGATTAACTACTTCGGTTTCTAGCCGATTGATTTCATCCTTCAGATCGGAAATGCGGGGATCATTCTTGATGCGCTCTGCATTGACCTTTTCAGCTAGCAGACGATCAATTTCCTTTTGAATTTCTTCAGGTGTGCGAGTCGTGGTATCCATTTTCTATTCTTTCGGTTTAATGTCGGCAACATTGCCAATTTCTTATATACTAAAGATACTGTCAAACATTGAAGATGTCAAGAGCTTGAACAAAGAAAGATGAAAAAAATTTGGTGTTCTTCTAATTAGTGAAGAACATGAAAATTCTTCCAAAATTTACCCTAGCCAATCAGTCCACTCTATACTAAATTTCAAGTATATACAAAAGGAATAATAGAGTTGGATATCTCTTATTAGCCAATAAAAAGGAAGACATATCAATCTTCCTTTTATCAATTACACCTTAATGATTTCAAATTTATTACTTGCTTCACAAGAATCATAAAAAGTATTGCGATATTCTATTCCAATTTCTCCTAAATTAATAAGGGCATTCATTACTTCAGTATTTTCACCGGAAAATGAAGCGGTATTGTAAGTAGTATGTGCAATATGAATAGGATGATTATTAATAATCTTATAGATTTCTAATGTAATATAGCATTCACCATTAAATATAGGTTTTCCAACTTTTACAGTATAGTAAATGAATACGGTTTTCATTGTGAGATCTTTCTGTGATTAATTAAGATGCTTTACGAATACGATAGATGCCATATAGCAGCATCGCAAGAACAATATAATGATTTGACATCCAATTAAGGACGCACATTTTATTATATTCCCAACAATTCCCGATGATTAATCAAACGGTGTTCAATCTTATCATAGATTTGCCGAATACGTTCATGCGAAAGATTAAGAGCAATTCCAATATCTCGAAAGCTCTTTTCTTCTTTTTTCATGAGAAAGATTTGCCTTTCTTTTTCATTCAAAAGCAGATTATTCAAAATGTAATTGAAAGCATCCAAATAATCATTAGTATTTTCTTCGGAAGTATTGCCAGCTACCATATCTTCCAAAGTATCCGACGAATCATCACCCCCAATTGGAGCATCTAAAGAAACGATATCCATTTGCCGCTTTTGTGCTTTGAAATACAGAAGATAGCTATTCGCGGCATTTCTGCCAACATAATAAACCACCACTCCCAAATCTTTATCTTTGCGACCTTCCCACAAACGGCGCATAGTATCAATGGATAGTTCACCCGTTTTCTTTGCATGGCTATTGAAGATAATAGAAAGCAAATCGCTAGGCTCTATCGCATAATACTTTGTCACAAGGTTGTAAGTAGTGTAAATAACCTTTGGAGACGTGAAAGGCATATGCGTAGCCTTTTCTAGTTCAGTCAAATATCCTCGAATCATTGACATATTGCCTGACATTTTTTTGCTCCCTTGTTAGGTTTACTGCTCTTTGATAATAAAGATATGATAAAACTTTGAAGATGTCAACTTTTTTCTAGGAAATCTTTGCTCTCAAATCTTCTAAGGTATTGACACCTGTCATTAGATCAGACAGATCGGCCCTGAAGATGATATTTTGGGCATCCCTCAACATGATAGAAAAATACTCTTCATGGGTTTTTTGAACCTTGGGCAATTCTTCTAGCTGGAATGGAAATGCTTTGTTCATACTCTTAAACTATATTTTAATTTCTAAGATGTCAACTAATTTGATGAATAAAACAAAAATAATAATTCCAAAATTTACCCTTGCAAGTTTATTCACTCTATATTAAATTTCAAGACATATAATAAAAGAATAATAAATATCTCACTCCATTATTAGCTAATAAAAAAAAGGAAGATTTTTAATCTTCCTTTTTCCAATCTACCAAAGTTCCCAAAAGAGTGACTTCTTGCAAGTCCTGTACAAATCTTTCTTGCAAGCCCTACGATATTTGCGATTCAACCTTTTCTTAATATAGGCACGCTTTATTGCAGTATTCTTATTGCATTCAGATGCATGCGGATGGTATTTCATACTTCCTTCCTTATTTAGTAGACGATTTCGCCAAATTGATTTTCAACATGGGCAACCGAAAAATTCAGAATTCCTCCTTTTCCTTTAGCTGCCAAAAGATCATTAAGATGCTTTTTGGCAATGGATAATGTTTTCCATTCCATCTTTCCTTTGATAGAAAGATAAGAACCTTTGCCATCTTCCTTAATCAAATGAATGGAGTAATTCATTTTAGCACCTCTTGAATCCCTTCAAGAGGGAAGAAATTTCACGACGGGCCAAAGATTTTTGGACATTGGCTTGCCTAGCCTGAAGAGAAGAAACCGAATTGCCATAGACCGCCTTCAGATTGGCTTCAACCTTCGACCGCAAATTATCCATCTTCAGGGCTTTCCATGCGATGTAATTGGGAGAATGGACGATCTGCGATGTGTAAGCTTCCTCTGCAAGCTTGGCGTCAACTTCGCTCCTGAAAGGTTCCGACTGCAAGCCGTTCGTCCAGTCAAAAACGAGCATCCAACGAGCAGGAAGAAACTTTCCATGCAAGCGCTCACCAGAAATCTTCTGAATATGGCAAATACGGAAAACGGTAGGATCAGACAAAACGGCTTGCATTTCCTTATCAATAGCTTCCTTAGTTGCGTGAAAGTTCTTGACATGAGCAAAGCCCTTCTGAATCGCGTTAAGTTCCTTGGAAGTGTTCATTTTGTCGGTCCTATCGTTAAGGTTCAAGTGCGAGGCCGTTTACCTCTTCACATAATATAGCCCGAAATATTGGCCATGTCAAGGGCTTGATAAAAGAAAGATGAAAAAAA
>Ga0172381_10000034_pt1 | contig 143525 bp, 206 predicted proteins | sample Leawel6488metaG_FD_119754 | JGI IMG/M metagenome (GOLD analysis project Ga0172381, IMG submission 119754) | Leachate microbial communities from a municipal landfill in Southern Ontario, Canada - Leachate well 64-88 metaG | ecosystem: Engineered > Solid waste > Landfill > Unclassified | place...
AATTGGTGATGCCCTTGGTATGCCAGTTGAATTCATGGAAAGAGACACTTTTCCACTGGTGACAGATTACTTACCGAATATTCATTGGGATCTTGAAGCAGGATCATGGACTGATGATACTTCTATGGCACTATGTTTGGCTCAATCTCTAATAGAGCACGGGGGATTTAGTCATTTTGATCAGTTGCATAAGTATTGGTTATGGTATCGCAATGGTTACATGTCAGTAAACGGTAAGTGCTTTGATATCGGTAATACAACCAGAATGGCACTTGATAATTTCTATAAAACGAAACAAGTGATATCACCATATAACGGATCCCAGTATTCAGGAAATGGATCATTGATGCGACTTGCTCCTATTCCGTTATATTTCTATAAAACTGGTCTTGGCAACACTGAATTAATGTCTGGAATATCGAGCAAAACAACTCATAGTAGTCCCGAGTGCATAAGTGCGTGTGAAATCCTTGGTAAATTGCTTTATGAATGTTTTTCGGGAGTGCATGCTCGTGATATATCAATTCCTGATAGAATATATGATATGACTCGAAGAGAAGTCAAGAGCACCGGTTATGTAAAGGATACTCTTGATGCGGCACTTTGGTCATTTGCAAAAACTAATTCATTTGAGGAATGTGTGTTAACTGCCGTTAACTTAGGTGATGATGCCGATACAGTAGGTGCGGTTGCGGGACAAATTGCCGGTGCATATTACGGTTATGCTGCTATACCAGAACGATTTATTACCGGTTTACAGAGACGCGATCTGATTGAACGAATAACGACAGGTTTATATAGTTCTGCAATCAATATGTGATCAGGCAGCGTGAATAACAATGCCGAATTAATGAGAAACAGCGAGCCAGACCTATTTAGAGGCTGGTGACCTGTTCAGTGACTCGTTTTCAGATAAAATAAGGGTCAATATTCAAGCGGTCAACGAAGATGGATTTAAACTCCATTCGCAAGGCGTACAACGGTTCAAATCCGTTTTGACCCATATCATGTTTAAGACTATAAAAGAGTGGTTATTTGGGCCTATTATAGAATTTATAGAATTTAAATTCTGTGTGTATGAAGATAATGACGTCGTGATAATGAAGATGTTGTGTTATTTCAACAATACAAGTCCATGGGTACATTCACGATATGAAAAAGTTTTATGGGAAGACGAAATTGTGATTTAATCCCTATTCATGCAGTTTAGAATTATTTGTTCATACTCCAAATTTTCAGAATATGCTCCTATGAAATATGAGAAGTACATCTTTTGCTGTACTGTTAAGTCTTCTATGTAGGCGATCTGTGACATTAATTCCAAAGGATCTACGATATCGACTTCGTTATATCTATCACATAAATAATTGCCTAATTTAGTCATTAGTTCTTCGAAGTAAACAGGATCTATATTATATGGCGTGCCCTCAATGGTAAAAGTCTTCTGGGGCCGCTCTTTCTCCATCATTTGTAATCACCTCCGAGTACATCTTTATTACTTCATCGACGGAATATCGATCTCCATTATTCGAGATGAGCACACACTTAACCTGATCGTCGCAAATTGAGGTCCATTCGGTGCATCTCCACGAAACATATTGTATTGTCTGAAAATCTCTCATGAGTTCCGTGATATATCCACACAATTCGCTATTCATGATAAATGGTGAATCGAGTAGCATTGTAGTGTTAATAGAATCTCCATAACTTTGCCAGTATGGACAGCGCGACTCATTTACGTAGCCATTATCGCATTTAACCATCCGAGAATGCCCAATGCTATGCGGGCACATAATATTCATGAAAGAGAGTTATACGTTAATCATATATAACCGTAGTGGTAATTGAATAGATATGTCTCGCACCAAGCGTATCTACAATAGACCAGATTATTTTAGGAGGCATCAGGAGAAGACGTGCTGGGCGTGGATCTGGATTCCTCAATATGATCCCATGGTATCAATGGTCAGTTGCGCGGTTCCATCGATCTGATGCAGGTGTTACTCGTCGCTGGTTAACAAAGAGACGTCGCCAATGGTACAGACATCAACTGATCGAGGAAACACTAAATATTTAAGTTCTGGAAACAAACCTTATGATGTATTACCCTCCCGAGATTGACGCAATTGGAAGCGTAGGCCGGAAAAAATCGGTGTAGGTTACTGGTTCAAGTCCAGTGTCTCGGATTCCACTACGGGCTTCGCGATCCGTAGTGTGTAGAGGTGGTTGAAACTTAATTAGCCCCGTTAAACAGAAAGGGTGTTCTTCCGTGCCTGATTATGGCCGTGAAAACCGGCTACGATATATAAACGGAATGTAAAGTAAACGTGTGCGCACATGTTAATCACGTATGACACCATTGCGTAAAGTGTAAGCGGCGTAGTCGCCTGTGATTATCGCAATTTAAAGTTAAGTGATTCCCAAAACTCATATAAAGTGGGGCCATGTGGTAGATTTATATGTGGCGACAAACTAAAGCGCAATTGATGTAATAGTAGCATTAAATCCTTCCAAGATTTACGCGAGGGAGCGTTACCCTCATTGCGCATTAAATGCAGCATTATAATACTTTTTCCGAAGCATGTGATATAATAGAGCAGTGGTATAATTCACGGAAGGGGCCGTGCGATATAGAGTGCGAGTTTTCCTGTAAATGCAGGCGATGCGTCCTTTATTGCAAAAATTGTGGATTTGTGCCCTCTTGTATTTCAAAGAGTTAACAAGAATTGATCCATTGGATGCCCGGAATTAAGACCTTTATACGTATATCCGAGATGCGTTGGATAAATAGGGCTTATTCTGTCGTCTCCTATAACAAATGATTGCCATAGAGCCTCATTTAACGAATTGACCATGAAATAAGGCTTCATATTTTCTGCGACCCAATGAATGTATATTTCTGCGCTGATCGAGTCTATGGATCTGTCACCTTTCCATTCTGGTTTACTCTTGATAAGCTCTGTAATCTCTCTTGATTTAGCAACAGACGCATCTGGAGCAGGCAACTTAAAATAAATGAATGTTTGCCCCATTACATCATCAGTTATCTGAAAGTCAATATGCTCTATTAATCCATTAAATGAGTCATTATAGCGTTTCACTGGTATATCTGTCACGAAATTCACCCAAAGACTTTAAATTTTTTGAGATAATCGACAATCATCTTGTTATATTGGTTTTCCTTTGGTATCGTAAACGATTGTGATTCATCCGATCCTGCTTCGTGATACGTGATCTTGATCTTGCCATCGTCAAATCCTACGAATGTAACCGTATATTTCTCTTCTACCATGTTGAAATATAAGGTTATTCCTGTTAATAATGATACCGTAAATAAGAATAAATAGATAGGCACCAATTTACTATAATCATGGATATGGAAACTTTCAAAGAACGAATAGGTGCCTGTATTGTTTTGTGTAATAAAGACGTCAATGTTGCTAAACAAAATCTGGTAAATTCTGTAGAATCTAAAGACATTACCGATGTTGCTGAAGCATTTACAGATTACATGTTAGTATATGGATCTATTTCGGCTCTTGAGGCAGTGAGGGATGCATTAGATGACTGAAGTTTTGCTCGCCGGTGAATACCTCGCTCGTGGAGATCCTGTCTATATCAAGGATGGTGTTGTTTACAAATTGCGAGTCATGGACAGTGCAATCGAGTGTGAGCATTACGAAAATAGTGATGTAGATTATGATTGCGATTGGATGGAAATGGTGTGTCCTCTTGACTTGCCAAATCGAAAGTATTGTAGAGATTACAAACCAGTGAAATGATTAAATAGTATAAAAGTAAATTGAACAGATAAACCTCCAATCGGGCCGGTTAAGAAAGGCGCGTTACATTCTCAATTAGGCATAGATCAAGATGAGTCAATTGGATATACTTTACTTCAAAGAATTGTTAATGCTGATATAGGAACAACTATCAAGGTAAATGGAAAGCACATAAACATTACGCCATTGCTACAATCAAGAGCCAGATTTGCTCTAAACATGAACAAGAAATAATGCAAAGTAAAAGTAAATACGAAGACGGGGTTCCGTGTATTGATCTTGAGTGGTATAATCGTATGGAAGAGTCGCTTTTTCAAGAGTGGTTATTTTATGAACTCTATGTTATGGTGCTTGATTTGCCATGCAAACGAAAATAGAAGGCTGTGTATTAATAGTTGCTGGGCCTCGTGACTATTTTAATCGTGAGGTAATTACAGACGCGCTTGTTGATTGTATCTGTGATATTCAACCAAGTAAAATCATAACCGGCGATGCAAGGGGCGTAGATCAAATTGTTGCTGAATTATGCTACGATTCCGGTATGAAATATGAGCAATTTCCAGCTCAATGGGACAAATACGGCAAGAGTGCAGGACCACGACGAAACTGGAACATGGCACTTGCAGGAACACATTTGCTCGCATTCTATAACGGATCTCCCGGCACGTCAAACATGATCTATTTTGCCGAGCGCCACGATCTGGAAGTAATTAAGGTAAATATATGATATTTATTGATTGGTATAAAAATTACAAGTTTATGTGTGAGAAGTTACCGGATAATCCTGATTATGTTCAATTTCACATACCTGGAGTAGAGCGAATTATTAATTTTAGAGATGCTAACTCATGTGAGTTCGGAAATTGTGGTAATTGCAAAGAAGTAAGACTTGAGTTTAATGTTCGTGTATGTTGTCAAAAGCTCAATATTGAGTTTCCTCATGTAAAATGGTTTGCAACTGATTACCGGTGTGATTATTACAGATGAAACGTCTCCTGTATGAAAATATAATGGGTGCGCGATATCATCGATATTTTAAATGGTACAATCGTCACTGGGGCATCATCGAAGAATTAGCATTGCTTCGCAAATACAACGATTATAGTTGGCCCTTTAGTTGTCATGCTGGTCATCTTAAGAAGGATGTTTATTAAGGTATTCGCAGTATCATTTTTGTAGTTTCTGCGTTTGACATTATAAATCCTGTCTTTTCATAAAACCTGATTATATTAAGTTCATCAATTGTGTATAATTGCACAATGTTTACTTTTTGATAACAGTATTCAATAATGTATTTTACTAATGCAGATCCTATACCTTGTTGCTTTAAATCTCCTAATACACCAAGTTTATGTATAATACATATATCGTCATTAATTGAATATAACAAGGCTCCTATACATTGCATTTCTTTAATTTGAAAAACAGATCCAAAGTTTTGCATAGTGTTTATTTTCGGAATATAATCAAATATGGCGCCAATCATGAAGTTTCCGATATCGTCAATTGGATCTAAATTAGTATGATCTTTGACAAATTTAAATGTCTCTAACTCTGATTCAGAAACAGGGTATTTAAAGTGGTATATCATAATAGAAAGTTTAGGCAGGGAGCAATTCTGCCCAAACTTAAAGAATTGGCATCGCTTAACGCACATACCGCTCCGTCGAAACATTATCTCTTTTTGTCACTATTTAACTATTAACAATCTTTATCTATCTGGACGACGATAATTAATAATGGCAAAAGTATTTTATCACAATGACCCAGATGGCAGATGTAGCGCCTACTGGGTGCGCAAACATCTCGAAAATGAAAAGATTGAGTTTACTGAATCAGATTTCATCGAGATGAACTATGATCGCCCTTTCCCGTGGGGTGTGCTACAATCAAATGAGCAAGTTTTCATGGTTGATTTTTGTCTAAATGATCCAATAGACATGGCAGGACTTTCCAAATTGGCAGACTTGACGTGGATCGATCATCACAAAACTGCAATCGACAAAATGGGCAATTTCTACGTCAAAGGCATTCGTATTGATGGTGTAGCAGCGTGCGCATTGACATGGCCGTATCTAAACCTAACAATATCAGATTTAAGAATAGATCCAGAACATTGGATATCTCAAGCGCCATTATTTACCCAGTGGATCCATCTCTGGGATACGTGGCAATGGAAAGATCATGAATCGGCAGGAGAAATTGAAGCGTTTATAACCGCTTTATCAGCATATAACATGCATCCCTGTAGCAGCAACTGGGACAAGTTATAGAAATTGGTAATAATGAAAGGCTATTCAATGAAATCATAAGTAAATATTATGGACAGGTAGACGAGATAGTAACTAAAAAGCATGAAATTGCAGAAAAGTATGAGTATGAACAGTATCTTAAATTAAAAGCAAAATTCGAGGAAAAATGAGCGAAATTAACTGTAAACACTTAACTGACAGTAAAAATGGTAAAATGTGCGAGATACTGGCATGTAAAGAACATATAACAGCAGTTTGTCCATTTAACTGTTTAACGTCTAATGATGCAGCAGCAGAAAAAATGTGTAAGTATTATGAGAAAGTTCCGGATGAAAAATGGGCACTCTTTGCTGTTATCTCTCCTAAACTTTATATAAATACGATGACTGATGAAGTAATGGTATTAGAAAAAGAAAATGCAATTAGAATTTCTCTTACATATAATTCTAAAGATCTGATACAAGACAATATACCGTGCTGGATGCAAAACGTAGAAGTGAGGAGAGTTGAATGATGAGCCTAATAGAAAGGTGGTGAGTATAGCCACTCAATATGGCATGGTATCTCAAATATCTTTCTTTTGAATAATTTATACGTCAGTTTATTGATGTATATTTTTGCTTTTGTTGTCCACGGTAGCGCTCTCCTGTGTTCGGCATCAAGGAATTTACGATTTTGCATCTCTATTTCGGCATCGATGTGTTTTTCGAGGGTGGATAACTTTTCTTCCAACTGTATAATCCTTTGATCGTTTACTTTTAAGGGATTAATGAGATAACACCATGCTATGCCAGATTCAATAGACTTAACTTTCCATTCAATGCCTTCCTTGAAAAAGCGAGTCTTCTCATTTAATTTAGCAAGCCATGCATCTGACACTTCAAACGCATAACATAGTTTTCCGTCAACAATACGAACGTCTCCGCGCATAGTTAATTTATACTATTTAACAATTAATAAAGTTATGCGCTGGATCTATAAACACACTACATTAATATATAAAAAATTATATTTTACTATTTTTATAATACTACTTTAAATATTAATACATTCAATTAATGTTTAATGGAAAAGGTTGACGAGTTAATTGCTGACTTTGAGCGAGAGGCAATTAAAAAAGCCGATAAGGGATTCCTTTCGGAAAGAATACGCAGATTTGTCAGGGATTATTATTCACAATATCATAAGACTCCAACGATTGTATATGCACTCTTCGAATCATATAAGAAAATAAACGAAGATGTAAAAGACAGCTATTTTAGAGGTGTTGTTGAAAAGGCATGGATTACTTTCATTGACGATTCTGGTATTCAGTGGGTTCACCTCGATAAACAGAAAAAACTGCGACTTCGCAAGCGAAAGGTGTAACATGCCCGAATTTAAGCAATATAGAAAGAAACCTGTTGTTATTGATGCATATCAAACTGATATTGTATTACAGATAGAAACGCTTGAGGGCATTATGACTGCAAATCCCGGAGATTTTATTATTCGTGGCGTAAAAGGCGAAGTTTATCCATGCAAGCCTGATATTTTCTGGATGAGTTACGAAGAGGTGTAACATGGAAATAATTTATACCGATGCACCAAAGCCATTTGCGCGAAAAGTCAAGGACGCTGATCTTGCGAGGAAGTTTGCAGATTTCTATGATACAGCATGGGACAAGTCTTACATGTATACACCCAGTGACTTCATTAGTCGTTTCGGGATTAACAGGCACCTTGCGCGATATTATTTAATGGACATGTTATACGATCGCAAAGTATTCCGTGTAAAATACTCCAATAAGACGTTTTATGGATTCTATGATCCAGTGTTAATTGACCGATTTAAGGAGTTTATCTGGATGGGCGTCGAAGTGAAGTTTGTTATGCCAAAAGCGAAGCCAGAGTCGTCCGTTGTAATTCACTAAATTCACTTAACTTTTTTGTTTTTGAAAGTAAATAGGTTCTATTTAACAATGCGAAGGTTCATATTCAGGTGTAAACATACCTTATAGTCCACAAAAACTTACACTGAAACGGTTTCTATGAGGGCTGCAAAATGTTGGAAGTAACACCCGATGAAATTGAACAATGGCTCAAGGCTGGCATCAGCAAGACACTCATCGCACCCGAGGAACATGAGCCGGAACCGATTATTGAAGAAAAGTTAATGAGAACTATGTCGAACTACGATTTTAAAGCACTCGCAAAGACGTATAAGTCTGACGAGGCCACGATTCAGGCAACGATTGAGAAGATGGAAGCAGAATTTCGCGCAGATATTCCCGGTGAAACTGACGCGATGTACCAGAAGTTTGTAATGCACGATCTGGGTAAATCCATGAGCGGCGGCGATATGAAGGCCAAGGCTGATGAGTTTAACGGCGTCATTCTTGCAGTTTCCAGAGCAAAGGATCTTAACGATTATCCAAAGCGCCTCTGTTGGAAAGAGTATAAGAACAGCCCGAAGGACGCTGTTAAAAACGGCTTCATCAAGGAAGAGTTTGACGATCAGGGCAATGTAGTCAAGAAGATTCCACTGGAAACAACTGAACTGCTACCATCTGGCGAAAAGAACCCGAAATATGGCCTTCCGATTGAGTATAGACGTGCTCGTGAAATGATTATGGTGCTCCTTGGAAACCAGAAGATCGACGGTATGGAAGTCCCCGGCAATGGCGAAATTGTGCTGGTCAGGGCAAATCTTGACAATGTAGGCATCGGATGCAAATCTACCATCTACGGCAAGAAATCTGCTCTCGTAACAGGAAAGCCCTATACGTCAGTTGTCAGAGGCTGGAGCGATTTCTACGACGAGAATGGTACATACTCCAATGCATGGAACGTGGCTGACAAAGTATACGAGAACTACTTTACTGAGGTCAGGACCAAGGACGAGGCAGGCGAAGTTACTGCTACCAAGATCAAGAAACTTACCATCGAGCAGGTTGCGGCACTTCCGTCCTTTGGCGTCTTTGTCACTCGTGGAAATGTGCAGTCTATTAAAGGAAACGAGGACGGTACGAAAATGTACCTTGCTATTGATGATGGTAAGGGCAATGCAGTCAGGGCAAGCACCAGTTATGAGCCACTGATGGCAGTTGTAGAAAACCTCTGTGAGGGCGATGAAGTAATTTTCATTGCAGAGCGTGCCTCATTCAAAGATGAGACAAAAGGCGAGTGGATTAATTACAACCTGCTCATGGGCGTCATTAAGAATCCTGCCGAAAACGATCTCGCAGATGGACTGAAACGACTTGCCGAAGTTCGCAAGAACAAGAAAAACTGAGGTAATAAACATGGTATTCCAAAAGAAAGAAGTCGATCCAGAGATTGCAAAGTGGGGTTTCTGTGACACCTGTGCGTGTTTCGTAATGAGTCCCGGTGCCTCCAGAGACATGAATGGTAAGTGCCATCTTGGCCCTACCATTGTACCAATTTCACTGGCTAGTATGAGCTGGTGCAGTAATTATCGCAAAGGTACACAGCGCAATGCACGAAGTACCAGTGCTAATCCTACTGGTATAACCGACGAAGTTGTGACAGTGGCCGAAGTTAAGGAGGAGCAATAAATGGGGTGGGATGCAGAAGATCCGGTAGTGGATCAGTTTAAACCCAAAACTGATCTTGTTGAGGATGGATCTATGACCATTAGCAAGTCTACCGATAAGCAGGCGTCAAATGATGACTTTTCCTTCGATTTCGATGAAGCAGAGGATGACGGCGAAAAGAAAGAAATCTACACTGTTTACGGGCACAAAAACAATGGCAAGACAACTATCTCATATGGTATTCCACATGCCGGTGACAAGATTCTTGTGCTGTCATTTGATCGAAAGTCTACACGGCCAAAGGATGCGCCATATATCGTAAATGGCAAACTTACTATCAGCGTAAAAGATGCCATCAAGTACCTCGACAAATCCTCTGAACAGAGATATATTGAGTCAGCTATTAAGACCCACGCCTTTGTTCTGGCGCTGCTTGATCAGGCAAAGGAAAAGTTTGATCCGGATTGGGTCATGTTTGATGGCACAGAAGTTATGTCTGGCATCATGGAACTCGTTATGCGTGGACGTAACAACCTCAAACCCTTCCAAGGAGTAGCAAATCGGAGTTTGTGGAGAGAACGCCGTCAGTATATCGATGATATCCATAACCGGGCTTCACAGGTTGCCAAGAAAGGTGTCATCTACACAATGTACTCGCAAAAGGATGAGGTAATCGACAAAGATGGAACTGTCATGAAAAAGGTTGATATTCCAAAGTGGATCGGATCTGTAATGGAAGAGACCGATATTGTAGTTCACGCAGAGACAAAGTTCGAAAATAACAAGAATGTCTTTTACGCGAGAGTAGAAGGATCAAAACTGCCTGACAGATATCCAGACGGTATGTATAATATTACGAACAAGCGCTTTAGGGATGTTGTAGAAACTAAGGCAACATCATAATTTTTATGATAACGCTACCCGTGACAACGGACGCCGAATGGAATGCCACCAACGACTACATTTCAAAGTCCAGGTGCACACTATTTACTACATGTGGCATAAAGTACAAAAAGCAATACATCGATCATTGTATTCCGCGTGAGGATTCTCATGCGTCAACTGTCGGCACACGATTCCACGAATTTGCTGAACTCTTTATGGGAGTGGCTGACAAATACCCTGAAGAAAAATGGAAGTCCTTCATTCATCCTGACTTCACTAATGAAGAAACAGCAATGCTCGATTGGTGGATTGACACCGAAATTGAACGACGCAAGACAGTAGGAGAATACTGGAAACCACTCGCTATGGAGTATCGTGCCATAAACCACGGTCGTAGAATCAGGGGAATCATCGATAGAATCGTGCAAACATCTGAAGACACTATCGATGTAGGAGAGTACAAAACAACTCAATCTATAAATAAATCAAAGTTGATGTTTGAATTCGGGTTCTATGATGTGCTACTTGAAAACGTCCCGGAATTAGAGGGATTCAAGCGCACTTATACCGTTATTAACCCGCGATTAAAACAGATCGTGTCATTTAATCCTTCCCGGTTATCCACCATAATCAAGAAGATCAACAAGATAAACGACGCAATTAAGAACAACGAGTTCAAACCTGCGTGCAAATACGACTATGTCTTTGACTGGTGTAATATCTGCACCATGGAGGAAATAACCCAGTATAATGGTCTTATGAACTTTGTGAGCGACTGAACAGTAGTTTAAAAGGAAACAAACATTATATAAGGCAGTAAAAATAACAGTTAATGGAGCACTGATTGTAGAATGAGCAATGTGACGCCAAATACTTCAATTCCTGATATACCAGATGCTATTCATATGCCGGAATATCAGATGCGAAATATCCTTGGTGAGATTAAAAACAAGAGACCGATTACAGGGGAAAGTAAGAAATCAGACTCTTTCAAGTCTCTTTTTGATACGATTAAAGAAGTGCTTGATGCTAAAAACGGTCAGTACTCAATTGATCCCATTTCCGTTTTATCTACTGACGATCTATTATGCCAGATAAAGATCAAGGCAGTAAGAGCACAACTCGTGAACATGAAGGACAAGCGCATTGATGAGTTAACTGACATCATTGTGTATAGCCTGCTTACGTGGAAGAAAATTATTGAGGAATCACATGAGTGACGATATTACTATTACATTTACAAGAGAAGAACTTGCCGGAATATACTTCCTTACTCAACTTGGCGTTATTTCGTCTTATGTTGAACCAAGTATAAGGCGCGTTGTCCTCAAAAACGACACTGAAGAAAAGCATCAGGAGTTTGACAAGGCACACGACGACTTTGATACTACCCTTAGTTATATCAAAAGCATTACAAAGGATGACAAGATTGTAGGTGGGGCACCAGCACTCGATAAAATTGAGGAACTGCGCACGACTCTCAATGATATCTTTGCCAGCGAAAACCCCGAAGAATCAGCCAAAGAATCGACCGAAGAATAAGTCAATCATCACCATTTAACATACTCTTTTATCCCCGGCCAGCAAATACTGTATAATGGCCGAAAAATTAATATGGGTGCTAGAAGACTCTACATATCGCGTTTCCCGTGGGGCAGCCGAAGTATTGTTCTTTTCCCGAAATTACGAAGATAAATTCAAGACCATAACTCACGTATTCACGGGGTTTAGGCCATATTGTCTTGTTCCGGCTGATGAATTTCCTCCACTTCCACCCGGCTGTGACTATGGCGATGAAATAGAATTCGATGCATTAAATCGCGAAGTTCGTAAAGTTTACACTGATGTTCCTGCCACGGTTCGCAAAATACGAGACCTATTCACGTTTACTGATATGGCCGACTTCCTTTTCGAAAAGCGATTTGCTGTAGATCATGGCATCTATTACGCCTATCGATTAAACGAGGCCGGCCTACCCGAAAATGTAGAAATAGACGATTTCATTCCTCCACGAGTATTAGGTATAGATATCGAAACTCTTGCACCACAAGGTACCTTGCCATTGCCCCATGATGCGAAATGGCCGGTAGTATCTATCCAATCTGAAGACTTTTACACAGGAGAAATTATTGTCTTTACTGCCTCGAATCTCAACATTAATGGCGAGCGAGTTATGTTTCCCCAGACTGATGCGCCGGATCATGTTGCCTGTAAAAATGAGCAGGAACTTTTCAAGGTGTTTCAAGCCTACATGAGTGAAATTAACCCCGACGTACTAACAGCTTGGAGCGGGGCTCGCTATGACTTGCCTTTCTTGATTAGACGCGCTAAAGTGCTTGGAATAAGTTGCACTGGTCTGGCTCGTCACGGGATCCCCCGATGTGAAATAGATAACGAAGCAGATTCCGGGTTCAGTACATCAGTTAAGGGTCGCTGCACTCTCGATATGCTCGAAGCCTATAAAAAATTCTACAAGCAAAAAGCACAGCGAGAAAGTTACGATTTAAAATCAGTATCTGCTGATTATGGCTTTGAGTACGTCGATTATGGTGCAAAACTCCTAGAACTACTCCACAACAAAGAATATGAAAAGTTTCTCCAATACTGTCGCAACGATGTAATAGCGCTGAAGAACATTGACGACAAAGTAGGACTGTTTAACTTTTATGAAGCACTGCGCAAAATCGCTGGCTGCAAACTAAACGACACCTTGCACAATTCAGTAGTTATTGAGGCAGCATTCCTGAAAAACGGCATGAAAGCAATGCCTACCAAAGCTCCGTATACCAAAGGCGGTGACAAATTTGAGGGAGCACTTGTATTACTTCCACCAGCGGGTATCCACGAATGGGTGGGCACTGTCGATCTTGCGGCACTGTATCCAACGGTCATGCGTGCATTTCCTGATAAATGTTGCCCTGATCCCAATTACAAAGTTATCGAAATACTAGAACTATTTGTATCAGAGCGTGAGCGATATAGAGCCCTGAACAAAACAGATGCATCAACACCGTTAACAGAACTCATTGAGTACATTTTCAAAGTATTAGCCAACTCAGTATACGGCGCACTGGGACTCAAATCATTCAGGTTATTTAAGCGCGAATGTGCAGAAAACGTAACATCTATAGGCCGAGACGTCGATCGCTTTGTTCATAAATGCCTATTAAAACACGGCTATAAAACTGTATACAGCGACTCTGTTGCTGGTGATTCAGTCATAAAACTTTACGATAAGAAAGGAAATTGGAAGTTTGTAAACATCGAGGATATGTTCACCACTGTAGATGTTACGGAGCAAGAAACTGGAAAAGAGTATCATTTGCTTGAAAACGTTTACGTTGAATCTATTGATGAAAACGGCAAAGTTATCCTCGACAGAATAAAATGTGTGATGCGGCACAAATGCAATAAACAAATGTATCGCGTAACTGATCAGAATAGCATATATATTGATGTTACAGAAGATCATTCTTTGATTACATACGACGGTTTTAGATTCTGCGAAATAAGACCTATAGATCTTAAAAATACTCATTATCCACTGATATCATATCTTATCAATCCACTAAATGAGCATACGAGCATTGTTTTCGATAATATTGCATCTGTTGAAAAGATTAACTATAGTGGTTATGTTTATGATCTAACTACCGAGCAATCACATAAATTCTTCGCAAATGGATTGCTTTTGAAAAATACGGACAGTTCGTTCTTCTATCCGGTAAACACGCCTGAAGAGGGGCTTAAAGTTCAAGACAAATTAAACGTCGATCTGGAAGAGTGGGGATTAGCGGTGGGTGCAAGGGTTAAATTTACACTTAAATTTGAAAAACTCTACCGTCGCATCTTGTTTAAGAAGGATGAGAAGGCCAAGAAAGAGTTTCGATGGGGCGACGATGTTGGTGCCAAGAAAAAGTATGTTGGTCATTTACTTTGGAAAGAAGGTGTTGATTACAGCGATAAACGCGAATTAAACTTCATGGGACTAGAGTTAGTAAGGTCAGATAGTAGCCAGTTCACCAAGAAGATGCTACGTGAGTTCTTTGAAATAATATTAATTGACGGAGATACAGTTGCCGGATCGGCTTTCATCAGGAAGTCGTATAAGGACGTGAAGGCAGGCAAAATAAATGTGAAGGAATTATCAATACCTAAACAGATCAGGGCAGCATCGAGGGCAGCATCGCCTCACAAGCGCGGTATCCAGAACACTCATAAAGTATTCAATTACAACATTCCAGATGGTGTTAAACCCAGACTGATCTACGTCAAAGATTATCCATATGAATTCTGCATAGACGACGAATTAGACATCGGTGATTGGAACAACAAGATTGACTGGGAAACAACTCTCGAAAAGAACGTCACTAAAAAACTCAGGCTGTACGCAGAAAGCGCCGGTATAAACTGGAATCATGTTATTTACGGCCAGCAATCAATCAGGTCATTCTTAACCCAAACCGAAACCGTCAACGAAGCACTCAAAGAAATCGAAAAAGACGACGCCGAAGACGATGAGTTAGAACCCTATGAAATGAGTTAAGTATAAATAGTTATAAAACGCACCTAAATGATGCCAAGGTAACAGGGAAGTTTCCTCTTTTTCTTTCTTGTTATGGCGGCAAAATATTCTGTGATATTGTTTCTTCTCCGATGTTAGGTGGGAAGTTTGTCATTTCTTTCCACCAAATATATATCTTCTGAAATTCCATTCTTCTTATGCAATTTTTATGCGTGACGTGCAAGGCAGCAATGCGCGAGACAATGCACTTCGATTATGAGAACGGCAAATATGAGATACGGCTCAATTGCCCGAACAAATGTAAGCGCGGGTCGTCTCACATCTCCTTTACGTCAATCCCCGGCGAAGTAAAACTGAAATTGAGCGAGTGACGAAAATATGAGACACTATAAACCCGTCATAAAAGTACAAGACGTGCACGACTGTACAACCTGTGATATTTGCGGCAAAGAATTCAAAACTAGCAAAAGTGTTGATGCGTGCTCAGTTGAACATAAATTTGAAATGTCTTATGACTATAGTGAGTATTATTATGATCCAGTTGACTCATATCATTGGGCACCAGATATTTGCATGGATTGTTTCATCGAGAAATTTGTGCCATTCTTTGAGCAAATTGGGCTCGTGCCACCTCCAAATGAGTGTAAATATGATGCCTCATTTGACACTGCTATTGCGCTTTATCTTAAACGTAGGCAGGAATGCTTGAAAAATTAAGTATTATAAGTAACATTACTTAGAAAAGAAGATCTTGTTATTTTCAATCACATCTCGCATTTTTGCAGGCCACTGAATGTAAATCCCGCTATGACCGCTTTTCTCGCTGGTATAATGGAAATATGCACCGCCAAAATCTTCACCAAACTTGGTTAATTTCCATGCACTATTTTCCTTCGTGACATATCCGAGGCGATGTAACAATTTGTTTGTTTTGCTTCCATTGTCCCCATATGGTTTACCGAGATCGCGGGCACTGATATGCGCACCTTCATACTCATTTTCTGCAGGAGGTAGGCATTTTTGATACTTCTCGAAGCTGACTCCGGTTTCTCTGGTTGCTTCTGCTAATGCTACGGCGATCATCATTGTTTTTGGCACGTTTACAATATCAGCAATATAGACACCAAGATCTATTTTATCCTTGCATACCTGTTCAGGACTACGCATAGACGGGTGAATGACCGGAGTAACACTTATCGTAGAAACCAATTCTTTCCTGCGATATTTCGTAAACACTTCAGCCATTCCTCGCTGATGATTTATAATTTTTTCACGCGCTTCCATATTTCTAATCGTATCTGGATTGATCTTCTGAATTAACAAGTTATACCCATTCTCATTAATGAAGTTATAAATCGTGCCTCTCTGAAAGCCAGTTGCATTATTCGCAACCGGGTTAACATTTGCGTTTTGTAACTCATTTCCATTTACTTTTATGATATACCCATTGAATTCCTGCTCATTTCTTGAAAACAATCTACTAATTGTGGATTTGTCTACATCTAACTGCTTATATAAATCAGTAACGCATACAAACGGTTCATTGTTCGTAATCAAAATTCTACACTCAATACCATCTACGGCATCAAATTCAAGTTTTTCTATATTGTGCATTTTCGATACCTCAACAATAAATTAGAAATACGCAATCTTTATATCGGAAAAGAGACAACATATAGTGTTCATTCTTTTCTAATATGAAGGATGGTACCCTTCATATTTATTGTTAAACTACATTTGGTTCTGAACTATTTAAAATTAGGCGTAGGCAGGAATAAGCCATGTATTTACGGGATATATTAGATCGCTTCCTTTTTTATTGTTGCAATTAGTACACATCGGCTGATAATTTTTAAGTTCGTCTTTTCCACCGCGTGATCTAGGCAGTATGTGATCCTTCGTGAAGAGCACTTCATTTCCTTGATCATCGAGTCCATAGAGATTAAAGTGATATTGACCGTAATGTCCCTGTCTCTCCATTATGAAATATTGAGCCTCTAATCCACAATCAACGCAGGTAGTGCCATATACAGCAAAGCATTGATAGCGATCGGAGGCCATATTAATCCATTCTCCGTCAAAGTCAACTTTATATGCTTTACCATTGCGTTTGGTATCAAAAATAGTTTGTGAGAGGACTTCTTCGATGGAATAGTGTTTTTCTTTGCGATCAAAACGGGGAACAGAGATACGTTTATTTCTGATTCGAACCATCTGCAAAAAAGATTGGTTGTTGTCTTATATAAAAGTTTCTAAATTAATGTCCTTGAGCCGGGTTTCGTAATAACTGTATAGATTACGTGGGCCTTCGCAAAGATGATGTTTGCATTCAACTTGCACATATTGGGCAATTAGGGGCATGGCTTTTCGTATGTTTTTGAATTCGTCGCCTAAATCAACACGGGCTTTCTCGATCGCGCCATAAATTTCAGAGTCTGACAACGGCGGTAATTGAATGGCGCCGTCTCTGATATCACGAGGAACCTTTGTTAATCTTGGTGTGTCAACTTTTGACTTGAAATAAATTGTACCGCGACCTGCTCCGGCATTTTCGCCCATGTTAAACGGAGTCTCGCCCATTGCTTTACCGACGACGCCTTCTTCACCGCGATCAATGCATTCTTGTAGCATCAGGTCTTTGAACTCGTAAAGTTCCTCAATGGTAGTCATTTTGCAGGTTCCCATTAACTCTGTAACCGGTAGCCCGGCATGATCGCACTCCTGATACAACTTCGTATAATTTACAAATCGCTGTGATTTTGCGCTCCATAAGTCAAATGCAATAAAATGCGTATTTTCGTGAACTTTAATTCGGGTAGGTGATTTTCCTTTGCCGCAGAGTTCACCGAAGAGCACGTAATCAGTATTCCACTCACTTGCCGAGTTAAGCAGATCTAAAATGGCGTCCCATTCAGGACACTGCTTCATCTGCGTATAGACCTCCATGTTTGCGCGAGCCATGTTTCGTGATCTGATTTCTGGTTCGCCGTCAATTAATGCAATTCCAATATTTGAGCCATCCTCTTTCAACGTCCAGAATATCTCGTGCCCGAGCAAAATTTGTGGCCCCGGCTCCAACCTTTCCAGCGCATCTAAATGAGGGTATTTAACCTGTTCTAATATATCCATAAGTTATCTTATGTTAGTTAATTTATAAGTTTAAAAAGGTTTATATTGTCGTAAGTATAATTCTTAATTCCAACAAAATCCGATTGTAGGCGAATGGCACTGAATCTGATCCTTCATGCCACATTTATTAAATTGCCTGCTACTTTAGTTGTGGGATACAGCAGGCTTACACATAGATATAAATATCTGTAAGTATAATATGGTAATATGTTACAAACCTACAAGTACAGGTTGTATCCCAATGCGATCCAGCAGGACCGTATTGAGAGGCATATCGGCGCTTGTAGGTTTGTATACAATCTGTTTCTTCAGAAGAAAATCAAGCATTACTCTGCACATGGTAAGTCCTTGTCTTGTTTTGCTCTGAATAAGATGTTGCCCGCACTGAAAATTGAGTATCCATTCTTACAGGATGTTCACTCACAACCATTACAGATGGCATCTCGCAATTTAGATAATGCGTTTACAAAGTTCTTCAGAGAAAAGAAGGGATTTCCTAAGTTCAAGTCTAAAAAGAATCCAGTTCAATCGTTTCAGTATCCACAAGGAGTGAAACTTAACTGGGAATCAAGCAAGGTATATCTTCCGAAAGTAGGTCAAGTTAAGTGCAAACTACACCGATTTTTTGAAGGGAACATCAAAACATGTACAGTATCACGGACTCCTACCGGAAAGTATTTTGTATCAATTCTTGTAGATAACAAAGAACCAGTTCCAGAATCTCAACCATTTAATTCAGAGACTACAATTGGTATTGATGTAGGATTGACATATTTCGCTACTCTATCTGATGGAACAAAAGTTGAAAACCCAAGGATTCTTAAAAAGACCTCTGTAAAACTTAAGAAACTTCAGCAATCAGTATCCAGAAAAGTAAAAGGATCAAACAACAGACGCAAAGCAATCCGCAAAGTAGCACAATGTCATGAAGATATAGCAAACCAACGATCAGACTTCTTGCACAAACTTTCTTTTAATCTAATCAGCGAGAACCAAGCAATCGCAATTGAAGATCTGAACGTGTCTGGGATGTTAAAAAATCATAAACTTGCTAAACATATTGCAGATGCTTCTTGGTCAGAGTTTAGAACTATGATCATATACAAATGTAAGAAGTATGGAAAGACCTTGTTAACTATCGGTAGGTTTGATCCATCTTCAAAAATTTGTAGCAAGTGTGGATATCATAACATTAATCTCGCACTGAAAGACCGAAATTGGATTTGTCCTGATTGCGGAGCAGTTCATGATCGGGACATTAATGCCGCGATCAATATTAAATCATTTGCTTTAATGAAGCAAGATACAGGGCAGGATCTGTCCGGTGAGCCTATGGAGATTGAGTCAGACACATTAAGTGCATCGATCAATGAAACAGGAAGCCAACAACTTTAGTCATTGGTAGATCACCAAATTGCTCTAATTAACAATAGTTTTATATAAACATAGTCGCTACTTGTACGTACTATGTCTTATGATGACAAAACTGCCGGTGACATTGCCGGTGAAAAACTCGAAGCAGAACTTGCCACGGCAAAACCCGGCGCATTTAATCGCTTCAAAGTAAACGTGTCGGATCTCGCGTATAGGTGCACTTTTGGTAAAGTTGGAACGGCTAAACCGACGCCATCCTGCCCTTATACGAAGTGAGGCAATCCCATGTATAAAATTTTATTTTTGATCGCTCTTTTAATTGTTGCACCAGTTAGCGCAATTGAAGGATCTCAACTTAATGTTACGATTGGGGGTGGTGGCGGTGCGTTTATTACTCACGGCGATCATTATAGCGAGGCATCGGGCGCGTCACTTGGCTTCATAACTGGCAACGAAAACTACCAGTATCAGGCTGCCGGAACCCATATTGTTACTCTTGGAGGAACAAGCTATGCCGAAACCGACAAATATGATAATCGAATTAAGAACACTGTAAATGTCAAAAACGAACTCATTTACGATAGTCAGGCAGTTGTAGATAATACATATGCATTAGTTGATAATAGGGCATATATTCCTGATATGGAATGCACGGCTGGAAACTTGCCAACGGCAGGATCAAATGTCGGTCCTAATGGCACGCTGATCGTAGAAGGTCAGACTCCCTCGTATCAGTCGGTAGAAGTGCATTATGATGGTGCTATGGCCGGTGGTGGAAAGTATCGAACTAACGGCGTGATTGACGATTCGAACTTAACGTCCTCAATGCGTGCAGTCAGTTACGGAGATGCTGGATCAGTGACCGCAAATTACGCAGTAACTGCAGAAGCAGGCTATAATAGTTCAAACAATGATGTTAACTTCAGAAAGCAGGACTACGGACACACGACTTGGATTGCCCGTGATAACATGACGTATGAAGCAGAGTTCGACCTTGAATACAAGGATTACAGCAAGGCTCTGCAGGCTTCAGAAGAGACGTCGAACAGCAGTATAGTTGTAGGAAATGAAACAATCGCATTCGGCAACGAGACTGTTACCAATGCTACGGTTACAAATACCACCTAATTTTTAAGGAGTTAAATTTGATGAGTTAATATGACTCTTCAACAATACCTATCTTTTTATATTCGTAACTATAACTACATCATATGCATGATTCACAGCAATCTATGGATAGTCTGGCGCGCTCTATCGAAACACTTGCGGCAGAAGTAAAACACCTTTATGAAGAAATGGAATTATTGAAAATGAGGATACCACGATGCCCTTGTGGAAACACTATGGTCTCAATGGAAATTGAAAACTTCAAATGACACCAGATCAAAAGATCGCCCTTATAAAAGCGCTCAATCCAAGTTAAGTTTAAATACTTATCACTCTTATTTTTTAGTTATGTGGAATTGGGTCCGTAAGTATTTTAAAAAATCTCGTGGGTGGCACATTCTTTATAAATATAGAAATGGCCGATTAGTTGACGACGAAGACCGGTGGGAAATTGAAGCATTTCAGGGTGTTGGATTTATGAAACGATATGGTATTCACGAAGTAATTCATGAAGATGGCACTATATCTTATCAACATACCTGTAAAACAACTCGACGCGGCAAAATACTTATGAATTTATATGACTAAAAATATCAGTAATGACCTATTATTAGCAATCCAGATATACCGGGATCAACCTAAAGCGTGGTTTGGTAAACTGGCCGAAGAATTATCAGGAATCATGGATAAAGACGAGGTTTCTCATTCTCTGGACATATTATTCGATTGGGGAATTGTCTTTGGTGAATATGGCCCGACTGCTGATGGCCGCGCTGGAAGACTGCTATTCATCGATGAAAGCGCTGAACACATCATCAAAGAACTCGATGAGTTGGAGAAACAATTTCCTCAAATCATAAGTTAAGTTTAAAACATACATTTAAAATTTATGTAAAATAAGCATTTATTATATGCTGAATTGTAGCATCTTCTATATTATACCATTCTCCTGATATTTTATAATCTGATAACAATGCGTGTAACTTTGTTTCTTCTCGTAATGCGGTTTCTACTCTTTTGTATGCTATATATTTTAACTCTGATGAGTTTGAACATTTATGTGATTTAATTCTTTTATTTAAATTTTTAGTCATTCCTATTTTATACTTTGTTGATCCGACTTCATTTAGTAAGTAAATATATCCAGATGAATCTCTTTCTTCTATAGGATTATCTCGTAAAAATTGTATCACATCGTTCATAATGTCAGGTTTGAGGTTATATAATTCATTAAGTAAAAATACTTCTAATTTTGGATGGCTATCTATTGCAAATTTCATCGCTACTACGGGATGTGCATATGTACCACCATATCTTCCGCGTTTTGTTTGTATCACAGGTTTAAAATCGACCGACATGCAAATCAGATTTGTTATCAACCCATAAATAGATTCTGGATTGATTGAGGCAGGATTAACATTTCAAGATAGATTTGATAAATTAACAGAATTATATGATCGGCGCAGGGTCAGATTGCTAGCATAAACGACTAAAATGCGGCCACTCTATAACAAAAAGAAAGGAAAACTTTCTCCCTGTTATTTTGGGGGTACGCTTAATTGTGTTGTTACACGTATAAAAATGTTAGTAGTGTCTTGAAGATATGATCATCCCATTTTCAATTTTGTAATATGGATTTCTGTCTCCAAGACCTTTATCGAGGGTGATTACATAATCGTTGTTGCCCTCTGCTTCGTTTCGTTCTACTTCCTCAAGGATAAACTTTGCATCCTCTTCTGATTCACCAGCGACAAGCCAGCGTCTTCCGTCTTCATTAATTTTTCTCATGATATTCAATTATTCGACACGGGTGACCGCTGTGTCTGCGGGAGTCTCATAAATTTCGGCATTGACTGTTTTATCAAAGTGAATCAATACGAGGAATGCAATAAACGCATCAGCCAGTTTGATCTTCTGGGCATCGGTAACTGTGCCTGCTGTAATCTGCACGAGAGTAATTCCTGCGACACTTAAGAGATCGAGGAAGTTCTGTACAATCGAAAGTGCGTATGATGCATCTTTGTACTTGCTCACAATGAAGGGAGAAACAGCAACGAGTATTGCGATGGCACCTTCAAGGACCGGCAGTATATCAGTCATACGACAGCAATTCTATTTTTTCCTCTTTAATATAATGTTGTTAACTTTTGAGCAAAAATCTATAAATGTTAGTATATCAAAGTTAACATCATGGATCCATTAGTTGCAGTATGCATCTCTACATTTAATAGGTTTGCTGATTTACACACTTGCCTTACGTCTATAATGGAGCAGGATTATGTAAATTTAAAAATTATTATATACGATAACTATTCTACTGATGAGACAGTCAAATTACTAAAATTGTATGAGGCAACCTTTCCTGAAATGGTAACCGTATTTTACGGCGAAAGAGATCAGCCAAATGCCATGATAACACTCAATGCGACGTTTAAAGAGGCCGCGCGAATAGGAGCAGATTATGCTCTGGTAATGGACGACGATGCGTATATACTTGACGATACCGTGATATCAAAACTGGTTGCGTGCATGGTTGACAATGTTGCAATTGTAGGTTCCAACGTCAAATCTGAAGACGGATCATGGCAGATGCCAATCAGAAAGCAAAATGGAGAATTTTTATCATCCGAAGAAATAGATGAACTCGGATTGATAGCATATCAAGAGTTTCATGGTGCCTGTGCGTTATTTGACGTTAAAAAATGTGGAATTTTTAACTGGTACGACGAGTCTTTTGTAATCTACATGAATGAGTTAGATTTAGCCACGAAAGCACTTAACGCAGGATACAACGTATTATTTAGATCAGATGCAGTTGCTTATCATGTTGGCGTAGGCGACAAAAATGCTTGTAACAAACGCGCCTATTACTTTGTCAGAAATTACAATACCGTGCTAACAAGGAATTTCAGGACGGTGATCAGCAGATTAAAGGCAGTGACGCTTCATACGTTTATGAGTGGTGGTTATTTTGCTGAACGAATTCTTATTCATAATACCTGTAACAATAGACTTAAGATATTTAACTTCTCATATTTAATGATGCGAGCCTATATTAACGCAGCATATCGAAGTTTCTTTCCTGATGAACGACACCAATTCAAAAATCAGGACTTCTTTGAACAATCAATGTACAATGGCTTTAAGCGATGCATAGCAGATCGCATGAAATGGATTAAGGGTCGTGAATTAACTGCAACCAAAGGTGTCCGATGAACAGAGTTGGTGTAGCAATTTCTACATGGAATCGCGTAGAAGATCTTGCACGATGTTTAGCGTTGCTATATAGGCAAGATCATTCATTTGATATATTCGTTGTTGATAATTGCAGCTCTGATAATACAGTAGAAGTTCTTAAATTATTTGGATTAGAACAGGAAAAAACATATCGTGTAATGCCTCACTCAAATTTTTCTGCAATTTATACAATAAATATGGCGCTTCGTGAATTACAAAATGAATATATTATCATACTTGATGATGATACATTTCTTGAAGATCCGTGTAGTATTTCAAAAATGGTTGATGCAGCAGACACTGATCCAAATATTGCAATTGTCGCGTGTAATATTCGTGATAAGTTTGGAAAGATTTCATTTGTATTAAAAACTCCAAGATTTGATGCTGTTGATTATAATCAGTATTCTACTGATGCTATTTTTGACATAGATGATTTTAGTGGTGCTTGTACATTATTTAAACGAGAGTTTGTCGGTCCTGATTTTTACGATGAAAGCTTTAAATTGTATTGGAATGAGCCGGAATTAGCAATTAGAATGGCTGCTAGCGGTCATAGAGTAGTAATTAACCAGGATATACTCGTAACGCATGGCAGTGATGTTGGTAGAGAATCTTGTAAATCGTTTTACTATGGTTCGCGTAATACTTTTAGACTTATGACAAAAGTTTTGTCAATAAAACAAAGCCTTGTGTTTACTTGTGTATTAATTCCATTTCATATGTTTCGGTATTTAACAATGCGAAAAGAAAAAAACTTCTTGCGATATCTCCCAAAAATAATATATGCGCATTTTAAGGCCATTTATAGGTGTTTCTTTGCAAAACGTATTGAGTTTAATGATATAAGTGTGCAACAAAGAGTGAGAGACACGTATAATAAATACTTCTTAAAAGAAATATTATATTCAATACAATGAAATTAATTTATTTTATTCATGATTATATTTATGAACCATTTTTCAATTTTGTGTATAGTATTAAGTGGAAATTATTAACTTTTAGGTTATTTAATAAGATATCAAACAAACCACAAATAATATATATATCATTTATTAATGGCGGTGGACTTGCGTTACACATTTCTGATTTATTAAATAACATGAATAATTATGAAATGTGGTTATTTAGAAGCAAAAGATGGATATGGCATGTTTATAAAGGCAACCGAAGCGTATTTCGATATCCTGAAAACATGAATCTATTAGATGTAATTAATTTTATAAATCCAGATATTATTCACATCCATCAATTAAGTGAAACATTGTGGGAATTACCACATGTGCCGTGGGAAAAATGCATAGTAACTACGCACGATGTGTATTATATGTGCCCGAAGTATTTTATGACTGAGTGCATGGGTACAAGATTTTGTCATCCATCTCTATGTAGCAAAGAATGGAGAGAAAAAATGCATTATATTTTAAGAACATGCAAAAAAGTAATTTGCCCATCTACTGCGATGAAAGATATTATTTTATTTTATTATCCAGACATCGAAGAAAAAATTGTAATTATTGAACACGGGATTTAATATGTTAAACGTAGCATATGTTGGTGCGTTATATCACGCCAAAGGATCATTCAATTTGTTTAGTTTGTTATTACAAGATTTGCCAGTTAAATGGTTTGTTATTGGATGGGTCGCATCTTATGATGAATCTCTTAAAAATGCAACTGTATACGGGTCATACAAAACAAGAACTGAATTATATGATATGTTAGATATATATAACATTGATTTAGTAATTATGCCAAATGAATGCCACGAGTCTTTTTCATATACGATGAGTGAAGTCTGGGAATGCGGAATTCCAATTTTGGGCACTAATAGAGGCGCAATTCAAAGTCGCATAGAAGAATCTGGATGTGGCTGGATATCCGATCCCAAATTAATGGGCGAAAAGTTAAGGTGGCTTGATGGCAATCCAGATGAATTTAATAGAGTGTTGTCTATTGCTCACTTATATAAAGTTCCTACACTAATTGATATGTGTAACAATTATAACAAATTATATGAGGAATTATGTTAACTGCACTGGTCGTGATGTATAATGCCGAAAAGCAATTAGATGCTCGGTTTAAATCGCTTTGGTTCTGTGATGAGATTATAGCAATTGACATAGGAAGTAAAGATAATTCAGTTAATATTGCTAAAAAATATAACTGTATTATTAAACATCATGAATGGGTTCCTATGGGGGAACTAGCATGGACGCATTATATAGAAGAAGCAAAAAATGATTGGATAATAATAGCAGACCCAGATGAAGTAATTAGTCCGTGTTTAGCAAATAAAATTATTGCGCTATTATCTAATGCAGAACTTGATGTCGGAACTATATCTCTGCCATATAGGCACCATTTATTGAGAAAAAGAATAGATATTTCTATGTGGGGAGAAATTCATCACGTAGATAAAATATTTAATCGTAGTAGAGTAGATGTTACTTGTGTTGTGCATCGTCCATTTGTACTAAAGACAGGATTTAAAAATATACGGATTACCACTGATAAAACTGACGATAGTGAGGTTGTATTACATTATCCTGCAGAAAGCATAATATTTTTGTTGCTGAAACTTTTTAGATATTCAATAATGGAGGGAGAAGCAAGATTTAAACGAGGAGAAGTTTGGACATTTCGTAATTCTGTATATGCTATTGCAAGAAGTGTATATTATCATTTTGGAACTACTCATGGGTTGCGAGGCTTATCAGGAATATTTTTAGGATCTTTATTTGTGCTGTATGATGTTGTTTCTCAATTTATGTTGTTTTTGTATCAACGCAAATATAATCAAGGCAAATTGGAAATATTACAGATAGAGCCCACTAGAAGGTGTAATATGTCATGTAGGCATTGTAATAGAAAAGATAACACTGGTTATATTTCAATTGAAGCATTTAAGCATCTTTTATCTATATATCCTTATATAAACACTATAAAAATACAAGGACTTGGAGAACCGTTACTACACCCTAATATTAATAAACTAATTCAACTATCTAGGAATCATGGATCAAAAGTAATGATTATTACAAATGGATCTCTTCCGATTCCAGAAGATATTGATTATGTAATAGTTTCATTAGAAACGATGAATCCTGATAAATATCAAGCACTGCGCGGGTATGATATTAACAAAGTATTGCAAAATATTATAGAAATTTCACAGAAGCAAAAAATAACAATTAATTGTGTGCAAACTCACTTAACGACTCCTAATGATGTAGAGCAGGTTAAAAAGTTTGCTACTTCAATTAATGTTGACGTCTGGATTACCGCAATGGAAGTATGGGAAGATGTAAATCATGTAGATTATATAAATTCTCGCGAAAATGCTATGAAAGCACACTCTATACATGGGATCGCGTTAGGCAATAAACGAAAACAAGCCTGCCAATGGATGAAAAAATATAGATATTATGATTATTTAGGAAGAGAGCATCCATGTTGTATTCGTATGACTGACGATTATATATTAAGCAATGTAAACCTAGAAGAGTGTTGTAAGGAGTGTCCATTATGATTATAGACAACAACGTAGAAGGTTGGATAAGTCCAATTGAAGGATCTGTTTTACAGATTTTTGCAAGTAAATGTATTGCTGGATGTATCGTGAATATTGGGTGCTTCAAAGGAAAGTCACTTGATTGTATAATAAATGGTATAAAAACGCACAATGCTACCGAGCCTGTGATATACGCAATAGACATAGAAATACGACCAGAAGTTAAACCATTAGCACATTATGGCGTGATTTTGATCGAAGGATCTTCTTATGATCCAGATGTATGCAATACGATACCTGATACCATAGAGTTGGTATTTGTTGATGGAGATCATTCGTATGGAGGATGTAAACAGGATTTAGAAATTTATTGGAGTAAACTTATTTCTGGAGGTATCATGATGGTTCATGATAGTTATGATACCGGTGGAAAAATTTGCGAGCCGTGGGTCGTTAGGGCAACTCAAGAATTTGTAAAACAACATATGAATGAATTTGTTCCGGACAACTGGTATACTACTCCAGTTCACAGGGTTGATAGCACCTTGATAATACAAAAGATATAATCAGGTTAAATAACGTAAACACTTAAATGATTAACATGGTAGATATTACGATTAAGAAGGGGCTTGTTGATGCTGCAGGAAAGCCAGTTAATGGCGCGTATATTAGCAATCTTGCTCCTTCTAAAATTATATACACTGGATTCGTTGAATCCGAAATTGAAACGATTAAGAAGTGGGCACTTAAGGTAGGCGCAGTATTCGAGCAGAAGTCCGGCAAAGTAAAGGAAGAGCCAAAATATTTTGCAAAAGATACGACCGAATTGCCAGTTGAAGATTTGTTTCCTGAATAAACCTAACTTTTTATTCTTTCCCATCAAATGTTAAGGTATGCAACAATTTAATGTTGACACACCATATGATGGATTTATTGCGATATTCAATCATATAATGAGTAAGCATGAGTTATTTGTCTCCGAAGATGGCGATCAGTCATATCTTGGCGAGACTGTTTGTATCCACATACATGATCCATTAAAAGATCATGATAAGTTAATAGAAGTGTCGTGTCAAGGACAGCAATCTTTTGATTATTACAAGGAGCAACTTGTAGAAGGTAAACACATTAAACAAGAAGATCCAGAAGATGAAGCCGAATACACATATCATGGCCGTTTATTTGAATATGAGTACGAGTCAGGAGAATTTGGATCTACGAATCAAATTGAAAAAATTGTGCAAAAGTTAACAAAGTCTCCATATTCAAGGCGCGCTGTTGCAGTTACTTGGCAGCCATGGAACGATATTAACGCGCAAGATCCTCCGTGCATGGACATCCTTAAATTTAGCATTAAAAAAGGAAAAGGGTGCCTAACCGTGTTATTTAGATCACATGACGCGCTCAAAGCATGGCCTCAAAATGAGTATGCTATAAGTTATTTACTACAGTCGGTCTGCGATCAATTGGGCATTAGAGTTGGCTGGCTCGAAATCATATCCTGTGATCCTCACGTCTACATTAAGGCCGATCAAGATCTTGTAAAAGCAACATATGCCAAAATAGGTAAACATATTTAACTTAGTTAATACATATAACTAAGTTACTTTGAAGTTACCTTGTTTGCTGTGCAATGACGAATCAGATGGTAGGAAACACAAAAATAAGGTTCTTATGCCTTATATCGAGGGTATTGGATACCTATGTTTGCAATGCGGTAACACGAATCCTTGGAAGAGGCCGTATAAGAGGAAAAATGGCACGAAAAACAAATGAAGAATTTAACAAATTGAATGATGCCCCGGAAGTTACCCTGGAAGTTAGTATATGCGCGTGTGATAAACTCGTGGAAATTGGATTTCATCGATGTAAAGATGATGTGATTTACATTATGTTCTTATGTGAGGAATGTCAAAAGATTAGGATTAAGAAGTACAATTTGACACTTCTGGATGAGATGAAATATGGTTAATCATGGTATAGAATTATTTACTCTTTCAAAAGATCAATTCAAACTTTATTTTGATACTCTTTTTCGATTGCGACCCGAAGTGAAAATTGACCTGTTTCCCGAAAAGAAGCACGTTTATGTTAGGTCAGAAGACGAATCAAAAATTCTCATGTCTGAACTGATCCTGAATGTTGAACCAAAGGAGTTTACGAGTTTTGAAATAGGACTCGAATCTGTAATAAAATTGAACCCCAAAAAAGATGTGACGTTCTATCATAAAGGAAATCAAATTATTTTAGCGCAGGGCGACACGGCATTAAAAGTTATAACCTTGGATCCGCGCTGCTCCGAGTTAGGTAAAGTTCCTGCGTTTCCTGAATTGGAATATGATGCGCGATTGCATCTTGATAAAACATCTATTGAGGCATGGTATGATTATTTTAAAGTCCTCGTGGCAAAAGAAGGAGTTACATTCGAAGTAGCAGATGGCGAACTATCAGTGCATGGCAAAGTAGAAAATGATGATGTGCTCGAAATGACATCAGTGATTCCAACAGATCAGGAAGATTGCAAAGTAGTTATTGCTGTTGCGCCATTAATCGATGCTTTTGCACATTGGAAAGTTTATGATACGGTAGTTATACATCTTGGATACAGGACGCCACTACAACTGGAATTTGGATCAGATCTATTGAACATTAAAACGATAATTGCGCCCATAGTGAACGATGATGACTGATGGAGAATCAATGAAGTTACAACTAGTTAATGGAGCATGGATAAATGAACGCCACGTAATCGTATATTACATATCTGAAGACAGTAAAACAATTGGCTGCCTGTCACTTGGTGATCAGTGTTACACGGTATTAAAACCAGAAAACGAGTTAGTTACACAGGAATTGCTCGATGATACAATGCGCGTAATTACATCTATGGCACTCAATAACCAACTCCTGTCACAATACGATCTATGGAAGGCACTTAATCGAATAAAATGACAGGATGTTACAATTGCAAATACTACTGGCTGCATCCATGCTCGTGTAGGCCATTTTGCAAGTGGTATATTGCGTCAATTATCGATCCGTGGGAGTATTGCGAAAAGTTCACTGAAGAAGAAACTTTTATATATTGATCGACACAATTAAATGATGCACATAGTAACGAGAGAAAGTTTCTTTTCTTTCTTTTGTTATGGCCGAAAATTTGCGCTTGTTACATGACTCTTTTTGAAAGTTAAGCGACTTCCATTGACATTCGATTTCTTTATATGCCCGTAAAGTCAACTGATAACGTGATTTTATGAGTGGCGAATCTATTATCGAACATGTTTTAAGAGAGAGATATTATCAACCCGGAGAAAGTTCTCTAAATGATGTTTTTGATCGGGTCACGACAGCAATATATCCACAAGATCGAACGATGCGAACCAAATTTCATGAGATGATGAGTGATATGCGGTTCTTGCCAAATTCCCCAACATTAATGAACTCTGGGACTGAAATAGGTCAGTTATCAGCTTGTTTTTCCCTTGGCATCAATGATGATATGGTTAGCATATTTGATACGCTCAAGAATGCTGCCTTAATTTTCAAATCTGGTGGTGGAGTTGGGATAAACTTTAGTTATCTTCGTCCTAAAGGCGCTTCAGTTGGTTCGACTCTTGGCACTTCATCGGGTGTCTTGTCATTTATGCAAGTATATAATTCAATGGTTGAGACAGTAAAAAGCGGGGCTGTTAGACGAGGAGCAGCAATTGGTATTCTAAATATAGATCATCCTGAAATAGAAGATTTTATCGTTAGTAAAAACATAGAAGGTCAATTGTCAAACTTTAATATCAGCGTAATGATCACCGATGAGTTCATGAAGGCGGTTGAACTTGGCGATCCGTGGTATCTGAAATTCGAAGGAAAGGTTTACAAGGAAGTTGATGCTCGTGAATTGTTTAACAAAATTGCCAAATCAATGTGGACGAGGGCAGAACCAGGAATCCTATATTATGACGCAATAAACAAGGATAATGTATTAATAGACATTTACGGCCCAATTGACACCTGTAATCCATGTGGTGAGAAAATGCTCGTTGTTTTGAGAAAGGCGCTTGATGCATGGCTTAAAAAATATGAAGGTGGTGGATCGTCATGTAATCTTGGTTCATTAAATCTTATAAAATATGTAAAAGATGGACAATTTAACTTTAAAAAGTTTGAAACTGATGTTAGGCTCGGAGTGAGAATTCTTGATCAAATTATTGATGTTAATAAGTACCCGCTTGAGCAAATAGAATACATTACAAAGGATATTCGTGAATTAGGACTTGGAGTGATGGGATATCACGATATGCTTATTGAGATGGGAATTCCTTATGACAGCGAAGATGCCTATCAATTTGAAGAAAAGTTATTTGGATCGATGTATAGAGCAGCAATAAATGAATCTGAAAAACTTGGAATAGAGATTGGTGTGTTTCCATCTTGCTCAAAATCTAAATTAAAAGATTCCCCGAGACGAAATTCGTTTGTGTTATCAATCGCGCCCACCGGCACGCTATCGATGATTGCACAATGTTCTAGTGGAATAGAACCAAATTTCTCATATGTGTATAATAGAAGTACTTGGTCATCTGGAGAAAAGAAAACATTTAGAGTTATTCATCCATTGTTTGAACAACATCTAAAGTCGTTATATAATAAAACTCAAATTGATCGGATAACGAATTTCATGTATGAGAATGGCAGCATTCAAAATTGCCCGGATGTCATCGATCTCACTAAAAAATTATTTAAGACTGCCAAAGACATCCATTGGAAAGATCATATTTTTACGCAATCTGTGGCACAAAAATGGATTGATTCGTCTATCTCAAAAACGATTAATCTGTCATCGGATACTACAGTAGATGATATGAAGAATGCGCTTACTTTAGCACACAAATGTGGACTGAAGGGATTTACAGTTTATAGAGAAGGATCGCGCAATGATGTTGTTCTTGAAACAAACAAAGTAGTGACGCAATTAAATCCTGTCGAGAAGTTAATAAAAGGTGCAAATGGGCGCATTCTTCCTAAAACTCCTCGTAGTATGATGAGCATCACTGAAAAAAGGCGCTCTAATTGTGGAAAATTGTACATAACAGTAGCCGAAGTCGAGGGACAAGCGCATACACTTTTGATTAAAAATAAAGGTGGTGGATGTTCTGCAATGCTCCAAACGGTTGCTGAATTATCTGCTGCGATGCTTCGATGGAAAATACCTCGTTGGGAACTTGTTAGAATATTAACTGGTATTACATGTGATGCTTGTAGAGGTCGTACTGACATAGATGGAAAGTCATGCGCTGATATCATTGGAAAAGTAATAAAGGAGAATTTCCCAGACGAGGATATTCCAAATAAACATGATGGAGAATCACCTAAAAAGACAACTGTTTCCCAAACTGCTGTTCCGTGCCCCAAATGCGGAAAGGCACTTGTATTTGCAGAAGGATGTAGATCTTGTTCGGAATGCGATTACACTCGATGTTCGTGAGCGTTATATGATAAGCATTGAAACTATTGCTCTTTCTTTTTCTATTGCAGGGGCGATATTTATAGGGAGGTTAATTTATGGAAATTGAATTAATCTTAACTAGTGTATCTTTATTTGGAATGGCATGTGTTGCAAGGCATGAAATTAGATTTATAGGATTTATTATTTGTAGTATTGGGAACATTGGTTGGATCATACATGGGAATTTTATAAATAATATTTCGTATATTGTTCTTTTTTCAGGATATCTTATATTTAATATAATTGGAGCATTTGATGCACATAAACAAGTTATGAACATTAGCGAGTGTATTAAATGATTAAGAAGTTTTTATCGGACGAAAGTATAATTATTGATAAATATAACAATGTTTATGGTCGCTTATCAATATTATACGAGTTTAAGAAAAACCACAAGACATGGTGTCATTGTAAATGTGTTTGTGGTAACGAAACAGATGTTTTAAAATCTGCACTAGGAGTAACTACGGTTTCGTGTGGATGTTATCATAAAGAAGTTCAACAACGAATTAGAACAAATTTAACCGGGATACGATTTGGAAGGCTTCTTGCGGTTGAGCGAGTTAAAAATGACAATAAAATATATTATAGATGTTTATGTGATTGTGGAAGTGAAAAACTTATATTACATTCTAATTTAATAAATGGAAATAGCAAGTCGTGTGGATGTACGAGAACTCCAAGAAAGCCAAAACATGTAGATAATATCAAAAAAGGGCATATCTTCGGAAGATATACTTATACAGGAATTTATAAACGTAATAATAATAGAACTTATTTTAAATGCCTGTGTGAATGCGGAAATGAAAAATTTGTTAGATCCGATGCATTAATAAATGGAACCGCTAAGAGTTGCGGATGTTATCGAGATGATTCTGCATCTATAAGATTGTCATTTTCATTGGACGAGAGAGCATTACATTGGAAAGGCGGCAAGGGCGATAAGGGATATTGTTATAAGTTTAAAAGAGCAAGTTTAAAAGAACGAGTACGAAAATTTTTTGGTGATGAGTGTAATATGTGGTAAGACATCTATTGATAATGGCAGAAAACTAGATGTGCATCATGTGTATAGAAATAAAGAAGTAATGTGTAATGATGACGAAAGAAAATATTTTGTCCCGTTATGCAAAACATGTCATGGACTAGTGAGAAGATGTGAAAATAAAAACAATTTTGAGTATAGAGATATGTTTATTAATCTAATACATGAGAAAGGACGATGTTATTATTCAATAGAAGAATATCTAGAGAAGTTTAAAGGTATAAAACTAAAGAATATAAATTTATATGGAGGAATTTGATGATAGATCATATAGCAAACACATTTGTTAACGATAATGGATTAACTGCAGAAGGACGCAAAAAACTTCGTGTTATAGAAGCGCTTAAACGAAATTACGACAAATACGGGCACTCATACTGTCCGTGCAAAGTCGACAAAATTGAAGATAACATCTGCCCATGCAAAGACTTCCGGGAAACTGGTAAATGTATTTGCGGCCTCTATTTATCAGGACAAGAACTTGAATAACTTTTTATATTTTATCGTTGTATAGTGATCATGAGTACTCAAAGTATATCAGTCTCATTTTACTTACCGGTGCAGATCGCATTGCTTGTATTGTTTTACGGGAATATTTTGCCGACATTACCAATCTGGCTTGTATGGGCGCCATCATTGATTATTGTGGGCTTGCTTGTCATCGCCGCTGTTATTTTGTTAGTTGCGCTTATTGCTGCATTTTTCAGCAACTAATTTACTTTTTTGCAAGCGCTTTTATACTTTTGTGCCGTAATATAATGATATGATAAACGATCTCAAAGCTACTGACTTGCTTCTTATTGCTTCAAATATTGTTTTTATATGGGTATCGTGCAATGGATTAATTCAACAATGTCCACGATACTTGATGTATATTTTTGTTATATTGATAATGATAGAGATGATTATTTTTTGCGCATGGGTTCTTTGCAAAGTCGCGTTAATGATAGTTAGATTTATGATAGAGATGATAGAATGAAAGGTCATGATGCGTTAACAAGTAGTGTGAGTCAAAACTGGGCAACTCCTCCGGATCTCTATTTAACACTACATAACGAGTTTGTTTTTACTTTGGACGCTTGTGCGGATGAATCAAACCATAAATGCGATAAGTATTTTACCGAAGCGCAGGACGGTTTAAAACAAGAATGGCAAGGTTACACGGCGTTTATAAATCCGCCATACAACGAAACCAAACTATGGGTAGAAAAGGCAATTGAGCAGCATCATAAATACGGAATTACGATCGTGATGCTTCTTGCAAGTAGAACTGGAAATAAAACATGGCACGAGTTAATTGTCCCACATGCAAAACAGATACGGTTTTTAAAGGGCAGGATTAAGTTTGTTGGGGCTACTTCAGGCGCAACTTTTGACAGCGCAATCGTGGTATTTTCGACTAAATCGACTGATAAAGCATTTGAAAAATTCGTCTTTATAGACTATAGGTGAGTTAATGAGAGAAATTACAATAGAAGTGACAAATTATTGTCCATTTCGATGCAAGTATTGTTCAAGTAATGCTATAGACAATATTCCTGATGCGACCTTTGTAGAATTAAAACACATTTACACATGCTTGGAAGGTTGGTATGATCGAATTATTATTTCCGGAGGAGAACCGTTATTTCATCCATCTATCGGACGCATAATTTATTATTGCAAGCAACACACAAACGATGTAGTAGTTTATACAAACATGATTACACACGTTGCTTATAATGCAAATGTCATTGATGGAATTACAGTTGATGTAAACCTGACAACCTTGGACAATGTGAACGAGATACACGTATTAAAGCGAGTTAAACAAGGAAGAGAAGCAACTCGGCCAGAAGTTAAGTTTTCATCTAATTGGGACAAACACGATTGTCAAAATTGCGGAGACTTTGTATTGAAGCCTGACGGAACAACGAGACCGTCTCCATGTAATAAGGAATAATCATGGGTAAGTATTGGTTGCATTTTAAGTATACTTCTATTCACAAATTTTATGTGATGAAGTATTGTTTTGAAGAAGGGTATTACTTGCGCGGGATCTTGCACGACTTGAGTAAGTTTAGATTGTGCGAGTTTGTGCCATATGCGTGCTACTTTTTCGAGCCACATGTGTCGGGAGAACGCAAGGCAGAAAAGAAACATGCATTTGCTGTTGCGTGGCTTAATCATCAGAATCGCAACAAGCACCACTGGCATTTCTGGACGTCTATTGATTACGAAGGAAACTTAAAGTATCTTGACATGCCATATGAATACATTGTAGAAATGATCTGTGACTGGCGTGCAGCAGGCAAAGCAAAAGGTACTTCTGATGGATCACTGGATCAAACTCGTGATTATTACATTACAAACAAACACCGAATGCTTTTATCGTCAAACACCAGACATATAGTAGAGGACATATTAAAAGTATGAAGCGCATTGCTACGATACTTGAATTTGATAGTTGTCATGACTGCCTATATGGGTCAGGTGGTGAATCTTTAGGCAGCCCAATGTACTGCACGTTCTTTGATCCACCAAAGCAAATTCTAAATTCAAATGGACACGCAGTGACCCCTTTACAAGATGGACGATTTATACCGGTGTTTTGCCCATTACCAGAAGACGAAGTTTTTAACGGTGTATTATGAAAACGTATTGCTATCAATTTAAAGACGAATTAATTTATGTCATTCATAAAAGTGATGAGATCTGGATTCCAATTAAATCAATAACTACTGCATGTAAACTATCTCACACAAATACATTACATAGGTTAAAACAATATAAAGAAGATTGCCCGCACCATTTTATGTTAGTGACCGCAGTGTCAATTGATGAAAATTATCATAAATATAAAAACTCATCAATTCAACTAATTAGTTTACCGGGATTGCTACAGTATGTTAGCGTTATAGGTAAAAACATTAACAATTTAAATTTATTATTGGAATTCTGTAACTGGGTAGATTTAACATTACAAACAAAGTTAATGGATGTATATAGAAGTCGTAACGCCGTTGCTCTATTAGATAGAGTAAAAACTACAACCGGGAGAGTATTGCAAGTATGTGATATTATTGATTCTGCTGATTTTAATGATGTATTTGTTCATTCATGGAGAATAGATTATAGAAAGGAAAAAGACAGGTATTCAATTATAACACTAATTAATAAAAAGAAAACGTATTTAAGTAGGTTTGTTACAAATTGTCCAGATAATATGTACGTAGATCATATTAATCATGATTTATTTGATAATAGACAGTCTAATTTAAGAATATGCACAAACTCTCAAAATTGCATGAATAGAAAACCGTATGTTAAATATAAGGGGGTTCAATATAATAAAAAGAAAGACTACTTTTATGCATGTGTAATCAAAAACGGAAAACGTATAACAAAACACTGTTTTTCTACAGAAGAAGATGCAGCACGAGCATATAATGAAATGGCAAAAGAAATTCACGGTGAGTTTGCGTATTTAAATTTTATAGAGGAAAGTAAATGAGAACGCTCGTTGTGGGTGATATTCACGGAAATCGTAACGCATTATTACAATGTTTTCAGAGAAGCGAGTTTAATTACAGTAATGATGTTTTAATTTCACTTGGGGATGTTGTTGATGGGGGATTACAATCATGTCAAGTTATTGCAGAGTTACTTAAAATAAAAAACTTTATTCTCATTTCTGGGAATCACGACTGCAGTAAGGAAGGATGTGGCAACGTTGAGTTTGGTTGGTTTTTACTATGGGCTTCAGAAGGCGTGTCTATACCTTTGTGGGAAAATCAAGGTGGTAGGGCAACAATGCTTTCGTATGATTATGATCGCCGTAATGTACCTCAATCTCACATCGATTTATTGAAATCGGCAGTTCCATATTACATTGATGATCGTAATAATTTATACGTGCATGGTGGATTTGACGAGCGTTATCCAATTGAAGAACAAGATCCTGAAACCTTGATGTGGGATCGTGATTTGGTCTATAAATATGGTCGTGGGTATGCTAAAGGCCCAATTAAAGAATATAAGCGTGTATTTTTGGGCCACACGTCTACACAGGGAATTATGCATGACTGGAATGCCACTGACCCAATTATAACTGACAATGTGATAGCGTTGGATACCGGTGGTGGATGGAATGGCAAATTGACAATTATGAACGTTGACACCTTGGAATACTGGCAATCCGACATTCAGACACCCAGTCAATAATCCCGACATTAATCACGACAATTTGTCGCGATAACCACTACTTTTTTAAGATATTTTGGTGTCCGGATCTGTACGATATTAAACTTATAGATAAATTTATCTTCCCAAAAGTTCAATAATATGTGTTAACAAAAGAGATGTGAGGCATCTCTTGAAGAGAATAAACAATACATATTGTCCTTTTCAAGATATATAACTTTCGCTCTCTTTTGTTGGTAGGATCATATATGGAAAATGCAGTAGTTAAAAATGGAGTTCATGGAATCTCCGATTGAATGTATTGTAAAAGACGGAATTCAATATATTACAGTAACGTCTATAGGAAAAACTCTTGGTATCGCAAATAGAACCATACACAAAGTTATAAAAAATAATCAAGATAATTTTGAGGATTGTTTGACCAGGTACCTTACGTGCCGGGTCGACGGAAATCCATTAGAACAAGTCTGTTTGTCAAAAGAGGGAGTTATAAACCTTCTTCTATTAATAAGCACAAAGCGTTACCCTGAAGAAAAACAACAGCGAATTAAAGACTTTAAGAAGTGGGCGCGTAAAGTATTAATTAATGCATATGATCAGCAGTTTAACAATCTTATCACTGCTTCAAAAGAAGAGCAGCGCGAAATAACTAAATCGATGCACAAAACACTAATGCCCGCGTTAACTAATGCATATGCTCTAAAATATAAAAGTGGTATTGTACCAAGAACTATCTATATGTATGAAAATATGATGCTGAATACTGTATCATTTGGATATCATGAGCGAGATATGAGAAATAGAGTTTCGCACGAGGAACTTGTCAGGCTTTCAATTGCACAAGGGGCAGATTTAACATTGCTTGAGTGTGGAATATTATCTATAACAGATCGCGCTGATAAGATTAATAGTATCATTGCGAAATATTATATATCTGCGCCTAATCAGTTGAGTAAACTTGAATCTTTTATGTAAGATTTAATAACCATTACTTTTTTAAGTTGGGTAATGTGACCTATGCTCGGTGACATGTTTGTGTACAAATATAAACCAGAATACAAAGATAGTTTAAAGCGCCTATATTCGACCATTGAGACTATTGCAGACGCGGAAGATACAACATTTGAATATGTCGTGAAAGACCTCTTTGATATTCATTTACACGATTATTAGACATGCAGAAACAATTAAAGGAATTATTAGATTATTATGGCAAAGATGATCGATTACTCGTGGTATATGAGGAACTGGCAGAATTAACGCAGGCGATCACAAAATACGAACGAGGTTTAACAAAATTTAACACAAATATCGTAGAAGAAACTGCTCATGTATTGATTATGATTGAATACTTAAAGATCATTTATGGATTTGATGATCTGGATATCAAGGGAGAAATTAATAAAAAGTTAACTAAATTAATTAAATATAGAGAACTTTATCCGAGAAGTTAAATAGAATGTAAACATATAATAATGTATGTTTATAGATGGATTATGGAACATGCTTACTCTTCCTGATGGGACAAAAGATCCCATCAAATATATTTTTCATATCATTATTAAAGATCGCTTTCGTCAGATGATTACGAGTGACCCGGATGCTACCGGTAATTCGCTTGAAATTCTTGACGGACTTGAGATTGATGCTCGTCTTATCACTCACGAAGAAACTGATAGGTATGTCATTAATGAACCGTTTATCAGGGCAATGATAGATAACTATAACACCGAATGGATGAAGTATAAACCGGGAAAATTAGAGCGAAAATACAAGGATTTTGTTATTAATTTCGTATTTGCCTTGTATCGAAATGACAGTGAGTATACCTCGAAGATTGGCGGAATTATGTCGTGGCTCATCATGAATAGAGAAGAGTTTTCTAATCCAAATGGAAACCATCTGAAGGTAATAGAGCAGGTTTATGATTTTTGGGCCAATGGATCTCTTGATGCAGAAGGCAATGTCATTCAACCGGGCGATAATCGAATTAGAACCAAGCCGTGGATAGACTGGGGATTCCGCTACGTTATAAACCGATACAAGAGAGGCCAGAAATTCTACATGTATAGTGTTAACTTCTTTCTTCGGTACATTTACGTCAACGCCGATAAATGGGTTATTATTCCTGCGTTCTTCCCGGAAAACTGGTATGGAAACAATAAAGGGTATCAGACTATTGAGCTCTACGGAGGCAACTTCTAATGACAGACGAGTCAATTAATGAAGTCAATCAGGAAGCAGCAGTAGACCCGGTTATTAAATTTTTAGCGACGCTGCGATTTGATACAGATGTATTCACGGTGTTGCATCAGGCGTCAATGGATCCTGAACAATATGATAAATTTTTCCAGTCACCTGAACTATTCGTGTTGCTTAATGCCTCGCACGTACTGAATGATAACGACCCAAATAAAGGTGAGATTGATCATCAGGCAATTCAAAATTTGTTGCGATGGATTACCGTAAAATGCGCAACTGATCCGGTCTGGATGTGTTATTTTGGCTGGTTATTCAGGTTTATTGCAGTGCATACCGATCCATCGAGTTATTGGCCTATTAAGTTTAGCCCGCGATTCTTGCCTAAAAATTTCATCAAGCGCGGCGAATCCTTTGACATTGGAGTCGAAAACCGAAAGATTAAAACTCCCGAAGAAGTATTCAAAAAATCTAAGCAATAATAATTAACTTTATCTCTTTTTGCGATCTATATATTGTCATGGTAGATCATGCGTATGGAATAAGACGGGCAAAAGGAACAGCAGCGTCTTCCACTTGTATTTCGTCACATTATGGCGCTGAAATAATCGACCCTGTTACGAAAAGACCTGTTGGATCTGGATTTAATGGCGTTCCAAGAGGCATGGAACACTGTAATGACAAAAAGTGGTGTTTTAAACAGGAACTTGGCTTTACTCATTTTCAGGAAGGAGTTGGTCAATGGGCTGGATTATCTTATTGTTTATGTACTCATGCTGAAGTTAATGCTATTGCACAGGCAGGAGATCGGGCATGGGGATGTTGGATGTATTTGTGGGGCGAGCGAGCAAACGGAGTCAGGATCCTTCCGCAACCATGCTTTACTTGCACTAAAATGATTATTAATGCTGGTATAACTGATGTAATTGTTGAGTCAACTCCGGGAATTTATATAAAGATCAATCCAATCGCGCTGTATCATAAATACGTTAAAGAAATGGTGGATTACGCTGACTTAAATAAAGGAAATTCGGAGTAATTTATATGAGCGATTATGAGGTAGGAAAAGATATTGGCGCTCTAATACAGCGAGTCGAATATCTCGAAACCGCACTATTTACAGCAGAACCATCTTCGGAGTTTGAGGATTATGCTCACCGTTTAGCGTATCCGATCACAGGAAAGGTAACGGCAAATACTGATACGAATAAGAATCTTTGCCGGGCTGTACAAGAGTCAACCTATACTGTTGAACTTTTAAAGACGAACGATGGCATTCCTACGTTAATGAAATCTGAAATGACTCGTGCTGAGCTTGACGATTTTATTGCGAAGAATCCCGGCAGAAACTTTAGCGAGTTTATCGTGTCTGTTTCTCCATCATACAAGGATTACATATGAACGAAGTTTACACCGGCTTAATAAATAAAATACAGGGAAATGACCGGGCTACCTTTTCCATGAATATAACCATGCCTCAGGATTTATCAGATGACGACAAGAAAACCATCGGGGACTCATTTACCATCACGCGCGAAGAAGCGGAGGAAAACCCGATCTTCGAATACTGGTTCGCCCAAGTCGAGAAAAAAGGCTACTGGGCGCCGTGGATGCAAGACTGGACGAGCGCGACGATCTACCGGTTCTACAGGGGCGAAGAAACGATTAATGTCTGAAAAAAGCATTAACGACATGAAATTTGGCGTCACTATCGATGATCGCGAATTAACCCACGAGAGCAATGCGTGGATCCATCCATATTTAGTTAATGCGTTTCCTAGCGTTGAATTTACAATTAATCGCATAGACGAGGGGGATTTCGAATCTGACCACGTTATCGTGGAAAGAAAAAAAATAGAGGACTTATGGGAGTCGTTACAGGATGGCAGGTTTCATGATCAGATAAATCGCCTCATGACGCACCATGATAAAATTGTCATTTATCTAATCGTGGGATCGGTGGACGCCTTTATGTTCAAGCATAATGCTCTACACGCACGAGGAATAGTCAGGAAGCCCGATGCTGATACAATCGATGCAATGATTGCCTCTCTGCTGATCAGGTATAATTTTCGGGTAATATGTGACTCTAATGAGCAACTTGGTCTCAAGCGTATGATTAGGATGATGCAGAAGATAGAGGACGAAGATGCACTCGATATTCCATCAAAGGTAGATCCACTCATGTTATCCGGGTGTATCACAGGGTTATCCAAAAAGCAGGTGCAAGAATTAAGCAAGAAATATGGCACGTCTCTTGTAAGATGGGGCAAGTTATCAAAGGCTCAATTAATGGAGATTAAGGGAATTGGGCCAGCAAAAGCCGACAAATTTCTCAAGATCCTCAATAGCGGATTTTAAAAGTTAAATCCTGATACTTAACATATTTTTATATTGCGTCAGGTCAATTGTATAATTCCAAAAACTTTTTACTTTATAATATGGTTGCTTTATAATATGGAGGATTCTCGTTTAAATTTGAAAAGGAGAAGATTATTTGAATATTTACGACGATGCGTTGAATGAGTTGAAGAGACGTCAAGTGGAGGATGCCGATATATTTGGTCCTTATTTCATTATCAGCTATGCGTGCCATGCCTTCAATCTCATGAACGAGCAAAGTTTAAAGAATACTGATGGCAGAAAAGCCGTCTATATGGCAAGTGGTCAGGTTCCAAACATGCGCACACATTTGCTGTTTATGGCTCCTCCCGGCACTGGCAAGTCTTTTTTTCTCAAGCACTTCTCAAATAAGAATTTCGGTATATTTCGCTATGCTGGTCATCCAATACATACCGAAACATCGATGACAGGCGCTGCATTTGTTGGAACAATAAAATTAGAACCTGATGGATCTGCCACAACTGTTCCCGGTGCAGCATATGAACATCAATCTGCCGTTTTCGTTATGGAAGAATTCCTCGCAATGATGTCTGCTATGAAAACCGGCTACAACGGAGAACTTGAGGCACAGTTATTAACGGCATTAGATTCAGGGGATATGTCCAAGCGACTTGCTCATGGCCCCATTGAATATCACACATCGCTCAGTATGTGGTGTGGTATACAGCCAATTAAAGTCAGTTTGGAAGGCGGTCTTGGAAGACGATTTTGCTATATTCTTAACATTCCAACAACCGAAGGACAGGAACGATACACAGAAGCCTCAATGGGTTCCGATAACATCGAAGTTGATATGAATTGGCTCCAATCATATAGACGGCGTGTCGAACTCTGGACGGCATCACTTGAACTCATAGAAACAGTAAAGTTTGATCCTGCGTTCTATAACTTCTTGCGCACAGTGATTAAATGTAAGGGGTATGAGGTCGATATCTATAGGCGGTTGATACTTGGATACCATCTATCTAAGTACGGGGTTTCTGAACATGTTGTAGCGATGCTCGATGATACCATTACTCAGATTATTATTCAGCAGGCGGAATGGCGACATAGAATTAAGCAAGGTCCACGAGTGCAGCAGATAGTTTATGTGTTGAGGGAAAATGGCTACCAGATGGAAAATGGCTTTGGTATGACAAAGGCAGAAATGATCTCCTATGGCAGTGATATGGAAATGTCAGCACAACTAGTACATGATATATTACTCGACGCAAGCAAACTTGGTTATATCAAGATCCGGGGCAACAACCTATGTATAGAACCAGCCGCGTTACTTGACTCCCCGATAATTCAACGCGCTAAATCAGCCGGGTTAATTGCAGAAACACCGAGTGTTGTGCCAGTGATAACTTCAGAAGTCAACCAGTTAATGAAGCCAAGATCCTTTCAAATGGATTATGATACGTTAAATGAACGAGAATGGGACGAATTAGATCCCGATGAAATGGAGGAAATGAGAGAGTATGACGAAGAGCGTAACAATTACTTTGAGTAATGAGTTATTACAGAAACTCGCAATAATGGAATTACAACCGTCAAAAGTTTGCAATGCAATGCTTGAGTGGTATTTGACAGATTACGACAAGGACATTGGTGCAATATTCATGATGGAGCACCTTGCCGCGCAAATTAAACTCATGAAAGAAGAAATTATCCAGTTAGAACAGAAACAGAATCTTGTTGCAAAACTCGAAAGAAAATTAAAAGTAATCAAGGATACCTACGAGGATTCATCCGGTAAACTCGAAATCCAGTATCTGCTTAATTTCCTGCGCCGAAGAGTCATTGCATATCATTACGACATTAACGAAATTCAAGAAAAACAAAGTGATGTTATTGAGAGAATAAAAGTCCACAATAAAAAGTTTGATTTACAACATTTCATCGATGAGACGCGCCTCCTCAGAGAAGAGACGCTTCTGTAAACTTTTCAAATTTATCAATCGATTTTTCAAACAAGGCAGCCTGCGCTGTCGGAGATAAATAATCCTCGTATATTTTGCGACATTTATTTTGCGCCACGCCGAGATCATGGGTTTCATGGAATTCTAATACTATTTCTGCAGTTTTTCTCGGATCTTCTACCCACGGGAAACAGTCCATGGATCGATAATCAATAAAATGATCAAAAGGAATGCATCCTCCAGAATCAATATAAATGGGAATCCTACTCACTGCAAGCGTTTCGTATAAGCGCTGTGAATAATTACCATTTCCTCTGGCACATAAATTGTACTGATTCGCAAGAAGGTTGTTACGAAAGAGCGGTGCATCTTTCTTGTGGGCTGCCGCAATTGCCGGGAAGAAACTACACGATTCTCCTTCAGGTTCCCATCTAATATGTGCATCAAAACAAATCAAATCTGAATCCATAAGCGATTTTGCCGCAAAATAACGAGGTTCAAATCCCCGATGTAACACAGTCTGCGCATTCTTGTTAAATAATGGAATACGACCCACAAAACCTACTGATGGCACTTCCGATTCCTCTGATAGCGGCAACTGCTTCACGTTATCAAGATCGATTGCAGACCACGAATATGTGTTATAACATTTTTCGGCACCAGTTAAAAATTGCACGATTTCATAATTGAGCGGTATCCCAAAGTCAGAACACACAAACACATAATCGTAACCTGTCAAATCTGGCAACTCTTCCTTAAAATAATGGAATCCTAAAACAGAAGGATAAATATTGAATTTATCCACTATGCGACTAAACATTAATCCTCTAAATTTATGAGAATTGCGAGCACCTTTTCATCCCACGGAAATCGAATAAGTGCAGATTTGCCGCCTGTTTCTTCAAGTTCCATGTTTATGCGAATTTTGGCAATCTCAATTAAGATCTTGGCAGAATTAATATCCGGGTGACCTTCCATTAACTCCATAAGATCCTTTTCTGCTTGTGTTAACTCATACTCCATTTTAGACCACCGTTACGGTTTTGTAAAATGCGTGCGGGATAGTAAAGATGTTATAATCCCATTTATAATTAGATCCATCGATTTCGAACAGCACATAGCCGTTATCTGGCATTTCCTGTGACCCCTGATTCATGAAATGATCAAGTCCTTTCCAACAAGGCGTGTTAATCGTGATATCATTTGAGTCACCCGAAAAGTTAAATTTGTGCGTATGTGACCGCAAATAAATATCGACGTTTGTGCCCTGCGACTTCATAATCATGGCTTCCTTGCGCTGCCCGGTGCATCGTGAATATGGCGTCGATGAATAGCCAATTTTGTGCCTCACATGCATGATTAAGTCTTCAATTTTCAGGAATTGGTGATCTCCAAGCCATACACCATCAATCATCTGGCACACAATCTGATCGCCTGAAGTCTGCCCGGTGTGATACTTTGAGCCGTTGGTAATGTAAACGGTATCAGCATCAATCATATTGATGAGTGTAGCCGCAATAAATGCCTGCGCGTGTATGTTAGTCGAAATAACACCAGTTCCATTTTCTTTACGGTTCTCGCCCTCGATAAGGTCGCCATTAACAATGAGCATATCAACGTGGCCGACTTTTTGCCGCATAACATTCCACTTATCAAAGAAGTGGTTCTGAATAGCGTTTGCAGTATACGTCATGTGGTAGTCTTCATCGGTAACTTCGGGCAGGCAGAGCGCGAACGGCGACCCAACATGTAAATCAGAAACGACTAACACGCGCTTCATTGTATTTTGACCTGCTGATCGGCAAACCTCGGATATACTCGCGTAAATTCGGCATCAGACACGACAAATTCGATTCTTAATCTGGCCGCATCGACAGTCATAGAAGTGACAAATTCGGTCTGGACCCATCCATTAGACGCATCAAGAATTTCACACGGAAGATCGGTAGCAAACCCTTCCTCGCGAAATGAGGAGCCGTCATCCTGCAATTCCTGCACAATTTTAAAAAGGTTGCATACAATGGTCGTTCCGGTTAAATCTACAGGAATCAGGCTCTGTGTCGCCTCATCATACTCCATAATTCGATACGGAAAAGGCCCAAACTCACCCTTTCGCATATACGCGGTGTTAAGCATGAGTAATATACAACTTGAAACTTTAAATAGATTACTAAGTTAAATGCCTTAACATTCGCGAGAAAAGTCTACCATAACAAAAGAAGAAAGGAAAAATTCTCCTTTTGCCGTGTGCATCATTTAGTTGTGTTTACTATCTTATAAAACTTACTTTCCCTTACCTTTGGGTACAGGTTTCTTGCCCTTGGGTACTGGTTTACTTCCACCACATGCCATATTTTTCACCTCGAATTATTGTTTGATTAACTGATATATAAACTTAATTACCAAGAATAAAATCTGCTTCTTCCTGTGTTATTTTACCAAGCGTCACGAATGTATTAACTTGTGCCTCGGTAATAGTTCCTGCGTGATACCTTACATATACAATTTTTGCAAGTGCAGAGAGATCATCGTAACTTGTTATAGTCATTCTAACTCACGCTCTGCGATATATTGTTCAAGTGCAGTAACGCGCTCTTCAAGCGATACATAATCAATTCCGAAAATTCCTAATATTACTTTTATTAAACTCATGGTTTATTTCCTACGATATAAGTTTGTTCATCTACCGTTACTTTAAATGTTGTTACCAATGTTTCTAATTGTGTAGAGGTTAGTGTCCCTGCCAGATAACGAGCCAGTGCAATTTTTGCCACCGATCCTAATTCACTGTAATTTTCTATCATTATATTAACCCTAATTCCTTTTCCATAACATACTGTTCAAGTGCTGCTACCCTTTCATCTGGTGTCGGATCCAATGTCACAGCATCATAATAATCAGCATTTTGCAAATATCCACCATTTGAGTCGCGCTCTAACAATTGCTCTGAAATATATTTCCAAGCAGTATTTGTAGTTGTATTGAGTAGAAGGCATCCATTTACGTAAACCTTATCAGATACAGTTGATACCTCGTCGAATCCGGGGAACGAATTTATAATTTGTTTTGAATCAACTAAATAAAAAATAATCATAACACAACTCCTCCATCGGTCGATGCTGCCCAGTTTGCCGGACTTATTGGTGTTGTGCCAGAATTAAGACATGATACTGTGTAGATAACTCCTCCGCGTTGTGCAATCATTCCGATCAAAGCGGTTTTTACATGACTGTAATATACTGGTACGTAACTATCAACAGATTTTATGCCATATGATGTGCCACTCACGGCTGTAATTTCGACGACGTTATATGTGCATGTCGCGACAGTAGAAGACACCACAATTAATCCATTTGCACTTGTATTTGGACTATATAACCAGCATCTGGTAATAGTGATTCCAGCGGATCCCCCGGATATAATAATTGGAAATTGTGAATCAGCACTGCATGTAATGTGGCATGCTCTTATGTCTGGGAGTATAGCACCCGATAAGGTTACTCCAGATCCGGCGTTTGATATGATAAGCCCGGTAACATATACTTTAGATGTGTTAGTAACGGTAACAGATTGTATCACGGTCTTTGCAATCTGATACGTCCATGCCGTAGTAAGTGCTTTTGCACTGTTTGTTGTAAGAGTGACTTCTGCCCCATCCACCGATGCAACGGTATCAGTAAACGATTCTAAAGGAGCAGACGCAAGAACGGTACTTGTCCATTTTGTCATCCATACCGTATCCCCGGCAGAAATTTGGGCTCTGTCAGCATATCCCGTATCACCGGTTCCAAGGTCAAATTTTCCAGTTTTGCTGCTTGCATTCGTTCCATACCAGTAATATTCTGCGCGAATTGTGATACTTCCTGCTCCCACGATTCTTTGCACTGATATGTTTTCAGTATATGCAGTAGCACCTTTACACATGATGATTGTTATCGCATGGGCGATAATTTCGGGAAGAGTTGCATATGCTGCCGCAAATGTAGTAAATCCATTTGCTTTAGTTGAGCCATCACCGGTTCCAGTTGCGTCTTTATACACATACAAAGTTAAGTTAACAGATGTTGAACTGGCTCTGGTTATATCAGTGGGATGAATATGATCTCCCCTTGCTGATTCAGTGCTCGTGCCTATGGTGGCAGTTCCGTCTATTACTGGTGCTGTTGTGGCAAGAGCAGTGATGTCATTAAACGATGTGCCGATAACTTTTGCAGGAAATGTAACATTCTTATCCTTGTCCACGGAATAAATCATCTTCTTTTTTGCAGGATATCCTCCGAACCACATGATCTGCATCAGATTTACAGGATACTCAGTAGTCGATGACGTTACTGAAAATGTAAGTCTTATACTACCACAATAATCGGGACTTTCGTCTGTCGATTTGAATGGTATAACGGTATGAGGAACCCATACATGAGTAGGCCAGCCACTAGTTGTTCCAGTGCAAATCGTGCCCCATGAAGTACTCGTGTTATTATATGCTTCAATTTTAACCCCGACATCATTTACTCCGGTGTTAATGTAGAGATATAATGCGTTTAACCATGCGTATGATGCCGAATCCCACGTTAATCGATAGTATCCTGATTGACCTACTCCTGTAATAGGAATAATTTCGGCATCTCCATCAGCAACTCCTTCGCCGTTTCCAATCATTAACATGCTCAATCTGGACGTAAAGAGGCGAGTAGAAGTTATCCAGGTATTACCGTCAGTTGATTCTTCCTGTGATGTCGGTGGCACAAATCTTAATTGATTTGGAAACTGGCTGGCGCATGATGCGATTTCTTCAGTTGTTGGTGCTCCAAGATTGCTATATACGGTGTTTATTGCTCGTTTTACTCCTGCTATATCAGGGGCTGTTACGAGTCCGGTAAATGTAGGATTATTAATTGGAGCATATATAGCATTATTAATTTTTTGCCATGCGATACCAGAGTACACAATCCAGTCATCTATTCCGTATACTACTCCTGATACAGTTCCTGCTACAGACACAACATAATATTGACCTTGATCCGGACTTGCTGGATATGATCCTCCTGAAGCATCCCACGTACCCATAAAATACAACGATCCGTAATTAAATTCTGATAGAGCACTCCAATGATTTGTTCCATCACCGATTCTGAATGCCTGGTTTGTGGTGTCAAATCCAATCTCTCCTTGCGCTAAAATAGGATTATTAGAAGCCCAATTACTGGCATTATCGCGACGATGCTGTATTTTCGTGCCCATGATTTAGCACCTTATGCTGAAGATCCACCGTCTATATCTGACCAAGCGGGATTTGCGCCGCTTCCTCCAGTTTTAAATACCTGCCCTGCTGTTCCCGGTCCCAGTCTAACATAACCAGTTCCATTGTGATATATTACATCACCCTGTACTGAACTTCCCGGAATTCCAATATACACAGAAGTCAGGCTTACGGCTCCTGTTAATCCATCGACTGATACTACTGCGTCTGTTGCATCAAGATGATCCCATGTTGTACCATTGTAAACTGCCCAGTCACCAACCGAATAAACAACAGTAGAAATTGTTCCTCCAGTTGCACAAACATAGTACCAACCAGTTTCTGGGTTATCTGGATATGCGCCACCTGCCGCACTAAAAGTTCCCTTGTATTCGAGGGCACCAAGCACTGAATCAGGAAGCATTGTTGCAAACACTTTACCAGAACTATCTAACGGTGCTAATCCATTTGCTACTGCCTTTGATGCAATAAACGTGTCAATCTGGGCATGAGTATTTGTACCAATATTTGACAACAGCGTGTGGTCAGTTACTCCGGAAGCAGGTGTTGCATTAATCCATTTACTGGTTGCAGAATCCCACGTTACTACCTGACCATTTGCAAGGGTGCCATCAGTAATAACAACATCCTGTAACTTATTCAATTTGTTGTCATATAACAGCGAATTCCAAGGAGTTGAACCATCTCCGCATTTTACGTCTCCTGTATCAGTTTCCCGGCCATATTCGCCTTGTGCAAGCGTAGGATTATTTGAAGTCCAATTTGCTGCTGTGTCTCGTCTAATTTGTATTCTTGTCATAATTAATCAGTTGAATTTCCACCATCTATAACGCCGAGATCAGAACTAATTGCCTTAATATATATCACCTGATCGTTCCAGTCTTTGGCGTTTAATATTCCATTTACTAAATCCGTTGCGTCATTATCTACTTTTGTTGAATCCCATGACATTATGGCACCTCATATGAATCCATTACTTTAAATCGAGATGCAACTCCATACAACACTTTCCCTGTTGGAAACTCGGTATATGCCTGTAGAAAATAGAATCCATCTTCGTTTAAATCACCGGACACAGAAGTATAAGATAATACACCATTCGTCGGATCACCGTAAACTATAGCAGGCCATGTAGCCGTTTTGTTCGAAGGTTTCTTAACCAACAATGCCGTATTAGTGGTGCTTGTTAAATCATATTCTGTAGAAACTTCAAATGTAATTCCGACTGAATTCTTATATATATTCATTATGCCTCCTGTAATTTACTTATTAATTGAATATTATCACTATAACCGCTACTTAACTCAACATCGTCATTAATCTGACTATTTACCAAGTTACTTCCGTATTGAACTCCATATCCAAAGATAGATCTACCGTATACTATTTTTCCAAATATAGCAGCATTGAACGTAGTTATTACATTATTCTCAATTTTACTAGTAATATAAACAGCGTTGTAAATGTAACTATTCTGTGTAATACTGTCATAAATTCGAGAAATAAAACTCATGATAATGCATAAACATTATCATTATAAAAAAGAAATGTGGCTTATCTATGTTGGTGATATCGGCCAGATTATATTATCTGGATCAGTTTGTAGAGTAATGTCTCGTAACGATTGACGATATTTTTGCCATGATGCTTTTTCGTCATCGGTAAGAGGCACATCTGACAATTGAGTCCAATCGCACGCACGTAACATCTCTGTTCGCTGCGATCTTATGGTATTCCATTTCTGTTCTGATGTGGGTGATATCGGAGTAATATTAACAACTACCGGTGTTCCTGACCATTCAAGATACGGAACATACTTTGTAGAGTCTATATATCGCCCATTTTCGATTTCATATATCCGGTAATACCATCCTCCGGAATATTTTTCGTATTGCTGTCCTGTTTTAGTTTTAGTTGTGTGTTTTTCAAACATGGTTATTTCCTCCGCGTAAGAATTGCAGAATTTCCAGAATATCTATCTATCGTTGATATTCGGATCTCTGAAAGCCGACCATGCATAAAATTCGCAGGTGTCCCTCCGGATGGCATCGTACACCCAAGGTATAACAATCCTGTAATTTCTGCATATCCTGATATTGTTGTAGGTTCTCCAATTAATGCACCATTAAAATATGTTCTTACTTCGTTTGATGCATTTCTCACAATTGCCCAGTGATATTTTGTTGCCGTAGAAACTGTTACATCTCTATAATGAGTTGTGGCATTAAAATAAAACCGAAGTGAATATATTCCTGATGTGTTATTAAGTGTTAAAAATTTTTCATTTCCTCCAGTTGTGGCCCTATGCGCAAAAAATCCCATATATGCGCCTGAACCTGGAAGAGATAAAAAATATGCAAATCCCTCGATTGTAAACTCTAAAGGAAGATCGAACTCTGGAGTATCTATGAATGATATAAAATCTCCGCTTCCATCAAATAAACCTGAAGACCCCACAAAAAACTGAACCGCTTTATTTTGTGTAGTATTTCCCTGCACATTTGTAGTTTTTCCAGTCAGTTCTTTAAATATGGCGCCGTCTCCATTCATTCGAGTGTGCAACATTGTAAATGCATCAGGCCGTCTGATGCCTGCCCCTACACATCCTGAGGATGCAATCATTTCTATGCCACCACATAGGTCAGCATTACCGACAAATCCTGTGCTGTCCCTCCGGTTCCTTTCAGGGCCATAATACCAACAGAATCACCATAACTGATACCATACTTTGTTGTATCAATATCAATGACTGTTGTTTTTGCTGCGGTAGAATCTATTAAAAGCCCGGAATATGTGTTATAGGTGATAACAGGCGTTACAATCTCGTATACGCTATCAGAACTCGGATTTGTCGTCCATGTCGCAACCTGCGCAATTTTCGTTGATCCGACATAATCTATGATTTTGCGGCTCTGACCAAACCCGGTTCCTGAAATGATTCGAATCCACATGTTGTTGTATGCATCATCACTTGCCGAAGCACCAGACGCAAGAGTGATATGAGTGGCGTCTCCTGCCTGTGCCGTTCCGGTCGCTGTTGCTGCTCCTTGTCTGACGTTAGCGTATCCATCCGATGAAGAATCCACAACCCGACTATACATGAGAGCACGAACCATATACGCCGGGCCCTGTTGCCAGATGAGTGTTTGGCCTAAATCGTTGATGAGAAGTGCCGCTTCTGTTGAGTCCTCGTAATAGCCAGGGATAAGAATCGGTAACTGCACAACTCCTGTTTTCGTATAATACAGGTTTGATACGTCTCCGGATAGTGAAGCCCCTGCAATAGTCATCAGGTTTGATGCCATCCCAGTTATCACGCCATAATACACTGTCCCCCCAATCGTGTATTTGAGACCATATCCTGCCTTTATGTCAGCAGTTCGATCACTCGTCATCGTGAGCGTGCTGGTGCTTGCAGGAGTGGCTGTATACCCGGTAGATATTGCAATCCATTGACCGTCTGATGTAGAAGATTGTTCAGTTGAATATTGTAATCCATTGATATATTTGGTCATGCTCTCACCTGTGATTTTAAAGTTTCTATTTCGGCCTTTAATTCCTGAATTGCTTTAACGAGAACAGGAATAAGTTTTGCTGGTGATAATTCTAATTTTTCCGGGTTATCATCATATACCAGATCCGGAATTGTAATACCAGTGTCTTCCTCTACTTTTTGAACATCCTGCGCAATGAATCCAGTATCAGGAATACCTATTTTTCCGCCATCTCTCATATTCCAGTCAAATGACACCGGCGTCAATCGATTGATAAAATCTAATCCTGCTACGATTGGCTTGATATTTGTCTTGTCGCGCCTATCTGATAACCCGGTAATACTTGTTACCTGACATCGGAGTGTAGAAATTGAAGAATTTCCAAGAGTTACTGTATTGCTGACAGTTGCACTTGATCCAACTGCGTTATATCCTATAGCCGTGTTATTTGTACCTGTAGTAAACAAAACTCCTGCAAGGCAGCCAATTCCAGTATTGAACGTGCCTGTTGTAAGTCCTTGTAATGATGCTTGTCCAATGGCAGTGTTATCATAACCACCATTAGTATTGTACATCGAGTTTACCCCAATTGCTACATTTTCATACCCGGATGTATCAGTGTGTAGCGAATTACGGCCAATAGAAACGTTAAATCCTCCAGTTAAATGAGATTTAAGTGCCTGATATCCGATGGCAGTATTGTAACTTCCACTTGTGTTAACTCGTAAGGCGTAGACACCAAGTGCTGTATTTTCTGTGCCACTGGTAAGAGCATTTAGTGCTTCTGTGCCTAATGCAAGTGACGATGTATTTGTAATAAGTGGTGTTTGGATCATCGATCTCGTCACAGCGGTCAAATAAGTACTCGTGTCAAGTGACCAAGTGTTTGCTGCGGTTTTCTTGAGAAATCCAGATGTCCCGGTTAAGTTCCCAATTGCAGTTAGATCTGCATCTACTGGCTGGTAAATCCCGGTATGATTGTGACTTGCAAGTGCAGCGTCTGAAATTCCATATCCAGCAAGTGTCGTTGGATTTGTTCCTGCTGTGACTTGGCCCTTTGAATTTACAGTAACCGATTTAAATGTTCCTGTAACAGAAACTGTTGGCAATGTAGTCGTAATTGTAGCGTTCGCAGATCCGTCAAATGCTGCTGTTCCTGATATATCACCAGATAAAATAATGTTTCGTGCAGTTGCCAATGCTGCTGCTGCTGTGGCCGTGCTTGCGTTCCCGGTTAACGCGCCGATAAATGAGGGTGCTGTAATATTACCTGAGTCATCTACGGTAGACAATGAGTCCTGAACCAATTTCCCGGTAGCAGAATCAAATCTTACAATAGCATTGTTCGTTGCTCCAGATGGTCCAATTACATCACCAGATCCTGCTTCTCCCAGCGCCGTTAAATCCTTGAATTGTGTGGTGCCGTCCCCGATCTTTAATTGGTTAGTAGTTGAATTATATCCCGGTTCATTGTCCTGTAAAACATGGGTTGAGTCTGTGACAGTGGTTGCTGCCAGTTTTATTGTATATGTCATGAGAATGTTCCTCCATTTATTGTCGTGTCTTCGGCACCGTAGATTACCCAACTAAATGTAGTATCTGTTGCAAACGCACTTGCTCCTGAAATCGTAAAAGTCGTGGCATTTACATCTGATATTGTGCAATCCGGAAGAACTTCGAATATTATTGGTATTGCTCCATATCCATGAGTTACAACTTCTGATGTTTCCCCGGTTGAAATAACAGCAGTGCCATATGTAGCAAACGATCCAGCACTTGATTCACCAGAATTCATTTCCCAGTTTCCACTAACTCGTTTCAGGAATCCGTCTCCTGATAGTGCCGCAATTGCCGTTAAGTCGGCGTCTACTGGTTGATATGTTCCTGTGTGCGTGTGGTTCGTATCTGATTTTGTTGCCAATCCTGCAGTTAACGCCTCCACGCTCGCAAATTCATTGGTATCTAATTCCCATGTATTTAACGCCGTTTTCTTGAGTGTTCCAGTTGTTCCTGCTAATGCTGCAATCGCAGTCAAATCCAGATCTACTGGTTGATATGTTCCATCGTGATTGTGAGTTGTAGCAGATTTGGCATCAAGAGCATCCTGTAGATCAGTTTGCCCACTTATTGAACCGGTGATATTTCCCCATTCCAGAGAATCTCCCGTTGCGAAATTAAGTGTTCCGTCTGCTTCAATCGTGACATTGAGCCCTGCTTTTATTCCACCAACTGCTAAATCTGTTGCGATTGGTAATACAGACGCGAATAACGTCCCGCTCGTGATATTACTTGCTACGGTCGAGTCTACGTTAACTACATTTCCAAGAACTAAATCTGCCTTTGTAATAGTCACTAGTGGCCCAGAATGTCCATTTACTGATGTTACATATCCAGATGAATTACCAAGTTCGTACCATGACACAGTTGATGTTGCATAAATGCTGCTGACACCTGTGTCAGTATTAACCCAGACCCACCCATCTTGAGGATCTGTTGGCGCGACAGTTGTTGGAAATACTGCCGTAATTGAAATTTGTCCAATATACGTGCTTGGAATTTTACTATCTGCTCCAAGTGGCACGTATCCATTTGCAACTCCTTTACTTGCTGCGTCTTCCGGCGTAAATCCAAGAGCGTCTTGCTTTCCAGTCCATGAAACGATTTGTGTATCTGTTACGACTCGATGACTTGAATCACTTGAAAGATCAGCAAGTTCGTCTGGTATTGGTAAAGTTATATTAGTTGATAAATCATAACCGTTAATCGTTCTTGTATTAGGAACTTTTGCAGCCAATACAGCCGATAAATCTAACTGTGCAGCCAGAGTTCCGGTTATACTACCCCATGTGCCGCCTGTTGTTCCGGCGGCTCCTGCAGGTCCAGTTCCTCCCCTGATAGCAGGAGTTACATCAACCCACGAAGTTGTTGACAATATATATTGGAGTAACGAAGATGTTCCAGTAATATAAACCAGTACATCGTTAATTAACTCGCCCGGATTAGTTACAAAATATGCATCTCTGGCTGTTGTGTCAGTAAACACATATTTATCCTGTACCACGATGGCACTCGCGGTACTAATATTTGGTCTGAATACCATGATTCATCACCGTTAATAGATTCCGGCTCCCATAGTAACAATCAGACCAGTCATTGTAGTAGTGCCACTAAATTTCAGATTGACTACCTGATCTTTCTCTAAAAAGTATGTTGCAAGCATCTGGAGTTTTGCTGGGTAGTCCTCGTTTGGATTAGTCAAATAATGCTTGTATCCACCATCGTCAACGAGATAATACCTACCCGCATCTTCCATCGTGCATTGAATTGTAACAACGGTAACATTGCTATTTGCAATACTTCCCGTTATTTCTGCTATGACAGTATCAGCAGTTACCGCAACTGGAGATGTGAGTATGAGTTGAGGGAGATTCCTCAGTTCTGTTACATTGCCTAATACCATTTATTTTCACCTATAAGTAAAATATATAAACTTACAATATATAATAAAAGATGCAAAAGATAATTATTTAAGTCTGGACGATCCATTAGATATCATGCAACTCAAAATGGCAATTATAGGAACGATTTTAATAATGCTTCTCATTGGAAGTGTATCAGCATATTACTCTCCGTGCAACAACTGTTATGTAACAACTCCAACCATTGCTCCCGTGTATGAAACAGTTGGTATATCATTTGATGTGAGCCCGGCCTATGTAAAATCTGGGCAGTCTACTCGTCTATCAGGATATCAGACAAGTGGCACTACTTTAAGTCCGTTAACTTCATGGCAATTCATGTCTCAATCAGGATCCGATATACAAGTATTAAACGGGCAATCGGTAACATTTAAACCAAAGAAGAGTGCAGCAACATATTCTATATCGCTAACTGCCAGAGACACGGCGCAAATGCTAAATGGGTACGTGAGATACGTAGGAGTTGTAAGAACCAGATAATTTATATAGTAATAAACACAACTAAATGTACCACCCAATGAAAGAGAAAGTTTTTCTTTCTTTTTTGTTATGCTGGACTTAAACCTTTTCTAGCGTCAAATCTTCAGTTATGGTCACTTTGTCTTCGAGTGTTTTGGCGTCCATTATAACGAAGGCTGTGTCATCACTATAGCCCGCAACTTTGAGTAAACGGTGGCCGAGGTCATTTATGGCGTTCGTGATAAGGTGGCCCCATTCATCGAGGTTGGCCCATGTGCTTCTGTTGGAGGCTTCATCGACACCGAGGCCGTCTGGCACCTGCTTTTGGATGGCGGTTACGAGGTCGGTAAAGAGGCGTGCATTGTAACGTGATTCTACTATGCTGATTAGATCGGTCAATAACTTGGATTTAATTGGGGCGCCGATTTCTGTGACGAATATTTTGTCGTGGAAATAGCGGGCGTTTAGGTGGACTTTTATGCAATCCGTGTATGTTTTTGTGCTCGTTCCGTAGGCGTTGCTTGTGGTGAGGCTGACTGTGTAAGTGCCAAAACTTGGAAAGGCATGGAGCGGGTTTTCGGCTGTTGATGTCGTGCTGTCGCCAAAGTTCCATAAGTAGGTCGCGCCGTTCGATGATAGGTTTGTTAACTGGACATTTACTGGCACCGTGCCTGTCAGGACATTCAAGTAAGCGGGCTTGAAATTTGCAATTGGAGCGGCGCCTACTGTGATCGTGATAGAATCTGTTGCTGTGACGCCATAATTGTTTGTAACTGTGCAAGATACTGATTTCGCGCTAGCCGTGTAAAATAGCGCCGTTGGATTATATGTTGTGTACGTTGTGCCGTCAATCGCCCACTCGATACTTGTAATTGTTTCGTGAAGCGATAAAGAGGTTGTTATGATCGGCGAAAACCTAATTCTGGACGGAATCGTATAGTCATCGAGTAAGTGCGATGTTATGGAGATTATCGGAATTGGATCGGTGATAAGCGCGGTTCGTGTTGTATAACCGTTGTATTGCTGATTAGAGGCATACAATGTAACTGTGTATGATCCGGGAGTCTCGTATATATGGACAGGATTTTGTTCAGTTGAATTTGCGCCATCGTCAAAGTCCCAATACCATTCATTTGGCTCTCCATCTGATGCATCGGTAAACGTAAATTTATTGAAGTCGGTAACTGCTTCTACTGCGAGTATATATGCAGAATGTGTATATGTTCCTGCTACGGTGACATTTTGGCTGGTTGCTGAATTTGTAGTGCCCCAAACACAGTCTCCTTCGGTGGCAGGGTATCCACTTGGTTCAAATGTTGGGGGAAAGTCTACAATGAATAAATAATCCTTGGTTTCGTCAAAATTGTATGATATGGCATCTGTATAGACTGTTCCACTTACTGAAATACTGCCGCTTGAACTGCCATTTACGGTAAGCGGGGTTGGTGTTGTTGTGCCATTATATGTGGAGCCATCTCGTTCTACAATTGCCAGATTATTGAAGTATGTTATTATGTCACTGGATCCCTTTAATTTTAATCTAATGGCATTTCCAGAGGTAGTTATAACAGATGCCGGGATTACGCATCTGAATGTTTTGGCAAGAATCTGACTGTATTGGGCTAATATTACACGACTAAATAATGTCGTGTAATTTGTTCCCTGCAAATAAGTAAATGCAGCACTTAACGAATTGTTGCTTACTGTAACGGGCAATGAATATTTCTGAAGCAATGCACTATTTATATAACCACTTGCGTATGCTTTGTATGTACCAAATGCTTTGTATATATGAGTTGTGGCAAATGATGTCTGCGAAGCACTGTTATATGACTCACCGTCGCCGTATATTAGTTCAAAGGTTGTCAGTGTCGCCGGGCATAACACCGAGATCGAAGTTGATAACGGGGGCGTTCCAGTGGATGGAGACACTATCAATAGTATTACATTTCCGGTGAAGGTTTCTGCACCCCATGTAGAGTTTACTGGTTCGTTGGCTGCACATGCACGCATTATGACATAATCATAAAGCATGACATGAGAGTTATACCCGGCTAGCATTCGATAGCTTCTTAAAAATAAATTTGATATTGTTGTGGAATTTGCTATAGATGACAGCCTATCAATATATACATTACTTGTATAAGACGCATTATCTGATACAGTATACGATCCATTTGTTTTGCGTATTCTAAAATATCCAAATGTCGATAGGGTTTCTGGAGCATTTTTTGTAGAATTTAGATTGTAAGTAGTTCCCACACAAGCGTAACTTTTTCCGCCATTATTATCTGCATTTTCGTCATAATAATGCATGAATGCAATAACTGCATTTGCAGAAGTCCTTAATACTAATCCATTATCGGATAATGCTGCAGAGCCTGTCCATCGTAATTTTAATATTATTTCAAAGTTATCTTGTGTTGTAAACGGAGTATATATTCCGGTTACATCACTAACAGCAAGGGGGAAAGGCACAGTTAATATAGATCCCGATGCTGATGGAGTTACCCCAGATGATGTCCAAATCGATGTGTTGTATGTATCAAAATCATCAAAGAAATCAAAGGTGTTTGTTCCGCTTGATTCACTGATGGCTGATGAGTTTCCATAATATGCGGTAACTGATTGAGATGCAGCAATGGTTGGGAACTTGACCCAGATAATGGCAGAAACTCCACTTGTGTAACTCTCTATCCAGTATGATAGCGAAGTAGAGTCGTCTGTACTGAATCGTATATCTGAAAAATCGGTGTTACAATGCGTATTGCAGTATAAAGTAGATCCAGATGATGTGCCGGTTCCGTAATATACCGTGAATTTGATTTGGTAATTAGTTAATCCAACAGATGTAATTGTGTGCGTTTGTTTATATAAATAGTTGGAAAAACTCATATCGATGTATGAGCATTTACATTATAAAAAGAGTTTATATTATAGCATGGAGTCTGGTATAAAATTAACTGTTGGTATAAACTGATTTTGCGCCTGACATGAAATTGCCATAATACCGCTCGGAGTCGCAACCGATGTAAGACTTGTAAGTGTATATGGTAATATAATACCGGTATCCGTAAATGTTAGTCCGTTGACACTGACATATAAGTAACCAATTCCACTTGAATATGACATGCCATATATTTTATTATTGTGCGAGATACAAGTTTCTGTAAATATATTGTGTGAAATTGTTCCCATTACGGTTCCGGGATCATCTATTGAGTTAAATACTGTTAGGACTTGTGTAGTAGAATAATGCGAGTACACATATAATATTCCATTACACGGGATCATATTTGCACCGGTTCCAGATTGTCCATAAACACTAATGGGTCTTATAATGTCATATTGCTTGCTTGGCACGTAATAATGACCTACTGGATTAGTTCCCCACCTGTGCCATATTCCTGTATCATCAGCAACATAAAACATGTTTATTATTCCGGTTACTGGAAACGCCGCTTTGTTTATGTAATGTGTATGCGGATCAGTAAATGATGCATTGACATTGTTCCCATTTAAATCATAGATATCTAAATATGCGCCGGTATATTCGCTGTATACACTGGATATTTGTAACGGGCAAAATCCAGCCACGATATATCCTTCATATACGCACATTGATCCATTTGTACTGTTTGGAATGTGGTATCCGGTATCAGTTATTGTGGTCACATTGCTATCTATGAAAAGGTCTTCTCCATATGAGTATGTACTTCCAAAACTCGAAAATAAATATTGTCCTCCCAAATCCCAGATAGTGCCTCCTCGCTCTATATCTCTATATAAGTAACCAACTTTGATCCAATATCGTATGCCAAGAGAGGTTATTTCTATGGAGTCTTTATCGTATGTCGTTGATATGATACACGAGAATAATCCAGGTGTATTTTGTGGAACCATTGTGCAAACCATTCCGTTTATTACACACCCCTTACATGAGTAAAGTGTATACCATTCAGAAGTTGGTGCAGAAAATGCTATACAATTTGTTCCTACTGAATCGATATATTTTGGATCGTTTAGATATATATCTCCAGTTTTAAGGTATATATGTGTAGGTTTAAACGTAATTGGATGTGGAATAGTGCTTATTGAAGGATATAACAACTTTGGCACAATTTCACTTATTACTGTTTTTCCAGTCGCAGTAACAGCGGTCTCAAAAATCCAAACCGTTCCATTCCACGTAGCATATTTTCCAGATTGCCCTATCCATAATCCAGTAGGGTCTTCTCCAACAAGATATCTGTCATTTATAGCAGGCGATGATGGAGGAGTAGACGCTATGCCAAGTGCAGGAAAGTCAAAATCCCAAATAAAATCCGTGAATGTATCAGGGTCCAGACATTTATTTTTTGGATTTGATTGTATTATCGCTGTGAGAGTTATATCAGTTGCAGAATTGACATACAGTGATGCATTTATTGGCAATGTCAATGCAATTGTCCTGCCACATCCAACTATACCAATAAGTTGTGCGGCGCACTTAATAAGATAGTCAAACGCCATGCTTGTATAGTTTACTGTCAGCCTGGGACTTTCTATGGTTCCATCTATCGTATCAATGAGATGTTGCGTTCCAAGATCGTCAACGTAATAAAGATAATTTATCCATTCAGGATGTGCAGCGAAATCTCCTGTCCATAAGTCAATCGTGGCACAATTCATCTTGTATTCTATATACGAAGCGGGACCATTTTCGAATACTGCAGTGTTTGTGCCATAGCCATTATATCCTGAGTTTCGTATAGTGCCACTATACCATATTCCAGAAGGCCATTCTGCTGATACAGAATACATGAGGAGCCGATTGCTAATATCGCAATCCTGTCCAAGGCATTCGCATGGAGAACACTCTTTACAACAGCCGATATCAGTAGATCCGGCCCGGTGACGTTCCGCAAACTTAAATGTTATTTCGGTTGCCGGGGCCTGAAGTATCCCACCTGTGCAAGAGTTTATCAGTGTCCAATCCGGATCCCCTTCTGATCCTTTGTTGAACCAAAGTGAAAATGCGCCCCACAAATGTGCCACTTCTCCGTAAGAATCGATAAAAATATAGTTTTTCCCAGATGCGCATTTTCTAACTTCAAACACTGCATATGGAGGAGATGCCTCTGTCTCAAAATACATCAATGAAATATGCCCATTGCGTCTATATCCGCACTGCTTTACTGGAACCGTATCTCCGTAAATAATGGTGCCGGTATAAAGTGACGGGTCATCTGTAGTTGTGCCTATGCATACCGCAAATCTCCGAAGCCAAATTATACACCCAACAAGCAAAGTTCCATATACGCGCTGATTAGTGCCAGTCATTGTCTATAAAATGGGAGGTAATAGTATTAAGATATATTTATCCATCCTACAGATGAGTTGATATACATTTTTACTTTACTGTCAGAAGTGTCATAATAGTTGTCTCCGGTAGCAAAGGAGGTCGGATATGTTGCAAATTCTCCAAGATATCTAATGTATGTTCCCGTGTGCGTATGATCAACTGATGCGAAATATGATGCATGATACGTATCGAGTGTATCGGCGTCGAGAGAACTACCATGCCCATCGTGATTTACATCGATGAGTTTGCCGCCATCAACGTATATGTAGGTGCCATCACTGGTTAACGTGACGCTATTTGGCTCTGTTGAAAACCCACCAATGTTTATAGCGTCGAATGTTCCGAACTCTCCATATATGGATTCTACACGAACATTGCTATATGCGTCAAGTGCAGACTTAATATGAAGTTCCCCATTTACATCGAATAATTTTACTCCGGCGTGAATCTGGAAACTTTCATTCGGTGTACCATCTCCTGTTATGAGAGTTGTATAATCGATACCACTATCTTTTACGGTTTTGCCATCAGTTCCATCAAATGCCACTAAATTGTTATTTGTTGCAACAGGAATAGAGTCTATGTAACCTGTTCCGGGGGTTGCCCATTCTCCGGTGTCACAGGCAAACATCGTTCCTGTTGGGGTTAATGAGACTGGCAATTCGTTTACTTCAAGGAATTGTTTTGCTTCAAAATACGTGCCGTTAAACTTGATACTGTAGCCGGTTGGAAATGTAGTTAGATCGATATCGCTGCCTGACCACGGCAATGATTGGTATGCTGTCGATCCATCACCCACTTTGAATCGACCTGTTGGGGCATTGGTAGAGTCGTTTACTTCTATTAGCAGAGCAAATTTAGGATAGACGGTTGTATTTGATTCCCAATTTGTCGTGGTATCTATGGCTCCCTGTAAGCGATATGTCCATTTATCAAGTGAATCACTGAAATATACGGTTTCGTCATCTACCGGGGATCGTGAATTGTCGGTGTCTTTGTTGCCGATGGATCCAGATGTATAAGATAAAACAGACCATTTTTTAACACCATCGCCAGTTTTCGTGTTTCCCGTGTCCACCGATACTGCAACTATTCCAAAAGGAATAACAGGATCCGATAAGATCCAGTTTGCTTCGTAATCTGGCATAGTACTATCAAATGGTCTAAACATGATTAATCCCTCATGATAAGGCCGTCATATGCCACGGTTATTGATGTTGCCCCAGTATTTTTAACAGTTATATAATCGGAGATATTGCAATGATAATTGTATGATAGCAGGCTTGTTGAAGCATTCATTAATTTAATTGGAGTGGTGCCATCTGTTCGATATAATTCACAGGTTGCTCCAAGAGGAATGTATATGTTATGGATTGCCCATTCGGTGGTGCCTCCAGATGGAGAGATAAGAATTGATTGCCCGGCTAATACTGTTTCGTGCCCGGCTATCATATCACCCTGCGTCATGATTAACCTCGCCCATAGGTAATTTTCCAGACCATGGCAAACGACTCACCACTGGCAATGACCCAATCGGTAAATGTTTGTCTTGAGCCCATGTATCCACTTGTGAGCGTTGTGTGCAGTCCGGCCTCCTTGAGAGTTGCTGATTCTGTTGCCGTTATCACAATTGTATACTGCACGGTGTCTGGATAGGCTGGATCTGTGTTATATGTGCTTACATAACTGATTGTTGCAAGTTGACGAGCCATTACTGGGGAAACTAACTCATTCAGCGTATAATCGGTGCTACTTGCTGCGCTGGTTCCTACTGATGCATAGGTGTATTTTCCGGCAGTATGGACGGCTAAATCATTAATTGCATAATTTGTAAGGGCATCACCGGCACATTTGTATAATCCGAAGTATTTGAGGAGTCTTTGCCATAAACTTGGATTGTTATTGGTTTCAAATTCCTTGTGCCACACTCCTTCTTTGTCTATTCGATATCCTTCAAGGGTATCTATACATCTGGTATTATCTTGCATTTTATTTCCTCCTGTCTTGTTAAGTTTTACGTTATATAGTCTATGATTAATTATGGTGTTATACGATAAATCCCGGCATTTATTAGGTCGGCGTCAGTAATTACGTATATATCTTTGTAGATTTTGTGATTAAAGTCAAATTTAAACTTGTATTTGTGAGTGTCCGGGTTTTGCACGTTGATAATATTTGGTGTTTTTCCATCCATGTAAAATATCTCACTTGCCTTCACACCATCGATGCAATGCGTCTGATTGTCACTAAATGAGAGAGATTGACCGTTATAAATAGGGATAAATGATGCAAAGTTATTCACGGTAAAATTCAAATAGTGTAGGGGCTCGCTCAAAACAGATTCGAGCACTGTAGCATCCTCAAATGTTTGCCATAAGGTTTCTCTGAATGGTGCAGCAATTTCACTTCTCGCGATTTCCGTATATGTGGCAAATGCACGCTCTACGTTGAAATAATGAATTTTGTCTACGTTTGTTGCTATTTCAGTCGCTGTTATAACAGAATCTATGGAATCATTTGGCTTGATATCAATTGCTATAATGGCAGTAGGATCGTCAATGGACTTGTTATCGACTACTGTAACCGATATTACGCGAAATTCTTCTTCTGCCGCAATTCTTTGTGGTGTAATAACATCAATTTTATCGCCATTCATCCATGTGCCAGATGTAACACGGCCCCAATCTGAAGTCGGAAATGCTGCTTCTGCCTTGTATAAGAATGTTGCAAAATCAGTCATGGAAATGGAGCCACATTCGCTCTTGTCAATTGGGAGTAGTTCAATTGTCTTTGGGTAATAGGCCTGCAGTATGTTGGTTCTATTTGCTGCGACATTAGGGGCGAATTCTTCCCATTTGTTCACGACAGCATATACCTTTACGACTTCGCCTGTTTCGTAGCCTTCAAGAGCCGCATATATCGGAAAGTCTAATCCTGCCGTTCTTGTTTTATCAGCGCCTTTTGGTAGTGTATATATGTGTGCTGCTTCAGAACCCCGATCTCCAGCAGTTCGCATATTCATGAATATTCCATCTTCAGAATAGTTCCACTGCCATTTAAACAGCACGTTATTGAACGTGACAGCAGACGATAGTTGATTTGTAATCGTGAACTTGTAGCAAAATTCAGGAAGCACGGCCCGTTTTATGGCTACCTGATCAGCGACATCCTTGGTTAAATCAGTGTACCACTTTACTTCGAATGGCGGAAGTTGCCCGAATGACGATATATTCCACGTAGGCTCTGGCATTGCAGTATATGTTTCACAGGTTGGAAATTCTGTTTCTGTGTTATTTGCCGTGATTAAATTTTCAAATATTTTACTATCATATGAAAGATTCCCTTCGTACCACGATGGTATATTGGAGCACATTATGCTCATATCCCAGTCTATATCGAACATTCCATTTGTGTCATCGGTACTTCCAATAGTGTTATAGACTCCAATGCTGGCACTCTGGTAAAATGCCGGTAAGAATTCAAGATTTTCAAGTTTTATAACACCCTGTGATGCAAACTGAGTGCCTGCAATTAAGCCAGTTTTGTCGAAAATCAAATCAATGGTAGTATTTCCTGCTACTACAACATTTGTAAGCACTGCACTTGCATTTATTGAGGTGGATGATCCGGCTTTTTGGTAGGTGTTTTTATCGACTAAATCCACGATACTGGCAGTAATTGTTATGTCCCCGGTGCATTCAGGTGGAATTATAACTGGCTTCAGGCTAAATACATCTGCAGCAATTCCCGTTGTGGTATTTGGGCCATTTGGATCTAACAATGTGACGGCGCTATTAATGCCTTTAGCGTAGCCATTTATCGTGTAATCGACCCAGACATCGGCGGTGCCATATCCTGAAAAGGTAAACGTGCCCGGATTTCCCGAAGAAGTTCCCTCAATAATGCTGTTTAGAATCCATGTCCAGGAAACGCCGGTTATTACGTCAGTGATATTTTGTGGAAGCAAGGTTCCGGTTGCCGCCTTTCCTGACGATGTTAATGATAATGTTGCCGGTGGCTGTGCCATTTATATCACTCCTACTGAACCAATGCCAGTGTAGTAACCTTTGATTTCTTTATTTTCAGTTGTGGCAGGCACTCCATCACAGCGCTTCAGAGCATCCTGATAAATGTCGAAAACGCTAAAAAACGACGATCCGACGATAACTTCTGTTTTCTGCTCGGTAATTGTCATTTCTTTAATTTGCCACACTTGGTCGCTTGGATCTGTCTCTGGTTCGGTGTCCGTTCCTGTTCTGTAAGGCATGGGAGTCGTTGTTGTTTCGTCACCAAGACCAGTAAAGAAGTCGCCATCCTGAAATCGACATACACCTGCCTGAAATGTTACTTTGTATGTATCGCGACCTCGTTGTGTTGCATCAAACACCTGTGCTGCAAAGTCTGCAAGCTGTTGATCGTGCAGATCAGAGTTAAGTTTGTACTGGATACATTTGGATGTAGCAAAGGCCGTTGCTGATTCCGGGGCGATCGCACGTTGATCTGCACTATTGTTCCAGAGAATGATATAATCTGCATTGTAATCAGAAGTCGAGGCTGGAATCTTGGTGCTGTCTTCGATATACTCGCTCATCGGATTAATTGTGATGCCGTTTCTCACAAAGCCGTACTCAAGTGCTCCAGTTAGTGAATTATACCACGTATAGAGGCCGCATTGGTTAATGAGGAACGTGTCAAGTGCTTTTCCTACCGACATACCAGACAAAATCTGCGGTGATATCTTTGACGATTTGCCGGGTAATGTGTCTCTGACTGCAACGAGTGGCGACGTACATACTCCGTATCCAGGATTGTAACCAAATACTGGCCCATCCAGATAAAACTGTATGATTAATTTGACCATTTCTGATATAGTGAAATAGCGATTGACTCCGTATGGATTTGGGATCTTAATTCGGGATTTAAATAGTCCTACTCCGAGTTTTGCACAATGCTTACGGTTTAGGATGTCACCAATTTCAATGCAATTGTATTTGAAGGTGCCATTTTGTGAGTTTTTTACTTCGCTCACTAATCCGTAAAACATTGGCTTTGTTGGATATGTCTCTGAATAAATCTGGATGATGTCGTCTACGTCTAATTCCTGATAGATAGTCGAGAATTCTGCAGTGTTCAGGTCTTTACAGGTTGCATGAATTGTTGTGTCGTATATCTGGTAATGTGACGCAAATCCCTGTTTTTCATAGAAGAATTTCACGTTGTCGTATTTTACTGTGCCTACTCCTCCTGCGAATAACTGGATTTCGTTTAGGGCGGGAATCCAGATATAACCAAGTTGCATGGAAAAGTGATACTGGCCAAGTTTGTTTGCCATTCGATCCCACGTAAATGAATTGATTCTCCATAGACGGTTACTTAATTCGGGAACGAGATCGTTTCCTGATGTCACTGCAATGGCACGGCTTAATGCTTCATCTGGTCTATCGTCTCTTACAACGTCGAGTCTGGCATTTGCGTAGGTGCTCATCACGAGACTGTCTGTAAATACGCCGGATATAGTAGCCGATCTATCTTCACAGCCTTGTGGAATAGTCAGGGGCTTGACCATCTCTTCAACTTTTAATATTTTGGCCTTTGTAACAATGGTAACTTCTTCTAATAGAACTTCTGGTGATATACCATCAGGATCCCACTCTGATGCACCAGTTACTAGATTTTTCTTCTCTACGTAGAAGGTGAATTTTATCTGGGCCATTAGATCACCGCTGGTAAATACCGACTAATGACCAAGTTAAATAGGATTACACTACGGCGCTGTGATGATCTAGTTATCGTGAATGTTTCAACTATCCATTCTGTACCGAGCGGGATTTCAGGATGATCGGTGTTGTCGGTGCAAGTTATGATTGAACAGGGCAAGAACACGTTATATAGAGTGTTTACGTTGCGTGCTGTGAATCCTGCAAGAAAAGAGGTAACATCGATTACTTTGCAAAGAACGCCATCAATGGTATACGTTTCAGTTTTTCGTCCTTTAACGTGCGTATACGGGTTGGATTCCTGCGTAAAGGAAGGATATGATTGAGAGTTAATCTCTCGTTTGTTTGTTATTTTTGCGGATTGCAGATTGTGCGTAATACCGGCAGATGTTGGATTATATTTTTTTAGTCCGTTAATCATTGTGATATTAAGACACTTTTCTGTAAACACTAACATGATTATGTAATGCAATTTTTACACTATATAATCAAAAAGAGAGTCTTATGATTTCGAAGAAGTGTTTACATTGTATTGTTTCAGCAGATCCGGCAATACTGCCTTTAACTGGGCTACTATGGCCTGTGCATTTTCAGACTTTTCTCCACCATTAATCGTGAAATTAAGCGTAATCTGATTTGACGATGTAACGAATCCATCATTTGGTGTCTCGTTTGTTGGTAAGTTGTTATTTAAATTTGCAGTAGATGTCTGTATTGCAGTATCAAACGATCCGAGTGATGTTGGCAAATCTGTCAATGGCTGAATCGCTGCTTGTGCAGAAGCATTATCAAGCGAGGTGGTTGTTTGAGGCATTAGCAATGGTGCTAACAATGCTCCGAATCCACCGGGCGTTCCTGCAGTTAATGCAAGTTGTGCTGCGGTATATGGATTTTCAGCAATTGCGCCCGCTGTGTTTTTTGCAAGATCGACGCCAGTTGCACCAAGTCCTACCATCGATGTTCCGAATCCAAATATATTTCCAACATCGAGATTTGCTAACTGTTCAATCATGTCATAAATGCCAGAGTTCGCATCTGCTAACGATCCACCAAGATTTAATCCACCAACTAATGGAACTTCTTCGCCTATGCCATAGTTTAGGTTAGATCGAAGCATGTCTGAAACTGCTGTATTACCACCTTTTAATTTTGTACCAAATCCTTCTACGTTTTCTTTACCGAGTGCAGTATTCCATAATCCTGATAACCCAATATCAAGAATGCCAGATTTGTTCATGTCTGCGATCATTCGAGTGTCTTCTTTTCCAGACATTCCTCCCCAAACCTGCATTCCTTTGCCAAATGCGGCACTAAATAACCCACTGTCAACTAATCCCGCAAATTCGTTTTTCCCGGCGCCTTTTTTAATTGCTTCTGCAGAATATTTACCACTGAAATAATCATCAGACGTTTTTCCAGCAGTTAACAACCCTGTTCCCATGACGACTGGCGCTGTTCCAGATAATTGCATTGCTCTACCGGCTGCCGTTCCAACTCCTGCAAGTCCTTTGCCTGCAACAACAGATGCTGCATTTCTGACGGTGCCTTCTCCGATGACTTTTGATATTGCTGCAGGAGCAGATAGCGCTGCTCTTTGAACTGCATCTCCGGCAACGCCTGTCACAAGGTTACCAATGTGCATAGATGCAACGCCTAATGCTGTGTCATATGGATTTCCATTCGATGATACTGCTGCAGTAGCAGGCTGTAACCAATCTGCCTTGTCAGGAATAAATTTTTCCCACGGCGTATAAATTTTGCGCCCAGTCATCGATTTCTGACCTGGTGATATTTTTGGAATGGACACAGTAGATAAATCAAGAGATCCCTTATTGTAATCCGCGACTTGATCGTGAGTAATAAAATTTGTGCCTTTATATTGCTCGCGTAATTGGCTTATTAATTTTTCTTGTTCTCTATTGACTAATACTGCACCAATATTTGTCTTTCCAGACTTATCGACTAATGAGTCTCCTGGTTTTGATAGTAATGTAAACGCACCATGTGTATATGCTCCTCCCGCAGCGCCAGTTCCTGCCCCCGCCCCATTATAATCAATTAATGACGTAGTGTGAAATCTTTTTGTTGTGTCTACTCCGTTATTAATCAGATTATCAAGAGATCCTAACTGATTTGACAATGTCCCTTTTGCAATGCCATGAGCATCTATATTTGATCCAAGATGTTCTTTGCGTAAATTAGATTCCAAAAATAAAGATTCTGCATAATTATCTATCTCATTTGGCGTCCCAACTAATTTTTTATTTTGCTGTGCGATAGGAGAATATGCAGCAAAAAAATCTTTTTTAAATGTATCAAAGGACTTTGCGGGTATACTAACTGATCCAGTAGGACCGGGCACGTTTTGCTTGTTATATCCTCCGGTAGTAAACCAGTCCATGAAGCCAGCATTGCGTTTTGTTTGTTGGTTTCCGTAATCTTTTATATCGCCGTAATTACGGTATCCGCCATGTTGCGCCCATAATTCCTGTGTGTTATATCCAGCGCCGCCTTTTAATGCTCCAGTCATTGCCGATATACCTGCTTTTGCAGTGTCCACGGGATGAGTTATACCAGATACGATTTGTCCAAGATCTGATTTTATAGTAGTGGATGCTGATCCTGCCCCACTTTTAATTGACGAAATAACTGTTGAGATTGTCGGGCCAAGATCAGATATTGTTACTGTGATATCTCCGATTGTAGTTGCTGCCTTTCCTAATGCAATATATATAGCATCAAATGCACTCATTAATCCAGTTGTGATTAATCCAGTTGCGTTTTGCACTGCAGCGACAAGTAATTCAACTATTGTTGTGGGAGAAGGAGTTGGCGTATGGCTTGGCGTCATAGTTTGAGTTAACGCACTTTGCATGTCTCGTAACTGTTGTGGCGTCGCAGTAGGCGTTGTGGGTGGCGAAGGCGTTGTAGAAACTGGAGTTGGAATTGTTGCAGGGCCTAATCCGTACAATTTCGATGGGAATAAACTACCAATGTCGGGCCATGGAATGTTATCGAAGAAGCCTTTATCTTCTTTCTGTGCTCCCCAGTTTGCGGGCATGTTTTGGACTACGACATTGATCGCGTTGCCGTTTTTGGCATCACCGAGCACTTTTGAGGTAGTCATGTTGAATGCCATAGACTTCGAAAGCGGATCCTGTAATGCACGGTTTTCATTTGCTGCCTGTGCATCGAATGGCTTGAGCATTGACGGCATTAACGGGCCTGCAGCGATGGTACCTGTTGCATAATGAGGCATTTTGTAGCCTTTAGGAAGGACAGTTTCCCCAGATTGCAATGCAGCAATGGTATCATCAGGAGATCCGGGCACCATGTCTCTGGATGGCACTGGTACTACTCCACCTGTGTACATTCCCGGAACTTCGGGCTTATATGTTTCTATGCCTTGGCCAAACATCCAGTCTGATGCCCTGATACTAAATCCAGCGATCCTGATTTTTTCGCCACCAAGCGCTTCGACTGCGGCTCCAAGTGCTTCGAGTCCCACTACTGCAAGCGCAATTAATGGAAGAATTGATACTAATGCTGCGGTAGAAGTCATACCAATGGCAGTAAATCCTGCTGATATACCATTTAACATTGCCATTATTTCGGCACCTGTTCCAAATGCTCCCATAAACAATGATATCCCGGAAGTCAGGGGTTGAACAAGCATCGTAATTGCCATAATCTGCGCAGCCATCGTAATGAGCCATTGATTTTTACCAATAAACTCTAATAGTGGAGCAATCATTTTAATTGCATCTACCAGTGCTGGCATTGCATTTGCTGCTGATGTGATTAATGTTACGAATGTAGCAAGCATGTCCTTATCGGCTAATTGGTTGAATAATTCTCCTATTGCAGCATTTAAGCCGTCTGAAAAGTCTTTGGTGGTAAATATGCGGGCAGCAAGAGCTGACATTGATAATCCAAACGTGGCCTGAACACCCTGAACATTTTGCCATCCTTTAACAAGATCATTCTGTGATACTTCAAACTTTTTGAGTATATCAGTGACTTTACCCATTCCACCGGCGAATGCAGAAACATAGCCCACGTTTTGGAACACGGTATTAAGATCAGAGAGGCTTCCCATTACCTGATTTAATGCACCCTGAAGTTGCATCATCACGCCAGATAACGAGAAGTAAACTCCCATTGACGACATAGAAATGGACGCAGCCTTCCACGACAGTCCCTGAGTTACTTTGCTGGCCTTCATCCACCCAGTTTCCCAAATACCCTGCCTCTGAACATCTACAGTAGATTTTTTACCAGTGGATGTTGCGCCAGTCTCGTATTTCGCAAGAGTTTCGTCAACTTTTTTCTGGTAATTCAAGAAAAAGGTATCGACTTCCTTTGCCCCCATTCCAAATTCTTTTAGTTTTTCTCTAAACTCCCCGAGATTGGTTTCCATTGCTGTAGTTGATTCAATAAATCCGTCTGCTCCTGTTTCCCAAGAATCTACGAATTTAGTGTTAACCATGCTTTCTGCATCGAGTTTTCCAATACCAAATACATCAGTTTCACGAACTACATAATCTTTTAAATCTGCCTCGATCCCACCTTGCTTTCCTTTTATAGCCTGTGAGTTTTTATAAAGCGCCTCGTTCAAGTCTGCTTGTGTCTTTTCTCCGGAAAGTATCTCTATGTTCTTAATGCCAGTAGTCAGTCCGAAACTTGCCTTGCCGGTATAAACGTCCTTTTTGTCAATTTGCTCATTTAAAAAGCCGGTGCTAAATGCGTTAATGCCCGCTCTGATATTTCCGGTACTTGGAAGATGTGGAATTTTTCCCTGTCTAAACAGTCGAGCCAGTGGATTGTTTACTGACTGCTCGTGCATACGCTGTGCTATTTCTTCATCATTACCTTGTGCACCAAAATAATCACGCAAATACGGAGCAACAATTCGTGTAAGTCCACCAACGACCCCCATTGGTTTTGTGCGATATCCTTGCGAGGCACGTTCTTTTGCAGCACGATATGCAAACTGATCCTCTTGTTTAGTGTATGTAGCCTCTTCATTTACTCCAATAAGCGGATTGGTTGCATAGCCTTTATTAATATTATCAATATATTTGGCTTTTTGCTTTTCGAATTTCGCAAGGCGGGCCGCATTATCTTCGTCTACAAGCCCCTCCATGTTACCAGTTGCTTTAAATCCAGTAGCGGCAAACTTTCCAAGAGCGTCACCAACGACATGCTGCATTTTTTGGAATGCTGCCGTAACTGGCTTCATGCTGTTAATTAATTCGCGAGAGTATGGCGCAACCTTATATAACTCGTCTTCATCTGCTGCAACAGGTTTTCCAGATGCCGCATTAGCCATTTGCAATCTGGGAGCATTTCTTCCACTAGTTGCAATTTGTTCTTCTGTAAATGGAGCATATGTTCTTTCAAACGCTGCTTTGTTTGCACTTTTCATCATCCCGGATCTTTGATTGAAATATCTTGTGGGATTTGCCATTAGCATTTCTACTGGATCGTGCTTAAGAACATCACGCATCTCACCAAATATATACTCTCCATCGCGCTTCGAGTTGAGCACATTGAGAATATCTGCTCCCGGACTTCCCTTTATAAAAGTGGATAAATCGGCCTTGGTTGCAGCAACAGGCTTGTTAGATTTTTTGTTTGCTGCTATCATCTTACGAAGGGTAGTAACTGCTTGTTTTGATTTATCTCCTTTTAATGCATCGATTTCTTCTTGTGTATGAGGTGCGTACTTGCTCTTGTGAGATATAGTCTTATCTGGTGATATAACACTAGTAAATATACTTTTAAATTCATTTTTACCAAGCAATCCTTTGTAAAGGTTCATGGGATCTTGGAATAATGCATCATAATCTTTAACAGTGTCAAGCCCGGCACTATACATTCCGGCAGGATCTGCAAAGTCAACTATATCATCGTACCAAGATTCTGCTAATTTAGGATTTCCGGCAGCATCACTGAAGTATTTTGGATGTTTTCCCGGATCGTTTTTATTTACCGATGTTGTTACTTCTCTGCCTCCTCCTATATACGGATTGATTTGTGGCTCTTTTGGAGGAAGTGATGGCGGGCGTCGCTTTGAAAGATTTGCGTCATCGCGTGCTTCATATCCGGGATACGTAACCGTGTTATAATATTCTAAATCTTTTGCATATTTTTCTTCGGCGGCGTCATATCGTTCATTTCTGCGTTTTGAGTAGCCTAACCCGTCTGGAGTTCCATATTTGTAGCCGGGGATAGATCCACCATTTGCATAGCCACGTAATGCAGATACAGTACCACCATTCATGTGCTTGAGATAGTCTTCCGATGAACTATCTTTAATTATATAAATGATATCATCCATTGAAGTTGAGGGATTTTGAGCAGCGTTTAGAGTAATTAAATCATCACGACCTCCTCCCGGACCTTTAAACATATAAGATGATGGTGTGCCTCCTCCAGTTACTTGCTGCCATTTATGAAACCCTCCAGAGTTTAATGCATTAAGCCCCTTAGTTCCACCCCATTTATCTGCCTGATCTCTTCGAATTCCTAACTCGCCATTTGACACCCGGATTAAATTTTGTGCAGATCCACCTGATGCTCGCTTCGGAATTTTGAATCCTGTAAATTTCTTTTCGGGGATCATGCCATCGATGTATTTTCGACCAAGTTGGTTTAAATATCGATCATCTGATAACCTACTGACTAATTTGCCACCTTCTGCGAAACCGTCACCTATGTTTCCGGGAGTCATGGTTTGCAAGTTTATTAATTGATTTGCGATCTCTGCACCGGGTGATAATTGTGGCTGTTGGTAGTGCACTAATCGAGCCATGCCCCTGAATGGATTAATTGCTCCGCCCCTCGCATAACCAAATGCTTTTCTCCATGCTCGCGTCGCCTGTAGAGTTTGTCTAATATGATTCTCGTTAATTTTTTCATTTCCAAAATATCCGCGAGTCTGTAAATATTTTAAATTGTTAAGGATGTGAGTTCTCTCATTTTTGTCCCATCCAGCACCAAATACAGAATTGTATTCATTTGCCCATCGATCAGGTTGGTTTTTATAATTTCTGTTAGATAATGTTTCAAATAATGGTGTAACTGGAATTTGACCCGTCGCATACGCTCCCTTAACACGGTTTACCATGTCTGGATTTGTGTGCAGCCATTCATGCTTCAATGTTTCTGCAAGAACGTCTGTGTAATTACGGCCCTTCATGTTTGCAATCTTGTTAATTCCTGCGCTGTATAGAGTAATTCCTGATTTGTCGTATTTGCCAGTTACAATCCCGCCTTTCTTTTCGTAATGAGTCCCAAAATTTATATCGACGTTGTGTTTTCCTGTAAGTTCTTTAAAATCGTTATAAAATGGCCGAAGAGTATCTAAAACCATGTCCCTGTGCATAATAGAATTCTTGCTGCCGGGACGAACCTTTCTACCAATAATACTTACTCTTATAGCATCGTCTATCGCAGATTCTTTTTTCCCGAAAACCGATTCACGGAGCCTCTGGATAAATCCACCACCTTCAAATGTTGGAACAGATCCGCCGGATTTGAAGGGCATTGGAATTCCGTGGGTCATGAAGCCTGATAGTGCAGAGGCTGATACACCTACGAGTCCTGCTGTGCCACCAATTCCTATTGCGGCGTCAAGGATTCTATTTTTATTGCGCTGGAACCATGACTGTTGTGGCTGGGCTTTTCTGGTAATTGTTGGAGTCCCGGTAACTTTAGGTGTGACTTGTGCTTTGAGAGCGTCGAGGTAGCCTGTAGGAGGAGCCTGTATATTTTTCAGTGCATTACGCACATTTATTTCTCTAATGGCATCCTTGGCCTGCTGTTGCATCCTCGTGTTATATGTCATGGAGACCGGTGCTACTTTTTGCTGCTTAACCGGTGATGTCGTTCTGTACGGAGCAAGCAATGAAGCAACATCATATCTGACTGGTTTTGCAATTTTTCTATAGGTCGGAAGTTGCCGTGCTACGGTATATTGCGGAGATTGCTTGCGCTGAACTCGCAGAGGGTTCCCAAATAAATTTTGCCGTGATATCGCACTTGATTCCTTTAGCATTGAAAAGAATGATGCTGAATTTATAACAGATCGGAATGTTGCAGCATCGCTTCCCTCACGACGCATTAACTCATCCGGCCTTGATGTAGTTGCTAATCCAGCACCCCTAATTACTCTCTTTGTCTGATTTCCAACTTGCCCGGTGCTATATCCGGGATCACTGAAAAATCCCTTTGGCACACGAGCCATGTTTATTGATTTCGATGCTTCTATGATCTGCTGGGCTTTTTCAATTCCGATTTCCATGCTCATGTACGTAGTGCCACGACCTGCTGCCTCTGTAACGGCCTTTATTTGCTTGTAATTAAGCCGATCTGTGTCAGGAGCAACCCGCTCTATAGCAGGTTTAATTTTCTCGTTATATGACGCAATAGTTTTGGCATCTCGACCTGTATAGCCCGCATTTTTGACTTCCGTTTCTGCTTTTGCGTAACTTTTAAGTATCTTTTCGAGCTTTGCAACATCTCCCCTTGAATAGTACATGGCCTGATCCGTGTGATGCTTCTCAAATCTGGAACTGATAGCATCGCGCTCTGTTGCGCTTAAATGAGACGATGATTTATCTCCGATTGAAGACTGCTGAATCATGGCATGTGCTAATTCTTTGTCAGAAACTGCCCCGTTTACAATACCGGCTATCTGTTCAGGAGTATAGCCCATCTGCTGAAAACGACGAAGAATCCGATCTACATTAGGGAAGTCAGACATGGATGTCTATTTAAATATTACGTTATATAAATGAATAGAAGCAGGATAAATTTATATGTGGAAAAACACAACTAAATGATGCACAAGTAATAAGGCGAGAGATTTTCTCTTTCGTTTTGTTATGCAGCAAAACTTTTGTAATCGTTAACCGGGGCAAAATAGAGGTTTAGTAATATCGCGATCTGGCTATCACAAGATTGTCAATTAGATTGATTATAGACCCGATTTGTTGAACTGTTGCGTTATATGTTCCTGTGCCAATAACTGACGAGTTTAATTCTTTGAGTAAGATATCTAAATGATTTTGCAATGATTCAATTTCAGAATAAAATTGTGAACCTACTTTGTCTTCCATGTATAGTAGTTAACTTCAGAGGATAAAAATGTTAGTGTGAGCGTTGGCCGCTTAACATCGGTGAGTAGATTTCGTTCCAAAAGTGCATAGACATGTCGAGATCGAACATAATGGTGTCTATCCAGTTTGGATCGTCAAAGATTTCGTGGAGCGCCTTATGAGTGATAAAACAATGAATGCCGAGGACTTTACGCCATCTCGCATCATCGTCAAGATCGCCATCGGGGTCGATTTTACACGGGCCTTTGTAGTCGATAATTGGCGCGTTTTCAGGCAACAAGCCGAAACAAGTCCTTGCGCACGTTCATTGTATTGAACGAGGCTAAGAATAACACCCATTGATCTTCTCCGGGCACGTCTTCGTACTTGTGGGATACGAGAATTTCTGGCAGCACTTCATCGAGCCACTGGACAAATACTTCCTGCATTCGCTCCTGATCGGCTGGCGAGGCATCTCCGGTTACGTCATCAACGGACTTTGGCATGGCCTTCGTTAAAAGCCTAAAATGCAATGCACCGAGTTTGCCCGTGGGCTTGGACAATTCGTAGATTTGATTTGCCGTCTCAATTCTGATGCTCCTAGCCTTTGGATCGGGCTTAAAAACTGGCTCGTCTTCTGTTACAGGTAGTGCTTTCTTGGCAACCATATGTTAATATATAGTTATTAACCTGTATATAAAGATAAAAATAGGGTGGTTTATGCGAAGACTATCATAGTAGCCGTTGTATTGGTTGTAGAGTTGACTTCTGCTCGCCAGTTTATGGTTTTGTCGAAGCGGGCGCGGCCTTGTGCAGATGCGGATCCTGATTCTATTTTGACATTCGTGATCGTTATCGTGGCGATGAGAACTGCAGGATCAGAACATGTTGCACCGGGAGTATTCAATGTCAGGGTAATGGTTCCAATATCACCGCAATCTCCTGCTGCTTTTTGGAGTCCGAGCCATTCTGATGAGGCCAGCGTCAATGTGCCACTTAAACTGCCGTTTCCACTTTGTAGGATATCGTATAGTTGTTTAGTGCCGATCACGTAATAGTCCTGATCGATCGGAATCTGGCCGTTGATAGTAATTGCTGAAAACTTTATGCCTGCGTCCGGACAACTGATTTGGGACACTGATGCGATTGGAATTGGATCGGCGTAACTCGTCGGGCTTGTTACACCTGTTATTGCGGCAACAGTTCCAACTTTGCAGGAGACGAAGTTGTATTTGACCTTCGCGTAGTCTTTTACAGTTAGGGATAATTCGAACGAGTTTATGGCAGTGCTTGCAAAAGAGAGGCCGTTTGTCTCATCTCCGATAACGATGGTATTGTATGGTAAGGCTGCGAGAGTTCCGCACATAACGTCCATGACATCGGTGATTGCGTATTTTACAACGTCTATATTACGGAGGGCGCCGTCAAACGAGCCGGTATTTATAACGCCGCCATCATAGATTTTTGCTTCGCCTGCAGAACCAAAAGATTGTTCAGTGATTAAACTACGTGTGGGATTGATAGACGCGCCAGTAACCGGGACATACGCTACTGTGCCACCCGATCGAGATATTGATACACCACGAAATGTCGCCATAGTTTAGTCTCCTATACTCTCCTCAAAAAGGAGAAGTTTAGTTGTTATAGACCTCGATAGTAAATTTATCGGTGTCGTTAATCTGTGCCTTCCATGTGACGGTCTTTTCGAACTGATTACGGCCCTGAACTGAACGGCTCATTTCAGTTAACTTTGCAACATCACAGGTAATCTTACCAGATTCTTTGGTGCCATCTGGCGCGTGGAGAATGACTTCGAATTTACCTGCGGGCACCGCATTCGTGAGCACGGTTCCGGTTGCTGCGTCTCCGAAGAACTCCTGATTGGTTTCATCGAGCACATTGCCGTTTGTTGCTCCCGTAGTCTTACCAACGAGCATGGTTCTGATACGCTGCCAGTCACCTGCCCCGAGAGTAATCTGACCACCGAGATCGGTAAGCCCATTGTAGTAAAGCCCCTGTAAGAATTCTGAACCAATGAAGAAGTAATCCTGATCCATGGTTCGTGCAAGCGTCATCGTGAACGCCTTACATTTCAGCGTCTCGGCAGATCCGCCTTCTGGAGTCCACTTTAATACTGCATTGTAGAAAATTGCCGGTTCTCCATTGATCGTGTTGTTTGCAGAATTGTAACCAACGTCAAATACCTCGGCACGCCGTGCAATCCACTGGAAAGTAGATTTTGCGTATTCCTTGACGTTCAGATTGATTTCAAAGTTCGTGATACCGACACCACGATAGATCGTAGTAGAACCGTGAACATCATTAGATCCGGTCGTATCAGTTGCCTGTTCATCAATTACTTTCAGTGCAAGAGGCATTGCTTCCATTGCCAGAATGTACTTGAGCCCGGCACCGTGTGCAGTGTTAGATGCTACAACCTCTGGCGTCTGATTTCCTAATGCTCCAAGTAAAAGACCTGAAGTTGCGAAATCCCATCCTCTGAATGCTGCTTCGAACGAGCCGCTTGACGAGTAAGTACCCGCGTATACGGTCGCTGCAGCCACCTGATCAATAGACTCTTCAATAACGGAATTACGATTTGCGGCATCACTGAAGGAATTAACACGGATTGTCTTAAATGCATTCGTATGAGTCGCCCCACTTGAATATGTAATCCAATCGCTAGATGTGTTATATCCCGGAGCAATGACGTAGTCGTCTATTTCATCGGCATCATACGCCGATATGTCCGTGGTGATCGCTAATTCTCTTGTCGTCAATTCGTTTCACCTTTATATATTTTGTTTATTTTAATAATCGTAGATCTTGCAGATTCACTCGATCATGTATTTCCAGTTACCTTTATATAAGATAATTATGGCTGTGCGTTGTCAGGATCTGATATGTCCATCCAGTCGTTTTCGAATTTATAACAACAGGACATTTCTACTTGCGTTGTAGTGCCGAGTGGCGGTGCGTGGACTGGGCCAAACATGAACGAGGTGCAATTTGGGGCTTCTGACTCCTCGACGTACTTCGTTACAAATGACAGGATGTTGCTAATTTTGTACGGGACTTCGTTATTGTCGTTTACGTTGAATATAATTTTGAGCCAGACAAGATCCCAATATGATTCCTGTGTTTCTACGCTGTTGTCAAAACTGTTGTAGACGACGCTACATTCGTTTTCATTGAGTTCGTTTGTGTAATTACTGTTCGTTGTATAGTTGAGTTTGCGCATGGCTTCCTCAACATAATACTTTACGTCCTTGCGACGTGCTTTATATACTGCCATTAAATGTCTCCAAATTCTTTAAATGGGTTAAACGGGCCATATTTGTTACGATAAACCTGTGGATCACGTTTTACTGTGCCATATCCTGATATATCACGGTGTTTATCGTAGGGAGAGTCGGGTGTAACTGGCCCAGTTTTAGATTTACGGGATTTGCGTGTGGCTTCGTCCTTCGTGATATTCTTTTCTTTTTTAGATCCGGAACGAACCTTGGCGAGATCTGACTGTTGTAATATGCCCATTTTGGCAATCATGTCCATTACCCGCTTGTGCAACCGAGCATTTGTTGCTTCTACCTTTAATTGGAAATATGCCTGCCATCGGAGCCAGTACGATTGCTTAATTCCACGCCATTTTTGATTTCGCATCTTAATACGGCGATCAAGTTCCGGGATATATGGGTGTCCGGATCTGACTCTGGCCCCGTGCATTAGAACATTAACATAATCGATTTTGCCACCAGTTGAAGAATAGCACGGCTTTACAAATAACAGGCATCCATCGGCAGTGATATCAGTAACCGATAGTGACCGACGAAGTTGCCCAGTATGCATTCTACCGGGAAATTGTCGCCTATTTTGAGTGTATTTTTTCTCTATGGCTTTTCCTTTGGTGCGATAGAGGTATTTTTCGTCTCCTATGAATGGGCCGCTCATTTGGTGGGGCCTGAATGCCTTGTTTCTGCGACGAAATCGTCCACTTTGACGTGCAAATTTTTTGGGCCTCGCGTTTTTTGCGTAACCGGATTTTCGAAAATACATACCATAGGCACGTCGATTAAAGTATTCAGGAACGCCTATGTACCAATCGTGCTGTAATTTGCGGGCTTCTGCAACAATCAACTCTTTAATTTTTAACGAGACCATATTTGCATAATCGAGTTGAAGCGCCTGTGATGCCGGGATTCTGGCCTTTGTGTTAAACCACATGCCATTTTGCATCTTAAAAGAATTGAAGCCCTTACGCTTTTCCTGCGTAAAAGGAACCAAGTCTTCTGACACGACAAGATAAAACGATCGTGTTGCGGTTGGTTTGCTCATGACTCAATGAGGGTCGGGCTCATGATGCCGTCAACCGGCGTTCCAAGGGCATTGATGTTCAGTGACAGATCATTGTTCAATGGCACTTGTGTGATATACGATAAACAATTATATGCCTGCATCAACAGCGTCTGAAGCAACATCGGGGCACTTTCCGGCAGTGTTCCAAGGCGTCTTTCTGAAAGCGTCGTGTAATTTTTGTAACTAATATAGGCACCAAGTCGAATGGTGCAACGTCGCACATATCGCATTTCGAGGTCGTCTGCCGCAATCATACACACGAAGTCCAATGCATCTTCTAAATCGTTGACGATTAATTCGTCGTCTATAATATCGAATCCCGGATCGCCTATCGACTGCCTCACTGGTTTTGTCAGGCTATCTAAATTTAAATCGTAATCTGCCATGTAAAGCAATGGTGATTTACAGTATATAAAAAAGAGAGTTATGTATATTTGTGGATGATTTGCTTTGCTACAAAGTGTTTTCTATTCATATAAATCGTTGCATCAGTATAAAGCCACTTTAAAACTTTACCTGTGTTAAATCCTCCCTGAACCAATAATACATATGTGTTTTTATCGTTGTTTTTATCTTGTTTATGAATATGTACGGATGTATCAGGAACATGCTTTTCAATTATTTTTTTAATTCCTGTCATTGCTTCAAATGTGCCAACTATAGAAGCATTATGTTTATAATTTTGTGGTGAGTTTTCATTTCGTTTATCTTTACGCTTGTAAATTGATACATGCCCATCACCATCAAACCAACCTCGTATACAATGTCTCTGAATATATTCAGGAGCATCAATTATTACTTGTGGAAATTGCAATATAAGCGATTTTGCCGGAACCATTCCATATGAAACAAGTGTATCTTTCATGTGCTGACTGTACATGACTAAATTATATTGCGGTTTTGCATTTTCATAACCACTACTATCTTTTAAATATAACGGTCTATCATTTGAAACAAATGAATTTAATTGCTCCACAAGATAGCCATCATCTTCTTTTAGTGCGAGTGAAATTGATGGCTGATCTTTTGCTACATTTCCATCAGCATAAAGCATCCCGAGAAAATATGCCTTTTCTTCAGTGTCAATATTATCAAAGAAATCTTCAGTTATCTGATATTGATTTTCTTTAGTTGGGCGTGTAACTTCTCCATTTCTACGTAAGATACTAAGGATCGTTGTATCATCAACTTCATATAAATGACTAAGTTCTCGCATTGTAGCACCGTTTCTATACAATTTACATACTCTCGCTTCTAATCTATCTCCCAGTTTACGCTTTCCTCCAACTGGATCTATTTTAACATCATTTTTATGCAGTGTTCTATTAATTAATCCATAATCAAGTCCGAGTATGGCTGCAGTTTTTTCCATAGATCGTGTTTCTTCATATGTCTTGATTACAAGATCTACATCAATTGGTTTACATCCAGTATTGTTATTATACCACTCTCTACGTTTAATGCCAGAATTAACTACAATTGTTCGTGCAGTAGTCGATCCAATACCAAACATTTCACCAAGTTCTCTATATGATAAACCAGATATGTAATGCTCAACTAGTTGACTTTTCTGTTCATTGGTTAGTAATATACTTCCCATGATCATATATTGGCTATTAAACTATTTGTAATTTGTGGCATATAGAAAAATAGAATCAAAAACTATGTAAAACAGACAATTTTTAAAAATGAGAAAATTAGAGATATTTTGTGGTATAATCAATTTTGTTAATTGATCATGTGGAAACTGTGGAAATCTTCATTATTCTGTCATTTGTGGCCTGCTGAAGGTAGGATTGAGGTAACGTCTTTGTACAGTAATACTGAGTCACCATATATGCGTCTGATCCCTCGTCTGCATCACGAACCTGCTCGACGGTTGGAATTTTTCCGCCAGTGTAGTTGTAATGAATTGCAGTCTGAGGGCCTTTAATAACACACAGAGCAGTGTTCTGATCATTAAGCTTCCGTGAACCCTTGAACGTAAATCCAAGTTTCTGAGTAAGCCACGAGTCAACTGCATCAGTGCGCAGACGTCCCATATTTCCACCAGAAGTCCCATTATCACGGAACATCTCAGGAAGCTTGAGCCGACCGAAGAGTTTCAGTGGGTAATACACAACAACGTCTTTCAGTTCGTTCTCGGTAACATTTGAGTTAGGCTTATCGAAGATTTCCTCAATGAGGTTTGCGATATCACCAACTACATCAGCCGCATTGTTATTCCACGGGGTTCCTGCTGCCTTGGTAGTTCCGGCACCATTCCAGAGTGCATTCAGAATATCGTTATCTCTGGCAATTGCCATACCACGGGCGACAGCATCCATTGAATAGTTCCACTGGGTAGCCTCGTCGTTCCGAATACGGCTCTCATCATCGATCATGAGCTTAGACCGGTATTTGTTCATTGAGAACCCGATATCGAAAAATCCTAATTTAGAATACTCCCCTGTAGCACCTTCGTTAATCTGATAGGTGGGCAGTGTGTGGTCTTTCGGGAATCTCAGGTGCTTGTCAAGAACATCGGTGTTCTCCATCACAACTGCGTCCATGAACTCAACGTATGAAAGAGTCTTGAACCACACGAGCTCGGCAATCATGTCTCTACGAAGAGCGTCATAAGTCTGCCCGTCAGAGGTGTATATACCTGTATTATATGTCATATTCATTTTAATTCACCTCATACCTTCACGTAAGGCGTGTTTATACGGACCTTTACGAACTTTGCTCCTGCTGCGCCTAATGAGTTATCGGCTGCCAGTTCTGCGATACCAATGACCGTGTTGCCAGTCGTTGCGATAGATGCGAATCCACCAGTTGCTGCAGCGATTTCTGCATTCAGCGTGATGTTAATTCCTGCTGCAATCGGGACACCCACGAGCTGATCGGGAATCAGTGGCACGACAGTGACCGGCGTAAAGAGAATCTCGTCAGTTGCGAACCCGGATCCTGCTACATCGGCATCTAATGGGTAGAATGCAAGTGTGGCCCCGGTTAAATTACTGGTAATTGCAGTCGTCTTGAAGGACCAACCTTTTACTGCTGCTCCCGTGGCTGCGGGGACGGTAACAAGGTATCCATCTGCGCCAGAATCGTAATCTACGGCAGGCTTAAGGTCCATTAACAGACCGGCATACTTTACCTGATACGGACAGGCGTATGCAAAGTTACCTTCTCCAATGCGTCCACCATTTACGGTAGTTGAAGTAGTAACCCCTATTTTTCCTAATGCTGGATTAATCATATTTTTTACCTATTATGTACAGTTATATCACTGAGGATCACTGTACTGGAATCCTCAGAGTTTTTGACAATCTTTCTGCTGTCTCTTGATCAAGTTGCATTTTGAGTGATTCTGCAAGACCAATGACCGTAGGTTTCGTTGATTGGTTCTTGCCTCCCTCAACCCCGAGTGGTGTACTTTGTGGGGAGTTCATTGGCGTATTCTTGACAATTGCTACTTTGAGTGCGTCAAGAGTCTCAATCTTCAATTTAGTGTCTTTAATGTGAGCAACAAGTTTTTCAGGACTTTCCTGTCCGAGAGCGCGAAATTCTGCCAATTTAGCAGTATATGCGGCTTTCTCGTCCTTGTCGAGTTGTGCCTTGTAAGTTATGTTCTCTGCCTGCAGTTTGGTAAACTGGTCGAGCAGTTCCTTTGGAATATTTTCTGCTGGCTGTTCAGTCGATACCGGCTGCACCGTTGCTAAATTATTAATAACGGATGGCTCTAAAGGCTGCGGAGTATTAGATTTTAATGCGGCGATTTCCTGCTGCATAGCCTCTAACTGCCCACCAATCTTGGTCGAAAATCCTTCGACTATCGACGCTGCAATATTTTTAGCAAAGTCCTGCGGATCAAATGCTGGCGTAGGAGTAGTCGGAGCGATCGGTGCAGTTGGCTGAACAAATGTGTCTGTAGGAACCTGTGTTCCCTGTATATTTACGGTTGTTACGGGTTGTTCGTCAGGAACGGTCATAGAGTTTACCTCTGGGGCAGAAAATGCAAACCGAGTCATGTTAACTTTAGTTTGCTGCATTGCTGGATTCGGGACAAAAGCAAGTTTCACAATCTTTCCACTGACAACTTTTCCAGAAGAGTCTTTTTCAAAATCAATGACTGGTGATATCGAATTGTAGCCCATAGCAATCGCATTTTTGACATTATCGGTATTAAACACGATTCCCTTATGGCCTATTCCAGTGTCGTTTTCAGCAAATTGCGTTGCGTGCCCAACTTCTTCCTGAAATCCATCCTCGTGCTTAATAACAAAAGGAATGGACTCGTCTATATTATTGAAAAGAAGTTTGGCGTCTTCCGGAGAGATATCTACTTTGTTTCCAGAATGTGAAATGAAGCTTCCAATTTCGAGGATGTTACCTTCTGTCTTGATTACATCCCCGACCTGTTTCCAGTTTGAAACATTGCTCGTGTTACTCGCATTGTTTAAATTTTCAGCCATCAGAAAACAAGTGCTGTTTTCCTACATATAAAGAAGTTCAATAAAAAGAGTTTACATAAAGTTGCCAAAGAATGCTCGTGACTTCAATCATGATAAGAATTTATAATATATGGAAAAGTATTAAATATTAAGCAGATCAATAATGTACAGTGTCGCTTAAAGCCTATAAGTTTAGAATATATCCTACCAAGGCGCAAGAGACTGTGTTAGAACAGACTCTTGAAACTTGTCGTAGAGTATATAATAAAACTTTGGCTTTAAAAAGAGAAGTTTATGAAGCCACGAAGACCCACATCTCCCTGTTTGAAACCAATAAACAACTGACCCAATGGAAGAAGGAAGAACCAATTTATCTAAAGAAAGTTCATTCTCAAGTACTGCAGAATGTACAAGTAAGAGTGGATCTATCATTTCAAGGATTTTTTCGAAGAGTTAAAATTGATTCCGCTAATGCCGGATACCCTATATTTAAGGCAAAAGGCAGGTATGATTCTATCACCTATCCTCAGCCCGGTTCAGCATTTAGATTGAGATCTGGTTGTATTGAATTATCAAAGATCGGATCAGTTAAAATTAAACAACACCGAGCAATTGAAGGCAGCCCCAAAACTTGCATAGTTTTAAAAACATGTACTGGTAAGTGGTTTGTTTCAATCTGTTGCGAAGTTGAGAAGAAATCTAAACCAAAACGAGAGTTTAAAGCAATTGGAATTGATTTAGGTGTGAGAACACTTTGTGCCTTATCAAATGGGGAAGAAGTCCTACCTCCAAGATTCTTAATGCAAGATGAAAAGATCCTTGCAAAAGCACAACGTAAGTTAAGTGCTGCTGAAAAAGGATCTAAAATGAGAAAGAAGTGCAAGAAAGTAGTTGCGCATATTCATGAACGAATATCCAATAAACGTAAAGATTTCTGTGAGAAGTTAAGTCTATCTTTGGTTCAGACCTACTCTTTTATTGCATTTGAGGATCTGAAGATAAATGAAATGGTGCAAAGATCGGATTGCTATATCGAGAAACATATTCTAGATGCTGCATGGAACCAATTAACAACCAGAACAATACGCAAAGCGGAAGATGCTGGTGCAAAAGTTGTGTTTGTTAATCCGTGTAATACTACTAAAATGTGTTCACAATGTGGAACGTTAGTACCAAAAGATAGAAGTGAAAAGGTACATAATTGTCCCGCGTGTGGTCTTTCCATAGGAAGAGATCATAATGCAGCAATCAATATACTCAGACTGGGGTTGCAGTCTGTGGGTTCAATCCCTATATGCCCGTCACTTTAGTGGTGAGAACAATCACTTATGAGATTATTCATATAATACAGACTTACTTACACTATCTCCCGAGTCAGTAGTTTGGGTGCCCGCAGATTTGGGTGTTGTGGGGCTGTTTACCTTCCCATCTGACCTGCCTCCTACAACGCCACCGAAATTAGCCTTTGTTTTCTCGATCTCCTGTTGTGCTTCAGTTTTAATTTTCTGCTGGTGTTCAAGGGACAATTCGTCAATTGAATGTACAATTTGGGTATTTCCACTAGTGAGAATTCCATCGTCCTTAATCTGCTGTTCGTTTAATGGCGCGAATCCAACTTCTTCTCTTATTTCGGTCGGTGTGAATGCCCCAATATCCTTCATTAACTGGGCAACTTTTAACTTTTCGAGCCGTGACGCCGCCAATTCGAAGTGAATCTTAACGTCTAGATGAGATACCGGGTAATCAGGATTAATCTGTAATAGTCGTTCCTTCATATTTTCAAGAATTACCTTGGAAATACGTTTTGCGATCTGCTCAACGCGCAGAGATGCCCCGGACGCAATAATCAACTCGCTTGCATACGACCCATCGCTCTGACCCCTAATAACAGATGGTGGCATTCCGGCTCCATCCCAGATACTTCCGTCAATTTGCGCCAGTAATCCAGACGCATCCATATAAGAGTTTCCGGCATGTTCCAAGTTTTCAATTTTGACATTTGACGAAGTAACATGTTTTTGATCCGGCGCAAGAGTCTTTAGCCCTGCTGCATAACTCGAAATAAAAGACCGTAGTGCTTTATCTGCCGCTTTACGTTTCTGCACTGGAGTTCCCGGAAACAATGCGACATTAAATGCATTCGCATCAATTATATGGTGCTCTCTGGGAACATTTGCCCATCTCCAAATCGTCTCAATGATATATACCTGCCGTTTCATCCAAATTGGAACAATGCAACGTTGTAATGGTGAGATTCCATAAATGCCGAAAGTCATCCGTTCACGATTATCAATGATATTCAGAGGCACATCTGACAATTTGAGGTGAATGAATTCGTCCTTTTCTAAAATCGTCTGTGTAGTAAAGAAATGTTCGTCAATTACAAGGAAGTTTTCATCGGTGATGATAGTATTTGGCGAAATAGCCCCGTCTATTCGAGCCTTGTCGTCTAATATAGTAATCCTGTTATTTGGCAAGACTGTCAGGCTTAAATTGTCGTGCTTCTGTAAGTACAACTCGCCCTGTAAGTAAAGAATTGCGGCCCATGTCTCCATAATTGACGGAATATCAATAAGACGCGAAATTTCGTTTGCGGTGTCCTTCATTTCATCGCGTAATCTTGATTTGCTAATGAGAGCACGTAGTTCTGGCTCTAATTGCCCGTCATATTCCTCGTTATTTAATTTTTCATAAATTTCGTCGGGAATAGAGTCAAGCATGGTATCACCAATCAACATAAAATAATTAAATGACGATCTCACCATTTCGGCAACTTTGTTTACTACTGCGGCAACTTCCGGTTCCCAGACATATAATTGCTCATAAATATCACGCTCGTTTAATTCTTCAAAATTAGATAAGCCGATGAGAAAGTTTGCAATAGATGACGTTATCTGCGTCGCGTTTGCTGCAGTTCCGTCTGCTGTATTGTGTTGTATTCCGGGGTCTTGAGATTTGTAACGATTATATGTTGCTGGCAATCCGACAGTTCTATTAAAGTTGTCAGCAGAAGAAAACATCTCGCGCACGCGATCCACTATTGTCATATGTTAACTAAAGTGGATTTACAATATATAAAAAGAATTAGTTTGTAAGATACATACAGATGGATTCTGCCCACATCTTGACCCTTACTTGTTCAGAAGGACTTATTTTATCGTAATCGGTATTATTAGCATGGCAAATCATTTGTGCCACGCTCTCTATCTTAAGGTCGTCCATTAATATTCCACTTTGATTTTCCTGTTATTAAGCATAAAAATCCACATAGTCATCATCTGCATTACAATAAACATCAAGGCCGGAATATGAATCAAATGTTGCAGCACATCCAATTGTTGTCATGCCTGAATAATCAACTGAATCATCTGATTCAAGATACCAGATACAATTTGCCACGGTATCGGCACTATCCTTCGAATTATGCACGTAAATTCCGGCCATTAATGCAAAATTGCTCCATTTATCGACTTCCAGATCATAAACTGGCACCGGATTATCTAAAGTTATCTCCTTTTTGGATACAACGATTATATCAAGTCCTGATACGGGCATCAACTTATCTGATCTTGCAAGATCTTTCACTTGTTTGTAATCGCCGTGTTTTAACATGAATGGATGATCTGGCGTGCAGGTAATAATGTTGCCGTTAGATAAGGTGACTTCGAGCAATTCTGTTACGTATTTTGTCAGGCGTGCCTTTGCTCTTCCGGATCTCAATTTTCCCTCGTCATTGCACGAGCACACCCAGACATGATCCATGTTGGTTAATGACTCGATTGGAACATATTGTCCGTCGAGCAATTTGACCTTTGTATCGCCAGTAAAGCAGCCATTCCACGGATGATCTACTTTCGCCTTTCCACCAGTCATAATTTTAATAAACAGGGCATTACATTCAGTTTCTAAATTGTCGTCGTATACTACGTTTAATTTGGTGTTGGATAGCCCTTCCTGTAATTCGCGCCACCGATCGTAGTCTTCTTTTGCAACAATGTGTTTTACGATTTCGAGGCCAAGATCGCGCTCTACCGCTTCTAGAATTTCAGGATACATATGTACATCATATAGGAAGGCGTATACATTAAGGTTCATACACGCATGTATAATAAAATTCTTGATATCTGATGGAAGCACGGTAGCATCTGTGTCTCCCATTTTTTCAAATCGCTTAACTCCATCTATTATAACAGTGCCAACTTCTGTTGCTGGATTAATATGTTTATAACCAACTGATATACCAAAAGAATCGTTTTTATATGCAGGATCAATTGACATTACACGAGGAATTGCCTTTATTTCCTTTTGCAACGTCTCGTAATTTGCGTCAAGCACGTTTAAAATCGTCTTATCGAGTTTAATGCCTTCTGGGAACTGCAATCCTGACGACATCTGCGGCTCATTTGCAAAATCACGGTAAAATCGCGCTCTGTCACCCTCACAAGTCTCTAATAAGTATTCTTGTGTAACAGTCGGGTTAAATTCCCACGTTTTATACATGTAGGCTCTAGCAAGTCGATTACCTTCTTGCTTTTTGAACTGATTATGAAGAGCCATTTGGCGCCCATTCTGTGATTTCAACGATGATAACACAATAATTTTACCGTCGCGCTTAAATGTTTCAGTTGAATTTGCCAATTTAGTAAAAACGGCCTCAGAATCTATCTGAGTATCGGAATCCGGGAAATAATCGTATTCATCAGCAATAAAACACTTATTTGTGTAACCTGCAAGAGTAGTAGCCTTGGCAGCCATAACCTGAGCCAATACATTTTTGCGAGGTTCTTCAATCTGATATGTATCAAAAACCAAATCAGGAAAATTAAGTTCAAACCATGGATTTCCTTCAATTAACGCTCGCATTGAGGCAAATACACCGTCTTTTGCCTGTTTCATTGAAGGGCATAAACAAGTAAGCGCAATAGTTGAACCTTTCCCGGATTTACCTGTCATTAACCCAAAATGTTTTGCCGGACTCGCCCATGAAATAACCTCAACAAGTTCATAAGCCATAATAGTCGCCGTAAGCGTCGTTTTTGACGAATTATGCACTAATATTCCGTTTGCGATATAACAGTTTCCAGACGGAACATACAAATCATACATCTCACAAGTAAATTCTTCTTTATCCCATCCTCTGACTGTCGATTCATAAAATTCACCATTGTAACTATTATAGCAAGTAATTGAATCTCCAGAGTTAATCTCTGATAAAGGCACCCAAATATCATTTATTTTAAACTTGTGATCTTTTGAACAATATATTGTTACTCCATCTTCAAGTAGCATTTTACACTGACTTTTAAATCCCGTATAAAATACCATACCAACATTGACCCACCCAATAGGATTTTTAACATGAATCATCTCTCCTAAGTGAAATCTATTATATAAGTCTTCTATTGTAATTGTTCCATATTCCCAAGTTAGAATGCCTGTATCACCACGAAGGCATCTCTGGCCTAAAGTGAGACTTAATTTCTTGATTGGGAGCAATGATGGATCATATTTATGGCCGTAAAACTCCTGTATGATTTCTTTTTGTTTGGGCCACATTGAGCGAGGGGAGCCATCTTCTGCGGGGCCTGGAAATCCTAAAATGTCCTCGATGAAATAAATGGGATCAGATCTGATTCGCTCCATTTCGAACATGAAGTCGAGATAATCTACACCATCAAGTGTTTCGCCATCAGATATTTGGTATTCACCTTCCGGGATGGCAAGACGACTATTCTTCTTCGGTCTTCCGGGAGGCATTATTACCACTCATCAAGGCTTTTTGTTCTTTTATATTTGAGATGAGCGTAGGACGACATACAGGACAAGCATTTTCGACAATTGATGCCGTTACCAAGCGCAAATTCTCCTGTGCCTCGATATACTTCAGTTTAAAGGTGTCACCACGAGAAAACTTGCCCTCTAACTCAGCTAACAATTTAAGAGTTTCACGAGTTTCTTTCATGAGTTTCATACCCCGATCCATATTGTGGGTACCAAACTCTTCTGCTTCCATCATGAACGCAAGCCATTCTTTCAGGCGTATATGCATCATGATCACTTCTCGCTTAATGAAGTCAGGATCGTTTAACAAATCCATGACATCAACTGCTTCTTGTTTACAATCGTGTTCATTGATGTGAATAAGCACATCTTCGACACTCATATTAAATTCGATGGCCGCATTACTAACCTTTTTAACGCCAAGATTGAGTTCTGCTGACCAACGAGCGCCGTAATTACCGGCGTTGCAAATGTTACAGCCCATTATACGGGCTATTTGGCCTTACCGGTATTTAAACTAAAAATACTTATAGAATTAAGTCAAATATAAAACGATGAATCTAACAGAAAGAAACGAAAAAATAGAATTACTGAAACAACAGGCACAAGAACCCATCAATGATCTACAAAGTAGAGTTACACAATTAGAAAATGAGATCGAGACATTAAAACAAGAAATCAGAAAGTTAAATAATAGAACAACTATAAGATTTTAAGTTGATCTAATAAATTTCTCTATTATGGCATTTGCTTCTTCTTGTGAAGAAACTGCTCCATTATCTTTGTATCTGGGATCTGTTGAGTAATCGGTGTCATCTCCCAGACGATATCCATTATCATTTCCAGAAGATGTATAATGATAAAACCCATCCTCGTTTATAGACACATCGCTTTCCTTTAAATCTGGATGCTTGGCCTTTAACTGTTGCCATTTAGCCACTGCAGCATCTGTTGAGGCTACATTTTCATCAGGCGTATATTTGCGAGGCACATCATATATATCGGCATACATATCGTAATTTTTCTGATACTCTGTTTTGCTATCGTAATCCTTTCCATATGCCTTTAGGTATGGATCGTTACGTGCTGTGTCAATCTTGGCCCGCAATTCAGCCTCTCGTGCCTTCTCAAGATATATAAAACTGGCATACAGTGTTATACTCGAATGCTCTGAATAATATGGCTTTAATTCTTGATAACCATCTCTATATAGCCGTTCAGCCGTCTGGGTCTTTGCATAGTTAATCATCTTCTGATCAGCATTTCTATGTGCAATTATATCCTGCCAATGAAGCCCGTATAACTGCAAGTTTTTCTTAATTAGAGTGTTATCATAGTATTCATCAGTGAAACCATAATTGATTTTGGCAATCATGTTAATGCCGTCAGATGACACGACTGGCAAATCATATTTATAATCCGCATAAAATGTTACCTGTTCTATAGGAGGTGCTAAAAATGGAATAGCAGGCTTCCAGTAACTACCACCGTCTCTAACCATGTGATATTCGCCATTATCCATGAACATTACCGGTGCATCGTAAACCAGCCCGATATCTGCAGGATAAACTACCTGAAATCCGGGATGCAATATTCCAAATCCTCCAATTAGCAACACAATTATAGTTGCAGCCACTATTTGATTCATACAATCTTATTATTCGTCCAGACTTAAATAGGTATCGGCTCGATGATTTTATATAGGAGTAAACACAACTAAATGATGTCAACAACGGAAGTAACAGAAGGAAGACATAGGCAATCTTCTTTCTTTTCTTTTGTTAGGCAAACTTTTGACGCACTCTTCTGGCCCGATTTCCAGTATATAAACATAGTTAAATGAGGCATGACGCGGCTAAGCGAGGCTTTTTAACTCTGGACGACGACTCTTTTGTATGGCAATTTATGAGCCTTGTAAATTTTTGAGGTTGCAGGCATGTAGAGGGCGGCCTATTGACTTTACGTTTTGCACCAATTGCGAAGTTAATGAGATTATGTATAAGCAGGTGCCAAATTTTGACGATTCGTTCGATTATCATTGCCGCTTTCATGAGTTCCCGCGATCTACGGGCCTGTGTCGCTTTTTCGAGGCGCAGCGATGACGATTCATTATCATAATTCATTTATTGTAAAGGGGCAATGGTCACAAGATCAAATTGTAAGTGGCGGCACTTCTCACAAGGATGCACGGGGTGTATTTGATGGTAATTATATGCGAGAGTATAACACCACTGATAGATTTACATTTGTGCATGAGTACAATGCCGGGAGTGGCGAGTGTTCGGTCTGGTGGTTAATGTGATTGAGATTTATACGGACGGAGGATGTAGATTAACGCGACCTGATAAACTTGGCGCGTGGAGTTACATTATTATTGGAGACGGATTTGTTGTTGATAAGCATTCTGGTATAGAATTCGACACAACCGTCAACAGAATGGAGTACACTGGACTTATTATGGCATTACGCGCGTTAAAATGGATTAATATAACCGGGCATGAAATTAAAATCACGTCAGATTCGCAGTTGCTTATAAATCAGGTCACTGGTAAGTGGAATGTCAATGACCCGGTGTTGCAAAACTTAAGATTCTTGGTGCTTGAGGCGGGTAGCATTTCATTGAAAGATAACCAGGTAGCGTTTATATGGAATCCGCGCGAAAGTAAATGGACGAGTGAATGTGATAAAATGTGTAACGAAGCAATGGATCAGGTGAGATAATGAGTATATGTGAGAAATGTGAGTATTATGATACGTCTGATGAGGAGGAAGAGTGGTGTAATAATTCCGGTGAGTTATTGGGCGATACGTGTGATAAAGAGGAATGCGACGATTTTCAGGAGCGCGAAAATGATTGATTATAAGAAGTTTTTAGATGAGTGTCAGTTTGGCTTCGAATTGCAGGATAATGGCAATTATTATGCTTGTATAAAGTGCGCAACCAAGAAAGAAACGATTTGGAACATGGCGCAGGTGATATCATACAATAACCACGATATGTTCAGGGAGATGTTATACCGTAAAATGGATTATTGTTATTTGTCTATTCCGGGAGAAATAAGTTTTTATGCAGGTGTTAGACCAGACTGTGATAAGTTTGCAAGACACCGCGTTGTTAGCAGCCCAGATTTAATTGAGCAGGGATACGAGGAGATGCCTGTTCATTGGTCTGGAGTAAATTGGGCCCGAAAATGGCTGTCGGTTAATGAGTATAAGGCGCTTATAATTGACGCAATTGAGACCTCGTTAGTTGAATATGCTGACGAAATAAAGAACAAGGAGTTATACAGGGAGAAAGGCGCCGTATTCGAGGTGTGCCGCGAAAATGATTGAGATTGGGAAAACTTATATTAAGGAGCCGTATGATATCGGTGGCGAGGCATTTGTTTTTACGCCGAATAGACCTGCCGAGGTGACATATGACAGAATCGAGGAATATGGATGGGCCAATGGAGGAGTTTTTACATCTGGATTTTATTGCGATAAGTTGGTCGAGAAGGTTCATTTATGGCTTAATAAAGAGACAAACACCTGTATTGAGTTAATTGAGCGCAAAGATTATGAGGTAAATATTGGATTCTTTGGAAATGGATGGAAACTCAAGCGCGGGTATATTGAGGGTCCAAGAAAATACACCATCAAGGTAGTGCTGCCAGAGGACTGCATTAATGACATGGTGGCTGGATATTTGCTATATTCGTGGGCATATAGAGATTCTATTTTAAATAAATATGGGTTGCCGAAAGGTACAAAGAGACAAATTTTGGAATTTATTGGTGAGAATGTCGAGTCACAGAAGACCGTTTACGAATGTTAAATTGCAGTAGTTAACTTTATCTATTTTTACGTTTAATGTTATGTGATGATACATAACAATATTCTCGATATGGTAAGTGTTCTAAATAGGCAGTCGATCCTGGTGCTTGAGATGGTGATCAATGGAACGTGGGAAACTGCCGACTTTGATGATCTGAATTCGCTGGATGACCTTTATCAGGCAGGTTGGGTTGATGGGATTTCTGACGGCGATTATTGCGTGTGGATCATGACTAATAAAGGCCGAAAATTGTATGATGTGCTGGGCGATTTAATCATTTAGTGTTTCGAGTATTGCGTTAAAGACCATTGATGGTTCACCCATTTTTAGTATAGGGAGTTCAAATTCTTGTTCTATTGACAGTGCCGTGAGTATTGCGACTATTTCAGAATCAGTGGATGAATCCAGATATTTAAGGTACATGGATTATATGTGTTATTTTACCCTTATTATGTGTTTGGGCGCGTTTGCTATGTTTATATATGGTTAATACCCGGCAGCAATGTAAGCGTCTATGATTTCTTGTGGAGGATCGAGTTTTATGCAGCGCTGTGCAAACGTATAGCCCATCATTGTTCCTATTTTGCCGTCACGAATGCTTCTGATGCCAACTCTGTATACGAGTCTGCGATGCTCTAATTCTGATTTGAGATCGAAAATTTTGCACCAGACGAACTCGACATTGTTTCTCGATATAAACACGGCATAGTCTCCGATGTTTAGAGGTTGACCTAAAAAGTCTCTTATTTTACGTTGTGACATGGATTACCTGACCCGGAGTATATCGTGTAAGTCCATTCGTCTTCTGAATTGGCGCAACTGGCTTTATATGGGCAGGAAGAGCACTTTCGTTTGAAGCATGGCGGTGCATCGTTAATTGACATGCATTAACTTATGGAAGAATAGATATTTAAAAGTTTCGAAAATGGAGGTGATCCATTTGGAGTGTTTTGGTTTTCTGTTTTGTTTTTTTTTTTACTGGGATGCGGCGAGGTTGATGTCTTCTGCGCGAACAGTGGACCGCTTTGCATGGACGGCAAGTTCGGTTGCTCTCTTCGCAAGATCGGTTCCAATTTCAGCAAGCTTGGTATCGAGGGCGATTGCGGCCTCTTTTGATACACGAGTTACACCGGCGTTCTTCATAAGGCGCACTACTGCGGCCATAGTAAAGGTTGTGTCGTTTGACATGATATAATGTTGATTCGGATTGTATTTAAGAGTTTTCATTTTGTTGAGTGGGTTTAGTTGACTTTTCCAATTGGAGTGCGTCGTGTTCGATGGAGCAACAGCGCTTGCTGGAGTCAGTAGTTTTGAATTGGAGCCCGCAATACTCGCAGTTGTATACGTAGGTTGGATCGTGTCTATGTTCGTTTGCGCACTGTGCCGAGCAGAAAAGCCCCTTACCGCGCTCAATGTCGCGTGGATAATACTCTCTTGTTATCTGGCAACCAGGATGCTCACACATTCGATGTAACTTTATGATCATGTATTGTTATTGGCTTGCGAAGGTTATATAAGTTTGGACGAAGAATTATTCTATCAATGAATGATAAGCCGAGTTCGCAGGTTAAGGGCAAGTTTGTTAGCGAGACTGATAAGGCGATTTGTATCGTGTATTGGGGCAGAAATGAGTGGTTTCCAAAGAGCCAGATAAGTGGTATTAATAAAACGGGTGAGGAGGTTACATTTGCTGCACCGGACTGGTTGATAGCCAAGAAGCGCAAGGAGATCGTGTTTGAAGAGGCAGTTGATGCTCCTGCTCCGGTAGTGGCGCAGAATTGGGCATTTTGTGATGAATGTAAAGAGGACTCGTTTAACATTTGTAAACAGGGCGAGACTTATTTTATACAGTGTGCAAGTTGCGGGAAACAGTTGAAATTATGATTAGAAATATTCCGTATGAGTATACAGTGGATCGTTATAAGACGAAAGGGATGTGGGCGTATCGATGCGCGGATGAGATCGGCGAGCAATTGGATGATTTGAAGGAAATGCTGAAAATTCACGAAAGAAAAGGCGAGTGGGTAAACTTTGATGAATTGGAATTGTTGCCAGAGATGATTGCTGATTTGATCTTGGCACTGGATTTGTATTGTTATTCAGATGGCGTTACTGGCACATGTGTTAATCGTGTTATTGATAGGCGAATTGCTGGTGACGATAGCAAGTATAAGAGGTGTGGCTTTTGAGGAATGGTGAGTAAGATGCCAGTAGTCACATTTATCTGCGTCAAATGCGGGTATAAGCATCGGTGTGAGGCGAAAACATATGATGATTCGTTTTCTGGAGTGCCAGAAAAACCAATGTGCTTTCAAGGATTAATTGATGAAAATGGGGACGATAAATCAGAATTTGAGTATATTACTTGTAATTTGGATGAGATTTAATGGCTCGTCGTAGGAAGGTGTCGGTGCAGTTTGCGTGGGATATTTGGTGCGTTGGAGCGTTTTGGTTTGGAATTAAAAGTGATCCGATTAAGAGGTTGCATATCTTTCCAATGCCATTTGTTGTAATTGTGGTTGAGTGGATAGAAGAGTAAACTTTTCTTGAGTTAGATCAATTTATACATTTTTGTGATTATTTTCGCTTTGAGAACAGCCCCTTATTATATATTTTACAGTTATTTTCGCTCTGAGATTTTATAACTGTGTAACGGGTTTGGATTGTTGGTTTTGTGGTGTCTGCGTTGTTTGTTCAGAGCGAAAGTCAGAGCGAAAACACCAACTTTTTCGACGCGAGATTTGTGTAGACGTTTTGGTGGTCTGGATTTGCGTTTGGAGGCCGTAGAGCGATTAGAATTTTCACTCTGAAATTTTGTGGTTGATTTGCTAGAAAAGTAAAGTGAGTTTAGTTAACTGCCGCTGTACAGATGAGGCAGGTAGTCATCTCTTTGCCGTTTAATTCAAATTTGGACTGCGAGACGTGGTGGACTTCCTCAAATGCGTCACCATCATCGAGATCGATATACATCATTTCGACTTCGTGATCGCCATCTTCGTCCATGTACTGCTGTAATACGGTGATTAATTCGCTACATTTCATAATTTGACCTTCAGGAAAGTGTTAGACCTCTATAACAAAAGAAGAAAAGAAGACTCTTCTCTTGTTGGGGTGCATCATTTAGTTGCGTTGATAAATATTTATAGTTAATTGTTGAGGTAATTTGATTGATGTTAAGTGTAGTTGATTAACTATTATATTGGGAGATATTTTCATGTTGTTAAGATAGGACGTATTAGGATAAATAGTTAATTGTAGGTGGTTTAATATATCTGGACGATAGATATGTATTATGAATGAAGTTAGTGAGAGGTTGAGGAAAATTGAATTGGAACTGGAGGCTGTTCGTGGTATGATTGACGATGGTATAACTCATCCACTGAGAGATACTTGCCCTTGTCTTGTTGGGTTTGTAATTAAGCATGGTGATGGTCGCAGGTATGTGAAGAGAGATCTTGATGCGTTGTACAGTAATGTGGGTGGGAATATTGTCAATGCACTTGAGAAGTTTATTAGGGAACATTCATGAAGTGGATTTATTTGGCTGTTGTGATCGGGTTGTTGACGTTGGTGGCAGGCTGTACTAGTTATGCTCCTGTTGAGGGCGATGTAGTCGATAAGTATATGGTTGAACCGGGATACAAAGCGTATTACCCAACTTATTATGCGGTTTACAGGGATGACACAGGACACAGCAATGTGAGGTAGGTATCTGCTGATGTATATGCAAATTCTGAAAAGGGTGTTAGATACAAATGGAGCGCTATATGATTGAGTTTGGTGGTTGCTCAATTGAGATGTTGGATTGTGTGAGTAAAAGTATAGAGATTAAGACTTTGTGCAGTCAAGCAAATATGAGGCCAGAAGTATTCTTTGAGCAGTTGAATATCATGCTTGAAATGAATAATGTAATTACATGGTTATCGGAGCTAGATACTGTACAGAGAAGGCAGGCTATTGCCGAGATTGATGGATTTACAGACGATTTAGCGGAGTATTGGGATGAGTAAATTGGTGTATGTGAGTGTGGCGATTGTTGCAATTTTATGGATTGTATTTGGGATAGTGGTTGTTGCTGGTGACAGTTTCGTGATTTATGTCATGGATGAGAACTCGAATGATTTTGTTGAGTTGAATGTTTCGGGAGATAATTTGACTATTAGTGGCAGAGAGGAGTGTAGAGGTGATATGGCCGGGTACTTTTATGGGAATTTGACAAATGCGACCAAGGTTATACATGTGAGCGGGTTTTTGGAGGAGTAGAGATGGATTTTGAATTAACTCATGATCAGAAACTTGCTGTGAAGGCGCTTGAAAGAGCATTTAGGCAATGTAAAGATGCCAAAGTTTACATTTACAATGATTATGGAACGCTGGTTGCATTTGACGGCAATGTAGTGGCTTATGTTGATGATAAAGAATCAGAGTATTCCACTGAATTTAATTTTGGGTATTGCGTAACACATGAGTATAATTTGGATTCGTGGGCAGATGATGAGCATTTTATACATTTGGTGGGAAAGTAGAAATGATAAATTGTAGATTTGCAGAGAGGCGTTATTATCAGGGGCTTGGAAGGAGTGAAGTTGGATGCTTTTATAATTCTGACGGATCGCGCAATTTGAGAGGATCTTGTGCGTTTGATGCATGTGATATGGAGAAAGAAGCATCTCGCTATTGTAAATTTTATCAGCCGGTAATAGAGTGCGCATCTAATGTTGAGTTGTTGTTTCTCGATATTGATAGTAGGTTAAAGGATATTGAGTCGAATATTAGTGATGTAAGAACGATGATATGCAGGTATAAACATGAAGTGTAAGTATTATGAGTTTGCGATTGAACATGGTGTAGAGTATAATTTGTGTAAACATCCCGATAAACAAGACCCGGAAAGTGATTTTTGGAGCATGTGCGATTATAATGGGTGTGATGAAAGTGACGAATGATGATAAGTGGGCTGTGTTTATTGTGATCTTGGTGCTTTTGGGGCTTATGAGTATTGGGATTATGTTGTATAAGGCGCAGTCATGATTGATAAGGGCGAAATTAAGAAGATAGTGAATGAATTGCTGGGTTATATAGGAAAGCATGATGGCGTGAAGTGGCTATGGGAGCGTATACAGGAGTTATGATGCAGTTAGAGTTGACAGAGGAGGAGTTTGAGTTGATAATTGATGCATTTGAACTGGTTGATGGTGAATATACATTCAATTACAAACAACAGGAACTGTATGATAGGTTAGTCGAGATGAGGAAATGAATGTTGGGCCGAAGCGTTATGAAGGGTGGACTTGTAATGGATGTGATAAAATTGACCCTGAATGGGTAGATGGAGAGATTGTATATTACTGTAATACGATTAATAAGTTTATAGATGGTGATACGCCTAAAGAATGCCCTTATATGAAGGTTGATAGTTCGTCCAGATTTTGGAAAATATGATGCGGAAGATGAAATTAAGAATGAGTGCGAAGTTGCATATGCACACTATATGCGTCGTTAAATGGGAAATTTCTTATCATGATTATTAAGCAGAGTGATATTGAGTGTACGAACTTTGATGATGTTACACAGAGTTGTTACTATGGTATGTATAAGCCGTGTGAAGAGGATTACTTTCACCGCAGCGGAGGAATGCCATATCCGTGCTTTTGTACTATGATTGATTCGGAAACTATTGGCGACAACACGACCGGAAAGACTCCAAATGTTTGGATTGATATTAAATACGTAGCAGTTTGTTGCAAACATTATACTGATAAGCCAAGAGCGATAGACTGATTATTAGGTGCGGATTTGTGAGTAATTCGAGTAGTTACAGGGATCAAAGGGGTTTAGTGAGTTCACGAACGCGCTCTTATGGGTGTGCCGAGGGAGGACATTTGTATATGGTGATAGAGGTGATTGGCTGCTTCTGGGCGATGATGGTAGTCAGGTGGTTATGGATCAGGACGATTTTGCTATCTTTGTTAAGGAGTATGAGCACAGCCGTGGTTAATAGAACAGTTAAAATGGGTTTAGTTGTGGGCGATGAGTTAAAGCCGAGTCCGAGTCCGTTTCCAGGTGCAATTCCAAAAGTATCCCAGGCGAGAGATGGCAGTTGGTGGATAGATGCCGTTTGGAATTCTGATGATTGGGCGAGCCAAATAAACATTTCAGTCGGAGGAACACAAACTCGTGCTGAAGCAATTGAATTATGGAATAAGAGAGCGTGATAAATCTATGAGTTCGTCCAGATGTTTAGATGGTTACTTTAACTTTTTTACGTCCAGACATACTCGATAACATAATTAATTCGGATCCTCAACGGCTAATATATTTAGACCTATTACAAGGCTCTAATTTTATTCTATATAAACCTATCGCTTAACCACGCATCCCTATATAAACCTTTCGATAACCGATGGTAAATCGCGCACAAAACATGGGTATATAAATCTACCGATGTCAGACATGCCGACTATATAAACTTATCTATTTCACGCGCACAAATTTGAAAGTGTTACGAAATTAACGGTAGTACAATTGCATCAGACTGTCAGCGCGTCGGCGTAACTTAATCGAAGGGTTGAGATGAACAATCATAAGGACAGGTAGGTGCCGCAGGTCTGGTACCCCCTACATATGAGCCAACTTTTTGGCACTGCGCGGGTAAAACCAACTGGTATAGCACCTGAATATTATACTATTGTATGAACAGATGGACAAAATGCTCAACCAACTGGTATAACACCTGATATAGTAAACCAACTGATATATAAGTCGATGCTTAATATCTATTGTATAGTAAGTATCTAAAGGATAGTAGGTATAGAAAATATTGTGATATCACTGAAATTAGTTAGGTAGAAGCTAACTAAACTTAGATGGTACTAAACTTTTGTGCCCGGTCTAACTTTGGTTCTATGTAGTATAGTTCAACCTGTGAATAGTTAAATTATCAAATAGTTTCATGAGTTAATTATTTAGATAGTGAACTATTTAGTGATAGAATAGTTTAGGGTGTGAACTATTAAGGTTGCGAATAGTTTAATTAGTAAATAGTTAACTGATTGAATAAATTTAGTTAGTTAGAGCTAACTAATTATCACTTTTGTACATTAGTGTATATTTTTATACATCAATGTACACTTTTGTACATTGAAGATCATTATTGTGCATCAATGTATATTGTTGTACATTGATGTAAAGTATGTTTTACATTTTGTTAAATATTTCTAACATTTTGTAAAGTATGTTTTACATAATGAGTAGTTAAGGTTACATTTTGTAAAGTATGTTTTACATTTTGTAAAGTTTTCACTACTATACATTGACAGGTAGTGAATTATAATTAAAAGAATACCAAAAAATCCCTTTGGTAACTTAAGTTACTCATGGTAACTATTATGACGTATGTGTCAGTTAACCCATAGTTAGAAAATAACTACCAGTTAGAAACTGACTCTCGGTCATAAATGACTGACGGTCATAATTGATCAGTGTATAATCAGACGATATCAAATCTCTCTCCAAACACTCACATTAGCCCCACAAACCCACATACACAAATGGATAATAAAAGATACTCACTGCATAAACCAATTGATAAACAACTGCCAAATTCACGTTAAAAAATCAGAGGCAGACGCAGTGTCTAAATTCAATTTAAACATCATAATGCACCCCAAAAAAATTATCGTGCCGTACTCCCCAAAATACGCTTAATTTCGACGTAACTTAAGAGAAGGTTTATATAGTCAGGCAATAGAGTAGTATATAGCAACAAGTGAGGAGAGACACAAGCGCGGTTCCGGTGCGCAGTCTCTCTGATGTGTGGAGCAATGCCGGTATCTGTGCCTCTGGTCTCAGGGTGGACTCACCAAAAACTTTTTCGGTCCATACACCTGAAGAAACTTCGATGGCACCAAACACAAAACACCAAAGGAGATACCATAAAACCCAAAATAGAACCCACAAAAGTATCTAAATCTCATTTTCCGGTTCAATCCATCCGGCATCTGGGAATATCAGATGTTAGAATACCGGGAGATTGTAACCGGTCACATTACAAGCATAGGAGATTAAACAATGTTAAACAACAAAAAGAACCACATATACGAAATTATCAAGTGCACGGACTATTACGCATTAAATCAAACCCAATCAAGAGGAATAACAAAAGTCCACTTAAAAGATCATACGACCGGAAAAACCCTAATCAGAAGAGGAAAAATCTATGTGCCCTCAAATAGTGGATTCATTGATATACACCTTGAAGGAAAGAAAGTTATGCTCTCATCAATCAGTACAGGTGACAAGTGGACAATAGGAACCCAATCGTACAAGGATGATGAAGGCAAAACCTGTACGTTTTATGTCGCAAAATTGTATTGCGAATAAATCCCATTAACTCTTTTTAGAAATTAACTATAGCCCATTACTATAGAGAGTTATACCTCAAAAGTTAATATGTTTAAATTAACTAATGGCTTCGATAAACGACTAACAGTAAAAGAGAACCAAAATGAGCATGAAAACACTATTAAGACTCAGAAATGAGATAAATAAGGCAATAGAGAACGATCTATTCCTCTATACCTTTGATGCCGTATTAGAAGACCTAAAATTACTAAATGCAGCCATTACCGCCGAAAAATCAGAAATTACTGAAAAATCAGACATAGAGCCTAAAAGTCTCAAAATTAAACTTTTCAGGAAGTAAACATTATGAACCAATGTACAATTACATACGGCCATGATCACTTACGGTCATGTACGTATTACAGTATCAAAGGATCAAACCTGTATAACCGCTTCTGGTCTATACAAAAGCTTAACATGTTTATTGTTAAACACAAGTTAACCATTTCACGTTACATAGAGGATATTTAACATGCTAATTGAAATAATAGCAACATTAATCATACTATGCTACTTTCCATTACTCGCTTTTAAAATGGCTCAATTATCAAACCATTACCGGAGATAAGGATAAATCATGAAAACTAAATTTTTTGAAGGCGTTACGGCAGAAAGAGACTATAAAAGGTTCATTTCTGAAAACTACATAATAATCGAAGGATTATTTAGATCAAACCTTCCCGGAACCGCAAATAGTACAGTATTACTGTATTATAGTGACTAAAAGTTAAAGGAGATTAATTAACAATGTACAAAAATAAAGTTGTAAAACCAAACAGGAACAACAAAACAGAGTCAGTACGCGTACCAGTGAGAGTACTCGACATGATCAAAGATTTAAGCGTGGCACAAAACATATCAGTACAGGATACATTTTTGATAGTCGCGTCTGAGTGGCGAATGTATAAACAGACTCAAATTAGGGTTAACCAATGACATATATCAGAGTTAAAGTTACCAAAAAGAACTTTAAATTAGTTTTTAATGATCCTGAGTACGTATTAGAGTACGAAACAAAAATATTCAGGAGTAGGGAGAAGTTTTATGAATTTTGTCTCTCCTTTTTCTCACCGGGTAAACACGTAAGTTACTCAGTTTTTTCATACCCACAAAGATGGTATCAAGAGTGGAGATCATCGGCACCTTACCCCAGCATAAACGAAATAAGACAAGTAATCATCCTGAAGTCAGACGTAAAACTAAATAGTTATTACGTTGACAAATATGATCAGGCACTTCAGGCAATGATTCATAAAACTACTTAAACCTTTTTGAGAAATTAACCTGATCTCATTAATCAGGAAGGTTCTAAAATAAAACCCATAAAATAAAATCCAATAAATAAAATCCAATAAATAAAATACTACATAAAAACGCTATCAACCAAAAATATCAAACGATCAATCTATCAAACAACAAAAGATCCGGGCATAGCGTTCTAATGTGAAACCCTTAAAATTACAGGAAAAGTTAACGATCACAATCGTACCTTAGGTACATTAGAGTGAATTAAAGGAGAGATAAGTTACCGCTTATTTAATTTAATTGTCTCTTTCCTAATACTCTCAATTGTCCTCTCAATATCTTTCAGCACTACATCAGACGGCTTATTACCCGATTTTTTACATATAACCCCGTAATTAGCAACATATAGATCCAGTGATCTAAGTTTATTTGTGATATCCTTCATTAATTTTCTCCCGTATGTTACCAGCCATAACAAACACCTGATTAATTCTTACCTCCTGATTATCGTACCTCAATGACAGATCATTGTACGTATCAATCAGCTTAAATACTTCCTCCTGTAAATGTTTAACATAGTCCCTTAACTCCTGAACATCATCAATCGAATTAGGATTCTTATAAAAAGGTTTAGTTACTTGAATCATCATTTAAATAGTCCTCCACTTTAAAACATTCATACGGCATAGGATTATATTCATCAAAAAAGTCTTCGCCCAAACAATAAGTAGGTAACTGTCCCTCAGATCCCAAATATCCACCATTAGGCGCACACGGTGAGCATATACCTCTCAAGGCATAGTAAGGAGATTTAATAACCGTTAAATCATTAGTATTATTGTCATATTCAATGATATAACCATCTTTTTCATACCTGTACCGACAATAATCATTCTGATAATTATCACTAAAGATATCCTGAATATTATCATCAAACATCCGGTCTATATCAAGGTTATGTTCTGTCAGATAATTATTAGACAAAAAGGAAGTGATAGCATCTTTAAATTCCTCCTTCAAATTAGCAAGTGCATCATCATATACTAAATCATCACCTTCCTGACAGATATCTCCTAATGCTTCACCTGATATCATATTACCATGTCCGAAACCAAAATGCATATGAGTTATTGGATCTTCATTATATATCATCACTGTACCTCATTTGAATACTCAAGATTCTCACGATTATATCTCTTTTCCTCAAAATTATACAAGAATTTATTAACCTTGAGACTATATACAGAATACTTAATCACTGGATTATCAGTACCCTTATAGACAGATACATTAAGTTGTACCTCATCTGGATTCATTGATCCCAATATCCGAAGGAGAGGCAACAAATCAGTATCTATCTTCTTAATCGAATAATAACGGCTCTCATTCATCGGGCCAAGTGAATTATTCCATACCTCACCATGCACGCAAAAATTTCCAATATCCCCATATTCGTACTTATCATCTCCTGACTTAGATCGTATAATACGTTCATACGAAAACGATACATCCATATGCCTATCGAAATTGACCGCATGATTAGAAGTGATCTCTATCCCGATAATCCGACAATTTTCAGACTCATGGTACTTCTTTACAGCCTTAAGCATTTCTTTATTCTCAAAAACAAATTCTTCACTCATTCTTTACCTCTCCTTCGCTTAAGTATAGTCTACTCGCAAACAGATAAACCTTCCTATTATAGATACGAATTCGACAAATTGAAGCCCATAACCGATAGTTATATATGTTCAAAGATAGACTATACTTAAGCGACAAAAGGAGAGGTTGAAAGATGAACAAAAAACTTACACCTGAAAGAATCGAAGAGATTAAACAGATGCTATCAGAGTGTCTCAAGGAAAGTAATAATTGGATATACTATTCTATTCATAAGAGATCAGGCAATGAACGACCTAATCAGTACGTATCAGTGTACACCGTTACCAGCGACAAAAGCATTAAAAACCTAAACTATTTAATCAGTGAGTATTTAGGTCTAAAACGCGATCTCAACAAGCCCGGAGGTTACATAGTTACGGGAGATATAGAAATGCAAATACGCAACCATCTAAGCTTTAAATTGTACGGCAATGACTATCAGATCACTGCAATGGACATATCATAAAGGAGAACGATCAAAAATGGCAGATACATTATGCCAAAATTGCCGATCAGAGAATAAATGCTTTCTCAAGGAGAAACCCACTGGTAACTATTGTCCTTACAAACAGGTACAATTAACAGGTACCACAAAAGCAGGAATACCCTTTTCCTTGCTTCAGGATAGGATGTTACCGCTTTTCTTATGACTGGGGAAATACTATCCAGTTTTCAGAAGGTGGATCCTTTTCAATCGGCAAAGGTTACGCTTCTTTTAGTGGAGGACTATTTGATGCATTAGACAAAAACGACATCAAATTAACCGATGAAGTAAAAGACGGTATATTCTGGTACCCACATCATGGATATCTATGTGCCGACTGCGCAGTATATCTAACATTCCGGGTATCAGTGTACGAATTTACAGGAGATATTTCTAAAGTCTCCTTTTGCTAATTTTTTGAGGTGTTAAAATGACAATAATGGAAAATGCAGGAATTAAAAAGGAATACGGAGCCAAAACATTAGACGATCTGGTACTTTATTGCGATCTTGAATATCACAAGCTAATAGATCCAGATTTTAATCTCTATGTGGGATTATTATACCGCGATCACCCGATAATAGATAACAGAATGCATTTCAATGTTATTCTCTGGAAAGATGAAATATCAAACAATTGCATATTAGACGATTTTAGCCCTTCCCCATTGACAAATAACTCAAATCAATGGATGACAGAAGCTGCACAAATGACAGTTTCTATGGCATCTCAAGGCAAAGACATATCAGACAGTGACGATCCAGATGATAAAGGCTTTATTGAATGTTATGAGAGCCTAAAAAGCATAGGCTTATCAGACTTCAACATTGAACAGATTGACTGTATGTTACAGACATTAGACGAACAAGATGAATAAGTTACAGGAGAAATAAACAATGGTTACATGTTCAAAGCGCAATGAAGAAATTATAGCATCAGGACGCAGCACAGGTTACGGCAAAGATCAGAACGATAACATCCTATGCTTTTCCTGTATAGAAACAATTGAAAAAGAAGAGATCGCAAATACTGAGTTAGGAGGTAAACACCTCTTCTATTTCACTGAAGAAAAAACAGGAGAAACAACATTTAAGGAACTTGTCAGTAATTGGCCGGGAAATATCAAGTATCAAGTCTACTACTCAAGAGAAGGACATCACAACTTCGGCCTCAAAATGATCAGTGTATGGTTTAGAGATCACGTTAATAATCACTGGTATGGACGAATCATTAATCCTGACTTTAATCAAGCATTTTACGCAAAACGAATCAAAAATTAAAGGAGTAATAAACAATGACAAACGAAACCAAGTACTACATAGTATCCGATCACTTTTCAGGAGGGCATAGAATTTACCTATGCAACAAAAAAGATAAACTTTTCACGTACCATAAAGAAAAAGCCAAAACCTACAAGAACCCCAAACCTGTAATAGATATCTTATTCATTAGCAAAATTCACCATAGTACAACAATTCATATCAGTACAGGTTACCCGCCTAAGATATGGACATCAGGTCTGTATGAAGCAATGCGAGCCGATTTCAAGGAAGTGATCGTTACATGACAGAAGACGATCTAACAAATGACGACATAGAGTTAATCTTATCAGGTTTAATCTATTTCAAGATCACTCGGCACCCAAATAACCCAATTAAGGGAGACATCGAAAAACTATACACCAAAATTATTAAACATTACCCTAAGTTACAGGCAAAATTTGAACAAGGCTTTATCCGAGGTTAAAAGTTACAGGAGTTAAAAACATGACTAAAATTAATGGTAAGTATTGGTTCATTATTAAATTCATCACTTCTTCAGGTATAACATGGTACAAAATCTATGAAACTAAAATGGGCGGAGTAGCATTTTACGAACCCAGAATAGTAAAAGATAAACTAATGTGCTGGAAATATAACTACACTATCAAAAACACAACAATTAGAGACTACGAACATAATTTCGTTATATTAGATTATTTTCCGGGTATACATGACAAAATGATCACTGAAGAATATACAAAAAGTAGATCTTAAACGAGGTATCAAATCATGTCTAAAATTACCAGATCAGGAGATGGCAGATATACCATTAAAGTTACAAGATGTACTCGGTTGCTGCATATCGAAACACCTCTCGGCATCATTAATCTTTACCCCAATTTATTAGACGAAAATAACAATCCAATCATAAATATATCTATTTTACCAGATACATCAGACGATAACGGATCGCCCATAAATGTTAAATGCCTAACCCCAAATGATGAGATCATAGAAGGAAATACTTCAATCCGCATGAAGTTAATGAAAAACCCTAAACAGTTAACCCTAATTAACTAATAAATCAAAGGTGGTACATGTTAACTAAAAGTGATCAAAACATAAAGAAATTAATTGAATTAGGCTATGAGAAAATTACAAATTACCCAACTCGCAAGTACACCGTATTTAAAGACAAAAACAGTAAAAATAATTACATCTTCATAAGCTCTAATATATCAGTACGTTACGGCTCATCAATCTCTTGTAGCAATGCCATACCTATTAATATTCTCCTATAAGTTACAGGAGGTATAAAGTATCAATTAAAAATTATAAGGCATTCTCATGCCCTCTATGAAAGCCTCATGACAAATGTTACCTAAGTTACTTGCAAATAATTAACATAAGCCAAAAGTTAACTTCTATATGAAAACACTGGCCTACTATTTAAATCAATTTTATATTAATTAAGCCATAAAAAATAATCTCAAAATGAAAAATTATTAACCTGAACAATCTCAAAATGAAAAAACTAATTTGTTTATGTGATAAATCTAATAAATAGTTATAAATATTCGTAGGATGTATAGTTATAATCATGTCAGCGAGATCAGTTAATAGAGTACTTGAAAGTGCTCTATATTTAATGGAATATGTAAAGTTCCAAAGAGACGATGGTATTTATTATGCCTTTTATCATCCAAGAGATATAAAGATACAAAAACTTGAATTAAGACCTGATGCACCCGAAGAGTACATTAATTACATGCTTGGTATTAATTACAGTGTCTCATGCGATGATAAACATCTTTTTCCGGGCATTAGAGACGTTTCAATGTTAGACACTACTATTAAAACAGATCCACTGGTATACGTTAGGGATGATGGATCCTATGTTAAATATGTAGTACGAGAAGAGTTAAAATCTGCATTACGTCAAAAATTTGGTGTTAAGCCTCTGAAACCATCTGAAGAATTCGGGTCAATGAAGACATTATTGGGTATTGCTGATCCAGAAGCGGCAGTAGAATTAAACACTAATGTTACTGCCAAAAACAAAAAACCTGAATCATTAGAGCAATTCCTAAAAAGAACTAAGAAAGTTACTCGTCACTGCCTTAAATTAGACTGCAACGAAAAGATATCCGTTTATAGATCTGATATGAGAAAGGGAAGAGGCTTATTTTGTTGTACCAATCATTCTAACGAATATAAGTCATGGGACAGAGTAATTAACATCTGCAAAACGTGTAAATTAGAATACTCATCGTTACAGGAGGAAGATTTTTGCTGTGATGAATGCGCCGAATATTGGTGTGTAAACAATGGATGATATAACAAGAGAAGAAAGAAAAGACAGCAATAAGATAATTATTGACGATCCATCATTACTTGACGAGGATAGTGTTTTGCCTATCGGTGCTGGTGGATGGACTATGGTTTATAAAGTATCTAAATCAGAAGTAGGCGATAAGATAACCTACACTATATTTACAAAGGTAAAACGTAAAATGGTTGCGCGATCTTTTCTATATACAAAACGTCAATTAGAACACATGACACAAGAGCCTATATTTTTAGGCAATAATAGGGGAGATATTCGTATTTATGTCTTTTATAATGCAGCGTTACATAGTCATAGCACAACTCACTATGCGTACAATTTTCTAAAATAAATTATACATATTTTCCAATATGAAAACCGACCCCCTTTATGTTTTTTTATCTATATTTTTCGTTCTGACAAATTTTTAAAAAATTAGAGTATTATTTATCTCTTAAATACAAAAATAACTTCTATAATCCATTATTTTCATAACGAAACCCATCAAATATTTTCGTTCTGACATTTTAATACACAAATTAAAAGAGCCACATACCACCAACTAAATTAAAAGATAACTTCAATACTCCCTTATTTCAAAGCGAAAACCAAAATAGTAACTTTCACTCTGACATTTGAAAGAGCGCGAAGACCATGTAAAATTATTAGGAGGTGCCGCATACAAAAACGAAGGAGAATCACTAAAAGAGCATATGGTTAGGTCGGTCTGGTAAGGATATTTTGGAATTTTCTTCCATGTTGTAAGGTTGATCTTTATAGTATATAAACTTATGCACATTTTCTCCAAAAATACATACCTTTAAATACTTAATCATTAATCCTGTTAGTAAATTCGATCATGATCATAAATTCATAACACGATTAATTATCTAATATATAAAGATAACTCACCTCCTTAAACAAGGCATTAAAAGAAAAACAACTCAATTAAAAACGTCTAAAATTTGCAATCCAAATCTTTATATAGTAGATATTTAATCCTATTAGAACGAAAAATAGCATCAAAATTTTCTAACAGGATTAAGCCTCTAATATATAAGTCTATCCATGGGTCACAAACAAGAGCGTAAAAGTAAAACAAACCTCGTATATCATCTCAATTTTTGACCAATACATTTATATACTCAAAATATAAACCTATTAGAATGAATCGAAAATGTAGATCGTGTCTGGAAGAAAAGGATGAATCAAAGTTTTACAAATACAATTTAAAGCACGATAAGAACCCAATATGTAAAGAATGTGTGAGAAAATACCAAAACGATTATTATTGCCGTAAAAAGTTGGGTCTAATAGCAAAGGAATATCTTAACCCATATACCAATAACAATCAAATATGGTGTGATTGTTGCAACATAGCGAAAGATAAAACCCAATTCTTGAAATCAGATATCAACATATCGTTATTTGTCTGTAAAGAATGTAAAGCAATAATTAAACGAGATCAGATAAACAATCTAATACTTGATCACTTCGATGAATCATAAGATAATCTATCAATATCATATTACGCGATATGCAAAATTCCACTATCTTTTACATCAATTTATAAATGCTCAATATCATACTGACGAATTATCCGAAGAGTATAAATATCTGGACGATCAATCATTATTCATGCAAGGGATGACACCTCACAAGAGGGATGAAACCTTGCTAAAGAACGAATGCTAAATATCTCTACGGTTTGAATGCTCCTTGGTTCCTTCAATAAAGCCAAGTCAAATCGGGGTGTAAATTTCTCTTCGTGAAATTCACGTAAGAAGGATTTAAACTGAAGTAAGCCCTGTTATCATTGTGAATAACAGAAATGTAGGACGCAAGTTTATAGATGAGCCATGTAATGTGATCATGAGAAGTTCAGGATATCAAAACAGAGTATGAAGCATTACATGAGAACAACTATTACAACTGGTTAGAGGGTTCGCGTATCCCGAAAACCAGTATCTGGAAACCGCCATTAAGAATCTAACAGGAGAAATGAAACAAAAATGAGATCAAAAAGAGAACGACTTGAAATGAACGATAACATGATGACCATTGTACACAAGATGAGTGAGGGAAATCCTGGTGCAGTGTCAGTAATGTCTCTAATCATAGCCCGAGATCAAACAACTGCATTCATGACGTTACTGGATCTTGATGATATGAACATCCGGGGATCCCAAATCTGGATCGGTTACAAAGATCATTGCCACGAAGATCTTAACAAGTTTACAGAACTGGTCAACGCAAGAGATCAGGCACTCGTATCATGCATCAATAAGGAATCAGCCCGAGAAGGAATAACTGAACGCTGTGTAACTCACGGAGCAAGTTTCAAGTAAAGCATACAGGAGCAATGATAAACAATGACAAAATTTAACCATGCATATCACAATGAAAATGACCTTGTAGCGTTTGATGATTTCGCAGATCAGATCCAAGGTATGCCAAGAGCGATTATTAAGCCCCTCTACTTCAATGAACAGATAATCAATGAAGACACCGGATTGTCAGAGTTGAAGCCCTCACGTTTTAATGCGGTGCTATCAGAAGACGAAACTGTTCAGTATAACGCAGTAACCAAAAATTACAAGCTTGCCCAGCATTCCGATGTAATGTACCAGGTGCTTAACACAATTCAGGCAACCGGAATAGACGGTAACGCACGTTTGAAGTCGTTCGGGAGCCGGGCATACATGGATATGGTTTTCTCAAATATGCAGATCGCAGATCCTACCGGTACTGATATCTCACTCGGTTACACGGTGCGAAACAGTTACGATTCTACCGGCGCAATTAACCTCTTTCCCTTCGCAATCAGAAGAATTTGCTCAAATGGGCAGATTATGAGACTTACACCCGATCTTCACTTGAATGTTATCAGCATCAAGCACATGGGAGACATCGAGTTAAAGGTCAGAGAAGGCATGAAAACACTCATCGAGAACACCATGCGAGTTCAGAATGTCTTTGTTACCATGATTGATCGGGCAAACAACAACGTCATTGAATTCCAAGGCAATGAACTTGAGTTAACCATGGCCGAATATTCAGGCTCAAGATTTAGCGCCCGTAAGATCATCGACAGTAGCAAACTTCCCCTATCAGGCGAGATCAGTCAGTGGCAAATTGTTAACGCCATGACTCAATACGCCTCATGGAATGCATCATCCGGGTCTTCCTACGAACGCATTGAAACAGGAGCCGAAAAGATGTTCAACCTCAAACCTGATGAATTGAACAGCATCAAGAAGGCAGCCATTGAAGCAGAAGAAAAACGCCTTGCAAAACAGGTACTTGTCACTGCACCACTAACCATTTAACCCATTTTTGCAGGTGAAGTATCAACAGGAGACGATAACTAAAATGATGATCGGTAAACAAATCAAAACAACGAAGCAGAATAGCCGAAGATACCAAAACATGGCATGGCGAAACAGAGATCATAATCTAACAATTTTGAAGTAGTGTTAAATGAGTTATCAATACTATGACTAAAACTTTTGTTGCTGAAATTTGCTTTATTAGCAACGACAAGAACGATTCAGAAGCACGATCACGATTGTATCGAATTATTAACAATCCAGAAAACAATCTGGTTAGTGCATCAATTGAAGATCTCTACGAAATTGAAAACGAGTAAACAAAATGACAAAATTCAATGAAGAAGCAAGCAAAACCTTCTACTATGACGAAAAGCCATCTCTTCAAATTAAAGGTGACTACATTTACGCTTTTAACGAACTTGGAACCAGAGCATTGAGCATCGCAGAAATAGAGGCTCACATCCTCCACTCAGGTGATATCATCGAGGATTAAACAATGGTACACTATTCACAAGAGCCTCATTTGTGTCCTTGGTGCAAGGCAGGTGACTTTAAACCTGTACCAAATGAACAGAAGATCGTCCAAGGCATAGTATATCAAATCTGGAAATGTGACAACCTAACATGTAAGTATACCACAATGGCACGAGAACATGTACTACAACAGCATTAAGACTAATTTCAAGTGGCTACCCATGTCTTCACGATTGATGCAAATGTCAATTCAGGCCATGGTAAATCACAATCACCTACGCCACATACATCAGTATGGCAACGTCTATGAAATAACATTCATAAACATCAAATCAGAACAACTCTACACCTGCTACATAAAACATTGTGGCAACGAATTAACAAGGTATCTAATCAACCGACCACAATTCCGGGTAATTGAAAGTAATCTCATCACGAACATCGCAAACAAATACGATAACAACCAGTGATATAAAATGAGAACTATTACAAAAGAAGAATTACAGGAAATTATAAAACTGCATAAACTGTACTTTATAGGAAATCCTACTGGAGTACGTGCATATCTAAGTAATGCAGATCTAAGATATGCAGATCTAAGATATGCAAATCTAAGTAATGCATATCTAAGTAATGCAGATCTAAGATATGCAGATCTAAGATATGTAAAAAATATTTCCAATTACGTAGAAAGCACGACTTCTATTCTTCCAGAGGGTACAATTATAGGATATAAGAAGGCGTGTATTAAAAATTCTAATAAGAGGTGCATAGTAAAAATTAAGATCCCGGATTATGCTACAAGAAGTAATGCTACTGGTCGCAAATGTCGATGTAATGAATGTATGGTGCTTGACATAACAGGCATAGATTGCAATATCCAAGATAGGGATATCATAGTATCATCACATGATCATGATTTCATATATAAGATCGGAGAAACACTCAAAATAGATGATTTCGATCTAAACAGATGGGATGAATGTAGCACAGGGATACACTTCTTTATAACTAAAAAAGAGGCTCTTGACTATTAAATTTTTAAAGGAGATTTCAAAAGTGAAACTAACCAACAGAGAACAAATAGTCTACGATGACATTATTGCCCTATCAGAGTTAACCGACGATCAGACCGTAAAGATTGCTCACATATCGGTCCTTACATCAATTAAGGGAAGAACTCTTTCAGGCATCATCAGTTCCCTCCAGAGACGAAATTTAATTAGTACAGATGGCACTATCATTAAATTAACACAGGTGATACAAAATGAAATTTGAACCAGATCACGATAAAAAGATCAGCATAACCTTGATCAATAAGAGACTGAACTTCTACGCACAACCTGAATATGACATAAAAATTCGGGTAAAAATAAATGGCACAAATGAAGTAAAGGCCATAACGTTGCCAGATTATGTTACCAAGACGCCTAAATTCAGAGCAACAACAGAAGCCGCAAACCTGATAACAAACATCGAATCCAAAACCCGCCTCATGCTCCGAAGATGATAAATCATGACATCAATAAAACTTAATCCTATTCCCGATGATTACTTTGAACACTGTAAACAAAAATATGGAGAAGGTACACAATATGTCATCTTACATGAAGAATTATCCGAGTTATCAATTGCATGTAATGAACTCCAAAAACTTACATGTAAAATTATCAGAGGATTAGAAGATAAAAGAAATACAGCAACAGATGTAGGAAATGCAGTTGATCATATTTATGAAGAAATTGCAGATGTGAGAATCATGCTTGAGCAATTTATTTATACAAAGCAGATAGAGTTCTACATCAATGACTACACAAAACAAAAACTCGCAAGAGAAGGTTTTTAAATTATGACTAACGATTTAGAATGGATGGATGTCATTGCAGGAGGACTGGTTGCATTATTAATAATATTTCTAATCGCTTGCATAGCGGCATTCATAGCATGGGTAACACCAGTAGAGACCATAGAAATCACCGATCCTAATATCCAAATGAAGAACATCTACAAAACTTATACCGATAGATTTGGCAGGCACGAAAGTTTCACCGACACCTATTTCATTGAAGATATAACAACACATCGAGTATTCAAAACAATAGATCTTCACAAAGCAAACAAACTCCGATCAGGCACTCACTCAATCGAAATAAACATACATGATGAGATATTACAAGTATACAACGTACCTGAAAAAATCTTGACACTCAACTTAACAAATCATATCAAAGTATCATTCAACTTTGACAGACTACGATTTAAGTGGAACATCTATGGAGCAACGATCTAATGAAACTACACAGAGCAGAAAACGTATTGAAACTATTTGCAACCGGAAAAATCGAGAAAGTAAATTATGAGTATGAGTATCGTGATTGTAGTTGTCATTTAAGACAGTGGTTTAGAAACATCTACACATTTACTCAAATCAATGGTCCGGTATCACTAACTCACACGTATTGCAATCGCAAAATCAAACTGAAACTCGAAGAAGAGGAGAATCCAGATTGTAAGTTTTACGATGTTGAATATATGATGTTCAACGATTACGGCGATGATAACTTCGATCCAGAATCCGAATTCTACAAGAGAGTATTTGATTACAATGGAGTTGGAATACCTGCCACAATCATCATTGATCAAGACTGCAAACTGTATATTGCATCTATTTACAAACTGAAAACAGATTATGGCTACACACTGGACTTGCAATACTTCTGTGATATTCCGAAAAACATCTACGATAAAATCTGGAATGGTGAAATAAATCACAAACGGCCATATCAGATTGTAATCAACAATTATCACATCACAGGATTTCTAACGAACTACATTGGATTCAGAGATCTACATAAAAGCATAGAAATAAAAATTAGAAACCAAGACAACGAATACTATGTGTTTACAGTAGAAGGATATCGATATACAGAATTGACACGAAATGACGCGAGATTAACATGACCGAAGTAACACATGATCGACTTGTACCAAGATTGTATCTCATTAGAGGTCTTCCCGGTGTAACTAAGTTGCTTGGATCAGGAATAAATATTAATAAAACAATGTATATATGTGATAGGAAAAGATTCTAATTTATTAATGTTTAATGGATCAATTAAACAGATTTGCGATATTAAAACAGGTGATGTATTAATGGGAATAAATAACAATCCTGCAATAGTTAGATATAATATATTAACAAGTGCGGAAATGTATAAAATTAGTCCCGTTAAAGGAGATCCATTCAATTTGTCAATATCACATTGTTTATACGGGAAAAGAAAAGTTAGCATAATTGAAAGAGACATATTTTTAAATCTAAAGACATATTTAGAGTCAGATAGAATGGCATTTAAAGAGCGATTAAAACTATGTAGATCTACTGCTGTAGAATTTAACACCAATGATACTTTATTAATTGAGCCATATTTTCTTGGAATATGGCTTGGTGATGGGGATTCTAGTTCTCAAAAAATTACAAACCCAGACAATGAAATTATTGAATACCTAACATATTATGCGAGTTCTATGCATATGAAAATTGCAAATTACACACCATTAAAAACAGCATCTGCATTATGCATTAGCAATGGCAAAATAGGAACTCCATTTAATAACAGTCTGTTAAATAATATGCGATATTATAATCTTATTAATAATAAGCACATACCAGATTGTTATTTACTATCATCAATTGAAAATAGATTAATGTTATTGGCAGGATTATTAGATTCTGACGGCCATCTACATGCCAACGGAGGATATGAAATCACATTTAAATCGAAGCATTTAATGAATCAAACAAGGTTTTTAATAAAATCTCTTGGGATAGCAGCCTACACATCTGATAAAATTGCAACCTGTCAAACAGCAAATGGAAAGTTCAAGGGATTGTATTATAGAACATCTATATCAGGAAACCTTGATGTTATTCCATGTAAAGTCAAGCGAAAACAAGCACAAGAAAGAAACCAAGTCAAAAACGTTTTAAGAACGGGATTTTCAGTAGATAAAATTGGATATGATAATTGCTATAATATTATGGTTGATAATAACTTTATCATACTTGATAATTTCACGATAATATGCGACTCTTCAATAATAGGAGACTGTATTATATGACAGTAAGAAATTCACCAAGATTATATTTAATCAGGGGTTTAGTAGGATCTGGAAAAACAACGTATGCAAACACATTAGGTTGTATTACAATTGCGCCATCTGATATGATGAGTTATAGAGGAGGTCAGTATAATTGGATAAAAACTAATTATATGATATCAAAAATCCATTTTAGAAAAATAGTAAGAGATCTCATGGCTCTGCAAATTGATATTTGTATAACCGAACTCTTATTAGAAAAAAGATTTATCGATTTTTGGCTAAAAGAAGCAAAAGACAATTATTATGAAGTGCGCATTGGTACCCTATTGACCGATCTTAACACAAGCAAATCTCGAAACATTCATAATGTAAATAAAACGTCTATTGCAGAAATTCACGAGCAAATGGACTATGGTATTCCAGATCAAATAATTGATTATAGCGAAGGAGAGTGGGATAAATCAAGCACAAACAAATTTAGGTCTCCTAATTTTGTTCCTAATGAGGAGAATCATTATGGGCTATCATCAAATGATATAATTGGTAACGAGATTAAAAAATTGATATCTGATAACCAACTGGAAAAAGCAATTCAACTGCATATCGATATGAGTAATTATTTAGGAGCAAATGTGACAACCGACAAATCTGTTGCGCAAATCGTAGTAATCAACGACGAAACGTACATAAATAAAAGTTCATTGCTTCGGATCATGGCACACTTTAAGACTGCCATCAAAGAAGCAAATGAAACGGCACCAGAAAAACGCAAGATTATCGTCTACACTCTTGAATCAGTAGAAGACATAATCAAGAAAGTTAATTAGAGGAGACAGCAAACACCATGACATACATTGTCGTTATTGGAGATCCAGCATCAGGCAAGACTCATTTAGTGCAACAATTAATGAGCCAGTCTGACAAACTTTACGAAGACATTCAATCAGCACAAGACATACAAAAAATAATTAGGTATCATGAAGGTAACAATGAACTCATTAGATGGCTCATTATAGACACCACAAAACCAGATTACAAAAATGGCCTCATAGACATAGAGATTGGAAACTTGCCCGGCAAAGTAGCAATTTTGAACATTATCAAACCTTGCATGAGGAATCAATGTTACCAAAGAACGTATTAGAAAAAATGCATCGATTAGAAGCGGCAGGTCATGAGTGTTACATTGTAGGAGGTGCTGCACTTTATAATTTCGCATATCTGAACATGGGCCTCACAAACTACAAACAGGAACCAAAAGATTATGATTTATTCACTAATTGCCCATCAAATGAACTATTAGAGATATTTCCAGAAGCAAAACCAATGGGAGGTCAGGATCGACTAAACAAAATCTTCACTGTCATTACACCCGATCAAGTAGAGATTAGCATCTATCGAGGCAATGGCGAAAGAACCGAAACAGGCAAGACAATCTTTGATCACCAATCCACATGTGATTTTAGCATGAATGCGATTGCTATGAGTTCCAAAGGTGAATTCATCCTCCCACCTGATGTAATTAATCACCTAAAACAACAAAGACTCGTAGCAATGGGCAATCCCGAAGATCGCATAGCCGAAGATCCTAACAGAATTTTAAGGGCCTTTAGAATTGCAACAAAGTACGACCTGACCATTGAAAATAGTTTATATTGGGTATTACTAACCACATCAATTGCCTCAATCCCGAAGGAAGTGATCCACGATGAACTATTAAAGATCCTACCTCTTGGAATAGATCAACTTTATATATCTGGTAAACTATTCGAGATATTTCCACGGCTAAAAGAAATGGAAAACATTACAGGGCGAGGTATACACCATGAGGAAACTTGTTTGGAACACACTCTTGAAACTTATCGACAGATGCTACACCACACCACTGATCCGATATTGCTCTTCACAGCGATTGTACATGATTGGGGAAAAGTCACCGCATACGATCCAGACACCAAAAAGTTTACCGGACACGAAAACATTGGAGCCAAAGAAGTAAAAGCCTTAATGCAGGATCTCAAATTCAGCAATCACGACATAAAGCGTGTAGTGTGGCTCGTTAAAAATCACATGAAATGCCGCAATGACGACGATTGCACGAAACGCTCACGAAGCAAATGGTACAAATTCCTAAATAGAATGGAAGATGCCGGAGTCTCAATCAGCGATCACCTAACCCTGAAATACTGTGACTCAAGAAGCAGAATGGTAACCGGCTACTGGGTGCATGAACAGAGCCTAACAACGCTTGAAACCTTCACCGATCAGGACATAACCGCACAATGGTATAACCGGTATATCGGTGAACATTTCCCGCAAAGACTAAAATATATCGATGTATCAGGAACCGATCTTATAATGCTCGGAATACCAAAAGGACCACTGATCGGTGAAGTGCTCTCAAAACTTTACATAATGGTTCTTGCAGCCGAACTCCCCAATGAAAAAGAAGCCCTAATAAACCAAGTAGCAAAATGGCAGGAGGCCAAATCAAACATCTTCTTAAATTAATAAATTAATCATTAGACATTAACAAAACCTTTATTTGCTCTTAAAATCAATAAAAGTTAAGTGAGTGACACACTGGAGAATCAAAGCATGAAAGTAGGCTCAATACAATGTCAAGGGATCATTACTCTTGACGGAGAACTGATACTTCCACCAAAAGGATCCGTCCTTGAAGTGGGAGGCATAGAGATTGCAAACATAACCGAGATCGTCATAAACTTCGTTGTTCACACGAAAGAATCAGATACCACATGGATTCAGAAAGGCCATCACCGCAACATTGTAATCTCCCACGATGACATGATACGCAAAGCCCGCAGCGCAATACGAAACACAAAGCGCTTCAACTTTTGGGTCAGCAACAACACGCTAAACATCAAGGATCACCGTCTTGGCCCGTACAAAAATCTGATCGGCCACATCAACGGCAGAGTATAACAACAGAGTATAAACAAAACATTTAAGTATTAACACACACAACTAAATGATGCACCTTACTAACAGAAGAACTTTCAACAGAAAGACTAACCACCTTTCTTTCTTTTGTTATAGACGCTAAAATTCGCACCGTTGAACGCACTTTTCTTGAAACGACAACGCGTCTAAATGAACCGGCCTCCAATTCTGAACGTGCAGCGGGGCGGCATTTGTGTTTGCGCGTCGTGGCCCGGATGTAAAACGGCACGCATTTATATTAGCGATTCGTCCGGTTTTCGACGTGACTTCAGAAGGTTTAAGTATCTGGACGACAACATTATAATACAGAGGTGACATATGACAAACTATGTCCAGTTGATGAAGCAAGATCGACTGGAATCAGAAATTGCAGAAACGAGGTCGAAGATTCGCGAGTTGGGCGACGCTGCCGACGCGATTATTGGCGATCTCGGCAAATTAGTGGGGAATGATGATGCAGACAATGTTCTGTATACAGTGAGTGAAATAGGCAAGGCTCTGGCGCCATTGAGCAAAATTGCGCTGGAAATGGAAGAATTGGAGAACTCGATCCCTGGATGCGGCATTGAGGCGTATGATGTTGCAGGCGACAGGTAGCGTAATTTGGTAAATTTTACATGGATGAAACAACATGGCAAGAAACACCGCACAAACAATCGAAAAATCGCCCGCTGCTACAAGGGCACGACGAACGACCACCCGAAAATTAGAACAGGCTCCGCGCTCGAATAGAGGACGCAAGGCCGAGGCAATTAAGGAATTCATACCGCCGACTACGACCGCAAAGCGCTACCGAACACGAAAAGATTACGTTGGCGAGGGCTGGAAGGCTACTGTCGATGAGGCAAAACCATCATTGAGCAAGCGGGTCGCGGCAAAATTCGAGGCTACCGAAACCGCCATTAAGGCAAAGGAGGCCGTTAAACAGGAGAAGCCGGAATCGCCACAGTTAACGATCACGAATGAACTATCTGGCCCAACTGATCAGACGCTCGCGTATAATATTGCCGAAATGTGCAACAAGTACGTCTTTCTGATGAAGGACATCTTTGGCGGGCAGGGCGGTATCGCAGAAATAGACATTCACATAAAGGTAAAGCCCGTGAGCGTATCATGAGAAAGCCCATAGACATGACACGAGTAATCATCGGTATAAGTTTCATCCTGATTGGGGTTGCGGCAATAGCGTTCCAATGGTGAAGTGAGACAGTAAACTGAAAGTGGTCCGTGGCACGATAAAAGACGGCTAGCCCTCTATAACAAAAAAGAAAGAAGAACTTTCTCTTCTGTTAGGTTGGCATCATTTAGTTGTGTCTACAACCTTATAAAACTTTTTATTTAAATTTTTATAGTTGTGTTTAATGTAATTGTATCTGGAATAACAACATTAATAAACGTATACATCATATAGATATGTATGGAAATTAATCAGGATTTGATTAATGAGTATATTTCTGGTAAATCAATCAGGAAATTAGTTGTTGAATATGGAATATCTGATCATTTTATAGACAAAATGCTCAAACAGGCAGGTGTCACAAAGCGACCAAAGACAGTTTCTCGTGATGTTGTGCTTAAGATGATTGACGAATACAAAAATGGTGATAGTGCTCTGAAGATTGGTGCTCGATACGGAGTATCTGATACATCTGTGTTTAGGACGCTAAAAAAGAATGGTGTAAACATAAGGGCGTTGAAGTACGCAAAGCGACATTTTCCGATTGATGAGCACTTCTTTGACAATATAGATTGTGAAGAAAAGGCATATGCATTTGGATTATTGTTTGCAGATGGTTGTAAAAGAGACGGAGAGAATTGTGTAGCAATCACACTAAAAGAAGATGATCATGATATATTGCAACACGTAAGTGAGTTGATTCAACCGGGTGCTACTGTGCGATTCTGTGACAGGAGTAATTGTAAAGATAGTGCAAATAGAAGAAGTCAATACAAGATTGAGTTATGGAATGATATCATTTCAAATACGCTCGTTTCTTATGGTCTTATACCAAGAAAGAGTTTAGTTAAACAGTTTCCAGAAGTAATATTAAATTCTAATGAAGATATTATTCGATGGTTCATAAGAGGATATTTTGATGGTAATGGATCAATATTTTGTGTCTATACTGGAATAAATATTCGAAGTGCGCGAGTTTCTATATCATCGACGTTGGAAATGTGTCATACTATGGAAGATATTTTTATTAAGTATATTAATAGTCATGATTTTACAATTACGACGAGGCATGAGGTTAACAATTTTGACATGTCGTGTTCGACTATTGAGGGATCTCTAAAGTTTTGTAATTGGTTGTATAAAGATGCAACCATTTTCATGCCTCGTAAGTATTTCAAATATAGAGCATTAGTTTATAGAATAGGTGAAAACAATGACAAATCAATTTAGGCCAGTAACACTTGATAATTTTATTACAAGTAGTAGCATTAAAGATGTAATTAAATTTACAATGGGATCGGCAAAGAAACAAAAGATATCGTTCCCGCATACGTTAATTACGTCTATGCCAGGATGTGGGAAGACCACGCTGGCACATATAATTTCTAACGAAATGGAGGTTAATATCAGGACATTGATGGGGCCATCTATTAAAGATGGAGACGATATATCAAATGCATTTGTGGGGCTTAAAGACAAGGATATTTTATTCATTGATGAAATTCATGCCGTAAAGAAGCAGTTTCAGGAGATGCTGTATTCGGCAATGGAGGATAGATTTGTTCCAAAACGAGTGGATGATCACACATTTAATTATAAAATTAAAGATGTGACATTGATTCTCACGACAAATGAATCGTCAAACTTGCCCGGTCCACTGGTAGATCGATGCAGACTCAAAATCAAGCTTGACAATTATAGTAACGATGATATTGCTACAATTATTAAGGCGAATGCAGTAGTTATTGGCATAGACATTACTGATGATGCGGCACTCATGCTTGCAGGTGTGTGTCGTGGCGTTCCTCGTGTAGCAATTAACAATCTGATCACGGTCAAAGATTATGTAATTGATGCCGGGATAAAAGTGATCACAGTAGATGTGCTCAAGGGAGCTCTTGGAATTATGGGCGTGGATCAATATGGTCTTACTGAAATAGATCGGCGCATCCTGCATACGCTATTCAATGCCAAGAAATTGAGCAAAGAGTCACTTGCATCAATGATTGGATACAATCCTGATATCATCGAAAAGGAATATGAGCCATATCTCATGATCCAAGGGCTTATGATCAGATCGTCAAAAGGTAGGATGCTATCCGAAAAAGGTTGGACTATGATTGCCGATGAGTTGATCTAAATGGCAGCCGATATTGCTAAATTTATTTGCATTGCAATTTCTGAAACTATGACAATTCCGAGGGTTGTTGGTGAGGCTGATACCGAGGACGTCATATTGCACAAGATGGTTGACGCACAGTCGCGATCTCCACATCTGGAATATGCAGTGTATGAAAGGAAGAAGTTTAAGAAGCGTTACGACAAATGAATAATGGAGGTAGAATGACTGACGAAATAAGTATACCGAAAGTGAAGGTAGTAATGAAGCGATCTGATGTTATGCGAAAATACAATGGAAAGCCGTGTGTTCTAGCGCGATCTTATCCATGCAAGGTTGAGAATTGCTCACTTGCTCGGTGTGATCGATTGCAGGCATATGAAGAGGCCGGAACAACAGTTAGTAAACCTCCGAACAATTGGAAAGGTAAATCAAACGATTCAGCGAGGGCAATAGCAGCAATTGACAGGCTATATAGAAAGAAACTACCTTAATAAAAGATAAACAATCAAATTTTAAAGGAGGAATTTATATAACAAAGAAGCATGGGACAAATAGTGACAAGCGCGAGCCTGTAAAACGAAACATTACATTTGACAAGATCAGGAAAGAAGTATCTGATGGATTTATCAATGGGTTAAATGAGCAAGTGGAATTTACCAGCAGGCCGGAACTTAAAAAGTTTATGGGGCTTGGTTCGTTTGATTTCCATGCTCGTTATGGTTATAAGTCTACCTTGGTTAATGGGATACCAGTGGCGTGCCTGAAAGATGTTAGGGATCCATTAACCCATGATATTTTGACCAATCATGTCTGGGTAAGATTAAATGAGCGTAATTCAAAGATGCTTGATCATTTGAAGAAGGAGTCACCGATACGAGTCAGGGCAAAAGTAGTGAATTACAACGGTGAGAAGATTGGCATCAAGATCGATTATATTAATCTCGTCAGGGGGCAGCGAAATTATACGATTGCATCGAAGCAGGTGGATCATGGCAAAGAAGAGTAGCGTTTATGGTGTAGTAAATAATATGCAGTTGATTCTTATCGTGGGGCAAAATTACAAATTGCAATTGAATTACTTTCATTATAAGACGATCACGGACAAGAATAAGCAGTGGGTGCCTGTTTGTAATTCGTCTGTTACCAATGATGAGGCATATAATACATATGTCCTTGGTTACGAAAAAATAGAAGATCAATGGGGCTATTGGAAAAACAAGGATGCAAAGTTTCTCACGACCCAGTATGGCCCCTCTCTCTTTATAAACAAGGATAAGCATGAAGTGTACTGGGTATATAGGCGTAATATAGACTTCAAGGCAACACAGAGACGATTAAAGGATCTTCGAATTATAATGCTTAAAGATTACAAGATGACAGAGGTATCATTTGAGGAAGTGTATAATGCTCACCTAGGCCGTCATTTGTTTGTGTTGGCAACGGTGGAGTTTTTATGAGCGACAAAATCAAACGGTGCGCATATTGTAAAAAGATACTCGAAGATGATAATCAGAAGGCATATTGTAATTCTACGTGCGAGGAGTTGCGCAAGATAAAAAATAAGGAGTATTACGAAGCGCACAAAGCAGCAGTTATCAAGCACAATGCTGAATATGCAAAGGCTCATCCTGATCTTAGGAGGCAGATTAGTCAGACGTATCGGGATAAGTTAACTCCTGAAGAAATACAAGCAATGAATATTAGTAGGCGCACTGGAAAGGCTGCATGGGCACGCAAAAATAGAAGGAAGCGAAAGCGAATCCTCAGTATTTCAGTGGAGCAATTGATAGCCAATGAGAAGGAAAAGGCTATTCGGAGAGCGCTTGGAATTGAGGTTCCCGAAGTGGAGGACGAATTAGACGAAAGTTAAATGATCACACTAAACAAAACCTTTTTTAATTATGTTACCTGATTATTTAACATGAGTGACGAATGGTCCAAAGTTTTCTGGGATGATTCTTTTGAAGGAGAAGCCCAGGGCGGTATGTTTTTCAAGTCAATGAAATTGGGAAAATTTATTAAGGAAACTGAAGAGAAAGGTTTCGTAATTGCCGGAATAAAATTTGATGAATCGAACAAATGTGAGTTAATCTTTAAAAAGCCAGAGGAATGATGCACCAATCTTGTATTTATCCAGTATATGAAAATTATAATGAGCCACATCGGTATTATCACAATGTGAATCATGTTCAATCGATGCTTAAGGAAGTAGATGAATTACGGAGAGATCTTGATGTTCACGAGATAGGAATACTGACGAGGGCAATTGTGTATCATGATGTAATATATGATCCACGTAGGCAGGATAATGAAGAGCGATCTGTTGAGTTCATGCGACAACACTGTTCATTTATGGAAATGGAGGATGTTGCGCGTATTACGCAGTTGATCAGGGCTACTGCGCCATCTACTTATGATTCTGATGGGAATGACATGCTGGTTACTTTAATCAGGTATCTCGATTGCAAAACATTGTATGACGAAGACTTGATTCAGATGATGATCAATTTCAAATTGTTGCTTAAGGAATTTCAGTTTGTGAATTACAAGACGTTCAGGGATAATCACTTATTGTTTTTTAATTGCTTTTCTTTTCTTTTGGGCATGGATTCGGAGGTAAAAGAATATTACAGAAAATATGTCCTAAGTTACCGGCCAAAAATTGGTGTCTATGCCGGATCATTTAATCCGTTTCATATTGGGCACATGTCGGTATTGGAGCAGGCCGAGCGGGTATTTGACAAAGTAATCGTGTTATATCCCGAAGGTGAATCGTCATTGGTGCCAGTAGAGAAAATATTGCCATTTCACGAGGTAATTCCGTTTAAAGGACTATTAACCGACTTTATGCGAAAATTGGGATCTGATATAGACTATACCCTCATTAGAGGAATGAGAAACGGTAACGATCTAGAGTATGAAGTGAATCTAAACAAAGCATACAAGGATCTCGGATCACATACGAATGTCATGTATTTTATGACTGACAAGCCACATGTGAGCAGCAACATGATTAGAGAAATTGCTAAAGTAAGTGATCGCTACAAAATGTATGTTCCTGACAAGTTCAGATACGCAGGAGAATTGTAATGTGGGATATTTATATTGTGTATTTGGAAGATTCGAAAATCGAACCTGATGATTTTTCTGGGTGTCGAAAATGTATAGAGTTTTCGTTTGTGAACAATGATAAGTGGTTTCGTGTTAGATTTGAGAACGGTGATTATCGTTACATAAACGCATCATTTATTGAATTCATAGATGCGTCACCAGTGAAGGAGTAATAAATGAAAAGACCAGAGTTATTGTATCATTTGATTATTGAGGTTGCTGGAGAGCGGTTGTATTATTCGGGGCATGGTTACTTTGTCAGGGATATCGCGGAAGCAAAGTTTTATAAAAATTTAGGGCACATGAAACTTGCCATTAATCGCGTAAAATGTAGAGTATTTGGCAAGAACTACAAGCAAAATGAATTTAAGGCAGTGATCGTAGCGAGAATAATTGAGAATCCAGTTGAAGTTGTTGAAATTTATTCAGAGGAAAGATAAATGGGATTTTTAGATCGATTGTTGTATCAGCCTGATTACAAATTACAGAAAATTTGTTATTTTCTTGGAAAGCCTGTTAGTAAAGATACATGGGTGTATGAAGATTCTAATATTTGTATTCGTTGGGGAGGCTCGCTCTTTGGAGACAATGCTATGTTTTCGGGTGATAAATCACAAGTCAATGAATTGTTTTATAATAAATTAACACAGAGCCAGCGAAATTCAGATATTTACCGAATGATGGATGTTGCTTATGTTTGCAATAGATATTATAATGATTAACGGAGTACAAAATGACGACTAAATCGAGAAATCTGCTCATGTCAACGGATTCCTACAAGCAAACCCACCACGTACAGTATGTGCCTGGGTTGGAGTATGTGTATTCGTATTTTGAGCCGAGGAAAGGTGCTATATACAAGGATATTGTCTGGATGGGTGTAATTCCATATATCAAGGAATATGGACTTGATGGTTATGCATTTGAGCATTATGACATACTTGAGGCAGTTAAAATCTGTGATGAGCATTTTGGCGTTCCGGGATACTTCAATGAGAAAGGATGGCGTTATATTCTTGACACGTATGCGGGCAGGCTTCCATTGAGGATATCACAGTTGCCAGCAGGCACAATCGTTAAGCCGGGAACGCCGTGTATGGCAATCGAAAACACTGATCCAAAGGTGCCATGGCTCACGAACTACGTAGAAAGTATATTAATGCATGTATATGCTTCTACGAATACTGCCACTATATCATATGATGTTTATAAAACAATTAAAAAGTGGGCAGATAGATGCGGGGAATGTGTGTCTCCTGTTCATTTAAATGATTTTGGGTTGCGTGGTTCAAGTTCTTTACAAAGTGCAGAAACTTGTGGGATGGGGCACCTTCTTATTTTTTCAGGAAGTGATAATATACCATCTATTAAATGTGCTATGGAATGTTATTCTTCGGGGGTTGTTGGTGTATCTGTAATAGCTGCAGAGCATAGCACAATTACTAGCTGGGGGAAAGAAAATGAATTTGTTGCGTATTCTCATATCATAAAAACTGCTCCGGATAGTGCTATAATTTCATTAGTTATAGATAGCTTTGATTGGAAAAATGCTATTGATACAATGTTTTGTGGTAACTTAAGAGATTTGATTTTAAGTCGATCTGGTAAAGTGGTATGTCGTCCTGATTCAGAAGATCATATTATAAATGTTCCATATATATTAAAAAAATTATGGGAAGTTTATGGAGGATCTATTAATAAAAATGGTTATAAGGTGCTCGATCCGCACATTGGTATAATTGTTGGTGACGGAGTAAATGTAAATATTATAGATTCAATATATTATATTATCGTTAATGATGGATTTGCACCGTCGAATGTTATATGGGGATCTGGTGGTTATTTATTACAGCAACATGATAGAGATACGTTAGGGTTTGCATTTAAATGTAGTGCAATTAGAAGAAATGGTATATGGTATGATGTTAAAAAGACGACTCCCGGTAAAGAGAGCAAGGCAGGCAGGTTCCCGGAACTTGAGGTAGTGTATGAAAACGGTGTAATTCTCAAAGACGAAAGTTTCACCGAAATTCGAAATCGGATAAGAGGTGTATTATGAAAGGTAAAATTTGTCCGTATATGTCCAGACCTATTCTACGCCAACTTTTGGAAGTGGAATGTCTCGGTAAGAGATGTGCAGCAACCTATGAGAAGGTCTATATGAGCAAGACTGAATATATTTGCACGAGAACAAAGTTAGTCGTCGAGGAGATTAAGAATGAAGTATAACGTAATGGTATTTGCTACTGCGTCAGTTTATGCTGAAGTTGAAGTAACGGCAGATTCCGATACAGAGGCAATTGAACTTGCATACTATGAAGCAGGCGATTGGGAAATAGACGACATTGACGATATTACAAATGCTCGCATAATAAGTTGCGAGGAAGATGACGAGGACGAATAATGCAGAGATTATAAATGTTTACTATAAAAGAATGGGTTGTGGTAATATTACTGTCCTTTGTTTGGACTGGAATTATAATATTATCTCCACATTTATTCTCGTCTGTCGAAGAACAATTGCCGTTTTCGTCAGTTCAGGTAAATGTATCAGACAAATATGTTCACGACCCAAAAACAGAAATCGATTACGTTATCATAGACAATGGAAATGGTATGGTATATAGAACAAATAAGTTATGTTACAATCGATTGCTCAAAGGCTACACGTATCAGTGCAATCTATCATATCAGGATTTTATTATTGGAGTTAATAAAGGTGTTTAAATGAATGGAATATCTAAATTTTTAAAAGAGTGGGAAACTATGTCCGATGAAGAGAAGGCTATTGAAGAAAAAGATGCAAAAGAAAAGGAAAATATAAAAGCATTGCGCTGGATATGCAAGAAATGATTACTATATACAGTTTGGGATTTGTATTTGCAATGTTGCCTATTATAGTGATGCCTGCGATAATTATTGGTGCTATATTATCGAAATTAGATAGGGCTGTAAATTTTTATGAGAGTTGGTTTATAGGAGCAATAGTAGCATGGGTAATTTTAGTAATTGTTATGGTATTTGCTATACTGGTGCATTATTGTCTGTTTCAAGTTATCTTGGTGTGATATAATGATTCATACATTTACGCATGATGAGATGAAAAATAGAACGAATGTTTATTTCGATGAAGTTCCCGAAACTATTGAGGAGATTTTATCCATTCGTTTTTATGATTACATCCATAAAATTATTAAGCAAACTAATGTATTTAAGCAATATAGTCACCTCCATTCACAAGTAATTGTGTATAATGGGCTATATATTGAAATATTTGATGATAAACTTGATTGTTTTTATATAGTAATTAAGTTATGTGAGAAAACAGATCCAAAAATAGAACAAATTTGCGATCATGGATTTGAATCAATTAGAGTTTGCCTTGATTGTAATACAGTCGACGTTTTAAAATTTGATCACGTTGGTTACTATTCATCAAGAGAAGGCAGTGTACACAACTGGTGTTCGTCATATGAATGGTTTGTTCATGGAAAAGTTAAGGCAATTGCTATAATTGAACTGGAAAATTTATTTAAATACTTTAATTGTAGGATGCGACTACTCAAGGAATACACTGATTACATGAACAAAGTAAAAGAAGACAATGATAAAATTGTACATTGTAATACTATCAAGTCCATAATTAAAAACAGAGCAATGAATATTGATTGGATGTAATACAATGAATGATGATGCGTTTTTGTACCGTGAAGAACATGGTGACATTGAAGAGCCTGACGAGGATCGGTGCTTGAGTTGTGTGGCTTATGTGTGATGTGATAATTGTGAAGGATTTGGAGACTATTGTGTATTTGATCAGTATACGGATGAGGATTTCGAAGTAATACTCATTGATGGGAGTCTTGCAACACGAAATTGTCAATCAGATAATACTTGCAAATATCATGTAACGAGAGAAGAAGTGCTTAAACTAATTTCGGAGTATAAAGGGCTATGAAGTTATCTTGTCTAATTAAAAAGTTGTGGGCCGATGTAGGAGGTTTGAGTAATGTTTACAGGTGATCATTCTTCTGAATGGCGATGCGATTATTGTAACGTGCAATTTTCTGGTGACATGATGGGAGATATAAAATGGATTCGGGAAGGGATTACTGATGAGGCTATGCATTTTTGTAACTATGATCACGTTGCGAGATATTATGCATGTAAGGCACTATCTATTTAACTGATAAGAACTAACATTTGGTACTCGCGGGGGTATATTCATGCTGCCCTCGTGAAAACTTTTAGCATCAACAGTAGACGAATGGGCGAGTCGCATATCAAGGTTTGTTATGTGATTAAGCCCGTTAAATTCGTTTATTATGTTCGCGGTTACCAAACTCCTCTTTATATATAAAGGGTAACTGTGTTATCTTGTAGCATGTCCGATAATAGCACAATTCACGAATGCGAAAATATTAAGCTGCTAACTGACATGCAAATTAAGATCGCTGAAATGTCTCGTGATATGGTGCATTTTGCGGCATGTTTTCAGGAACTTAATGCGCAGTTAAGCGAGTTTATGGAAAAACAGGAACAGCGGGTGGCCGATATACAAAATACGTGTGTCATGCGGTCAATTAAGTGGAATGAACTGGAACGTGAGGCACTGACGATAAGGGCAGATCAGCGCGATTTATATAAACGGCTCGAAATTATTGAAAGGGTGCATAGTGAGGAATTTGGTGGTAAACAGGCTACCAGACCCTACAAAGATTATATTGTATACGTTTTTATGACTATTACCTCTATTCTATTGACATATCTGTTCTTCACTGGTGGCATTCACGCCGATTGATCTAAAAGTTAATTACTATAGCACAACATTAATCTATTTTTACGTCCATTGTTAATGATGGCAGATCAGCGATGGCGATGTATTACATGTAATCATCCGCAGCGGGCAGAAATTGAACAGGCAATCATTGATGAAAAACTTACACAGTCAGAAATAGCCAGACGCTATGGGATAACCGATAAAGCGCTTTCTCAACATAAATTGAACCATATGGAGATACCAAAGAAAGTTAAACATGAGTATAAGATTTATCGAGAGGATGACGAGACGAATATTAAATCCTGTTCCATTGGTAAGATATCTGATACAATTGTGATCCCGCGTGTTGCATCAATCAAAACTGATATCAGGGAGGATAATATCGTAGTTGCCGGGAAATCAATTGACGATTTAATATTAGAACATAAACTTGAGATTGTTAAACTTGAGCACCAAAAGTCGGTGACAAATGCTAACTAATCTCAAATCGCGACTTCGTGATCTATTGTACGGTGGAGATTACGTTTCTATTAGATGCTCGCGAGGCTGTATTTATTGTGTCTTGTATCAGGATCACAAACTTGAAAAATTCAAGATGTCAAATCTGCTGATCGATGTGGATATCAGTGGAATGTACAATCAAACGATGGCTGACGTCTGGATTAAAATTAACGGTTTGAAATAAATGGAGTTAAATAAGGTATATTTAGGTGATGCGCTCGAAGTTCTCAAGACGTTTCCTGACGACTCAATTGATTTCTGTCTTACTTCTCCGCCCTACGCTAATTTAAGGAGTTATTTGCCGGTTGATCATCCTGACAAATGTAAAGAAGTTGGATATGAGGTTACACCCGATCAGTATGTTGATCAGATAGTAAATGTATTCAGTGAGGTACATCGCGTATTGAAGCCGTCAGGCTGTGTAATGCTTAACATTGGCGATTCATGGGCATCTAATGGGATTTATCTCAAGCAGTATGTAGAGTCACATCCAGAAAGGCAAAATTTACACACTGCGGATCATGAGAGGTATCCGGCTAAAGTAAAAGGGGTTCGTGGTGGCAAATATAAAATCAAAAAGAAGGATTTAATGATGATTCCTGCCAGGACTGCAATTGCTTTACAAGAGTATGGATGGTATCTTCGGTCTGATATAATTTATGCTAAACGTAATGTGCTTCCAAATCCTGTCAAGGATCGTCCGGTTGCATCGTATGAGCACGTATTCCTATTGACGAAAACTCCAAAATATTACTTTGATTGGAAAGCAATTGGTACAGAACCGGCAGATTCGACACAGGCAGACAAGCGACCTAAAGGAGTATTAAGACAAAAAGTAAACGAAAATTCAAAGTATCACGAAAACTGTGATGATAAGATTGCCGCACAGTTCAGAAAGCAGGACAATGTTGGCAGGTCTGATTACACTGGTTTCAATGACCGGTACACGCCTGTTGATTTAGTTCGTCCTCGCGATGTGTGGTATATAGACATTGATGACGATGATACAGATATTATTCCAGTATGGACTATGACTGTCACCGGAAGCAAAATTAAGCATTTTGCGATGATGGAATCTAAGTTAGCCGAAAAATGTATTAAATGTGGATGTCCTGAAAATGGTGTTGTATTAGATCCATTTTGTGGAGCAAATACATCCGGTCTTGTAGCAACATCATTAAATCGAAATTACATTGGTATAGAACTCAATCCTGATACTGTTAAAATTGCAGAAAATTACTTAAACGACTACAACTACGATTTAGAAAAGCAGAGAGTGGTTAAACGATGACAGACAATGAAGTGATGCAGAAAATTATACCTTATCTTCCATCACATTATGAGGTGTTGCAGATCACAGAAACTGGCTCATTTATGTGGGCAATGCAAAACTTTACAGACGATCATGGAACCTCTGATCATGATTTGATCGTCATTTATCGAGCGTCTACTAAAGACATATTAAAAGGCCGATCTATTAACTCGACATTGCCCTGTAAACATCACATTATGATTGATGGACAGGAATATGACTTTAGTTACCTTGAGATCGGGCATTTTTGTCATCAGTTAAAGAAAGGCAACGTCAACATGATCTGGGCACTATTGTCACCTCTTGTAGTGTATAAGCAGCCAGTGATGCACGTATTACACGATATTATTTCACAGGTTCACACCGCCGATATTGTGTCTTCCGGGATAGGAATGACACTATCTCAACTGAAAGATGTCACGAAACGCGCAGAACAACGATCTCCCGAAAAGTCGCTCAAAACTGCATATAGAACTGCTAACTTTGTGTTAAATCATCTAACGACCGGTAAATTTGAATTTGAGCCTGTGTTATTTGACGTCACAGAAACAGATGTGATGGATCTCATCGATGATATTAAAACACTTGAGTTGAATGACGACTACGATAAAATGCCTACCGAATCAATTGAGCAGTGGATCTACCAATTACGAGTCGTGAGCCTGTAACTTTTTAGATATTTTATATAGAGGTTAAGTTCACTCTTTTTAATGACTGACAATCAGGAGAAATCGAACGAAGAAAACTTTGAAGAACTCAAAGAATATTTTGAACTTCTTGCACATATTCTTCCGATGGGAAATTGGCGCGTTGCGCTTGAGGGATCTAATTCTCATGATATGAGTCATTATGTCGCGACTCCGGACGCATATGGCGCATGTCAGAAGAATCGGAATATGCAGTATGCCGAGATATTTGTCAATCTCGATAAGCCGCGATCTGATGAGTATGGCGAAACGTGGGAGCATACGCTTATTCATGAAATGCTACACGTTGTCACTGATGAGATATCAGAATATGTCGAGGCCAAATATCCCGATCTAGTAGAGGACACCTTGTATTGCACGAAAATGGAGCGTCTAATTAACATGCTGTCTTATGCGATCTATGACGCGCTTGCCCTTGAACGAGAATGCACATGTAATAACGAACCAGCACAACAGACTCTTACATCAAGTTATGATGCCTGTGTTAACGCAAAAATATAAATAGGCCAAAGATCAACAATAGTATGGCGCTGTGGAGTCGGCGCAATACAAAAGGACTCTCTCGAACGATACGAGTCCGTCAACGATAGTAACATGTTAATTGGATGAATCGGATTGATTTACCATTTTCTCGATTCATTTTTGCTTACTCCTGACCCACGTGTCTTGTTTGGCGACAGTCACACATGGGTCTACTGTAACTCTAATTGTTCGAATTGTATTAGTGGCATATTATTTTCTACAGGTACTGGAAATACCTGTATCATTTTTAGTGAAATTAGAAACATTTATATCTCTAGACGATCAATATTGTAATACCGCGTTAAGTCGTGGTCGAGAAATGATAGTTTAGGAAATTGGTGTGCCTTGTCTCTGGTTCAATTCCAGAGATGAGGTATAGGCCCTATAGCAATGATGGATAGCGTAACTCCGTTTGCTCATTCAACGGGATGCCCTTTCCAGAGACGGGCTAACTACCTGTAGAATAGACAGGAGGCAATTGAATCTTGCCATAGTAGATCTGGTTTGTCCACATTCTGATTTGTGGAGGTGATTGCTAATCCGGATATGGTTCAGGCAGGGACCAAAATCACGTTATAACACCCTGCAATAGTTGTAAACTTCATTCGATCAAATGGAGCAACTAAACATGAGTGAGTGGAACTTTAAAGCAGGTTTCTCATGTAAATTAAAACCAACTTACCAAATTAAACCTGCAATAGTTGTAAACCGCGTCTGCGCAAACGTGGCAACTGTAACCGATACTGTTGATGAGGCAAACCTCCGGTTCAATTCCGGATATCGGTTATCAGCACTGCGGCAAGTCCATTTAGTTGGAATGTGCATCACCAGATGAAACCGCTCGATTTGGTGCGTTGATCTATGAACGTGACACGCAGGGTAGATTCCACCCGTAGGAGCATAGATGAGGAATCAGGAGCAAGATATTATGAGTGACGATGAAACTGTTGAAGACACCTCGAAGGTGCAGAATAACATGACTGGAAAAATTGAAGATCGCGCTTGGGGAAGTTCTTATGCTGACGGCGGCGCGATGTATAGCAAAGTTTACAAAAAGAAAGATTAACTTTTCTCATTTTGTCAGCATAGTTCAATGGTAGAACGGTTCCCTTGTAAGGATCAGGTTCCGTGTTCAATTCACGGTGTTGACTTGTGAATGTGGTGTAATGGTAACATAGCGCTCCGTGGAGGCGTTGAATCGGGTTCGAATCCCGACTTTCACATACCTTTTTATTGTTTAAAGTTCACTCTATTATATGACTAATGAGAAATTAGTTGAAATTGTTTGTGTTATCGACAATTCTGGATCGATGCAGACGATCAGAGATGATGCTATTGGCAATTTCAATGCGTTTTTAAAGGAGCAGCAGGAACTCGAAACTGACATTGACGCGAAGTTTACCATGATTCTGTTTAACACTGATTACACAGTGATCCACGATGGTAAGCCGATCAAAGATGTTCCGACACTTAATAATGAGACTTACAGGACCATGGGATGCACTGCGCTGTATGATGCTGTAGGAAAGGCAATTGATACCGTTGGCGCACGCTTGTCAGGTATGGCAGAAAAGGATCGACCATCTAAAGTTATTGTGTCTATATTAACAGACGGGCAGGAAAATTCATCGCGTGAATACAATAATGCCCAGATCAAGGACATGATTCATCGTCAAGAGAACCTGTGTAATTGGGAGTTTTTCTATTTGTCAGCAGGGCCAGACGCATTTAACGACGCGCTTCAAATGGGCATCTCATCACAGAACACCATGTCATTTGACGCATCACAGGGCACTCGATCGGCATATGCATCTATGAGCACGTCATATTGTTCATCCAGAACACCGGGGCGCAAACCATGAAAGTATTTATTAGCCAGCCAATGCTGGGTAGATCTGATGAAGAAATTAAGATCGAGCGCGATGCAATAATTAAAGATCTCGAAAATAAAGGATTTGAGGTGATTGATTCTATGATTGCGGAAAATGCACCTGAAACATCACAGCAAGGAGCATGGTATCTTGGAGAGTCTATTAAGTTGTTATCGGGAGCAGACTTTGCGTATTTTGCAAAGGGCTGGGATATTGCTCGTGGATGTAGAATTGAGCACGCGGTTGCTGAAGAATACGACATAAAAATTTTATGGAACAATCATGACAAGTTATGAAAATGCCTCGATTTACATTGATAGAGATGGCTTCATTAAGAATCTCGATGGTAAACTTGCACAGTTTACAATCGATACAGATAATGTAGAACATATTGAGGATCTACAGTATATGGCCGATAACGAGAAGAAAACTATATATTTAATTAGAGAGTTTGTTGCAGTAGATGCAGATTATCAGGATCAACACCCGAAAAAATCTGCAAAAGATTGGTATCTATTAGAGGTGAAGCCGAATGACGACGTGAGATGATATTGCACAATGGTTTGAACAGGGTGTAAAGCAGGGTTATTCGTACATGGCCGTAATTTGTGACACTTTTGATTACTCTGATTATCCTGTATATTTTAAAAATCGTCACAATATGATGGTTGTTGAAATGAATCCGGGAAATATGCAACGTGTCATGGAAACATACAACCTTAAAGCCGATATGTTTGAACAACTATCAAAGGATAGAAATTGGGTGACTGCTTAGTCTTGAACGCCTGATAAATCGACCTCTGTTGACTTAACATCTTTCCAATTTTCGTCGGAAAATCGTCTCCCGCAATGTCTACAGGAATAACAATCACCATCATCCTTTCCTCTGATCCATGTAACGCCTGAATACCGATCTATCAATTCAAGGTCTGTAGACAGGCAATCTGGGCAATACGGACTCTCTCCGACAATATCATTTGCGATATCACTTGGAATAACAACTTGCTGCGGCCTTGCCATAAGAAACTCCCTGATAACAAACAAGACTAACAGCGTTACAATTATGCCGAATACGACAGATAACAAGTCTATCATTTTACCTTCGGGATAATTGCATCAATGATTTTATAGGTGTCAATGGTTGGTGTATGCGTCCGATCTAAGTACACCTTGTAAATTAACAATGCTGTCATTCCAAGAGTTATAGCGATTACAATACCTGTTGCAACATATGGATCCATGAATTAGAGTGCAATTACCCAACATTTATATGATTTGACGCATGACATATAATCATGGGAAAAGAGTTTCGCCCAATTTTAGCTGTAAATGCAGAAATTGATAAAATTGTCTATCCTGTGCTCGCATCATGTAAGATTGATGGTGTACGATGCTTGATCAAGGATGGAAAGCCACTTACGCGCACGTTAAAGGAAATCCCAAACATTTGTGTGAGGAACGAATTGGTGCGATTATTCAGTGATACGCCGGGTCTCGTTGATGGCGAGTTAATCGTCGGTAAAACATTTCAGGAAACTTCATCTGCGGTCATGTCATTCGAAGGCGAGCCAGATTTCAGGTATTGTGTCTTCGATTACGTTGAAAGTGATTTTGAAAAACCTTTTAAAGATCGTTTACTCGACATGCATAAGTTACTTGAGCGAATTGGATCGCATCAGATTGTAGGTGTGTTGTCTGAACCAATTGAAAATTATACACAACTCCAAAAATGTGAGGAATTTTGGCTATCGGAGGGCTACGAGGGGCTGTGTTTTAGGTCATTCGATTCACGTTACAAATTTGGTCGCTCGACAGTTAAGGAAGGCATCCTGTTAAAACTCAAGCGATTTACTGATTCAGAAGCCACAGTGATTGGTTTTCAAGAACTCATGCATAATGAAAATGAGGCCAAAAAAGATGCATTGGGGCACACTGATCGCGCGACATGTAAAGAAAACATGGTCGGCATGAATACACTTGGATCACTTCAAGTCAGGGATGTTGTATCAGGTGTCGAATTTTCACTCGGCACTGGATTTAACGCCGAACAACGCAAGAGTATATGGGACAACCAATACACATACGTGGGCCAACTGGTTAAGTATAAGTATCAGGCTTCTGGAGTTAAGGATCTACCACGCTTCCCGGTTTTCCTTGGCTTCAGGGATAAAGATGACTTGTAAATCACAACCTTCTTATGTCTGGACGATTAATGTATAGTATAGCACTGGTGAAACATGGAATTTGTAGAATTTAAAAGAATTCTTCAGAAGAATTTTGAAAAGAGAACATCTGGTATCAACCATTTATTCACAATGGATGTTGATCCTGATGAATTGTGGAATGTATATCTTGATAGTTTCCCGAGTGGATCTAACGAGATATTGCGTGTCAGGAGAGAATTTGATTGTTCTGCCTGTAGAAGATTCGTTAAGCAGTTTGGCAATGTCGTAATTCTAAAAGATGGCAAACTTGAGACTATCTGGAACTTCAAAGTAGGCGATCCGACTTATCAGACTGTAATCGATGCATTGACTGATTATATTAGGCGCCATGCATTTCAGGGAGTATACGTTACCAAAGAAGGCAAAATTGGCACAGACAAAAATTTGGAGCAGGATAAAGACAGCAAAGTTCATGAATGGCATCACCTTTACATTGAGTTACCGGACAGATTTGTCTACAGTGGTCGAGATACGCTCGATACGGTAAGAGGCAATTACAGGGCAATAAGAGACGTGTTTTCCAGATCGCTCACCGAACTGTCATTGGATAGCGTAGATGTGGTATTGGAACTCATTAATTCTAATACGCTATACAAGGGCGAAGAGTGGAAAGGCGTTCTGCAGCAGTTCCGGCAGTATAAACTTGCATTTGATGCGGCAAAAAACAAGGATCTATTTACGTGGGAGAAATCGGTTGAAGCAGGCCCGGTAATTGGAAAAATTCGAAATCACAGCATCGGGACACTGTTAATCGACATCACTGCCGACATGGATCTTGATGAGGCAGTCAGGCGATATGAGAAAGTTGTAGCCCCGACAAATTACAAGAGGCCAAAGGCGATCTTTACAAAGCAGATGCTTGAAGATGCGAGGAAGACCATTGAAGAACTTGGCTACATGGCATCATTAAGCAGGCGATTCGCTACCCTTGATGATATCACGGTCAACAACATACTGTTCAGCAATCGGGATGCAGCAAAACGCATTACTGGATCCAACGATATATTCGATGCATTAGAGTCTACCATTGCTATTAACTCGAAGAAGTTCTCAAAAATCGAAGAGATATCGATATCTACCTTCATTCAGGATGTCTTGCCTACTTCACGAGAGATCGAGGTATTATTTGAGAACAGACTTGCGTCTAACATGGTGTCACTTATTGCACCTGCTAAATCTGATGCAAAGACGATGTTCAAGTGGGACAATGGGTTTTCATGGGCATATACCGGGAATATTACTGATTCCATGATGAAAGAAAACGTCAAGATGGCCGGTGGTAACGTAGACGGCGTATTACGATTCTCAATCCAATGGAATGATGGCTCGGCCCACGATAAAAATGATCTGGATGCACATTGTATAGAGCCGTCAGGAGATCACATAGATTTCAGGTTAAAAACTGGGCATAAAAGTTCAGGATCGCTCGATGTTGATATCATACAGCCGCGTAAAGGCATACCCGCAGTAGAGAATATCATCTACACTGATGAGAGCAGGATGCCGAAAGGGGTGTATCAGTTCTTTGTAAATCAATTTGCTAACAGAGGTGGTAAGGACGGGTTTACAGCAGAGATCGAGTTTTCAGGGCAAATACACTCGTTTAGTTATCCCAGAGAGTTACGACAGCGTGAAAATGTTGCGGTTGCTAATGTGACTTTCGACGGGACAAACTTTACAATCGATGAAAAGATCCCATCACAGATGTCAGTAAGAGAAATTTGGGGCCTTAAAACGAATCAGTTTGTTCCGGTATCCGTGATAATGTACTCACCGAATTATTGGAATGAGCAGGATGGGATCGGACACCGCCATGTATTCTTCATGCTCAAAGATTGCATAAACGGAGAAGGTGTTTCAGGTTTCTACAATGAGTATCTAAAGCACGATCTAGAAAAGCACAAGCATGTTTTTGAAGCCCTTTCTTCCAAATCAGGGGTGGTAAATGTAGATAATCAGCTTTCAGGGATAGGTTGTAGTACAACTAAACGTGCGTCAGTGATCGTAAAGGTGAAGGGCGCAACAGAACGAATGATGAAAATTAATTTCTAAAATTTTTCAGGTGAAAACAAATGTTTGAACAAGCAACAAGAAACAAGTACAGATTTCCGTCACATGTAGGGCTGATAGACATAGAAGATCTCTGGGATCTTTCACTTGAGCGGATTGACTCCGTTTACAAGAGTCTCAAATCTGAACTCAAGGAAGTCGAAGAGGAAAGTTTACTGAATAAAGTGTCTCCCGAAGACAATGAAACTCGCAAGAAACTTGAAATCGTAACATATATCTTCGGCGTCAAGCTCGCAGAGAAGGAATATCGACTGAAGGCCAAGGAAAAAGCAGAGCACAAGCAGCAATTACTCGCAATTCTCAAAGAGAAACAAACCGACGAGTATAAGGGCAAATCAGTCGAAGAACTCCAGCAGTTGATAGATCAACTCTAACCCTCTTTTTATGACTTATAGAAGAATGTTTCAATTTCTTATGGGATTGCATTTACACAAGTCTCGATACAGGTGGTTTAGAGGTCATTATAAAGGAATAAAGGCATTTCGTAAATTATACTGTGCTTGTGGAAACACTGGTAAATATAGTGGATTTAGGTCATTGCGAAATTTTGATAAACCATTTAGATATCGAATTTGCTACTATCCATGGGATTAAAATGAATATGTTTGAAATAAGCATGTTTATGGTTCTTGGATCAGGAATTATAATTATTTTATTTGCATATATTATGGAGAAATTATGGTTAATATCAGCAAAATAGTCGAGCGAATCATAAAGTGGTGCATTGGGTATCATCTCTGCTATTCACACTGTGAAACATGTTTGTACAGTGATAGATTAGGAAATCCAGCAACTAAATGCACCAAATTTAACATTTCAATAGATGCACGACACGGCTGTTGCTACCATGCTATGTGGAGTTTCTATGAACGATCCGAAGTTTAAAGATAGGTTCTATGGGTGCATGTATGGGCTTGCAATTGGTGATGCCCTTGGTATGCCAGTTGAATTCATGGAAAGAGACACTTTTCCACTGGTGACAGATTACTTACCGAATATTCATTGGGATCTTGAAGCAGGATCATGGACTGATGATACTTC
>Ga0172381_10000035_pt1 | contig 143509 bp, 124 predicted proteins | sample Leawel6488metaG_FD_119754 | JGI IMG/M metagenome (GOLD analysis project Ga0172381, IMG submission 119754) | Leachate microbial communities from a municipal landfill in Southern Ontario, Canada - Leachate well 64-88 metaG | ecosystem: Engineered > Solid waste > Landfill > Unclassified | place...
TGATGCAAAAAACAAGGCGCAAATCAAAATTGAAGGAATAAAACCAATTCTTGTGTATCGAAAAATCTGTCCAAATAATATGCCTCTAAAAATTAATTCCTCAAAAAATGCGGCAAATATAACTCCTACCAGGATTGAGTTTATTGATATATCCTTATTGAAATTTAAAAATACAGAATACCCTATCAACATAGGCAAAGTGACTATAAATGAAAAAAACATTCCCTTAATAAATCCATTTTTTAATCCGATGCTATCAATTATCTCTTTGGGCTTATGAATCAAAAATAAACCAACAAGCATGGGTAATCCAACAATAATGTAAGTCAAGAGAAACCCTATTATGCTTATGCCAATCTTTTTGGTCAAGAAATCATCAAGTTGATAAAAATATAATTTGCTTATTGTAAAATATAGTCCAAAAGCAATTAAAGTAATCAACAATGTTCTTAATGTCTGTTTCATTGAATTTTGTTTTGTTTCTTATTCTACTGTATCGTGTTTTTTCCCAAAAATTGGCCACAACGTTGTTGTAAGCTGTAGATAAAGATCAAAAATACAAATCTTTTCTCAGGAGTATCAATCCATTCTCAATCTTTACATGGAAATTTCCACACAGTTTAATGGACCGCTGATAACGTGGACAATGGTAGGGGCTATTTCACTTCATTGTTGAACCAGTTTAGATTAGTGTCGGAATATGACCTTACCTCCTGCTTCTCCTGTTTCCAGTTGATGGATTTCCAGTGTGTCAGTTAGTGTCCGATACACAATCCTTTTGACCGGACTTCATTTGCTTTCCTGAATAAAACCTTACTACAGTTTTCTTGCAAAAGAGAACCAGATGGAAGTAATCTTTACGCTTGCATACCAGCTTATGCATTACCAGGGAAAATTCCCTTTTTTCACCCTATATTGTGCAACGTGCATTTTTATTTGTTTTCCATAGATTTAGGCAACATCAACAAAAAAGGAATACACTTGTCATAATTTAACTCATCGTAGTTTACTCCTAAGTTGATATTATTGTAATGATCCATTTGATGCTCTTTATAATACTCTTCTGAGGATAATTTTCAAAAATCCTTGGTTATCTTTTCTGTTAAAAACCATTTTTCAAGTAATCGAGCTGCACGACCATTGCCATCTCTAAATGGATGAATATGGGCAACCCTTAAATGAATCTATCCGTTTCATTTACAATATCGTATTAAAACAGGCAGCACTGTGGCGGTGAAAATATTTGTGCGCTACAAAAACGTCAGCATCGACCCTATACTATTCCTTTGTTTGCGCCAATAGAAATGATGAAATAAATATAAGCGCTCAATTCTGGACAGGAACCGCTACGACAAAAATACCTCCACCTTGACAAAATTCTCCATTGGCTATTGCCTGAATTTCCACTGTTGGAATAGACACAATTTCGGTGTGGCAAAGTTTACTTTCATTATTCGGGTCGTTATCAAATTTAACATAACAGTATGTATACCCGCATAAATTACCTGAGCTTTGTATGATACCTGTTTGCCCAACAGAAGGCGACCAGGATGATCCCATCATAGCACCTTTTAGCTTATTTTTCTCCAGTGACGGATTATATGATGAAATAATCAGCACGAAAGCCAGCGCAGAGATGAATACCCCCGAAAGCAATCCACCCAGGAAAAATCTGTTTTTGATGAAGGTGAAGTCGATTTTTTTCATGAATTTGTTTTTATGTAAATACATTACAATGGATAAAAGTAAACAATTTTTAACAATCGATTTTCGAATAACCGGAATAAGAAAACAATATTTACATATTTTCATAGTTTAAGTCCGAGTAAAAAAACACTTTCGTTAATAAAACACAATCTGATTAAAATGAACAAAATCCTCACCACAGTCGCAATTTCTGTAATGATTGCATTTGCCATTACAGGATGTAAAAAAAGCAGTAACGATGCCACATCAGTTACTCAGCCCTTTAAGGCAGATACTGCCTTTACGCTCATTCAATCCAATGCTTTTCCCAATTATGATGGATGGAACAGCATAGCCATGGATACAATAGGCAACAAAATCTTCTTTTATTATAGTGATGCTACAGATGGGTTCAGGATCGATTTGCTTGATGTTGCCACAGGAACGGTAGCGACAATCTATAAGCATTTTTCACAAAGCGGACTTACCACCTGGGAACATTCAAATGGAAGCGAATGCATGAGACTGCGCTACTTTCCAAACACCTTTGACGGCAATAAACTGATCGTCCCGGGAGGAGCTACCAATCATTTTATTATAGAAATAAAGGTCAATTCCGATTATTCGACCACCTTTCAGAGAATTGACAGCATTCCGGATTCTTCCGGTGGATTTACGGTTTTAGACGCTTACGATGTAGATCTTACAAATACAGGGCAACAAAATAACATTGATATTTTATCGATGTATGATTGCGTTTATAACATGAATAAGAAATTCTCAACATATTCAGTGTCACCGGGAGTTCACGGAAGTTCAATAGTGGGACAACCAGGAGCTCTTGAATACGTTTTTTGCGGGCAAAGTAAATCACTCGAAATGTACAATGGAGCTTTTATTCGCAGTATTGCGATGCCTGCCGGGGAAGCGCAGTTACAAAGAGACGGTAAAAACAGGATATATGCTTACTGTGGAAACAGCATATTCCGTTTTTCCTCCGATTTACTTACAAAAGAAGAATTTCCGATCAAGGGAATATTTTCAGGGTACCGCCAGTCAGCGATGGTCTTTAAAACAATGCCTGGTTGGGTGCAGATTTACAGTTTTACCGGGAAAGATCTGATTGGGATGAGAATCCCGCGATAATCAAATGTATAAACCTCCACGGAATGGACATAACAATAGTGGAGTTGAACTGGGTTTAGACAAGGAGGGAGTAATTTGAAATGCTCTTCCTAAGTGCATCAACAAAAAACCCACTGTATATAAAATAAATACAGTGGGTTTTTTAGATTCTATCCGTGACTCCGAAGGGACTCGAACCCCCAACCAACAGAACCGGAATCTGCCGTTCTATCCAATTGAACTACGGAGCCTTTATGGCTGCAAAGATAAAAAATTTCCAAAGGATTCCTGAATTCGATACTTGTTTTCTTATATTTACAAGGAAAAGAAGTAGTTCCTTATTCAAAAATCATGAAAACCTTAAAAATATTGATACTTGAGGATAATCAAAACGATGTGGAGCTGATTAAGAGCGAATTGACTTCCCATCTTGATTATGATTTTCATTTTCTTTGTGTGGTAACGCGAAAAGATTTTATCGCAGCCATCAAAACATTTTCTCCCGATATTGTATTAAGTGATTATAATTTACCGCAGTTTAATGGATTGGATGCCCTGAAAATAACAATAAATGCAAACCCGGTTCTTCCTTTTCTTATCGTTACCGGTACCTTAACGGAAGAGTCGGCAGCCGACTCCATCAAAGCCGGCTCCTGGGATTATATTGTAAAAGAACGGCTTTACCGGTTGCCACAGGCCGTCAAAAATGTATTAAAACTGAAATCTGAAATACTCAAAGCCCGAAAAGCAGAATTCGAATTAAAATTGATCAAAGAAAATTCTCATATTCAGATCAAGTTGCTTTATGATGCAATCAACCATGCCCCCAGTTCCGTCATTATTACCGATAAAGATGGAATCATTCTTTTTGTAAATCCAAAATTTGAAGAAGTTACCGGTTATAAAAGCGAAGAAGCAGTGGGCCAGAATCCACGCATCATGAAATCCGGTAAACACGATAAAATATTTTATCAGACTTTATGGGATACCATTTTGAAAGGGAAAGAATGGAAAGGGGAAATGATCAACAAAAAAAAGAACGGAGAGTTATATTGGGAACAGGTTTCCATCTCCCCCATCTTAAATGATACTGGAGAAATCATGCACTTTGTGGCTCTTAAACATGATATCACGAAGGCTAAAGAACATGAAGAGCAATTACAAAAGAGTGAAAACTGGTACAAATCAATTTTCGAATATACCGGAACAGCAGCATGTATTCTTGATGCCAACATGATAATTTTGATGGTCAACAGTAAATTTGTAGAAATTAGCGGATTTACAAAAGAGGAACTTGAGGGAAAGAAATCATGGCTGGACTTTTTAATCAAAGAAGAACTTGACAAAATATTGGGTTATCATAAAGAAAGAAGGAATCCCGGGAAACATCCCCCATCACAGTACGAGTGTAATTTTATCAATAAGAAAGGGAAAATCAGTAATGTTTTATTATCCGTAGGTCTGATTAAGGGGACTGATAAATCGGTAGTCTCGTTGCTCGATACAACACAACAGAAAAAAATTCTTGAGGAACTGAAGGCGAGCGAAGAAAAATTCAGGTTGATCAGTACCTCTGCTCAAGACGGAATTATTATGATCAATCAAAGGGGGCAGGTGATTTACTGGAATCCTGCTGCCGAAAAAATCTTCGGATATACCTCCGAAGAGGCACAATTTTGCGATGTTCATAAACTTATTTCACCACCCAATTATCATCAACAACAAAACTTTGCCTTTGAACACTTCAAATTTCATGGAGAAGGTTCTGCCTTAGGAAACACCCTCGAATTAAAAGCTGTACGGAAAGACGGGAGCTTGTTTGAAATTGAATTATCATTAGCAGGAATGCACCTTCCCGATGGGTATGGAGCAGTTGGATTGATCAGAGATATCACCGAACGAAAGCGGGTAGAAACCGAACTGATCTACGCCAAAGAAAAAGCGGAAGAAAGTGATCGGCTGAAATCTGCTTTTCTGGCCACCATGTCACATGAACTGAGAACCCCCTTAAATGCGGTTATCGGGTTCAGCGGACTCATCGACAAAAACCTTCCCTTACAGGATATTGAAGAGATGGCTAAGATGATCAACAGCAGTGGAAAGCACTTGCTTAAAATCATTGAGTCAATTTTTGAAATTTCTTTCCTTGAAACACAAGATTTGAAGCTAAACATTGAGGAATTCTCACTATTTGAGTTCTTAGGTTCGATGAAGACTTTTCTGAAAAATGAAATGATAACAAAAGGAAAGGAGCATATCTTACTCTCTTTTCTTCCCCAGGAAAACACTTCCGGGTTGCAACTAAAGACCGATAAATCACGCATGAGTAAATTGCTCATGAATCTTTTCAACAACGCAGTAAAGTTTACGGAAGCCGGTTCGATAGAATATGGATTTACCATCCTCAACAGCGATATTACTTTCTTCGTTAGAGATACCGGAATCGGGATCCCAGAAGATCAGACAGACATCATCTTTGAACGCTTCCGCCAGGTCGACGACACCCACACCAGAAAACATGGTGGGGTTGGGCTTGGTCTTTCCATTAGCAAAGAGATTGCACGCTTGTTGGGAGGTACGCTCTGGGTTGAATCTGAATTTGGAAAAGGATCGACGTTTTATTTCAAACTTCCCAATGCCGTTACCATAAAATCCGACCCTGCTCCTGAAATACCAGAAAAATCCAGTCTTATAGATTTAACAGGATCAACCATCCTGGTGGTGGAAGATGAACCTTATAATTATATCTTTCTGGAAACCATTTTATCAGCATTAAATGCAAAAATTCTCCAGGCTCAAAATGGAATAGAAGCCATTGAAATGTGTAAAACCCATAAAGAGATTACCCTGGTGCTGATGGATATTAAAATGCCGGTCATGTCGGGAGACGAAGCAACCAGACAAATTAAAGCCTTTAGAAAAGACCTTCCAATTATTGCTCAAACGGCCTATGCAAACAAACCGGAAATAGAAAAATATATGGCCATGGGATTTGATGATTATATTACAAAACCAATTAAAAAAGAAATATTACTTGAAAAGATTTACAAAAACATCAAGACACATACTTAAAACTGTCCCCGGTAAAACACTTTTTACTATTTTTGAATAAAAAAATTTGGTCTTAATCGGAAATCTTAAAATAAAATAATATGTCAGAAAAAATTTCATCTGTTGTAAAACCTGGTGTTGCAACAGGAATAGCGGTTCAAGAGATTTTCAGAATCGCCAAAGCTAATCATTTTGCGATTCCTGCTGTGAATGTTGTTGGGACCGACTCGGTGAATGCCGTGATGGAAGCCGCGAAAGCAGTCAACTCCCCTGTTATTATTCAATTCTCTAATGGTGGCGGAATTTTCTATGCTGGAAAATCACTCAAAAACGAAAATGAATGCATCGCCATCAAAGGAAGTATTGCAGGAGCACAACATATCCACGAAATAGCCGATCTGTATGGGATTCCTGTGATCGTGCATACCGATCACGCAGCAAAAAAGCTGTTGCCTTGGATCGACGGTCTCCTCGATGCAGGAGAAAAATATTTCCAGCAACATGGTAAACCGCTTTTCAGCTCGCACATGCTTGATCTTTCGGAGGAACCGCTCCAGGAAAACATTGAAATTTGTAAACGTTATCTTGAACGGATGAGCAAAATTGGAATGACCCTGGAAATTGAATTGGGTGTTACCGGAGGGGAGGAAGATGGAATAGATAATACCGGAATCGATAGTACCCGGCTTTATACACAACCGGAACATGTTGCCCAGGCTTTTAATACATTACGTAGTGTAAGTCCCAATTTCACAATTGCGGCCTCTTTTGGCAACGTTCATGGTGTCTATAAACCTGGTAATGTCAAACTGCAACCCATTATTCTTCACAATTCCCAGGAATATATCCAAAAGAAATACCAAACCGGGCCCAATCCGGTCAACTTCGTTTTCCATGGTGGGAGTGGATCCGAACCTGAAAAAATTAAAGAAGCCATCTCTTACGGAGTGGTTAAAATGAGTATCGATACCGATACTCAATGGGCTTTTTGGGCAGGGATTCTGAAATTTTACAAGAAAAATGAAGGATACCTGCAAGGACAAATTGGAAATCCTGAAGGTGCGGATAAACCCAATAAAAAGTTTTATGACCCCCGGGCATGGTTAAGAGAGGGCGAAAAGTCAATGGTTGAACGGCTTAAAGTTGCATTTACCGATCTGAATTGCCTCGACAGGTATTGATTGATTAAAATCCCCCGGTTCCCGAAAGGGTCTCTTTCGGGTGAATGCTCAAAACAGGAATTGAAGAATGGTTCACCGTTTGGTGAGCATAAGGGCCCAAAAAAATATTGGCCGTAGTGGTTTCCTGTTCTGTCATGATGGAAATCAGGTTCGCACCAATCACTTTTGCATAATCAATCATGGCATCAGAGATGTTTTCGGCATCCAGGGCATCAACATGATATTTTACTTTTTCATCATCAAAATAGCGGATGACCTGAGAAGCATATAAGTCAACATTTTTGCGGACTTCTTTGATTTTGGAAGTATAAAGCTTTATCACGAAAACTTCGGCATCGTGCCGTTTTGCCAAATATGCAGTAAATGATGCCTTCTGGCGGGTTTCCTCAGCTCCATCAATCGGAACTACAATTTTTCTCAGAGGCTTGGCAATATTGATCCCAGCCCTGATAGTAATGACCGGACAAGAACTGGCAGCTACTATTTTATTGGCATTGCTTCCGATCCAGAATTCTTCAAAACCAGATGCTCCATGAGTCCCCACAACAATCAACATGGCCTTATTGGTTTTTGCCTCGGCAGTAACTTCTTTATAAACTTTCCCATGCCGAATCACAAAGGAGATTTTTCCCTCCGGCAATTCCGGTTGATATTTCGCGATCAGTTCTTCAAATGCTTTTTGAACATCCTGTGAAGGATCTTTTTTCCGGTCAATATATTTCTCCTTTTCGTCAACTGATTTATCAACCCAAACGAGAATTAAATCCGACTGACAATGCTGAGCAATGGAGATTGCGTGTAAAAAAGCATTGATAGAACAATCGGAAAAATCGATAGCAACAATAATTTTATTCATAAGCATCGGTTTTTCAGTTAATTTGTTGAAGGTAAATTGATGATATCTGCAATAATAAATGCATTCTGGTAATCGGAGGTAATTTCAATCAGAATTCGTTGGGCATCCAACCAAGTCCTGAAATCACCCACCCGAACTTTGTAATTGGGCGATTTAAAAGTCAAGTAGGCTCCGACCGTGGGATATTTAGCAATAAACTCATCCAATACAGCCTGTGCTCTGGCTTTGGAATTGTTTCCCGAATCGGAATATATCTGAATCCGGTATCCATCGGTCCCTTTTATCTGTTGGTTTATCAGAACATGTTTGGCTACCAACTGATCAATCCGGGAATCCTGGTTGATTTCTATTTTTTGTTCCATACTCCCGGTGCCCTGCCCTTTCCCATAGCAGCATAGCAGCAGGAAAAAAAACAAAAAAAATCCACATTTAAACTTTCTTTTCATGGCTATTAAAGGTGAAAGTGTTCCTGAGGATGAATACTAAGAACTGGTATCGGGGATTGATTGATCAATTGTTGAACCTGAGGCCCAAGGAGAATATTGACGGGCGTTTCCTGCTCCGTCATGATGGCAATGAGATCAACCCCAACATTTGTGGCATAACCCAGTACGGCTTTGGTCAAATCATTCGACACAATGCTGTCTTCGACTAACTTCACTTCTTGTTCATGAAGATAATTGGTTGAAGCCTGAGCATATTTTTCAGCTATCCGTTGAATTGATTTAAGATGGCTATTATGGGTAGTTACTACATGAACTTCCGATTTAAAGAGTTTGGCCAATTTGACTACAAAAGGTAATTTTTGCATGGTCTCTGCCGACCCGTCAATCGGAACCAGAATCTTCTCAATATCCTTTTTTATCTTAAGATCATGCCTTACCGTAATCACCGGACGGGAAGCAGACATCACAATTTTAAAAGCATTACTGCCAATCCAGAATTCTTCAAAACCTGATATTCCATGAGCCCCTGTAATAATTAATTCAGCATTGCTCTGTCGGGCAAGATTATCAACCTCATGATAAATTTTCCCCTTTTTTAACTTATAGTCAATCGTTAATCCCCGTGAAATTTTCTTATTGCACTGGCCGATTAACTCATCAAATCGTTTCTTGGCTTCATTCCTGTTATGGTTGGAGGTATCAGGATAAAGCGATTCCTGGCTGCTGATTTTATCAACCCAAATAAGAATGATGTCGGATTTCATCTTATTGGCCAGTGTGATTGAATATTCCAGCGCACGGATGGAAGTATTGGAGAAATCTATGGCAACAATAATGGGCTGCATAATAAGGGAGTTTTAGAATAATAACGTAAAAGTAAGGAAATATATTTACAAAAGAAATTTAGGAATTTAATTTACATTTGTAAGTATGAATGAAAATCTGGATCCTTCCGGTGATCAGTTAAGCCCGGTTGAAAAAGAGATCGAAACATCACTACGCCCATCTGGATTTGGAGAGTTTTCCGGACAAGATGCCATTGTTGATAACCTCAAAGTTTTTGTCCAGGCAGCCCGTCTCCGTCAGGAATCACTGGATCATGTTCTGTTGCATGGCCCTCCGGGCTTAGGAAAAACGACCCTGGCTTATATCATTGCCAATGAACTAAGGGTTAACATCCGCGTGACCTCTGGACCTGTCCTTGATAAACCCGGAGATTTAGCCGGATTGCTAACAGGCCTTGAACCCAACGACGTTCTTTTTATTGATGAAATCCACCGGCTATCCCCTATTGTTGAAGAATATCTATATTCAGCAATGGAAGATTACCGGATCGATATCATGATCGAAACCGGTCCGAATGCCAGAAGTATCCAGATAAAACTAAATCCCTTTACCCTGATCGGCGCAACAACCCGATCGGGATTGTTGACTGCCCCGCTTCGTTCCCGTTTCGGAATTAACTCCCGGTTGAATTATTACATGGGCGATACCCTCGAAAAAATCATCAAGCGTTCTGCGTCAATCCTTAAGGTTCCCATCGATAATCAGGCTACCGCGGAAATTGCCCGACGTAGCAGGGGAACCCCCCGTATTGCCAACTTGTTACTCCGCCGTGTCCGTGATTTCGCACAGATCCGTGGCACCGGAAAAATTGACCTGAAAATCAGCCAATATGCTTTGTCTGCCTTAAATGTAGATAAAAACGGACTCGATGAGATGGACAATAAAATCCTGAATACCATCATCGACAAGTTCAAGGGAGGGCCGGTAGGACTTTCAACAATCGCTACCGCAGTGTCAGAAGATGCCGGAACCATCGAGGAAGTATATGAACCTTTTCTCATCCAGGAAGGCTATCTGATGCGGACACCCCGCGGAAGAGAAGTTACCGAAATGGCATATCACCATCTGGGAAAAGTAAAAAGCGGGACCCAGGAAAATTTGTTTTAAATGAACGCTCCTTCCCAACCCCATTATGAACAAACCATCCGGGAACAGGCTCTGAAACTTGGATTTTCATTTTGCGGAATAGCCGCCAACGAATCCCTCGACTTCCGTCTTCCATTTTATACCGAATTTCTCAAACGAGATGGACAGGCTGATCTCACATATCTTAAAACACAGTTTGAAAACAGGTTTCACCCCGACCGGGTTATGGAGGGAACCCAATCGGTAGTTGCCGTTCTTATGAATTATTTTCCTGAAAAAACCTTGGTCAGGGAAAACAATTTCATTATCTCCAAACACACGTATGGACGCGATTACCATGTCGTGATGCGGGAACGGATAACCCGGTTGACCGGCTTCATGAAAGAATTATTTGGAGAAATCCGGTTAAAATCATTTATCGACTCCGGACCAGTCCTGGAAAAACTCTGGGCTCAGCGATGCGGCCTGGGATGGCAAGGGAAGAATACCATTCTTATTAACCCAACAGCCGGTTCTTTTTTTTTCATCGGAATCATTTTTACCGATCGCAAACTGCAACCTGACACTCCCGAAACCGACCACTGCGGCAACTGTATGAAATGCGTCCGGGCTTGTCCCAATGGAGCCCTCAACACTCCTTACCAGCTCGATATCGCACGGTGCATCTCATACCTGAACATCGAAACCAATGGAGCGTCTATCCCTGCTCAACTAAAGAACGGATTGAATAACCGGATCTATGGTTGCGACATCTGCCAGGATGTTTGTCCTTATAATAAATCAGCCGCTCCTACCAGAATTGAAGATTTTCATCTTTCTGAGGAATTACAACAGATGCGTAAAAAAGATTGGATTTCACTAACTGAAAATCAGTTTAAACGGCTCTTTACAGGGTCTTCCATCGAAAGGATCGGATATCAGCGCTTTATGATCAACATTCGGAGACTGGAAACGATTTAACGCTCCCCCCACTGAAAACCTGAATTTTTTAGTCCTGCCAACGTCAGGATTCGTTCAATCACCGTCAAAGCCAAACTTTCGATACTCGATGGCTTACTGTAAAAAGAGGGAGAAGCCGGACAAATAATGGCACCCGCCTCCGTTAGCAGCTTCATATTGTTTAAATGAATCAGGTTATATGGAGCCTCACGGGGTACCAGGATCAGTTTTTTTCGTTCCTTCAACATCACATCTGCTGCCCGGGTAAGTAAATCTACCGATGTTCCGGCAGCAATTCTTCCCAGAGTTCCCATGGTACAAGGACAAACAATCATTACATCATAACCGGAAGAACCAGAAGCCATGGGTGCAAAAAAATCGTCGGGGGCATGGGTCGTAAAATTCACGGGGTGAACCATCTGCTCCGGATCTTCCTGTAATTCAAATCTCCATACCGCCCGGGCATTTTCGGAAAAAACCAGATCACATTTCTCAATCTGATCCTGCAATCCATGTAAGGATGTCAAAAGTAATTTTCCATACAGGGTACCACTCGCACCCGTAATTCCGACAATTATTTTCAATGGGGCCATTGGCTTATGCTTCATCCATTATAAATCCTTAGGCTTGAAATCCCAAATCAATCCAAAAGACAAAACATTATTGTATTGTCCTGTTTCAAATAAAATTTTCCGGTAACCATTGGCCACCCCGTCGCGAATGGATAAAATGGAATAGTTAAACCGGAAATTCAATCTTAAATGTTGGGTAATGTACCCGTTTATTCCTATGATTCCGCATAAGGTGACGGGTCTTAGTGGGACAGTAGTCGGGGGGTCAAATCCATTGACCAGTTCTTCGGAACCGAGTAAAATATCCATGGCAGGCCCAATTTCAGCAGAAAATCTTTTATGAAAAGAATATTGATAAAGGATGGGGATTTCAAGGTAGTGGAGCCTCAGCAAATAGGTTGTCCCCTGATTGGTAACCGAATCTCCATTTTTTCTGCTTCCTTTTTGGAAGTACTCCATCTCCATTTGAAATGACGATTTTCGTGAAACCTGCAGACTCACAAATGCTCCACCATAAAAGCCAAATTTGTGATATCCATCATACGTATCGCCATCCACCTGGCTAACATTGGCCCCGGCAAGTATCCCTCCATTGAATAATTGGGCATCACAGAGAAAGGGGAGAAAAAAAAGGAGTATAAATGTCAGTCGTTTCATTCCGGATTTTTCTGTAAAAATACGAAAATCGAGGTAGCGCAGAATTTTATAATTTAGCAGTGTAAAATCCCGTAGCTATGGAGAATACCGAAATTACCATTTTATTAGTCGATGATGAATCGGATATTCTCGAGTTTTTAGGTTATAACCTGGAACGGGAAGGATACAAAGTACTAAAGGCCAAAAACGGAAAGAAGGGTCTGAAACTGGCCAAAGAATTCAAACCTCAGTTGATCATTCTGGATGTAATGATGCCAGGTATGGATGGTATGGAAACCTGTCGTGAAATTCGGAATGATGAATCCTTATCTGAAACCCTGATTGCTTTTTTAACAGCCCGGGGGGAGGATTATTCGCAGATTTCCGGATTTGAGGCCGGAGCAGATGATTATATCACCAAACCCATTAAACCAAAATTATTTATCAGTCGTATTCAGGCTTTGTTGCGTCGTTACAAAGAACCCGCCGACGAAAAAAACATCCTCGTCCTGAAAGAGTTCACCATCGATCGTGACCGGTATGTAGTGATTAAAAATCAAGCCGAGATCAGCCTGGCCCGAAAAGAATTTGAACTACTGCAATTTCTGGCAAACCGGCCAAACAAGGTTGTGTCTCGGGAGGAAATTTTTTCAAATGTCTGGGGCGATGATGTTGTGGTTGGTGACCGAACCATCGATGTCCATATCCGCAGGATAAGAGAAAAACTGGGAACCGACAGCATAACGACCATTAAAGGGGTTGGTTATAAATTTGATGAAGAATGAAATTTCATGAACCACGAAATCTTGCCTTGTTGAATGCCGGGATCATTTCGGGAGTCTATGCTTTTCTGTTTTTCCTCACCATTTTGTTAATTGATCCCCATTCCTTTTCCCATCCGGGTACTTTTTTAGCCCTGTTTATCAGCTTACTCCTGCTTTTTTCTATTTCCTATTTCATTTTCCGGTTTACTCTTGAACGGTTTATTTATAGCAAAATCAGGCTGATTTATAAATCTATCCATCTTGTCAAAGCCGGAAAAAAGGAAAAAGCAACCCAAATGATGGATTCTCACATGATTGAACATGTACAGGAAGAAGTTGCACAATGGGAAACTGAAAAAGTAAAAGAAATTGAACAACTCAAGCAATTGGAGCTTTATCGCCGTGATTTCATCGGAAATGTATCCCATGAATTGAAAACTCCCCTGTTCAATATTCAGGGATATGTTGAAACCTTACTTGATGGCGGATTGGAAGACCCTACCATCAACCGTGAATACCTGAAACGAACGGATAAAAGTATTGATCGCCTGATAAAAATCGTGGAGGATCTTGATGAAATTTCCCTTCTCGAATCAGGACAAATAAAACTCAAACCGGCTTATTTTGATGTTGTTTCACTTACCCGGGAAGTGGTAGAATCGATGGAGATGAAGGCTCAGAAACACAATATCCGGATCACTCTGAAGGATCCAGGAAAACCTATTTTCGTTTCGGCTGACAAAGAAAAAATCAGGCAGGTTCTGACAAACATTATCGATAATTCAATCCGTTACGGAAAAAAAGAGGGTGGAAATACAAAAATTACCTTTTTTGATATGGGGGAAAACATCCTGACTGAAATAACCGACAGCGGAATCGGAATTGAAACAGAGGATATTCCACGGGTGTTTGAACGATTTTACCGTACCGGTCAGGGCAGAGCTGCAACCAAAAAAGGAAAAGGACTGGGACTTGCCATTGTGAAACACATCATTGAGGCCCACGAACAAACCATCAATATACGCAGTACCATTGGAGTTGGAACAACCTTCGGGTTTACCTTAAAAAAACAATAAATCAGGAAGTACGTTCGGTGGTAAATATTACCAGATCTTTCAAAGATTTCCGGAATGTATTGTCAGGAAAGGTTAGCAGGACCTCCAGTGCTTTTTGCCGGTATTCAATCATTTTTTCATGGGCATATTCTATCCCCCCCCGATCTGCCACTTTTTTTACCAATTGGGTAACTTTTTCCACATCCTGATGATGGTTTTTTACCGTATTGATGATCCATCGTTTTTCAAAATAATCGGAATGATTAAGAAGATAAATCAGAGGCAGGGTCATTTTTTGGTCGCGGATATCCGTACCCTTAGGTTTACCGGTATTGTTATTCAACTCATAATCGAATAAGTCATCTTTAATCTGGAAAGCAGTACCCACATATTCACCAAACTGCCACATCTGCTGGATCCGGGGTTCAGAGACTTTTACGGAAGAAGCTCCGCAGGCACAGCAGGAAGCAATCAAAGAAGCAGTTTTTTTGCGGATGATTTCAAAATAGATATTTTCTTCGATATCAAGTTTGCGTGCTTTTTCGATCTGCAACAACTCACCTTCGCTCATCTCCCGTACTGCATTTGACACGATTTTCAAAAGTTCATATTCTTGCTGATCAAGAGCCAGCAACAACCCCCGGGACAATAAAAAATCCCCGACAAGAACTGAGATTTTATTTTTCCACAGGGCATTGATCGAAAAAAAACCCCGGCGTAAATTGGAATCATCCACCACATCATCATGAACCAGGGTTGCTGTATGCAGGAGCTCAATAAGAGAAGCCGCCCGGTAAGTACTTTCATTAACTTCCCCGCAAAGGTTGGCAGAAAGAAATACAAACATGGGACGCATTTGCTTGCCTTTACGCTTAAGGATATAATGCGTGATGGTATTTAACAAGGGAACGGGACTCTTCATGGAAACCCTGAACTTTCCTTCAAAGGTTTCAAGGTGTTCCCAAATCGGGGCTTTTATTTCATTAAGTGAGGTCAGCTCTTTTTCTTTGGTTTTGTAAAAGTAATCAAATTTATCCCTGCAATTTTAGGTTTTGGGACTGAAAAGTTGGAATTTTGTCACTTAATTATTTTGTATGTCAGGTTTTCTTTTTCATGATGTTATTTTCGGGCCGGTTCGTAGCCGTCGCCTTGGATTATCATTGGGGATCAATTTGCTTCCGCTACATAAAAAATTATGCTCTTTTAATTGCATCTATTGCGAATGTGGCTGGACTCCAGCCTTTGTCCCCTCCGCTTCCGAATTTCCTGATCGAACCCAGGTAGCTCGGTTCTTAGAACAAAAACTGAAACAACTTGTCGCCGAAGAATATCTTCCCGATTCTCTTACCTATGCCGGAAATGGAGAACCTACCCTCCATCCTGAGTTTTCCGGTATTGTAGATGATACCATCGAACTTCGTAACAAATATGCTCCCGACACAAAAGTGACGGTACTCTCTAATTCCAGCATGATCCATCATCCCAAGGTATTTGCAGCGCTAAATAAACTGGATAACAACATTCTGAAACTGGATGCCGGGTCAGAAAAAATGCTTTCTTTGATTAATCAACCGGTAACGCCATTGGTTTTTAAAAAACTGATCAGCGGACTTAAAATGTTCAATGGGAACCTGATCATACAAAGTATGTTTTTAAAGGGGACTGTCGATGGACAGATTATCGATAATACAACACAAGAAGAGGTGTTGCAATGGCTCAACCTGCTAACTGAAATCAAACCAAAAATGGTCATGGTCTATCCGGTTGCCCGTGAAACTCCGGTTCACAGTATTGAAAAAATTTCCGATGAGGTGCTTCAGGAAATTGCAGAAAGGGTTCGTGCTGCCGGATTGAATGTTTCCGTTTATCATTAAAGAAGATTTCCATGGACAAACTCTATTATCCGGCAAAAATCTGGTTGGCATTTGGGGAAGTCATCAATGGGAATCAGGAAATTTCAACCTGGTTATTACAAAATAATTACCCGGAAGTAAGTGCGTTGGCTCATGCCATCCAGGGGAGTGAAGAAGCTACTGACTGGCTGTTTAAGAATAAATTTTATCACCTGGCTGCCCTGGATGCTGCAATTGATGAAAACCAACAAGCCTATCAATGGTTGCAGAAAAACAATCATCTTTTCTTTATTGTTTTTGCTGATGCTTGTCATGGGAAACCCGCTGCAATTCAATGGCTCACCGCACAAAAGCTGGATGCCTTTATTGCAATTGCTAAAAAAATCAAGTATTTACGGGATAATACTACCTTCGATTATCACAAGAAGCAATTCTAACGACTACCCACATTTCGAATATCCACAGCTTTTACAAACGAGGCAGCCTTCTTGATATACTAATCCATTCTCATCATTGCACTTGGGGCAAGCATGTTCGGCAGCTTTGGTACCGTCAGGAATAAATTTCTTCAAGGCACGTTCGACCCCATTTTTCCAAGTGTTGATGGTATCAACTTCAAAATGAAGCTTTGAAATAATATTGACCACAAATGGGAGGGGCATTCCATGACGTAAAATGCCAGAGATGAGTTTGGCATAGTTCCAGTATTCTTTGTTGAAAGATCGTGATAATCCCTCGATGGTGATTTTATATCCCTGACGATCTTCAAATTGAAAATCGTACCTGGAGGTGATCCCATCCGGTTTGGTTTTTACGATCCATCCTTTCTGTACCCATGTTGGAATCCAGAAATCTTCTGCCACTCCGGTAAATATTTCATACGGGCGGCCATTCAAAATACCAACCATAGCCACCCATTTTTCATGATCATTCTGAAAACGAACAATATCGGCTACCAATCGTTCAGGACGATGAGGTGCCTTGGTTTCCCGGAATTCAACCTGGTCATTCTTTTTTTCTTTTTTCTCTTTGGATTCGTTGTTCACAAGTACTCCGGCCCGGGAACCCTCGCGGTAAACAGTCATTCCTTTACATCCAACCTTCCATGCCGTTTCGTATATTGAACTGATAAGTGGTTCTTTGGTTTCAGTAGGGACATTCACCGTTACGCTGATGGAGTGGTCAACCCATTTTTGTACAGCACCCTGCATTTTAACTTTGGCTACCCAATCTACATCATTGGCGGTAGCTTTGAAAAAAGGAGACTTTTTAATAATGTTTTTTAAATCCTTCTCCTCCATTTGGGATACTTCTTCCACATTGTATCCATTGACGGTAAGCCAGGTTACAAAATTGTGGTGAAACACATTATATTCTTCCCAGGTATCTCCTGTTTCATCTTTAAAAGTGACCTTGACATTTTTGTCGTTGGGATTAACTTTTCGCCGGCGCTTGTACGTGACAGCAAACACCGGTTCGAGTCCGCTGGTGGTTTGGGAAAGAATACTCACCGATCCGGTTGGAGCAATGGTTAGCATGGCAATATTGCGTCGGCCATATTTCGCCATGTCTTCGTAAACATCCGGAGCTGCATCCTTCAAACGGTTGATAAATGGATTATTTTTTTCGCGTTCCGTACTATAGATTGGAAATGCGCCACGTTCTTTGGCCATGGTTACCGACGACCGGTAAGCTTCAATAGCCAGAATTTTATGAACCTCGACAGAAAAATCGGTTGCTTCATCTGATCCGTAACGGGTACCCAACGCAGCCAGCATATCGCCTTCAGCAGTGATTCCAAAACCAGTTCGCCGTCCCTGAATTGCTTTTTTCCTGATATTCAGCCACAAATTCCGCTCCCGGGCCTTGATCTCTTCTCCTTCAGGATCCGAATCGATTTTTTCCAGGATTCGTTCAATTTTTTCCAGTTCAAGATCAATGATGTCGTCCATGATCCGCTGTGCTTTGTGGACATGAAATGTGAAGAGATCCGAATCAAAACTTGCTTCGGCAGTAAATGGTTTATCAACGTAATTAAACAAGTTGATGGCCAGCAAACGGCAACTGTCGTAAGTACACAAAGGAATTTCACCGCAGGGATTCGTTGAAACGGTACGGAAGCCAAGATCAGCATAGCAATCGGGGATGGATTCGCGGAGGATGGTATCCCAAAACAGGATTCCGGGTTCTGCTGATTTCCATGCGTTATGTACGATTTTCTCCCAGAGTTGACGGGCCCGTATAGGACGTGTAACAGAAGGATGATCGGAGTCGACGGGGAAATGTTGCACAAATTCACCATCCGCAACCACGGCCCGCATAAAATCATCGGTAATTTTTACTGAAATATTGGCACCGGTTACTTTACCGGATTCCAGTTTTGCATCAATAAAATGTTCAGCATCGGGATGGGCTACTGAAATACTCAGCATCAGAGCACCCCTACGCCCTTCCTGTGCGACCTCCCGAGTGGAATTTGAATAACGTTCCATAAAAGGGACAATTCCGGTTGAGGTCAACGCACTATTTTTTACCATGCTGTGCTTTGGCCGGATATGCGAGAGATCATGCCCCACTCCTCCCCTGCGTTTCATCAACTGAACTTGTTCTTCATCCGTCTTCATGATCGCCCCATATGAATCTGCTGCTCCATCATTACCAATGACAAAACAATTTGAAAGGGAGCCAATTTGAAAATCATTCCCTATCCCTGCCATGGGGCTACCCTGTGGAATAATATATTTGAAATTACGCATCAAATTAAAAACCTCCTCCTCGCTCATCGGATTGGGGTATTTCTTCTCAATGCGGGCAATTTCGCGGGCAATCCGATGGTGCATATCATCAGGAGTGAGTTCAAATAAGTTTCCCTCAGAATTTTTCAAAGCATATTTATTTGCCCACACATTGGCAGCCAAACTATCTCCATTAAAATATTCTGTCGACTTTTCCACGACCTCAGTAAAGGAATAAATCTTTCGCTTCACCACTTCATTTTTATTCTCATTCATTGTTAAATTTTCAAGCGTCATTTTCGGGCGAATCCTTTTAGCTAAAACAGCATCGTAATAGTCCTTTTTCGAATCCGTTTCCGTATGAATTACTGAGTTATTTTCCATTCAAAAAAAAAATTGATTGTGCTTGGTAAAACCTATTAACAAACTGTTTTTGTTAATATTATAAAATATTTCAGAAATGTTTTTTGAAGAAGCAAGATACAACGAAGTCCGGGTTCGTTTGGGATTTAGTTATTAACATAAAAAGTCAGAAAATGGATAACCTATTGACTTAAAAAAACATAGCCTTTGATAATTCAGCCAGGCCACATCCAGCCTTTAGTTTGGCGTTTTTTCTCATTTCCAGATCAGCTTTTTCCCAAAGCCAAAGCGGTTATCCGTCATTTTAATAAATTCCGGAATCAGTTCCCATAAATTTAGCCTGGGGGTCATGCGGGCGATGGGAAATTTATTGAGATAGGTTTTCCTGGCTTTATTCAGGTCATCTCCGGAAAGTTCGTGAAGCATCCCCGTAAACTGAATCCCCTGGATTTTCCCTACCATCTTCGTTTCCAGGGCAATGGATCCAGCAATCCGGTAATTACCACTTTCCTTACAATCCCGGATATGCCGGGTATCATGATCGGAGGTAATGATAAACCTATTTTCTTCCCTGAGATAAGCATAAAAACAAGTAGCACAATAGGGAATGTTATCCCGGGAGATGGCAAGGGTCAAAACATGATGTTCTTCTATAAAATCGACGATTGGTTCGGCTGGTTTCGACATGGTTAGAAATCAAGACTAAGTGAAAAATAAAAAATGGGCTTCTTTATCCGGCCATCTTCCACCCCCCAGGCAAGATCTGCCCGGAGAAAATAACCAAAAAGCCGGGTGCGGGCACCAAAACCAAAACCTTCTACTACCGGATCCTTTTGCAACTCTATCTTTATAAACAATGGTTTACGATAAACATACTGGGTAAAAAGCTGATTGTCGGACGACCACGGGCTGGCTCCAGTCCAGGCTGTACCGATATCGCCAAAGGCCACAATTTGAAAATTGTTGATAAAGTCTGAACGAATCGGCCGGTTAAAAAGATATTGGAAAACCGGCCATCTTATTTCCGTGTTATAAACAAAAAAACTGTTTCCATTCCGGATATTCTGTTCAAAACCACGCAAATTTGTCGCCAGGGTCTGAAAAGAATAATTTTGATCAAAGGCAACAGGAACATCCGTGTTAAATCTTGGAAAAAGCCAATTATCCACTCCTCCCATATAATACAACAGTTTATTACTACCAAAAGAGGTACTTGCTGCGAAACGATTCGCCCAGATCAGGGTCCGGTGCAACTTCTGATAATTCCGGAAATCAAATCCCAAAACAATCAGGTTATTACCCGAAGTATTAGCTTGTTGATAATATTCTCCGAAAAGTTTGTACCGTGTTCCCTGATACAGATTCAAACCAAGGCTTCGGGTATTATCATACGTTAGTTCCCCTTTCAAACTTCCCCAAACCGTATTTTCATCCGGTTGCTGAAGATTATATATATCGGTGGATAAATAAACAGCCCGGTCATATCTGATAGAGGCAGTACCTTTAATATTAAGTACCGGGTTAAAGGGATAAGTTGCTACATAATAAAGTTCATGGATCTTATGCCGGATAATAGAATAGTATCCAACCTCTTCAACAGACTTCCGGTGAAAGGTGATCTGATGATCCAACCGTTTTTTATACATCGAATAACTAAACAGGTACTCATTGTTGATCAGGTTGACATTGAGCCGCACTCCGCCCGAGATGCGATAATCTTCCATCAGGTCAGTGATCCCAACCATCAAGAGGGCGTTCAATCCAGGATTGACAAATACAGGAGTTAAACTTCCGGTAAAAGGCTGATAAGCAAAATTGAGATAGGTGAAATCGATCTGTGTCACCATTTCATCGATATCGTATTCAACATTATAATTCAACTGTTTGGCTGTTTTATACTTATCGAGGGAGTCTTTAGCCATACCCTTGTTCGAAAAAAAGGGGCCTGGCATACCCTGCCGGGAAGATAAATAATTGGATTTATCGCCAATATCCTGAGGGAGAAGTATTTGTCCTTTGTACAGCGTATCTTTCAACATCAATGAATCATCCCTGATCCCTGAAGCAACAGGAATATCCGACCACCTTACAGCAGAAAAATGCTTTTTCCGATGGGTTACAAAAGGTCCTTCCTTCTGAATAATGGAATCGGACTTCTTGATCTCAGCATCTGGCTCCAGAGCCTTAGCCTGTATCTCCTTAAAATAAGAAGTGGATAGATCAACTTTTGACAGGTGTTTTGGCAGGATCCTGTCGGAAATAAACATCCTGAAATTTTGATTCCGGTATATAATTTCACCAATTTTGGCTCCTTTCACAGAAATATCTTCAGTTTCGATGTTCCGGGAATAATTAGTGACCGGCATTGTGGTTGTAAAATAGCGATAATGAGTAGCCGTATCAATGGTTGCAATAGCGCTGTCATATCTGGCAAGATACCGATTCATAATGCCATTTTGGTCGCCCAGGTAACAGAAAAAATTATCCCCATAAGGCAGAGGCTGTATTTCGTTAACTCCTGGCGTTTCGGTTATGCGCTGTAAAACATTCCGATGTGCTGCATAATGGTAGATAAAAAGATCATGATCAAATCCCAAAGAATCAATTTTTACCGGATCATCAAAACGGATGGTATCATTGACCCGGTTTGATGCGAAGATAATATCCCGGGATTGATGGATAAAATGGGGATTCAAATCATCGTAAATATCTTTTGTGATCTGCTCGTATGAACCGGAAGCAATATTATAGACATAGATGTCGGATTGCCCTTTTTGAACTGCCGAAAAAACCAGCTTTGTTCCATCGTCGGAATAAGACATATCCAAAACCTTTTGGAAATTTACAAGGATCTGATGTTCAAATGTTTTATCCTCCCGATTGTATAGGTACAGGTATATCTGACCTTTTCGTTCAACCAAAATAGCCAATATTGTACCACTGGGATGCCATGCAAGCAAAGGGAAAGTATAATCCGGACGCTCAGCAAGACGATATCCTCCCCGGTAAATCCTCTTTTTGGCCTTCTTTTCAAGATCAACCATGAATACTTTATAAATTCCAAGTTGATGGGTAGTATAGGTCGCCATTGTACCATCCGGGCTGATCTTCAATTGATCATAGCGCCGATCGGGTTTATTTCTTGGGTTAATTGGATCCCCCTTAGGAAGTGATCTGTCACCATCCTGTGCGCTGTATATTGCTTTGTAAAATGCCAACCATTCCTGTATTACGGTTTTATAGGAAACGCCCACAACATATTGAAAACCACGTTCCATATTCCGGCTCAGCCGGGCCATATAAATAATATTTGGCAAAGAGGATTCCCCATATTTCATGGCTACATATTTCCAAAAAGAATGTCCGGCATACGTTGCCTGAAGTCCTGTAAGACTGTTAAATTTTTCATACTGCCCATTCATAATGGCATCCCGAACCTGATTTTCAATCTCCGGATCCCATCTTCTCGAAATAAAAGAGATTAATCCATTCATATACCATTCAGGTACAGAGAATAAGGCAGAATTTTTGATCTGGGAACCGATCCCCGTTCCATAGATCATTCCATTCAAAATTACCTGCGCAATTCCAGCCCTGATCTGTTGCTCAAAATGTTCATAATTACCATCAAAAAATAAAAGCACCCGCCCTCCAATGATCTTGGTAACTCCACCGGTATTATAATAATCCCAATCCCCAAACTGACCTATGTTGCTCTGTTTTAAATCAGAGAGACTGTTAAAAATAATAAATTGGACCTTTTCTTCCAGGTTCGATTGCAAAACCAATTCGATCTCCTTGATGTGCTTATCAGCATATTCGGCAGTAAAAAGAGCTAACTCCTTGCCATTCAGATAATAGTAGGTATCAAATTTATCAAAACGGAAATAAAGCCAAAGAAAATCGTTGAACTGAACCCTGGATTTTCCAAAGGTTAACTGTGATCCATTATAAAACTGCGCCATGGAACAAAAAGGAAATCCCAGAAAAAGGATGGTAATGATCCACGTTGCTTTCCAACATTTAATCTTTGTGCCAACGCCTGAATCCTTAGTCATATCGGGGCGATACAATGGAATTTAATGGAAACTGCTAAGGTACGATTAATTTCCTTGTGACAGCCATCTGGCTGTAATTTCATATCTTTGCAAAGCCTTAAAATCAACGAGAAAACCATGATCCGGATAGAAAAAATGATCTTTAATACCTTTCAGGTGAATACCTATCTGTTATGGGATGAAACCGCAGAATGTATCGTAATAGACCCTGCCTGCTATGAAGAGCATGAAAAGAAGGCCCTGGAAAATTTCCTGCTGAAAAACAAACTCACCCTGGTACGAAATCTGAATACCCATTGCCACATCGACCATGTGCTTGGAAACGATTTTATTGCTCAAACCTATCACATCTACCCGGAGTATCATAAAAACGCGGTCCCGTTTTTTTATACATTAAAAGAGTTGGCTTCCTCGTTTGGGTATACCGTAGAACAAATTCCGAAACCTGCCAGGTTTATTGAAGATAATGAGATCGTACGTTGGGGAAACTCCTCCCTGAAGGTCTTTTTTACTCCAGGACACGCAGAAGGCAGTGTTTGCTTTTACCAGGAACAGCAGGGATTTGTAATTACCGGCGATGTTTTATTTAAAGATACGGTAGGTCGAACGGATATGCCAACTGGTGATTTCGACCAACTGATGAATAGTATTAAAACCCGCTTGTTTACCCTCCCGGAACAAACTATTGTCTATCCTGGTCACGGACCCGAAACATCCATTGGGTATGAAATGAATAATAATCCCTTTATACGGTGATCCTTTCATGATCCAAAACCCGCCCAAACGATTTCTCATTATCCGGTTCAGCTCCATCGGCGACATGGTGCTTACCAGTCCCATTATCCGATGTCTTAAATTGCAAATTCCGGAAGCAGAAATTCACTATCTTACAAAAAAACAGTATCTTCCTCTTATTGAAGCTAATCCATATATAGAGAAAACCTGGGGCTATGATCATAATTTTAAGGAGATCATCCCGCAATTGAAGTCCCAGGGCTTCGATCAGGTGATTGATCTCCATAAAAACTACCGCTCTGCTTTTGTAAAAAATCAACTCTCCGTTTCATCGGCTTCATTTCCTAAATTAAACTTTCGTAAATGGCTGATTGTTAGGTTTAAAATTAACATTTTACCCCCTTTGCACATTGTTGACCGATACTTCAAAGCCGTGGAGAAATTAGGCGTAAAAAACGATGGAAATGGACTCGACTATTTCATCCCGGAAAAGGATGAAATTGACCTTCATACGTTACCTGAAATCCTTCACCATGGCTTCGTTTCAATCGTTATCGGAGGGAAACACAACACCAAAATTTTTCCCGAAGAAAAGGTGATTGAAATCAGTAGAGAAATATCCCTTCCAATCATGCTTTTAGGAGGAGAGGGAGATCATGAGCGGGGTGAAACGATTGCCCAACAGGATGGCTCTCGAATAGTAAACGGATGTGGCCGGTTTACCCTAAACCAATCTGCCTCACTGATCCGGCAATCACAAGTGGTCTTAGCCAACGATACCGGGTTGATGCATATAGCTGCCGCTTTTAAGAAACGGATTGTTTCTGTATGGGGCAATACCATCCCGGACTTTGGAATGTTCCCTTACCTCCCTCATCATGCAAAAAACAATTCCTATATCGCTGAGGTTCATGGATTATCATGTCGCCCATGCAGTAAACTTGGGTTTCAATCCTGTCCTAAAAAACATTTTCGTTGCATGAACGATATCGATATCACCCCAATCGTTAATTTCATTAATGCAAAATAATTTTTCCGGGATGAATTTTGTAGATACCCATACCCATCTCTATGCAGAGGAGTTTGACACCGATCGTAACGAGGTTATCCACCGTGCATTAGAAAATCATGTTTCAACATTGTTGTTACCTGCCATCGATTCGGCCTATCACGAAAAACTTCTCTGCCTGGTATCTGGTTTTCCGGAATTATGCTTCCCGATGATGGGACTTCATCCTACTTCCGTAAAAGAAAATTTCAGAGATGAGTTGGTAATGGTTGAGAAATTTCTACTAAACCCTAATTTAAAATTCTATGCGGTAGGAGAAATCGGGATTGACTTCTATTGGGATAAGTCATTTGAAAAAGAACAAAAATTGGTGTTTGTTCATCAGGTTGAGGTAGCTCTAAGCTTGAGCCTGCCTCTGGAAATCCATACCCGCAACTCTATGGAAGTGACCTTGAGTTTACTTGAAGAGCGTAAAAGCCCGAATTTAAGTGGGGTATTTCATTGTTTCAGCGGCAATCTGGACCAGGCAGAAAGAGCAATCGCACTTGGATTCAGGTTGGGAATCGGCGGGGTAGTTACCTATAAAAATTCCGGACTTCAAAAGGTAGTTGAGAATACTGGACTCGAACATCTCCTGCTTGAAACCGATGCCCCATGGCTACCCCCTGCTCCTTACCGGGGAAAACGCAACGAACCAAGTTACCTTCCCTTTATTGCAAAAAAAATAGCGGAGATTAAAAATATTCCACTGGAAGAGGTAGCCGCCATCACGTCAGAAAATGCCAGGACATTATTTAAACTCAATTAAGGCATCCCCGTTTTTATATTGTAACTTTACAAATAATTGATAATATTTCACCATTTCATTTTTTTATGATAGGTCAGACAAACATTCTCGTTATTTATACCGGAGGAACCATCGGGATGGTACAGGATCCGAAAACACTGTCGTTGCAGCCACTTACGTTCGACATCTTGTACAAGTATCTTCCCGTTCTTGAAAATTTCAATTGCCGGATTGATTTTTATACCTTCGAACCGCTGTTGGATTCGTCGAATATGAGTCCCTCGTTCTGGATACATTTAGCCAGTGTGATAGAAGAAAATTATGAGGATTATGATGGCTTTGTAGTCCTTCATGGAACCGACACAATGGCCTATACTGCGTCGGCATTGAGCTTTATGCTTGAGAACCTTAACAAACCGGTGATCTTTACCGGCTCTCAATTGCCCATTGGAATGGTGCGCACCGATGGCCGGGAAAATTTCATTAACTCCATTGAAATTGCAGCTGCCAAGGATGTAGATACTCCAGTGGTCCCCGAAGTTGCCATCTGTTTCGAAAACAAACTATACCGGGGGAATAGAACAAGTAAACTCAATGCCGAAAATTTTGGCGCTTTTATTTCCGGAAATTATCCCATATTGGCCGAAATTGGTGTTCATATTAAATATTATGACAACTTGATTCTGAAGCCCAATTTTAAAAAACTCCGGGTGCTCAAAGAGCTCGATGAAAATATTGCTATATTGAAGCTGTTTCCCGGCATTTCTCAATCGTCTGTTGATGCTATTTTAACGACCCGGGGATTAAAGGCAATGATTCTTGAAACATTTGGGTCCGGGAATGCCCCTACAGCCCCATGGTTCCTCGAACAACTTAAGGAAGCGAACAGCCGTGGAATCATCCTTTTCAATGTAACTCAATGTAAGGGAGGGTCGGTTGATATGGGAAGATATGAAACCAGCGCCAGCCTTAGTAAAATAGGAATTGTTGGAGGTTATGATATCACAACAGAATCGGCTGTTACCAAACTGATGTACTTGTTGGGCTGCGGTTTTTCTGCTGAGAGTGTGAAACAATTACTCCAAACCTCTCTTCGGGGAGAAATGACCGTTTGAAAAATCAAATTTTTTAATACCTTTGCACCGGAAATTTTGAATTGCGTTATCTGATTTATATTTTCACCTTTTCGCTATTTCACAATTTCATATTTTTTCATGGAGAGGTGTCCGAGTGGTCGAAGGAGCACGCCTGGAAAGTGTGTGTACGCCAAAAGTGTACCCTGGGTTCGAATCCCAGTCTCTCCGCAAAGTATTGAAATTCAACACCAAATTAGCCCCTTTTTAGAAGGGGTTTTTTGTTTTAATATCCTCGAATAAAAAGGATTCATAACGGCTATTTCACTCTTTGCAACCGGCAATCTTCCTTCATGTATTTATAAGCGAAATAATATATAATTTTACCAACTGAAAATCAGCACCAACTGATTTTTAACCGCGCTGGATTTAGAATTAATATTTAGCTTATATAAATGAAAAAACTTTTTTTCACTTTACTTTTTCTCTCAGTAATTTCGAGTGCTTTTACCCAAATTCCATCTTGTGATGGCAATCGTTACAAAAATTCTGTTTTCGGAAGCGTTGATTCAATAGTTGATATTCAGTACGGAAGGAACTACACGATGAATGATGTTCTTCAGAATCTTACACTGAATCTTTATTATCCGGAAATGGATACTGTAACAAAAAGACCATTGATTATTTTCCTTCATGGTGGGAGCTTTGTTAGAGGTGATAAACAAGAAACCAGAGAACTATGCACCCTTTTTGCCCTTAGGGGTTTCGTAACGGCAACCATTGATTATCGCCTGATAGATGTAACGTTGACCGATTCAAATACAATTTTCGAAGGATTGGTAGATGCAATGAGCGATACCAAAGCAGCTATCCGTTTTTTTGTTGAAGATGCTGCTACACTCAATCTCTATAAAATAGACACGAATTACATCTTTATTTCGGGCGTTTCGGCCGGTGGAATAATAGCATCGCATGTCGCTTATCTTGACTCTACAGATAATATTCCTGCTTACATCTCAAATCTAATTTATGCGAATGGAGGTTTTTCGGGCAATAGCAGTGCCAACACTTCTCATACAACACCCATAAAAGGAGTGCTTAATTATTCCGGGGCACTTATGCGTAAAGACTTTATTAGTACGGGAGAACCTGCATTATTCAGCGCTCATGACGATGGAGATACAATAGTACCCTGTAATCACGGCTTATCCTATGTAAGTGCTTGTCCCGTTTATTGCGATGGCAGTTGCGCAATGCAACAAGAGGCAAACTTAAAAGGAGTATATAATGATATTTTTCTTAATCACACAATCGGACATTGCGCTTACTTTTTCTCCTCTTCATTAGCCGATTCAGTAATAGAAAAATCAGCCGATTTTTTATATAGAATAATTTGCACTACGATTGTTGCTGTAAATAATCCTGACCATTTACAAAATAAAATGCAATTAACTCCCAATCCGGCAGATGAAACAATACGCGTCGAATTTCCAACCACATTCAAAACAAAGGAACAATTTCTGCTCTTTAATTCAATGGGACTTTTACTTCGAGAAGTTGAAGCAAAACAATCAATTCAAATAAACATTTCTGATTTGCCTAAGGGGCTTTATTTTATTCACCTGAAACATCATCCCGATCAAACACAATCTTTCATTAAACTATAGAGAATAAATCTGAAATGAACCAACTTTATAAATAAAGCATCGACGGAAAACATTAAGGTTTACTCATGGCATCATCAGCGTTAGCAAAATTTGAATCGTCAATACCAGCATAACTGGAAAGTTTAGTCAGGGAGGTCTTATTTCCCAACATGGCAAAAGTTACCCGATTATCCATTAGAAGTTGGCTCCGGAAATTTTGAAGCTCACTGATTTCAATTTGCATCATTTTCTTCTTGGCCGACTTATCAAGATAGATATCGATTTCTAAAGCAGCTTGCTCCATAATAGCTTCACGAGCAGTCATTTGATTGATAAAATTAGCAAAATCATGGAGATTCATTTCAACGTTATAGGGAATATTAGATTCATCTTTGTTCGCTAAAATTTCCGTAAGCATTGCCTCTGTGGATTTCAGCTTATTCATGTTGCCATTTAAAAAATTACTGTATTCCTGTAAAGCAATAAATGTAGGGTTTAATTTCTGATCCGTATAAAGAGGATGGTACTTCAGTATGGCTGATGCTGTATCAATCTGACGGGTCACTCTTTCTGTAAATTGTTCAAAACTTCTGAGAATCTGGATCATTCTTTTAAGCTCCAGCGTATCTTTGGTAAATTCATTTCTTAATTGAATGGATTTTTTGCTCATCGCCTGATCGCTCATGGCCGTGGTCCCTTTAACCAAAGCTTTGTTTGATGGCTTGTTAAATATGGATAACATTACAATTGCGCCGGCAACAATCAGGATAGCAACGGCAATTAAAATTTTTGTCTTTGATTTCATCAGTAGTAAGTTTTTTAAGGAAGAGTAATTTACTAAAGTACAAAGAAAGGAGAAAAAGTTGGTGGATTTCGCTAAATTAAAAAAGGAAAATGAAATTTATCCAATAAACTCATTCCCCACTTTACGGGCACGTTCTGGTTTGTCGAGATTGATTCCGATCGCAAGACCGATTTCCACCAGGAGATTCCATCCGGCACTTAAAAACACATAGGGATTCATTTCCCCAGCCGAAGGAACGCGAATGGTTGTGAAAGGAGTAGCCCGATCTGCAATAGCAATCACATTAAGTCCAACTCCTTTGACAAGCACTTCCTGTAATTTTTCAATTTCTTCTTCAATGGGATCAATCACAAAAACAACATCGTTTTTATTCATCACTTCTTCTATCCCATGAACGGCATAAGTGCCTTCAAGAAAATCTGATTTTTTGCGGGTAATTTCATTGGTTTTAAGGGTCAATTCTTCGGCGACACCATCATTATAACCAGCAAAATAAATGGTTGGCGCTTGTGCAGCAAGGACAATAACCTCCTTACTGATCGGCATGGTCATGGCTTCTTCAACCAAAACTGCTAATTTTGAACAATCGGCGGTTTTATCAACACCCCTGATGTGCCAGAGAATAGATTCATAAAACAAGGCTTGCTCAATAACGCTTTTAGTGGCTGCAACAGCCTGCTCCCATCCACAGTTGAGAACGAAAGTTTGTTTACATTCTTTTTCCAACAGGGTATCCTGGTTTGCTGACAAGGCAAATCGTTTTTTATTGCCCATTGCAGCTAATTTTTTTGCAAGCAATACAACTTCTTTGGTCCGTCCGGAGTTGGAAGCACAGAAAACGGCAAATTTCGATAAATCATATTGTGCCGATTGACGTGAACCATCGGTGAATACAGATAGGTTTAATCCCCAGGTCAGTGCCTTACGGATGGCATTTTTAGCCGGAAAGATACGGCTGGATCCCTCCCCTGTGAGAAATAGTTTGCCAATGGATTTTATCTCTTCAGCAATTTCCAGGGTTCGATTCGGATCGAATTTTCTAACGACTTGAGCTGTTTCCATCATCTCCCGGACCAACGCATACTTAGAATATTGAGAATCTTTTAAATTCATTGTTTTCTTCTTTATTGTTTTAATTATTGTCCCTTTTTTTTATTTCTTCTACCTGAATTTTAAAATCCTCGGTTTCTTGTCTTACCTGAATAATAAAGCTATTCTCATCAATAGTCCCGATGGCAGCTTTCATTTCATCCATATTTCTGAAGGTCGCTTTCCGGAATGGATTGTCAAAATCCTTTTTTCGGGAAATATATACCTGTTCACAAATGAATTTTTGAATATTCACTGCTTTATCGAGACTTGAATTCCATTCGGTTTTTGTGAGATTTTCAGTTCCGGATAATTCACAAAAGGTAGCAAATGCATGTTTCTGTTTGTCAACTGGATATTGAGCCCAAAGATCATCATATCGGTTATGGATATCTTGCCAGGTTTTTAATTTACCTGAACCAATATCCGACCTAAGTTTATCCACATCATTTTTCTGCATGATCTGCCCACCCAGATTAACCCATTCATGTTGCCGTTCACTTTTCAAATTTTTACACATTGTTGTGAATGTAGACTTTGGATGTAATTTCATATATGCAAGCAAATTTTTCATGGCATAAAAATGCAGGATTTCACCATACGCATGGTAGGCTCTATATGGTTTCAAAATCAGTATTTTTCTTTTGGTATGCTCCATATTTTCACCCAAAACTTCCAAGCCATTCACTACATCTTCCTTTCCTGACAAAAGTTTCCGTCCCAGTTGAACCAGATCATGGTCATTTATTATTTTGATTGATTCACCTTTATCCCGTAAAGAGGCTTTGGCCGTCCATATTTCCAACAATCTGCGGGCATGAAACACCTCTTCGATAGTGTCAGGGGCAAATGGTTCAAATTCAATCTTCTGAACCTTATTCACGCGTTTGTCGCGACTCTGAAATTTCCAGGAATTACGCGCCAGTGCATACATGTTAAACATCCACCAAAAAGCAGGCATCACTTCCAGTTGGTCCTTTGAACCATTATTATTAACCAACGAAAAAGGGAACGGAATATCAAGTTCTGCTGGATAATCGGCTTTAGAAAGCAATACAAAGGATGCAAAACGACTTGAATGTTTCACACTGGCACACAATCCCGGCCAAAATCCACGCCCGGCCTGAATTTCATTGTCATTGGCCCGACTATTATGATTGGAACCGATAGTTGCTCCTGCTGCTACATTGCTTTGCCCCATCAGTACGGAAGCAACAAGAAAAGAATTATTATGATGCTGCTCGTGTGCCGGAAAAATTAAATTATTCAGAACCTCACAGCAAGAAATGGTTGAATTGTCTCCCAAAAATGAATGAATTAATCTGGCTCCATATTTCAGGCTGGAATTATTACCCAAAATAAACTTTATCGCCTTGCAACCGTAAAATATATGACAACCATAACCAATGATACCATTGACCAATTCCACTCCTTCTCCAATTTGTGTAGGTTCTTCTTCGGAAGAATTAATGGTCAGGTTTTTTAATTTATTGGCCCCCTTGATATAACAAAAGGAACCGACTTTTACATCTTTTAAAATCAGCGAATTCTTTATTACACATTGATTACCGGTCATGCCATAATAGCCACGACGTTTATCAAAACTATTTTGTGTGATCTTTTTAAGATTCTCCTGGAGCAGCTTATCATCAACGTACTTCGCCCATAGATAAGCATCGGCCGTAATCATGCCATCAAAAGGGAGTACCTTGCGGCATCCCGTTTCGTTCATCAGCTCGATCCAGGTCCGGACATTCTCCGGTTCCCCTTCTTTGATAATTCCATTCCCAAATTTGGCGTGGTCTGTTACATGCATTTCCTGAACATTAAACAGGATTGAGCGATCGCCAATAATATAATGTGCCAAATAATGAACGTTATGGATAGCCACATCATCACCGATATCACAAGAGATGATAAGACTGTTCGTAATTCCAGCAGGCACTCTAAGGTCATGATGTTGAAGAATGACATTCCGCAAGCATCCGATTCTTACAAGACCGTAAAATCTCGTGTTTTTAATCTGATCGGCATCAAACTGATCTGAAACCAATAATTCATCCCAATTATCAGCTGTGTTGTCGTTTTTTACAAGTCTTTCAATTTCATCTGATTTCAGATTTCTCCACCCTGATTTGGGCAGGTAAGTCTGTTTGTTTCGCTGTAAGTATTCGTCTTTATCCTTGGGAAGGTATTCAGAAGGAATGAAATTCCGGCCTATGTTTTCTTTAGGTACAAGAGATACGTTATCCATGTGTTATGAAATATTCTGTTAGTAACGTATCAAAAGTAACTTATTTCAACAGAAAATCCTTGGTGTTCACAAAAAACATTTTGGAAGGACTCTCTACTGCTTCACAAAAGGTCTTACGATCTTCCCACCAGAAGTCTCAACAATGAGGTAATACATACCCCGGGGGAGATCCCTGCAAGAAACAGAAGATATTTTATCATTGAATTCAGAATTCTGCCTGATTAAAATTCTTCCACTGATGTCAGAAATCTGAATTGATTGAATATCTGCTTTTTCACGGAGAGAAAGAAACAGCTTATCCGAAACGGGATTTGGGTATACTTTAATCGACATGGGTTCCTGTTCCAGATTTGCGATGCCGACTGGTGCCAAACGGTAATCAACGGCAATAGCATCGCTGCTGATACCCGTTGCATAGGATGTAACTGAATCTCCGGATAACGTGTATATCAGGCAGGTTCCAGTAGTTGCATAGTCACCGATGTTAACATACAAACGCTTATTCAAGGTATCGACAGTTGCTGAAGTGATATATTTGAATAGTGCAGAACCTGGATCAGCAATCACGACTGTATCTTCCACCTGCATGGTATTCATGTTAAAGGATCCAATTCCATAATTCAGACCGAAATAGAGAAGGTGTCCGTCTATACCGGCTCCAAGTCCAACATTTTTATTAATAATTGTATTTCTAAAGGTATGGTTATCCAGGTTATATATAGTAATACTGCCAACATCGGGGGTTGTGTATGGTGATTTATTGATGGTGAAAATCAGGTTGTTATAGCGGTAAACGCCAAACGTTCCGATTGCTTCAGCACCTAAGTTTATTTCTCTTGCCAAAGTCCAACCTGAGGTCTCAATAACGGCAATCTTTCCTTCGGTTCCATTCCACCCGCCATTTACAGCAAGATAAATGGAATCACCGGCGGCAACCATGTTCCCACAATCACCTGGAATCCCGGCAATGGAAGTAACCAGCGAAAGATCAGCAGTATCGAGCACTTCGGCAAAGAAAGTGGTAATCGGGTATTGCTTCGACACCACCAGTTTATTTCCAAAAAGGAATAATTTACCGAGCCCTGAATCGGCCACAGCAGCTATCCGTTGATTGGTGTTAAGATTAATTTTAATGATGGAATCCTGAGCAGCAAAATAGGCGATGCTCCCGTGCAGACAAATATCCTGTGACGATTGGGTAAAAACAGTATTAATCAGATTCACTGCGCCGTTTACGGGATTATACGATTGAAGGGTAACGAAATCCTGAAAAGGGGGTATATATTCAAATTTCCCACTGTTGGCGGTGATGATTTGTTTCACATAAGGTGTTTGTCCGTTCAGGATAATCGGGGCGATGATTCCCAGACATAGAAAAATAAAAGGATGTAAAAATCTCTTTTTCATAACATTGGTTTTTCGTTAGGGTTAATTATTCTTTTGCTCAAAGGGTTCCTATAGATAATAACAGGATGGATATTTTGCGTTCATACTTTTTATACAATTACTTGTAACCCGAAAGTAAAGGTTATATATCAATGGCAGGTCTTCTGGCTTGCTCAATCTTTCGAAGTCTTCCCATCCCAAAAAACGGAGACAGTGACCAACGGATGACGAAAGACATTTAAAGAGCTTACAGCTGCGGGAACAGCTCCGGTTTCGCACCGGATTCCCTTTTCACCCGGTCTGATGGCCATCAGGGACGGGAACCACAAACATTCAGGTACAAAGATAATATTTTTATTATTACCAACCCTTAACAGAGAAAAATATCCAGTACCTATTGTCGCATATTCCCATGAAATTGTTTGTTCCGTAACAAGGTACTGGGGAATATTTACCCAACCTACTTCGTCCAGACAATTATCACAAATCATTCAATTCCAGCGAATCAGGAGGAATCGAATCGGTTTTTTGAAGCAACATCCGGGCAGGACCTTTCAACTCCACATCGGGGAGCAGGTTATCCACATCCCGCTGGGTAATCCAACCTTTATTCAGCATTTTTTCGGAACATAACCGGTAAAATCCGGCATTCGATTCCCTTAGGTGTCCTTTTTCATCAAAGGAATACTTAAACCATTTAGGCCGTGGGATGATTGATGCCAGAAAGATCGATTCATTCAAAGTTAGGTTGGCGGCATCCTTGTTAAAGTAAAAGCGGGCGGCTTCATTCGCCCCATAAATAAGCGGACCCCACTCAATGATGTTCAGATAAACTTCAAACATCCGGTCTTTGGTACTTAACCCCTGGTTTTCGATCAACCAGACCAACATCGCTTCTTCAAGTTTGCGTCCAATGGTCTTATTGCGGCTGAGAAAAACATTTTTAACGAGCTGCATACTAATCGTACTCCCTCCCCGGGCAAACCGGTGTTCTTTGATATTGGTAACCATTGATTCCCTAAAGGCATCCGGTAGAAATCCCCGGTGCTGATAAAAACCACCATCTTCTGAGGTCATTACAGCAACCTGAAGATAATGGGAAATGCGATGAAGGGGCCGAAAATTCGGATTCTCCGGTCCTACCATGAACGTACGAACCGGAAGATCATGTTCGTAAGCAGTGTACATAAAAGGACGGTTGATCATGGTCAGATCCGCATTGCCATACGACAAAACGCTAAACTGATGCCGGACAAGAGCGGTCTCAAACTGTAAAGAATCCGGGATTGAGAGATCTACGTAAAAATCAAGGTACCAGGAAAGGTTCCCCTTAACACGGATGCCATCAAGGTTGGTAAAAAGCCCGGTTGGAAACGAGGAAAAAAGGTCCTGCGCCTGAAATTCGGGTTTGTGGATGCGAAGGGTGATTTGTTTATGAGGTTTCATCCGGTAACGAACATAAGGATGGAAATCGATTTTATTGAAAGTGATCCTCGAAGTGCTGTCAAGATCAATATAATCCGTTCCGAAATTGATCAGGTAATTGATGGAAAGCCTTTCAAATTCTACTTCTCCGGAAGCAATCTTAGGATGATTCACCCGCAATCCCCATACTGAAGCAAATCCCTTGATCCGGGTCTCGTCATTTTCATTCTCTGTCTCACCGAAACTGAATGTCAACGTGTCAACATCAACTTTCGCATTCCATTGGTAATTGATAAACGGGATAACAATTTTACCGGCATCCGCCGCATAAATACGAACTTCAGCCGAACGGTTATGGTTATCCATCTTTCCTGCCACAACCCAGATCGCCTTAGCTGCATCTTCTTCTATGGTCATTTTCGACCGGAAATAATGATCCTTTAAAGCCAACTGATCAATATGGCAAGTAATCCTGTGATGATCTTTGGAAAAAGCCAGGTTGAAGTTGCTAACCTGCAGAGATAGGGGAATTTTATCAAATACGAAATTCAAAATTCTCTCGGCTGTGGCTCCATAATTCAACGTTCCGGAAACTGTATCGGAAGAAAAGGCATCTTTCTTCAAAAGGAATCCCCAATTGGCAATGCTGTCGTGTTTGTCTAATAAAATGGATGTGTTGATCAATTGGACCTGATGCAATGAAATCCGACCAGCAAAGAGCTTCACAATTCCAATGGAAGCATATATGGAATCCGCCTTAAATAAAGTTTCGCCACAATCGGGCTTGAGACTAACACCAGTAATCAGAACAGAGGCCAAGCCACGGACCCTGACTGTTGAGATTTTTAGTTTTGCAGGATGTTCACGATTGAATTGCTCAACCTTATGCTGCACATAAAGCGAAGCCAGAGAAGAACGAAAGAAAAAAGCAAGTAGAAGTAACCCAAATAAGGCGATGAGGAAATATAAAAGCAGTTTATATAACCATCCATGCAGTTGAATGATCCGGTTGATTGAACGAAACATCACGCTGACGAAATTATATTGCATAAAAAATTGTACTCAGATTCGTTTATCCGAACCATTTTTATACCGGATCACCAAATATATCAGAAAGGCTGTAACCAAAAAACTTGCACTTAGAACCCAATAGCTATCAGTAGCTCCGAAATTTTCATAATCCCCACTGATAATAGAACGCTGTCCCAAATAGGATACGATGATGGCGGTTGCATTATTGAGGAAATGGGCTGTTATTGGGACCCATAAAGATCCAGTCCAATAAAACAGATATCCGAACAGAATCCCAAGCATAAACCGGGGTAAAAAACCATAAAACTGCAGGTGCATGGCAGAAAAAAGAAAGGCAGAAAAGAAAATTGCCAGATGGATGTTCGTTAACCACTCTTTCAGCAATCGTTGCAATAATCCGCGAAAAAGGAATTCTTCACCTATCGCAGGTAAAACAGCAATCATCAAGAGATTAAAAAGAAAGGCGTTAAAGGTGGGCATTTTCAGAAATGCTTCAGTAAGTTGTGTCGCTTCATTTTCTGTTGATTTCATCCAGGTCTCCACTCCTTTTAACCATTCAGGAAATCGCATCATTTCATTTAACGATACCATCCAGTTAATGAGCGGCAAAGTCGCAAACATCAGGAGTAGTAAGATTAAATAGACCGACCATTTCGGGGTTTTGTTCAGGGCAAGGAATCGAATCGTGTTTCGTTCAAAAAGAAAACCAGCTAATAATGCAGGCAGGATAAAAAGACCGAATGATTGCAACACCTGAAAATATTGAAGGATCCATAATGTTTTTTCATTGTTATAATTAGAGAGGGAATTCATAATATCCTGGATGCTCATTCCAAAAAGAGGGATCGCAATGACTAACCCCAGCAGGAATGTCAATGCAAAACATGAGATGATCAGTAGGACTGAAAAAAGAAGCCGTGAAAAAGGGGTAAGCGAGCTAAGAAGAGGTGATTTCGGGGAATACACAGAATTTGGCTATTTTTGCAGCAAAAATACCACAATTTGATTAAGATCGGAAATGTCGAGGTGGGAACCTTCCCTTTGTTCCTCGCTCCCATGGAGGATATCACCGATTCTCCCTTTCGTTCCATTTGTAAAAATTTTGGTGCCGATGTTCTGATTTCGGAATTCATTGCAGCCGAGGGACTTATTCGCGATTCCTGGAAGAGTAAAATGAAGATGCAATTTGGAGAAGAAGAGCGCCCCATTGGTATTCAAATTTTCGGAAGCGATGTAGAATCCATGAAAAAAGCCGCGGTAAATGCAGAAACCGTCCGGCCCGATTTTCTTGACTTGAATTTTGGTTGCCCGGTACGTAAAATTGTTATGAAAGGCGGCGGCGCAGCATTGTTACAAGACATTCCAAAAATGATCAGGATGGCAGATGCTGTGGTCAGATCGACTACACTACCGGTTACGGTAAAAACCCGGCTGGGATGGGATGAAGCCCATCAGGAAATTGTGGAAATTTCTGAAAGGCTTCAGGATGTTGGAATCAAAGCCATCGGTATTCATGGTCGTACCCGAATGCAATTGTATGGTGGAAAAGCAAATTGGGCCCTGATAGGTGAAGTGAAAAACAATCCCAGACTGAAGATTCCGGTATGGGGAAATGGCGATGTGGATTCCGGACAGAAAGCAGAAGAGATGAAAAATCAATTTGGGGTGGATGGCATCATGATCGGCAGAGCTGCCATGGGAAACCCCTGGATTTTCAGGGAAATAAAAACCTGGATGGAACAACATGTCTTTGCTGAACCACCTTCTCTGAAAGAACGTGTTGAGATTGTTCGTAAACACATCCAATCGGCGATAGTGTATAAAGGAGAACACACCGCCTTATTAGAATTACGCAGAATGTATTCTGGATACTTCAGAAATATCTCCGATTTCAAAAAAACCCGGATGCGGTTAGTAACTGCACCTGATTTTGAAGAAATAGATAAAATTCTCGGAGAATTATCGCATTAGAACCGTCGTTCAATTAATTCCATTAGTTTTTTAAATGCTTTTGTGCCGGTATCCCAGAAATTCTTTTTAAGTAGCTGATTAAGAAACTCTGAAGCCTCAGAGATATCCTTGCAACCATTGATGGTTTCAATGGTTGCATTGTATTCCCGGAGATTCCCATCGAAAAGTTCGTTGATAAACATAAATTTATCATTGATATTGATGGCGCTTTTCAGGTTATCAATGCGTTGTGTTGGAATTTTAGGTCCCAAAGAAATTTCTCTGGCCTCTTTTAATTTAATATTAAAAACCGGCTCTTCCGCAGCAAAAAGATCAATTTCAGGAGGTTTTGATGATTTTTTTTTCTCAATATGTACTTTCACTTCCGGGATAGGAGGGGATTTTTTTGTTTCCGGTTCTGATGCTGATAACGGAGCTACCTTTGCAGGAGGTGTTTCCGGATGGATGGTTGTGGGTTTTTCCACCAACGGTCCGGGTTCGTTGTTTATCCGCTTCAGAAGAAGTAGGTTTTCATAAAATTTACGGACATTTTCCCTCAAAAGATCAAACTCAATGTTGGGAATCTTTCCATCGTACTTTCGAATGACCTCATATTGTTCATTGATTGCCTCAAGTAACCAACGAACTTCACCTTGGATAATTTCTTTATTCATCATATCATTTTTTCCCGGCAGGGAGGAATTTCGTATTTTTGTCAGGATTAAGGCATAAATATACAATTTTTACAAGTATGTATATTGAAAAAAATAATCCGGTTAACAGGCTGGGATGGATTGAAGTTATTTGTGGTTCCATGTTTTCAGGGAAGACAGAAGAATTGATTCGTCGGTTAAAACGGGCAAAAATTGCCCGTCAGAAAGTAGAAATATTCAAACCGGAAATTGATGTTCGTTATGATGTGCAAAATGTTGTTTCCCATGATGAAAATTCCATTCAATCTACCCCAGTCCAGTCGGCTTCTGAGATTCTTTTACTTACCAATGATGTTGAAGTGGTAGGCATTGATGAGGCACAATTTTTCGATGCTGCACTGGCTTCGGTATGCAATACTCTTGCCACCAATGGGATCAGGGTAATTGCTGCTGGCCTTGATATGGATTATCTGGGACAACCCTTTGGCCCCATTCCCGCACTCATGGCCATTGCCGATGAAGTGACCAAGGTTCATGCCATTTGTATGAATTGTGGTGACCTGGCTCAATATACGCATCGTATAATAAAAGATGACCATCTGGTCATGTTGGGAGAAGCTGAATCTTATGAACCTCTATGTCGCCGGTGCTATCTGGAAAAAACAAAATAATTTTCTTTACCTTTGTAGCGATAAAACTAAAACGATATGAACAGAATATTTTTGGCTATAGTGGCTACGTTTTTTCTATTTAATGTTTCATTGATGTCTCAAACTAAAACCCAACAAAAAGTGACAAAATTTGTAATTCACACCGATTTTGGTGACATGAAGGGCGTTTTATACAACGAAACCCCAAAACATCGTGATAACTTTGTCAAATTGACGAAATCTGGATTTTTTGATGGTTTGTTATTTCACCGGGTAATCAGTGGATTCATGATTCAAGGGGGCGACCCTGATTCTAAAAATGCCAAACCCGGTCAACAACTCGGCTCCGGAGGTCCCGGCTATACTGTCCCCGCTGAATTCAACAAGGAATTTATTCATAAAAAAGGAGCGCTTTCTGCTGCCCGGCAAGCCGACCAGGTTAATCCAACCAAAGCCTCTTCCGGATCACAGTTTTATATTGTTCAGGGTAAAAAAGTTCCCGCTGTCCAATTGGGCGGAAATTATACTCCGGATCAGAAAAAGACCTATGAAACTATTGGTGGAACTCCTTTCCTGGATGGACAATATACGGTCTTCGGTGAAATTACCGAAGGATTGGATGTAATTGATAAAATCGCAGCGGTTGAGAAAGATAGAAATGATCGTCCGGTAAAGGATGTCAAGATGACGATCAAAATCGTTGAATAATTAGGCAATTTGATAATGCACGATAAAATTCAAAACCTTATCAGGGAAATCCGGGAAGTCAAGGCACAAAGCCTTGACGATGTGGAACAATTACGCTTGAAATACCTGAGTAAAAAAGGATTGGTCACGGTTTTATTTGATGATTTTAAGAGCGTACCTCCGGAATTGAAACGGGAAATGGGTCAGATGTTGAATCAATTGAAAGGTGAAGCTCAGCATAAAATCGAATCATTGAAAGCTGATTTTGAGGAAAAAGCCGAAAATGCAGAAAAAACTTCTGATCTTACCCGTCCTGTATCTCTTGAACCAGGAACCCGGCATCCCTTATCGATCGTGCGTAACCAGATCATCGACATTTTTTCACACATTGGGTTCACGGTAGCTGTTGGTCCTGAAATTGAAGATGACTGGCATAATTTCTCGGCTTTGAATTTTACACCTGATCATCCTGCTCGGGATATGCAAGATACGTTTTTCCTTACCCGGGATCCCGATATTTTACTTCGTACCCATACCTCTTCGGTTCAGATTCGCACCATGGAACAGTCACAACCGCCGATTCGTTCTATCTTTCCTGGACGGGTTTTCCGGAATGAGGTGATTTCTGCTCGGGCACATTGTATTTTTCACCAAGTAGAAGGGCTGTACATCGACAAAAATGTTTCCTTTGCTGATCTGAAACAGACATTGCTCTATTTTGCTAAAGAGATGTTCGGTGAAACAACACAAATCCGGTTACGTCCTTCTTATTTTCCATTTACCGAACCTTCGGGTGAAATGGATGTAAGCTGTAATATCTGCGGCGGGAAAGGTTGTAATATTTGTAAATATACTGGGTGGGTCGAAATTCTGGGCTGTGGAATGGTGGATCCTAATGTCCTTGAAAATTGTGGCATTGACCCAGAAATTTATACCGGATTCGCTTTCGGTATGGGAATCGAACGTATCACCATGTTGAAATACCAGATCAAAGACCTTCGCTTGTTTTTTGAAAACGATGTGCGGTTTTTAAAACAATTTCAGGGCTAAAATTTGTTGCTGCGAAAGAGTTTGATCAGAAGCCAGAAGCCAAAAAAAACTGCAAGACCAAAAACGATTGTACCGATCCACCGGACTTGTTCCCATTGAGAGATGATGGAAGCGCCTATTATCAGAGCAGCCAGAACAATGGCAATAGATACCCTGCTGCTGGCCGTGTCGAGTCGTTCCATCAAAGGTTCAAAACCCTTAAGTTCAATCTGCGTCTTAAATTTCCCCTCTTTTATCCGGTTAATTATTTCATTCAGATCCGAGGGAAATTCTTTGACCAGTTTGTAATATTCTTTCAGAGATTCGAAAACTTCATGGGCGATATGCTTGGGATTGTATTGCTGAGCAATAAGAGCAATGGCATAGGGTTTCATCTCGTTGGCAAAGTCAATCCTGGGGTTGAGAACCACGGCTACCCGTTCGATGGACAACAAGGCTTTCACCAATAAATAAATACTGGCTGGAATTCGCAATCCGTAATGAACCAGAATATCAACCGACTCGTTCATTACCTTACCAAAATCCATTTCATCGATACTCAGATATTTGTAATGAGCCAACATTTCTGATATCTGAAATTCAAGGTCTTTAAATCTGGGAAAATTTCTTTTTCCGGAAAGTTGTACCAACGATTCTGCCATAGCATGGGGATCTCGATCGAGGTATCCAAGCACATATTTTCCTAAAAATTGAAGATGCTCTGGCCGTAGAGAACCCATCATCCCGAAATCAATAAAGGAGATAATATTCCCTTCCATGATAAAGAGATTCCCCGGATGTGGATCTGCATGAAAAAAACCATGGGTAAAAATTTGATCGAAAACCAACCTCACTGCCTTTTTAGCAAGGATTTCAGGGTTATTCCCGGTTTGTAAAAGTCCTTCCAGATCGCTTACCTTTGTGCCTTGAATAAACTCCTCTACCAAAATGTGGGAGGAGGTGTACTGGGTATAAACCTTAGGGACTTTGATGTCGGGATCTCCTTCAAAACAATGTCCGAATCTCACAACATTTGCAGCCTCATTCAAAAAATCGAGTTCTTTCTTAATGGTTTTCCCGAATTCCCTAACCACTCCGGCAATATTAATGGCCTCCATCTCTGGATTGGTCTTTTGTATCCGGGCGGCAAAGAAATTCATCAAGTGAAGATCAAGTTCGATTTTTTTATCGATCCCTGGGCGTTGAATTTTAATACATACCTCATCTCCATTGAGCAATACAGCCCGGTAAGTCTGAGCAATAGAGGCAGAGCCCAAATGGTGGGCATCAAATTCACGGAACACCTCTCCCACCGGACGTCCCAATTCCTTTTCAATTTCCTTAACAGCCAATTCATCCGCCAAAGGTTGAGCATCATCCTGCAACTTTTTCAGCTCTTCTCGAATTTCTTCCGGAACAATATCCGGACGATCAGCCAAAATCTGTCCGAATTTAATAAAGGTGGGTCCCAACTCTTCAATCGCCATTCGGATCCGTTCCTGTTTGTTATATTGCTCAATCCGGGCAAGTCGTTTTTTAGTGATGAAATACTTGCCCATTCCAGGTTTTGTTCCCCATTCGCTCAGGCCATACTTAACAACAATGCCAATGATTTCGCGCGCTCGGCCAATTTCATTGACAGCCAATCCTATTTTGGAAATTTTCACAGCGTTACTATTTCTTCTTTACTACAACAGGTTTAGTTTTAACGATTCCTTGAACCGTTGATTTGGGTTTAGCCGGTGTTTTTTGTAATGATTCTAATTTTTTTATCCGTTCCTCCATCTTTTTAATGTCGTCCTGAGTTGGAATATTTATTTTTTTCAACGTGTTTTTTACGATGATTTGCATTTCGGTTTCAAAGTTCTTCCTTGTTTCAACCGACTTTTTCATCAAATGATCGTATAACTTTTTAGCATCTTCTTTGGTCAATTTATTTTCCTTGGCCATTTCTTTTGCCGACTGGGCAATTTTGTCGCCAGTCATAAAAGCATAATCAATGCCTTTATCGATCGATTTTTTTAATTCTTCTAACATTTTAGGTCCTCCTTTTTATTTAATTGGTGAATATTTAATTTTCGTTTCCTTACGGATATTCATACAATGCATTTCAAGATCTGTTAAAAAAGTCTCATGATTTTTGATCGTACTAAACCTGATCTCAAAAGAGGTCAGAACATTGGGAATTGTCCGAATGTTCTCCAGAAGATCATCTTTTTGTTGTTTTTTAAAGGGGCCTTCAACCAATAATAAAAAATCGGTTTGTTTCAATTCGGGTAATAAAATTGTTTCGGGGCCTCGGTTAGCAAGAAGAAAATATTCATTAAAACAATCTTCTTGGCTGCATGAATAAAAAGAGAACTCTCGAAAATCATCCAGTTTGATGAATTCCAATTCCAATTTTCTATTTAATAAAAAGGACAGACGGTAATCTTTCAGATGGCAGGAGATACCAAAAAGGGTGTAAAGGACTGGCTCTGATCTAACATCTGATAAGATTTTTTTGGCCATGATGCACCACTTTGTTTGTATAAAACAAAGATAACCAATCCTGATTTAAAGTTCAATATTTTCAAAATTTATTTTTTGCCAGGCTTTTTCAGCGGCATTTTGTTCTGCCCCTTTGATGGAATAATCCTGTCCTCTGCCTTGAACAACTCCATCAACAAAAAGTTCAACGATGTATTGTTTCTTATATCCTGACCCCACTTCATCAAGCACAGAAAACTGTATTTGTCGTTTCTCTCGCTGTGTCCATTCAATCATTTTACTTTTAAAATTCACTTCCTGATTTACCAGTTCTTCCAAACTAAAATAGTGAAGGATGATACGCTGGATGATTAGTTTTTTGGAGAAATCATAGCCTTTATCCAAATAAATAGCCCCAATCAGAGCTTCAAGGGCATCTCCTTTAAAGGAACGGAATATATTGTTTGAAGCCCCGTCAAGTTGGATCAGTTGATCTATACCCATTTTCTGTGAAAGACGGTTAAGCATCGAACGGCTTACCATTTTTGATCTCATTTCCGTGAGGAAACCTTCATCTTTGGTTGGAAATATTCTAAACAGATAATCAGCTGTTACCGAATCAAGAATGGCATCTCCTAAAAATTCAAGGCGTTCATTATTGACCTTCAAACCATTGAGGGTTTCTTGAGTAGCTGATTTATGGAGAAAGGCTAGGTGATATAAATTAATATTGCCTGGTCTAAAACCAAGGATACCTTTTATAGCCTGTTTTAATTTCTTATCCGATAAAATTTCCGGAGAGTCCGGTCTGTAAGGTCTGAACCTCAAAACAAATCAAGGCTTAAATTTCGTGAAAATCACGGAAGCGTTATGTCCACCAAAACCGAAAGTATTACTCATGGCATAGTTAACAATGCGTTCTTGAGCTTTGTTAAAAGTAAAGTTCAAGGGAGCAATTTCGGGATCATCGGTAAAATGGTTAATGGTAGGCGGAACAATACTATTTATAACCGCTAATAAAGAGGCGATGGCTTCAATCGCGCCGGCAGCGCCAAGAAGGTGACCGGTCATTGATTTTGTTGAGTTGATATTCATCTTAAAAGCATGCTCACCAAATAAGGCTACAATGGCTTTCGTTTCAGGGATATCGCCTGCCGGAGTAGAAGTCCCATGGGTGTTGATATGGTCGATGGATTCCTTTTCAAGTCCGGCATCAGACAACGCATTGCGCATGGCCAGAATGGCCCCAAGCCCATCGGGATGAGGTGCCGTCATGTGATAAGCGTCGGCTGATAAACCGCCGCCGATAATTTCACCATAAATTTTAGCGCCCCGGGCTTTGGCATGTTCAAGCTCTTCGAAAATCAATGCTCCAGCACCTTCTCCCATTACAAAACCATCGCGGTCTTTGTCATAGGGACGTGATGCGGTGGCGGGATCATCATTGCGCGTAGAGAGTGCATGTAAGGCAGTAAATCCGCCAACACCAGCTTGTGTGATTGCTGCTTCCGATCCACCGGCAATAAAGACATCGGCTTTATTTAACCGGATATAATTGAAAGCATCGATGAGGGCATTGGCAGAAGATGCACAAGCTGAAACCGTAGCGAAATTAGGACCATGAAACCCATATTTTATCGAAATATGACCTGCTGTAATGTCGGAAATCATTTTCGGAATAAAAAATGGATTGAACCGGGGGGTTCCATCACCTGTAGCAAATGCGGTGACTTCATTAATAAAGGTTTCCAGGCCCCCAATCCCGGATGCCCAGATAACACCCGCCCGGTCACGATTCAGGGTGTTCAGGTCAAAGCCTGCATCCCGAAAGGCCTCGTCAGCACAAACAATGCCAAGATGTGAACACCGGTCGTATTTTCTGACCTCTTTACGGTCAAAATAATCATCCGGGTTGAAATTTTTCACTTCACAGGCAAACCGGGCCTTGAATTTGGAACAATCGAACCGGGTGATCGGACCTGCGCCACTAACTCCTTTGATCAGGTTTTTCCAGTATTCATCAACTGAATTTCCGATAGGCGTAAGCGCTCCAAGACCAGTTACTACAACTCGCCTTAATTCCACGTTTTACAGCTTTTATGGTTCATTGGTTAAAGGAGAACCCCGCTCTGAGCGGGGTTAAATCTCATCAAAATCTTGTAAGGAGTACCATCATACATAAGCATTCCATTTATGGATAACTTATTTTGTATTGTTCTCGATATAAGCAATGGCTTCTCCAACTGTGCTTATTTTTTCGGCCTGATCGTCTGGGATGGCAATATCGAATTCCTTTTCGAACTCCATAATTAATTCTACCGTGTCAAGTGAGTCAGCGCCGAGATCATTAGTAAAGCTTGCCTCAGGGGTTACTTCACTTTCATCAACACCAAGCTTATCAACTATGATAGCTTTTACTTTTGCTGCAATGTCAGACATGTTAATTTCTTTTTTGGTTAAACGGATTGCAAAGAAAAGAATATTCTTTATTACACCAACACTATTTAAGAATTTTTAACAATTCTAAAAATTTATATTGTTGGCATTGTGAGTTTTGTGAAATCTGTTAGGGTACCCAAGTGGAAACCTCAGGAGGTTTATTTCTTTTAAATCAACGATTTCTTGATTTTCGAGTTAGGCCTTACAAATATTGTACCTAATTATTGTATTTTTGTTCCTGATAATAATGACTCATGTATCGAATTGCTGTTTTCGCTTCCGGGAATGGGTCTAATGCCCAGCGGATTATCGAATATTTTGATCATCATCCACAGATCAAAGTTGAGATTATCCTCTCCAATAACCCGGCTGCTTATGTGCTGGAACGAGCAAAAAAATTAGGCATCCCATCCTTTGTCTTTAACCGCCATGAGTTTTATGAATCCGATATCATTCCTGATTTTCTCGCCGCCCGGAATATCAATTATATTGTTCTGGCAGGATTTCTGTGGCTGGTCCCTGTGAATATTCTGAGATCATACGATCATCGTATTATTAATATCCATCCGGCACTCCTGCCAAAATATGGGGGCAAAGGGATGTATGGAATGAAGGTTCATGAAGCTGCCATTTCTGCCGGCGATCCCGAATCAGGTATTACAATCCATTTTGTCAATGAAAAGTATGACAATGGAGCAATTATTTTTCAAGCCAAATGTGAAATTTCCAAAGGAGATACTCCGAATAGATTAGCAGAAAAAATTCACCAACTGGAATATCGGTATTTTCCTGAGATCATTGAACAAGTGTTGACGAGTAAAGCCTGATAAGTCAACCGTCACAGTCTTTTTCTCAACGTTTCTGTTTCCTTTTCATATCCTGGTTTCCCGAGAAGCGCGAACATGTTATTCTTATATGCCTCCACACCGGGTTGGTCGAAAGGATTCACTCCAAGAGCGTACCCACTCAAAGCACATGCAAATTCGAAAAAATAGATGAGCTGACCTAACGTATTCTCGTTCACTGCCGGAATATGTATCCGGATATTGGGTACCCCACCATCAACATGGGCGAGGGTTGTCCCAAGTTCAGCCATTTTATTAACCTCCGATAAACGTTTCCCGGAAAGGAAATTGAGTCCATCAAGATTTTCAGGATCATTTGGAATTTGTAGTAACCGTTTGGGAGATTCAACTGAGATTACAGTTTCAAACAAGGTACGCATCCCATCCTGGATATACTGTCCCATGGAATGAAGATCGCTTGTAAAAGTAACACCGGCCGGAAAAATGCCTTTCTTATCCTTGCCTTCACTTTCACCAAATAACTGCTTCCACCATTCAATCATGTATAGCAGATTGGGTTCATACGCCACCAGAATTTCAACAAGTTTCCCATTACGGAAAAGAATATTTCTTACGGCCGCATATAGGGCACACGGATTTTGTTCACAATCGGAAGAATGAAGAGCTGCTTCCCGCATTTTTCGGGCTCCATCCAACAGAGAGACGATGTCGAATCCCCCTACTGCAACAGGCAATAAGCCAACCGGGGTAAGTACCGAATACCGGCCGCCAATATCATCAGGAATAACATAACAGGGATAACCTTCCGTATCGGCTAGCTTTTTAAGAGCACCCCGTGATGCATCGGTAATAGCAACAATTCTGCTCCGGGCATTTTCCTTCCCATACTTTTTTCCCAGATGGTTTTTAATCAACCGGAAAGCAACAGCGGGCTCAGTTGTAGTCCCTGATTTCGAAATCACTGCAACGGCATAATCTTTTTGATTTAACATCCCTAATAACGAAGAATGATAATCTTCACTCAGATTTTCCCCGGCAAATACAATATGGGGATACCTCTTCTCCTTCTCCATCTGTTTAAAAGGATCGTTTAGCGCTTCAAGGATGGCTCGGGATCCCAGATAGGAGCCGCCAATCCCAATGACGACAAAGACCTCGGCTATTTTTGAAATTCTTTCTGCTTCTTTCTGGATTCGCTGAATTAAATCATGATCAATATTTTCAGGAAGATCAATCCAGCCTAAAAAATTATTGCCTTTCCCGGTCCGATTAACCAATTGCTGATGGCATTTAACAATTTCTTCCTGGAAACGCGGTAAACATTTATCACCGATAAAATTCTTGAGATTCCGGATGTCTAGTTGAAGATCGATCATATTCAGAAATTTTATAAAAACGAAGATAACAAGAAGGACTCAATAAAGATAAAAAAAAGTGTGTTCACTTGCCAGAACACACTTTTACAATAGACAAATTTTAACTAATTTCTTCTTTGTATCCTTGTTTTTTTCGGAACAACACTGATATAACAAACGATGCAAACAAAATTAGATTAAATCACAATCGGAAAGTGTTAAGGAATATTAATATACGTTAAATTTTGTTAAACCGAGGGGAAGTAATTTTTCGATACCTTTGACACAATGAATCGCCGAATTATCATTTTTACCATAATTGCCATGACCCTCTCCCTGATCGGATTGGTGAGCATCCAGATATACTGGATCAAGAATGCTTCTGCAGTAAAGGAGGCTAATTTCCGCAGAAGCGTGAATGAATCCATGGTTAAGGTTGTACAAAAGTTGGAGCGTATGGAAAAAAACAAAGCCATGCAAACCAATCAATACGAAAGCATGCTGAATTTCAACCGTCATTTGGAATATGATGCCTTTGTTACCACGGGAGGCCTGGATTCGCTAATCTCCCTTGTTCTCAACATGCGCGGAATCGACACCCGTTATGAATTTGGGATCTATAAACCCGAGGGAAGTCAGTTTTTATTAGAAAAATCAACAAATTACCAAAATGAACTGATCCAGAAAGGCTATGCTTTCCCGCTTTTTCCCAACGACATTTATACCAGTCCTGAGTATCTCTGTATCTATTTCCCTCTTGAAAGACAATTTCTTCTCACTGAGTTATGGGGGATGCTGCTGATTTCCATCATTCTGATCATCATCATTGTATATTCCTTTTCGTATACCATTACCACCATTTTCAGGCAGAAACGACTTTCCGAGATGAAAAATGATTTCATTAACAACATGACGCACGAGTTCAAAACACCTATCTCCACCATTTCTCTGGCATGTGAAGCATTAGAGGACAAAGATCTCCGCGGTTCCGGTGAGTTTTTAGACAGTTACCTGTCGATGATTCGGGAAGAGAACCGGCGATTGGCCGGCATGGCTGAAAAGATTCTTCAGACCGCTGTGATCGATAAAGGGCAGTTGAAGATGAACAAAGAGCAAATCGATGTTCATAAAATCATTGGAGACGTGGTTAAAAATATCCGGATTCAGGTCGAAATCAAGGATGGGGAAATCCGCCGGAGGTTGATGGCAACTCATCCAGTGATTGAGGGCGACAAAGTGCATGTGACGAACTTGATTTACAATCTGCTCGACAATGCCAACAAGTACTCTCCAAAAAAGCCATTGATCACCATTACAACTGAGAATGCGAGTAATGGATTGGTCATAACCATTGAAGATAACGGGATCGGAATTGGAAAAAATGATCAGAAAAAGATTTTTGATAAACTTTATCGTGTTCCTACCGGGAATATTCAAGAAGTTCGCGGGTTTGGATTAGGGCTGAGCTATGTGAAAGCCATTGTTGAAGAACATCATGGGAAGATTTCCGTCGATAGTGAAGTGAATCGCGGGAGTAAATTTAAGGTCTTTCTCCCCAATATTATCAGAGAATAAAATTGTAACTTGGTCGTTAATTTAGGAAATACCAATGGAGAAAGCCCCAATTCGAATATTACTCGCAGAAGATGACCGGAACCTCGGCAATATTCTAAAGAATTACCTGGATGCCAAAGGGTATTCCACAACTTTGTGCATTAATGGTCAGGAAGCAACTGATTCTTTCCATAAAAAAGAATTTGACTTCTGTATTCTGGATATTATGATGCCTGTAAAAGATGGTTTTGCTGTAGCTTCTGAGATCCGAAGCATCAATAAAAAAATCCCCATCCTCTTTCTTACCGCGAAAACATTGCAGGAAGATAAACTCAAAGGATTTGAGCTTGGAGCTGATGATTATATCACCAAACCATTCAGCATGGAGGAGCTTCTTGTTCGGATGCAGGCCATATTAAGGAGGACTGATGAACCCAGAAAAGGTTCACCGAATGATTCAGTATATACTATAGGCAATTATACCTTCGATTATAACCGTCAAACGCTTATTATCCAAACAAAAGAACAGAAACTTACATCCAAAGAAGCAGGCCTGTTGAAGTTGCTTTGTTCCCATTCCAATGAAGTGCTTGATCGAAGTACGGCTTTGAAGGAGATTTGGAATGATGACAACTATTTTAATGCCCGCAGTATGGATGTTTATGTTGTAAAACTTAGGAAATATCTGAAAGAAGATCCAAAAGTTGAATTAATTAATGTACATGGAGTAGGTTTTAAACTGGTCATGAATCAGTAAAACCTGAATCAACGTGCCCCCGGTCATGTCACAACAAACACAATTGTTCATTGTCCCTACTCCCATTGGGAATTTAGAGGATATTACCCTAAGAGCATTACGGGTATTCCGGGAGGTTGATTACATCCTGGCAGAAGATACCCGTACCACCGGAAATTTGTTAAAACATTATGAAATTGAAAAGAAAATATTTCCTCACCACCAGTTCAATGAACACCGGGCCATAGAAAATGTTGTAGAACGGATGAAAACCGGCGCTGTATTTGCGTTGGTGAGTGATGCCGGGACCCCTTCTATTTCCGATCCCGGGTTTTTATTGGTCCGTGCCTGTATCCGGGAAGGGATCAGAGTGGAGTGTCTCCCCGGCCCCACAGCATTTGTGCCAGCTCTTGTTAACTCCGGAATTGCTAATGACCATTTTATCTTTGAAGGATTTCTCCCTCATAAAAAAGGAAGAAATACCCGGTTGACATCATTGGCTTGTGAAGAAAAAACCATGATATTTTATGAATCTCCCCACCGTCTTATCAAGACCTTGAATCAATTGGCAGAGTATTTTGGAGAAGACCGCTATGCTTGCGTTTCCCGGGAACTCACCAAGGTTTTTGAAGAAAACATCCGAGGTACTCTCAGGGAAATTATCGACTCCTTTGAAAACAAAATGGTAAAAGGAGAAATTGTCATTGTGGTGGCAGGTAAAAAATGATTCTTATTGATGGAAGCATATCAGGTCTCTTCCCTCATCAATTCTCCTCAAAATGACAACCCGAAAATATTTGAACCAGTATACCTTTGCATTACGCTAACGAAGCATGACCTATCCTTCAAACATCTGGGAACATCCGCGGATATCTCCCGTTTGGAAACGCCCCAAAACTTCAAACTGATCTTTTTCTCTAAGGCATCCCATATCCTGAGTCGCAATAAAACTACAGGAATTTTGATTTGCCAGGTCAATAATGTTGATTCCACCGGTTTTTCCAATTCCCACAAAGGCCAATGGATCATTGATATCACGGATCATTATTTTTAACCATGGAACAGGTGAAAACAATCCTTGCCCCATAGAATAAGCCTGCGATAACATCTCCGTCATTCCATATTCAGAATGTATGGTATCTACTCCAAACCCACGGCAAAGTAAAGGATGAAGTTCATCCCGGATAAGTTCTCTGCGTTGATTTTTCATCCCTCCGGTCTCCATTACAATTAACGGGGAATAGTCTCCCGGATTTGTTTTTGCGAAATCAAGTAAAGCATAAGCCAGCCCGATCAATATAACTTTTTTTCCCGGAGACCGGCGCTGTAACAATCTTTCCTTTAATCCCGGATAAGAAGTGAGGAAATAGCCGTTTTCTGCGCTCTGGCTTTGATCCATCAATTGCTGGATCATAAAAACCAGGGAGGAATCGGGATTTTGTTCCGGTGTTGGAGTGAGTGAAAGAAACTGGACCTCTTCCGGAGAGCCATAGAAATGGGAAAAACCATTTAGAAGAGAATGGCAATACAAAGAAATATCTGAAACCAAGTGGTGGCTTCGCTCCATGCCCGTTGTACCACTACTTGTAAAAACAACCTGAGGAGGAGCCTCTCCACATAAAACCTGCTGTGATTTAAAAAATTCAATAGGTAAAAAAGGAATTTCTTCTAAACAGGTAACATCTTCGGGCTTTACACCACGGGCATCTACATACCTTCTGTAAACCTGATTTTGAAGATACTGGTGAGAGAATACCTCCAACGCCAGGGTGAGAAATTCTGCAGGGTTACTAATTTCAAAAAACTTTTCTTTAGTATTCATTCACTGTTTTTCAAACCGATAACAAGAAAATGTCGTAATTTTGCGACTTTGCAAAGGTAATGTTTTACCCTTTTAATCTGCGTTTATGTTTTCTGCCTTTCATCATGGTTTTCGTATCGCATTGGGTCTGACAATGGCTGTATCTTTTTTTCTGTTCACTTCCTGTATTAAAAAAGAAACTTTTCCAGATATCCCTGAAATTGCCTACTTGGGATTCACTTCCCTCCCCGATTCAGGGAAGGCGGTAACAACAGGCATTCTTACCATCTCTTTTAAAGATGGGAACGGGGATATTGGACTTAATCCCGGCGACACATTGCCTCCATTTAACAAAAATGGAAATTATTATTACAACTACGTGATTGATTATTATGAAAAACAAATGGGCACGTATGTAAAAATTACGCTTGATCCTCCGTATAATGCCAGAATTCCATATCTTACACCCGACGATCCCAACAAATCCATTAAAGGCTACATTGTAGACACCCTGCAACTGAATCCGAAACCCCTGTACGATACCATTAAGTTCAAATTTTACATCTACGACCGGGCTTTGAATAAAAGCAATGTTGACTCCACCCCTCCCATTATCCTAAGAAGGCCATAAAAACGAATGGAAAGGATATACGCAGACCGTAAATATATTATCATAGGTTTTTTTCTGCTGATTGGATTGGTTTTTCTGATCCGGCTATTTTATATTCAGATTCTGGTTGATAAATACATACTTTCCTCAAATAACAATGTTCTCCGGTATATGACCCAGTACCCTGCCCGTGGGTTGGTATTTGACCGTAACGGAAAACTACTTGTATATAACGAAGCAGCCTATGATTTGATGGTCATTCCCAAGCAGGTAAAAAATCCCGATACCATGGCTTTATGTGCCCTGATTGGTATTGACAAACAGGAGTTTATTAACAGATTACAAAAAGCAAGTAACTTTTCCCCCTATCGTCCTTCTATTTTTGAAGCTCAGATTACCCGTGAAAATTATGGGTATCTGGAAGAAAAGCTATTTCTTTTTCAAGGTTTCTTCGTTCAATCTCGCACCTTAAGAAAGTACACCTACCCGATTGCCGCCCATACCCTGGGATATATCGGGGAAGCAAATCCCGACCTGATTGCCAGAAACAGTTATTATAAATCGGGTGATTATGTTGGGATCAGCGGGATTGAAAAATCATACGAAGATATTCTTCGTGGGAAAAAAGGGTTGAAGATCCGGGTTTATGATGTATTAAACCGCGATAAGGGAAGTTTCAGGGAAGGAAAATATGACACCACCTCTGTTGCGGGTACTAATCTTTATTCTTCGCTGGATGCCGACCTTCAGGCTTATGGTGAGCTACTGATGACGAATAAAAAAGGAAGCATTGTGGCCATCGAACCAAGTACCGGAGAGATATTATGTATTGTTTCGAGCCCGGCATACGATCCCAACCTGTTGGTGGGAAATATCCGAAAAAAGAATTACACCCAGCTTCTTCTTGACACAGTATATGTACCACTTTTCAACCGGGCTTTAATGGCCATGTATCCACCAGGTTCAACCTTCAAACTGGTAGATGCATTGATCGGGCAGCAGGAGGGAGTTCTAACTCCAGATACCCGTTATAGTTGCAACGGTGGGTTTCCCATTGGGAATGGGAAAATGGTGGCTTGCCATCGACATCCTTCGCCACTTGACCTGATTGGTGCCATCCAGACTTCGTGTAATGGATATTTTTGCCGGGTTTTCAAATCCATCATTGATAATAGAATATATGCATCTACACGAAAAGCTTATGAAAGTTGGCGAAAAGCTGTGATGAGCTTCGGCTTTGGGAAAAAGTTAGGCATCGACATCCCAGGTGAAGCAAATGGAAATATTCCCACCCCGGCCTATTATGATAAATATCATGGAAAAGACCGCTGGCGATCCATGTCGATCATTTCACTGGCAATCGGGCAAGGGGAAATCGGAATTACACCGATTCAGCTGGCAAACATGGCAGCCGCTATATCCAACAAAGGATGGTTTTATACCCCCCATATCATTCGTGCCATTGGAAAGAAAGACAGTCTGAACCAAGCCTTTATGCAAAAACACCTATTGGCAGTGGATCAGCGGTATTTTGATGTTGTGATTGAGGGAATGGCCAATGTAATGACTGCCGGGACCGGAGCTGCAGTGAAACTCGACAGTATCACTATGTGTGGAAAAACAGGGACTGCACAAAATCCTCATGGAAAGAATCATTCCATTTTTATCGCATTTGCCCCCAAGGATAACCCACAAATAGCCATATCCGTGGTTTGTGAAAATGCTGGATTTGGAGCTACCTGGGCAGCCCCCATCGCCAGTTTGATGATTGAAAAATATCTCAAGAAACAAGTCAAGCGTAAAGAAATGGAAGAACGGATGATCAACGGAAATCTGATCAATGGAAAATTACCGGAAAGTGAGACAGGACAAGGGAATATTTTACAGGATTGACTGGATATTGGTTGCAATTTATCTTGGGCTGATTTTGATCGGCTGGGTGAATATATATGCAGCAGTATACGATGAGAATCATCACAACATCGTAGATCTTACACAAAAATACGGGAAGCAGATGATTTTCATCATCGCCGCTTTGATTATTGGACTTGGGACGCTGATCATCGACCCGAAATTCTTTTCTCAATTCGCCTATTTTATCTATGGATTTTTCCTCTTTTTATTAATTCTGGTCATTTTTTCCGGTCGTGAGATTGCCGGGTCGAAGGGGTGGTTTGCCATTGGGGGATTTGGAATTCAACCGGCTGAATTTGCGAAGTTAGGAACATGCCTGGCACTTGCTAAATATCTCAGTACCATGGATGTGGACATCAGAAAAATCCAAAATCTGTTTGTTGCTTCTGCTATTATTTTATTTCCTGCATTGATCGTTCTGTTACAGCACGACACCGGATCTGCCATTGTTTTTCTGGCGTTGGTCATTGTCCTTTACCGGGCTGGACTTACCGGAATAGTCCCCTTGGCATTTCTAGTTCTCCCAATGCTGGGTATCCTGGCCTTAATGATTCCTAAATTAATTCTGGTAGGAATCCTGGCTTTGGTAGTATTGGGTTATTATTTTTTCTCTGATCGGAAGATACGAACCATCTTAATTTCCATAGTTCTGTTTTTTTCCTCCGTAGGTTTTGTTTTTTCAGTCAATTATAGTGTTAACCATATTCTTGAACCCCATCAGCGAAACCGAATCTATGTTTTGCTGGGCCAGGATACCGATCTGAAAGGTGCCGGATACAACGTTAACCAATCTCTCATTGCCATTGGATCCGGAAAACTATTTGGAAAAGGCTTTTTACAGGGGACTCAAACAAAATACAATTTTGTTCCGGAGCAAAGTACCGATTTTATTTTCTGTACGATTGGAGAAGAAAGAGGATTTGTAGGATCTGCAATTGTAATTTTACTTTATATGGGCCTTTTTGTCCGTATCCTCCTTTTGGCTGAACGACAGCGATCACGCTTTGGCAGGTTTTACGGTTATGGTGTGGCTTCCATTCTATTCTTCCACTTCGCAATCAACATCGGAATGACCCTCGGGCTGGTACCGGTCATAGGGATTCCACTTCCATTTATCAGCTACGGAGGATCTTCCCTCTGGGCTTTTACCTTATTATTATTTATCTTCATCCGTCAGGATTCGTACCGGTATGAGCTGATCTGAGATCAGTATCCCGCTATTTCCCTTGATTAATCAATCTACTAATTGGATAGGGTTCCTGGCTTTGTAAAAAATAAATGGTCTGCGCGTCTACTTGTTGATATTCGCGATAAAGCCCATCATTGTTGTTGGTATTGGAAACCGGGATATTCCCGTCCATCAATCCGGCATATCCGAGAAACTGCAACATATCGCCCGGAGTTTGAAAAGATATCCGGGTAAAGTAAATATCTAAATCCATTTGGGTCAATAAAGTGGCAAACATCTGAAACCGAACTCCCAAAAACAGATCCTGAAAAGGAAACATGCAATTTTGCAATCCGATTGGCCCCTGTAAATAGGCCAGATTGTACCGGCTTGGTTTAAAAGCTGATAAATTAAAAGGAGCCGGTAATGTCAGAACATTCTGCTGATTTTTCTTCATCAGGATCTGGGCTACTGGCAGGAAATATTTTTTTGCCTGTTCCATCCCGGATTCACCGGTTATCAAAATATACAGATTCCCATAAGCAGCCTGGTATTGAAATTGATTATTGCAATCGTAAGGATTGATGGTATCACGCTGCTGGCACTTTATCACCGATAAAGAATATATCCCAAAGGCTTCTTCCGGACTACCCATCAAGTAAACTTCGGCCTTAACTTTTGCATTTTCCCAAATGATTTCCTGAACCATCACCGATTTAAATCCAAATTCGAGATAAAGATCCATTCCTGTATTCAGATAACTCCAGGCAGCATCAATATCATAAAGTGTGGAAGGGGGAACAATGGCATCGGGGAAATCATGACCATCGATGGGAAAAATGGTTTGTGAAGCCAAAAAGACAGGAATGAATAAAAATAACAGTAAAAATTTTCTCATAGTTTGTGCATGTTATAAATCTTGTGTTTCTTAATTGCCAGTTTCAAAGATAAACGAAAATCCTTCCAGTGGCACTGTTCATCGAGAACTTTCATTAAGGTAGCGAAATTTTGATGAAGTCCTCTTTCTTTGCATTAATTTTCACGTTCGATTCATCCAAAAATTTGAACACCATGAAAAAAATGATCCGCCACCTCGAAAATTGTCTGACCTTTGTTGCCTTATTCGTGACAACATTTTTATTCATTTTTCTTTTATCCTCCTGTATGCAGAAAAAAAATTATCATGGTTTTCGCTTGATCGAAAAACGCTTTGTGAAAGAGGTCAATAGCGATGTCTTCTATTTTGAACACGAGAAAAGCGGAGCCAGACTCATCAAAATTGCGAACGACGATCCCAATAAAACTTTCTGTATCGCCTTCAAGACTTTTCCCGAATCGGATAACGGCATACCTCATATTATTGAACATTCGGTATTGAATGGTTCGAAGAATTTTCCGGTACGTAGTCCCTTTGATATCCTCTCCAAAGGTTCATTGAATACCTTTCTGAATGCGATGACATCGAAGGATTTCACAATGTATCCCGTAGCCAGCATGAACAACAAAGACTATTTCAACCTTATGCATGTTTATCTTGATGCAGTCTTCAATCCTTTGCTATACAACGACCCACGAATTCTGAAACAGGAAGGTTGGCATTATGAACTAACCGGGAAAGATGAACCGCTTCAATACACCGGAGTGGTTTATAATGAGATGAAAGGTGCATTTTCGAATCCGGACCGTGAATTATGGTACCAGATTTTCAAAAACCTCTTCCCTGATAATGCTTATGGATTTGAGTCAGGAGGATATCCGACAGCCATTCCGACTCTGACACAGGAAGCATTTGTCAATTTCCATAAAAAATACTACCACCCCGAAAACAGTTATATCTATCTTTATGGCAACGGGGACCTTGATAAGGAACTGGCATTTATCGATTCCGCTTATCTTACAAATTATCAAAAAAACAATCACCGGGCTACCATTGAAGATCAGAAGCCGTTTAGAGCCATGAAAAAGGTAACGGCACAATATCCTTTGATGGAAGGTTCTGATACGAAGAACCAGACGTTTCTCTCTTACAATTTCGTGGCAGGACATAATACGGATCAGGCGTTGTCCATGGCGCTTGATGTTTTGTGCGATGTTTTGGTTAATCAGGAATCTGCTCCGGTCCGGTTGGCGCTTCAGCAGGCCGGTATTGGACAAGATGTAACCGCCTCAAACTCCGGCTTCAAACAAAATGTCATTACCATCACAGCCCAGAATGCAAATCCTGAGGAAAAAGAAAAGTTTCTCAAAGTTGTACAAGATGCATTGAAAACAGCCGCCGACAAAGGATTAGATAAAAAAGAGGTGGAAGGTGTGCTCAACAGGCTGGAATTCCGGTTGCGTGAAGGTGACGATGCCCAAAAAGGAATGACCTGGCTCAATCAAACTTTACCTGGGTGGTTCTTTGCAAACGATCCGTTCCTTGGACTGGAGTACGAAAAGCCATTGGCTGAAGTGAAAAAATCATTCACAACCGATTATCTCGAAATTATTATCCGCAAATATTTTCTCAACAACCCCCATTCTCTATTGGTTTGTCTTGAACCAAAACAAGGATTGGAAAAGGAAAGGAATGTAAAAACCGAAGCAGAACTAAAAGCCTATAAATCGGCCCTGAATGAAACTCAGATAGCCGGATTGATCAAGGAGACCACCGATCTGATCGAATATCAAAAACGGGAAGACACACCGCAAGCGTTAGCTACGATCCCCATGCTTGAAATAAAAGACATCGATCCCAAGGCCTCCTTTTATAATGTCGATCAAACCACCATGAACGGAATTCCGGTTTTGACCCATGAAGAATTCACCAACGATGTTGTGTATGTTAATCTGTACTTTGACATGCGGGTAATTCCACAGGAACTGATTCCTTATGCCTCTTTATTGTCCAATGTGCTTGGCTCCCTAAACACTAAAAATTATTCATTTGCCGACCTCAACAAGGCATTGAACATCAATACCGGTGGTTTTTATACCAACCTCCGAACTTTTCAGGAAAAATTTGATGATGATAAATTGATCCCAAAATTCGTGGTTACCTCGAAAGCACTGAATGATAAACTTGAAAAACTATTTGATCTAAGTGGAGAAGTACTTGACAGAACCATTTATACCGACACTGCCCGATTGAAAACCGTTTTGATACGCCATCAATCACAACTCGATGCCATGATCAAAGGGAACGGATATCAGGTTGCCAGCCGGCGATTACAATCTTACCTGAGCAATCAGGGTATGTTCAATGAACTCGCTTCCGGAGTAGAATATTACTGGTTTGTAACAAATCTGATTAAATCATTCGATAAAAATTCAGGGCAGGTCAGCGAAAACCTTAAAAAGGTTGCTTCCCTGTTGTTCACCAAAAACAACCTCATTTCTTCTGTAACCTATTCAAAGAAAGACCAGGCCGAATATGCCAAAGGATTGGAATTACTTACCCGGCAGCTTCCTCAATCCAAGCCGGTTTATCAATCCTGGGTTTTTAATCCTGAAAAAAAGAATGAAGGATTGATGGCTGCCTCAAAAGTACAATATGTCATTGAAGGATATAACTTTAAAAAGTTGGGCTATTCCTGGGATGGCAAGATGCGCGTCTTGAGCCAGATTCTCTCAACCGATTGGCTGCAATCCCGTATCCGTGTTATCGGTGGTGCTTATGGTGGATTTAGTTTTATCTCTCCGAATGGTAATTTTCTCTTTAATTCTTATCGCGATCCCAACTTGAAAGCAACCGTGGAAAATTATAAGGCTACGGTTGAATATCTATTAAATTTCAAAGAAGATGATACAGCCATGACCCGTTATATCATCGGAACCATTGCTGAGATGGATGCTCCGCTCACCTCTTCTCAAAAGGGGGATCTGGCGGTAACGCTATTCTTCTCAAAACGCACTGCAGCAGATATTCAAAAAGACCGGGATGCGGTACTAGAAACAAAATCACAGGACATCCGGGAATTTACCAAGCTCGTAAAATCTATACTGGATCAGAATACGTTGTGTGTATATGGAAATCCCGAAAAAATCAATACAGACAAATCCTTGTTTAAAAATCTGGTAAAACTATAAACAAACCGGAACAAAAAATCATTCACGGTAAAAATCAGCAAGAGAACCAAAATAGCTTTTATTCCATCCCCGTATGATTTCTGTAAAATCTTCATCCGGAATATTGGTATGAATCAATTCGACCGAAGTGCCTTGTTTTTGCGGATGAAGTGTGATGGTAACAATTGATTTTTCTTGTTGATCACCAAAATACCATTCCTGAACTATCTTTTTCCCCTCTTCAAAGGAAATATTTTGCCCAGAAATACTTCCATCCCAAAGGGAAAATTCGGAGCCGGGAACGGTCGTCATTTCTGCGGGTTCACCAGTCCATAAACGGATGGTTGATGAATTGGTGAGGGCATGGTAAACATCTTCGGGGACCGCAGGAATGCTATAGTATTTTTTAAAATCCTTCATAAGGAATTTATTAATTCGATGGTTGACTAATTGAAATCCAAAGTTAGAAGATTATTATCATGAATGAAAATTAAGTATTTGTAATTTTGTAGCATGATTGAAAAAGTCTGGACCCGTGATTTTACCTTGCTTGTCGTTTCCAATTTTTTGATGTGCTGTGCTTACTATTCGCTCATTTCAACCCTTCCCGTTTACATTTCATCCAACCTACATGCCGCCAACAGTGTTGTAGGGTTAGTCATGGCCTGCTATACCATTGCCGCTGTTCTGATCCGTCCTGCTGTGGGTTTTGGGTTAGACCGATTGGGGCGGCGTACGATATTGTTGCTTTCCCTGATTTTATATGCTCTGATATTTAACATTTATCTGTTAGCAATCTCTGTGTTTATTCTTACCCTGGTAAGGTTCGCACATGGCCTTACCTGGGGAATGACCACCACTTCAAATTCGACTTTTGCAGGCGATATCATCCCCGGCCGGAAAAGAGGAGAAGGATTTGGATATTTTGGCATTTCAACTACCTTGGGGATGGCTATTGGTCCCCTGATCGGTTCATTTATTTTGCAATATGGCGGGTTTAATGCCATGTTCATCTCCGGATCCCTGATCAGCATTGTGAGTATGGCATGTGCTGCCGGGATTCGTTATTCAGACTATCGTATTAAAACCCGGACTGCCCGGTTTACCTGGAGGCATGCCCTGGAGCCAACAGCCATCATCCCGTCACTCAACCTAATTGTCATCATTTTTACCTATGGTGGTTTGTTGTCGTTTGTGACCCTTTATGGTCGTGAAACCGGCATGAGGAACCCATCTGTGTTCTTTTTTATCTATGCCCTTGGAGTTATCAGTTCTCGTTTTGTAGCTGGTAAATCACTCGACCGGAAAGGACCCCGGTGGATCATCGGGATTTGCTTGTCGTTGCTGATTATCGGATTCCCAATGTTAGCCTTATGGCACACTCAAACGGGGTATTATCTGTCTGCCATCGTGCTTGGCATCGGGAATGGCGTTGTTTTTCCATCCTTTCAAACCATGGTCAATAATATGGTGGACTCAAGTCATCGCGGGGCTGCAAATTCCACAATTTTCATTGCAGTAGATATTGGAATGGGGCTGGGGATGGTTCTTATCGGGATAATCGCTCAGTACTTCTCATTACAAACAGCATTTCTTTTCTGTTCCGGGATTTGTGTACTGGGTCTTCTGTTGTTTTTCACTGTGACCCTCCCTCATTATAGTTCGCACAGAATCGGAATTTAATCAATCGTTGTTGCAATCGGTCTGGTTACTGGTCTCCTTTTCTATGGATTTCCTGATGCGCCTTCCGGAGATTGACCGGAAGGTCTTGCTTGTTGTTGACGTTGTTTCTTTATCTCTTCCATGATCAATACATACTTTTCGAACTTGGCATCATCGTGCATGAGCGTTTTTACTTTTTCATCACGAATTTTTTGCATGTATTTGATGACCTGTGGATTGTTTTCAGCCCGATATTTCTTAACATTCTCGACAAATTGGAGGAAAATATTAGTCAATGAATCTTTTTGAACTTTCGTCAGATTTGTTTTAGTGGCAATGTGATCGATAAAATTCCTCGAATGGTCTGATGGCGAGGTCTCCTGAGGAGATGCCTGTGGCGGTAGTTGCTGCTGTTGCTGGAATTGTGCGATGGATGTTGACAAACCAAGGAAGAAAAACAGGATAAGCAAGATTTGCGTTTTCATAAAACAGATTTTCAGAGTGTTCACAATGTAACTTGAATGGTTCAACGGTTGACATTGATTTGTAACCAGTAATCAAAGGTAAGAAATATACTAAAAAAGCCACCTTGCGGGTGGCTTCATCAACGAATGAAAATTATCCGGGAAACTTTTAGTTAAAGGACACTTTCTTCAACTGTAGAAAGAGAAAATTGATCGATCATCAACAATAGTTGTTGTTTTGTAAATGGTTTCGATAAAAATCCGTTAAATCCCTGGTTCATGATATATTCTCTTTCTTCGTGGGTCGTATAACCCGTTACTGCAATGATGGGAATATGGGAATAATTTTTCATTTTACGAATTTCATGTCCAGTCATTATGCCATCCATATCCTGCCCCAGGTTGATATCCATCAGAATAATATCATAGTCGTTTTGTAATGCCATATTTAACGCCGATTTCCCGGTGTAAGATTTATCTGCTATACAATTGTTTTTGAGATAAATAGCCGTCAAATCGCAATTGTACTGATTATCCTCAACAATAAGTACTTTCAGTTTATTTCGTTTTTTATGGGTGATTTCAAATGAAGCGCATTGGGTTTGTTTCTGTTCGTTGATATCCACTCCGTTGATTACTGGTTTTTCATCGGAAAATGGCAAATACAAGGTAAAAACAGATCCTTGCCCCAATTGGCTCTCTACTTCCAAAGAACCTCCCATCAGATTTGTAAACTTACGGCAGAGGCTTAATCCGATTCCGTTCCCTTCAAAACATCTTCCAATTCCTTCATCTCCCTGGCGAAAAGTATCGAAAATATATTCCATTTGATCCTTTGAAATACCAATTCCGGTATCTTTAACTTTCAGGATTGCCATTTTTCGGTTATTATGGAATTTACTGCTTACAGACACATGAACGCTTCCTTTTTCAGTAAATTTCACAGCATTATCCAGCAAATGATAAAGGATATCTCCAAAAATTGTTTTATCGATTTTTACATATATCCCATCATCAATGGTAGTGATTAGCCGGATCCGTTTTTTTTCAAATAGATTTTGATGCTTTTTTAGTTCTGATTTGGTTGTAACCCCAACGTCAGCCAGTTCTATTTCCATCACGGTGCGGTCGGCTTCAACCTGAGCCAGCTCTATGATAGAATTCAAAGTGCCCATCAATCTTGTACCGGATTGGTAGATGATATCCGCCATGTATTTATTTTCAGCTTTTTCCAGCGAATCTCCCAGGATACTTGAAAAACCAAGAATTCCATTGAGTGGTGTTCGTAATTCATGGCTCATGTTCATCAGAAGGGAGGATTTCAGGCGGCTCAATTGTTCTGCTTTATTTTTGGCAATGATCAATTCATTTTCTATGATCTTACGTTCACTGATATCTTTGGTAATCGAAAGAATGCAAGGTTCATTATTGATATTGATGATAGAAGCCGATATAAGCCCAGTTTTCAGTGAACCATCATGACAATGAAAAATCGTTTCAAGATTTTTAACTACCCCTGATTTTTTAAGTCCCTCAATCATTTTAAGCCGGTCAGTTGCAATGGTCCATATTCCGATTGTTGAAACACTAAAGCCAATAACATCTTTTTGGGTAAATCCGGTCAGGCAAATAAAACCTTCGTTAATATCGATGTATACCCCGTCTAATGTTGTAATACTGATAGCATCGGGATTTGTTTTAAAAACGGTTCTATACCTTTCTTCACTTTCACGCAATGTATTTCCAGCCAATTTCTGGCTGGTGATATCGCGTTGAATTCCAAAATGACCAACAATTCTCTTTTGCGCATCAAAGATGCAGGTATAATCTCCTTCAATGAACATTTGCGATCCATCCATCCTGCGTTCATCAGTGACTATGCGCATTTTGATGCAATCACAATTCTGCCGCCAAAGCCTCTTTCCATATTCCAGATCATGGGCATAGAAATCATTTGGGGTTAATCCCAAAAATTGTTCCCTGGTAGATTTATATTGTTTCACCAATGCATCATTCACCTTGATCATCCGTTCATGCGACATCATGTACTCAACGACTTTATCCTTATCCGCCTGATCATTCCACACGACCGGTTCATCCAGCATCATGAAATAAAAGCCATCAAGAGATTGGGAAAAAAATAATTCCAGACATTCTTCTCGTTCCCTTAAACTATCTTCTGCCTTCTTTCGTTCTGAAATATCCATAACAGAAGCGAAAATCCGTTTCACTGTTCCATCATTGTTGCGCTGACAAGACACGGAAATAGTAGCATAAACCACAGTCCCATCTTTCCGGATATACCGTTTATCCAGATCATAGGAATTTTTTTTTCCGGAAATGAGGGCATCAAACAATTCCACATCTTTTTCAAGATCATCAGGGTAAGTAAGCTCGTCCCAGGTTGATGCTAATAACTCCTTTCTGGTATATCCCAATATCCGACAAAGCCGATCGTTCACTTCAATCCAATACCTGGCGGGTGATACGATAGAAAAACCGATCAGTCCTAATTTTAAAAAACTATGAAGATCATCCTGGTTGTTTAGATTCCCAAGTTTCGAAGGAACATTCATCATCACATTTTTAGTAGGAGCGCGTCATGACCTTAGGAACTCAAAGTTAATAATTTTCTTTTTTCATCTGCAAAAAGAACGTTGAATTTTTCAAATTCAATTTTCTTTATATTTGAGCCTTTTATGAATTTTCATTTGCATGAATCAGATTATTAAATTTTCCCGTCATGAAATTGATGAAAAAGTATCAAGGAATTATTTTCATGCTCAGTCTCTTTCTGATCGTAATTATTTTCACTGGCTGTGCCAATAAAGAGGTTGTTGCTTCTTGTCTTAAAGGACATACCTTTGGATTTTGGGGTGGTTTATGGCATGGAATCATTGCTCCCATCGACCTGATTGCGATGCTTTGGAGAGACGATGTGTCGGTCTTTGCGCAAAACAACAACGGAGCATGGTATGCTTTCGGCTTCATAATTGGCAGTGGTGGGTGGGGATTTTTAGGTGGAAAAGGAGCCTCCGGAAGAAAGTAAATACCGGTTCAATTATGTCGTTTATTGATAAAGCGGGAGCTGGATTGATTCCTGTTTTTTAGTCAGATGTAAGAAAAGAAAAACCCCGAAATCATTAGAAATCAGGGTTTTTTGGTGGTGGCATCGACTGGAATTGAACCAGTGACACACGGATTTTCAGTCCGCTGCTCTACCATCTGAGCTACGACGCCAGAACTTTTGTAAAGGGTCGGCAAAATTACAAAGATTTTTGAAAAATCCAATATCTTTGTCTTCATTTTCAATTTTTGTTTTATGGATGAATTTGTTTTTCAATGGTAAATTGTGAATCTAAAATCATCAGATGGATCTGATTCTGGATTTCGGTAATACCAACAAAAAGCTGGCCATATTCAACGATGACAAGCTGGTTGAATTGGTTCAATATTCTGACATCAGTCTGACACAGGTACGGAATTTTGTAAATGACCATCCGGGTATTGAAAATTGTATCCTCTCCTCCGTGATTCATCATCCGGTTTCAATCAATCGCTATCTGGCATCTCATTTTCACTTTCTTGAGCTGACTGCACTAACCCCGCTTCCCATCAAAAACAGATACCATTCCGGAGAAACGCTTGGAAAAGATCGGCTGGCAGCTGCTGTTGCAGGTGCCATGAGGTTCCCCGGCCAGGAGGTGCTGGTGATCAATGCCGGGACCTGTATTACATACGATTTTATCAATCGCCGACAGGAATACATTGGAGGCGCTATTTCTCCAGGTTTAGAGATGCGGTTCCGGGCCTTACATACTTTTACAAGAAAATTACCGTTAATTAATTTCCGAGATAGCTTGATCCTGGTTGGAAAAAATACTGAAGAATCAATTCTTTCCGGAGTGTTATCTGGAACTATCGCTGAAATTGAGGGAATTACGGCTCGGTATCGGAAAAATAATCCATCATTAAAAATTCTTTTAAGCGGAGGCGATGTTAAATATTTTGATAAACAGCTAAAAATTAGCATCTTTGCACTTCCAAATATCGTTATCTACGGATTACAGAAAATTCTCCTCTTTAATGTTGATAAAGTTACATAGTCCCCGCTTCCTGATATTTTCAATCGCCCTGTTTTCTTGTCTTGCCACCTTTGGCCAGATCCGAATAGCTTCTCCCTATTCCCGTTTCGGATTGGGTGATCTGACCGACAACAACAACGCCTGGAATCTTTCCGTAGGTCAACTGGGTATCAGTTTACGTAGCCCTTACCATGTTAATTTTACCAATCCGGCTTCTTATACTGCTTTTGATTCTTTATCATTTGTTTTTGAAGGAGGTTTTAACGGGGAATTTGTAACCCTTTCTTCAAATTTTCAGACTGTCAAACGTAGTTATGCTTCTCTGGGATATATTTTATTTGGGATGCCTGTAACCAAATGGTGGAAGACCTCTCTGGGATTGGTTCCATATAGTGATGTGGGTTATAGTGTAGCCAATTACGAAGAATATCCCGGCGCTGGTACTGTTTTACGCCTTTATTCAGGTTCTGGTGGAATCAGCCGGTTTTACTGGGGAAATGCTGTACAGATTGGGAAAAACCTATCTCTTGGAGTGAATGCCTCTTATCTTTTTGGCAGTATGATCCGGGAATCAGCGATTTACTTCCCCGATTCATTATACATGATGAATTTCAAGGAAGACTACTCCATCACGATGAATGATATTTATTTTAGTTTTGGTGCCCAGTATACGGCAAAATTAAAAAACGACCTGTACCTGAACATCGGGGCTGTTTTCGCTCCCACTTCTTACATGAAGGCAAAAACAGATATTCTTGCCCAAACATTTCTGGTGAGCACCTCCACGGGAGAAATCCCAAAAGATACTCTTGTAAATGCCGAGGCAGTAAAAGGAGACATCGTGATCCCAATGATGTTGGGGGGAGGACTTTCCTTGCAAAAACAGGACAAATGGATGGTTGGAGTTGATTATCGCTGGCAAAACTGGGAGAAATTCAGGGCTTTTGATCTTAGTGACTCCCTGGTCAATAGCTGGCAAGTGAGTGCCGGAGGGGAAATAATACCTAAAAACGACAATTTCACCAACTATCTCGCCCGGGTTCATTACCGTCTCGGATTTACTTATTCCAAGACCTACCTTCGTTTGCGTGAAACCAATTTAAATGAATATGGCATTTCCATCGGTTTTGGTCTCCCTCTTCGTGGCGTTAAAACAATGCTTAATATTGGCGGTGAATTCGGGGCTCGAGGAACGATCCAGAAAGATCTTATCCGTGAAAGCTACTTTAAAATCGTTGTTGGATTCACGATTTATGACCGCTGGTTTATAAAACGAAAGTACAATTAATCTTGAAATCACAGTATTTTCCTTTTTATCCGATTTGCTTTTCCCTACTGATTCTATTGGGAATTTCGTGTACTAAATCACCTGAAAGCAAGGACATTTTGCGTCATTCGCAAGAGGATCCCCTTATGTCTGCTCTCAATATTGATGTTTTATTCAGCGATTCCGGAAAAATTGAAGCCCGTCTGACCAGTCCGTTGTTTAACAGATACGGTGGAGCAACCCCATATCTGGATTTTCCCAAGGGGTTTAAAATTTATATGTTCGATTCCCTGCAACACATCGTAACAACGATTTCGGGGAACCGGGGTATCCGCAAAGAATATACCCGGACAATGGAAGCCTGGGGCAACGTGATTGTACGGAATGAAAAAAAACAAGAGCAGTTGAACACAGAACATCTTGTTTGGGAAGAAAACCTTCATCGGATATGGACTGATGTAAAGGTTAAAATCACCACTCCTGATAAAATTCTTTACGGTGACAGAATGGAGTCGAATGAAGCCTTTACCGATTATACCATCTTTAATCCACGTGGTCAAATGGATGTTAAAAAAGATTCAATTTAAGGCTTATTATTGGTGATTTGTTGAATTTTACCTACTTTTGCACACTATTTCAAATTTATAATACTATTCAGCATGGCGATTATCGGAAAAATCAGAAAACACTCAGGACTTGCGATTATTATCATAGGTGTTGCAATTGCTGCCTTTGTGATCGGGGATTTCGGGAAGAAAAGTGCCAAGGGATCAAATGATATTGGCGCTGTAAATGGAGAAAGCATTCCCTACAAGGAATTCAATGACAAGGTTGACCAAAATCTGGATGCACAAAAACAGAATTCAGGAAGCGAAAAAATTTCAGATCAGGATGCCTATCAAATACGTCAGAGTACTTGGTCCACTGAGGTCAAGACACTCTTGATGGATAAGGAATATGAAGAGCTTGGACTGACCGTTTCTCCGGAAGAATTATTTGATCAGGTTCAGGGAAAACAACCCCACCGTTTTATCCTTCAATATTTTAAAGATCCAAGTACTGGTCAATATGACCCTTCTCTGGTACTGAATTACCTGAAAAATCTTGATAAAATGGAGCCTAAGGCCAAAGATCAATGGTTGCGCTTCGAAAAAGCCATCAAAGATGATCGCCAGGAGACAAAATTCAATAACCTGATCGCCAAAGGATATTATATTCCAACTGCCTTTTTGAAAAAAGAACATATCAATCAAACCAAAACTTTAAAAATACGATATGTTGCTCCTCCTATTGCCACAATTGCAGATAACACCGTTAAATTAACCGACGCGGATTATCAAAAATTCTATGATAAAAATAAAGTCTATTTTTATCAGGATGAGCCTTCCCGTGATGTTGACTATATCGCTTTTGAAGTAGTACCTTCTGATCAGGATCGTAAGAAAACTTCAGCGGATGTTGCTCAGCTTTATAAAGAATTCGCTGCAGCTTCTGACGCTAAAAATTTCGCCAACGCTAATTCCGATAAAAAGATTGATACCACTTTCCAAAAAAAAGGCACTTTCCCCGGACAACTTGACTCACTCATGTTTGTTTCCCCGGTTGGTACACTCTTTCCACCGTTCGAATCAGCCAATACCTGGTACATGGCAAAATTATTGACCATCCAGGAAAGACCCGATTCTATGAAAGGTTCTCAAATTTTGGTTGCCTTTTCCAGCCCGGGTAATGAAAGTATTAAAAGAACCAAGGAGCAAGCTAAAGCTAAAGCCGACAGCTTGTTGAATGTTCTTAAAAAGAATCCTGAAAAATTTTCCGAATTAGCTAAGGTAGTTTCTGATTATCCAGGGGCCAAAGATGATGGCGGAGATCTGAAATGGTTTATTGACGGAAACCCAAATTTCGATATCTTCTTTAAAGCAGGCCTTGATTTGAAGCCCAAAGAAATGAAGGTATTGGAAACACGAATTGGATATTCGCTCTTTTCGCTTGCTGAAAAAACCAAACCCCATAAAAAAGTACAAGCTGCCGTATTGACTCGCGCCATTGAACCTAGTAATCAGACCTTTCAGGACACCTATTTGAAAGCCAGCACCTTCGCTGGGCAGAACAAGACTCCAGAATTATTTGAAAAATCTGCCATTGCAAAAGGATTGCAAAAACGCTCTTCTCCCAACCTTCGTGAAATGGACAACAATCTTATGGGGTTGCCGGGTGCACGGGAAGTCGTTCGCTGGTGTTTTGCTGAAAACACAAAGACAGGAGAGGTTAGCCCTGTTTTTGATGTCACCGGAAAATATGTGATCGCAGTCCTTAAAAAGATTACCCAAAAAGGACAACAACCTCTGGAATCAATTAAAGATCGTATTGAACCTTCGGTTCGAAATATGAAGAAAGCTGATATGATGGCTCAGAAAATGAAACAGGAGTTTGCTACTGTAAAAGAACTCAATGCCTTAGCTGCCAAACTGAACACGAAAGTGGATACGACCTTGCTGACATTTTCAGGATATAACCAATCCATGATTTCCCGTGAAATGGATGTTGTTGGTAAAATCTTTACCATGAAAAAAGGGATTCCTGAAGGTCCCTTGACAGGTCGCTCCGGTAGTTATTATGTGATCATCGACGATGTTGTTGATGCCCCGGCAAAAGAAGACTTTTCTTATGAAAGAGCTCAGGAGCTCCAAAGTTTTAATCAGCGGATCATAAGTTCCCTTTATCCTGCCCTTGAAAAGACAGCAAAAATCACTGACAACAGGCTGAAGTTCTATTAGAATTAATATCGCCTGTGCCGCTTTAATCGAAAGAGGCTGCTTTTCTGAATTTGGAAGCAGCCTTTTTTATTTTATCGTATCTTTAACGGTTATGGTTTTAATCACCGAAGCCCATTCGTGTTCGCTTTCCGTATAGGCCCTAAGGTAAATTTCATATTTTCCCGGACGGGTATATTGGTGGGTTGGATTCGAGATGGTTGATGTGGAATCATCCCCAAATTTCCATAAGTAGGAAAAAGCGTTCGAGGATTGATTTTTGAAGATGATGGTACAGGGAACTTTGAACTGGTTGTTTCCCGAATATTCAAAACTTGCCGAAGGAACTGGTTCGTTTTTACTGCATCCAGCTGCGATGAGCATCACTGACCCCAGAAATAAAAATATTTTCAGTCTGTTCATGAAAGGAAAGGCTATTCTGCCAATACCAATACCTTGTTTTTCTGTACTTCAACAACGCCCCCATGGATTTCAAAAAACCGGGGTTCTTTCTCAGCTTTGATCAACAATTTGATTTTTCCGAGACCTAAAACAGCGATCAACGGGGCATGATTATTCAACAATTCAAACGATCCGTCAATTCCTGGTAACTGAACCACCTCTACTTGGTCGCCTGAATATATGGTAGCGTCAGGAGTTATGATTTCAACTTTCATATTTTCTCGCTATTTTGATACCATTCTAATTCGCTACTTACTTTCTGAAAGCATCTTTTTCCCTTTTTCGATGGCCTCTTCAATAGTTCCTACCATGTTAAATGCCGATTCGGGATATTCATCCACAGCGCCATCCAGAATCATATTGAATCCCTTAATGGTATCTTCAATATTTACGAATGCACCTGGAATTCCTGTAAACTGAGTAGCTACGAAGAATGGTTGAGAGAGGAAACGTTGGACACGACGGGCCCTGGAGACGACCAGTTTATCTTCATCCGACAATTCATCCATACCAAGGATGGCAATAATGTCCTGCAATTCTTTGTAACGCTGGAGGGTTCGTTTCACCCGTTGAGCTGTATTATAATGTTCTTCCCCAACAACATCGGGAGTAAGAATCCGGGAGGTTGAATCGAGTGGATCCACAGCAGGATAGATTCCCAATTCGGAGATTTTACGGCTTAAAACAGTTGTTGCATCGAGGTGTGCAAAAGTAGTTGCCGGTGCCGGATCGGTAAGGTCATCGGCAGGCACATATACCGCCTGTACCGAAGTGATGGAGCCACGTTTTGTTGAAGTGATGCGTTCCTGCATGATTCCCATTTCGGTGGCCAGGGTGGGTTGATATCCTACCGCTGAGGGCATCCGTCCCAACAAAGCAGAGACCTCTGAGCCAGCCTGAGTGAACCGGAAAATATTATCGATAAAAAATAAAATATCACGTCCGCCGGATTTTTCATCGCCATCGCGGAAATATTCAGCCATGGTCAGTCCTGAAAGGGCAACCCGGGCGCGAGCTCCGGGAGGTTCATTCATCTGCCCAAAAACCAGGGTAGCCTGTGACTTGAGTAATTCATCCCGATCAACCAATGACAGATCCCAACCTCCTTTTTCCATGTTTTCCTGGAATTCCTTACCATAGCGGATAACACCCGACTCAATCATTTCACGAAGCAAGTCATTCCCTTCACGGGTGCGTTCACCAACACCTCCAAATACCGATAACCCGGCATATTTTTTGGCAATGTTGTTAATCAATTCCATGATAATAACGGTCTTCCCCACTCCAGCTCCGCCAAACAATCCGATTTTTCCTCCCTTAGAATAAGGTTCAATGAGATCGATTACTTTTATCCCTGTAAATAAAACTTCTTTTGAAGTACTCAGGGTATCAAATTTGGGAGGATCCCGGTGAATGGGATAAAGGTTCGTTTCATCCACAGAGCCCAAGCCATCAATGGTCTTCCCAATCACATTAAACAATCGGCCCCGGACCATATCGCTAACAGGCATTGATATCGACCGCCCTTTGGCTACTACTTCCATCCCGCGACGCAGTCCATCCGTTGAATCCATGGCAATGGTACGCATGGTATGCTCTCCAATATCATACTGACATTCGAGAACAACAACATCACCCTTTTTATTGGTTACCTCCAGGGCATCATAAATGTTAGGGAGTCTTACCCCTTCATCAAATTCCACATCGAGTACGGGTCCGATGATCTGTGATATTTTTCCGTTTGTCTTTGCTTCCATGATCAGGATTAATAATTTATGCAAAGATAAAACATCTGGTGGATTAAATCTTGGGAGGGAAAAAATTTTACCGTAGTTTTGTCGTTTATAAAATGTGAGAACCTAACAAAAAATGATGAAGTTATTTAAATTGTGGGTGTTTTTAATTATTGTGTCTCCCATTTCTCTACTAGCGCAACGCAACACCGATGCCATTATTGATACGGTTGAAACACCAAACGGTCCAGCCCTTTTATATAAAAATTTTACTTGGGAATATCTCCAGGATGAACCTGTAATGTTAAGTCAGGAAGATGATTCAACCGGGTTGTTTTCTGCTCAATGGATCAACGATCAGATTTTTGCTTACCGGATGAAACCAGATTCAATTCGCGACACCTTGATTGTTCTGACCCGAAATGACCGGATTTTCACTTTGCCCATTTATGGAAAGATTTTCAGGGGATTTATGTATACTCATAAAGGACTGGATATCAAACTTGATCGGGGAGATACCGTACGAGCTGCATTTGATGGGGTAATCCGCTATGCAAAATATAACCGCGGCGGTTTTGGAAATTTAATCATTATCCGGCATTATAACGGCTTGGAAACCTATTATGCTCATCTCTCTAAACTAAATGTCAAAGTTAACCAGGTAATAAAATCGGGAGATCTTATTGCTCTGGGAGGATCAACAGGGAGGAGCCGGGGGCCACATCTACATTTTGAAATACGCTATAAAGATATTCCGCTTGACCCCTTGAAAATTATCGATTTCGATAATAAGAAATTGATTTCCTCCACATTCCCAATTACGAAAAAAGTTTTTTATCCCACCGATTACGTTACAAATTCGAAAGTAATAAAGATTAAAAAAGGAGATACAATCGGTCATCTGGCACGTAAATATCACACTTCTGTAAAAGAAATCTGTGCCATGAACAAAATCAAACCAAATACAACACTCCGCGTTGGAAGATCGATCCGTGTGAAGTGATCAGAGAAATACCTAAGTGGAAGTCTTATTCAGGAAATGGTTGGAGTTTGGTCCTGTTCGGTTTCGCTAACTTTGTGTTTGATTGGAAATATCTTTTTCTGAAAAAGGATAAGCATCAATACACCGGTAGTTATGGATGAATCCGCAATGTTAAAAACCGGACGAAAAAAAGTCAGTTCTTCTCCTCCAAAAAATGGGAACCATGCAGGGTAATGCGATTCAATGATCGGGAAATAGAGCATATCAACCACTTTGCCGTGTAAAAAAGAGGCATATCCTCCCTGCGGTGGAAAAAGAGTGGCCATCTGCATATAAGAACTTTCATTGAAGATCATTCCATAAAATGCGCTATCGAGAATATTTCCGGTAGCTCCGGCAAGGATAAGGGAAACACAAACGATCAGCAAGGTACTTGCCCCTTTTTTGATGGCCTTATAAAGCCACCAGCCAATCACAATCACAGCCACAATCCGGAATAAACTGAGGAGCAGTTTCCCATTGTTTCCTCCCAATTTCATCCCAAAAGCCATTCCCTCATTTTCTGTAAAATGAAGAAAAAACCAATGACCGAAAATCGCATGATTTTCACCCAGATAAAAACTCGTTTTTATCCAAATTTTAAGAATCTGATCCAGGGTTAAAACAACCAGGATAATGAAAACCGCTTTTTTCAATTCCGGAATTTTTTATGAAATTTATTCCAGATCCGGATCTATTGGCCGGGTAGAAGGAGTAGCAACTACCTGCACCCGTTTTGCTTCAATGCTAAGAGTTGCATGGGGTACAATGCGTAACCGGTCTTTGGGAATCAGTTTACCGGTAACCCGGCAAATTCCATACGTTTTATTTTCAATCCGAATGAGCGCATTCTCCAAGGACTTAATAAATTTTTCCTGACGGGCAGCGAATTTGCTGTTCTCTTCTTTGGAAAAGACTTGATATCCTTCTTCTAACACTTTGAACGTGGGAGAAGTATCGTTGGTGTCGTGTTCGTTGCCAGTAGTATATGACTCTGTCAACAAGGTAAGATCATGGTGGGCCTTTTCTAATTTTTTCAGAATAATCTGCTTGAACTCTTCCAATTCCTCATCAGAATAACGATTTTTTTCCTGTGACGCTTTCCCTGTCGATTTTTTCATAGCTCAAAAGATTAAATTCTACAACTCATCGCTAAAATAATAGACGACAGAAAACATCAGTCGTCCATTTGTCAATCAATTTTCCGAATTGATATATAGGTCGTTATCGTTTCCGTAAGTTCAATTGATACCCTTTCAGTTTCTTCAAGTGTATCAACTACTTCAAACGATTGTGCCAGTATTTCGGAACAAATATAAGAAATATTATGATTTACAGCCTCATCGATCTCAGGATGTGACAGTAATTTGACCATTATTTTATCGGTTACTTCAAACTTATTCTCTTTTCTAAGGTTTTGAATGCGATTGATCACTTCACGTGCAATTCCTTCCTGCCAGAGTTCGGGAGTAATGGTAGTATCGAGGGCTACAACCAACGATCCCATGGTTGCTGTTTGAAAACCCGGGAGATCTTCTGTCCTGATTTCAACCTCATCGATAGTGAGATGAATCTGCTCCCCCGCCACATCCATTGTATATGTTCCCGATTTTTCGAACTCATTGATCAATCCCTGATTCCAAGTTTTCATGATTTCGGCAATGGGTTTCATCCGTTTACCAAACTTCGAACCCATTTTTTTAAAATCAGGTTTTACGGTTTTAACCAGGATACCGATTGTATCTTCAATATATTCTACTTTTTTTACATTAACTTCAGAGATGATCAGATGCTTTACTGCATCAATTTGGTATTTAAGGTGATCGGTTACCAGAGGGATGATGATTTTATTCAATGGCTGACGAACCCGGATATTCATTTTCTTGCGTATCGAAAGCGCCATTGATGATATGTTCTGGGCCAGTCGCATCCGTTCTTCCAAATCAAGATCAATCATGGAATCATCTGAAACCGGGAAGGTAGAAAGGTGGACAGAATCAGAATTCTGCAGGTGAGTCACATTGTTCAGATCAACAAACAGGCGCTCCATAAAAAACGGTGCAATCGGAGAGGCAAGTCTGGCAATTATTTCGAGACAACGGTACAATGTTTGATAAGCGGAAATTTTATCATGTGAATAGTCTCCCTTCCAGAAGCGGCGACGGCAAAGACGGACATACCAGTTGCTCAAATGGGCATCAACAAAATCGGAGATGGCCCGACCGGCTTTAGTAGGTTCGTAATCTGCATAAAATTCATCCACAACTTTAATCAGGGAGTTGAGTTCCGATAAAATCCAACGATCAATTTCCGGTCGTTCATTAATGGGAATTTCAGCTTCATTATAAGTGAACTGATCAATGTTGGCATATAAAGCAAAAAAAGCATAGGTATTATACAGTGTGCCGAAAAATTTTCTCCGGATCTCTTCAATTCCATCGAGATCAAATTTCAGGTTATCCCAGGGTTGAGCGTTTGTGATCAGGTACCAACGCGTAGCATCCGGTCCGAATTTATTGATGGTTTCAAACGGATCTACTGCATTCCCCAAACGTTTCGACATTTTATTTCCATTCTTATCGAGGACCAGTCCATTTGAAACACAGGTTTTATAGGAAACCTGGCCAAACATCATAACAGCGATGGCATGTAAAGTAAAAAACCATCCGCGCGTTTGATCAACCCCTTCGGCAATGAAATCGGCAGGAAAATAACTTTCCAGCTTCCTGGTTTGTTCAAAAGGGTAATGATACTGGGCATAAGGCATAGATCCCGAGTCAAACCACACATCAATCAGGTCGGGTTCGCGATACATGGGCCTACCGTCATCGGTAACCAGAATGATATCATCGACAAAAGGCCGGTGAAGATCAAACGAATGATAATTCTCATCCGTCATATCCCCGGGACAATATTTTTCCAGGGGATCCGATTTCATAAAACCGGCCTTAACTGCTTTTTCACATGCTTCTCTCAACTGAGCCAAGGAACCAATACAAATTTCCCTTGTACCATCCTCCGTACGCCAAATCGGCAATGGCGTTCCCCAGAAACGGGAGCGCGAGAGATTCCAATCCACCAGATTTTCCAGCCAATTTCCAAAACGGCCGGTACCGGTTGATTCCGGTTTCCAGTTGATTGTTTTATTAAGGGCAATCATTTGCTCTTTATAGGCCGTAGTCCTGATAAACCAGGAGTCAAGGGGATAATAAAGAATGGGTTTATCGGTACGCCAGCAATGCGGATAAGAGTGTTCGTATTTTTCCGATTTGAAAGCTTTGTTTTCGTGCTTTAGCTTTACAATTATGTCGATATCGACCGGAGGACATTCCCCTGGTAAATGACCATTATCATATTCCGGTTTAACATAACGACCGGAGAATTCGCCCATTTGTTCCGTAAACTTTCCTTGTTTGTCAACCAGGGTCAGTGACCCCAATCCATATTGCCGGCCTACCCGGAAGTCGTCGGCACCAAAACTCGGAGCAATGTGAACAATTCCGGTACCATCATCGGTTGTAACAAAATCCCCCAAAACGATTCTGAAAGGATCGCCATCTTCCGGAAGGGCATACGGAAGAAGCTGTTCAAAACGAAGATTTTCGAAGGCCTCTCCGGGGTATTCGCCAACCACCTGGTAGGGAATGTTTTTATCCCCTTCATGATAACTATCCAATTCAAGTTGGGCATTTTTTTCCGGGAAATATTGGTGAAGCAAGGGTTTCGCCAATACAACTGTCTGTTCTGTAAAGGTATAGGGGTTGTATGTTTTCACCAGCACATAAGGAATCCCTTTCCCCATGGCCAACCCGGTATTGGAAGGTAAGGTCCATGGGGTAGTGGTCCATGCCAGGATGAATAAATCACCCATAACATCTTTGAATAAAAACTCCGACCGGGCATCACGGATCAGTTTAAACTGGGCTACAACAGTATTGTCCTTCACCATTTTATAGGTTCCCGGCTGGTTTAACTCATGGGTACTTAGTCCGGTTCCGGCAGCAGGAGAATAAGGCTGAATGGTATATCCTTTGTAAAGTAGCCCCTTTTCATAAAGCTTGCTCAGCAAATACCATACGCTTTCAATATATTTGTTTTCATAGGTAACATAAGGATCATCCAGATTCAACCAGTAACCCATCCGAATGGTGAGGTCATCCCATAAATCCTTGTATTTCATCACTTCTGCACGACACTGCTTGTTATAATCTTCAATGGAAATACTTTTCCCGATGTCTTCTTTTGTAATCCCCAGTTTCTTTTCCACTCCGATTTCAATGGGCAATCCATGCGTGTCCCATCCGGCTTTTCGGCTTACATAAAAGCCTTTCATGGTTTTATACCGGCAAAAAATATCCTTGATGGTGCGGGCCATTACATGATGAATGCCCGGTATTCCATTGGCTGATGGAGGACCTTCATAAAAAATGAAAGGGGTTTTCCCTTGGGTGAGTTTCAGACTCTTTTCGAATGTTCCATGCTGATTCCAATAAGATTGGATTTCATTTCCAATCCGGGTCAGATCAAGATGCTTGTATTCCGGATATTTTGTTTTCATCTTCTTAAAAAAGAGTGCAAAATTAAGAAAATTTAGGAATAAGGAATTATGAATGAAGAATAGCTAAATGTTCTATCTTTACTTTGAATTTCAGAGTAATGACCGACAAGACATTCCCCGTTCTTGAAACGATTCAAAATCGAAAAAGTGTCCGGAACTATACCAGGAACCGGTTTCCAGGGATTGTGAAGAATGAAGAATGAAGAGTGATCAATGAACAATCGTCAATCTAAACAGTGGGTTCTTCCGGTATGATGATCCAGGCAATGATATAGGCTAAAAAACCAACACCGCCGCAAAAGAAGAGAATGACCCATATCAGGCGCATCAACACCGGGTCGAGGTTAAAATATTTTCCAAAACCGCCACAAACACCCCCGATCATCCGGTCGGTTTTTGAGCGGTATAAACGTTTTACTTCAGAATTGGACATGGCTTTTGAATTTTAGTGATTGGACGTAATGGGATAATCAAAGTTACAATATTTTCTAAACCAATAACGGATAATAAGTGAACAGGTTTCAGGTTTCAGGTTTCAGGTTTCAGGTTTCAAGTTAAAGGTTAAAGTGACAGTGAAGAGTGAACGGACTTATAATCATGATTATATAAATCTTAAATAGTCAATAGAAATTGGCTAATCATAAATTATTAAAGATGAAATGGATAGATAATTTAGATGGCAACGTCATTGTATGCAATGCTCAGGGTACGATTATTTATATGAATGACAGGGCGATCCGGCAATATGCTGCCGAAGGAGGCTCCGCTTTGATCGGACGGAACCTGATGGATTGCCATGGGGAGGCTTCCCGGAAAAAAATTGAAACCATCATGACCACTCATCAGAAAAATGTGTATACCATCGAAAAGAAAGGGATAAAGAAAATCGTTTATCAGACTCCCTGGATGGAGGGCACTGTTTTCAAGGGAATTGTTGAATTGTCATTAGAAATTCCGAAAGAGATGCCCCATTATATAAGGAGTTGATTTTGAGATTTTCTCTAACTTTGCAAAAAATACATATTTGAATATGAAAAAATATCTCGGGTTGGTTCTGTGCCTGGTAATCCTGTTAAATTTCCGGGTTTCCGGACAAATTCCTCCTGGGTATTATGATCCGGCGAATGGAAAATCAGGAGTTCCCTTACAGTCGGCTTTACATGATATTATCAAAGGTCATACGGTTAAATCGTACGATTACCTTTGGACTGCATTTAAAACCACCGACGAAAAGCCCAATGGTACGGTATGGGACATGTATTCCGATATCCCGGATGGAACGCCAAATGGAAATCCACCTTATGTATTTACTTTTGTTACTGATCAATGTGGAAATTATGGTGCGGAAGGCGATTGTTATAACCGTGAACATTCGTGGCCCAAAAGTTGGTTCAATGACCAGGCACCAATGAATTCAGATTTGTTCCACATCTATCCAACAGATGGTTATGTGAACAACCGTCGGGATAATTATCCATTTGGAACTGTGGCATCAGCCTCATGGACTTCACAGAATGGCAGCAAGTTGGGACCCTGTTCATGGCCAGGATATTCCGGAACCGTTTTTGAACCACGTGATGATTACAAAGGGGATTTTGCCCGTAGTTATTTTTATATGTCCACCCGCTATTATACCGAAGATGCCTCCTGGGATGTGACTGACATGACCTCCAAATCGCAACTTAAATCCTGGGCTTTGCAAATGATGCTGCATTGGAACAACGCAGACCCTGTTTCACAAAAAGAAACAGACCGGAACAATACGGTGTACGGCATACAGAACAACCGAAATCCATTTATCGATCATCCGGAATATGCGGCCTTGATTTGGGGGAATCCGGTCGGGATTGAGGAAAACATGGGGGACTTTAGATTAACCCTTTATCCCAACCCGGCTGCCGATGTTTGTACGATTGTTATACCAAAAGGCACACGCATTGGAGAAGATCATCTTTTCCTGACAACCCTCACCGGAGAAAAAATCATTCCTGAGGTATATTACGGGGAAACTACGCTCACACTAAAAGTTGAATCGCTTCCGAGGGATATTTATTTTGTAGTACTGACTGGAAATTCAGGAACCTATCATGGGAAGTTGATCATTGAATGATCAAAGGTTCTAATATGCCCATTTCACCCAGATAGATCCCCAGGTGAAACCTCCGCCAAAAGCAGCAATGATAATATTGTCGCCCTTTTTAAGTTTGTTTTCCCACTCCCATAAGCAAAGGGGAATTGTACCGGAAGTGGTATTGCCATACCGCTCAATGTTGATCATGACTTGTTCTTTTTCCACTCCCATCCGGCGGGCAGTAGCTTCAATGATGCGCAGATTGGCCTGGTGAGGGACCAGGTAAGCGATATCATGGCTGGAGAGTTTGTTTCGCTCCATGATTTCTGCAGCTACATCGGCCATTTTGGTGACAGCAAATTTAAAGACCGGCTGACCCTCCTGGTAAATAAAATGCTCTTTGGCATCAATGGTTTCATGAGATGAAGGTTTTACCGATCCTCCAGCCTTCATGTGCAAATGTACCCGGCCGGAACCATCTGTTTGAAGGATTGAATCCATAATTCCAACTTCTTCAGTAGTTGGTTCAAGTAAAATGGCTCCAGCAGCATCTCCGAACAGAACACAGGTTTCCCTGTTTGTATAATCGGTTATGGACGACATTTTATCGGCACCAACTACAATTACTTTTTTATAGGTGCCACTTTCAATAAATTTTGATGCAGTAACCAAAGAATATAACAAGCCAGAACAGGCGGCATTGATATCAAAGCTAAATGCATTTTTTATTCCGACTTTATCGCTGATAATATTGGCAGTAGCCGGAAAGAGCATATCCGGGGTTACTGTTGCACAAATCATCAATTCAATTTCCTCGGGTTTTGTTCCGGTTTTTTTCAACAAACCTCTAACTGCTTCCGCCCCCATATCGGAAGTTCCCAAACCTTCTCCTTTGAGGATATGGCGTTCATGAATTCCGGTACGGCTTACAATCCATTCATCGGAAGTCTCAACCATGCTCTCTAACTCCTTATTGGTTAAAATATAAGGTGGAACCCAAGCATGGATTCCCGAAATTTTTGCCCTAATTTTTGCCATGATTTTTTACAGGTTATTAAGAGAACAGCACTCAAGCGCTTGTTTGATTTTTTGTGAAAGTCTCGCTTCATGCACTTCTTTTGACATAAGAATCATCCGTCGAACGGCATTAGCATTGGATATTCCATGTCCTACGAGAACGGTGGAATTAATTCCAAGGATGGGAGTCCCTCCATAGTTTTCGTAGTTGAACCGGTCAAGAAAAGAATCCTTGATTCCACGTTTGGTCAGAACACGATACATCGCTTCAACTTGTTTAAGAACAATATTTCCAACAAAACCATCGCATACAATGACATCTACATTATCGCGAAAAAGTTCACGTCCTTCAATGTTCCCGATGAAATGAAAATCTTTGGAATCCTTCATCAACTCAAAAGTCGATTGGGCTGTGAGGCTTCCTTTTTTTTCTTCGGTGCCGATATTTAACAATCCTACCCGTGGTTTTTTTACATGAAAGACATGTTCAGCAAACAGAGAACCCAGAATTCCGAATTGGTACATTACATCCGGTTTTGCATCAGGATTTGTTCCCACATCAATGAGTACGGTAAACCCGCCGCTTTCCTTAGGTATGTATGCAGTCGTTGCCGGACGAATAACCCCCTGAACGGTGTTGACACTATAAATCGAACCAACCAGCATTGCTCCGCTGCTTCCGGCGCTTGAAAAAGATTGAATTTCCTTGTGTTTGAGAAGTTTAAAGCCCACCGAAATACTTGAATTTGGTTTAGCAGTTAAAGCCTTGGTAGGTTGTTCCCCCATCTCAATCAGGTCAGGAGCATCAATGATTTCAAATAAAGCAGGATTAACTTTTTCTTTTTTAAGGAAAGGAACAATAACCTCTTTACCACCAATCAATACGATTTTATCGGATTCGGGGAGTTCTTTCTGAGCCATAATAGCTCCTTCTAACGTCACCTTCGGGGCAAAATCCCCTCCTAGTACATCCAGACCGATTTTCATTGGCTAAGGATTAAGTAAAAAACTCTATTCAGCAACAGCCTTCACAATGGCTTGTTTCCCACGGTAATAACCGCATTCTCCACAAACCCTGTGATAAAGAACGGGAGCCCCGCAATTTGAACAAATAATGGTTGCCCGTGCAATGGCTTTATCGTGAGTTCTACGTTTATCTCTACGAGTGGTGGAAATTTTATGTTTCGGATGTGGCATAAGAAATGATATTTACAATTAACAACTTACAATTTTAGTTTTCAGAATTGTTTTTCAATTTGTTCAAAGCTTCCCAACGAGGATCGACTTCTTTTTTTTCGTTCAATTCTCTTAATTTCTTCAATATTTCAGGATTACACTGACTATTTCCCTGGGCATCTTCCGGATGAACCTTACGAACCGGTATTAAAAGTGCAATATATTCATAAATGAAAGGGGTCAGATTAATTGTATGCAAACTTTCAGGAATAATCTGAATTTCATCGTCTTCTTCCTCAAACCGGTCTCCCAGTTTGAGAATCAATCTCTCCTTCCCTTTAATTTCAACTTCAATTGGTTCATTACAACGGTCACAAGGAACCACCACCTTACCAACCAGATCAAAATGGAGGTCCATAAGCCGCTCCTCCCGTACAAGGTCAACAACAACATCTACTGACCCTTCTTTGATCTCAGTATTTTCAATTTGTTCAAAGAACTTTTTCCCGGCCTTAAATTCAAACCGATGGGATCCCATCTTCATCCCATTAAGCGGAATCTCATATCTTTCCAAATAATCCATTTTCCCCTGAAAAAGGCTGCAAAAGTAAAAATTAATTTGATGAATACCAAATACCTATTTCATTCTATCTTCATAAAGGCCCTGATTTTTATAGCTAAAACATTCTTTATCGGGGAACAAATCCTTCTCTTGCTCCTTCGCGCGTGAAGAAAAGATTTGGTAAGAATTATTTGAAGGCTTTTTCCAACATTCCGTCACCACTGAGCTTTAAACGGTCAAAATAGGCTGGTGCCGGTTTTCCCGTAAGTTTATCAACAAACATCTTTGCCAGATATTGGCTGAGCATAAAGCCCTGTCCACGCAATCCGAGAAAGAGCCCAAGTTCTGGGTCAAGGATCATCCTGGGTTCCGTATAGTACCCAGCCCAAATAGCCTGGAATCCAACAGAAGAGAGCTTGGGAATCCAATTGGTAAAGATCTCTGCCGAAATTTCAACAAATTCTTTGGAATTGATCTTGATGTTTTTATCAACTTCCATCGGTTCAACAGCTGGGGAAGCACAACCAATGATCTGTCCGGTTTCTGCTAACTGCTGACCATAAACCGCGATAAAACCTTTATACCGCCGACGGTCAATCAACATCGACAACGGAGCTCCGTCTTTCCCTAACATAGGCAACCGGCGTGTAATAAAAGCCTGATGTTTTACAGGATATAAACCCGTTTCAATATTTAATTTGCGGGCAAATTTTTCTCCTCCGGGACCGAGGGCATTAATAAATACGGGGGTTTCATATTCGACGTACTCTTTTTGATGATTGCGAACCAATACTATGAAATTCCCACCAACCTTGTTCACATCGACCAGTTGACAATCCTCTTCAACCCTGCCCCCTTTTTCGATTCCCATCCGGCGAATCAGGTCAACCACCAATCCGGGAGTGGCCTGCCAGCAATCACGCGTGATCAGTGCAGCCTGATACTCTGTAAGATCCGGATTGATGTAGGGAGATATTTCCCGTGCAAAATCTTTAGGCTCCACCATATACGCATCCGACCATGACATGGATTCTTTTAAAGCCTTGTACATGACATCATCGTGGGCAAAAGTTACATAAAGACCAGGATGGTAATTAATGTTGTGTCCTTTTTGAAGATCTTTAAAAATCTCATGGTTATGAACCGCAATATCAGTAAGTTCAGGAAGAGAGAAATTGGGTCGTCCGCCGGCAATATTACGCCAGGAAGATCCTCTTCCATAATTGAGAAGAACAGGGTTCAAACCAGTCTCACTCAAATAACGGAATAAGGCACTCCCGCCCATTCCTCCTCCGGCTACTATTGATTTAACCTTTATTTTTTTAGCTTTATATCCGTTTCCTCCCAAAATTGTATTTTCATGAACGGAGTGAGGGTAGAGTTCTCCCATCAACACCTGATTCGATAGTGGTCCACGGGGTGTTGGTTCCCCGATCACGGTAATTCCGGAACCATACAACGTTGATTTTAATCGTTTAATACAACGCTTTCCACGGCAGGCACCCATCCCCAAACGGGTGATGTGTTTCACTTCATCTACTGAAATGAATTTGCGATCACCGATCGTTTCCAAAATTTCATCCAGCGTTACATCATCACAATGGCAAATATAGGTCTTCTCCTTAGGAGGATGGGAATAGGAACTGAAAGAGAGCGGTAATGGATAATTTTCTTTAACGATAAATCCTCTCACCTTACTCAGTTCTTCTCCATGAATGGTTAATGATTTTACCCGGGCAATATTGGTTTTATTGGGTTTTCTTAGAATTTTTTCCACAATCCCTTCTCCCAGCTTCCGGCCCTGATTATCCACTAAAAAACAGGGAGATTTTTCTTCCACTTCATATTCGATGGGGAGAAAAAGCCACTCTTTTTTCAGGTTATATCCGAAAATAGCCAATCCTGGACATTGAAAAACACAATCCATACACCCGATACATTTCTCAAAATCAATTTCGGGAACAGTGCTTGTTGATGATTTGGTAATGGCTCCATGGGGGCATGCAAATGCACAGGGATTACAGGCAAAGCCATAGAGACAATCAATCTGAACAAAACCCTTTTCATTCATTCTTTTCGGGGATGGAGTGTAGGGTTCCTGAATCACCCGGGTTGGATGCTGCTGCGAATCAATATATTCTTTTGACAATTCGAGATATTGATCGTAATCAAATTTTTCTCCCATTTCCTGCAGTACATCAAAGGCAGCCTGTTTTCCACGAAGAACGGCGCTGGTCCCTTCACCAATCCGAATGGCATCTCCGGCACCAAAACAATGCCGACCGAAAACCTCATTTCCTTTGCTCAGGAGTTGGTCATCGGAAACCAATCCAGTACAAATATTAATGGCATCAATTCCTTCCAGCACTTTTTCAGTTCCCGGTATGGGTTTAAAATTTTCACATTCGGCAATAACGGCACCGATAATTCCATCGTGATGTTCGTTGGGGATGGCTTTTAGTAAAATGTGTGAGGTAAGAATGGGAATTCCCAAACGCCGGACACGATTGGCCTGGACAGGGAACCCTCCTTCATTGGGCAATGCTTCCACGATGGCTTTCACTTTTGCACCAGCCTGCATCAATTGATAGGAGGTTAAATAGCCAATATTTCCCGCCCCTACAGTCAGAATGTTTTTCCCTAACAGCGTTAGTTCATTGTTCATCATCTTTTGAACAACGGCTGCCGTGAAAACACCCGGCAAGTCATCATTTTCAAAAGCAGGCATAAAGGGGACCGCACCGGTAGCAATAATCAGAAATTCCGCATCAACATAAAAAATCTCCTCTGTGCGGATGTTCTTCAAGGCAATACGTCCCCCCTCCAGAATGTCCCAAACCGTGGAGTTCAATAAAATACCGGAATGGTCCTCTCCGGCTAATGTTTTTGCAATATCAAACCCCCGCATACCACCAAATTTTTTCTCCTTTTCAAAAAAGAAAAACTGATGGGTTTGCATGATAAATTGTCCGCCAATTTTATCATTATTGTCGATCACCAAATTGGGGACTTTATGGACATTCAGCATCTCTCTGGCCGCCAGCCCGGCCGGGCCAGCGCCGATAATAGCAACCGTGGTCTTATAAATATTAACTGGTGTGGTAAGATTGACTGGGACGGCAGAAGGAGCATAATCGTGAGGAATCTCTTTAACCTCCCTGACACCATCGACCGGAGTGATACAAATTCGTTTAATCTGGCCATCAACCAGCATTTCGCAGGCACCGCATTTTCCGATACCACATTCGAGACTGCGTTCCCTGTTGGAAAGGCTGTGACTGTGAACCGGATGGCCAGCCTGATGCAACGCGGCAGCAATGGTAAACCCACGATCGCCTTTGATCTCTTTCCCTTCAAATAAAAAAGTCGTTGGTTCGGAAGTGGGAATTTCAAGAATTGGATGTTTTGTTATTTTATACATAGTTCATTGAGTTTAGATACTGGATCCTGGATGCTGGATGTTTAAATTTTCTTTCAGATATCAATGACCAGGTATCATATTCAGATTTTCGGGGTACAAAATTACAGTTTTTCCCAACGCAAAAAATAGTTTATTGTGAATCTATTCACAGTTCATAGGCGCAAATAGAATCCTATTGCAATAATATTTTCCATCTGTACCTTTTTACTTACTGCTTCTTCATAATAAATCCGGGTTTGGATAGTAGTTTTCAAAAATTTATTGATTCTGACCCCGATCCGGTTTTTCAAGATCAGGTCAGGTGGTTTTTCCTGTTCCTTGAATATCAAAATATCACAATCCCAATGCATCCATGAACAGAACTCTTTATCGATTACCAATTGCATACTCAACCCATACTCAAATAAATAATCATTATCTCTGTCGACCCCATAAAAAGAGGGTAAACCAAGATTCTCATAAATTTTTTTATCTCTTACATAAGTAAGTTTTGCTCCCGAGAGGCCCAAATGAATGGAAAAAAAACGTGGAACCGTCCAGCCCATACCACCGGAAAAAGTCCAAAGTAAGGGAGTTAAAAATGAGGAGTTGAGCGTTCGTAAAAGATTCCCGGAAGTATCCGGTTCATAGTCGAATCCATTAAACAGCCGCGTAGATATATGGGAGAGGAAAGAAACAGTGAGTGATTTATTTATTGCAAATTCGATCCTGGTATCAAGGCTATTATCGTCTATTTGAAATTTCGAGAGACTGTCAAAAAACAACTGTAATCCTAAGGAATGTTCGAAATACTGAGTAATCAAAAGATGGTGTTTGTTTTCAAATTTTGACCGGTATTTCAGGTTTTGGAGAAAGGTTAACTGGCTTACATTTTTATCGTGCTGCCAGTTAACGTACGAAAGATTGGAACATGTAACTGTAAATTCCCACTCCTGAGTCAACCGGGATTTTATTAAGGTCTGTCCGGATGCCGCATTTGGAATAAGGTTTACCAATATAACCGAATCTGTCCACACCAGATTTTGACCTATTACACAGTTGAGCCAGCACCATGAACATATAAAAAACCATCCCGTCTTCCCTGTCCGTCGCATTGGTTATGTGTGTTCATGCTTTCATGCAGGTCCAATTATCGGATCATCAGCTTTTGTTTCCGGTTCAGATGCCAGTTTTTCTGCATATCGATATTAAGATATATCAAATGGATTTTTGCAGCAGTATTTGTTTGAACAGCATCGGCCAGAATGAACAACCGCTGGTTATACTTTCCAAGAAATTTTCCCCACAATATGATCATGGTAAAATCGGGAAATGTATTTTTTATCCCCGTATCAACAGCAGGAACTAACGGTTTAATCTCGGAAATCACATCATTCAAGGTAATTCCGGTGTCGGTTGGATAAAGTGAGTCGGGAGACAACTGTTTAATAAAATAGTATCCAGCCCATTGACATTGGGTGGTATCGCGTTCCAACAATGCTCCATTGCGATCGAATATCATGTGACTCAAGAGGTTTTTCCTGATCATATTGTTATTCAATGCCTTGATATAGGCAGCCGAATCCTTGAACAGGAAGAGATTTGTATCGGGAAATTTTTCATGATGAAGGAATGAGATCAGTTTCTCAGGCGTCTCCTCGTGGGGTTGTTTGATGCCATATTTGAATTTCATGATCACTTGACATCCGGAAGTAAAAACAACAACCGTTAAAACGAGTAGCGCATTTTTCAGGAAATGAAATGTTGTTTTCATGATTTTAAAAATTGAAAGGAACTGCCCTTAAAGGATAAAATCTTTAATACAAGTATGCGATGGAATTATTATCCTTTAAGGGCAGTTTCCGGTTACAGTTGGAACACGATGGTATATGTGCCATTGCTGTATGTTACCGGATAGTCTCCTTCTTTGATGGTGATTGGGGTAGCTGAGCCAAGCGCTTTGCTGGTTCCGGCCGAAAAGGTGTATGGATCAGAAAGGGTAATACTGTTTTTGTTTTTAAGGTATGGTAGGGTAGATCCTCCTTCATATTTATTCAGGGCACCTTCTGTGACTTCGATCACCAGTTGGTTTTTCCCATTCAGGTAACCTCTTACCGGACACTTAGCCGTATTGGAGGAACCCATGCTTTCTTCCAATCCGGCGGTAACGTCAAAACAAATACCAAATCCTCTCAGACAATCCATTTTCGGACGATGGAATGTTATTTCAAATTTTACCCATAAACCGGCAGGAGTTGTGCAAACAGGAGCTAATTCAGCACCCGATACCCCTCTTGTATAGAGGAGCATACCCAATAGAGAAAATAAAATAATCTTTTTCATGATAATAATGTTTTACTGTTTTTTTATATTCTGTTAAATTACCCGATTACAGATTGCGGGGAACAGATGGATGTGGAGTTCTATTCAATCTCCCGAAAAGTAGTTCCTCTGAGGATCTACGTATTCATTTTGTTTTCTCAGTTCATAAATCAATTCCTCCTTTTTTTCATGTTTTTAATGCTTAATCGGGAAGAAAGGGAAAAGGTAATAGGGTAACCACAACTTTTTTTTAAAATAATTTCTAAAAAAATTATAATTCAATAATTATCATTATTTTACATTTTTCTTTTGGAATTTATCTCAAAAATTTTTAGTATCTTTGCAACCGTTTCTAAAGAAGCTCATTTTTCATGAGCAAGGTTGCAAACTGAAATAAAATTGTGAGGAGAATTATGGAAAAAGCAAAAGTTTTATTTGTTGCACAGGAGATCACACCATATCTGAAAGAAAGTCCCTTGGGCATTATCGGACGATACCTGCCCCAGGGAATCCAGGAAAAGGGAAGGGAAATACGCACCTTCATGCCACGGTATGGGAATATTAATGAACGTCGTAACCAATTACATGAAGTGATCCGTTTATCGGGGATGAATTTGATCATCGATGACACAGATCACCCCCTGATTATTAAAGTGGCTTCAATCCAGCAAGCCCGTATGCAGATTTATTTTATCGATAACGAAGATTATTTTCAGCGGAAATATACGCTTCTCGACAAAAACAATAAATTTTTCTCCGATAATGATGAGCGGACCATCTTTTTTTCCAGGGGTGTTCTTGAAACGGTGAAAAAATTAGGATGGGGTCCTGATGTAGTTCATTGTCATGGCTGGATGACCAGTTTAATTCCGCTTTATATTAAAAAAGCATACTGTGATAATCCTTTGTTTACCGATACCAAAGTAATTTATTCGATTTATGATGACGACTTTGAAGAGTTGATGCATAAGGACTTCGCCAACAAAATCAAACTTGAAGGCATCTCTTCGAAAGATCTCAAACACTATAAGAGCCCAAGCTACGTTAATATAATTAAAGCTGCGATCGATTTTTCAGATGGTGTGATCCTGGGATCCCCAAAAGTTCACCCGGAACTAATTAAATATCTCCGGGATAGTGAAAAACCGTTTCTGGAGTTTCAGCCAATGGACCGTTACATAGATGCTTACAATGATTTCTATGAAGAGGTTCTGGTGAATGATCCTGTGGCTGTAGATTAATGGTAACCTGCAAAAACAAAACGCTTGAAATCACTCTTTTTTAGCCTTCCCGCTTCTCTGCTGACGGGTATTCTTCTTCTTCTTCTTTTGTTTGCTTGTAAAAAAGATCCTTACGAGATCGGGATTGATCTTTTACCCCCCAGTGACACCCTGCATCTAATGTCGACCGATACCTGCACCGTGAAAGCCTTTTCGGTGCGTCAGGATTCGGTACGAACCAACAACCCGGGAACCCTTATGCTGGGCTCAATAGCAGATCCTATATTCGGGAAAACCACCTGCAGCTTTTATTCCCAGGCCTTGCTTTCAACTGAAGGTGCCGATTTTGGAACGCTTCCGGTACTTGATTCGCTGGTACTTATGCTTTTTTATTCCGGATACCATGGAGATACCACAACGGAACAAAATGTCAAAGTTTATGAAATGAGCGATGACATTTGCGCCGACAGCCTTTATTATTCAAATCAACAGGTACGTATCTATTCAACGGTGTTAGCCAATCAGAATTTTAAGCCGCATCCCAACGACAGTGTTACCGTGAGTGGAAAGAAGATGAAAGCCCACCTGCGTATCAACCTGAATAAACTGACCAATTGCCTGGGGAATAAAATTCTTTCTGCCCCATCCAGCGCTTTAGCTTCCAATACCGCTTTTATTAAATATTTAAAGGGATTGTATGTTGCCACCACTCCTGTTAACAGCAGGGGAGCCATGTTGAATTTTGAAACCTCCACAAGTCTTTCAAAATTGGTTGTCTATTTTCATGATGGCACCGATCCTTCGAACGACAGTCTTGATTTTGAGATGCCACTCAGTTCAAGCGCTGCCCGGTTCATCCATATTGATCATAACGGTTATCTGGATGCCAGCCAGGAGCTGAAACGACAAATACTCAATCACGATTCTGCCCAGGGAGCGAATCAATTATTCCTGCAAGGATTGGGAGGGGTGAAAATAAAAGTCAAATTCCCATTCATGTCTAAATTTGGGAATGGGAAAGTTGTGGCCATCAACGATGCCATTCTCCGTTTTTACAATCCGGAAGCCGATACTTCATATTCCCCCCCGGCCACGCTTTACCTGATGCGTCAGGACAGCATTGGAAGAGTTGGATATGTGATCGATGAAAATGAAGGATCTTCTTATTTTGGAGGAACCTATGATCAAACTACCCGTTCGTACTATTTCCGAATAACCCGTCACATGCAGAAAATGATGATGAACTATTACTCCAATCATTTTGATCTGTATCTCATGGTCACCAATCCACTCTCAAATTCACTGGTTCCGGGCAGGGTCATCTTGAATGGCACCAATCCTTTACTGCCAGGTGCCCTCACCAACCGTTTTCAATTAAAAGTGACCTATACCATTTTGAATTAGTTTTTCTTTTGCTACTTTTGATTCCTAAATAATATAAAACATGTGTGGAATTGTTGCTTATATTGGGTCAAAGGAAGCATACCCTATTTTAATGAAAGGGCTTCACCGTTTGGAATACCGGGGTTATGACAGCGCCGGTGTTTGTTTGTTAAATGGAGATATTCGGGTATTTAAATGCAAAGGAAAGGTCTCTGACCTTGAAAATGCTATTCAAAATGAAAATCTTTCCGGCACCATCGGAATGGCGCACACACGGTGGGCAACCCATGGAGAACCCAACCAGATTAATGCCCATCCCCATTTTTCCGAAAATAAAACCCTCGCAATTATTCACAACGGGATCATTGAAAACTATTCTGTTCTTCGAAGTGAATTGAAAAACCGTGGTTACCATTTTGTCAGTGAAACAGATACCGAAGTTCTGATCTACCTCATCGAGGATATCAAGACCAACGAAAAGGTATCGTTGGAAGAGGCGGTGCGCATTGCATTAAATCAAGTCATTGGTGCCTATGCAATTGTCATTCTGGCCAAAGATTCTCCCAATAAAATCATTGCTGCCCGCAAAGGCAGTCCCATGGTGATCGGAATTGGCAAAGAGGAGTTTTTTGTGGCCTCCGATGCTACTCCCCTGATCGAATATACCGATCACGTGGTCTATCTAAACGATGAAGAGATCGCCATCATTGAAAGGGACAAAGGCCTAAAGATCATAACAATAAAAAATAAAAATAAGACCCCTTACATCGAGAAACTCGAAATGAGTTTGAATGAGATCGAAAAGGGAGGCTTTCCCCACTTCATGCTCAAGGAAATTTTCGAGCAGCCCCGGTCGATATACGACTCCATGCGTGGCCGTTTACATGTTGATCAGGGGATTGTCACCCTGGGAGGTATTCAAAATTATGAGCAGAAAATATTAAACGCCAAACGCATTATCATTACGGCTTGTGGAACATCCTGGCATGCCGGTCTGGTAGGGGAATACCTCATTGAAGATCTTTCCCGGATCCCGGTTGAGGTGGAGTATTCGTCTGAATTCCGGTATCGTAATCCGGTATTGTCGGAGGGAGATGTGGTGATTGCCATCTCTCAATCCGGCGAAACAGCCGATACCCTGGCCGCCATCGAGTTAGCCAAACTCAAAGGAGCCACAGTTCTTGGTATCTGTAACGTAGTGGGTTCTTCGATTGCCCGTGCGACCCATGCCGGTGTATATACCCATGCCGGACCCGAAATCGGTGTTGCTTCCACCAAAGCATTTACCGCCCAGGTGGCCGTTCTTACCCTTTTTGGTTTGTTGCTGGCTCAAAACAAAGGAACCATTCCAAAATCTCAATTCCAGAAAACGCTCTTGGAACTGGATGCCATTCCTGGTAAAGTTGAACGTATTCTGGCGATGGATGATAAAATCAAAGCGATTGCCAATATTTACAAGGATGTAAAAAATTCACTCTACCTGGGTCGCGGATATAATTTCCCGGTAGCTCTGGAAGGGGCGTTGAAGCTGAAAGAAATTTCATACATTCATGCAGAAGGATATGCCGCCGCCGAGATGAAACACGGTCCCATTGCATTGATCGATGAACACATGCCGGTGCTCTTTATTGCTACACGCCGGGGAATTTATGACAAAGTGATCTCCAACATCGAAGAGGTGAAAGCCCGTAAAGGAAAAATCATTGCGATCGTCACCGAAGGAGATGAATCGGTTAAAAAATTAGCCGACCATTTCATCGAAATCCCCGATACGGAAGAGATGCTGGTACCCATCCTTGCTACAATTCCCCTTCAGCTCCTCTCCTATCACATTGCCGTAATGCGCGGATGCAATGTTGACCAACCCCGTAACCTGGCAAAATCAGTTACTGTGGAGTAGTTTTACTTTTCATTTGTTCAATCATTTTCTTCATAGTAATAGGAATAGTCAATCCCTTTCATAAACATTTCGCGGTCGTCAAAAAAACGTATCGATATTTTCGCATTACTCATAATTTGAACGTTACCGATATTGTCACTTTAAACTTTTCTGTCCAAATGTATGATCATTTATATCTTGTAGCTGCTGCCTGCTGTATCACATTACAATGATCGCCTGTCGGGTCACGCAGGGGAATTTCACGTCTGCTTCCTTATTCAGTTAACGGTTGGCGGCTTTGCGCTCGGGCGGGTTTCGGAGCACAAAGTTGTCCAAAAATAATATAGTTTCTTTTAAATGCAAAACTGTCAAAGAGTGATGTCTGTAGCATGACGCAAAGCCCGTGTTATCTGTTCGGGCATTTGTATCCGTTTTTATACTGTTACTCATAGTCCGTTGTTTGATAAGCTACATAAAAATAATTTTGCGATTTAGGATTTTATGATTATGAGTATCAAAGAAAAAGTAGGCAAGAGAATACGAGAATTGCGTCATGCAAAGGGTTTAAGTCAAGAAAAATTTTCGTTTGAATGCGAACTTGACCGAACTTACATTGCAAGTATTGAACAAGGCAAACGTAATGTTTCAATTGTAAATATAGAAAAAATTGCCAAAGCACTTGGTCTCACTGTAACTGAGTTTTTTGATTCAAATATTTTTCAATAATATGATAAAAGTTAATGATTTTGTAGTTTTGATTGAAAAAATTAAAGATTTAGAGAAAAATTCCGTTGGGTTTGTAAAGAAAGTGAAATCAAACAAAGCGATAGTATTTTTCATTGGGAAACAAAAAGAAATTGATATTGAGTTTTCAAATATTAAATTTATTGACGTAAAAAAAACAGGCAGACCTAAAGGCATGGCAAAGGAGTTTCCTACCAATAAGTCAAAAGAGTTGTGGTTGTATCATTTCTAAACGCCTAATAGACAGTTCGGTGTATTCTTTTGAAATTTCCATACCAAGATAATTTCTTTTACTCAATTTTGCCATTTTGCAAGTTGTTCCTGATCCACTCATTGGGTCAAAAACTAAATCTCCTTCATTAGTCCAACTCAAAATGTGGTCTTGTGCTAATTTTTCTGGAAATATTGCTGTATGTTGAAAAGCAATTTTGTCGTTCGTTGAGCCACCCAAACCTACTGCATAGTCCCATATATTTGTCAATGTTTTTTCTTTTTTTAATTCAGCAACAACTTTGTTGTTAATTCCGTCTGCCTTTTTATTTGATACTAATTTTTCAAAACCATATCGTGCTGTTTTGGTTTTCAATGGATTAAAAGTAAGAACTTTTTCTTTGGAGAATACGAACATAAACTCATAACAATTTGTATATGCGTTAGACCGCATAAATGGTGTATTTTTCTTACGATAAATCATTATATCGTGAACATTGAAACCTATTTCTTGAAAATAAAGACATTGTTTGAAGCTTGTTAAAGTTCTATCTCCATTTTTAATTTTATCACCGACAACCCAAACTACAACACCACCTTTTTTCATTACACGAAATATCTCTTTGGCAATATTTTCAAAATCAAAATGATAACCTGTGTAATCCCTCAAGTCATCATAGGGAGGAGAAGTAACAACCAAATTAACACATTCGCTCGGTAGTTCTTTCATCCCAACCAAACAATCTACGTTGTAAATATTGTTAATTTCGTATTTTCCTAAATTCATATCCCGGCATTTTGAAAATACAAAAGTAATAAATTTTTTGGCATTTGATACTTATAATCTACTTTTTTGATTTTTTTAAGGAATGATTGTGTTGGACTTTTCTGTGGAATGAATTCGTTTTGCCTGACAGATAACAACTCGCTAAACGATCATTAGCGGGTCCATTGTCATTATCAATGATACACGAGCATTTTTCAATCTATTATCTCACCCTTTTCCGGAATTGATTAGCCAAATCCAGAGGCACCTCCATTAAAGCGCCCTTAACTTTCCCCTACTAAATTACAAACTTTTATAGATTTAAAAACAATCCGATAAAAAAAAGAAGCCGCCCAAAACGAACGACTGCTTCGCAAACCATGTAATCAACAACGGTATTATGGCCAGGGCCTTTCTAAATAAACTCATTTACCCTGTTCATCCAGCCTTTCTCAAACCGCTTTTGCGTCGGGTCGTTGCGAATGATGTTCCGGATAAAGGCCACGCGGGAATTATACACTTTAATCAGAAATTGCCCGGGATTTTCATGGTTTAACCGGCCAATGGTGACAGGCCCGGCTATTCCGTCTGGCTCATTTTTCAACGCACACTATTTCAATTCATTGTCAACCAATAATTGTCGATTCCCGATTTTTTGTCCATCCTTTGTCCATCCTCTGTCCATGCTTTGTCCATCCTCTGTCCATCCTTTGTCCATCCTTTGTCCATCCTCTGTCCATCCTTTCTCCCAATTAGGAAGCTATTAGGAAGCTATTAGGATCATCCTTTGTCCATCCTCTGTCCATGCTTTGTCCATCCTCTGTCCATGCTTTGTCCATCCTTTGTCCATCCTCTGTCCATGCTTTGTCCATCCTTTGTCCATCCTCTGTCCATCCTTTGTGGGGAAACTATCCTGTAAAGATCGAGTGAGGATTGATTTGTTTCTGACCGCCAATTGCTCTTAATACTTTCATAATCGTCTCAAACTGAGGTTTAGATCCATCCGACAAAGCTTTGTATAAACTTGGCCTGCTTAATCCAGTTTCTTGAGCAATTTTTGTCATACCAATTGATTTTGCAATATGTCCGATTGCTGTAATGACATCGGAATCATTTCCTTCTGCTAAAACAGCATTAAGATATTCCGCAATCATTTCGTTATTATCTAAATAATCTGCTATATCAAATTTTGACGTTTCCATTTCTTTGTTTCTTAAGTCGTTTCAAAACTTCTTTTGCCTTTTCAATGTCTCTCAGCTGGGTCGACTTATCTCCACCAATAAGTAGAATAATGATTTTCCCGTCTGATTCTTTAAAATATACTCTGTATCCCTAAGCGTAGCCAATTTTTAGTTCCTGAATCCCATTGCCAACAGGTTCACAATCACCAAAGTGCTCATCGTTTTCAATCTTTTGAATACGAAACAATATTTTGGCTTTAGCTCTCAAATCTTTTAGCTTTCTCAGCCATTTGTCAAATATGAAATTACTCAAGCCGAATGGAAACAGATCATGGTCCGGGATACCAGCAACCGGTATTTTGAAAAGTGTGACAGTTGTCCGGTAGGATTCCGGCTTTGCAGATCTGCTTCTGAGAAAAATTAAACAGAATCTTAATCCTGTCGATTTAATGGTTCACCGAGTAAAGATAGCGTTCAACGAAATATAACATTCTTGCTTGCGTAATTTCCCTATATTTAATGTCTAATTTCCAATCCTATGAAAATATTTATTCGTACCATGATTGTTGCACTATTTGCAATGATAACGATAGGAACAAAGGCCCAGACAGAAAAAATCAGAATCGTTGAAACGCAACCCGATCGTTCGGTTCGTGCAACCCCTTATTCCGAGACTTCCTTTGCCGGAAAACAACTGATCCGGGCTGCCGACCCAACAATTGCAGCCATGGTTAGCGCTGTTAAGGTCGATACACTCAGAGCTACGCTGCGAGCGTTGCAGAATTGGGGATCACGGTTTTTAATGAACAATAACAGAAAGGAGATTGCCTGTTCGCTGGCAAACAAATTCCTGTCATATGGATATACCGAAGTAAAACTTGACTCATTTCTCCTGATGATTAACGTAGGCGGTATTTTTGATAGCTCATGGCAATACAATGTGGTATGTACTTTGCCCGGATCTTCTGCTCCCGATGAGATTTATGTAGTAGGAGGGCACTGGGACTCATACAGCACGACAGATCCCTTTAACGAAGCCCCCGGGGTGGACGACAATGGTACTGCGGTGGCTGCAACTTTGGAGATCGCCCGGGTTATGAAACAATTCAACTATCAACCGGAAGCAACCATCCAATTTACTCTTTTTGCTGCTGAGGAACTTGGATTATTCGGATCGCGCTATTCCTCTGAAAAAGCCCGGATGGCAGGAGAAGATATCCGGTATATGCTTAATTTGGACATGATATCCAACAATCCGGATAACACTTCAGAAGTTAAATTATATCAGTATCTCAACTTCGAATGGGCCGGTTATTATGCAGCCGATGTTTTGGAGCGTTACACCACGCTCATCCCGGTATTTCCTGATGACAAACAGAACTCCGGATCCGATTCCTATCCTTTTTGGTTGCAAAATTTTCCCGTGGTCTATTTTGAAGAGTTCCATTTCAGCCCAAACTGGCACCGGCCTTCCGATACCCTGGGAAATTGCAATGTCCCCTATCTTGGCAAGATCACCGGAGGCGCTCTTGCAACCCTGGCCGAACTTCAGCGGCTTCCCTATACCCAGAATCTCTCCGCCAAATCCACTAAAGATGCCATTATTCTTTCCTGGAAGCCCACTCAGAACAAATTTGTAAAGGGAGTTTATGTATATCGCGCAGATAGTTCCGGAGGCCCTTATCAAAAGATTTCAACCACATTGGTTTCCGATTCCATCTACCACGATCTGGGTCCCATACAAAACAAACAGTATTACTATGTTGTAGCAACAGTGAACGATTCCCTTCAGGAGGGCATGTTCTCAAATGAAGTGTTCGGGGCACGTTTTAATTTCTCAGATACCTTGCTTGTGCTGGCCAATGTGAAAGGCAATAAAACCACTCCCGATAGCGTATTCGCATTTTACCAGGCTGTTCTGGACACCATTCCATACCGGTGGTTTGATATTAATGCAGGGCAAAAGATAGATATGTCGATGGTTTCCCGTTATCGCTCCATCCTGTGGATGTCGAATTCCAATGAATTTGAGCCGATGAACGACAACATGTTCCAGTGTGTTACCAACTATATGGACAATGGAGGAAACATGCTCTTTGCTGGTTTTAACCCCGGCCGGTTCTGGCTAAACAGTAACATTATTTCCCCCCTGAAAGTACCAGAAACATCTATTTTCCATCAATTGTTTAAAGCCGACAGCATCGACCGTAAGGTTCAAAGTATGCTTTTCAGAGCCAATACGGTGGAACCCGGATACGACACGCTTCACATCGACACATTGAAATATATGGATAAAAACTACCCCGGCCAGATTTACAATGTTGAAGTCTTTGCTGCGGCTCCCGGCGGCACCGTGATTTACCGGTTCGATTCCCATTTTGATCCGTCCAATGTACTGGGGAAAATGAAAAACCGGCCGGTAGGTCTGGAATACATGGGCAACGACTTCAAGAGCATTCTGCTCAGCTTCCCGCTCTATTATCTCGACACTGCCGATGCCCATGATTTTCTTTACTATGTAATGAAAGAAAAATTCAATTATCCGCTTGGGATCGCGCATGAGATCTCCGCAGAACCGTTTGCCCTGAAGGTATTCCCAAATCCCTTAAAAGATGTCTGCAATGTATCTTTCACCCTCGATCAACCCGGCAGTACAAAGATTTCTTTGATATCACAAATGGGGCAGAAAGTAGCCACGTGGCTTGACTGTAAACTTGAAAAGGGTACTCATTTTTCCCAATTCACAACTGCTTCTCTAACCCCCGGGCTTTATCAGGTAGTTTTGCAACAAGGTGAAAGTACCGCTGTGAGAAAAATCATCCGGGTAAGATAAAATCCTTGAGTCAGCAATGGGTTACATTCTTCCAATATTAAGCCCCTTGTAAGATAGTTTTTACCTCAAAAAACAAGCGTTATAATTTTGTAAACTTAAGAAAAAAAGTAAATCGAATTTTCCCGACCTTTGCATTCATGCCGCTTTATCTTACCTCTCTCAATTCAGGAAGCAATGGAAACTGTTATTACATCGGCAACGGGCCGGAGGCAGTACTCATCGATGCCGGTATTTCGTGCCGGGAAACGGAGCGGCGGATGATGAGGCTGGGGCTCCCGATCCGGAATATCAAGGCAATATTCATCACCCATGAACATACCGATCACACCCGGGGCGTTGATGTACTTTCCCGGAAACACAATATTCCCGTTTACATTACCGATGCCACTTATCGCTGCAGCCGGTTGAACTTAGAGAAATCACTACTGAGGACTTTTACAGCAAACATTCCTGTAACCCTCGGCGGACTTCGTATAAATCCTTTCATCAAACGGCATGATGCTTCCGAGCCGCATAGTTTCACGGTAAGCTCGAACGGACTTACAGCCGGTGTTTTCACAGATATCGGGGTAGCTGGCGAACAGGTTGTTTACCATCTCAGCCAATGTAACGCTGCTTTTCTGGAAGCCAACTATGATGAAAAAATGTTAGAACGGGGGCGCTATCCTTTGTACCTGAAACGGCGAATTCGGGGGGAGGAAGGACATTTATCGAACGACCAGGCGCTGGAACTCTTCACCACCCATTGCTTACCGGAGATGCAACTCCTGATTCTTTCTCATCTTTCGGCCGAAAACAATCATCCGGATCTGGTGAAGGAAATTTTCAGTAAACATGCCAATGGCACGAAAATAGTGGTTGCTTCCCGGTATGAGGAGTCGGAGATTTTTTGTATTGGGAAATAAATAACCCCCAACGAATTAATTTATGTTTTACATTTTTTTACGCGGACGGCGCTCAACCCTTTAAACCCGCGTTCAACTTCAAAAGTAACCTTATCGTTTTCCGTGATTTCTTCTGAAAGGTTGTTGACATGGACAAAATATTTTTCCTGAGAATCAATTTCCTTGATAAAGCCAAAGCCCTTTGAAGAATTGAAATAATCAACCCTTCCCGTTCGTATGGTTACTGCTTCCACGGCTTCCCTTTTGGGAACACCGATTTCTATGCTGCTGGCATCAATCTTCGTGCGGTTTGCCGGGTCGGGAGGAGTATTGGTAATGCGCCCGTTTTCATCAACATAAGCAATCATGTTATCAAGTCCGCCACCAGGTGAGTTTGCCTTACGTTCGGCAAGTTTCTTTTGTTTGTCTACTCGTTTCTTTAATCTTTTTTTCTCTTTATCTTTCTTGTTATAGGTTTCTTGTGAACCCGACATGTGATATTTGGTTTAAATGAATGATATTTGTGTTCTGCAAAGGTAAGATAATAAACCAGACCGGAAAAGATTACCAATCAGTAGAAAACCAGCAGATGCCGAAAAATATTAAAGTCTTGCCTCCACTGCTTTCCAATCGACTAATTTCCAGAAGTCGGCAATGTAATTGGGCCGGAGATTCTGTTTGTCAAGATAGTAAGCATGTTCCCAAACATCACAAGTGAGCAGCGGGGTGGCTCCATATTTTAACGGGTTGCCGGCATTGCTTTCCTGAACGATCTCTAATTTCCCATCGTTCTTTTTGATCAGCCATGCCCAGCCTGAACCAAACAGCGTGGCAGCAGCCGCAGTATATTTTTCCTTGAATTCTCCGAATGAACCAAAATTTTTGATGATGGCTTCAGCCAGTATGCCGATTGGTTCTCCACCGCCCTGTGGTTTCATACAGTTCCAGTAAAAAGTGTGATTCCATACCTGGGCCGCGTTGTTGAATATCCCGCCACCGGCTTTGCGGATGACATCTTCCAGCGGGGAATTTTCAAATTCGGTGCCCACGATCAGTTTATTCAGGTTGTTAACATAAGCCTGGTGATGTTTTCCATAATGAAACTCTATCGTTTTCTTTGAAATATATGGCTCCAATGCATCCTGTGCATACGGAAGTCCAGGAAGTTCATGTGTCATGTTACTTTGTTTTTTAGGTGAATACTAAATGGCGAATAAATATACAACTATTAATTTGTTTTAAGCGTGTTAACAGCTTTATTGAATGTGGGATCAATCGTATTCAGAATGGGGAAAAACCCTTCATTGTCCAGTATATTTCTTCCGATATAGGCTTTCAGCATGGTCTTTATATAGTGATCCGACTTAGCCAGGTCTTTTCCGTTTCGTTTCACGCCTTTCTTTTCAGCATATTTGATAAAATCGGCATACATAACCGGAGTAATGACAAATCCCCGGTCAAAATGATCGATATCATGAAACCGTTGTAAACTCGTCCGGTTCCGGTCGGTATAATCAAAAGCATACTGAAACACCAGTCCTTTGTTGATGCACATGTTATAAAAGCGCAAGGTTGAATCTCGTTCCATCGGAATATAAATATCGGGCATGATTCCGCCTCCGCCGTACACGGTTTTTCCACCTGGTGTTTTGTATTTGAGCGAGTCGGGAAATTTGATGGAATCGGGATGTTCCATCTCGCCATCCATGAAACGGCGAATATAATCGTTGTTATAACTCTCCAATCCGTCTTTATACGACCGCTGGATACATCTTCCGGTAGGGGAATAATAACGCGCCACAGTAAGTCGCAAGCCGCTGCCATCCTTAAAGTCCAACTGATCCTGCACCAGACCTTTTCCAAAAGACCGGCGACCAAGAATCTGCCCCCGGTCATTATCCTGAATGGCTCCTGCAACAATTTCCGAAGCCGAAGCAGTTCCTTCATCCACGAGGATCAACAATTCTCCTTTTTCAAACAATCCATCGGATGTAGCTTTATACACCTCCTTTTCGTGATGGCTCCCCTCGGTATACACCACCAGGGTTCCTTTGGGCAAGAATTCATCGGCAACAGAAATGGCAGCCTGCAGATATCCTCCGCCATTGTCGCGGAGATCAAGAATGAGCTTTTTCATTCCATTCTTCAACAGGTTTTCTAAAGCATTGTGAACTTCGTTGGCTGTGGTGGCAGAGAAATTATTAAGACGGATGTACCCGATACCCGGCTTCACCATGTAAGCAATATCCATACTGTAAGTAGGGATCACATCGCGGGTGATGGTGAAATCAAGAAGATTGCCGGCCCCCCGGCGAAAGATGGCGACTTTTACCTGGGTTCCTTTTGGTCCTTTGAGCTTTCGCATCACATCGCGGGTTGCGATCTTAATCCCAGCCACATTTTTCCCATCGATCTTTACGATCCGGTCACCAGCCTTGATCCCCAACTTTTCAGAAGGGCCACCAGCAACCGGAATGACCACCATTACGGTATCGCTTTCGATGCGGAACTGTACCCCAATTCCCTCAAAACTTCCCAACAACGGATCGTTTGCCTCATGAAATTCGGCTGCTGTTATATATACCGAGTGAGGATCCAGTTTTTCGAGCATTCCGGTAATGGCTTTTTCCTCTAAAGTATTATAGCTGATTGTGTCTACGTAATTCTTCTGTACAAACCGGATTACTTCACGCAGTTTGTCTTTTTTACCAGGATAAGGACCGCCACCATTTGTCCGCTGCCCGATGAGAATACCGAGCAGAATACCGCCAATCAACACGAGTGAGAAAGCAATGGGGAGATATACCGAATTTTTATTTTTCATACGATAAGCATTAAATCATCACGATAACGCAAAGTTACATGAAATTTGTATGCCAATCGCACTACATACATTCCCCTGCCCCAGCCGGAGACATCAGGTATTATTCGGCATTGCAGATACACAGTCTGATCACACAACCGTCGCTGAAAGAGCAAATCGTTGTTTCAAAGCAAATCACACCCTCATCAACTACGATCAGGAAAGTCACATTCTAATTTATTTATCACAATGAGGATCATTTTTTTGGCACCCGGTTCAAATCGCAAGCTGTCATAAAGCGCCTTGGTTTTCTTCTGGACCCCGGATTGCCAGCGTCGGGTAAAATGAGAAGCACATACCAAGATTCGCATAAACGTACTTTTTTATGTCTTCGTAATTCTTCGTTTTTTGTGGCATCAATTTACTTCAGGAAATGGTATCAGTTCGGGACGGAAAGATGACATTGTTTCGCTGCAAAAGGTCCAGGAGGGGCAGTTGTGCACCTGGGTCACCGGCCTGTCACCGCGCGGTAAGGATGGCGTTGGGAAAATCCGGCTAATTTGCAAAAACACCAAACCATAAACCGATTACATAGTGGGAATAAATCAGATTTATTTGATTATTTCATAGAATATAATTATTTTTGACCTCGTTTGATCGAAAGCATGAATTTCATGGAATGTGGCAAACCCGCATAAAATCTAAATCGTAAAATCAGATGCAACGAAAAATATCCAGGCAATTGACAGCATGGAAAGACAGTACCAAACGGATGCCGCTTATCATAAATGGGGCCCGGCAGGTTGGAAAAACCTATATTCTGAAAGAATTTGGAACTCGGTTTTTTAAGCAGGTTGTCTATGTGAACCTGGAAACAAACCGATTGGTAAATTCTTTTTTTGAGACAGATATTACTCCGTTGCGTATTATCCAATTTCTGGAAACAATCACCAATATCCGCATCATTGCAGGAGAAACATTGGTTATACTCGATGAAATACAAGCATGTTCGAGGGCATTGACATCGCTAAAGACCTTTTGTGAAGAAGCGCCTCAATATCATATAATAGCTGCAGGCAGCTTGTTGGGTGTGGCCGTAAACAGAGATCGGTTTTCATTCCCGGTAGGCAAGGTGGATGAGCTTGCTATGTTCCCGATGGATTTTGAGGAATTCCTCTGGGCCTTGGATAAAATGTTATTAAGCCGGGAGATATCAATGCATTTTGCAGGATTGGAGCGCATGCCCGAAGCATTGCATTTGCAAGCCATGGAGTTGTATAAACAATATCTTATTGTTGGAGGAATGCCTGCAGTGGTAGCTGAGTTTGTTGAAACAAAAAGTTTGCTTATGTCAACTGAAATTCAGGGACGTATTTTAAATGAATACATCGCCGATATGGCAAAATATGCCACCCCGGCCACAAGTGTAAAAATAAGGGCTTGTTATAATTCTATTCCAACCCAGTTGGCTAAAGAAAACAGAAAATTTCAATACAAAATTGTTCAAAAAGGAGGCACTGCTGCTTTGTTTGGCGAGTCGATCGAGTGGCTTACTTCAGCAGGGATCATTCTTAAATGCCAGAAAACAGATCATGGGTACATGCCCATAGCAGTCTATACCGATCCGGGGGATTTCAAAATTTACATGAGTGATATCGGAATGCTTACCATGAAATCGGGAATGGCACAGCAAACGATATTATCGCCGGTGGCAGAAGACAATGGATTTATTGGCGTAATGAGCGAAAACTATGTGGCCCAGGCTTTGACATGCAATGGTTTTCCGTTGTATTACTGGAAAAATGAGAACACGGCCGAACTCGATTTTGTACTTCAGATAGCGGGTGAAGTTATTCCTTTGGAAGTAAAAAAAGGCCTTCGTACAAAATCAGTCAGCATGACGATGTTTGTTAAGAAATACAACAGTCCATATTCAATCCGGATTTCCGGAAAGAATTTTGGTTATGAGAATCAAATAAAGTCGGTACCATTGTATGCTTTGTTTTGCATTAAACCGGCCCCTTGATGCGTTTTTGCTTATAATCCCATCCGGGTTAATCAGCTTTGGAGTTTCTGGCAAGGCAATCGTGAATTTCTCTAAGTTTAAGACTAATACGTTCCGACCTTCAGGTTTAATCCACCTCATTCCCCCTGCCACAGCCGGAGACATGGTACTTGTTTATAGTATGCTGGCAAAACTAATTTCCGATCTTCACAATCTTTTGGATCATTGAAATGTTCCCACTTGTTATGTTGAACAGATATATGCCATTCGGCATTCCGTTCATGCTAATCTCCGTCTCCGGTGATGTTAACTTCAATTCCTTTATTTTTACTCCTGTAGAATTAAAAATCGTCAGGATTTCAGCTCCGGCAAATTTATTCGTTCGTTTTATTGTTAACCTTGATGTTGCAGGGTTAGGAAACACAGAAAAATTTTCTTTTACATCTTCCGAGATTGAAGAAATCAAAGAATGATCCAGAAATATATGGCAATATTGAGTACCCACGGAACTAACAATATACATGGAGTCTTGCAGGAAATTTGTCGGGTTGTTATCCTTACATAAAGTCCAGTAACATATTACGAAACTTATATTCTGACCAGGATAAATGTAATGAGGTGTAGAAACCGACATCGTATCTACCCACCAGCCCCACCCTCCAACACAAGGGGCACATCGACTTTGTATATTTAATAAATTGATTGGTTGATTTGTACTATTTGAGACTACAACCGTTTGCTTGATGGCACTACCTTGGGTGAAAAAAATGGAATCGGGTGAAATTGTCAAATCAGTTGAAACAGGATTTAATGAAATTGTCTGTGACCCCTCAAGAATCTGAATTGGAAGACTATGAGTCTTAATCTCTGTCTGACTGTACAATATACAGGGGAACAGACTTAGCAAAAGAATTCGGATTAACGGTTTCATAATTATAAAATTTTAGGGTTAACTTGTACCTTTACAAAGGTTTTTTTCTTACCATAAGTTTTGTTCTGCCAAAAACCCGGTGTTGTGATTCTACAAGTACCATGTACAATCCCTCCGGAATTTGTATCACATCCAACTGAAAATCATTGTGACCCTGCGTATCCTCAATGGTTTTAACCTCCCTCCCAAACATATCAAATAACCTGATTTTTACCGGTAATTCATGGCTATCGTTTATTAAGCTGATTGTCGCGAGCTTATCTGCGGGATTCGGAAATATCTTCACCGCCTGAGTTCCAGGCATTTCAGTTTCCGGTTGCATCCCTACCCAGCAATAAGAAGGGTTTTCACAACCCAGACTGTCAACTTTCAGCACCCAACCATCATGTGAACCAGTGTCAGGGAGGTGAACATAAACAATTCCACCTGCGATAAATCCTTTGTCATCTGTTTGAATTACATCAGACAACCAGTTCCAGGATGTTTCTCCGCCACAGATTACATATTGCCGGTACCACACACTATCGCCCTCCGAATCGGTTTTCAGCATCCAACCAGCATAATCATACGTCGTTGGAAATAGCCTGGTTGTATAACCACAGGCAATCAAACCTCCATCGCCGGTTTCACGAATATTCATTAATTCATTGAACATTTCGCTTGACCCATATTTTTTATTCCATAAAATATTACCGCTGTTATCGACTTTGATTATATTTATCCTGCGGTAAGCATTACCCGAGGCAGATGGACTTCCTCCCGGCATTGAATCGCAATAACTGGTCCCAACAATAATATTTCCATCCATTGAATTGCATATCATGGCTTTCTGATCTTGCAAGGGGCCGCCCAAATTTAACATCCACTGCTGGTTCCCGGCGCTGTCGGTTTTAACCAGAATCGGGTCGCCGGAATAATCCGGCGGAATTGGTACATCATACGCATACCCCCCAATCGCATATCCCCCATCATTGGTGCATATCACACTATAGCCTTCAAGGAATTGACCCGAACTAAATAGTTTCATCCATATCTGATTTCCGTTATTATCTATTTTCATCAACAAGATTTTCACTTTTCCGGTATAAGGTGATTGTGAACCTGTTATGATAATATATTTTAATGGATCCAGTTTCAATTGATTAAAATAATAACCCGTATCGAATGGTTCGGTTTTTTCCCCAAGTTTCTTTGTTGATAATGTATCGAAATCATTATTTAAAAAATATAATACTGCCTGATCGTGTGGATCTGGTTGAGATGGAGTCCTTGAAGACCCTACAGCTAGAATACTATCCGAACTAAATCTGATAATTGAGCCAGAATTCCCAAGCTGATATTCAATTGTAGAATCGCAATATGTTTTGGAAAAAATCTTGTTTCCCTGAAAATCAATCTTATAAAATCCCAGGCATAATGGGCAATAGTATTGATAAAGTCCACTTAAAATATAGCCATCAGGAAGTTGAAAAATATTCGAAGCGCCATCCCACCAACCAGGCTGTCCATATTCAAAACGATGGTTAAAATAGGTTTGGGCTGAAACGCTGGCGCTTAGGAAGATTGAGGTGAAAAAAAATATATACTTGAGCATCTATTACTGAATAAAGGATTCTTGCTAACAAAGATAATGTAAGGTTCCGTTAAAAACAAGGCATCAATAAGTTTAAATATGATCGCTGTTAATCATCCTCACTCCACCATCACCTTGGCGCTTGCCACCGTGTGGGCGTTGTAGACCAATCGCACTACATACATTCCCCTGCCCCAGCCGGAGACATCGAGTTCAAGCGATTTTTCAGCCTGCAGGACCTCTTTTGAATACATCTTGCGGCCAAACAGATCGTAAATTTCGAGTATGGCTGATTTCCATTGATGATATACGGTGGTAAGGTTAAATACCGGGCTATGGGTTTCGTTTTTGAGCTGCTGCGGAATTTCGATATGGAGCACATCCCTGGCCGGGTTGGGATAGATCTTAAGCTTTCCGGTTTCGGGATTCTGAAATGGTTCGTCAATGCCTACCACGATGCAATCGAGCGGAATGGTATCGGAAGTAATGGGATGCGGGCATAGACTATCATAAACAAACGGATGGGTGTACAGCGTGTCATACTCCAGGTTGGAGTTGAGTTTCCAAGCATAGGTACGCCATTGATTGGCATCATGTTGACCTTGAACCAGGAATAACTTGTTGTCATGATCTACAATGGCATCGGAGAAACAATATACTGACTGCATGATGTTAGCCGAATCGAGGATATTCCCGTTTCTATCAACTTTAAATACTGCAATCTGACCATCTGAAGTGGGATTCATACCCCAACCCCCATCGATTTCAATCGTGGAATCCTGAAACCAGTTAATATTGAAAAACACCGCCTGCCATGAATCGGGAACCAGATCATGATAAGAGATCTCATTGCCAATGGCATCGGTTTTCAGCATGGTCGGCCGGTCGCCGGGAGGTGTTGTGGAATAATCAATATGTCTGCCACACGAATAGATTGTTTGATTGTTATCAATGATTGAACGATAAGACTCTCCATGAAACGATTCTCCGTTTACATACCTCCATGGTAATTCCCACGCTGCATCCCCGGTACTGTCAACTTTAATAATCAAGGGTCGCAGATACTTTGGCTCCACCGATCCTGAATCAGGGTAATAACAAAATCCATTTATCAAATACTTAAAATCAGCAGTTAGCATCATGTGTTCTCCAGCCGCACCAGAAAATAAGGTATCACTGAGTGCATATTGCTGCCGCCATAAAAGATCCCCATTCTCATTCAACCTGAATAAAAAAACATGGTCATTGTCATCCAGGTATCCTGTCTTGTATATGTGTGCAATATACCCTCCCGGAATTGGATATATGGATGTGGCATAATCAAAGTCATTTTTTGTAAATGTATATATCCGGCACCATTCATTTTCACCACATGCATTTAATTTCATGATGAACGGATCACCCCAGGAATCATATTTATCTGTGCTTCCTGCTACTATGTATCCACCGTCAGTGGTTTGATTAATATCGAAAACGCTTGTTCCTTCAAAATTCTGATACAGTGTTTTATGCCATAGTATTTCTCCATTGATTGAAGTCTTGTATATGAACCCATCCGATATGGTACCATCCCAGTGAAACAGTTGACCGCCGATTAGATACCCTTTGTCGTATGTTTCAATAACATTATATGGAAAATTTGGGAAATCTATAAAGTATGTTTTTGGCCATATCTGGCTGAAAACCTGATTACAAGAGATAAACAATACGATACACAATAAATTTTTCAATGTCTTCATTCGTAAAATATAAATAAGGTTTAATCCACCTCATCCCCCAGCCCCCTGCCTGTCGGCAGGCAGGCTTCTCCTCAAGGTGCCTCACTCCACCATCACCTTGGCGCTTGCCACCGTGTGGGCGTTGTAAACCAATCGCACTACATACATTCCCCTGCCCCAGCCGGAGACATCGAGTTCAAGCGATTTTTCAGCCTGCAGGACCTCTTTTGAATACATCTTGCGGCCAAACAGATCGTAGATTTCGAGTATGGCTGATTTCCATTGATGATATACGGTGGTAAGGTTAAATACCGGGCCATGGGTTTCGTTTTTGAGTTGCTGCGGGATCTCGATATGGAGCACATCCCTGGCCGGGTTGGGATAGATCTTAAGCTTTCCGGTTTCGGGATTCTGAAATGGTTCGTCAATGCCTACCACAATGCAATCGAGCGGAATGGTATCGGAAGTGATGGGATGCGGGCATAGACTATCATAAACAAACGGATGGGTGTACAGCGTGTCGTATTCCAGGTCGGAGTTGAGTTTCCAAAGATTAGTGCGCCAATGATTGCCGTCATGAAGAGGTTGTGTCAACACTACTTTATTGTTATGGTCTACAATGGCATCGGAGAAACAATAAACCGATTGCATGATGTTTGCAGAATCCAGGATATTGCCGTTTCTATCAACTTTAAATACTGCAATCTGACCATCTGAAGTGGGATTCATACCCCAACCCCCATCGATTTCAATCGTGGAATCCTGGAACCAGTTAATGTTGAAAAACACCGCTTGCCAGGAGTTGGGCACCAGATCGTGATAGGAAATCTCATTACCAACGGAATCGGTAATGAGCATGGTCGGCCGGTCGCCCGGAGGGGTGGCTAAGGATTCAATGTGACGACCACTGGTATATATATTTTGATGGTTATCGATAATGGAACGAAATGATTCTCCATGAAATATTTCCCCACTGATATAATCCCAGGCCTTTTCCCACACTACATTTCCTGAGCTGTCAACCTTGATGAGTAATGGTTTAAGGTACTTTGGGTTTACTGTTCCCGAATCGGGATAATAACAAAACCCGCTGATCAGGTATTTAAAATCGGAAGTTTCGCTCATGTCATAGCCTTCGGCGCCTGCCATCAGGCTGTCGGGGTTGCCGTATTGCTGCTGCCACACCAGATCACCATTGTTATCGAGACGATACAAATAAAGCTTGTCACTTGAAAACAATTCGTTGCCATAAAAAACATAAGCAATATATCCTCCCGGAATTTGCCTGATCGATTGTGTAGCATCAAACCTGTTTTGTCCGATTGCATAAATCCGGCACCACTCCTTTTCCCCACAAGCATTCAGTTTCATGATGAATGGGTCACCCCAGGAATCAGTTATTTTTGTCGCACCGGAAATAATTATTCCATTATCATTTGTTTTGTTGATATCAAAAATTCCAGTGCCATCATCATACTGTCCAAATGATTTATACCAGAGTAATTCACCGTTTATGTTCGTTTTCATTAATAATCCCCATATTGGAAATCCATCAGCTGTTATAAATTGACCACCAATTAAATAACCTTTATCAAAATCCTGAATTACTGATTTTGGAAATGTCCCGAAAGAAGGTAAATAGCATTTAGGCCAATTCTGACCTATTGCAATAGAAGTACCAAATAATATTAAAAATAAAATAGGAAAACAATAGATTCTCATCTTGAAAAATGTAAATAAGGTTGATGGATGGTTGCCCATCCATCAACCTTATGTCAATCATTATCTTACAACCGTTATTTTCGCACTGCTAATTTTGCTACCGTTTATGTATAGTTCAAGAAGATATAAACCTGAGTTCAGATTTGTGGCAGGAATAATGATCTGGTCTTTTTGATTAAAAAAGTCAAAGGACTGCAACACTTTCCCGTTTCCGTCATACAATTTAATGATTCCATTCACGAAACTTTCAGGAAGATCAATCCTGACGACAAAATAATCGCGAGCCGGGTTTGGAAATACAGAAATCACTTGTGTTTTTCCGGACTCTTTGCCTCCTCTATACTTTGTCTTTTTGGCTTGTTTCAAGCCAGTATCAGGCAAAATGACCGGTTCCTGGTAACTGATCTTCCCTTTTGCCAACAAAATGTTTCTTGCGTAAACGCCGGGTAAATCATTGTTGACGGCCGTGATAGCTTGTAGGGAAGAAGCAGTTGTGCTGTCAACCCTGAACACGGAAGTGGTATCGGAATGAATCGCCTCCGATAATTCATAAAAATCAAGGTAGGCATCATTTGTTGAAGATTGTGCTGCATTCAGGTTGAACGATGCCGGGATGGTATTAAGTACATCCTTTGCCTGCGTGAATTCACCCATCGCATGAAGCCACCCTGCCTTATCGTATTGTGTCGATATGGTAGCGTGGTAATTGAACAACCAGTTAAGGCTGTCTGCATTGGCCGGCAAGAGAGAGTCGCCTTTATTCGGATTTACACGATTTTCAAGCATATTGATAATTTCATCCGATTTTGCTGCATGAGGATTGGCTACCAGCACGTCCCTGATCATGGTATTGTCAAGAACATCTTCCTTACCTATCGAGGTTTTCATGACCGTATCGGATAGATAAGGCGATTCGGTTAAGAGTTCATCCCTGACTTGCATGGCTTGCGGTGGTGTACTTGTTGCAACATCAAAGGTAAGCAATTCGGTTGATCCTCCGTCAACAAGAGATGTTAATGCATCAGCAATACTATCTGATTGATTTGATGCTTCCACTAAATTATCAAGATCTCTCGATGAACCGCCTCCGCTTATTGTTGACGGGCAACTGGTTTCATAAAAAGGCTCATTTACTAATTACAATCTTCCCGTTTTGTCTATGCTGATTGTATAAAATATCATAATAATAGATACCCGGGGCCAGATTCCTGACATCCATTGTAATTTCCGGTTGCCCCTTTGGTAAAATCCCCTCTGTTACCGATTTGCCAAGGAGATTATATATTCTGATATAAGTGTTTCCTACAGGTTGCGGTCCGCCGCACCGAAAGGTAATCCGTTCGTTGGCGGGATTTGGAAAAACCTTTATTTCAGGCAGTACTTCCTTTCGGGCAATGCCAGTATAAAGGCTGTCGAGATCATGAAAATAAGTGGTAAAGGTCATACCGTAATCGCGACTGAAGTAAATCCACAGACAGGAATGAAGGCATGGAGGCGTTCCACAAATCTCACGTCTTACATAATAAAACGTCCCCGGGGTACGTCCGGCTGTATACAGCACCTCATCGGTAGTCTGGAACATGTAACCCTGAAAGGTCACGGTTTGGCCATAATTGAATGTATGAAATAACATAATTGAATCATACCGTTTCCAAATTACAAAATAGAGTTCCCCTGGTAATGTCCCCCTATGAATATCACAATCGTTAAACACGTTCATCTGAATGGGTATCACGGGTAAAGTAACATTACTCAGGGTAAATGATTGCCCGTAATCATTACTGTAGGCGAGTTTTATCGGATTATCGCCCATCCCTTTTGTCCAAAATAATTCTCCAGGAAGAGTACCAACTTCCTGCAATCGTAATGAGTCATGGGCGGATTGCCAGGTAAAATTGCTTCCAAAATTAGTACCACGGTATAGACCCCATCCGGAAATATATAATTCGCCTGCCATGCTGCCGGCTGTTTCGAAATAAATATCATTAAAATATTTTTTTTCAAAGGACACTCCATAGTCAAAACTGACGCCAAATGTATCTTGACCAATAAACGGTATTTGAAACAAGGCTCCAGCGGTGGAATCTCCGAAAATCGTACCGGATTCCACAAGAAAATTAGTTTTACGCTGCACCGATAAGGTTTGTCCGTTATCGGTTGAATGAAAAATCCCGTTCCAGGTGATGTAGTTCTGATCGGCGTACCACTGGCAGCTCAAGTAAATTTCAGCCGTGTCAGCTCCTCTTGTGAGGTGTCTTGTAGAGTAGTATGACTGAGAATAAATATGCTGACCCAGAAACAACATTGTTACAATAAAAAATATTGGGTGATTCAAGGAAATCATCTTCATGGTATAAAAAATTTGAAAAATCCGGAGGTATTTATTAAAGTACCTCCGGATTAAAAATATTGTTAATTTTTCTTAATTATTCTAATTGTATTCATGTTCTCTCCATTAGAAACCAGGGAAACAAAATAGATCCCATCCGGTTTTCCTGAAAGGTCCAGGGTAAGAGTATATTGCCCTGCATCCTGTTTCCACCGGTCAATTTTCAGCACTTGCAACCCGGATATATTGGTTACAAGGATCGAAACTGTACCGCTTATTGGAATGGTATAGGATAATTGGGTAGTGACCCTAAACGGATTCGGGTTGTTCTGATCAATAGCATATCCCTGATCGGTTAGTTCAGAAGGTTTTTTTTCTTCATCGAATGGCTTATCCTTAAAAATTAATTTTATCCATTCATCACTTCGAATAGTATGCTCCTGCCGGTTTTTTGGTTTATATTGGGCAAAGGTACCCATATAGTTTGCCATCGACGATTTAAGACCAGAATCGGCTTGCATCAGCATATAGGTGTCACTTAGATCGATAAGCGAATATACAGAATCATTCTCAGAGGCAGGATTCATAATATCATTTTCGAACCAGTCGATAGCTTCGGTATAATTCTCCTTTGCAACTGAACACATATTCTTCAAACGGTAAATGAGCTGATCCGTCAGGGAATCTGAATGAAGTGCTGCCGTGGTATCAAAATAGACTGCCAACCCAGTAAAATCCTGATCCGATAATTTCTTTAACGGGATCAGTTTCTTTGCTGATTCTCTGGCATATGTTGTTCCTTGATTGTTTGCAATAACAGCTTTAAACTGAGTTTCTGATATCTCATAATCTCCAGCATCCATACTCGTTACAGCTGCTTCGAAGTCCTCTTTCCCCTGGTCGCTATACTGACAGGTTGAAGGTGGGCACCATACCGACCACTGGTACCAGCCTGAAGGATAGAGCTGTGGTGTTGGGTTAGAATTGTCAAAACAGTTACACTTTACATTGAAGAGAGTAGAATTATCTGATGCCGGAGGATTGATGACAGCACCATTGTCATAATACACTAAAAATGTACTGCCGGAAGGTGTATTCTGAATAATATTATAGTGAAAATAAAATGGGAAGCTATTGTCACTGGCTCTAACCTGGTTTTGGTAGTTGTTGATAATTCGCTGCGTCTGGCCACTCGAGGAAGCACTGGCATTTCCAATCAGCCTGACTTGGCTCTGGTTGAGGGTAACAACACCATACCTGTTGTTGGTCACCAAGTTGTTTTCAATATCAGCAAAAGAATGATAGACCTTGATACCCCAACTTAAATCCTGCGAACTGCCACTCTTCTGAATTGTATTGTTTTTGATTAAATACTGTCCGTTGCTACAACCACAAAAATAGAGATCAATTCCCGTTCCATGTTCATAATTCAAGGTACAGTTTTGAATGGAATAGGCTGGATAATGTTCAATGCGGATCATGGCATTGGCCGGGCTGTTTGCAAGTGATGAATTCAGAATCTGAGCAAATATCCCTGATTCATTGTTATTGGTAAGCAGGATATTTGAGTTCGTCAAGGTACAACCATCAATCAACAATCCAGATTGATTAAGATTAATCCGAGAATTTGAAAATGCAGTGGATCCATATACTTCAAATCGCATCAGCTCACCGGATATAGGGCTATTCGACAAGGAACAACCATTCAACTTGACAATCAATTGAGGATTATTAAACTCCACACCGCCCCAGATCGTTCCATTGAGCGAAATCAGGTGCAAATCAGTAATTGGAACAGGGTTACTGATACTGCCCCCGGGACCGCATAAAGTACCTTCAATTATGATCTTATTTAACGCATTCTGACCTTTGATTGTTACCGCATTCCCAATTTCCAGAATTGCACCATTTTCGACGATTAGCTGACCGTTATCCGAAAACTCCAGGATGGCATTCGAAGTCAATGATAAGGTAACTCCAGCCCTGACGTAAACTTTTGTACTGATAGTTGTTGTCTGAGGGCGTGGCGGAGGAGGAGGCAACGTTGTATTGTGTGTAATTTCGTAGCCAGTAGACAAAACATTATAAGCCGGATCGGCAAACAAATTGTGTTGAAAATGGAGAGGATTGAAACTTGTAACATATGTCGGATCGCTCACCCCAATTCTTGCTTCAAGTACTGCCTCTCCAATGATGGTGGAGAGATCGATATAAATCGCGCCTAAAATGTGTTCCTGTAAAGATCGTGGAAATTCAACAGGTTGCGTATAATTCATCCCTGCAGCCTTCCATGATCCCAAATATCCCACATAACCCGCGGTAGAAGAATACGACACCGTTTTAGTACCCATACAATCAGGACCAACACCGGTATAGGCTCCTGTAAAACAGGATTGGGAGATTACAAACGGATATTTTCCCGTGTTTGCCAGATGTGTCATTTTATATCCAAGAGGTAGCGCTCCAAGGTTTTCATTATAACAGTTTTCTCCCTGACACCATGAATCGATTTCACCATGTCCAAGATGAAATACGATATTGCTTCCTGTTGTATTTAAATGGTCAACGTAATGCTGATTCCAGGGAATATCAACATGAGAATTAACCAGTGTAGTAGTGTATACTGGATTATAAATACTATTAAGCCAGTTTGGCAGGTCAATATTGAAATACTGATTTGACAGGTTAGGATCAGCGCCCCAAAAGGGGCCTCCGTAAGCCAGGGTATTTACCGATTTCCAGTTTTCAAAAGAGTATTCGTTTTCGTTATGTCTGGTTTTTGAGATAATATTATACAAATCAGATTCATTGCGGGCAGACAGTCTTCCGATAAACAGATCTCCCAGCAAATCCCAGTCATTGGTTGTATTATCTTTGGTCACGCATGAGAAATAGTAATCATTTGCGGACCAAAATACTCCAGGGTAACCGGGTTGACCGGTTGGGTAGGGATCATATGATGCTGGCATACCGGTGTCATCATCATCAAGACTCGCATGACCAACCAGGCAGACAAATGCCACTTTGCCATCGTAGGTATGGGCAGCATGCTGACCATCATATACTTGTTTTATAAATGCCCTGATCTTCCGTTCAGAAATCCAATTTTCGCCTCCAATTGGTGGTGGGTCATAAGCAAATGGCAAGGTTAAAATATTCTGTACGCTTACAATCACTACATCAAACCCGTTATACTTGGCACGGTGGTTGGCCAATGTAATTAGAGCGGGGCTTTTGTGAGAAGAATAGAAAAACTGCGAGTCGGTTATGATCACGTAATCGGCTACGATATTGCTTGCCTCGGCAGGATCAACAAGGGTTTTCCACGTCACTGTTCCAGGGTATGGACAGGGGTAGATCGGAGTGGGAGGAACAGACTGATCGGTATAATTCAGCAACGTACATTTCGCCAACCGGTTAAAAATTCCGGTATTCACATTTACATCGGTTAAAGGATTCTGAAACTGAATGACAACTTCAAACCTTGTATAAACAACCAGTTGATGTGTAGATGGGTTAAATTTGATTGGAAAAGCAGACATCTTTAAAACTTTCTGCGACCGTAAATATCCGCCCGATTCCGATTTATACAATGCCGGAGGGAATGATTGATTGAGCCCATAAACAGAATCATTCTTAACAAATAGTTCCACAAGTTGGGGATCTCCCCCTGTTGTATCCTCGGTGATGGCTGGAGTTGGATAGACGTTATAACCATTGAAAATCAGGGAGTCACTGATCACGACCGAAATATCAATTCTATCGTTCTCGGGAATAGCAAGAAGTTTGCCTATTGATGGGAGTTCAGGATAACCGGGAATACCCCACTTTTGGCCTCCAAGGATTGAAAGGCGTTGGTAGGTCTCACTATTAAAGGTTATTAATTCCTGATTCATTCCTGGGATTTCGACAAGATATCGAATATTCTGGTTTGTTGAAGCCAGAACCCTTACCTTGAGCTTTGAAGGTTTATCGTTAGTGAATGGTATTCATTGAGGCTGTGATTGGCCAATAACGGCAATAAATAATAGACAAAGGATGATGGTGATTTTTTTCATATTAAAAATATTTGTATTAATGATTGAATTTAATACGCTCCATTCTATTTTCATGGAGTTTCGATATAATCAAAGCAATTGATTTCTGTTTTTTTTATTTTTGCATAATAACCTCCTTTCTGTTTGTGGGTAGACTATGATGTGGTGTCGTTGTTAGCTCGCTTATAGGCAAGGGGGTTTTATCTTTGAATAACTATTTTGTTATAACTATTTCATAACAATAATCATACCACACAGTTAATTAACTGTGTGTCATTAAGATGAGTTTTTGCTATTCAACACAAAGTGTAATATTTTGTTACAGAATTATAAAAAACGTAAAATTTCATTACAGTAACCCGATTACAATCACCCTGTTTTCATTATTCAAAAAAAAAACAGAAATTTGTAAGATCAATGTAAAATTCCGATGCGGAAACCCGGATTGCTTTTGTTTTTCTTTTGTTCCCTTCTTTTAACTGGTTTTTCGGGATCAGACAAACCTTATGAAAACAGCCGGTTCGACACCATCGACTCGGTGCGTTTTCATTACCGTGTATGGAATGATCAAATACTTCATCCAAGAGGGAAAGTTCTTCTGATCCATGGATTTTGCGGATCGACTTTTTGCTGGCGGAATAACTACGACACCCTGGTCAAGGCCGGATATAAAGTGATTGCTATTGATCTGCCAGGGTTCGGATACAGCGGACGCGATGCCACCCTGAACCAATCGCAAAGCAACCGGGCCCGGTTGATCTGGGAACTTCTGAAAAAAATAGACGGAAAAGATACCACGAAGTGGAACATCGTCGGCCATTCGATGGGAGGCGGCACTGCCGAGGCGGTGGCGCTCACCAACCTGCAACGCACCCAATCTCTCACCATCGTCGATGGAATGATCTTTATCGAAAACGGCAATGTCAATAAGCGGGTGGTCGGCTTAGTCAACTACCCGATCTACAAAAAAATTCTTCTTTCCTACACCCAAAAAACCTATCTGTCGTTCAACAACTTCAGGCGCGAACTCAAGGGCACTTATGGCTTTTTGCCCGACACGGTAACAACAAACGGATATCTGAAACCTCTGCAAATTGAAGGTACGGCCGAAACAGTCGTTAATCTGTTAGCCAATTCAAAGGAGATCAAACCTCTGAATGCCGAAGCGCTAAAACAAATTCCAATACTGATTATCTGGGGAAAGAAAGACCGGACAATCAGGCTGAGAAACGGGAAAAAGCTGAAAAGAGCCGTTCCTGCCATCGAGCTCCAGGTAATCCCTGATGCCCGGCACATGCCCATGGAAACACATCCTGCCATCTTCAATTCCATGCTGATTGAATTTCTGAACCGGAACAATCACTAAGGTTTCCATCGATGATTTCAGTCAGTTTGGCAAGATAAAAAGCCGAAACTTCTATTTCATTATTGTTTTGCCCGTTTTTGATGTTTTTTTGTGTCAGATTTGATGAACAGGTTGTTCAGAAAAAACGAAAAGCATGAAAAAGAAAATGGTCATAATAGGAATTGCATCTGTTATCGGAGTGGTTATTGTGATAATGATCATTCTATTTACAACAAAAACCACAACACTTGCACTCCAGGTCGAAACAGCAACCGTGAAAAAGGGGAATATCTGTACCGTCGTTACGGCTACCGGAACCATTCAACCCATTAAACAAGTAAATGTGGGAACCCAGGTTTCGGGAGTAGTACAGAAAATTTATGCGGATTACAACAGCAAGGTGAAGGCCGGACAGTTGATCGCAGAATTGGATAAAACCAACCTGAAAGCCCTGGTATCTGAATCAAAAGCAAGTTATTTTACGGCACTTAATGAATTGGATTATCTGCAAAAAGTATTCAACCGGCAGGAATCTTTGTACAAGAACAAGGTGATCAGCGAGGCCGATTATGAAGAGTCGCTGTACAAACTGAATAACGCTAAAGGAGCGGTAGAACAACGGGAATCGGATCTCCAACGGGCCGAAACGAATCTTGGTTACGCAGATATATATTCTCCTATTGACGGAGTAATATTAACCAAATCGGTGGATGTAGGACAAACGGTGGCCGCCAGTTTCAGTACGCCAACATTATTCACCATTGCCCAGGATCTGAGCGAGATGCAGGTGGAAGCCAATGTAGATGAAGCCGACATCGGTAATGTAACGGAAGGACAGCGCGTAACTTTTACCGTGGATGCTTTCCCCGGTGAAAACTTTTCAGGCAAAGTGACTCAAGTCAGGCTGAATGGGACAGTGAAATCGAATGTGGTCACTTATACCGTAGTTATCACAGCAGAAAATCCCAAGCAAAAATTGAAGCCCGGTCTTACAGCCACCATCTCCATCTACACTGTGGAATTAAACAACACGAATGTCGTAGAAGCGGCAGCTATGGATTATCAACCAGATCCCGCACAGGTTTCAAAATACAACGCACAAACCGGAATCCCTGTCGCTCTATCTGCCACACAGAATAACGCTGCTGCTTTACCGGCAACGCCCGACAATGGAATGATGAAAACTGTTTGGTTGCTCGACAAGGCTGGTATTCATCAGAAACAGATCCTCGTTGGAAAAAGCGACAGGGTGAATGTTCAGGTTTTGGAGGGATTGAAAGAAGGAGATAAAGTTGTAACCGGAATATCAATGGCTGCTGCCACGACAGCATCGGGAACATCCGACAGTTCGTCGGCCAATAGTCCATTCATGCCAGCGCCTCCGGGAAAGAAAAAATAACAGGGATCATGGAAAAATCAATCATTCATATAGAAAATCTAAAGCGTGATTTTATAATGGGAGAAGAGACGGTTCACGCGTTGAAAGGGATCTCTTTCTCCATCCAAAAAGGAGAGTTTGTTACCATAATGGGTACCAGCGGTTCGGGCAAATCGACCCTGCTCAACATTTTAGGATGTCTCGACCGGGCCTCTTCCGGGCTGTATGAAATTGACCAGGTTCCGGTGAAAAACCTGAGTCGTAATGAGTTGGCAAAAATCAGGAACGAAAAAATCGGATTCATTTTTCAGTCGTACAATCTGTTACCCCGAACCACTGCACTGGAAAATGTAGAACTTTCGCTGGTGTATAATAAAGCGGTACCTTTCAGAGAACGTAAGATCCGCGCCGCTGAAGCCTTGAAGTCAGTGGGTTTGGAAACACGGATGCATCACACCCCAAACCAACTTTCGGGAGGTCAGCAACAACGGGTCGCAATTGCCCGTTCACTGGTCAACGACCCGGTGCTTATTCTGTCGGATGAGGCTACCGGTAACCTCGATACCCGGACTTCGTATGAGATCATGGCCCTTTTTCAGGATTTGAATTCAAAAGGAAAAACGATTGCTTTCGTAACTCATGAACCCGACATTGCACGGTTCAGCAAACGAACCATTTTGTTAAAAGATGGACATATCATCCGGGATACTCCCGTTGAAAATCCGGGAAATGCTGCCCAAGCATTAAAGTTACTCCCAAAAGAAGAATAATCATGAGAACCTTGGATTTATTACTTATTGCATTGAAGGCCCTCCGTCTGAACAAGACGAAAGCCTTCCTTACCATGCTCGGGATCATCATCGGGGTTGCCTCGGTAATCACCATGCTGGCAATCGGAGAAGGTTCTAAAGCAAGCATAAAAAAACAATTATCGGGTATGGGAGCCAATATGATCACGGTTCGCCCCGGTGCGGGGATGCGAGGAGGAGTGCGAATGGATATGAGCAGTTCTCAAACGCTGACCCTGGAAGATCTTGCAACCATCAAAGAGAAAGCAAAATTAATTACAAATATTTCCCCTCAGGTAGATGCCAACGGACAGGCGATCAATGGAGCCAATAACTGGCCAACCTCAATTTATGGTGTTACTCCTGAATATTTAGCCGTTCGTATGCTAACGGTTAAGAAAGGAACCATGATCAACAGTACCGATGTTGCCATCGCCGGGAAAGTGGTAGTAATCGGGCAAACAGTATATAAAAATCTCTTTAAAAACCTGGAAGATCCCATTGGTAAAACCATCCGGTTCAACAAGATCCCGTTTAAAGTGATCGGATTACTCGCTTCAAAAGGAGAAACTACATTCGGGCAGGATCAGGACGATATTATCCTGGCTCCCTATACAGCCGTGCAAAAAAGAATCCTTGCCACTACCTATCTGCAATCGATCGTAGCCTCAGCCCGAAGTGAGGAGGTGGCAGAAAATGCGGTAACAGAACTCACTAATATTCTCAGGAAATCGCATAAGTTGTCAAATAAAACAGAAGATGATTTTAATATTTTTTCGCAGCAGGAAATGATCACCACAATCAGTTCAACCAGCGAAATGCTTACTGTGTTGCTGGTAGCCATTGCAGGGATTTCATTGCTGGTGGGCGGAATCGGCATCATGAATATCATGTACGTATCGGTCAAGGAACGGACCCGGGAAGTGGGTTTGCGGATGGCGCTGGGTGGAAGAGGCATCGACATCCTGTTGCAGTTTTTGACTGAAGCCGTATTGATCAGTATTACCGGTGGGGTAATCGGAATAGCCGTTGGGCTGGGTGCTACAGAAATCGTTGCCAGAGTCTTCAACTGGCCAACTTGCATTACATTTTATTCTATTGTAATTTCGTTTGCTGTCTGTACCATAACCGGGATCTTTTTCGGCTGGTACCCGGCACGAAAAGCTGCCGATCTGGATCCGATAACAGCCTTGCGCTATGAATAAAAAACATTTCACTCTTCTTCTTCACCTGCTGGTATGGATCATGCTGTTCAGCATGCCATATATGCTTTCGTTAAGCCAGTCGATCAACATCCAGATGCTTTTGGAACGGTCGTGGATACCTTTGCTTTATTATGCCCTGATATTTTACCTGAACTATTTTTTACTGATCGACCGATTGTTCTTTCAAAAAAAATTCGTGGTTTACGCGATCGTGAATGTTGCGATCATTGCGGTATTGATCTGGTTAAACCTGGAACTTAAATCGCACTTTTTCATGCATTATGAGCTAAACAGACCTCAAGGCAATCCGCCGCCGAAAAATCTTTTCATCTATACCGATCTCATTTCACTCCTGGTTCCGCTGGCGTTTGCCATCGCCCTAAAAATCTCCGAACGATGGATCAAAACGGAGGCGGAACGAAAAGAGGCAGCGAATGTAAAATTGCAGTCGGAATTACAACATCTCAAATACCAGTTACAACCACACTTTTTTTTCAATTCACTCAACAATATTTATTCGTTGGTCGACATCTCACCGGAACAGGCAAAAAATACCATTCACAGCCTGAGTAAGCTGATGCGGTACTTGTTATATGATACCAACGCAGAGTTGGTGAGTTTGGCGAGAGAGGTCGATTTCATGCAAAAATATATTGCACTGATGAAACTACGCACCTCCGAAAAAACCGTCATTCATGTTGATTTTTCACCGGTGAAAGAGAATATTATGATTGCTCCGCTGCTTTTTATATCTCTCATTGAAAATGCTTTCAAATATGGGGTTTCAGCTTCTGCTCCTTCCGACATTTATTTTACGCTGAAGCACAACGACGATCAGATTTATTTTGAAACGAAAAACCGGAAATATCCGAAAAGCCATTCCGACATCGTTGATTCGGGGATCGGATTACTGAACCTGAAAAAACGGTTAGCGTTGTTGTACCCCGAAAATTATACGTTTTCGGCGGAAGTAATGAATGAGAATTTTGTGACATCCCTTACCATCCGCTACACTCATGTTCCCAACCAAAAACCATCCCATGCGTGAAAAGAAGATCAATTGCCTTATTGTTGACGATGAACCGATGGCCCTTGTGCTTCTGCAAAGCTATGTTGTAAAGACCCCGTTTCTTGAGCTTAAAGGGAAGTGCAGCAATGCTATTGAAGCGCTGGAAAAGCTGAACGAAGAACGCATTGATCTGCTGTTTCTCGACATCCAGATGCCGGAACTCAATGGTCTTGAATTATCGCGAACCCTATCGAAAAATACCCGGGTCATTTTCACAACGGCCTTCAACCAATATGCACTGGATGGTTATAAGGTGGAGGCGCTTGACTATTTACTGAAACCATTCGACTATACTGAATTCTTAACCGCAGCCAATAAAGCCAAAGAGTGGTTTTCACTGCTACGGGTAAAATCCGACACAGAACAGGATACTCAAAAGTTCTTATTTGTAAAGACAGAATATAAGCAGGTAAAAATCGATCTCGACGAGGTGCTTTATGTTGAAGGACTTAAAGATTATATCAAGATATGGCTCGTAGGCAAACCCTATCCGGTACTCACCCTGATGACTTTAAAAAGTATTGAGGAGGAGTTACCGGAGCATAAATTTATGAGGGTTCACAGATCTTTCATCATCGCTTTGAATAAGATTCAATCTATTGAGCGGGGGCAGGTGATCATCAACAGCCATCGGATCACTGTTGCAGAACAATACAAAGAAAAGTTTCAGAATTTTGTAACCAACAATTCTGTCGATTGACGGCTATTTCTTCCCTTTCTGATTGTTTTGTTCCTTTTTCTTCCCAGCGTCCAGTTTGAATTTGATCGGGAGGCCGAATTTGACCACGACGGGTTTGCCTTGTAACTCTGCCGGCTCCCACTTGGGCATTAATTTAACTACCCTCATGGCCTCTTCATTGCAACCGCCTCCGATTCCACGGAGGAGCTCCACCCCGGTGATGCTGCCATCCGTCTCCACGTTGAAGGAAACAAAGACCGTCCCCTGGATATTATTACGTATCGCTTCATCCGGGTATTTAATGTTTTCCTGAAAAAATTTAATACGCGCCTCTTCCCCATCCGGGAATGAAGGCTGTATTTCGGGAATGGGGTATTTCTTTTTTTTGGTATCCTGAGCAGGAACCTCTTTCGATTGTTGGCTTCCGGCTGTTAAATAGATTTTTTCCGGAACGGATAATTTTGGGGAAGTACTTGCTCCGAAAAGCATACCTGTTACAATCACTGCGGGAATGGCCAACAGAATTTTACCGATAGCCCAGTTCCCTGAACGGCTTTTTGTCATCATTGTGATTCGTTTTTTGATTTGTGAAATATTGAAATTGTTTGACAGGTTATTCACCCGTATCCCCATGGTTTCATTCAAAATAAGCTGTTGATAATCGGGAGAAGAAATACCCTCGCGGATTACACCTTCGTCGGCGAGGAATTCATGAATATTTTTAAGTTCCCGCTGAATCAACCATGCAAAAGGATTAAACCATTGAATGATGATCAGCATATTCCCCAGAATCAGGTCAAAGGTATGAGCCTGACGGATATGTACCTGTTCGTGGGCCAGAATCGTTTCCAGATTTTCGGGGACAATGTTGGTTTCATTGATGAAGATCATATTAAAAAAGGAGAAAGGAGAATAGCCGTGATCAACCAGCACGACCTTGTTGTCATTGATTCTTTTAATTCCCGAGCGGTGTACCAGAAGCAACAGTTGAAGGGTCTGAACCAGGAAACGGATCAGTAAGACGACGACTCCGGTGAAATAGATGATCCAAGCAATTTCAAACCATTGAAAATGACTGATCACACGCTCCTCCATTTTGTCTGGTGTTATCAGTACCGGTTCCAGGATGGTTACCAGGGCCGAGACCGGTTCCTGCATCACCCGGTGAAAAGGGAACAAGGGGATCAGTAAAGAAAGAATTCCGGCAAAGATCAAAAACAACCGGTTCATTTGGAAGAAGGTGTCCCTGCGAAGGAATATCCAGTAGATAAAGAAAAGCGTGGTAAGGCAAAAAGCCGATTGCATCAGGTAATAAAGAAGTACATTCATAACTTTGACTTTTTTTGTTTCTCAATTTCATTACCAATTATATTCTGGATCTCTTCCAGTTCACTAAGGGTCATTTTTTTTTCGGATGTAAAGAAAGAAGCCAACGATTTAAAGGAGTTTCCGAAATAGTTGTTTAAAAAATTCCCGAAATGAGCGCTGGAATATTCATCCTTGCTTACAATGGGGAAGTATTCATAAGTATGGCCATAAGCTTTGTGTCCGACGAATCCTTTTTGTTCAAGGATCCGGATAATGGTAGAAACGGTATTATAGGCAGGTTTGGGTTTGGGAAAATGATCCAGGATGTCGTGTACCATTCCTTTTTCAATCTTCCACAATACCTGCATTACCTGTTCTTCGGCACGGGTTAGTTCGCGGATAGATTGTTTTTGCTTATTCATGAGTCTCTATTTTTTTAAAGTTCCGATCAGTTCTTCTATTCTTCGGGCAGCAAAATCAACGTTGGAGTATTGACGGGGAGCCTTCAGCGATTGCAATGGATCCCCGATGGAAGATGTTCGATTAGCTTCCCGGGTTAAGGCAGAAGTATCCTCTTGCACCGATTGAGGTTTATCCTCGCGTGATTTTTCTTCATTTTTTATAAACTCCTGATAATAAGTCAGGGCTTCTTTCGGTTGCCGGAGGTAATAATCGTACTGATAAGCAATCCTGAAAAGTGACAGATTATTATCAGGATTGATCTCCCGGGCTTTCATCAGGATCACCAGAGCAGTGTCACTCAGGCCACGTTCGTTGTAAACTCCAGCCAGTTCAACATAGATGGAAGATAAAAAATGGATGGAGGGCATCAGCAGTTTCAGCGTTTTGTTAAGATAGATTAGGCCAGTGTCGAGCAGCATGGAACGATAGGCAGATACGCCATAGTAGAAACACATTTCCGAGTCGGTGGTATCCATTCTGTATGCTTCGGCAAACAAAGGTTCAGCCCGATCATACAACTCCTGTTTATAGTAACAAAGTCCGAGGTATTTCCGGGTAAATTTTGAATCATCACCCAATTCAATTCCTTTTAAAAATCTTTTCTCCGCCAGGTAATAGTCTTTTAGCAGATAACAACAGAAACCATTCATCTGGAAGATCCCGGCATTGGTGGAGTCGATTGAAAGATATTTTTCCGAAATATCCAAACCCAGTTTCAGCGCTTTGATTTTAATATAGAGGTTGATCAGTTTCCCGGTGATCGCCACATCAGATGGGTACAGATTTAACACCCTAATGTAAAAAAATATGGCCGAATCGGCTTTTTTAAGTTCCGAATAGCAATTGCCTAATTGTTTAAGTACATAGAGATCAAGCGTATCGTTTTGATATAACAAAATCAGTACGTTTTTTGCCTTCTCGTATTCCTCATTGTTGTAATAAAGATTGGAAAGCTGAAGATTAAAATAACGGTTGGAGGAATCAAGGCGGAGGATTTTTTTACAGGCAACCACTGCCAGTTCGCTATTTCCCAATTGACGGGATACATTCATCAGGTCGAACCATGCCGGAATATTTGTGGAATCAATCCGGACAACCTTTAACAAAACGGTTTTCGCTTCGCTGTATTTATAATCACCTGCCAGAGCCTTCCCCTTCAGTAATAACATGGAGACATTGGAACTGTCGGTTTGCAGGTACTGGCTGGCAAGTACATTAGCTTGGTTGAAGCGATAGGTATCAAGGAGCAATTTAACATCGCGAACGGAATCGCTCCATTGACCCAATACAGTATGTATTCCGGGAAAGAAAAGGAAGAAAAGAAAAAGACGAAGATGGTTCTGACTATTTTTCATGATCAGCCTTTTTTGAGGACGAAATAAAGGCAAGCAAATATACAACTAATTTCTTAGTTTGTCAACTAATTTCTTAATTTATTCTTCTCAATTTAAACTTTCACTATTCAGGTATTTGATCTTCAGGATAATTCGCATCGCACCCCAGGTATGACGAAGGAGCGGCCTTTAAACGCGCTTCAAGATGGATATCGGAGAAAAGAAAAATTGTAATTTTAATATTTTTGTATCTTCGTGGCCTTCAAAACTTTTTGCTATGAATTCCAGTTCTGGTAATCTGGTGGCAATTTTCGAAAAAGCGCTCCGCGACAACTGGGATCACCGCTCTCTTTCTGATTATGGCGGCAATAGTTTTTCCTACAGCGATATCGGAAAAAAGATATTCTCGATCCATTCCCTTTTTAAGGATTATGGGATCAAAAAGGGGGACAAAATTGCCCTCCTGGGAAAAAATTCGTCCAACTGGGGAATTATTTATCTTGCCACCGTTACCTATGGCGCGGTAATCGTACCGATTCTTCCTGATTTTAAGCCCATTGATGTTCATACGATCATCACCCATTCTGATGCTGTAATTCTGTTTGTTGAGGAATCCATTTACAAAGATCTGGACCCTGCGTCAATGCCTCTGCTTCAGATAATTCTGAGCATCCCTGAATTGACAGTTCTTCATACGCGTATTCCATCGGTGACTCTTTCCCCATTACCGGAAATAACCCGCAACTCCATTTCTTTCTCTCCAGCGGATGGAGAAGATATTGCGGTGATTTCTTATACCTCAGGGACGACCGGATTTTCAAAAGGGGTGGTGTTGCAGCATAAAAGTTTGCTTGGAAATATTCTTTTTGCACAACGCAATATGCCTCTGAATCCAAGGGATAAAATTCTTTCTTTCCTGCCCCTGGCGCATACTTACGGCTGTGCATTTGAGTTTCTCTTCCCCTTTACCTTAGGTTGCGATATCGTTTTTTTGACTAAAACACCTTCGCCAAAAATCATCATGCAGGCATTTCAGGAGATCCGTCCTTCTCTGATTCTGTCGGTTCCTCTGGTTATTGAAAAAATTTATAAAACCCAGATCTTGCCGATCTTCCGAAAACCATTACTTCATTATTTAATTCAGGTTCCCCTGCTGAATGTGATCCCCTACAAAAAGATCCGGCAAAAAATGATCGATGTTTTTGGCGGTAATTTCAGAGAGCTTGTAATTGGAGGTGCCCCATTTAACACCGAGGCAGAACGTTTTTTTAAGAAAATGGATTTCCCCTTCACCGTGGGTTATGGGATGACCGAATGTGGTCCCCTGATCGCGTATGCTTCCTGGAAAACCACACAGTTGGGCGCTTCCGGTCGGGTAGTTAACGAACTGGAAGTTAGAATTGATTCCTCCGACCCCTATTATAAAGCCGGGGAGATCCTGCTTCACGGGAATCATGTGATGTTAGGATATTATAAAAATGAAGAAGCTACCCGGGCTGTGATTGACGAAGCCGGATGGCTCCATACCGGAGATCTGGGTGTAATTGATCATGAAGGCAATATTTATATCAAGGGACGTAGCAAAAGCATGATCCTGGGGCCTTCCGGAAAAAACATCTATCCCGAAGAAATTGAAGCCATCCTGAATAATCGCTTTATGGTGATGGAATCGCTGATTATCGAACGGGCAAACAAACTCTTTGCCCTGATTTATCCGGATTACGACGCTGTAACTCGAGCAGGATACACCAAAGAACAGCTTCCCGCAATATACAAAGGGTACCTCCACGATCTGCATCATCACCTTCCAAAACATATTCAGATTTCAGATTTTGAAATTGTTGCTAACGAATTTGAAAAAACACCAAAAAAGAGTATTAAACGATTTCTTTACCATTAATTATGAAAAAACTTTTAACCTCTATCCTTTTTCTTTTTCTGGCTTTCTCGATTTATAGCCAGGATAATCCGCTCTGGATGCGGTATTCAACTATTTCACCAGATGGGCAAACCATCCTTTTTTGTTATAAAGGCGATATCTGGTCGGTACCAGCAACCGGAGGCACTGCCATTCCACTTACGCTGACCGATTCGTATGAATTTCAGCCGGTATGGAGCCATGATGGGAAGCAGGTTGCCTTTGCATCAGACCGTAATGGTAATTTTGATGTTTTCGTGATGTCCCCATCAGGAGGAGAAACCAAACGGTTAACTTTTAGCTCAAACAAAGAGATACCCAGTAGTTTTAGTGCAAACAACAAGGATGTCATATTTTCGGCATACCGTCAGGATATTGCCACCAATGCCCAGTTTCCGATTTCGCTCATGAGTGAGTTGTATTCCGTGCCGGTTAGCGGAGGAAAGGTATCGATGCTACTTCCTACACCTGCATTACAGGTTTATCCTACTTCCATCGGTGATAAAATCCTGTATGAGGATATCAAAGGATATGAAAGCGATTGGCGGAAGCACCAGACTTCGGCTATAGCACGCGACATCTGGCTTTATGATTTCAATACAAAAAAATACACCAAACTAACCCAATTCAAAGGAGAAGACCGGAATCCTGTTTTTGACACAAATGATCATGATTTCTATTATTTGAGTGAGCAAAACGGATCATTTAATGTTTTTAAGAGTTCTATTTCAGATCCCTCGAAACAAACCGCAATTACTCATTTTACGAAAAACCCTGTCCGTTTTTTAAGTCGTTCAAAAACCAATATCCTCTGCTTTACTTATGATGGAGAGATCTACACGCTTCAGCCGGGTGGGGAACCTAAAAAAATTGCCATAAAAATCCTTGCCGACGGACGGACTCCACAGGAGCGGATTGTCCCTGTTAATGATGGATTTACCGAAATGCGGCTTTCCTCCAATGGGAAGGAATATGTTTATGTTTTCCGTGGGGAGATCTTTGTCAGCAGTATTGATGGTGGTTTTACGAAACGAATCACCAATACACCATATCAGGAAAGGAGTGTCAGCTTCAGTCCCGATGGGCGCTCCCTGGTTTATGCAGCAGAGGTGAACAATAGCTGGAATGTATACACCACCAGTATTGTGAGAAAAGAGGAACCTTATTTTTATGCCTCTACTGTTCTGAAAACGGAACCAATCGTTGCTACGGAAGCAGAGGAATTCCAACCGGAATTTTCGCCCGATGGCAAAGAGGTGGCTTACCTCGAAAACCGGGTCGTGCTGAAAGTAATCAATCTCTCCACAAAAAAAACGCGAACCATCATGCCAGCCAATGTGAATTATTCGTATGCCGATGGCGACCAATACTATCAATGGTCTCCCGACAGCAAGTGGTTTCTGGTGTGCTATGCTTTTCCCGACAGGATATTCAGCCCCGAAGTAGGTCTTGTTTCAGCCGACGGTAAAGGTGAAATTATGAATCTCACTTTGAGTGGCTATGATGACTATGGGCCAAAATGGTCGGTTGACGGAAAGATGATGATCTGGGGTTCCAATCGCGATGGCGACCGGGAGCAGGGTGGCAATTTAGCCTCTGCCGACGTATATGCCATGTTTTTTACAAAAGCCGCGTTCGATCGGTTCAAACTTTCGAAGGAGGAGCTTGCCTTAGTAAAAGATCAGGAGGAAAAAGCGGAAAAGGGAAAGAAAGAAGAAAAAGGTAAATCAGGAAATGATAAAAAGAGTAAAAATGATACCGTAACACCTTCCAGGAAAGATTCACTTAAAGTTATGATTGACTGGGATAACCTCACCGAACACAAAACCAAGCTTACGGCAAATACATCACAAATCAGGGACTGGCTTTTATCAAAAGATTGTGAAAAATTGTTCTATCTTACCAGCTTTGAAAAAGACAATGATCTGTGGGTCACCGAACTCCGGACCAAGGAGACAAAACTCCTTGCCAAACTCGGTCTCAAGCGTGCAGGGATGGAGTTATCGTCGGACGGGAAGTTTATCCTTCTTTTTGCTGATGGGAAACCCATGAAAGTCGAAGTGGAAAGTGGAAAAACAGAACCATTAAAAACCACCGGGGAGATGTTGTTGAAACCGGCTGAAGAAAGGAACTATATCTTTGACCACTCCTGGCGTCAGTTCAAGGAAAAGTTTTATGTAGAAGATTTGCAGGGAGTCGACTGGGATTATTATCGAACTACCTATAAAAAGTTCCTTCCTTATATCAGCAACAATTATGATTTTGCTGAAATGCTGAGTGAGATGCTTGGAGAGATGAATGCTTCGCATACTGGCTGTGGATATCGCGCTTCCAGGCCCAACATGGATCAAACTGCCGACCTGGGGGTCTTTTTTGATTATAACTATAGCGGACCCGGATTGAAGATTGCCGAAGTGGTTGAAAACGGGCCACTCGACAAAACAACCTCCAAAGTAAAATCAGGGAGCATCTTGGAGAAAATCGATGGGGAAGCCATTACGGACACTCTTGATGTTTATTCCCTGCTGAACCGTAAGACCGGTAAACTTACCCTGCTTTCGCTTCTTAATCCGGCTACCGGAGATCGCTGGGAAGAGACCCTGACCCCCATCAGTGTTGGGGAGGCAAATGAACTGCTTTACAAACGTTGGGTGAAAAACCGCCGAAACGAGGTGGAACAGTTATCGGGCGGAAAAATAGGATATGTACATGTACGATCAATGGATGATGAGAGCATGAGAACGGTATTTGAAGAAGCCCTTGGGCGGAATTTTGAAAAAAAGGCTTTGATCGTCGATACCCGGTTCAACGGCGGTGGAAATATTCATGAACAACTTTCTGATTTCCTAAGTGGGAAAAAATATATGGATATTGTCCCTCATGGCCAATATATTGGTTCGGAACCTTATGATAAATATGTTAAACCATCCATCGTACTGATTGGTGAAAGCAACTATTCGGATGCTCATTTATTCCCTGTAGCCTATAAACTGAAAAACACCGGAAAAACCCTGGGGATGCCTGTTCCCGGCACCGGAACCTTTGTATGGTGGGAAACACAAATTGATCCTACGCTGGTATTCGGGATCCCAATGGGGGGATGGCGCACTCCAGACGGAAAGTTCTGTGAAAACAACCAACTGGAACCCGACATTAAAGTCCCCAACGATCCCGGGATCTTGTCATCAGGTCGTGATCAACAGATTGAAGAGGCTGTAAAAGAGTTACTGAAATAATAAAACCCGTACCTTTGCAGCACTATGTGGTTTAAGAAACGTGCTGTCCGGAATTTTTCGTACTTCTTTTCGGTTTATCTCCTTCTGATTCTCCTGTTTACCCTTTTCCGGGTTTTATTAGTATTGATTGAGTTAGATTCAGTAGAGACCATTCCGAATAAGGTTCCCCTTATTTTGAAGGCATTTCGGATTGGGTGGCGGTTCGATACGGTAATTGCATGCTACATTCTGATTCTCCCAGCTTTACTTCTTTCAGTGTTTTCATTCCTCCGGATCCGGAGTAGGTGGATTTATTCCTTCATCACGGTTTTTATTGCTTCCTTGAGTATTGGCGCTTTTTTTATTGCAGCTGTCGACATCCCCTGGTTTAATCATTTCTCCACCCGTATCACATCTGCTGTCTTCAATTGGAAAAACAGTCCCGGATTTGTTTTCAAGATGATCATCGAAGAACCAAAATATTTTATTTACTTTTTTGTGTTCCTTTTATTCTCCATCATCTTCATTTTTTCATACAGAAGGATCAGAAAGTATTTTTTCTCCAAACAAAATCTCCTGATTCGGGAAGAGCGGAGATTTCCTGCCGACCAGATTATTATAACCCTTTTGATGATGGGACTTATATGTCTGGGAGCAAGAGGCAGGATCGAGAAAAAAAGTCCGATAAAACCCGCTGCCGCTTTTTTTTCAGAATATTCCCTGGTAAACCAGATTGCGCTGAATCCTGATTATACCTTTATGGTCAGTATGATGGATGATCATAATGAAGAAAACCGGGAACTGCATCTGGTTCGGGATGATGATGCGATAAAACGCATGATGCAGGCTTTCGGTATTTCTAAACTACTACCCGGTTCACCGATTGCACGGGAGGTTCATCCGAAAGGCCTTCCGCTCAAAGCCAACGTGGTGGTGGTGATCATGGAAAGTATGTCGGGAAAATGTATGAGCCATTTTGGAAATCCGCACCATCTCACTCCCAATTTGGATTCATTAGCCAACCATTCCCTTTTTTTTAATCATGTGTACTCCTCCGGGTTTCATACATCGGCTGGCATTTATGCCACCCTTTTTTCTTTTCCCAACCTGCTGAATCATCATCCATTAAACCAGGTCATCATCCCTGAATTTACCGGACTGGGGAAAACCTTGTATGACCGTGGATATCAAACCATTTACTTCACTACCCATGATGAAATGTTTGATAACATTGGAGGTTTTCTGAAGTTTAATGGATATGAACGAATCGTAAGCCAGAAAGATTACCCCACCTGGCAGGTAAAAAGTACCTTAGGGGTACCGGATCATTATATGTTTGAAAATGCCATTCCTTACCTGAACAAACTGTATACACAGAAAAAACCATTTTTATCGGTATTTCTGACAGCCAGCTTGCACGATCCCTTTATTATTCCGGAGGATGTTCCCGGATTTCATCCAAATTCCAGTTATATCGATTACAAAATCGTGGAATATGCCGACTGGTCTATTGGTCATTTTTTGAAAATTGCTTCAAAACAAGCCTGGTTCGACAGTACAATATTCATTTTTATTGCCGACCACGGTAAAAAAGTCAACAGAAATACCTATGATCTTTCTCTTCAGTATTTTCAGATCCCTTTAATCATTTATTCCCCTCTTTTGATCCAGCCAGCAGTGATAGAAAAAACAGGCGCTCAGATGGATGTATTTCCAACCGTGATGGGATTACTGAATCAGGACTATCTTAACAACAGCTTCGGGATAAATCTTTTGAAAGAGGACAGACCTTTTGCTTTTTTCTGTTCCGATGATGCCATTGGGTGTGTGAACCGGGAATTTTTCTTTGTCAGTCGCCACAATGGCAAAGAATCCTTGTATAAATTCGGGAATGGTTCGGAACGGAATTATCTTTTAAAATACGGCCCATTGGCCGATAGCATGCGAAACTATGCTTTTTCAATGCTCCAGGGATCACAATGGTTGGTAAAAAACGACAAAGTGAAATACGGCAGAAAATCCTCTTTTTTCATACACGATGAAAAAAAACATCAATCAATGAAGAAGTAACCGCCGGTCGGGTTCCCGCCCGAAACCTTTAATGATAATACTGTCGGAGGTCAAGGTAATCATGGCATAAGCACTTTCAGGCGTATTGACCATTCCCTTAAAATTAACAAAGTGAATTCCTTTATAAAATCCATAATTTCCAGAATGATGATGTCCATTGAAATAAGCCTTAACACACGAATATCGGGTCAATAAAACAATCAGTTCCCGGTCGTTCCAGAGGTTATAGGCGTTGTATGGATAAACCGGGAAATGGCAAAGTACAATCACATTCCGTCCTTTACATTGTGCTTCCTGAAGTTGTTGGTCAAGCCAATTCATTTGAGATTGAGAGATCCCACCATTCCATGGCATAAAGTTCTTTCTCATGCTGCTTACAAGTTCGGCCAGAAGAGCATCCCGTTCTTGTTTTTGACTTTTTTTCTGTGGACACATCAAACTTAGGTCATCCCCATTCAAAATGATGAATTCCCAATTCCCGATGATTTTTGAATAAAATCCAGTCGACAAACCGAGCATCGGTAGTATTTTTTTTCTTAGCTTTTTACGAACTGAGAAATCATGATTCCCCAATACGAAGTTGACCGGAATTGATGATTTACAATAACGCGGGATAACGCTATCATAGCTGGTAAAATCATGGTCAATCATATCGCCAAGGTGAAAGATGGCATCTACTTTAGAGGTATTGAAAAAACGGATCACACTGTCAAGTTTGGCTAATGAGGCCGGATAATCCCTTATTCCGGTTACTTCACAATTACAGTACTGGTTATCGGTAAAAATGCCAAGGGTTACCGGGTTTTGACCAAAAGTGTGAATATTCAAGAAAAATAATTCAGCCAGTAAAAAGGAAAGGAAAGATAGTGTATATTTCATCTCAAAATCGTTGGTTCCGGATGTTGATCTTTGAAAAAGGATCACAAAGATAGTATGGCATAGTACACGTACAAAGATAAAAGTAATATCCCACTGAGAAAGAATTTCAAGATAAGTCAGCTCCAAAAAAATTCTTATCTTGCCTTCAATTAAAAACATGTCGTAAAACAGCTTTATCATGAATACATTACATTCAACATTTAACCTGGTAAAAAAACTGGTTTTGACCGGTATTCTTTTATTTCCGGTCCTTGTGATGGCAGAAGGTAATTGGCCAAAAGAATTTACTTCGGCCAAATCAACCGTTGTGATCTATCAACCACAGCCCGATTCAATGCAAGGAGATCATCTTTATGCAAGAGCAGCGATTTCCTTTACAACCTCTAAGATCTCAACTCCGATTTTCGGCGCAGTGTGGGCCGATTCAAGATTCAGCACCGACCGGGAAACCGGAAAATGTTCCGTATATAATGTTAAAGTACTGAATGTCCGTTTTCCGGGAATCGACACCCTTGACCCTGCTAAGGTTCGGAATATTAAAAACATCTTATCAGAAGAAGCAACTGGTTGGCATATAGAATTTTCACTCGACGAATTGAAGTCTTCCCTTGCCTTAAACCAGGTAAATGCCAGTACTTCAGCCAACTTTAAAAATGATCCTCCGGATATCATCTTTGTCAAGCAAAATTCAGTTTTACTTCTTTTTGATGGGGATCCTGTATTTAAAGAAGTTGAAAATGCGGGGCTTAAACGTGCGATCAATACCCCATTTCTGGTATTGCAGGACATAAAAGATAAAAACTTTTACCTCTGGGGAGCTGATTATTGGTATAAATCGGCAGATCCCGTTAAAGCTGCGTGGAAAAACATTCAAAATCCTCCGGCCAATGTTGTCAAATTTTATGATTCGATGAAGAAAGAAATGGATAAAGCAGGGAAATCGACCGTAAAAACCGATAAAAAGCAAGCTACATCTGCAACTTCTGCCGCTCCAAACATCATCGTCCGTACCAAGCCGGCTGAACTAATCCAGTCGAAAGGAGAACCTGCTTATGCTCCGATCCAGGGAACACAGCTTTTGTACATGACCAATACCAACGACAATATTTTCATGACCCTTGATAAAAATCAATACTTCATCCTGATTTCCGGCCGGTGGTATCAAAGTACAACCCTTACCGGTCCGTGGTATTTTATCGATTCGGATAAACTGCCTCCCGATTTTGCCAAGATCCCCGAAGGCTCTGAAAAGGATATTGTTCTTGCAAGCATTTCCGGTACCAATGCGGCCAAAGACGCGGTAATGGATGCACAGATTCCACAAACTGCGGCGGTCGACCGCAAAACAGCCAAATGTGAGGTAAAATATGACGGTGATCCGAAATTCGAAAAAATCAACGGAACGGATCTTGCCAGGGGAATGAATACCAGCAGTACCGTTCTGCTCTTCCAAAACACCTATTATGTATGCGATAATGCGGTTTGGTTTACCGGAAATGGCCCGATCGGTCCCTGGGTAGTGGCCACTTCCATCCCCAATGAAATTCAGAAAATCCCACCCGAGGATCCATCCTATAATGTGAAATATGTATATATCTATGATGTACAGCCCGATGTTGTGTATGTCGGATATACACCGGGATATACCGGATGTTATATTTACGGACCCACGGTAGTTTACGGAACAGGCTGGTATTACCCGCCTTTTTATGGTCCTTACTTTTACCCGCATCCAGCAACTTTCGGATTCAGCATGAATTACAATCCATGGTGCGGTTGGAGCATGGGATTCACCATGTCGATGGGATGGTTCAGCATGAGTTTTGGCGGTCCGATGGGCTATCCAGGAGGTTGGTGGGGCCCTCCGATGTACCATCCGCCGTATCATCCACCGTATAATCACTATTATGGGCCAAGACCACCTGCTTATCGCGGAGGGGGTAATACGATCAATATCAACAACAGCCGCAATGTAAATATTTACAACAACAGAAGCGATGGAAGTGCAAGGCCTTCGCGTCAACCAGCTACTTCAAACCGGACTTCAACCAATAGCCGGACCCAGCCATCCACCCGGGCTACCAGCCAGAAAAACAATGTATATACCGACAAAAAAGGAGATGTATACCGGAATGACAATGGTAACTGGCAAAAGAACAACGGTAAAAACTGGGAAAATGCCCAGTCTAAAACTCAGGACAGAACCACTCAACCAAAAGCCCAGGACCGTACCAGTGGATTTAACCGGCAGGAAATGGAAAATCAAAGTTCTGCCCGCCAGAGAGGAGCTCAAAATATGAACAACCGCAACACCATGCAGCGTTCCATGCCCAGCGGTACACGGATGGGCGGCGGCGGCGGCCGAAGACGCTAATAAGGCCTATTTAATAATGGCCATCACTGCATAGGAGATCCCGATCAGCGCTAAAATAAAGCCGACAAAGATTAAAAGAAAATGTCCGAAAGATTTTTTTGTGTTGGTGTTATTTTCTGAATTATTATTTGTTTCCATATTGTTTTTTCGTTGTTATTGATTGACATCTCCCAATGGATATCTCAATGAATACCCTACCGGGAATTGTGATGTTTAATTAAAATGAATTGGTAATGACGGATCAGGAAAAAATGATCATCAAATCTGAAGTTTACAGATTTCTTCCAACTGCGGGTAACTGATAAGACAGAATAAACGGGAAGAATTCACCACCACCGATAACGATCCGGTTGATTTACAAGGATCACAAAAAGATGGTTTTTCGGTAAATGCTTTTGTATACGGAAAGATCTGAAGAGTTACCTGATTGGTATTGCGAATGAGAAATTCCGGATGACCTGAACATAACTGGGTCAATTCAATCCGGTCTTTTTGTTCAATATTCTGATGCAGGAATAAGGCAGGAAAAGTATATCCTGTAAATGACAAAAGCACTACAAGCATAAACATACCGGAGAAAGCTCTGAATTTCCTGAATAATTCCATCATGCTGATCTACTGATTGTCAGCAAAGGTAATAAAATCCATTGAAAATCGTGCGGATTAAACGGGGCAACTCAACTTTAACATTTTCATCTGCCGCCATAGAACAATAAAAGTCAATAATGCAGATGAAAAATCGGCGACCGGTGCACCAAGCCATACTCCATTAAGTCCAAGAAATTGTGGGAGGATCATTAGCGCAGGGATCAGGAAAAACACCTGTCGCGAAAGAGAAAGAAAGATAGAAATTTTTACTTTACCGATAGATTGGAAGAAATTTGAAGTTACAACCTGAAAGCCGACAACAGGAAACATCAGAAGGTTCATTCTCATTCCTGTCGAAGCCAGATCAATGAGTTCGCTATTTGTGGTGAAAGCCGATGATATGAGCCCGGGGAAGATTTCAGCCATCAAAAATCCAAAGCAAGTCACACCGATTCCGGCAATCAGGGTCAACTTATATGTTCCGATAACCCGAAAAATTTGGCGTGCTCCAAAATTATACCCAACAATCGGTTGCATTCCCTGGGTGAAACCGATCACAATCATCACCACCAAACTCCCGATGCTGTTGATGATACCAAAAGCACCGATGGCAAAGTCACCGCCGAATTTTCTTAGACGTAGATTCACGATAGAGGCCACCAAACTGGCACAAAGAAGCATGAGAAAGTTCGACATCCCGACAGAGATAATATCCTCAACGATCCTCTTTTTAATTTTCATGTAGCCAGGAAGAAAATGGACAAAACTGTCAATTTTTGTAAAATGAAGAACCGTGAATCCTGAGCCGATAATCTGCGCACAAACCGTAGCAAGAGCCGCTCCACGAATGCCCCATTTGAAAACAAAGATGAAAATCGGAGCCAGAACAAGATTAATTGCTACCGTGATAAGTGTGGTGGTCATTGCTTTGCCCGGATAACCGGAGGCCCGCATTATATTATTGAGACCATAATAAAGATGCGTGAAAACATTACCCAATAAAATGACCTGCATGAACTCTTTTGCATACGGTAACGTATGATTACTTGCTCCAAGCGCAAATAGTATCGGATCAAGAAAAACGAGGGTAGCAATACCAACGATCAGGCCCAAAATGATATTCAGCATCACGGCATTGCCGAGGATTTGTGTTGCCCCCTGCCTGTCGTGCTGTCCAAGCCGGATAGATACCATGGTACTGGCACCGATCCCAACCATGGAACCAAAGGCAGCAGTAATATTCATCAGGGGAAAAGTCAGTGCCAACCCTGAAATTGCCAGTGGGCCTACTCCCTGTCCGATAAAAATCCGGTCGATAATATTATAAAGAGAGGCTGCGGCTGTCGCAATAATTGCCGGAACCGAATACTGAATCAGCAACTTCCCAATCTTCTCGATCCCCAATTCACTGGGACTCCCTCTTTTACGCATTTATTAATTATCATTTAACTTTAATCACTGTATTGATAAAGATACAATTATTTACCGATAGAATCTGGTTATTTATCTATTTTAATTCAATCCCAAACACGAATTAGCTAATTTTGTTTTTTTCTGAAATTTAAAATAATTAGTAATCGTTAAATTTCAGCAGATTGGAGACCAAACGCAAAATTATCACCTTTTTTTTCATTCTTCTTCCTTGCTTTCCTTATGCTCAATTATGTCAGGGGAGTTTGGGGGATCCGATCGTGGATCTTGATTTCGGATCTGGAACTAATACGCACGGAAGTTCCCTGTCCTCCGGAATGACCAGTTATACGTATTCTACCAACGATTTCCCTTATGATGGTAGTTATACAATTGAAAACTCTACGGCGGGTTCAGGAGATATCTGGTGGTCGACAACAGATCATACCGGAAATAGCGGGGGCTATATGATGGTCGTGAATGCCAGCGTTTCCCTTACCGATTATTTTTATAAAAAAACCATAACGGGTCTTTGCCCTGGAACACTCTATGAGTTTGCCGCATGGGTCATGAATTTACTGAGGTCACAAGACCTGAGTCCTCCGAATATTACCTTTATCATCCAGCAAACCGATGGCACCCTTATCAACAGTTATACAACGGGGTCAATTTCGTTGCAGTCAGGTCCGGTGTGGCGGCAATTCGGTTTCTATTTCACCACCCCTTCAAATGTTTCTACAGTTGTTGTTGTGATGAGAAATAACAGTGCCGGAGGAGCGCCGGCAAATGATATTGCACTGGATGATATTACTTTTCGCCCTTGTGGCCCCAATGTATTAACCTGGATTTCGGAATCAACCGGCGACACGGATACAGTCTGCGAGCATTCAAATCTTACATTACATTTTAAGAGTACGGTATCTGCAGGATATTCAAATCCTCAATATCAATGGCAGGTCAATCTCAATGGAACGTGGCAGGATATACCGGGTGCAACATCTTCAGATGTTTTGGTTTTCACGGAGAACTACTCAGCCGGCACCTACAAGTTCCGGCTTGCAGTCGGGGAGCGTGTTAATTTTTCATCGCTGCAATGCCGTGTGGTATCCAGCGAACTTACCCTGATGGTGAAACCACAACCTGTTGCAACATACAACATATCAACACCTGTAGTGTGTGCAAATCAACCGGTTCAGTTCATCAACAATACTCAATCCATGAATCCTGTTATCTATTACTGGGATTTCGGCGACGGAAACATGTCAAGTGAACAAAACCCTTCCCATCTTTACAGCCAATCGGGAATCTATAACACCAGCCTGATCGTTACCTCCGGAGAAGGTTGTGCCGACACTGCTATTTTGACTGCAACCATTGATTTGCGATCGGTACCATCGGCAGCATTCACAGTAACTCCTACCGATACCTCAATATACCATCCTACCATTACTTTTATCGATGAAAGTGTTGGGGCCATAAACTGTATGATTGACTGGGGAGATGGTATAATTACCGTTTGCAGCATCACCCGGCATGTTTATACTTCTCCCGGCATCTATGTTATTACCGAAATAGTGGAAAATGCAGAAGGATGCCAGGATACTGCTTATTCAACCGTGATCATCCGGTCTGAGTTCGAATTCAGAATTCCGAATGCATTTACTCCAAATGGAGACGGATTAAATGATGTTTTCAAACCCAATTTGTTGGGGGTACATGATTATATTTTCCTGGTTTTTAACCGCTGGGGGCAAATACTGTTCGAAACACACAATTCATTGGAAGGTTGGAATGGATATTTTAAAGGGAGCTTATGTCCTTCGGCAATCTACATTTATAAGATCACTTTTCACGACGACGTGGTAAACAATTTCCAGGTTTACTCAGGTTCATTTACCCTGTTATACTAATAATCATCCTTAGGAAAACCGTTTTCTCCTTTCTTCTACAAAATTTTCTGTAAGGTATATTTTGGGTTATTAGATTTAATTTGGTTTTATAATTGGAACTTTGTTTATATTTATCCCTGAATTGATGATTATAAATTGAGTGACCATGCCAACGAGACATATAAAAGAAAAAATCCGGATTCTATTTGCAGAGGATGTTTTGATTCATTACAAAATGAGTATCGAAATCCTTCGCAATGAAAATATCATTTTCGACCACAAGTTAGTTTCAACCAAAGAAGATTTCGTTGCAGCACTTGCCAATTTCAACCCCGACCTGGTGATCACCGATTATCAAATGCCGGAATTTAACGGGATGGAAGCACTTCAGCTAACATTGGAAAAGGATCCTACCATTCCGGTTATCATTTTGACCGGATCTATCAGCGAAGAAGTCGCTGTAGAATGTATGAGATCGGGGGCCATCAATTATGTTTTGAAGGAAAATCTTATTCGCCTTCCATTTGCGGTGAACGAAGCAATCACGAAAATGTTAGCGGTTAAAGAGAGTGCCAAAGCCATCCAGGCGCTCACTGAAAGTGAATCCAAACTTCAGGCCATTACCAATGCAGCAGGCGATGCCATTATTATGATGGATAACCAAGGATTGATTTCTTTCTGGAACCCCGCGGCAGAGCGGATTTTTGGTTTTACGGAACAAGAGGCCATCGGCAGCGATTTACACAAGCTCATGGCACCTTCTGAATGTTATCAGGGGTTTGTTGATAATTTTCAGAAATTTCAGTCTGAAGGCCAGGGAAACATTGTGGGTCAAACTCAGGAACTCGAAGCCAGGCGGAAAGACGGAAGCAGATTGTTTATTTCCCTTAACCTTTCTGCTGTTAAAATCAAAGATCAATGGCAGGCTGTTGGCATCATTTCCGATATTACAAACCGAAAAAAAGCCGATCAGGAACTCATTGCTGCAAAAATACGGGCTGAATCAGGCGACCGGCTTAAATCAGCATTCATTAACAACATCTCTCATGAAGTACGAACTCCTTTAAATGGGATTATCGGATTTTCCGACCTGATGACCAAACCGGATATCACAGATGAAGAAAAAAAGAGTTTTGTCTCCATGATCAAATCGAGTAGCAAACGACTGCTGGATACCATGACAAGTTACATGGACATTTCCATGATCGTTTCGGGGAATATGCAGGTGCAACAAAAACCTTTTGAAATGCACCAATTGCTACATTCAATCTATGATCATTATTTACCCTTGTGTACTGTTAAAAATATTAAATTGGACTTACAGATTCCCGATCCATCAGCTCCCCTCAACATTAACTCTGATGAATCTGTTTATACGAAGATTTTATCCCATTTACTTGATAATGCGGTGAAGTTTACCCGGAAAGGTACCATTTCTTTTGGATATACCAGAGAAGGAGCCAAAATAACAGTATTTGTCAAAGATACCGGTGTCGGAATCCGGAAAGAGATTCAGTCAAAAATTTTTGAACAATTTATTCAGGAAGAGAATTCAAATACGCGGGGATTCGACGGAAGCGGATTGGGATTGAGTATCGTTCAAGGGCTTGTCCGGTTAATTGGAGGCGAAGTTGGCCTGGATTCAGAGAAAGGAAAAGGTTGTATCTTTTCCTTTCAGGTTCCCTGTGAAGAAATTATATCTGTCAAGTTGGGCGCTCCTGTTAAGCCAAACCGGATAAAACCAGTGGAAGAACATGTTGTTTTAATTGCGGAAGACGATGGTGCCAATTTCATATTTCTTAAAACTCTTCTACAACGCCGGGGTTATGAGATTCTCTGGGCTCCAAATGGGATAGAAGCAGTAAGCTTCTGTCAGAAGCATCCCGAAATCAGTTTGGTATTAATGGATATTAAACTGCCGGAAATGGACGGGTTCTCTGCCACAAGGTTGATCAAATCAGCCAGACCGGATCTGGCTATAATTGCCGTTACTGCCTTTGCCATGAGCGGCGATGAGCAGAAGGCCATTGAGGCGGGTTGTGATGATTATATCCCCAAACCCATCATCGAAGAACTGCTGATTCAAAAAATATCCGCTTTTATAAAATAAATTATCCCGGAAAACAGATTGGAAGTTGATACTGAACGCAACAACCCGATTTTATCAAAAGAGTCTTTATGGCCGATTTCTTTGATTCTTTTGGTGTTTTTATGCTCGATTTATATTACTTTTAAATTCTCAATATTTGAACGCTTTTCAAAAATCAATAAGGAGATTGAGGAGATAGAAAAGATTGAAGAAAAATAGTTCAGGGTTTTATTATAGTGCCTACGTGCAAGGCATCACCTGCAAGCTTAAAAATGAAAAAAATATTGACATTATTGATATTAGCCAGTTTATTCCTGAGCTCATGCGGGGTGTTTTTGCAAAGCGCCGGACTAAAGAACTATAAACTAAAATCGAAA